>Ga0316204_10000033_pt1 | contig 598126 bp, 494 predicted proteins | sample 6monrhotite_MG_2_FD_205661 | JGI IMG/M metagenome (GOLD analysis project Ga0316204, IMG submission 205661) | Microbial mat bacterial communities from mineral coupon in-situ incubated in ocean water Damariscotta River, Maine, United States -... | ecosystem: Environmental > Aquatic > Marine >...
AAAAAAACGATGTTTAGGCTGGCCTGCGGTGCAAGTGCAGACACCACGATTCTGGATTTTATCCGAACTCAGCAAAACTCGCAGTTCGACGCGGAGTCTCAGAACCACATGTTTTTGCCTTTGCCTTCAGCGTTCCTGTCGCGATACTAGTCCCGCGATGCGAGGCAAGAGCTGGCGACCTGGCCGCAAAACCCCGAAGGTAAAGAACGGCAAGGTGCAGAAGAAGCACCGCTGGGACTACTACGTCAAGGAATACGATGTTGCCGCTGTTCGGGGCGAGCTGCCCGTTATTAGAGAGCCTGCGATCCGCCGGCATCGACACTTGGTTTCGGAGCGTGACCTTCGCTCGTTTATCGCGATTATCCCTGAATGGAAGCGGTACTCCCACGGGCTTGGTGGTCTTGTCCTAGGCGATGGCGAGGACGATTGCTACGGATGGCACGACGAAGGGGTCATCTGTATCAATGCGTGGTCCTCCGACATGCAAGAATCCTGGGATGCGGACTTCTTCGAAGAACACCGGAAAATTCTCGACCGGCTACTTGTCCCGTATGAACGCCATGGCGACGAGTACTACTGCGAGTTCACGCCAAAGACGGCATCGGCCTTCTTGCTCACTCATGTCTTTCTTCACGAGCTAGGTCATCACTACGACCGTATGCAAACCAAGGCGAAGGAGCACTGCCCGGGCGGCGAAGCCTATGCAGAGAATTTCGGCAACGCACTTGCCGACCGAGTTTGGCCAGAGTTCTGTCGGCTGTTTCAGTTCTAGGTGGCCGCGGGACCTAGGCGCCAAGCCCGCTAAACTCGCATCGTCACATTCTAACCCTGCAGGCGCACGGCAGAGACTTGCGTGGCCCTTGATCGCCTACCACCACTCGGCGGCGATTCGGACCTGCACGACGCGGTCGAAGTCTTGGATGCTCTCTAGGTCGATGTCGTAGGCGGCGTTCTCGTCTTCGCTTTCGGCAAACAGAGTTAGTAGGTCGCTGTCCATCCGCTGGTCGCCAGCGATGAGGGTGAAGTCCGTGGCAATGGCGCTGCCTGCGACTCGCGAACCGCTAATCTCGGCAGCCACGTCGACTTCGAAGGAGACGTCGAATGCGACTTCGGTGATTCGCACGCGGAAGAGAGGGAGTTGGTAGGTGAAGTCGCCGGCGAGTTCTTCTTGGTCGGCTCGCGTTTCGGCTTCGGCGTAGACCGCGTTGAGCCCGATGGAATCGAGTTGAATGTTGACGTCGAGATCGCAGCTAACCCATTCGTCGCATTGGGCTCGGAGGGAGAAGCTCTCGCCCGGTGTGAGTCCCACAACCCCTGCGGCGCGCCCATCTGCCTGCTCAGCCGATGGCTCCATCTCGTACTCGGACTCGTCGACGCACGCTACGCCAAAGACGAGCATGGCAACAGCGGCGGCCCGGATGAGTCCAGACGTTGCTCGCCTCGGCGTGCTCCCATCTGCGCTGGGAGCGGTTGAGATCGAGTCGTTCCTGGTAGCGGCAGCGGCATTCATGTGAGGTCTACGAGCAAGAGCGGCAATCGGATCGGTGGAGCCCGCAATGAACTGCGAAATTCGTATCGTTAGCTTCTGGTGCTCATTGCTACGCCCCTCAAGCCTTGCGCAGCTGCCACGTTCACGCAGCCAAGTGCCAGTTGATTTGGTCTGCGGTCGGTTCAATACTCCAATGAAACTCACGAACTCTCGACAGTGAGCTTGCCAAGGTGCTGGCGAATCCAGGGGACCTGAGTCTTAGGAAGCACTATGCGGACTCGCTATCGAAGGCTGGTAACCCGCGTGGTGAGTTCATACATCTGCAACTGCTCGAAGAGCGAACCGAGGTTCAGCAATCGTGAATGGAAGACCTTCTCGCGCAGCATCGGGTTGAGTGGCTCGGTTCGCTGGCTCCCTACATGGATGAGGAGGACTGCTCATTTGCAAATGGGTTTCTCGATTGCTGCACGGTCGAAGGCGAGCCGGGCGATTTGATGGACGTTGCTGAGAATCCACTTTGGGCCACGGTCGATGAATTCACGGGCCCTGCATGTATCTTCCTAAGCCCAAGCTTGCGCTACCGGGCGATGGACGTGGAGGCGTATCGGGCAGAGCGAGTGGCCGAGTTGGGCGACTTCATTGGCAACGTAATCGCGGGCATCTACGAAGGAATTCGAGCGAGTGCGTACGATGCGCCAAGTGATTACGCGCGCGCTGCGGGGCGAGATCATCAATCTTGGCGTGACTACTTCGCGTCCATCATGACGAAATGACCGGTTCGGGGGCGGTGCTTGATGGCGTGGAGGTGAAACTCCTAGGTGGAAAGCCTAGGTGAAGTACGTATCCCGGGGCGTGACTTTGAGTGGGTGGCGTGCGCATCAACGGTCGCATGTCGTCTCAGTTTGTAGGTTTGGCTCCTCTAGACGAAGTCGGTTTCGACAGGCTGTCCTGTCGATATGCTGATTCTACAAGCTTCGAGTAGGTCTTGGGTTGACGGCCCTGTGAGACGTCCGCCGTTCCGGTAGAGAGTTCGCTGAGGCAGCGCGCCAGCGGCTCTTCCTGCTGCGCGACAATCGCTGGAGCAGTCACAAAGGTGCCAAAGTCACCGTCGAGCTCCCACGCAAGCTTTCCCAGGAGCTCGCTTTCTCATCAAGCGGTTTCACGGTACATTCACAGGCAAACGGGGGCGCTGGCTGCAGGAGTATGAGCTTGGACGACGACATAGAATCTGGCGCAACGATGTCGACGTCGGAGGTACCGCATTCGAGCGCCGCCAAGGGCGCTCTCAGCTCGTCGTCACCCAGCCTTCACGACTTTGAAACCTCGGAGACGGTCACGCCGATGGAAATGTCTGTCGATGAGACCCTTCCCGGCGTGGGTAGGTCCGCTGACTTCGCTCGGGATTTGGGACCGGGCGAGACCGACGCCCACAGCACCGATAGCATGCTGGGGCAAACTCTGGGTAGCTACAAGCTTACGGGGATTCTTGGTGAGGGTGGCATGGGCCGCGTGTACCTTGCGGAGCACACCAAGATTGGGCGGCAGGTGGCTCTCAAGATGTTGCACACGCATCTGGCTCGGTCACCGGATGTGGTTCGGCGTTTCTTCGATGAGGCGCGGGCGGTCAATCAGATCCTCCACGACAACATCGTCGAGATTACCGATTTTATCGAGAACGAAGATGGCAACAACTACTTCATCATGGAGTATTTGCGGGGCACCTCTCTCTCTAGCGTGGTGAGCAATCCTAAAGAAAAACTCTCACTCACTCGTGCGTTGGATATTGGTATTCAAGTGACATCGGCGCTTGGTGCTGTGCACAAGTCCAGCATTGTTCATCGCGACCTCAAGCCGGAGAACATCTTTCTCACCGAACGAGGCGGGCGAAAAGACTTTGTCAAGCTACTCGACTTTGGCATCGCCAAACTGATTGGCGATGCGGATAGCGGTATCAACCTGCAAGAGACAGAGGCTGGAGTCATCATGGGAACTCCCGATTACATGTCTCCTCAGCAGGCGTGCGCGACAAAGGTCGATCACCGCACGGACATCTACTCGCTGGGAGTCATCCTCTACGAGATGTGCACGCGCGAGTTGCCTTTCAAGGCTAAAGACTTTGGCGATTTGATCGTCATGCACAAGACGAAATCGCCGGTGGCACCCAACCTCCTGCAACCGATACCCGGGCCGCTCAATGAGCTCATTCTCCACTGTCTGGAAAAGGAACCCGAGGACCGCCCGCAAACCTGTGCTGAGATTGAAGAGCGACTTCGAACCATAAGCGAGAACGCTGGTGGCGAGTTTGATACCGCTGTGCTCGCGCCAAAGCCAGAGCGAACCGCGTCGCAGTCCAACGCTCTCAAGATTGGTGCCGCCCTTGTCGGAGTGGCGGCCGTTGCCGTCCTGCTATTTGTTCTGATCTCCGGTGACAAGGTGAAGGGCACGGGCGACGCCAAGCCGAGCAAAAGGGCTGAGGTTGCAGAGAAGGCAGATCCAGCAACGTCCGCGCCCAAGGGCCCTGCTGTACCAACCCCCGACTTGATCGTGCTCTCGTTTCAATCGGAACCTCCGGGGGCTCAAGTGTTTTCAACAGGAGAGTCACAAACGCTTCTCGGTGTGACTCCACTTGATCTCTCCCTCGAACGACTCGATGAGGACGTGGAATTCGAATTGCGCAAAGAAGGGTTTGAGCCCCTCTCGCAGCGCATTCGGCTCGATCGCGGTGGGCGAATTCAGGTGGCGCTGCTGCCCTTGGGCCCAGTCGTCAAGGTTCCCGCGGTTGTGAGCAAACGAAAGACGAGCCGCAAGAGCAATTCCAAGAAGCCTAGCGAAACGGAGGTTGCGACCGAGGCGAAGGCGAAGGCGACCGATCCGGCTGGCGAGACTTCAACGACGAATTCGAAGACGATGTACAAGGAAGGGGCCGTGATGAACCCCTTTGGCAAAAAGTAGGTCGGCGCGCAGTAGCTTCAGAGCCTCGAGCTTCAGAGTCGCTGTCGAGGGTAGGTGGCTTCGGTACCTTCGCGGTGAGTCTTTGTAGTCTTCGTCGAAACTTTGTCGCGCTTGGCGGGCCCGCACTCGGCAAACACGCAGTAAGTTTGTGGTGTGGGGCAACTACGGATAGCAGGCTTTGGGGTGATGATTTTGGCGTGCGTGCTGCTGTCATCGGTTTCGACAGCAGCGGCGGACGATGACGCCACTACGGCGAAGAACCAAGCACTGGCGCAAGAGCGCTATGACGCAGGCAAACGCGCGTACGACATTGGTGCGTTTGATGAGGCCATCACGGAATGGAAAAAGGCGTACCAGTTCTTTGGGGCGCCCGACTTTCTTTTCAACATCGCCCAGGCCTACCGGCAGAAGCGCGACTACAACGAAGCGGTCTTCTTTTTCAATGCGTATCTCCGGGCCAGCCCGACCGCGCCAAACCATGCAGAAGTTACAGCACTTCGCGATGAAATGGTCGCCCTCCAAGAACGCGAATTGCAAATGAAGAACGCACCACCACGGGAGGTGCAGCCTGCTCTCGGCGGAGCCACTACGAACTCGACAGACGCGGGCGAGGCCTCCTCGACAACAGCGGCAACGAGCGCAGGCTCCGGGCTCGACGTTTCTGCAAAGCCCTTGGGCCCAGCCCAAGACAAGGGAGCATCGTGGCGCCTCGGTGGAATCGTAGCAGGGGGCGCTGGTGTTGCACTTGCCGCGACCGGGCTAGCGTTCGCGCTATCGGCTCAGTCGACAGAAAAAGACTTAGAGACCGCTGCCGCAAACCAAGAACCGTGGAGCTCCGCCTTTGAAGATAGGGAGGCGGCAGGGAAACGCAACGCAACCATTGGCACCTCGCTTATGGTCGTCGGGGGCATTGGGATTGTCGGCGGCATTGCGGCGTACGTCTTGGGAGCGGGCAAGCGTCACGAGCGGTCGTTGGCCGTCGCGCCGCTTCTTGAACAAACCGCGACGCACACAAGCGTCGGTCTATCGATGGGGATGAGGTTTTAGTGTCTACCGCAAATCAACGAACGAGCTTGCTCTGGGCTCTCTTGGCCATCGTCCCCATGAGTCTGGGTACGGGCGCGTGCTTCGGCCCAGAGTATGGCGATCGCGCATTTCAGTGCAGCAGCGAGGGCGAGTGCCCGAGTGGCTACGAGTGCCGGGATGATGGTCTCTGTTATCGAGACGGAACCACCGGCGGCGAGGCTGTCGATGGCGATGAGTGCGCCGAGGCTCTTTTGCTCGGCACCGATGCCAGCGCCACGGGAACCGTGAGTGGAGCGAAGGATTCGGCGAATTACAGTTGTGGCACCGATGGGACACCGGATATCTACTACACCTTCACGATAGCGACCGAGCGCAGTGTTTCGCTGTCGCTAGGATCGGCGTTTGATTCGTCTCTCGTGCTGCTTACAGGCTTCTGCGATATAGAGGTGCAGTGCGTGGCGGAAACGGACGTTGGCGAGGTGCTCTTGGTCGACTCACTGCCAGCGGGAACCTACTTCGTGGCGGTGGAGTCCAGCGCAGATGGCGATTTTAGCCTGGAACTGCAAACCGGCGAGCCCATCGTGCGGCCGCCCAATGACACCTGTGAGGGTGCTATCTCACTCAGTGACGGCGAGGTGCGCATAGGAGATTCTCTTACGCTTGCACTCGACGACAATGCGACGAGCTGTGGGGAGGAGGCACTCCCAGATGTTGCCTATACATTTACGATTCCGCCCGGAGACAACAAACGCGCTGTGGTCACGGTCTCCAACGCGGACAGCTTCGATCCGGAACTGAGCCTGAGTGGCCCGGATTGCACCGGTGGGGAGCTTTTGTGCTCACAAGCTCGTGTTGATGTGACGGAGACGCTGGATGCTCCCGATTTGGCGCCCGGAACCTATGTGGTCTGGGTCGGAGGCGATGTGTCAGGCCCAGGCCTTTTCGATATTGGCCTGCAGCTGCTTGCCGCGGTTCCAAATCCTGGCAACGATGATTGCAGCACGGCCGATGTGCTTGTCGAGGATGTCTTGGTCACCAGTTCCACAACGGGCGCCACAGACGATTTGGAGCTGATGTGCTTGGTTAGCGACTCGCGAGATACCGTGCACCAGTTCACGATTGCCGAAGACCGTGCGGTGCTGATCGGCGTAGAACCTCTCACCGACTGGGGGCTCTCGGCAGCGTTGCGCGACAACACAACGTGCGATGTTACCGGTGACGTCGCATGCGTTCGATCCGCTTCCGAGGTTCGGTACATCAATCAGCCCACTCTGGCAGCGGGTACCTACAACGTGATCGTAGATGGCACGAACGGCGAGCATGGCGACTACTCAATTGTCTACGAAACCGAGCCTGTCGACGTGACGTTTGGCTATCGCTCGGTAAGCGACGTACAGCAGTTTGTGGCGCTAGGTGCTGCAGCAACGTCGCTCTCGGTGGTCTTTCCCGACTCGGACGACGAAGAGACATTCACCGTAGCTATCCCGTTTGGCTTCGAATTCTTTGGCGTGGCCAAGACCAGCGTGAACATTCACACCAACGGCTTCCTGAGCTTTGCGCCGATTCCAGGTGGCCTCCAGCAGAGTAACTTCCTCAACGACTGCCTCGATAGCACTACACCGTTTGACATGATTGCCGTCTTTTGGGACGACCATCTTGGCAGTGCCACAGGCGCAAACCCCGGAGGCACCCAGACGCTAAAGCACCAAGTGCTTGGCGAGGCTCCCAATCGCAGGCTCGTAGTCGAATGGATGGATTTCGACCTCTTTGACTCTGCGACATGCTCGCCAGACTTTTCGCTCTGTGATGATGTGGATACCACTGTCAGTCATCAGGCAATCCTTCACGAAAACGGCGACATCGAGTTTCGCTATGGCCCTCGTACGGAGCCGGTGCGACCGCGGACCTGTGCCACGCCTCATCTCGGATGCGGCGCCACCATCGGTTTGCGCAACGCGGATGGGGATGACTCAGACCTCTTTGGCTGCAACGGCGCGGCACTTGTCGATACCAACTCTGCGATTCGCTTCATTCCCCCGAGGTAAGAAACTCCGGCGCGTTGAGGCGCCGAACGATCCGCCCGCTGTTTTGGGGCTCTGAAGCGTCGGCTTGTGGCCGGCGCAACGGGGGCTTTCAGCGTGCCATGCGGAGTTTGTTCTCTCGCTCCTGCAGTCTCTGGAGCTGCTCTGCGGAGCCTGGGGCGTTGTTCATGAACTTTTGCTTCTGGATGGCGAGGCAGTAGAGTTCGTTTCCCTCGGCGGCGAGGTGTGCTTTGGTGCCGGCTAAGAGGGTTTTGCACTCTTTGGGCGTGGCGCGGGATTCGTAATAATCGCGTTTGGCTTGCTCTTCGCGTTCGCAGGCGAAGCTGGCGGTTCCACAGGTGTTGCAGACGAGCGAGACTTGGTCAAAACAGGCGTTTTCTTCGACGTCGCCTTTGCAACCAAAGCTCCCAAAGGCGCCGATCCATGTGGTGAGGGCGAGGGTGGCTAGGCGGGAGGGCATGGGGCATTGTTGTGACTATGCCTCAGCAGGTCAAGGGGCTTAGAGGCGGGGGCCGCCCGAAGGGCAGCAGGGATACCGGGCTATTTTGCCGATCGCTGCCGTCCGCTGGGATCTGCCCCTAGTGTTGCTCCCGCGCTGTCGGGTATAAACCGGCTCGGTCACTCGTGGCCTCAACCCATTTGGAGAATTTGATGCGCAAACTACTCGCACTCGTGGCTGTTGTCGGACTTGTATCCGTGTCGGCCTGCAAGAAGGATGAAAAGAAGGCCGAGACGGCCCCAACCGAGGCTGTAAAGCCCGACACCAAGCCCGATGAGGTGAAGCCGGATGTGAAGCCGGATGAGGTCAAGCCCGACGAGCTTGAGATGACCAACAAGATGGCGCACTGCCCATCGACGGTCGAAGGTGCAGCCACGGCAGTAAGCGCCGGCGAAGGCAGCATTGTCGTAACTGTTACCGCCAAGGATGAAGCGGGCACAACCGAGATTCGCAAGCGCGCAATGCACCTTGCCAGCCTGAACGACGCCGACTCAACGGAGATCAAGCACAGCGGCAAGGGTACCGGCGGTGGCGCACTTGGCAAATGTCCCGTTGCTCTAGGGCAGGGCAAGGTCGTAGCGGAAGACGCCGAGGGTGGCAGCAAGATCACCATGACGCCAAAGACGCCAGACGGACTTGCTGAGTTGAACGCAATGGTTCGCGACCGAGCAGCAGCCATGGAGAAAGGTGCTGGACACGAGCACGGAGCTGGCAAAGGCGCTGGCGAGCACAAAGGCGACGGCACCGGCGGCGGTGGCGGCCAGGGCACCGGCGGCGGCAACGAGCCAACCGAGCCTGCAGCAACGAAGACTACGGACAAGGCGCCTGCCGACAAGGCACCGCCTGCCGACAAGGCTCCAAAGGCCAAGCGCGGCATCGACGCTGGCGCATAGCATAGCGTTCTCGTCGAACGACCAAACGCAAAACGCCGCAGAGATGTTCTGCGGCGTTTCTTCGTTGTGGGGGGAGCGCTCTACTCGGCGTAGATGATTGTGCCGGCGTCTTCGCCGTTTAGCGCTTTGGTCACTTCGCCAGGCTTGAGGCCGTTGACGATTTGTAGCTCTTTGACCCACTTGGATCGGCTCAGGTACTCGATGACAACGCGCTCGATGATGAGATCGTTTAGATCGCGCTCAATGAGTTCCTGCGCGCTGATGCGTGGAATGTGCGTAGCCTTGGGGTTCTTCTTAGGGTCGTCGGTGAAGAGGCCGTCTTCATCCTTGATGTAGATGGCGCGCTTGCAGCCAAGGAACTCGGCCGACAAGAAAACACCCGCATCCGTGCGGTTTGGTGGAATGCGGCTGTTCTCGTCGCGCTTCTCCCAATATCCAAAGGGAGGCATACCGGTCATGATCGGCAAGCAGCCCATCTTCACGTAGAGCGGCAACTTCTCAAAGTCGTCGTCCATGATGTAGATGCCACCGTGCTTCGCTGTGAGCATTTGCACCATGCGAGCGTTCTGCATGGGCACGTAGCTGCCGAGCTTGGCTAGGACGCCCGTGGGCAGTTCGAGCTCGGAGGCCACCGAATAGATGTGCCGAGCGCGGGTGCCGCCGCCGGTGCCGAGGAGGATTGGGATATCGGCTTTGCGCGCTGCGATGATTTCATCAAGCACGGGGAAGAGGGCTTTGCGGCCACGGTCCAGGAGACTCTGTCCACCGAGCTTGCAGACACGCATGTCGGGCATGATGGCAACCGGGTTGTAGTCGCCCGGGGCAATGCCGCTCTCGGTAATTTTGGCAGGGCCAAGATCGTTTAGGGATTTGCGTTCAGACATTCTCTTAGTCCTTGGTGATTACCGTTCCGACATCTTCGCCGGCGAGTGCTTTTGTGAGTAGGCCAGGTTTAAGGCCGTTAATGATCTGAATCTTCTTGATGTTCTTGCCGGTCTTCCACGACTTGAAAACCGCCCAGTCGATCATATTGGTCTCAGGAGGATTGGCTAGCAGCTCCTCCAAGGTGATTTTCTCGTAGAGCTTGGCGTCATCAAACTCTTTGGGATCCTTGTCGTAGAGGCCGTCCTCGTCCTTGACGTAGATGACGTGGGTCGTTCCGAGAACCTCTGCTTGTTGGTACACGCCAAAGTCAGAGCGGTGTGCCGGCATCTGGCCGACCTCTGCGGGTGGTTCCCAAAAGTGATACGGCGGCACCGAAATTACGATCGGAAGAATGCCAGAGTTCATGTAAAGAGGAAGGTCCCAGAAGTGATCGCGGGGCATGGTGATCGAACCGTGCTGTGCGAGTAGGGAGTTGAGAATTACCGCGTTGAGCTCTTCCATTGCGCCAACGAGTTGAGCGACACCACCGGTTGGTAGCCCAAGGTCGAGCGCGACGGCTGCTGTGTGACGCACTCGAGTGCCGCCACCAACTGCGATGAGCATCGGATGCTTCTTCGACTTGTGAAGAGCCGCAAGCTCGTCAGCCAAGGGAAGAATGGCGGCCTTGCCGCGATCAAAGATGCTTTGGCCACCAATGCTAATGACTGTGATGTCAGGAAGGATGCGCCTGTCTTTGATGCTATCTGTGTCATTGATGACGGAGCGATCCTGGAGGGATTCGCGCATCAGCTTGGATTGAATGTGAGTACGGCCATCGCCGGTAACTAGTTTATTGCTCATGTTGTTTCACTTTCTTCCTCTTGAATTCTTCGACGTCCGCCGCCGCCGCCGCCACCACCGCCGCCTCTGCCACCGCCGCCTCTGCCGCCGCCACCGCCACCGCCTCCGCCACCACCGCCGCCGCGGCCCCCGCCACCAGTGTCGTCGCCGCCACCTGAGCCTGGGATTCTAACGGGTTCGGCTGCCTGCTTGTCCAGCGCTCGCAGCAAGGGCCCGCTTACGAGGCCTGATAAAAGCCCAAAGAGGCCATGGATCGCCAAGCCAGGGAGCAGAAACGCGTACACAAGCGCTGGAGCCTGCACCGAGAGGGCGATGACCGTGATCGTCGCAAAGCGCCCAAGGGCGATAATGAGGCCGAAACCCGCCCACAGAACCGCGCTTTTTCGCGAGCGAGCCAAGCGCAATCCGGGCATCAGTAGGTCAACCAAAATCCCAGGGCTCACGTGCTTGGCGATTTCGAAGAGGCCCCAACGGCCATCGCCCAGCAGGAAGGCTGCGGTGCCGAAGGTTAGCCCGGTCATGGTGGCTCCCTTTTTTGACTTCGTCATGAAGCCCGCGACGATGTAGAGCGGGATTAATATGACGCCCTTGTGCCCTGGAGCAAAGGGCAGGCCGGGAAGGAGCTTGAGCGCCTTGATGCCGAGCATCGTGAGTGCGATGCCGGCGATCACGGCAACGTCGCGCACGAATTCGCGATTGGATTCACCGTCGTCGGTCTTCGCAACATGCTCTTCAACACGAGCAACATGGCCCAACAAGCCTTCGGCCAAGATCCCAACATCACCCCGTGCGAGTCGCGCCAGGCCCTGTTTGAAGCCTTTGGCGCTTTTGCCTTTTCCGCCACCGCCACCGCCACCGCCTCCGCCACCGCCTCCCTTGCCTCGGCCTCCACGCTGGCCTCCACCGAGGAGAACGAGTGTGGCATCCAGCGCGAGAGCGGCGACTTTGGGCATGCCGAGGCCTCTGAGGCCGGTTGCCAATGCCCGTGGGTCTCCCGCTCGGGCAACATGTGAGGCCAGAACAACACCTAGAATGCGCAGAACCATCGTCAGCCCAACCAAGGCACCGTGGAGATTGATATCGATGGAGTAGCCAAAGAGAAGGGAGAGCGGGTACCAGTCGTCAGTTGCTGGATCCTCTCCAACCAAGCTGTAGGCAATGAGGATGACTCCGCAGAACAAGATGAGCTTGCGCAGCTGCATCCGCAGCGGCCCAAACCCCAGACCCAAGAAGAGCCAGAGCGCGACTTGGACCAGCGCCACCGCCGCCACCGCTTGCCACCAGGGAATGAAAAATACGCCAACCGCGACGACGATTAGATAGAGAGCGCGAAGCCTAGGACCAATCGTCATGTTGTCGTTCCAAAATCCACGGGCGCCTCTTGGGCGTACCTTACAGCGGTTCCGATTTCAGAGGTGTCGAGCCCGCGCCAGAAGACGGTCCATTCGGGTCCGCGAATGAGCCCATCGCATTTGCTGGAATACCAAGGTGCGATGGGGTTTTTGGGGCGGCTGCGCCAGAAGAAACGTTTGTGGCCACCCGTGAGCGCTCGCCAAAGGTCGCCGCCAATTCCCTCGCCCTGGGCGCGAATGTCCACGGCGAATTTACTCAGGTAGGGAGCGAGTGGGGCGTCTTCTAAGACCGCCGCGCCTTGGTAATGATCGGCTAGGTAAATCACCAAAGGCGAACGCTTAAAGAAGCTCTGGGCCGGCGACTTGCCAAAGGCCGACGCCAAGAGCTGTGCAAACCGTTCGGGCTCAAGATCGGAAAATCCGGACAACCGCTCGACCTGCGTCCCTCGGCGGACCAGGGTGCCGGCGCCCTTTACCGTGAAGAGCTCGCGAAGCAAGTCTTGAGCAGAGGTGAGTGAGACTGTGAAGGTGTGAGAGCAATCTGCAAAGAGGCCTCGCACCTCCGCCAGGAGGGTGGCTTGTTCCCGGCGCAGCCCTGAGTCACCCACCAATGCTTCGTAATCGGTTCGCAGATTGATGAGCGATCGCACGCTTTGCCCTTGTGGCTGTAGCCCACTTTGGCTGATGAGATAGACTGCCTTGCGAGGCTTTAAGTGCGCAAATGCTGCCGTTCGCTCGCTTTGGTTGCACGCGATGATGAGCGGCATGGATCCGGCCGCCGCCACGTGCGCGGCTTCCTCCACAAGGCACGCTTGCATCGGGAAGTCACTGGGAAGCTTGTCCCGCAGCCGCATCGCGAGCGCCTCATCCTCGAGACAGAGAACCGGGGATAGCTCCAAATCTGCCAGCAGAATTAGGTCGTCGACAACGGCGTTGCTGCTATCGATAACGGCCGAAGCGGTGATAACGACAAACGCGAACCGCTCTCGCTGCTCGGCTTGGAAAAGCCGTAGGTACTGCTCTGTGGCCTCTGGGCGGCCCATGCTCGCCAAAAAGCGATGGACGATTTCCTTAGGTCGCATGGTTTACGATGATTCCCGAGAACAAGTCCAGGGCCCACTGAAGATCCGCAAGCAAGACGAATTCGTCGGCGGTGTGCGCTTGCGATATGTCCCCTGGTCCGATCACCACAGCATCAATTCCCGCAGCTTGTAGCAGTGCTGCTTCGGTCCAGAAGTCAAGGCCTACGAATTGTTCTGTGTGCGTGCCGACAAGCGCCCGGATGCCCGCCTCATCACCGCATGCGAATGGATGATGATCGGTAATCTGCTCGATCGTGATCTTTGGGTGTGACTCGACGCGAGCCGTCTCCAAGCGCGCTTCAAACGCCGCCAGATCAAACCCCGGTGCGGGCCTCAGGGAAAAACTCAATTCACCCAGATCGGGAACCACGTTGTACGCCACACCCCCCGTGAGCTTGGCGACGTTCATGCACAGGCCCTGCATTCCCTCGGGCCCCTTGTGCAGGTCCTCGCGAGCCATTGCATCAAGCCGAAGGGCGAGTTTGGAGAGCTCGACAATGGGCTTCTCCATATGATCGGCTTTTGAGCTGTGTCCTCCGCGGCCGATGTAGTGCGCGCGATAGGCTAGGACACCTCGATGCTGAAGGCCTGCGCATCGAGCCGTCGGTTCGCAAACCACAGCTTGCTTGATGCCCGAGGTGTCATGGGTTTCGAGGAAATGTGGGACACATCGGCTGCCGTTTTCTTCGTCGCCCGAAAAGAGGATGCCGATGTTTTTGGCGCTGGCTCCTTCGAGTGCGGTGAGGATTGCCGCGATGGCCCCTTTGATGTCACAGCTGCCCAAGCCGTAGACCCTGTCGTCTGTGACTTCCGCGACGAAGGGATCGCGTTTCCAGCCGCTGTTGGCGGGAACCGTGTCGAGGTGAACGTTCAGAAGGAGAGTCGGAGTGCCGAAGCGGGCGTAGACGTAGGCGCCGGTGGAGCTATTCTCGCGGTCCACCGTGTGGACGGTGACGTCATCGGCGCCGATCTCGCGCAGCTGGGCGGCCAGCTGATTGCACAGGCCAACCTCGTCGCCACCGGGGTTCACGGTTTGATGGGCAATCAGATTGCAGAGGTGCCCCACGCATCGCTCCAGGGAAGTCATTGGGCCGATGGTACGCAATCGCCGCACCATCGAACAGAGGTAGTACTCGCTCGTGGGCCACTAAGTGAGGCACAATTGTCTTGTGCTGCAACGTCACCAGGAGAATCTAGAGCTAATCAAGCGAGTTCTTGACACGGACTACGTTGAACTTCAACTGGTCACGCTGCGCGTTGAGGAGAACGCGGAAGAGACCAAGACGTTGGCGACCCTGCAATTGAGCGATGGCCAGCAGACCCTGAGCCTCAGCGGAAGTGGCGTTGGTCTCGTAGACGCCGTCTTTCAAGCTCTCTTGGACCGCTTTGGTAGCGAGTACCAATCGCTCAATTCCATCGAGTTTGCCGACTTTCGGGTCGAAGCAAAGATGGATACCAAGAATGGCAAGGTGGGCGTCGATTCCGTTGGAATGGTGCGCCTCGACGTTCATAACTCTGAGGGCAAGTCCTTTGAGTTCTCCGATGAATCACGATCGGTCTCCCGCTCGGCAGCCCGTGCCGTGGTCGCTGCGGTGGAGTACTTTGTGAATGCCGAGCGCGCTTTCATCACGCTCCACCGCGCTCTCTTGGATGCCAAGGAGCGCAAGAGAGTCGACCTTATTACTCGCTATACCCGGGAACTCGCAGAGGTGGTTAAGTCTACGAGTTTTACCGAGGTTATCGAGAATATGAAAAAGGATATCTAGCTGCACCAAGCAGCGACGTCATCGGGAAGCGCTTGCCCCGATTTGTGCGCTCGCTGCACCAACTGCCAAAAGTACCGATACGTCGCGCGATCGTGAAGATCGCCAGCATGCTGAATCGGGCCCCACGAGGCCTTTGCGGCGGCTACGAGAATTTCGCAAGCAGCTTGCACTTCGGAGAAGTCGGGCTGCATGGCTTGCACGATGGGCTCGATTTGCGTTGGGTAGATAGACCACATGCGCATGAAGCCAAACTCTTGGTTGGCTCGACGAGCGTCTTGATAGGTCTGATACGTATTCTTAAGATCGAGCGTTACATTGTGCGCCGGAACGACGCCGGCTCCGAGAGCGGCTGCGCATACTTCGGCTTTTGCCCGCGCCAAGAGTGAGTGCTCAAATTGCCCCGGGCTTTTCATGGCAGAGGCCGGAATCACGCCATGATGGCCAGAAATGAAATCCATCAAGCCAAAGTCCAGGACTTGCATCCAGGGCAGGGCGGCAATCTCGTGGCATTCGCGAAGAGCTCCATGGGTCTCGACGAGCACGTGAATCGGAATCTCGCGGGTGATTCCCGACTTCTTTGCGACGTCTTGGATGTAGCCGATCATCTCGGCAATCTGCGATGCGGCCGTGGGCTTGGGGATTGTTATGTAGGCAATACGGTCGCCGGCGCCTGGCACGATGATGTCTACGTCTTGCTTCCATGCCTCGTGGGTGTAGTCGTGGATGCGAACGCCAGCCATGTTGTGCTCGTTGGCTGCCGAGGTTTGCATTGCGACGACCATCTCGGCGTGCTGCTTCTCCGCACCTGTGGCGGCACCGTCTTCACAATCCATCGTGATGTCGAAGATGGGCCCCAGCTTGCTCTGCAGACCAAGGGCCTTACCGATGAGCTTCTCGCTGCCGGCAAAGTGCTCGCAGGTGGGAATGACAGGAAAGGCGCGTTCGCCGTCAAAGAGTGCTTCTGCGGGGTGCTTAGACATGCCTACGATCTAACACAGGTTCACTCCGAGTCTGCGGGTTTCAGGCGTTGCGCCCCACTGTGCGCTGGTTTATCCATCTACCCGTATGGCAACAGCAAGCAAGACAGCATTGGTTACTGGAGGCGGGCGAGGGATTGGCGAAGCAATTGCGCGAAGACTCGCAGCGGATGGATTTCGCGTTGTCGTTTGCGGGCGCAGCGAAGAGCCTCTCAAGCGCGTTGCCGATGAGATTGGTGGCGTTGCGATGGTCGTCGACCTCATGGACCGGCCTGCAACAGACGCATTCTTGGAGCGTTTAAACGAAGCCGTTGGAACGATTCACGTTCTCGTGAATAACGCAGGCATGGCGGAGAGTGCGCCATTGCACAAGATGGACGACAGCATGTGGGACCGGATGATGGAGCTCAATGCAACCGCCAGCTTTCGCCTTACCCGAGCCTTAGTCCCGGCGATGATCGAAGCGGGCTATGGCCGTGTCATCAATATTGCGTCAAATGCCGGAGTCTCTGGCTACGCCTACACGGCGGCCTATTGCGCGTCAAAACACGCCGTCGTTGGCTTCACTCGAGGGCTCGCGATGGACCTTGCGAAAACTCCGGTAACCATCAACGCCGTGTGCCCAGGTTGGGTTGATACCGACATGGTCGCAACCGCCGTTGAGCGTATTGCTGGCAAGACGGGCCGCAATGAGAGCGACGCGCGCAAGAGTCTGGCGGCGATGACACCGCAGGGCCGCATCATCGAACCCAGTGAAGTCGCACATCTCGTGGCGAGCCTATGTCCCGATGAAGCGCGAGGCATCCACGGGCAGACGTTGGTACTCGACGGCGGGCAAATTCTTAAATAGTAGGAGTGACGATGAGTGAGACGTTACGTTTTTTGAATCCAGAACATTTCTTAGCACCTCGGGGCTATGCCAATGGCGCGCTCACCACGGGCCCACTTATCCACGTGGGTGGGCAGATTGGCTGGAATGCGCAGCAAGAATTTGAGACCGACGATTTTGTTGGGCAGTTCGCACAGGCTCTCGACAACGTGATCGATGTAGTTCGCGCGGGCGGAGGACGCCCCGAAGATATTGCCTCTATGACGGTATTCGTCACGGATCTTGCGGCCTATCGGGCTTCTCTAAAGCGTCTCGGGCCCGTGTGGAAAGAACGCCTGGGCAAGCACTACCCAGCTATGGCGCTCTTAGGCGTTGCAGGCCTTGTGGAAGAGCGAGCCCTTATCGAAATTCAAGCAGTCGCCGTTTTGCAGACGAGGAATCCCGAATGAGCAATACCCCATTGTCACCCAAGACCTTTGACCTCGTAATCAAACACGGAGTCGCAACGATTACGCTGAATCGTCCAGACAAACTCAACTCCCTTACGTTTGAGAGTTACAAAGAACTTGCCTCGACGTTTGCAGCGCTCAATGACGTGGAGGAAGCACGAGCTGTCGTTATTACCGGCAGTGGTCGCGGCTTTTGTTCCGGCGGCGATCAACACGACATTATCGCCGAGCTCTTTGCTCGAGACATGCAAGGGCTTGTGGAGTTCACCCGAATCACGGGTCGTCTCATCCAGAACATTCGAACGCTTCGTCGCCCCGTGATTGCCGCGGTAAATGGGATTGCGGTGGGTGCCGGCGCTGTCATCGCCGCAGCTTGCGATATGCGAATCGCCACGGCAAAGGCTCGCTTCGGGTTCATCTTTCCCAAGGTGGGCCTCTGCGGCGCCGATATGGGGGCAACGTATCTGCTGCCCAAGCTCGTTGGGCTTGGCAATGCATCCGAGATTCTCTTCTTGGGCGACCTTGTGCAAAGCGACCATGCGTTGCGAATTGGCTTGGTAAATCGGGTCGTAGAAACGCCAGAGGAGTGTGTTGCGCTCGCGCAAGAGTGGGCTGCAAAACTCGCGCAAGGCCCCGCATTCGCAAATGCCATGACCAAGCAGATGCTGGAGTCCGAAGCGCATATGCCCCTTGCAGACGCGATTGAGGCCGAGGCGCAGGTGCAGGCGATCTGCATGCAGCATCCAGACTTTCGCACAGCCCACGAAGCGTTTAAGAACAAGGAGACACCCGTCTTTGCAGGCGCAGCCGACGTTGGGGCGGTGAAACGATGATTCCCATTCTCTCGGCACAGGACCTGCCGGTGTTCTTTGAGACGCACCACGCAGCGCTCTGCGAAAAACTCGTACCCTTGGTGGAACCGCTGCATGCGCGAAGCTCCGGCAATAACGCGGCCGCCGTGGTCGCAAAGGCCATGGGCGCAGAGTTTGATCTCTACCGTTGGCTCCTTCCCGAGACTGGGAGTGCGGATGTTCGATCCCTGTGCCTTGTGCGTGAACTGCTTGGCTACGCATCGCCGTTGGCGGATGCGATTTATGCCGTGCAGGGGTTGGGCTCATATCCACTGCTTCTAGCGGGCACCCCAGAGCAGACCTCCGTGCTGCCAGCTCTTCGCAGTGGAGAGCGCATTGCGGGCTTCGCACTCACCGAACCTGAGGCGGGTAGCGATGTCTCTTCGATGCAATCGGTTGCGGTTGCCGATGGCGATCGTTGGCGGCTTACCGGCCACAAGACACTAATTTCGAACGTGGGAATTGCCCACCAATACGTTGTCTTTGCAAATGCCAACCCCGATGCTGGTCGCAAAGGGATTACAGCGTTTGTTGTGAAGGCAGATGCAGAAGGGCTCGAAAGCCGCCGGATTCAACTCTCGGACGATCACCCGATTGGTGAACTCGTATTTAAGAATTGTTCTGCCGAACTCTTGGGCGACGTTGGCGGAGGCTTCAAGTTGGCTATGCGGACACTCGATAGATTTCGTGTGAGTGTAGGGGCCGCTGCGGTTGGGATGGCAAGGCGCGCGTTTGACGAGGCGGCACACCATGTCCGCAATCGAATTCAATTTGGCAAGCCATTGGCGGAGCAACAACTTGTGCAGGCGCACCTCGCAAACATGGCGACAGAGCTCGATGCTGCCCGTCTGATGGTTTTGCGAGCAGCTCACAAGGCCGATACCAGTGACGAACCCGTGAGTCGTGAGGCCGCAATGGCAAAGCTCTTCGCTACCGAGGCTGCACAACGAATTGTCGATACTGGGGTGCAACTGTTGGGTGGACGAGGAGTCATGCACGGCAACCCAGTGGAACATCTGTACCGAGCCGTTCGTCCGCTGCGCATCTACGAGGGCACCTCAGAGATTCAGCGTTTGATTATTGGTCGTGGAATCGCAAAGGAGAGCTAAGTGACAAACTTCCCTGAAGAGTTCAACCTCGCTGACTATTTCCTCTTTGATCGCCTGCGCGAAGGCAAAGGTTCTCGAATCGCGCTGCGCTTTGGCGAGCGGACGTCCACCTACGATGATGTTGCCGAGCGAAGCCGGGCGCTGGCTGCGTATTTTGTGCAGTTGGGTGTGCGGCAAGAGGAGCGCATTTACACGGTTTTGCCCGATGCGCCGCCGTTCGCCTGGTCGCTCTACGGCACGTTTGCGGCCGGTGGTGTTGTGGCGATGGGCAATCCGCATGCCCCCACCAAAGACCTTGAATATGTGATTTCCTACAGCCGGGCGTCCGTCTTGATAACAACGGATTTGGCCGCACAAGGGCTGTGCGAGTTTCTCAGTGGCGACGGTGGCCGGCACTTGCGGGCGGTCTTGCTCGTGCCTGATGCCGCGACAGGAGAAGATCCTGAGGGGCCTGTTGCGATTCCCGATTTTGGCGATGCGGCGTTTGAGGCGCTGCCTCTTTCGGAAGCGCTGAAGATTGGCCGGCGAAGCGATGCGGCGCTACCAACAACCAAGCGCGATGACCTGTGCATGTGGCTCTTCACCTCAGGCTCGACGGGCAGGCCGAAGGCCGCGATGCACACGCATCGAGACTTTGCCTTCAATACGGAGGTCTACGCCAAGGCGACGGTTGGCTATCACGAGGACGACGTCTCCGTTAGCGTGCCAAAGCTCTTCTTTGGCTACGCCACGGGCACAAACCTATTCTTTCCGATGGCTGTTGGGGCCTGCAGTGGGCTCTTCTCGGAGCGCCCAACCCCCGAGGCCCTGGCAAATGCGATTGCAATGTACAAGCCCACGGTGGTTACCAATGTTCCTACGATGATGGGAAAACTCCTAGATCACGACGAGGGGTTGAAGAAGGAAGGCAAGGCGCCCATTGATATGAGCGCCGTCCGGTTTCAGCTCTCGGCGGGGGAGGCCTTGCCGCCCGCGTTGTATGAGCGTTTCGTCAATCGGTTTGGTGGCGAGGTCTACGATGGTATTGGGTCCGCCGAGATGTTTCACATCTACGCAAGCAATCGCCCTGGCGATGTCAAAGGTGGCGCCCTGGGAAAGGCCGTCGAGGGCTACGAACTACGAGTTTTGCCAAGAGATGCGGAAGGGCCGGGCGCGCCTCCGGTGCCAGCTGGCGAAATTGGTGTGCTTTGGGTAAAGGGTGACAGCGTCGCGCTCGGCTATTTTCAAGACCGCGAGCGGAGTTGGAAGACCTTTCACGGACACTGGTGTCGAACCGGCGACCTATTCAAGATGGATGAAGATGGCTACCTCTGGTTCGCCGGCCGAGACGACGATTTGTTTAAGGCCAGCGGCGTCTGGGTTTCTCCGCTAGAAGTCGAGACCTGTTTGATGAACCACGGGGCGGTTTCTCTGGCTGCCGTTGTCAAATGGGATGACGGTGGGCTACTCAAACCCAAGGCATTTATTGTCTTGCGGCCAGAACGTGCGTCAGAGGCCGGTGAGCCGCTCGCTGCGGAGCTCCAGGCCTTTTGTCAGCAATGCTTGAGTCGACATAAGTATCCGCGGGTCATTGAGTTTATTACTGAAATGCCAAAGAACGATCGCGGCAAGATCGACAAGAAGACGCTCGCTGCTCGCTAAGGAAAATTCGTATGCCTCACACTCGTCGCTTCTTTGTAGATCGTATGACCTCACCGCAATTTGGTGAGTTTGCCAAGACTGGGAAACTGGTCGTACTCCTGCCTGTGGGCTCTGTAGAGCCACATGGGCCCCATATGAGCCTAGCCACCGATACGGTGATTTCCGTCGGTGCTGCAAAGGCTGCCGCCTTCAAGTTGGAGGATGCGGGCGTTGTTCCAGTCATTGCCCCATCCATCCCATACGGCGTCACCGAGTGTGCCGCAGCGTTCCCAGGTGCGGTTTCAATTCCAGCCGAAGCGCTCACCTCAATGATTGGCGCGGTGGCCGATGGTTATTTGCGTGCTGGCGCGGCGCACGTCTGCGTAATCAACAATCACCTTGAGCCTGCACAGGACGCGGCGGTCTCCGCAGTCATGAACGGCCGAGAGCGAGTTTCCGTCGCGTGTCCACTGCAGCGCAGCTGGGCGCGGACGTTGAGCTCGGAGTTCAAGAGTGGAGAGTGCCACGCGGGGCAGTACGAGACGTCGATCATTCTCGCTTGCGATCCGAGCCTCGTCGATTCTGCAATTCGCGAGTCACTACCCGTGGTGCCGATTAGCTTGGCGGAAAAACTCGGCGCCGGGATTAGTGACTTTCAAGAGATGGGGCTTTCACAAGCCTATGCTGGTAGTCCTGCGGCAGCAACGGCCGAGGAGGGGGTGAAGACTCTCGATGCTCTCGCCGCCATGGTGGTGGGGCAAGTGACGGCAGGATTCTCACCACTACCAGAGTAGCGAGGTTGGGCGCCGCCAGGCTCGTCAAACGAAGCAACCGCATGGGCCGGCAAGTACAGATAGCCGGGCGTCGTTGGCAGCTAGGTGGGCCCGCCGGTATGCAGGAAGACCACGGTTTGGCCCTTGGTGAGCTCACCGCGCTGAATCAACTCGATAAGACCCGCCATCGCAATACCACTGTCTTTCGAATCCAAGAAGATGCCTTCGTGCCTGGCGACAAGGCTGAGGGCATCCCGTACCTTTGGAGCCGTCTCGCGTTTCTTGTCGGCATTGGCGTAGTCGTCAAAGACCCAAATGTCGTCGACGGGAATTGTATCGGCGAGATTGATTTGCGAGCAGACTTCGGATGCAACGGTCGTGACACGCTCAGAGCACCAGTGTTCGCTTTGACTCGTACTCACGCCGAGCACGTCGTAGCTGCTATCTAGCCATCGTTGGGCGAGCACCAAGCCGCTCATGGTTTCGGCACCGCCCACGGGGGTTACCAGTACTTCTGGCTCGAGCCGTTGTCTGCGAAGCTGAATGAGCAGTTCGATCGACGCCAGCAGATAGCCGCACGCTCCCAGCCAGTTTTGTGCTTCGCCGATGCCGTAGGGCTTGCGGCCCTCGGCTTGTAGGCGCTCAACCCAGTGTTGAACCCTCGCTTCACTGGATTGGTGCTTGGTGCTGCCTCTGAGCACTTGAGCGCCCAGTAGCTCGCAATGAGAGGAAGTACTAGGAACTGTTCCATCCTCAGGTGGAACTAGGATGAGTGCCTCGAGGCCGAGTCGCGCCGCTGCTGCCGATAGTATGCGCGCCCGACTCGAGTGGGCACTGGAGGTCGCCATCACAAGCGTATCGGCGCCTTGCTGCAACGCTTCGGCGACAACAAACTCCATCTTGCGCACTTCATTGCCGCCGAGCGCAAAGCCCGAGAGGTCATCGCGCTTAAGCCAGATATCCGGGCCGCCAAGCGCCTTGCTAAGGCGTTCTGCGCGATGCAGCGGTGTTGGCGTCGTAGCGAGTCGTATTCGAGGAAGTGCCGCGAGCACCGCATAGGGGCCGGTCGCGAGATTAAAGTCACGGCTCTCTGCTGGTGACATGATCTCGGTTAGTCGGCGAAAGTACTCCTCCTCGGCAAAATGCAGAGCTACGCCGCGAGGGTTTTGTGGGGTCGCTTCTCGGATGCGAGAGACGACACCGCGAACCTGCAAGGTGTCGGGAAATCCCGGCAGTGAAATTGCCAGCTGGAGCTCTTCGCCAATGCGGTGGTGCTTGGCGCTGCGAATAAAGATGCCACCCGCCGAGACCGACTCGGTGACATCAATTGGATACCCTTGCCGGTCGGGATACTCGACCTGCAAATTGAGATTGCGCCTTGACTCGTGGCGACGCTCTTCGTCTTGTCCCGCCAAAGCTATGGTCGCGCTACTCTTTGAGGCCGTGCTTGTTCTTCATCTGCTCAAGCACGCGCGTGTATTCGATATCCCAGGTGTTGGTGCCTTCTTGGATATTGCGAATGCGATCGCGAACTTCTTGGTCGAGTTCGTCATCAACCATCATGTGCTTCTTGAGAATGTCGCGACTCTTGCGGCGCAGTACATTGTCTTCAGCGTAAATCTCTTCGATGTGTCGACTTTGCATGAACGTTTCAAGCAGCTGGTTGATGATCCAAGTGATCGCTTCCTCACCAAGGCCGAAGTCCTTCTTCTCTGCGAGACCGCGCTTGGTGCGACCAAACTGCGAGTAGCTGAGGCCACGGATCTCAAGGATGTCCTTGGCCCGCTCAGTCAGTTCACGGTCAACTCGTAGGTACTCTTTGAGTACAGAAACAACGTCGAGTTCGGCCTCAGCCCTGTCGACGACGTCCATGTCCCCGTCTGTGGTGAGGCGAGTAACGATTTCGTTGGAAATGGTGTCGATTTTACCGGCGTAGAGCTTCATGCCGTCGTGACAGTAGGAGTTGCCCAGTGACCTGTCAACGGGCCTAGCTCGGCAAGAAAGGTAGAATGAAGAATAGGCGGGGCCGTGAGCAGCGCGTACCCTCCGCCGGGTGCCTGGCGAATCCCGTTCTCGAAAGCTTGTAGTGGCCGGACTTCTTATGCGCGGCGAGCAGATTCTCGTCACGCAGAGAACTGCACAGCAGCCTATGCCGCTCAAATGGGAATTCCCAGGCGGAAAAATTGAGCCCGGCGAGACACCGGAAGAGGCCCTCCGGAGGGAGCTTCACGAGGAACTGGCGGTTCGGGTGGAGGTTGGGAAAATCTATGAGGTGCTCGCGCATTCCTACCCGAGCTTTGACCTTTTGATGCTGGTCTACCCGTGTCGCTTGGTCGGCGAGGGCAATCCAGAGCTTCGTGAGGTCGCAGATATGGCCTGGGTCAAACCACTGGAAATGCGGGCTTTTGACATCCTGGAAGCCGATGCGCCACTTGTTGAACGGCTTATCGAAGAAGGGGTCGCCGCACCAGGCTTTCCCGCTGGGGTTTGACTCTAACTTCACGAGAAACCTACAATCTTCTTCGTGGAGGCCAAAACAAAGGTCACGAAGGAGGTCCTCTGCGAAGAGGCTCGCTTCATTCTTGCCAACATCATGGCGGAGTCCAAGTACGGGCGTCAGAACTCGTATGACGATATCCGCCGAGTCTGTGAGGGGGCCGTCTCGATCCCATTCACAGAGTATGTGGGCTTTCTCGAAAAATCAGGCTACCTGAAGCACGATTTAAGCAAAGAGTCTTTGGAGGTCACGAGCCTCGGAGAAGACGTGGTCAACGGCGGCAGCCTAACCGAACTAACCGTGCAGGCGGTTGCGCACTTTAAGAGCGCTCGCCGAAGCAAGGGCCGAGGCGACGTTAAGAGTTCTTCTGGTCCGACAAAAGCGCCACCGCGCCGTGATCGTTATGAGGAACCCCGCAGTGGCGACGGTCTCAGCGCAGGAGAGGTCTTAGACTCTCGGTACGAGAAGCTGGCTTCCATCGGATCCGGAGGCGTTGGAACCGTGTACCGCGCTCGGCAGGTGCCCCTAAATCGCCAAGTCGCACTCAAAGAGATACGCGATCTATTTAGCTTCTTCGCTGAAGAGCAGCGTCCCGAAATTGTTCGCCGTTTCACCGACGTGGTGCGTGCGCATGCAGAGCTTGCTCACCCCAACATTCTGCCCATCCACGATGTGAATCTCGAGAAAGAATTCCCATACGTGGTTAGCGAACTCTGTCCAAATGGTTCGGTTCGACGTCTCATCACCGACGCCGAGACCATTCCTGTCGGGCTCTCTCTGAAGTACTTGCTGCAAACGCTGCACGCGCTTCAAGCGGCACACCGAGAGCGTGTGAGCCACCGAGGGCTCAAGCCTGAGAACATGCTAATCGATGCCTATGGCAACGTAAAGGTCGGTGACTTTGGGTTCTCACGAGTCGTAGAGCGGGACCAATCCGTGATTCGCCAGGTCTATGTGGGGATGGGAACGGTGGCCTATATGGCACCAGAACTGTTCGTAGATCCAACCGGAGCTGGTCCACAGGCGGATATTTACGCACTGGGGATTATTTTCTACGAGCTTCTTACCCGCAAGTTGCCAGGTCGCCGTTCGCCGATGCCATCGGAAATTGATCCCAAGCTTCCCGAGGGCCTCGATGACATCTTCGATCTGATGACGAGAGACTCACGCACCGATCGATACAGCACGGTTGATGACATTCTCGATGACTTCAACAAGATCGAAGGTCTCAACGAGGTCATGGACAAGCAGCAGCAGGTGCTCGCAGCCGAGAATCCGCTAAACGAGATCAAGTTCAAGCCAGGGGCGACCCAGCCTGGAGAAGTGCCGTTGGATACAACGTCTGTCGAAAGCTCAGCACCCGCCGGGGCGACTGCAGCCAGCGGCGCTGCCGGATCGAAACGTCGTCCGTACTCGTTTCAACAACGAAACAAGAAATAGGCGACTCCTGATGTCGGGGCTTCGAAGCCCCGACAGCAACAGAAGCTCCGAAACGACAAACGGCCCCGAAGATTTCGGGGCCGCTTTTTTTGTTTTAGCGCGTTCTAGAGCGAGGCCAAGATACCTTTGACCTCATCGGTCTGGTGCAGACCTAGGCGCTGGTAGATCTCAAGACATTGGGTGAGCAGCTGGCGTCCCTCGGGGATTTGCCCTTGCTCGATCTTGTAGCGACCATAGCTCTCCAGGCCCTTGGCAAGCTCAGTCTCGTTGCCAATGGTTCGCAGCAAATCAATGCCCTGCTTGAAGTAGCCCTCCGCTTTCGGCTCCATCAATTCACCGCCGACGTGTTCTTCAATTGTGGCCGTCTCGTCAAAGAGAGTCCCGCCAAAGACTTCTGCCAGTGTGAGCAGCGCGCGCCCCTCGTAGTCACGGAGACCAGAGCCTGAGGCGACCATGTGCGCTCGATGTGCGTATTCTCGGGCGGCACTCGAGTTGCCAAGTACGTGTTCGAGACGCGCCATGTTGCGGGTTGCTTCGACTTCGAGACGCCGGTCGGCAATCTCTGATGCGATCTGAACGCCTTCGGTGAGTCGGCGCCTAGCTTCGTCGTAGCGGTTTTCAAAGAAGGCAATTTCGCCCAGATTGGCGAGAACATGGGCCTGCAAGGGCAGGGCACCAATGTCTTCGGCCTCCTTAAGTGCCTGCTCCCAGCCTTCCCGTGCTTCTCCAAACGAACCGCGCTCGTACGCAATGACAGCGAGGTTGTTGAGAGACGAAGCCACGCCCGCCCGGTCGCCAGTTTGTCGTCGCAGGTCGAGTGCTTCGCGATGGCAGTTGAGCGCTTCATCGATGAATCCGCGGTCCTGTTGGATGTTGCCGAGGGTGGAAAGCGAGGTCGCGATCGAACGCGGATTTCCGCCTTTGCCGCGTTTCTGAAGCCCCTCGGTGACGTTGGCGTGCGCTTCTTCAAAGTTGCCAAGCAGGTACTGCACTTGGCCGACATCATCGAGGGAGCCTGCGACCCCACGCTCGTCGCTGGCTTGCTCAAAGAGCTGCAGTCCGCGCCGAAGGTAATCCAAGGACAGTTTTAGGTCGCCCTTTTTGCGCCAGACACGCCCCATCTTGTTGAAGGCAACGGCGGCCTTGGTGCGGGAAGCGCAGATCCAAGACAGACGAAGCATGCGCTCAAATCCGCCAATGGCAGCATCGTAGTCACCTTTGAGTTCGTACACCGATCCAAGATCATGCCAGAGGTGAATGCGTGCGGCCTGGTCGGCTTGGCCCAGGCACTCCAGGGCATGGCCGTAGAGAGCGATCGCCTTGTCGTTAAAGAAGTTGATGCGAGCGTGGTCGGCTGCGCGACGGTATCGGCGGGCAGCTCCACGAACATCGCCCGCGAGTTCTAGGTGCCGACCGATGTCCTCTTGGGCTGCGGGCTCGCGACCGTTGGGCCGAAGCTCAAGCCACTGCGCGCAGCGATGGTGACCAATTTCGCGAACGTCGGCGCGACAATCGTCGTAGACGCGCGACCACAGAAGCGGGTAGGCGAAGCGATATTCGCGCTCGCCGGCCTTGCTGGTTTCCGGAACTTCGACGAGCCACTCTTGTGAGAGCAGTTGGCTTAGCGCCTGACTCACATTGGATTTTGTGACATCTCCTGCGTCGGCAATATCGGCGAGGGTTGGTCCATCCGGATCGGTTGTCGCAAACGTTTCCGCGCGAATCAGCGCGACAATCGCATCGAGCCAAAACGTCTCGCCGATAATCGCGGATTGGTGCAGCACATGCCGCGCAGCTTCGGGCATCGTCCGAATTCGCGCCTCTACAACATCGTGATGGCGCTTTGGTAGCGGCGTCTTTGTGAGTTGAAGTTGATCGACCGTCCAGCCCGCTTTGCTGCGAACAATCACACCAGCTTCCAGCAGGTAGCGCACCATCTCGAAGATGGCACGTGGCGACCCGCCGAGTTTGGCGGCGTGAGCAACAAGGCTGCTTGGGACCTTTGTTACTGAGCGGCAAAGTTGGGTGAAGAGGGATTCGCTTTCGCTCTCGGAGAGAGGCCCCAAGTCAAAGGTCTGAAGCTCGACATCGGTGTCGCCAAAGAGAGGGAAACTCTCGAAGAGCTCGTTTGTGGCGGTACCAAGCACCACAATCGGTGAGGTCGAGAGCCCACTAACCAAGAAGTGAAGCAAGTTGATCGTTGCCGAGTCGGCTTGCTCGAGGTTCTCGAAGCACAGAACAAGAGGGCCAGCCTTCGCATCTGCTTGGCAAAAGCGCTTTAGCGCGAGGAAGGTCCGCACTTCGAGCTGTTGGTGCGAGTCGGCGATTGGTGTGACGACCTGCGAATCTTTGTAGGGACGTCGCATGAGGTGCGCGAGCAAGTGCGCGACTTCTGTCACGCGAGACGCGCTCATCACCTCGGTGATGCCTGCCTCAATTTTGGCGTGCGCATCTGCATCAGAGTCGGAAACAAGGATTCCAAAGCGTGCGGAAAGCAACATCGCCATGGCTGCGTATGTTTTGTCGCTAGCCTTACAGTTGCCTACGAGAACCCGTACGTCGGGATCAAGCTCTTCGATGACAGTGACAAACTCGCGGAGCGTGCGACTTTTACCCATGCCCGCTTCCCCTAGAAGCACCGAAAATCCTAGGGATGATCGATCGATACTAGAAGCAAACGTCTCTTCGAGTGCGGTGAGAACTTCGCGGCGGCCGGTGTAGTCGGGACGCAATTCAAACGGAGGGCGCACATCGATTTCGATGTTGGTATTGGGGAACAGCTGCTGTGCTCCCAACGCGGCTCGCGACTGCGGCGCCGGCGGCACAACCTTCGGTAACTTCCCTCGATTTGTCAGACTACTCATTTGCTCACGATGCTCCATCCCGTCCCCCGCTCCCCTTACCAAAACGCTCGGAAGCTAGACGGCGGGCTAGGCCTTGTCAATCGCGGTTTTGACACCGATTCGTGAGGCGATCCATCATATTCTGAGTGTCCTTCAATACTTTCGCTGGGATCCGCCTTGGGGTCCCATTCTGATCCCTTAGGAAGTAGTGCAAGGAAACGGGCAGAATCGGACTGAGGCCTTCCGAAATTCGCTGGCAATTCGCCTCTTCGAGGCTGTTAAGGAGGGTTGGGAGCATTCGAGCGGTCGCCTTCTTGGTGTCGTGAAAGAGCACCACGCCGCCACCCTTGCTGAGGATATCGCCCAAAACTCGCTCGGCCATGCCGCGGCGCTGTCCCCGTTGAAAGTCCTGGGAGTCGATGTTCCAACGCACCATTGTGTCTTTGCGCTTGCGCAGCATTCGCCGAACCGAAGCGCTGGTGGCCCCAAACGGAGGTCGAAAGAGATGCACGGGATGGCCGAGGATCCCCTCGAGGTCGGACGCATTCTTCTCAACGGCCGTTCGCGCCGCCTTCGCCGATAGGGTGGGAAGGTTCTGGTGGTTGGTCGTGTGGTTTCCAATGGTGAACCCACGTTTCTCCATGCTCTTGAGCAATTCGGCGCCTGCACGCGCTGTATCGGTGTTTTTGGCAAAATGCCGCCCGACGACAAAGAACGTTGCTGGTACTCGATGGGCTTCGAGGGTCTCAAGAATGACCGGTGTCGATGTGAGATCCGGGCCATCGTCAAACGTGAAGGCGATATAGCCGGGGGCTTCCCTGCCACCGATGATTTTTGCCTCGGCCCAGACGTCGGCGGCCTCGGCCAATGGCGCGACGGCGACCGTTGCTTCTTCTGCGGTTGCCTCAGCCCGAAAGCCTGTGATGCCGGCTGCCATGGCCAGTGCACCAAAAACGATCTGGGTAGCGAGAGAAGGAGTGCGACTCATCCGGGCCAGACGGTATCACGGCGAGACCTCGTGCTATCCTTACTTTGTGACTGCGACTGTGCTGTCAACGGCGCACTTGCCCATCGATATCGGCCCAATGCTGGGCGGTCATTCGTATTTTGCGCCAAGTGAGGGCGAACTAACTCGAGCTGAATTGCTAGAGCGCCTCGTTGATGTGCAGGGCCTTGTCACGCTTCTGAGCGCTGCCGTGGATGAGGCGTTGTTCGACGCGGCGCCAAAGCTCAAGGTCGTTGCGAACTATGCTGTGGGCTACGACAACGTCAATGTTGCAGCGGCCACCGAGCGAGGCATTGTCGTCACCAATACGCCCGACGTGCTCACAGAAGCGACTGCCGATTTTGCCTTTGCCTTACTGATGGCCGCGACTCGACGTTTAGGAGAAGGCGAGCGCCTTGTTCGCAGCGGCGGCTGGCAAGGTTGGTCTCCAACGCTCTTTCTGGGCCAACCCGTCTATGGTCAGACGTTGGGTGTCGTTGGCGCAGGGCGCATAGGACAGGCGATGCTTCGAAGAGGCAAAGGATTTGGAATGTCTCTTTGCTACTCGGGGCCGCGACGTTCTGCGGGTGCCGATACCCTGGGCGCTCGACACTGCGACTTGGAAGAACTCTTAGAGGTGAGCGACGCTGTTTCGCTGCACTGTCCGCTAAATGCATCGACCCGCCACCAAATTGACGCGGCGGCATTGGCGAGGATGAAGTCGACGGCTGTGCTAGTTAATACGGCGCGAGGAGGCTGTGTCGACACCACGGCGCTGGTCGCTGCGTTGCGCGAAGGAAGCATCGCGGGTGCGGGACTCGATGTATTTGAAGATGAGCCGGCGGTGCCCGCAGGGTTATTGGCCTGCGAAACCGCAGTCCTTGCTCCGCACTTGGGATCTGCCACCCATGCGGCACGAGAGGGAATGGCGGCGATCTGCGCCGATGCCATTCGACGAGTTTTGGCCGGCGAGTCAGCGCCTACCGCGCTAAACCCAGAGGTAATGAGATGAGTGATGCTCCGTCTATACTGGTCCTAACCTCGTCCGGCGCCGATGCGTCAGTCGTCACCCCGGTGCTCGCAGCCCTGCAAGCGGGTGGCGTAACCCTCAGAGCGCTTGATGGCGGTCATATTGGCGGGGAGGGCGGCGCCATTGACTGGGTTATGCGTGCGATTGGTGGGGACGTGCTCGAACACCAGCTGAGCAAAGAGCTTGAGACGTTTCGTCCCGACGCTGTGGTCTGCTTTGAAGCGAGGGCCGCTCGCGCCGCCTGCGAACTTCGCGACAAGAGCCTTCGTCCATTCCCTGTGCTTGCGGTCGTTAACGATTTGGCGCCAAGTGCCGCTTGGTCCCAGAGCGAGGCGGATCGCTATTTCGTGGTTGATGACGAGGCCGCCGTGCAACTCGAAGACCACGGCGTTGTGGGGCATCGCATTCTTCCCGTCGGATGCATTGGCGAGTACTCCTTCGCCGAAGCCGGCGCACTCGATCGCAAGAGGCTCCGCAAACGCTTCAAGCTTGCCAATCGGGTGGTCCTCGTGGAAGTCGAAGGGCTCGGAGCAGAACAGAGCGGGCAGTTGGCACTTCAACTCTCACTCGTAAGTGGCGACGTTACGTTTCTCTTTGATGCTGGCGACGATACCGACGCTGCGGCGGCCCTCCGAGTTCAGGTACCCATACTGGACATGAAGGCCAAGCTTTTTGGGCGCACCGGAGAGGCGCCATTGTTGTGGCGCACGGCCGACGTGGTGATTGCAAAAGCGACCGAGTCCTCAGTTGGGCGCGCCATGGCTGTCGGCGCCAAAATGGTTTGCCTCAGTCCAACGAGTGGCGATGAGGCGCACCGTGCGAATGCTCTGGAAGAACGCAAGCAGGGCGCGATCGCGACCAATGCGCTCATGGTTGGCAGTGCTCTCGAACGACTCCTGGCCAGCGGTGCTCCCGACTTCGTGGGCGCCGGTATTGATGGGGCGGCGGTGGTTGCCGATGCTGCGCTTCTTATTGGATCGCAGCGCCTAGATGTCGTTGAGGAGCGTCAGGCTGCGCAGAGTGCGGGCCGAAAAGCGGACATCGAAGATGCTAGCGAATACGCGGCATGGGCAGCCAAAGCGGCCACACCTGCAGGGGATCTCGAAGATCTTGGCGGCAGCGGCGGAGGGGCCAAAGCCTCTGGCCCGGCGCCAAGGCGGCCCGATGCGGCTCGCCTGCGACGACTTCGACTCGAGATTAAAGAGCGCAAAGGGCATGTCGCTCGGACGATCACCGATGCCCAAAAGCAGACGGCCAATTGGGAATCGCAGCGCGCGAAAGCCGAGTCGCTCGACAACGCGGGGATGGCCAAAAAGGCCGAGCGCAACGCGGACATGGAACGGGCGCGCATGCACACGGCACTAGCAGAAATGGCAGGGCTTGAAGCAGAAGAGAAGAGCCTGGAAGATGCAGCGCGGGCGGCGGCAGCCGTGCCTGAAACGGAGATTCCTCCCCAGTCGGAGACGTTTCGACGCGGCTCGGGCACGTCGACTAGCCAGTCCACAGCATCTCGGCCATCCGCACGGCCCTCGGTGGCGGAGGAGTTGGAACGCCTGCGGCGAGAGGCAGATGGAAACCCTGCGGCAAAGGCAAAGACTTCAAAGAAGACGCGGAAACGCAAGGCGAAGAAGGGCTCTGGAGTTGATGATGAGTTGGCTGCCCTGAAACGCAAGATGGCACAGAAACGACGAGGATCCTGATGTATCGAACGATTGTGGCAATGGCGTTGAGCATGGCACTCGCTTCGTGCGGCGGTAGCAGCAAGACCACCAAAAAACCTGCGGAGAAACCGCGCCAAACAAAAAAGCAAAAGGCGCATTCGGCGAGCAAAAATACTGCAAAGGCGAAGCCTAAGAAAAATTCGCAGAAGCCACATAGCAAACACGAACACGGCCATGGCCATCCGCACGGGACAAGCAATCATCATCACCATGATCATCCGCACCCGCATCTAGAGGGCGCAGACGGCCATCACCATCCGCACTAGGCGGAGATAGGGCCACATTCCTTCTGCGGCATGCTTCTATGGCATCTCGCCGAACCGTGGCCCTCGATAGCGAGGGGTAGGGCAGCCGTGCTTTGTGCCCGCGACGCCCGCGCAAGCGGAGGCGGACTCTAGAGCCCGCCCCAAGAGCGATGAGAACGACGCCTAGCCTTCGCTGCCAGCAGCTGGCTCTTCAGAACCACCCGCTTCATCGTCCGGAGCATCGCTTTCGATGCTGTCTTCGTCTTTTTCTTCGGTCTCAGGCTTCGCCTCTTTGGGAGGCTCGGTTTTCAGCTCATCTTTGCGATCCACTTTGTTATCAAAGTCGTCGTCGTAGAGAATCGCGAGCAGCTCGCCCTTTTTGTACTGCTCCCAAAGATCGGGCTTGCCATCCGCATTGCGGTCGCGACGGACACTCTCAAGGCGTCCTTCTTCATCGTACTTTTCCCAGACATCGGGTTTCTTATCGTGGTCCGAGTCGCGCTCGATTAGATAAATCTTGCCGGTCTTCTTGTCGTAGTGCTCACGGGCATCCATCTCGCCCTCAAACGTAAAGTCGAACTCTTCGGCGAGAAGCTCGCCGGTACGCGTGTAGGTTTGTACGTAGTCCTTCTTGCCATCGTGGTCGAGGTCGACCTGCTTGCACGTTAGAATCTCTACGGTCGTTCCACCTTCGTCAGCGGTCGCGAAGAGCTTCCAAACATCCGGCTTGTTGTCGTGGTTGAGATCGAAGGTTGTGACCTTCTTGCCCTTGGTATCGCAAAGCGATGGGTCGACTCGGGGGACCGTGAGTCCATCGGTGGAGTCGATTCCCGCTACGTTCTTGGAGCCCTTGCCCTTGCTGGCGCCACCGCAGGCGACCAGGGAGAGGGCCAAACTCAAGCCGATTACACGATTTCCCATGCTTAAAGCCTAGCTCGATTTGGGCGCCGGAGGCACCAGAGTCGCCAAGTTCTTATCCCAACAACGCTATTTTCTCGGCTTTGCTGTTCCCTCGGGGCGAATGTGCTAGATAGGCGGGCACATGCCGGTCCCACCGGAGCGAATCCGTAACTTCTCTATTATCGCCCATATCGATCACGGCAAGACGACTCTCGCCGATCGAATTATGGACCTCACTGGCGCCGTCACCAAACGGGAACAGCAGGCGCAACTGCTTGATCGTATGGACATCGAGCGTGAGCGAGGTATCACCATCAAAGCCCAAGCCGTGCGCCTTGAGTACAAAGCGCAAGACGGCTTGGTCTATCAGCTGAACCTCATCGACACCCCAGGTCACGTCGACTTCCACTACGAAGTCTCCCGATCCCTGGCTGCCTGTGAGGGATGTCTCTTAGTGGTGGATGCCGCACAAGGCGTTGAGGCCCAGACACTTGCGAACGTGTATTTGGCACTCGACAACGATCTCGAGATCGTGCCCGTGCTCAACAAGATCGATCTGCCTGTCGCACGGCCCGAAGAAGTCATTGCGGAAATCGAAGAAGCCATTGGCCTCGATTCCCAGGACGCGCTGCGAGTGTCGGCAAAGACCGGCCTCGGGGTTCCAGATGTGCTGGAGGCGATTGTTCAGCGCATTCCGCCACCACCCGTGTTTCCCGACAAGCCGCTGCGCGCTCTCATCTTCGACTCCTGGTACGACGCCTTCAAAGGTGTTGTTGCACTCGTCCGAGTAAAAGAAGGCACACTCAAGAAAGGCATGAAATTGCGCTTTATGGGTGCTGAGAAGGAATACGACTGCCTCCAGGTTGGCTTCTTTGATCCGCACCCCCGAGAGGCCAAGTCCCTCGAGTGCGGAGAGGTTGGAATCATCGCCGGATCGATCAAAGACATCGCAGACGTTCGCGTAGGCGATACCATCACCGATGCCACGCGTCCTTGCGATGAACCACTCGAAGGCTTTCAAACGGTGCAGCCGATGGTCTTCGCGGGCATCTTTCCCGTTGATTCGAAGGATTACCAAAGCCTCAAGGACGCGCTCTCCAAGCTCGTCCTAAACGATGCAGCAATTACCTACGAGCCCGAGACGTCGGCTGCGCTCGGCTTTGGATTTCGCTGCGGTTTCCTCGGTCTCTTGCACATGGAAATCGTGCAAGAACGGCTCGAGCGCGAGTTCAACCTTGATCTCATCACCACCGCACCCTCGGTAATTTACAAAGTACACTTCAAAAACGGTGATGAAGAGTTTGTGCACAACCCGGCCAAAATGCCGGATGCAGGCGGTTACGACTACATGGAAGAACCCATGATTGACGCAACGGTGCATTGCCCTCAAGAGTACATCGGACCAGTCGTGCAGCTTTGCGAAGAGCGTCGCGGCATTCAATCGGGCATCGACTACGGCACGATGGGGCGCGTCCAAGTGAAGTACAAGCTGCCAATGGCTGAGGTCGTATTTGGCTTCTATGACAAGCTCAAGACACTCTCCCGGGGCTACGCCTCTCTCGAGTACGACATGGGCGAGTACATGCGCAGCGACCTGGTGCGTGTCGATATGCTCATCAACAGTGAGAAAGTCGATGCGCTTAGCTTGGTGTGTCACAAGTCGGTAGCGCAAAGGCGTGGCCACGATATTTGCGTCAAGATGAAGGACGTTATCCACCGCCAAATGTTCGCAGTGGCCATCCAGGCGGCCGTCGGCAGTCGCATCATTTCTCGAACGACCGTTAAGGCGCTTCGCAAAGATGTGACGGCAAAGTGCTACGGCGGTGACATCTCACGCAAGCGAAAGCTGCTTGAGAAGCAAAAGGCCGGCAAGAAGCGCATGAAGGCTGTTGGCTCGGTAGAATTGCCACAGGAAGCATTCCTAACGATCTTGCAAGTAGACTGAACGACCGATGAGCAACCTGCCTCGCAAGAACGAGCGACGAATTCGCAAAGAGGCCACAGGCCTAATTAGCGACGCCCGCAAAGGGTTGCACACCTATGCGTACAAGGTCTCCGACGAGACCAAAGAGCGCATCGCCGCCCACGCGAATCATCTTGAAAAGGCGTTGGCCGGCGACGATGAGGCAAGCCGAGCGAAGGTCCGCGACGAGCTCGCTTTGCTAGACGACTTGGTGGACCGCCACTTGGCGTTTGCGCGCAAGAGCACCGGTCGCGAGTATGCGGAGTCGATTGGCATTGCGATCTTGATAGCGCTCCTACTTCGCGCATTCGTTATCGAGGCATTTAAGATTCCGTCAACGTCGATGATTCCGACCATGGAAATCGGCGACCATATCTTCGTGAATAAGTTCCTCTACGGCGTGCGCTTGCCGTACACCACAACCCGCTTCTTTGACTACCGGGCTCCAAAGCCCGGCGAAGTGATTGTCTTTATCTACCCGTGTGATCCTGAAAAGGATTTCATCAAGCGCGTAGTGGCTGTCGCTGGCGACGAAGTTGAAGTTCGCTGTGACAAGCTCTACGTCAACGGCGAGGAGCGCATCTCCAAATACGATGAGCAGGAGTGCTCGTATTGGGATACGGCCCCCGTGACTCCGAGGACTCCGAATGGCTGGGAAGAAAAGTCCTGCAGCGGCTTTCGCGAGACCGTCGATGGATTCTCCTACAACACCGTCCACAGCGAGACGCGAGTCGAGGAAGACAAAGCTCGCGCCGGCAACCCTATGGGCCGCTACGCTCAGTACACGGGAGCACTCGACTTCCCCGGCCACAGCATGCCGACCTGCAGCGCAGTTGGCATTGATGCCCGTGACCTAGATGAGCGATTGGCAGCCACCGGGGAAATCGTCACAACGGCTGATGAACCGGAGGGTGTCTGCGGCCTTCACCGTCACTTTATCATTCCCAAAGATCACGTATTTGTGATGGGCGACAATCGCTCAAACTCCAGCGACTCGCGCGTTTGGGGCCCTGTGCCGGTTAAGAACATCAAGGGCAAGGCGCTCTTTATCTGGTGGTCAAGGCAGCCGTCGGAAGCGGGTGGTCTGCGACTCGATCGCATGGGCCAGATGGTCCACTAGAAACTCGCTGCCTCTCTCCACTACTACTTATTCTTACGCTTCTTGCGGCGCTTCTTGCGCTTCTGCTTGACCGGAGGCTTTGTGTCGAGCTTGACGATGCTCATGGCGATGGCCTTTGCAATCGCCAAATCTGCAGCATCGGTGTCGACCCATTGGCGGTCTTTGTCGCGAACCTTCTTGCCGACTTCGGCCATCACGCTGGCCGACCCGTCGCCAGTAAACGCCATCACGCGATCGGGAATCGTCTCGCCGAACATGCGAAGCACCAGCGAGCTGCCGAGAATTTGGCCAGGCTTTTTCGGATTTGGAACCAATGTTGGCTCATATTTGGTCACCTGAACCGTGACTCGAAACGGTTTGAGGTGATGCTTCGCCATGTACTTATGAAAGGGTCGATTCCCATAGCGGCCCTTGTCTTTTTCGTCATAGGGCGGGGCATCCTCAGGAATGCTGGCCTCGAGCCGAGCTTCCTTGGCAACTGCAGAGGCGATCTGGCTGCGCAGAACTGCCTCCAGCGCCGGGGGAGTTCCCTCGGGTAGATCTACCCGTGAGACCACGAATATGTACGTCTCGGGGGCTGTATCGGCCTCAGCAAGCACCTCGGCTGAGGTGATGAGGGCAAGCGCAGCGACACATGTGAGCACCAGTCGGGCAGGCATAGAAGTCGAGGTAGTTTTGCGTCGCACATGCATAAGCTCAATCTTGCCTACCTTTGACGGCGAGCGCGAGAAATGATTCAGCAGCAGCAATTGCACTCTTAGCGTGCCGTTTCCTTGACCCGCATTTTTCTGATTCGCTATCTTTACGGCGGTTAGGGCGCTCGGGCTGCGTCGGGAAGGCCAATATGTTTGCGATTACGCTCACGGAAAAAGGCGGCGACCAGCGCCGTCTCGATTTTGACAAAGCTGAAATTACGATCGGACGCGTGCAGGGCAACGATGTTGTCTTGCCGAAAGGCAATGTCTCAAAGAGGCATGCGCGGATCGTTCTTAAAGACGGCAAGTTCATCATAGTCGACCTCAAGAGTACGAACGGCACGTATGTGAATGGTCGCAAGATCACGAGCCCGCTTGTCGTCAAAGACTCCGATAAGATTTACATCGGTGACTTCATTCTAGGAGTTGAGGAGCCCGCACAGGGTGGGCAACGCGCTGCAAGCCAACCAGCGGCTCCGCCGATGGCGCCACCCGCTGCTGCATCTCCACCGATGGCTCCGCCACCCGCAGCACCGTTGCCACGTGGCAATCCTTCGGCGCCGCCACCGTTGGCACCGGCCGCTCCACCGCGAGCCGCCACTGCGCCACCACCGGCACCTTCGCGTCCTGCAACTGCTTCGCCTCCTAGGCCAGCGCCACGTCCATCGGCTCCGCCGTCGGCACCCGCGCCACTGCCAGCGGCCGCCCCAATGGCTCCGCCAGCAGCACCACCGATGATGGCGCCGCCACCCATGGCTCCGCCTCGCGCGGTGGCACCACCGCAGGCCATGACGCCGCCACCCGCTGCGCCGCAGCCGATGGCACCACCACCAGCGATGGCTCCGCCTCCAGCCGTAGCACCCGTAGTGCCACAGGCCCCAATGGATCTAGCGCCTCCAGCGATGTCTAGCGTTCCAGCGGCATCGCCACCTGCGCCCGCACCATCTCCGATGGCGGCACCAGAACCCGCGCCCGTGGCCAAGCCACGACTTGTTGGTGCGGGGGCGGCGAATGCTGCTCCAGTAGGCAATGCCGCTCAAGGAAATGCCCCACGCAAACGTCCCACCATGGACGGTCGTCGCGTCGCTGCGGTTCCGGGCTTGGACAACTCAGCCAAGACGCTTCTCTCCATTCAGGACTCAATTCTCGAGCGGCTGGTGCCGGATCTGGGCCTTGATGGATTGGCTCTTGAGCGGCTTGGTGATGAGGAGCTTTGGCAGCGCGCCGAAAGTGCCATTGTCGACCTCGTGGAAACGATGGAATCCGGCGGCACGTTGCCAGCTGGCGTGGACCAAGATCAGCTCATTAAAGAAACGCTGAACGAAGCGCTCGGGCTTGGACCATTGGAGGACCTGCTCGCTGACGACACCATCGAAGAGATTATTGTTGATGGCATCGACCGAATTCTGATTGCGCGGTCTGGTGCCGTTGGAAGCGCAAACACGGGCTTTTCGTCTGAGGAGGTATTTCGACGGGTAGTAGACCGCCTGGTCGCGCCTACCGGTCTTGTCATTGAGAGTCCAATTGTGAACGCCCGCCTGCGTGATGGCGCGTTGTTGTCGATTGTCCTCCCACCGGTTTCAAGCCGAGGGCCGTGCCTTACTCTTCGCAAGCCTAGTGGGCGAGGCGAGGACTTGCGTTCGCTAGAAGCACGAGGCGTGCTCAGTAGTGACATGGGAACGTTCCTAGGTACTTGTCTTAGTGCGCGCAAGAGCGTCTTGATCTGTGGTTCGGTGAACTCGGGCAAAAACTCGGTTCTTGCTGCGATGGCATCTGATGCGCCAGCCAACGAACGCCTCATCTCGGTCGAGGAAGTTAGTAGCCTTAAGATCGGTCGCCCGCATTGGATTGCGCTGGAGTGCCGCCCCGGTGACGGCAATGGCGTGCCAGCGATTCGCGTCGAGGATCTCTTGCGAGGTGCCTTGCGAATGCACCCAGACAGGCTCGTTGTAGGCGATATCCGAGGTGCCGAGGCATTCGAACTCGTCCAGGTGATGCTTGCCAGCTTTGATGGCACATTGGCATCGATTGGGGGCGAAGGAGCACTGGCGGCACTTGAGCGCCTGGCTTCTCTAACCGCTCTTTCGACAAGCGCCGAGTCGAGCGCGCGTCGAGAGATGGTGGCTGCTGCTGTCGACATCGTGGTTCACGTCGTGCGCTACGGTGACGGGAAAGTTCGAATTGCCTCTATCGATGAGGTGACAGGAACTGGTGGCGCTGGGTTCTCCACCGAGAACCTCTTTCGCTACAACGAAACGGGTTCGTACGTAGCCTCTGGAACCGTGCCCAGCTTTTACGCGGAACTCGGTGCTCGCGGTATCGCCGCAGATACCTCGGTCTTTCAATAGGCTTAGGAGGACGTAGTCATGGCTCGCAAACGTGGAGCGCGGTCGGGGAAAGCCGACCGCGGAGTCGTTGAACGCGCGGAGTGGATTGTTGAACGCCTTTCCGAATACGGAGACGGTATTCACAGACTCGGTGGCCCAGCACTAATGCTCGACGCGGCTCTTCCTGAGTCGGTGGAAGCAATTTGTCATGAGTTTAACGGCGCAGAGCTGTTTCACGAATCTCTTGTTCTCTTCCCAGGCGGTTCGATTCGCGAAGAAGAAGGGCGTTTTCTGGTTGGAGAATGGGGAGGCGATGACATCTACGTGGATGCGAAGGGCGCGGTTTGGCGCTTTGACCGCGACATGGAGGAACAGCTTCCCGAGGGCACCCGTTTTGACCGTTGGCTTGCGGGCGCCGTCGATGCCGAGAGCGTTCTCTACGATCGAGATGGTGAGTTTCTTGAAGATGTATTTGATGACGAGGGCGAACTCTCATTCGAAGCAGAGGCGGAACGCTCTCGCCGGCAACTGAAGCGAGATCCGAAGGCGGTGGCTCCACGCTGGCGTCTGGCTCGTGCGCAGATTGATGGGCAAGACTTGGTAGCGGCGCGCAAGAGCCTTGAAGAGGTTGTAAGTAGCTACGCAGATTTTCCATGGGCCTGGTTTGACTTGGCGCGCATATCCGAAAAACTCGGAGATGCCGATGTTGCTAGTGAAGAGGCCGAGCAGGCGGCGCTCGTGCGTTCGGATTCCGACTACGCTTCGTTCTTTTTGGCGCATGCAGCTAGGCTGGCGCAGCTTGCTGGGCAGGATGCTCGGTGCACCCAACTCGCAGGCATGGTTCTAGCGAAAGATCCAGAGCTCCCAAGGCGCCATGTGGAGGCAGCTAGAGAGCGTCTGGACGCTGACGACGCCGACGCCGCCCGCGAGTTGCTGATCCTCGCAAAGGTTGTGGCGCCTCGAGACCTGCAGGTTATCGATTTGCTATCGCAACTCGAAAACTAGTGCGTCCGGCAACTAAGGCAGCGGCCATTCGACACTAGTGCTGGCTAGTAGCGGCTGCCCTTGTGCGTCGGTTCCATCAAATAGTGCCGTGATACGCGTTGCGCTTGTTGGTGGCAATGGGAACGCGAGCGTTGCGACATTGCCCTTCGAGTCTGCTGAGAAGAACTCTGAGCGACGACCATCGGCTGCCTCGGCGAAGAGGCGGACCGAGCCCGCGCCGTAGCGCTTCGCATCCAGGGTGATCGCGACGTTGCCGTCGACGTTGGCAATGCCAAGATCCGATGGGTAGAGGGATTCGAGGAAGGAGATGCCGTAGCCCGCGACTTTGGGCAGAATCGTCTCAAGTTGATCGAGTGCGCAGGCGTCAGAGATCGACCAACGAACCTTGGCATCGCGAAGTCGGTACTCGGCGAGGCAAGTTCCTGACTCGCTTCTCCAGGTAGCACCGGATTCATTGCGGGCCGCCACAAGGTCAAAGCGCGTGGTGCTTGTCTCCGAAGTCGTGGCAGGTGCTGGGCGCTGAAGGTGCTTGTCCAATGAGACGCGAAACGCCGAGCTGCCGGTATTGCGCGTGACTTTGAATGAGGATGGCAGCGTGCCGGCAGAGAAGTAGGAGCGGGCAATGACATCGGCGAGCCCCGTTCCCTCGGCGTTGGAGAGGTGAGCATCTAGCGATGCCAGGACAGGGGCTGCAGTGGCTTTGGGAATGCCAAGTCGCCCAAAGGAGAGCGCCGCAATGCGCTCAAAGCGCGAGCCTCGGTCAGTGTCAGCGGAGCCTATTTGCTGCTGATGAGCGGAAATGTCATCGCGAACCCGCGATGGAGCGCCCATGTCCTGCAGTACGTGAAGCATGGCTCCAGCGGCCAGAAGGCTGCCGGCCAAATGGCGATCGCGTTCGGCGAGCGACTCTGCGCTCACCGCTTTGCGGAACTGGGTAGCGAATCCTTGGTAGCCAAGGGGATTCTCAGGTGATTTCCACCAGGCTTGAGCCGACATCCCGCCAGCGGCTAGGGATGGACCTTTACCGGCTCGCAGCAAAGAGAGGTGTGCGCGCTTTGTGATACCGCTCTCGGTAGAGTTCTGAAGCCCTTCACCCGTGAGGGGATTGAAGAAGTGATTGTTAGCGTGCTCGGCTGGCACTTCCGCAACGACCGAACCGAGAACCAACCACGACAACGCGCTCATGCGTCCGCTCGCATCGGGCACGTACCCATGCGTGGGGTTGAGGCGACTCACAATGGTAAAGAGCTTCGGCGCATCTTTCTTTGGGACTGTGAGCATCGAGTAGAGCCCCTGAGAATTTCCGAATTGATCCTGCAGTCGCTTGTGCAGCGATGAAGAGAGTGCCGATTGCTCAGTGAGGCCGGCGTGGGTGGTTGCAGGCTCCCATGCGACGGCGTCTCCGGACAGCAGAGTTGCTGCGGCGAGAACAGGTGCTAGAAGGGTTAGAAAGCGCTTCATACGATGCCTAGACGTTGTTACGACGTTGCTTAAGAGGAACGGGTTTAGCGCTGCCCAAGTGGGACGACGGCTTCGATGTTAGAGAAAATCTTGCCAGCGAGAGCGACGAGCTGAGATTGCTCGCTGCATTGGCCCTTGCCGCAGGTGATGAGAACAACGATTGAGCGGCGCTTGTCGAGAAACGCGTAGCCCTGAATGTCACCCTCGAGAGCGAGCAAGCTCTGGTCGGCGACATCATCGCGCTCGGTGACGCCTGGGAGAGTTTCAGAGAGTTCCGCAAAGCGCTTTGCAGCGCGGTCTTCGTCGAGGCGCCAGAGTCGAATTGCGACGTCGTAGACTTCGGGTTGTCCCAGTGCTTTGAAGTGTTGTGATGAGTAGTTGGCGGTGTCGGCTTCGTCATTGAGTGGGCCACTCTCAAAGGTGCCTTCGTAGCCGGTGATTTCCTTGATCTCGGCCTCGCCTAGGAGTTGCGCGGCAATCAGGCGGCCATCGGAGAGGCTGTCGAGCAAGTCTGACGAGAGTTGACCATCGAGCTCTTTGCGCTCTCCGGAAAGCTCGGCAGTTGCCTCGGCGCGCTCCCAAGCGGTAAGGGCGGCCAGGGCTGAACCCCCTCCAACATAGCGGAGATGGCGCACATGACTGTGTTCGGAATGCCAGCGGTCGAGTGAGATCGCGTTGTGGGTTTGAGCGAAGTCGAAGCGCGGCCCCAAGTCGGAGAAGCGGCGGTCGCTTCGATAGGCGACATAGCCCTTTTTGTAGACCACGAGGTGAAACGCGGTGAGGTTGCCGTCTGGAGTGGCTTGTTTTGGGTGAACAATGTTGTAGCGCCCATTGGCGTCCGTGGAGGCGACAGCTTCTGCAGCTCCCGTTGGCTGGGGAATTCCATCCCCGCGCTCATAGGTCCAAGTTGCGTAGACGAGGGCACCGGGGATTGGGTCACCGGATGCCGAATCTTTGACCTGGCCGGAGAACGGCCCTTGCAGGGCCCCCGCCGCAGTCGAGTCTGGGCGCACACGAAATGGCGCCGTTCGGGTTGCGGTTGTGGTGCAGGCGCAAGCGAGTAGCAGGGCGACGAGCACAGTCAGTGGGAGCTTGGTTGAGGCGCGCGGTGACACGTGTGAGGTTGACCTTTTTCCTTTAGGTTTGATAGCTTGGCTAGAGGAGCGGTGGGTTTAGCAAGACCGAGGGCTGCTTGCAATCGGCCCAGGACGATCTACAACAGCGCCCCTTAGAACAGCAGGATCATGCGGTGTACAAATTGCGGTCATCAGGGCGCTCCAGGCTCAACCTTTTGTCTTAACTGTGGAACGCGGCTCGAGCAGTCGTTGGACCCAGGTGGGACCCAGCGTGGCCCAGTAGGGTTGCCCGTAACCCCAACTCCGTTGCCCCCAATCGGCTCGGCGCCGACCACACCGGTTATGCAGGGCCAGGCATGCGTCAAGTGCGGAGCCTCCAACGCTCCCAGTATGCGGTTTTGCCGGCAGTGTGGGACTCCGCTTGCAAGCCCCCTCGATACAGCGGTTGGGTCCGCCAGTGGCCCAGCTCCCGGGCCCGTGACCGCCGCACCTGCGCACATTCCACCAGCTCGCTCGCGGCCCGCCACGCCGACGCCGCCTCCAGGCATGGTTCCCCCAGGGCATTCACAGCCCAATCGGGCGCCAGCCGCTGCTGAGGGCCGAAGTGTTCAGCAGTGTGGTGTCTGCGGCGGAGAAACACCCGGCGGCTTTTCGTTTTGTCAGCGATGCGGCAAGCCGTTGGTCCAGGCTGCCCCTGTGGCCGCTACACCTGTGCCTCAGCCCGCTGTTCGAACGCCGTTTCCCGCGCCAGCCGCTCCGATGCCGGCGCCTCCACAGTCTCGAACTCCAACCCCAAAATCCGTTCGAATCCCGGTCGCAACCGAGCCGCCCTGGGCGTTCCTAATTTCCGTCAATCGCGACGGCAGCGACGGCGCCGTCCACGAACTGACCGGGGACTACATCGAACTCGGCAACTCGGGATCGGTTGGTCTGCGATTTGACGACCCCTATCTTGCGGCGTGCCACGCTCGGATCGAGCGCTTGGGCACAGGAGGGGCGCGAATTATCCCACTCGATCGGCTCAACGGAGTTTTTCGCAGGCTTCGCCAAGACACCAAGCTTCAAGACGGCGCCATGATTCTCATCGGTCGGGAGCTGCTCCGATACGATCAGTTGCAGGCTTCCGAGAGCAAGCCCGCACAGCTTACTCAGCATGGGGTGTCACTCTTTGGTTCGCCGATGCGCGAGGCTTGGGGGCGAATCTCCCAAGTGCTTCCCAGTGGTGGAATTCGCGACGTGCGCCATCTCTATGGTGAGGAGATGGTCGTTGGCCGAGAAGAAGGCGATCTAGTTTTCAGCGACGATGAGTTTCTCTCGCGTAGGCATGCTGCATTTCATTGGAAGCAGGACCATTGCGTAGTGAGCGACCTTGGGAGTTCTAACGGAACATTTCTTAGGCTGAACGAGGCCGCCAACCTCAGCGAGGGCGACTTCCTTCGAATCGGCGACCAGATGTTCCGCTACAAGCCGCACTGATCGTTTTGGGCTGCCGAGTAGAGATTGCGGGGCGCTCGGATCGGGGGCTCGTTCGCGAGGGCAACGAGGACGCCATTCTTGTTGCCAATCTCGACCTCGGCGAAGTGCTCGCTGTAGCGAAGCTGCAACGTGTCGAAGGCGCGCGAGGCCCGCTGCTCGTGCTCTGTGACGGGATGGGGGGCAGCGTGGGTGGCGAGGTTGCGAGCGCATTGGCGTGCTCGACGATTTACGAGGCCACGCAGGCATGTCCTGCCACCGAAGATCGCGCGGTTCTAGCGAGAAACCTTCGACGTGCCGTGCGATTGGCAAACCAGGCCGTGGTGGCGGCAGCCAAGGCCGACAAAGGGCTGCAGGGCATGGGAACGACCGTGAGCGCAGCCGCACTGGTTTCGAATACGGTGGTCCTCGCTCAGGTCGGAGACTCTCGTGCGTATGTCTTTCGCGGCGCAACCCTCAGTCAAATCACGCGCGACCAAAGTGTTGTCTCGGCGCTAGTGCGATCGGGGCAGCTTTCGGAAGAGCGCGCAGCGTATTCGATGCAACGAGGGCGAATTCTTCAGGCGGTTGGATCGTCCGAAGATGTAGAAGTATCTCTCTCGATCGCGGAATTGCGAATTGGCGATCGCATTGTCTTGTGCAGTGATGGATTGCACGAATTTGTTGAACACGCAGCGATGGCGAAGGCCTGTGCGGCAGAGTCGCTAGAAGACGCAGCCGACCAATTGATTCAGCTGGCCAACGCCCAGGGCGGCATGGACAACATAAGTGTTCTTCTGGCTGAGGTGAGTGGAGGTGTCCTGCGCGAGCCCCGAGCCGGAGAAGATGAAGTTCGATTTACCGAACTCGATCCCAATCTCGAGGGCGAATCGGCACTCAGCACAACATCGATTGTGGGTAGGCGACTGGCACACCAAGCGGGGATTCGAAAAGAGCCTGGGCCGGCGCGACTACCAGCAACAGCGCAGCATCCAGCGATTCCCGAAGAGCAGGTGTTGGGGCCGGCGGAGCGCGAGCTCGCGGCGCAGAACCACGGGCATTTGCTGGGGTGGGTTGCCATCGTTGGAATCGCGCTATTGGGCCTAGCCTACGCACTGGGGCTGCTGTGATCTTGATCGTCGATCATCTTCGCGGAACGCGGAGCGGGACCCGCGAGCGCTTTGCGTCCTTTGAACGGCTGACCATTGGTCGACATCCTGGTAGTGACGTTTGTTTTGACGGACGGCGGGATATTGATGCATCGACGCGACACGCCGAACTCGTGTGGGACGAGACGAGACAATCTCTGCGGCTTTGCGATCTAGGCTCATCCAATGGGACCTGGGTTTATGGCAAAAAGGTGGCGAACCGCAGTCTTGCCCTCGGCGAGAGCATTGAGGTGGAGTTCGGTCGTGGCGGGCCAGCGGTGCGGTTTTGGCTTGGGGACGCGTCGAGTTCCATTCCCCCGATACCCAAGCGGGCACAGTGGTGGCGGCGCTTTCTTCGCTGGTAACGTGCGCCCGGCGTTGGTTTGCGCGATACTTCCATCTCACGAGATGATTTCTTCTGCCCCCCAATTGGTATCGAAAGCAGGTGCTCGCGTATGAGCCACTGCCCAAAGTGCCAAATGCCTCTCGAGGCATCATCGCGCTTTTGCGGTGTTTGCGGATCCCAGGTCGAAGAGTCCAAAGCGGAACCACTACCCGCTGCTCCAGCAAGTGAGCCTCAGCGACCGCGACGTGCCACCAAGGCCGAGGCACCCCGCGCCAAAAGTGGGCAAAATCCGGTGACCCCAATCCCGGCCGACATGCCTCGGACGCTGGTCTCAGCAGAGCCTCCACCGGTGGTTTCTCAGTACTCGCAGCCTCCGGCCGTGGCTCCAAAGAGCAAACCCGAGCACAAACCCACGAAGAACGGCAGCACAAACCTCTTCAACTCAAACGACCCCTACGTCGGCACCACGCTCAACAACCGTTTTGTCGTCGAGAGCAAGCTTGGCGAAGGGGGATTTGGCGCGGTCTACAAGGGCGTGCAACAGGGCAGCAATCGCGTTGTCGCGCTAAAGCTTCTCCATCCTGAGATGACCCGAGACAAAAACGTCGTGGAGCGTTTCCGTCTTGAGGGTCAGGTGCTCTGCAGCCTTAAAGACGCCCATACGGTCACTACGTACGATTTTGACCAAACGGAAGATGGCACGCTCTACATCGCCATGGAGCTCCTTGAGGGCCGAAGTCTGCACGAGGTCTTCGCGAAAGAGGCGCCGGTGCCTTGGCAGCGCATGCTAAAAATTCTTAGTGAGATGTGCTCTTCTCTCGGCGAGGCACACGCAATGGGAATCGTTCACCGCGATCTCAAACCTGAAAACGTGCACCTTGAAAAGCGCTCCGGGAACGACGAGTTCGTAAAGATTCTCGACTTCGGAATCGCCAAGATGCTGCGAGGAGATGGCATTGGCGGCACTGGTGGCCCCCAGCTCACAGCCACCGGGCAGACGCTTGGCACGCTTGAGTACATGTCGCCGGAGCAGTTGATGGGCAAGGACCTCGATGGTCGAAGTGACATCTATGGCCTAGGTGTGCTGGCCTATGAGCTGATGACGGGGCGACTGCCATTCCCGGATGCCGTTGGCCCAGCGATGCTCATCTCAGCCCAGCTAAAGAAGGTGCCTGAATCTCCTAGCACCGCGTATCCTGGCGGACGATTTCCACGGGACGTCGATGCGATGATCTTGAAGATGCTCCAGAAGATGCGCGACGATCGCTTTGTCGATGTTGCAGCGCTGCGGCAAGAGTGCCTCCGCATTCTCGCCAATGAGCCAGTCGTCGGAGCAGCGCCGCAAGAGCCTAAGTCTGCTGCCGCACCTGTGTTCATGCCGCAGCCGGCTTCGGGTGGTTTTGAACCGGGGCCGCTCTCGGCTCCAGGGCCATCCACGAAGGCGATCATAGCGGCGACGTCGCCCAAATCCACAAAGCTGTGGTTGGCGATTGGGTTTGTGCTAATCGCCGTGGGCGGCGGGCTCGCTTTCGTATTCGCGTCGTAGTTCGTCGCTGGCGTTGGAACGTCGCAACACCTCCGAAACGCAGAAAACGCCCCTAGGCCGATGCTTGAAAGCGGGGCCTGGAGCGTGTCTCCGAAGTGCGAGCGAGAAACTAGACCTTTTGGCCGCGGGCGCGCATTTCTTTCACGATGACGGCGAGGCCGCGCTTATCGATGATTTTCATGCCGCGAGCAGAGACGCGAAGGCAGATGTAGCGCTTCTCGTCCTCGAGCCAAAAGCGCTTCTTGCGCAGGTTGATTTCAGAGCGCTTCTTGGTGTGGCGCTTTGAGTGGGATACGTTATTTCCAACAAGGGCTTGCTTGCCGGTTACTTGACAGATGCGTGACATGGTCTGGTCCTACCTTTAGATCTTCGACTCTTTGAATTCGACGTGCTTGCGGATCCTTGGATCGTACTTCTTAAAGACAAGCTTGTCGGGAGTGCGCTTCTTGCTCTTGGTGGTGGTGTAGAAGTAGCCAGTGCCTGCTGTTGAGACCAGGCGAATTAGCTCGCGGCCACCTTTGGATTTTTTTGCCATGTCGAATTACCTACGGAATCGTGTCTGCAAAGTGAGTGTGCAAACGTTGTAATAAAAAGCCCCACCGTCTGGCGGGTGGCGCAATATGGCATACGGCCTAGTCTCTGGCAAGCGCTCTAGCGCTGTCGCTGGAAAAACCTTGGCTTGACCTTGAAAGCGCCGTTAACTCACTGAAGTTAAGGACGAAACTGAGATCATTCGTCCTCGGTAACGGCCGGCGTCTCGCCTGTCTCGGTGATCGGGCGCCCCGTGGCGATGTCTGGCTCAAGTGCTGGAAGCCCGGGAATCGTCTCAGTTCTGCGCCGGGCCCGTCTGCGCCCAATGCCCATTGCCACGATTGTTATGTCGTCGGTTTGCGGGCCGTTTCCCACAAAGCTGTCGAGGTCTTGGAGAATGGCTTTGACGACTTCGCCAGCGTTGCCACGAGCGGAGCGCACTCTGCGACTGAGCCGCTTGATGCCGTACTCGTTGCCCGCTGGGTCATGGGCTTCGTGGACACCGTCGGTGGTGAGAATAATCATGTCGCCCGAGTGAAGTTGAATGCGGGCCTCGCCAAACTCCATGCCTTCCATGATCCCGATCGGAGTGCAGTGCGCCTGCTCAGCTTGAATTGGGTACACGCGACCGTCGCGCCGCAAAAGAGGAGTCATGTGGCCGGCATTTGTGAAGACCAGGGTTCGAGTCTCCAAGTCGTAGATCAGATAGGCCAAGGTTGCGAACATGCCATCGTCGCCCATTTGCAGCATGGCCTCGTTCACCTTGGAAAGGAGCTTTCCTGGGGTTTTGGCGATTGCGGCGCGCGAGCGCAGCTGGCTGGTTAGGCTTGCCATGTACAGCGCCGCACTGATTGCTTTGCCCGAGACATCTCCAATGACCATGCCCAGGTGGTCTTTGTCGTGCCAGCTGAAGTCGTAGAAGTCACCGCCAATTTGGTAGGCAGGCTCGTAGTGAATGCCAAACTCCATCCCGTTCACTTCGGGGGCGGAGGCGGGCAGCAAGCTGCGCTGGATCTGGCGAGCCACGCGCAGATCGCGCTCAAGACGCTCCTGAACGGCCGCTCGCTGTTGTTGCCGGGCTGCGTGCATCACGAGGGCAGCCTGCGCGGCGATGCTCGTGAGCAGATCAACATCCTCTTGTTTGAAGTTTTGGCCCTGACCCTCTACGTAGATAGCGCCGTAGTTCTCGCCGTGCGATTGCAGCGGAGCGCCCATTCTCGAGCCGCTTGGCTCCAGCCCAACGGGCATGGATTTGACCCCGTGTGCTGGAGTTTTGGGCTCGACATCATCCTCTTGGAGAAGAATGCCGCGACGATCTTGCACAACGTGGCGAATGATTGTGCCGGGCACACGCATGTCCGCGCCGGCGCTTTTTCTCCGATGTCGCTTGGTCTGAACCTTGAGCTCGCCCGATTCAGCGTCTTGGACAAGGACACCAACCGATGCTGCTCCGGGGAATACTTCAAGAAGCGCCTCCACGATTTTGTCGAGAAGGATGAGTGGGTCGGATGTTGTGGCTGCGCTTTGAAGCACCGACGTGAGCGCATTGAGCTTCCTCTCGATGAGGTGCAGTTCTCGCTGACTATCCTGAACACCCGCTAGGCTCGCGTTCAGGAAGCTGCTATCAGAACTTTCCTCATTCGAGACAAAGACCTTTGGGTTGCGCAAGTCAACGATTGTGACGTTGGCATCGTACGAAGGCAGGCCCTTTGTCGACTCGGGAATGTCTACGCGAATCTTGTTGTTGGCGATCGTGATTTCGTCGCGATGAGCAATGGGACCCGACTGCACCTGCTTGCCGTTGACGAAGGTGCCGTTGTTTGAGCCGAGGTCTTCAATGCTCCAGCCATCGCCACTTCGGACGACCCGCGCGTGCTGGCGAGAGACCCGCATGTCGGGAACGAAGATCTGGCAATCTGACCGGCGACCAATAATGTAGTCGCCGTCGCCGAGCTTGTAGCGACGACCGGCATTGGGGCCGGCCTGAAAGAGTAGGGATGCCAAATCGCTGATGAATATACAACAGGGACGAGGTGGGTGGGATGATTCAGAGTGCTAAGCTGCGCTCGCTTCGGGCGACTGAGACGGATGTGAAACATGCAAGCACTTGGTGATTTTATTGATGGCACTTTTGTTGGACCCACGGGGACAACTCTCACCTCAACCAACCCGGCAAAGGCCGAGGAAGTGGTCTTTGAGACTGCCTACTCTGTTGATCGGGTAGCGGATGCCGCCAATGCGGCTCACTACGCTTCGCGGGCTTGGTGTGCCCTAGATCGGCAACAGCGCTTTGACGTGCTGATAACCCTCCGCGAAGCCATTGCTGAAAGGCGCACTGAGCTCGCCGAGGCAATCGTTCTCGAAACGGGCAAGCTTCGCACCGAAGCTGAGGGTGAAGTCGGCGCGCTCATCGGTCGTTTCAACATGGTCAAGGCGGCCGTTGATGCGGATCTTGTTGAGGGGCAGGTTGCCGGCTTCCCCGGTGAGCAGATGCGCTATCACCCACTTGGGGTGGTGGGGGTGATCGGGCCCTTCAACTACCCACTACACCTTTGCCACGCTCACACGATCCCCGCGATGCTCATGGGCAATGCGGTTGTCGTCAAGGGATCCGAGGTTACTCCACTCTGTGCCCAGATTTATGCGCAGGCTGTGGCCGATTCGGAGTTGCCGGCCGGCGTGTTTAATATGGTCCAGGGCGCAGGGGAGAGTGGAGCTGCGTTGGCGGCCCATGCCCATGTTCGCGGTCTGTGCTTTACCGGCTCCTACGGCGTAGGACGTCGCATTAGCGAGGCGGCTCTCGATCGTCCCGAACTCTTGGTTGCACTGGAGATGGGCGGCAAGAACACAGTGGTCGTCGCCGAGGACGCCGACCTGCGGCAGGCTGCGCACGAAATTGTTGTGGGTGGCTATTTGACAACAGGCCAGCGCTGCACCTGCACCGATCGGGTCCTCGTTCACGAAAGTCGCCAGGCGGAATTGCTTGAAGCGTTGGTCCCCATGGTTCGCTCGCTCAAGTTTGGCGATCCCAACTCGCCCGAGTCATTTGCGGGGCCGCTCGCGACCCAAGCGGGACTGGCGGCGTTTGAGGCTGCTACTGCCGCCGCAAAGGCTGCTGGGGCCGAGGCGCTGGTCGAGCCAGGGCGCGATCCGGGCGGCAATTTCGCGCGCGCTTCGGTGCACCTACTGCCACAGGGGCTGCACGATGTTCCGGGCTACACCGATGTCGAGCTCTTTGGTCCCGACGTTGGGATAGAGAGTTTTGCGAGCGACGACGAAGCCATCGCAACCCTTCGAGCGAGCGAATTCGGTCTCGCGAATAGCATCTTTACGTTCTCCAACGAGCGCTTTGAGCGTTTCTACCGGGAAACCAACTCGGGGATTCTCAATCGAAATCGATCCACCAATCAGGCGAGTCCTCGACTGCCCTTTGGTGGCTTGGGCAAGAGCGGCAACTATCGGCCCGCAGGTGCACATGCCGCCCGCAATGTTGTGGCATCGGTTGCTGTGCAAGAAAACGTCATCGGCCGCATCGTGGTGCACGACAAGCTCTTGGACTACATGCCGCCTCCCGAGCTCAACAGGTTGGCCGTCCAGCACGCGGAAGAGGAAGCTCGCGACGCGGGGCGAACGCTTCTTGCCGAACCGCGCCCGATGTCAATGAATCTACCGAGAGGAGGGAAGCTTCCGAAATCAGAAGAACTCCTATCTCGTCTCTACGCCGCAGAACGCGTCGTTCGTGAGAAAAAGCCGCCGGTCTTCGATCACCTGCGCTCCGCTGGTCCTTGGATGGTTTCTGTGGACGATGAGCCTCTATCGGTTCTCGACGGCATGAGCCAAACCGCAACGCTCTGCGGTGGCTTTGCGGAAGACCGGGTCGTGCGAGGGTACACCGAAGGAGAATTCGGTGACTCGCTGGTGAGTTGTAAAGACCCAGCCGTTCGCGAGCAGGAGTCGGCTGTCGAATTCGCTACCGTCTTGCGCCAAATGGTCCCAGGGCTGCCTCACGTGACCTACGCCAATAGTGGAGCGGAGGCCAACGACAAGGCGCTCGCCCTCGCTCGGCTTCACGCGACGAACACAGCTGCCACGAAGGTCTTGGCATTCGAAGGCAGCTTTCACGGACGAACGCTCCTTCCACTGTCACTAACGTACAACCCCGCCAAGCGAGGTCCGTATGAAGTGGCCGGCTACGAAGGCAACTTCGCGCCGTTCCCCGTTTGGTCGACGCCAGATGCGGGGGAGCCCAGCGCTCCTTCGGGATTCTATGCGGCTGTTGGCACTGGTGACCTGGATGACCTGAGGACGCGTTTTGGAGACGCACAGGAAGATGAACTCTTGGCTCGTGAAGTTGAGAGCCTCATTCGAGTGCACGAAGCGCTTTCGTCCTCAGAGTTTTTCGCATGCATTGTTGAGCCGATGCAAAGTGAGGGTGGCGATCGGTATGCGACCCAGCGATTCTTTCGAGCTCTGCGGCTACTGACCCGACATCACAACGTTCCGCTCATTCTCGACGAGGTCCAGACGGGATTTGGACTTGGTGGGGAGTTCGCTTGGCACTTGAAGTTCCAGTTTGTGAACTTCCGAGGCAAGCCCGACTTTCCCGATGCTGTGGTATTTGCGAAGCGCGCGCAGCTCGGCGTTTGCATGAGCGTATGGGACGACCCGGAAGTAACGTCTGTGCAGCCCGCATCGCTCATCCGCGGCCGAATGCATGCTGAGATGGTTGCGACGCAGCACGCTGCAGAACGCGTCGATCGAATTGTTCGAGGCCACCTGGATACGATCGCTCAGGGCTTTCCGCACCTTGTTGGTTCGCCGCGAGTTCAAGGATTCGCCTTTGCCTTTGATCTGCCGACGACCGACCATCTGATGGCGTACCTCGGACAGCGATTTTGGCGAGGTGCCATTGTCTTTGGGGCAGGGAGTAAGACGGTCCGCTACCGGCTCTCAGATAGCTACTTGGCACGGGACATTGACTTGCTCTTCGATACGGTTCGGCGGTCACTGGCATGGCTCGATGCGCATCCCGGGGCAAAGCCGCCGGTTTGGGAGGACCTTCCAGCGCTGCACAAGAAGCGCCGTCAGGCGCCCGAGTTGCGCATCAGAAATGTTCTATCCGAGGAGGCGATGAACTATCTTGCCGCGATCCTAGATATTGAATTGCGCGTCTACGAACCTGCTCGACGGGCAGCACCCGAACACATTCAGGCAGCTCTGGAAGACACGGATAGTGTGATAACGCTTGCCGAGGCCAAAGAAGGCGAGGAGTGGAGCTTTGTGGGCTTTGCGATTGGCCAGCCGCTGGAAGCTGTTCATGAATCGGAAGAGGGGCCCGATCGGGATCCAATGCTCGGGCAGGGCAATAGCCTCTACTCGGTCTCGGTAACAGTTTGCGAGGAGTTTCAAGGATTCGGTATCGGGCGACAGCTGAAAGAAGCACAGCTCGGGGAAGCCACAATTCGCAAGCGCGATGATGGCAGCCCCCGGTACCGATTCGTCACAGGACGCAACCGCGTTGGGCACACCGCCGCCATGGCGCATCTAAATCGCGCGTTTGGAGCACACCTCGTATGTGTTCTGACGGGCCAGTACGAGGATCCTGAAGGGCAGGCGATTTACTACCGCATGCCGCTGGGGCCCCTGTCTCCCGTACGTCCCTCGGAGAGCAAACCGGTTACGAGTATGGCGATGGGGCTCTCCACGCCGTTCTCCATGCCACCAGCGTCGCTCGTAGATGCGGAAGGCACAGGCCTCTTATATGGGCCGGCCGTCAACAAGCTCACGGTGATGAACTACGCCACGCCTGCGATTGTTCGCGCGATCGAGTGGGCCAGTGCCATGGCGCCCAAGCTCCCACACATGTATCTCACTTCGTGTCGCGATGAGCTCGTCGACAAGTGCTTGCGACTCGTGCGCACACATCGAAGCACGGCTCAGGTTGCCATTGGAATGGTTGGCGGATACGTGGGGCATACGACCGCAGCCGCACGTTCGGTGTCGGATCCTGGAGTGCATCGTCAGGGGCCAAAGCACTTTGATTGGCCGCTCCTGCCACATCCCGAGGATGTTGGTCTCGCGGCGATGGAAGGCATTCTGCGCGAGATCGTGGCAGAGGCCGGCGGGGGCGAGAACATTCTCGGTCTCTTTGTGGAACCTGTGCAAGAGCGCACGGGGCGTTGCTTTGATGCCGCGAGTTGGAGTGCACTGCACAAACTCTGTCGCGAACTCGACGTTCCGCTCTTGGCCTTCGAGACGGCCTCCGGGTGTTATCGATCGGGACACGGCAGCTTTGCATCGCAGGCTTGGGCAGAGGTTCCCGATATTCTCGCTTGGTGGGGCGGAGCGCATACGGGGTACATCCACACCACCGCGCGCTTTCGTGTCGCCAAGCCGTTGGCGATGGTGTCTACATGGGATGGCGATGAACTCAGTCTTGTTCGGGAGCACCATCAGTTGCGAGCTGCCCGTACGACAGACCTCGGACCCGCGATTGCGCGTCTCGATGAGGCGCTTGAACTTGCGACCGCCGCCGGCATGGGCGTGCGAGGCCGTGGGCTCTATCGCGTAATCAAAGCCGGAGCGCGGGCAGACGAATTGCACGCGGCGCTACTTGCCGAAGGGGTTGATTTGCGAACCTACCCAGGTGGTCACCTCGCGGTGATTCCCTGCTTGGACACGGCGTTGGCCGACGCCACCACGCTCAAAACCGCTTTTGGGAAGGTGCTCTAGTGCGCTACCTAGATTTGCGCAAATGTGCAACGGGGCGCGAGCGCGGTGTCCTTCACGGATCTACCTTCGCGGGGGAAATCACAAGCCTCGTGAAATTGCGCATCTACTTGGCTAGCAAAATCTCGGGCTTCACGCCGGATGGCTTGTTGGCAATTGCCGAAACGCACTTGCCAATCCTGAAGGGCTTTGACGCGGAGCTCTACGAAGAACTCTTAGGTCTGGCGGAAGGGTCTGGATGCAGCCCTGCCGAGCTTGTGGTGCTAAACCAGTACACGGATATTCGCGATCTAGCGCCCGAGAAATGGGGCGATGCTGGCACGAGCACAGCGTTGCCGGGAGATGCCGACTACGACGGCGGCTGCACGATGCTGTGGTCGAAAACCGCCTCAGGGCCCGTCTTTGCGCAAACCTGGGATATGCATGCCAGTGCGATGCCGTACGTCATGATGCTGCGAGTGCCGGATGCAGGAGGTGGTGACGCCTATGTGCTTTCGCTAACGGGTTGCCTGGGAATGGCGGGACTCAACGCTGCGGGGCTTGGCATTGGTATCAACAACCTCACAAGCAACGATGCCGTGCCCGGAGTTGTGTGGTCGGCGATTGTCCGTCGTGCGCTTCGCGAGAGCGCAACCGATGCGGCTCGGGATATGTTACTGGCCTGCAAGGTTGGCTCGGGACATCACTACCTGGTCTGCGATGAAACTTCCGTCGTGAGTGTCGAGACTTCGGGGCAGCGGCGTAAAGTCATTTTTGCCGGCGAAACGTCCGACTTTGTGCACTCCAACCACTGCCTCGATGAGGAGATTGCCGCCTGCAATCGAGTACCGGAATTTAGCACCACGCAAGACAGGCAGGATGCGATGCGCGCGAGCCTCGACAGCAATCCCATAGTCTCCATCGAGGATGCTTGGCAGCGTCTTGGTTCTCACGACGGATATCCGAGAAGCATTTGCACGAATATGGCTTCGCCAGAAGCACCGCATGCAGCGGCAACCTGTGCGGGCATTGCAATGGACCCAAAGCGTCGGCGTCTTTTCGCCGTAGCCGGATTCACTCATAACGTGGCCCCAGAAGAGTTCTCATTTTGACGCCCCGCGACTACTTCTATACCTGGAGCTCGCAGGCCGGCATGCAAGGCGCCGACTTGGTGGGTGGCGAAGGTCCCGAGCTCATCATGGGCGATGGTAGTCGCTGGCTAGACATGGGCAGCCTTAGCTACCAAGCAAGTTTGGGGCAGAGCCACGCTGGAGTCATTGCGGCCATCGCATCGCAGGCCAGCCAGCTTTGCCTCGCGCCGCCAAACGCAGATTTCCCCGCCAAGCGCGAACTCGCAGCAAAGCTGCTATCGCTAGCCCCCAAGGGGTTCAACAAAGTCTTCTTTACCGTTGGTGGATCCGAGGCAAACGAGAACGCAATGAAGATTGCTCGACTCGTAACCGGGCGGCTCAAGTTTCTCAGTCGCTACCGCTCGTATCACGGTGCCACACTCGGTGCATTGGCGCTAACGGGCGACTATCGCCGACCCCCGGTTGAGCCTGCGCTCGGCGGTGTGATTCACATACTCGGCGAAGATCCTGCGGTGCTGGAAGAGACCATGGAGCTTGAAGGCCCGGGCACCATCGCCGCTGTCTTCATGGAGCCCATCCCGGGAGCCAATGGGGTGCATCTTCCGCGTGCGGACTATTGGCCGCGAATGCGTGCGGCTTGCGATGCTCATGGAACGCTGCTGGTCGCCGATGAGGTGCTCACGGGATTTGGTCGCACCGGTCGGTGTTTTGGCTTTGAGCACGAAGGAGTTGTGCCAGACATGATCACCGTCGCAAAGGCCCTAACCGCGGGATACGCACCGCTTGGCGCTGTGCTGGTGCACGAACGGGTGGCAGAGCACTTTGAGAACGAAGTCTTGTACGCCGGGCTCACGAATTACGCGCACCCAATTGGCTGTGCGGCGGCATTGGCCGCACTCGAAGCGTATGAGGCGGAAGGCCTCTACACGCGCGCTGCTGGCCTTGAGGCTGTACTTCTGGGTGGGCTGAAGAACATCTGCCAAGCGAATCCAACGGCAGCATCTGCCGCTCGGGGGCGAGGCCTGCTCGGCGCTGTTGATCTCAAAGGCGACTCCAGGTTTTGGGAGCGCTTGCTCTCGGCACTGAAGGAAGCACATGTACTGATTCACATCTCAGAGCGTCGCGGTACAGCGATTGTGGCCCCCGCTCTCAATATGAGCGAGGAGCAGTTGGCGGATGGACTGCAGCGAATTGCTACAGCAGTCGCAACGGCGGCGAGCGAAGGATAGAAACGATGATCGTTGGAAGACACGCAAACAAAGTTAAGGACTCGGTCGCGGAAGCGCTGCAAGGTGTGGGCGACGGAGCAACCATTGCCGTTGGCGGATTTGGCCTGTGCGGCAACCCGGAGGCCCTCATTCGAGGCGTAGTTGCTTGCGGAGCGAAAGACCTGCACATCGTTAGCAACAACGCGGGCAATATGGGCAAGGGGCTCGCTCAGTGGCTGCAGGCTGGCATCGTTGGCCGAGTCACGTGTAGCTATATTGGCAACAACGAAGACTTGCAGCGAATGATGAAGAGCGGCGAAGTTACGGTCAACTTGGTTCCGCAAGGCACGCTTGTTGAGCGTCTTCGAGCCGCGGGCGCAGGCATTGCCGGGTTTTATACGCCCACAGGTGTTGGGACGGTTGTCGCGGAGGGCAAAGAGGTGAAGGAATTCCATGGCAAAGAATTTCTCTTAGAAGAGGCATTGCCTGTGGACTTTGCGTTGCTGCGCGCTCGCAAGGCCGATTCATTTGGAAACCTGCGATTTTGGCGCACGGCGCAAAACTACATGCCCATCATGGCGACAGCGGCCGAAACCGCGATTGCCGAAGTTGAAGAGTTGCTGCCGCTTGGCGGAATCGATCCAGACGATGTTCACTTGCCCGGAATTTTCGTGCATCGCATCGCAGTGGTTGCTGAGCACGAAGATCCGTTTGAGTACAAGACAAGCCGAAAGCGAGACTAGGACATGGCCTTCACGAGAGAACAAATCGCCGAGCGCGCTGCCAAAGAGATTCCCAGTGGCTGTGTCGTGAACTTGGGCATTGGCCTGCCAACTCTTGTCGCAAGTTATCTGCGCGACGACCAGGAGGTTTGGTTGCACAGCGAGAATGGCTTACTGGGCACTGGCCCATTCCCCTACGAGGGCGAAGAGGACCCGCAGATTATCAATGCGGGCAAGCAGACCGTGACCATTCTTCCCGGCGGATCCTGCTTTGATTCCGCGATGAGCTTCTCGATGATTCGCGGTGGTCATATCGATATGGCATTTCTCGGAGCCATGCAGGTTTCGATGTCAGGCGATTTAGCAAATTGGTCCATCCCGGGAGGCAAGACGATGGGCATTGGTGGCGCCATGGACCTTTCCAGTGGCTGCAGGCAGGTCATCGCGCTCACGACGCATCAATCCAAGAAAGGCGAACCAAAGCTTGTCTCGGAGTGCACCTTTCCCCTTACGGCCAAGGGCGTTGTGTCGCGCGTGATTACTGACCTCGCGGTTTTGGATATTGCTGGCAGCGGCTTTCGACTTGTAGAGCTTGGCCCAGGGGTCACTCGCCAGGAACTCGAAGCTGCGACGGGCGCGCCAATTCTTGATGCTGCGACTTGATGCCGTGGTGTGACATGTAGTCGTTGCGATTGCGTCTAGTCGAGCCCAGCCACTCGACACCGGGTTTTGAGCGGTGCTACCGTGGGACCAATCCCTTTCAAGGAGCCCAGGTGTCAAACGGAGCCCGTCAGCGTTGGTTTTCACAAATTATTCAGTCAGGTCTCGAGCACGAGATCTTTGGCCCCAATGAGGTTCTCAGCCACGTGACTCCCGAAGTCATGGCGCACAATCTCCCGCCTGAGGTCATGAGCCAAGTGCTTCAACTCTCCTTGGCGGCTGGTTCGATGACACCAGAACGCGTTTTGGAGACGCTAAGTCCCGATCTGCTAGCCGAGCACATTCCTCACGATGTGCTTTGGGAGTGTGTTGCCCAGGCTGCAGACCGCGAGGGCCTCACCAAGGCTGGCAAGGGCTAGCCGCTATGAACGAGACCCGACGATTTCTCTCGACTGCCATCGCTAGCGCGTTGGACTTTGAGGTGATGAGTCCGGAAGACGTGATCCGACACATCACCATGGATGTGCTTGCTCACCATCTCCCTGTATCACTCAAAGAGCGCCTTCTCACCGCCGCCCTCGATGCCGATGCCATGAACGCCATGCTCGTGCTCGACACGCTTGGGGTGGATGCTCTTGCCGAACATGCGCCCGCACATTTGCTTTGGGAGTGTGTGGCCGCTGCAGCAGCTCAGAGTCTTGGTAAGAGTTCTTCTGATCCCATCAGCCCGGGTACAGCACTCGCGGAAGGTGATATCGCAGCTGCGATGCCGCTTTCGCCAGCGACCAATACCAAGCCCGTTTCGCCATCCCGCAAGCCGAATCGCAGTGCTCGGCCGTCGCGGGTGCGCGCAGGTGCAACCTCGCGGTCAACGCTCTTGCCTCCAGCGCAGGTTCCCTCGCCGGTCCCCGAAGCTGACGACTCGGCCTTTGATGTCGACACCCGGGTGGGCGGCGATCCAAGCTTGAACGACTTAGATGTCATTGAGGAGACGGTCTACGATCCGTCGGACGATGTGACAACGCACGGGCAAAAGCCGTAGAGTCGGGTCAGAGAAGCCGCCTAGCGACTACCGGTGGTACCTCTGCCGGTGGCCGCTCTGTTCATGGCAGCTACCTCCGTTCATGGCAGCTACCAGTGGTCGAAGTTGCGCAGGGTCTTCTCGTCTGCTTCTACCTTCAGGTAGAAATACTTCTTCTCGGTTTTCGAAGGACCGATTTCGAGCTTGAACTTGTGCCGCCCAGGAGGCAATGCGTGGGTGAGCGGTGTCGTTCCAAGTAGGGTCTTCTCCGGGTAGAGATAGACCTTTCCAACCTCCGTGGAGCGAATCTCAATGGTGCCGACAGTCGTATCCGCTGTGGCAGGGAGTGACGTGACTACGGCCTTGGCCTTCTGATTGGCCTGGAGAAGTTCGGCTCGTGCAGCAGCATTGGCCACTGCAGAATTTGGGGTGCCCGCGTCGCGTGGTGCCGCTTCGACCACTGCCGCTGTGGGCGAGTTTGCCGCCGTTCTGGCAGGTGCTTGCTCGGAACTCGCAGAATCGGACGATGCTGCATTTACAGACGTCGCATTTGATGGCGCTGGGCCCGGCGACGCTGAATTTGCAGGAGCCACCGGTGCTTCGGTTGTCGCCGCCGCTGGAGGACTCTGGGAGTTGCCTTTGTCCTTGCTGAAAAACATCAGCGAACCGGTGGTAACGGCCGCGCCGAGCAGAAGCGTAAGAGCGAGCAGCAGCACCGTTGCTCGACCATCCCGAACCGGCCCACTGACTTCCGCTGCGATCGGTGCGACAACAGCCGAGGGCGCATTGGGAACAGAGAATACGGCGGCTTCTGTCGTGGATCGTGCGGTCGCTGGGATAGGAGACCCAGGAACGGGCGGCGGAGAGCTGGTCTTTCGCGACCGACGCATCGACTGCTTGGGAGCCGATTGCTGCACCGGTGGTGTGCGAAGCGGCTTTGGACCGGCTGGCTCTTGAATGGTTTGTTTGACCATTGCTGCCTGAGGCGGCTGCATTGGTTTCGCCGGCGGGGCATGCAATTCGACATGCAAATCCGAGGGGCGAGTAGCTTGAGGTGCAAGCGCCGGAGCATCGTCCGCTCGAACATCCTCAATGGTGCCAGGAGCCTCTTTCGGAAGAACTCGAAAGGTGAGCTCAACGGAGTCCATATCTTCAGGCTCGTGGGCGACGGATGGTAGCCGTTGGTGTTCTGCGGTTAGGACATCGGTATTTGCAAAATTCTCATCGCCATCGTTTTCTGGCGGAAGTGAACTAAGCCGGGGCAGGGCGTTCGAGCTGGCGTCTGCACTGCGGGCTGCCTGTTTGAGTACGGCGCGTTGGATTCGCAGCTCTTCTTGGAAGGAACTGCGAATCAGCGGTGCGATGTCACACATGGGCGTTGGACCGCCAGAATCGCGCAGGGCGCTGGAAATCGCCTGACGAAACTCGTAGGCCGTGCGGTACCGATCGCCCGGATCCCGCTCCAGAGCCCTCATGATGGCTTCATCGAGGGCAGGTGGCACAGAAGGCCGAAGTGACCTTGGGCGCTCGATGGGAGCTCGCAAGACAGCGCGAAGCGTTTCGTACTCGCTCTCTCGTCGGAACAAGCGCTTTCCGCAAACCAGTTCCCAGGCAATAATTCCGAGTGAGAAAATGTCTGAGCGCCGATCGAGTGTGACTCCACCGCGTGCTTGCTCGGGCGACATGTACTCGCACTTGCCAAGCAGGGTTCCTGTCTTGGTTTTGCGAGACATCCAGCGCGCCTTCGCAATGCCAAAGTCGAGAACCTTTACGATGCCATCTACCGTTACGAAGAGGTTGCCCGGGGAGACATCTCGATGCACGAGGTTGCTGCTGCGGCCCTCCTCGTCGACTTGCTCGTGGGCTGCATGCAGGCCATCGCAGGCCTGAACCACGATGCCACCTGCCAAGAGCATGTTGAGCTGTTGCTCGGACACTAACGAGCGGCGAATGAGCTCGCCTACCGTGGCCCCTTCGAGGTGTTCAAGGACGAGGAAGTGGGTTCCCTGGGACTCGCAAAGCTCGAAGACTTGGCAGACGTTGGGGTGATTGATCTGTGCACACGTCATGGCCTCGTCGAGGAACATGCGAGTGAAGTGTTCGTCGTGGGCCACATGCGGCAAGATGCGTTTAATGACGACCTTCTTGCTAAAGCCCGCTGCGCCGCTGAGTTCGGCGACGAAGAGCTCTGCCATCCCTCCGGTGGCGAGCTTTGCCAGCAAGGTGTACTTGTCAAACTGCTCACCCGCTGTGGGTAGGCGCAGACCCGCTACAGGTGCAGCGCTCGGCGCAACACTCACCTCGTCAAGCGGTAAGGCTATCGGGGGCGTCGTAGGGGTAGTGGTCATTTGGGGCGGCCGTGGGGGCGACATGGCTTGGGCGCACCCTAGCATGGGCCCCGCAGAAGAGAAGCAGGAAAGTTTCGGGGGATCTTAGGGGGTTGGCGAAGAGCCAGCGGAATTTTACAGCACGAGGTTGGGCGGCAGCGTCACATCACAGGCAGCAAACCTGGGTATGTAGTCCCGTTGGTAACACCGCTCCAAGACATCGGCGTACTCGGAACCGGCCAGTAGCCCCCACTCGCGCTCCAGTTGCGAGATCTCAGAAGCGTCCCGTGCACCGCGATACGATTGTGCGATCGCCGAAATCATCGAGGGCAGTTCACGCTCGAGGGTAGCGCGCAGCGCTGGCCCCTGTTCTCCGGCCAAAAGCCAGTCCAACAACGTCCAGCCAAAGTCTCGATGGCGCACTTCGTCGACTAAGATTTGTTCTAAGGCTTGGCTGGCAATCTCGACGTTGCACTGCTCGCGCATTCGCTGAAAGAGCGGGACCGCCACTGTCTCGCCGAGGCAAAAGAATCGCACCCCTTCGATGAGCAGGTCCTCTTCAAGAGTCTCGCGTTGTCGGAGCAGGCCAAGGCTTTCCCGGTCGATCTGAGGCCCACCATGGCCCTCTGCGGCCAAAAAGACCTGATTGCTCATGCTCGCATGGCCAAGCTCATCTTCGGCGATGTGCATGCCATCCACGATGAGATCCGGCGACGCTCCGGCCTGGATCAACCAGAGTGTGTAGTGCTGAGCTGCCGCCGCAGAGCGATACTCCGCCTCAACTCGGCGCAGCCACTCTTCGGCGATGCTCTGCATGGGGCTCAGACTCATCTACTTCGTTGGCGCTGGGCACTGCACAGCTTTTGGCGGTGGCGGATTGCAGGCCGTCTTGGGCGGGCACTTCACGCTTTGAACCCAAATGCACGAGCCGTCCTGTTGCGTAATCACCTTGCCGCCGGTTGCAGGTGCTACAGGCAGTGCGCTCGGAGGAGGCGGATTCGACGTCATTGGCGGCGCGGGCTTATCCGTTGCTTCCGCGGGCTTCACTGGCGCTGGAGGATTGCTGATGACGTGCACGTCCTGGCCCTCTTCGGCTTGGTGTGCCGTGTTGTGCGTGGCAGGAGCCTCGCCCTTTACTTGGGGGCGGCCGGTTGGCGATTGTCGTGCTGCTGGTGTCTCGGTAACTGGCTTGACCGTACACGCAGCTGCTGCGGTAACGACAAAGGGCAGGGCGAGGTTGCGGGCGCGGTGTCTTCCGCGAAGAGGTTTAATAGCCATGGCGCGCAGGGTATCGCGGAACGACGGCGCGCGCTATTGGTCTGCGATCGGGCACTTTGTGATGCCGGCCTTGGCTGCTGCGGCCTTCATCATTCCTGAGCGTTTACTGGGAGGTACATCCCCAATAATGGAAAACAGCTCGCGCACCTGGGGGTTTGTCACGTTCTCACCAATCCAGGTTGCTACCGCCTGTTGCTGTTCTGAGGGGCCAAGCCCTGGATCTACATACTCAAGGGCATCGCAGATGAGCTGCATACCGTCCTGAAACGATTGCCCGGCGGGTTTCGTGTCTTGAGCCTGCGGCTTGGTGGCCTGCGCTTTGGGAGTCGCCGCATCATCGGTGCTGGCTGCCTCGTTAGAATTATTCTTAGGCGAGCACGAGGCGAGAAGTAACGTTAGAAATGCGAGCCGCAACATTGGGCTAAGTCTCGCACATTCGCCTACGGTTCCTCCGCAAAGTGCCGGCCGTGCGGCGATTCCGATTGACGGCGATTCACTGTCCTGGCATTCTGGATCTTGCAGGGAATGGATGGTCAAGGGTTTGCTGCCCTCACGTTGAGCTGACTGTCTGCTGAATGTGTCGAATACGAGCCGTATTCGACCGTGGAGCAACGTATGGCCATTTCAATTGGGGGCGCTTCAGCGCTCAACTACTCTCGCAACGCGTCTCGAGCGGCAAAGCAACAGGCGGATACTCTCGGCCGCATCGGATCTGGAAAGCGCATACAACGCGCCTCGGATGATGCTGCTGGGCTCGCCATAGCCAAACAACTGATTGCCGAGCTTGGTTCGGCGCAGACGGCAAGCCAGAACATCGACTACGGTGTCTCGCAAACAGATATCGCAGAGGGGGCGCTGCAGCAGCAACACGAGCTTGTCTCTCGAATGCGGGAGCTCGCTGTTCAGTCGGGCAGCGACACGTTGAACGAGACCGATAGGACCGCGATTCAAGCCGAGTTTACGCAATTGCAGGCCGAGGTTGGGCGTATTGCGGAGACGACAGAATTCAACGGAAACGCGCTTCTCCAAGGGGGCGAAACAGAACTTCAAATAGGCACAGGGAATGGTGTAGAGGATCGACTCGCCGTTCAAACGCCGGACTCAGGTATCGCCGCTCTTGGGCTCGATGCAGTGGACCTGAGTACGGCGGCCAGTGCCCGCGATGCGCTCGATTCCTTTGACGCCGCAAGCGACGCCCTCTCTCAGAGTCGGGCCAGTATTGGAGCCACGCGCAATCGTCTCGAAGGTGCACTGGAGGCCAATGCCGTGACCATGGAAAACATTGCGGCTGCGGCTTCGCGAATCGAAGATGCGGACATTGCGCGCGAGACATCCGAACTCGCCCTCAGCCGCACGCGCGGCGAAATCGCGAATCGGGTCTCCAAACACGAAGCTGGCCTGTCCGCGGGAATGCTCGTAGACCTCATCGCGTAGCACTCGCGTTTCAATCGAACTTACGACATCCGCCTTGTGAAGGACTCCCGCCCGACAAGATAAGGGCCACCGAGCTTTCGCCGGGTGGCCCTCTCTAGTTAGTGCGAGCGGTAGGGATTGAACCTACGACATCCGCCGTGTGAAGGCGGCGCTCTCCCGCTGAGCTACGCTCGCAATGCGCGTCTTGTAGCCCTTCGCCATTCCGGTGTCAACCAGCTTGCCCTGCGTCGTGCATGTAGTAATTGGGCGCAGCATCGATGGGAATCGGCGCTCCCGTTCGCTGCCGGGCGATCGTCAAAAAGAAGACGATGCCAATTCCAAAGCTCATCATGATGCCGCCAATGATCAGAATCGCAAAGGGACTGCGCAACGGCGAAGCGTCGGACCTCGAGTCGGTCTCGATGTTTTCTGGCTTGGACACGCGCGGAGGCTAGCATGAGGGCGTTAGCATCTCGCCATGCGCAAACGAGCTGTTGTCAGCACCCCCGATGCCCCCGCCGCGATTGGCCCGTACTCCCAGGCCATGACAGCCGGCGGCATGGTTTTTTGCTCCGGCCAAGTTGCGCTCGACCCGTCGACGGGTGCGCTTGTTCCCGGGGGAGTCGAAGAGCAAACAACGCAAGTGCTAAAGAACCTGGAGGCGGTTCTCACGGCGGGTGGAGCCGGCTTTGAGACCGTGGTGAAGACGACGATCTTCCTTGCTGATATGGCTGATTTTGCCAAGGTGAACGCCATCTATGGCGAGGCCTTTGGCGACAGTCGACCCGCGCGGGCGACCGTTCAAGTGAGCCGACTTCCTCTGGATGTACGAGTGGAGATCGACGCGATTGCCATGCAGCGGGATGGGGCTGAGGTATGAGTCCATGGCGCTGCGCGCTACTCGCCATCGCGTTGTGCGCTTGTTCGTCGGCTAGCGATCGAAACATCGTTGGACCTCGGCATGTGCCCGCCAGCAGTGGTGCACCCGACATCACACGAATCGTTGATCTCGGCGACCTTTCCAGCCTTCCTTCGAAAGGCAATTTGTCTGCGGCGGAATCCGATGGAGAATTTGTGGTCGGCGAACTCGTACTCATCGAAGGTGATGACTTCGGGAAACTACCTACGATCATGATCGGTGGCAAGCCAGCGAAGAGCTTGGCTCGAACCAAGGCGGGAGGCATCGTAACTCGGATTCCCACCGAAGTGGCAGCCGGATCGATTCAGGTCGAAGTGTCGCATCCCGATGGACGAAACTCGAAAGCTGTCGATGTAAAACGGTATCTGGCTGCAGCTACGCCCTCAAGCGTGCAGCTGGCGCTTACCCAGCCCGATGGCAAGCTCACGTTGGCAGCTCGCCTAAACGTGCAAGGCGCTTCAGACGTGTGTTTTGGCCACGATGGCCAAGCGCTCTACGTGGCGCTCGCAACGGAGAAATCCCTAAAGGCCATAGCCATGGCGGCAAAGGGCGGTCCCGCATTGCTTCCAAGCAACTACAGAATGGGGAATGGCAAGTTCGTCGAGCTTGTCTGCCGCTCGGGTGTTCCTGTTGTGGCGGCCCTCCAGCGCAAGGCTGTGCTCCTCTACGATGCTCGCGTGCCCACAGCTCTGGCAGAGCTTGCCTCCATCCCTTTGCCGGATGAGGCGGTCGCCGCCGCCCTGAGCCCCGATGGCGAATCGCTGGCGGTCCTCACCAAGAATAGCAATGCGCTGCTACTACTTTCTCTTAAGACACAAAACGTCGTAGCAACACTGCCGCTACTCGAAGGTGAAACCGTGCCGCTACTGCAAGACTTGGTGTACGCACCCGCAGGCGACGAGCTTTGGGTGGTGTCGGGCAATTCTGCAAACTCCGTGGTCGCGGGCACACGGCCAACCCAAGTTCATCGGGTTGCGGTTCACGGCATTTCTCTCTCGCGCATCGGCAGTGCAGTCATTGGGCCCGCAACGGGCCCCAGGTATCTCGCTGTGAGTCAGCGTGAGGCCGTGATGGCAGCAGCAGCAATTCGATCGACAGCTTCCAAGGCGACCTTGCTTCTGAGCAGTGTCGACGATGGAGTGAGTCGCTTGTTGCGCTTCGACTTGGATGGCAAGGCCGTGCCGTTGATTGAAGATGCCGAAGGCCTCTCCCACAGCCTTGTCTCGCATGATCAGAAGTGGGCGTATGCTGCCGCCTGGTCCGCAAAAGGCCTACGCCTGATCTCCGCCTCTCTCGACGGAGTGACAAAAGATGAGACCGAAATCGGCGGTGGAAAACCCACCGGTGTGACTAGCATTCCCCTAAGCCTCGCCCCGTAGTCAAAAATCAAAACCCCGGAGTTACGTATGTCTGATATTGAATCTGTCCTTACCGAGAACCGCAGTTTTGAGGCCCCTAAGGCCTTTGCTGAAGCAGCCCATGTGAAGAGCCTCGCCGAGTACGAGGCGCTCTACAAACGCGCAGACGAAGACCCCGAAGGATACTGGGGCGACGTTGCCAGTGAATTGCACTGGCACAAGCCGTGGAGTTCGGTGCTCTCGTGGAAAGTGCCGGATGCCAAGTGGTTCGTCGATGCGCAGACCAACCTCGCGTACAACTGCCTCGACCAGCAAATCGACAAAGGGCTTGGTGATAAAACCGCCATCCTTTTTGAGGGAGAGCCAGGAGACGTTCGCACGATTAGTTTTCGGGAACTCCATCGGGATGTTTGCCAGTTTTCGAATGCGTTGCTGGACCTTGGCGTAGCACCCGGCGACCGGGTTGCGATCTACATGCCAATGGTCCCCGAAGCCGCAGTGGCGATGCTCGCGTGTGCGCGGATCGGCGCTGTTCACTCAGTAATCTTCGGAGGCTTTTCGGCAACCTCGCTCTCTGACCGAATTCTCGATGCGGGAATCGATACGGTGATCACCGCCGACGGGAGTTGGCGTCGCGGCAGTGTGCTCGCTCTTAAGGAGAACGTGGACGAGGCGCTAAAGACGGCGCCGGTAAAGAACGTCGTGGTGCTCAAGCGCTGCGAGAACGAGGTGGTCTGGGAAGAGGGACGCGATCACTGGTGGCACGAAATCGTGGCAAAGGCCTCTGCTGAACATGTAGCTCCAGCGCTCGATGCAGAGCACCCACTGTTCATTCTCTACACCAGTGGCACGACGGGAAAGCCCAAGGGCATTCTTCACACCACTGGCGGATACATGGTCGGTGCGTACCAATCCACCAAGCTCGTTTTTGACATCAAAGACGACGACATTTTTTGGTGCACAGCGGATGTCGGTTGGATTACCGGCCACACCTATGTTGTGTATGGAGCGCTTCTCAACGGAACCACCACGCTCATGTACGAGGGCGCGCCCAATCATCCTGAGCCGGATAGGTTTTGGAACCTCATCGCCAAGCACAAAGCGACGATTCTCTACACCGCTCCCACGGCGATTCGCGCCTTCATGCGGTGGGGCAATGAATGGCCCGAGAAGCACGACCTCTCTTCGCTCCGGCTTCTCGGCTCGGTTGGCGAGCCAATCAATCCGTCGGCATGGATGTGGTATCGCGAGACCATTGGCGGCAACCGCTGCCCAATCGTCGACACCTGGTGGCAAACCGAGACCGGCTCGATCATGCTGAGCCCACTGCCGGGCGCTATCGCAACCAAGCCAGGATCGTGCACAAGGCCACTACCTGGCGTATCCGCCAAGATCGTGGATGAAGAGGGCAACGAGTGTGCTCCCAACCATGGAGGCTTTCTCGTGCTCGATAAGCCTTGGCCTTCGATGTTGCGAACCCTGTACGGCGACCACGATCGCTACGTGCAAACCTACTTTGGTGAGGTCGAGGGCAAGTACTTTGCCGGCGATGGGGCGCGCTGCGATGAGGATGGCTATTTTTGGGTCATGGGGCGCGTTGATGATGTCATCAATGTCTCAGGGCACAGGCTCTCCACCATGGAAGTTGAGAGCGCTCTTGTGTCCCACGAGAGTGTCGCCGAAGCGGCGGTTGTCGCAAAGCCACACGAGCTCAAGGGGCAGGCCATTGTGGCCTTTGTGACGCCCATGAAGGGCATCGAGGGCGGCGCTGCGCTTCGCGACGAGCTTCGCAAGCACGTGGCCACACAGATTGGTGCGTTGGCGCGTCCCGAGGAAGTGCACTTTGCAGAAGGCCTGCCCAAGACTCGATCGGGCAAGATCATGCGCAGGCTCTTGCGTGACCTGGCGTCGGGCCAGGGCGGCCACGGCGATGTGACGACTCTTGAGGATGCTTCGATCCTGGCCAAGCTCGCCGCGGACTACGACGAAGACGAATAGCGTCGACGAGTAGCGAACCCTGTCTAGGGAAAGCTCCTAGGGCAGGGCGGGTGTCGCTTCGGCGACATCCGTGCGCGTACTCGCCCTGGGAACCGTTGCAATGCTGGTCGCCTTGACGGGACCGCTTGCACTCGGAGTCTCCCCGAGGAATGCATCGAGCTCGGCAACCATGTGCTCATGTTCGAGCCGCACGGTGCGTTTGCGATGATTGTGGTGGCCGTTGGTAACGATGGAAAAGCACAGGGACCGACCATCTTCACGGGTAATAAATCCCGATAGGGCAATGACCCTGGTGAGGGTTCCGGTTTTGCCTTGGACGCGACCTTCAACCTTTGATCCCGGTACACGAAAACGACGCCTGAGGGTGCCATCGACGCCACCTAGGGCAAGGGATTCGCGAAAGCTTTGAACGGCCCGCGGACCAGGCGTTGCGCCCTGTACATATCCGCCAGCAGCGCGCAGCACGGTGACGATCTGCTTCGCGCTGAGCTGCGTTTGATACGAGAGCCCTGAACCTGAGTCGAGAACGACGCTCTCTGCATCGATGCCGATCGTCGTGAGCCAGTTCTTCATGAGTGCTACGGCGGAGCTCATTTCAAGTGGGCCGCCATACACACTGCGTGCGGCACTCATGACAAGACGGTCCGAAAGGTGATTTAGGCTGCGCTTATTGACGCGCTTAACCAAGGAGGCAATGTCGCGACTATTGTGAGTTGCCAGCGGAAAGGGGATGCGACCCGCCCGGCCTTCCTCTTGATTGAAATCAGAAAAACTCGCAAGTCGAACCGCGCCATCAACGACGATTCCAGAATCTTGTAGGGCACGTTGCAGTGCACTTCCGGTAAACGTTGAGCGGAGGCGGATGGGAACATGCAGAACTCGCGTGTGGCCTTTTCGAATGGTTCCGCGGATGTTCACGTCAATACGCGGTTGCTCGCCTTCCAGCGTGGCTTCAACCAAAGAGCTGGACACTCGTACCTGGCTTCGGCCGGCGTTCTTGCTACGCACTCGATTGGACGTAATCGAGACAAGGTTGCTTGCGGGCCACACCTCAACGGCGGCCGGTTTGCCTGCTGCGGTTCCACGGACCGTAATACGCACCTTGGACAGGGCAAGCGTGTCTCGAGTGAGAGAATCGTCGAGAACAATGTCACCCACAACTCGCGTAATGCCCTTGGCGCGCAGTTCTGTGGCGAGTTCTTCGAGTGCCAGCGGACCGAGGGTTGGATCGTAGTTTCCGTACAGGTAGAGACCGCCGTGGATGGTGCCTGAGTCGTCGGCGGCACTGCCGAGCACATGGGTCTGGAATCGCCAGTCTGGCCCTAGGGTTGCCAGGACCGTGCCGGTGGAAATCAATTTGACGTTGGATGCGGGATTGAGGGCATCCGAGTCGTGCACATTGTAGAGCGGCTCGCCGGTCTCAGCATCGACGACATAGACGGCGGTAGTGCCGAGGCGCAGATTTGCGCCGGCCCAGATGCTCTGAAGGCCGCTCTGGAGGTCTGCCAGGGCCTTCTCGCGTTCGGTATCTGCCGGTTCCGCTTGTGCCTCCAAGTTGCGTGCGGTCGGTTCCGGGGCGACCGCAGTATCGTCGGCGTTGGCAGTTCCGCCTGCCACAAGTGCTGTCGCGAGTCCAAGTGCTGGCAAGAAGCGTCGTAGGAAACTCGTTTTATTAAAAGCACGCACCGTCCTCCATTCTATCGGCAGAAGGCTGTTTGGGTGAAGAACTTTCCCAAATGAGTTGCCAAAGGCGTGTGAGACAACCCACGCGAACGCTGCTATCACGCTGATTGTGGTCGCAGCCGCTCGTTAGTCATCTTCGGTGCCATCGACCCCGCCGCGCTCTAGAAAGTACGCAATCGAGGGTTCTTCTGGTGGCGTGTCGGATTGCGAAGTTGGCCGCAGCGCCGCTTGCAGTGCCGAAAACGATTCCCCGCCCAGCGTTGGTACGGGCGGGTCTCCGCAAAAACTTAGGACTTCGTCGCGCAGTTTCGTTAGGGAGCCGGGGCGGTACGCCAGTGGCAGTGTGTCGAGAGCTCGGAGAAATTCTGAGGCACTTTGGAATCTCTCATCGAGGTCGCGGCTCAGCGTTTTGGCAACAATCGAGTCGACGGCTGAGGGCACATCAGGTCGCAGAGAGGAGACGAGTGGGATTGGCATCTTGCGAATGCGGCGAAGCGTATCGTTGTCGTTCTTGCCTCGGAAAAGCCCACGTGTGGTGAGCGCTTCGTGCATCACAATGCCCAGAGAGAAGATGTCGGCGCGGCTGTCGAGGGTTCGTTTTGCGCTCAGTTGCTCTGGCGCGATGTAGCTCAGTTTGCCCTTTACCGTGCCCACTTCGGTTTTGTGGACCTGCATATCCGAACGAGCGATTCCCAGGTCGATGAGTTTCACAGACCCGGCAGCGTCGATCATGATGTTCTGTGGCGTGACATCGCGATGCACAACATGCAGCGGCTTGCCACTGACGTCACACATGGCGTGTAGATGCTCAAGTCCCGCGGCGACTTCACCAGCGATGCGCAGGACCGAGGGAACCGTCAACATCTTCTGGTCGCGATGACAAGCGCGAATCAGATCGAGCAGGGTGTGGCCACGAATGTACTCCATGGCCAGGTAGTGGGTCCCATTCACGGTGTCGAGATCGAAGGAACTCGTGAGATTGGGATGCGAGCACTGCATCGATACCCGGCCTTCACTGATGAAGAAGTCGATGTAATCGGGGTCGCTGGCGTGCTCGCTGCGAATGCGCTTGATCGTCACAAAGCGCTTGCCCGCATGTTGGGTGTCTTCGATTGCCAGGAGAATCTCGGCCATCCCACCAAACGCTACGCGTTGTAGCAACGTGTAGCGCCCAAATCGCTCTGGAAAGGAGACCGTCATTGAAGTTCTGTTGGCAGTAGGTCTGCCAACTCTCTTGCGCGTAACCGCAACTACCGGGCAGGTCGTCGCAAGTAGGTGCTCTTGACGATATCGGCGATATCATCGTCCGAGAGCCCTTTGGGGCGCGGAGACGTCTCGAGTTCGAAATCCCACTGCACGTTGGCCTGAAGTCGCGAGATTGCGCGGCTCGGCGGATAGCCAAGGCGGCTATACAAACCAGCGCGTTCTGCCAATTCGCGTCGGTACATCGTTACACGGGAGTTGTCGTCACCAGATCGGCGTCGTCGCTCCGTCGTCGCTTGCATCCATTCAAATGCCACGAGAAAAGTATACCAGATGCTGTCGTGCAGTATGATGCGTAGCGTGGCGCGAGGGGATGGATATCGCCGATTGGGTTCTGGCACGAGAGCCTCGAGTCGGAAGACGGTTGCGGCGTCGCTCGCCGCAGTGCTGCTCATGGCTGGCACCGTCGCCGCAGAGCCACTCACGACCATCCTCATTCCTGCGAGCCAATCGGGGCCCGAGGATGATCGAGCGCTGCAGCAAGCTCTGGATTCGGGGCTCAGTGACTCGGATCTTGAGCGTATCGATGGGTTCCAGCTTGCGGAAGCGGCTCTGCTGGGTGGCGCGGTTCCCGAGGGCGACTTGGCCCCGTTCCGCCAGGCCGAGGAGCTACTTGCCGAAGGCTGGCGAAGCTACCTAGAGGTGCGCGCGAGTTTTGCGGCGGCCCGACTTGCCGAGGCTCGGACCTTGGCCCTAGCTGTGGCTCACCTCGACGGCGGCCGCGCATTGGTGGGGGAAATTTCGCTGCGCCTTGGTGTCGTGAAGCTCGACCTGGACCGCAGCGCTGAAGCCGCTGATGATTTTCGACTGTCACATATTCTAACACCGCAACGCGCGGTCACGGATGCCGAGTTTAAGCCCGAAGCGGTGCGCGCATACGGCGCCGCGCTGGCAGCGCCATCCGTCGTTCACCAGCGCACAATCCCAAGCCGAACCGGGCTGCGTCTCTGGATTGACGGTTCAGAAGTATTCGGAGATTCCGTGGGGCTCAGTGAAGGGCTTCACATAATGGAGGCGGCGCGGCCTGGGTATATTTCGCGCTCCAAACTACTTTCGATAAGCCCGGGTGGCGCCGCTCCGATTCAACTAACCCTGGAGCCCGATCCAACGGCACAGCGGGTTCTCCTGGGGCGAAAAGGCTTTGGGATTGGTCGCACCGAGAGCGAGGCGCGTGAGTCTGCAACTGCGATGTTGCTCTATTCTCAAACCAACCAAATTCTGGCTGTATCGAGCGTATGGCGCCGCGGTGCACCCGCACTGCTGGGGCAGCGCTGTGCTGGAATGCCCGCTCATTGCAGCTCTGTTGTTGAGATTGGCTACCCAGCGGGGAGCGCGAATGTTGCGGTCGCTGAGCTGTGGCGATCGCTAGAGGGGGCGGCACTCCGGTTTCCGCCAACGCTCCAGGCGGATACTCGGGTCGTGAGCGCAGAGCCTGCTCCGGGGGGCACAGGTATCACCAAGGGAACTCCGCTCTGGAAGAATCGCTGGGTTTGGCTTGGGGCGGCAGCCGTGGCCGTTGCTGGGAGTGCAGTCTACCTACTGGCGGAGCCAGATGCCGGCAAACCAGTGTTCGTGGGTGACCCTTGCGACTTTGGAGGTTGCTAACGTGTTGCCGATTCGCCTCATCGTTTCACTGCTAGCGCTGCTCATCGGATCGAGTGCGCTTGCAGACAATGCTGCGGTTCGAAAAGGCCGTAGTCGGATGGGGACGGTGACGAAGCATTGGGCTTGCCCAAGCGAGGGCAGCGAGTTGCGATTTCGGCTAAATCCGGGCCGTACGTATGCCACGTCGCACAAACTCGGTCGCTGTTTTCGTGTCATTGCGCAACGAGAGAAGGGCTACGTAAAGCTTCAGGTGCCAGCGGAAAGCGCGATGCTTGCCGTCTTCGTGGCAACGGAGGCGCTGGCGCAGGTTGTCCAGGGGCGAGAGCGCCTGCGTATGGGGCGCGAGGAAGCTCGCAACGGCGCTCGCAATCAGCCGGGAATCTATCTTGCGCCGGGAACACCAATCGCGCTCCTGCCGCCAGGCGACGAGGCAGAGACTGGGCGTGATGAGCTTGTGCAGGTTGCACTGCCGCCGGGAGATATCGTTGGCACCGGTTGGATGCTTCGCGCAAACCTCAAGCTCACCGGGCGCAAACGCCAATCCGCGCGCACACGTGGCAAAGCAGTTTGGATCCCCGGCCGCGTCGTTCTAAGAGATTCCCCTACAGGAAAGGATATCGCACGGCTCGCCAGCTCTGAGGCCTTTGTTGCGGCGGCTCGACTCGACGAAGAAGCGGGTCACATACTCGTCTCGTATCAGGGCCAGTACGCCAAGGTTCTCGGGTGGATCAAGGTAGCCGAGACCAAAGACCGCTACGAGCCAGCCAGTGATGCCGAAATCGGATTCGCCAAGATCGAGACCTCACAGTTTTGGCTGGCGGAGGGGGACGAAGTCTACGACCGGCCAAGGGGAGAGGTTGTCGGCTTCTTCACGCGCGATGCGGAATTTGTGGGCCGAGCGCTAAAGAACGGCTGGGTGCAGATGCCACTGCCAACGGAGATGGGGACGTTGAATCTGTGGTCCCCGGTATACTCCGATGACGAAGTCTTTTGACACATCGCCGGGAGGCTGCGAAACGTATTAGTCGTTGCGAAAGTCGACAAGCGGCAAGCTCTTGAGCTCGCCAGCTTGGACCGTAACGGGGACCCGACGAGTGTCTGAGCCGTTGCGCAGTTCAAGCACATGCTTGCCCGCGGGAATCTGAAAGCTTCCGGGCGCGCGTCCCAGTGATTTGCCGTTCAGGTACACATCGGCCCAAGGGTTTGCCGCGACCCGCACGCTTCCGAGCTTGACCGCTGCCCGCGCATCGATGCGCTTTCTCGGTGGTACGCGTTTTCCGGCGTCGGCAATGCCTGCATCCGGCACGCTTGCATCCGCGACAATTGGTGGCGCTGCCGCATCGCGAGCTGCATCCACTGGGGGCGTGCTCGCGTCCATTGGGGCGGCGAGTACCGGAGCTGGGGCCGGGCTAGACGAGCTCAGAACAGCAACTGCGGCACCGATGCCCCCAAGCGCAACCAAGCCAGCGATGAGTAGGGGCATCTTGCGTTCGCCGGAACTCTGCTTGGGAATTTCCTGCGTAACGCCCATGGCAATTGGAGCGGGCTTCGCGAGGTCGGCCGGGCTATCGCGTTCTTCGGGAGCGGGCGTGGGCGTGGCGGGGATATCAACAACCGGCACTCCATGGATCGGCGTCGCGCTCGACAACACACTCTGAAACTGCACATGGGTCGCAAAGGTGCGAACCGTCTCCGCCCGCTGCTTGCCATGAGGACGAGCCATGGGCACCGTGCCGCTGCGCTTGAGTCCTGCGCGGGCCAAAGGAACGGTGCCACTGCGTTGTGGGCCCGCTTCCGTACGAGGCCGCGCACTTTCGGCGGCGGTGGGCGGACAGTTTCGGGCCACCATGCTCGAAATATCCCCTGGGCTCACCGTCTCCGACTGAGAATAGAGGAAGTGATTGAGGGCGAGTAAGAACTCTCCCGCGGTTGCATAGCGATCGCCGCGCTCGCGCTCAAGCGCCCGGGCACAGATTTCGTCGAGGGTCGTATTGGTGCCAGGGCAGGCTGTAGAGGGCGCTGGGATTGGATACTCGAGGACAGCCTTGAGCGTTTCTTCGTCAGTCTTTCTGGCAAAGAGAGCTTGCCCCGTGAGTAGCTCCCACAGAAGAATTCCTACGGCAAAGAGATCGCTGCGCGGATCTAGAGTCTCGCCCCGCGCCTGCTCTGGCGACATGTGCGGGTATGAGCCTGTTGGAGCGTCAACGGTAGAGACTGAGGCACTTGCCCCAGCTCCTCGTCCCACGGCAATCCCAAAGTCGACGAGTTTGACCTCGCCCTCGCGCGACAACATCACGTTGCGAGGCGATAGGTCGCGATGAATCACGCCTTCACCCTTGCGATGCGCGTAGTCGAGCCCTTTTAGGACCTCCGCACAGATGTAGGCGCTCATCGCCGACGATAGCGGCTGCCCACCGCGCTTGAGAGCCTTCTGCAGCTGCTCAACGGTAGGGCCGTCGATGTACTCCATGGCGATGAAGTAGGTGGAATCCACCATGCCCAGCTCGTAAATCGGAACAATGTTGCCGTGGGTGAGGCTCACCAGGGTCTTGGCCTCGGCAACGAACATCTCCACGAACTGCCGCTCGCCAGACAGCTCCGGGTGAATCTTCTTGATGATGAGGAACTTCTCGAAGCCGCCCGGACCAACGAGCTTGGCGAGATAGATCTCGGCCATGCCACCTGTCGCAATCTTCTCGGTCAAGAAGTACTTGCCGAAGCTCGACGGCGCCTCGTTCATGCGAGGGGAGTGTATCATGCGTTCATGCTCCGCCTTCCTGATAGCCACTGCAGATGGGGGCTACTCGCCTTCCTCGGCGGCATGATGGCGTGCGGAACTCCAGACGATCGGGAAGTCTCGCTCGTGCGTATCGCCCCTGAGGCAGCCCCCAATTGCGGCGCCCCCGATGACGGCAGGACGATGATCGTTCGAGCGCTCGGCGAATTTCCGGCCAGCGAGGCCACCGCGCAATCTCTGGATCTTGGTGCGGGCGAGCCGTTTCGTATCGAGCGATTTCCTGCCGAAACCCGCATGTTGGAGGCCGAGGTTCGCGGTTTTGGCGGCGCTCTAAGGGCGGTGGGTCGAAGCACGGCGTTCTCCTTGGAAGCGCTCGCGGATGACGAAGAGATACCGATGTTCATGGCCCCGCTCGAAGGCGTTTGCCCAACCGGGCCAACCGCAGTTGCTCGCGATGCGCCCAAACTCGCTGCAACGGCCGCCGGCATTCTGGTTGTTGGCGGAGCAGATCTAGCGGGCGAGCCCTCCCTTGCCGTGGAGTTGTATCGGCCTGCGGAAGGGCGATTCGAGTTACTTGAGGCAACCACCTATGGCGATACGTCCGCTCTCGGGCTTGAAGGGGCAAGTGTAACAAGCCTACCTTCTGGGGATGTTGCGATTGTTGGCGGGGCTGCCACCGCGTATCAAGTATTTAGTGCGAGTTCAGAACAGTTCTTAGCTCCAGCGTTCTATCGGGAAGCTCGCGGGCGCCATGCCGCAGTGGCGTTGCCCAACGGGCAGGTGTTCGTCGCTGCGGGCTGTTCGCAAATCAGTGCGCGGGCCTGTGTCGATGGGGCGCTGCTTCGCACCAGCGCCGTTTTAGACTTGGAGTCCGGAGAGATTTCGCAGGGGCCGAGCCTGCAAATCGAGCGAATTGGCGGCACCGCCTGGCTTGAGCAACCTGGCCAGATTCTACTCGTGGGAGGCGAAGATGCCGATGGAGTGCCCGTCGCGATTGCCGAGCGCGTCTTCCTTGATGGGGCTCCCTCACAGACAGTTGCCGGGCTTGCAGGGCCTTCTGCGCAAACAGCGTCGGGAGCCGTTTGGGCCGGCCTTTCTCAACGTTCCGGCGCACCCGAGATTACCGTGGCGGCGCTGAGCTACGAGCAAGCCACCGCCACGGTTGGCCTTGCGGGATCCTTTGCGGATTCCGGGGTGGTGATGGCCAGCCTAGACGACGGCAGCATTCTGGCGGTCGGCGAACTTGGCGCCCAAAGAATCCGCACCTTGGAAGGGCGTGCACTCTCCATCGATGTTCCCGAATTGGGGGGCAGGTTCGGTCACGCAGCCGTCAAACTGCTGGATGGAACAGTTCTTATTACCGGAGGCCATCGCTCGAACGGGGATGCTGCTGAAGCCCTGGTGTTTCGACCATCTCTACTTGGGCCCGAGAGTGCGTCCTCGACAGCGAGTTTCTCTGCAGCGGATCGCAGTGAAGGGCTGAGCGCGCAAGACCCGGGGCGAGTCGTTGTGACAACGGATGATGGTGCACATTTGGAGCTCTTTGGCGGCGTTGTCCCGGGGCGGTTGTTCCTAGCCGGCCCGCGTCCACAGACGGCAACGATGCAGGTCGCCGCAGGGGTTGCTGGCGATGCCTCAATCCGCTTCTACTTTGGGTGGCAGTCAGCCTCGGACTATCACGAAGTTGAGATCGGCCCTGATGTGGCTCCCCGACTCGTGCGCGTGATAGGTGGTGCCACGGTCGAGGTGGGCGTTGATACGACGGGAACCTGCAGCGCAATCCCGGTGGATGCAGCTTCGATTGCCGCCACGGAGGGGACGCACGAGATGGAGCTTCGAGTGCAGCGAACCGATGTTGTGCTCAGCGTGCGAGGCCAAGCAGTGCTCACATGTTCGCTGGAAGATGCGCCGGGCCCCGGCATGATGGGCGTTGGCATCAGTGGCGACGCTGGCACTTCGCTGCGTATCGACCTTATTTCGCTGTCGCGTTAAACTGGATCTCAGCGGCGCGCAATTTAGTGGCTCGCATCGCTTCCCCAAAGGCGGCCTTTGCGCACGCCTTGAGTTGCTTGGTTCCACCGGTGGCTGCCAGCGTGCCGCTCTCGGGCAACTCTAGACGTACTGCGGCACTTGCGAGCTTCTTGGTCTCCGCGAGTTCCTGGTAGCAACGAAGCGCCGCGGGGAGTCTGTCTGAGAGAACTTCTGGGTTGACCGTAACGTTGGCCAGTGCCCGGCGCTCAATGCGAGTGGCCAGCTGCTTGCCTTTGCGAACCTTCGGAGTTGCCTTGGCGAGAGCGAGCCTGGGGAAGAGCGGTAGTCCATCGGGCCGATGGTGTGCAGCTTCTGCGGCTAGGGCTAGCGCTCCAACACTGGTTCCGGCCGCTGGCACCAGGATCATGCCCTGTTCGTCGGGGTAGGCTTTGCGGACCTGGATGAGGGCCGCTTGTAGAACTGCCGGCGCCGACTTGTCTTTGTCTCCAACGGAGAACCGCGCAATCTGTCCAAGCGGGGAGAGCAGCGTCCATTCGGATGGAGAGACCACAAGGTGCAGAGTTAGGTCCGAGTGCTGCTTGTTCCACTTGGCCGCCTTGGTTCCTGCAGAGCGTTCTTGGGGGCTATCGTTCTCCGCTTCATCCAAGCGTGCCAGCGAAAACGCGATCTGACCCGTCCTCCAAATCGGTGCGTCACTAACCTCATCACTCCAGTAGTCGCCATCCGGCACGCGAAGCTTCTGGCTTGTGGAGACCAGCAGTAGCAGGGACGAGGCTCCCACGTCGCCTGCGGTGGTCGCTGCGACGAGTAGGTCGGAGGCTGGCCGCTCTGAAGCGAATGCGACTGCCACTTGCCCTCGGCCATCGGCAAGGAGCTCGGAGGCAAGTGCACCGGTGTCGCTTCCGAGTATGGGGGCGTCATCGTAGGGCCGAACCAAGGAGACCGATGGCAATCGAAGACCGAGCGCGTCGACGGGATTCAGGATGCCAGGAGCCTTAGCAAAGTTCTGAATCCAAGCCTTCTGCGCGTCGAAAGCGGCTCGAAGGCGGGTCTCGCCGGGGGCAGCCACCAGAGCCGTTAGCGATTCTGTGATTCGCCCAACCCGCGGTGGCGGCGGTCGCTCTTCGGAATGATCGGCAAAATACGGCTCAGGATCGGAAGCGTAGAGAGGATAGAGGCAGTGGGATAGGGCGATGCGCTGGCCTGCTCGGTCAAAGCGTTTCGCGTCGAGCAGGGCATTGCGGCAGTAACCGAATAGACGCAGCGTTGCATTGGCTGCCAGAGGCCCGCCCTTGGAGCGAAGGCGCTTGAGTTCCTGCATCGCCTGAAAGACGTCAGTGCGATTGGATGGCCCTGCGGCATCGAAACTTGCGAGTACCCGCAGCGCTTGCCCTTGTGGGTGTCGGCGATCGAGTTCGAGAATGCGGTCGGCGTCGAGAACGAGAAGTTCCGCAAGGGCCTGGGTTGCCGCGGGACCGCGCATGGCGTTCAGCGGGCGCCCGGCAATTTCCCCGAGAAGGTTGCGACTGGCCTCGCTTGTCGCAAAGCGCGCATCGTCGAATAGGTCCAACAAGTAGTGTGCGTGCAGAACTGCAGCCTCGACGTTCCCTTGGTCGCTCAAGCGTTCCAGCTCGCGCATGGCATCGATGCTGGTTGCCCCGGGCGGGATGGTGAGTTGGCTCCGTGTTGCGTCGGTCACGGACGCATGGCCAGCCGCCACGTTGGCAGGCGTGTTTGCCCCCTTGCCGGAGCCACCACAGGCAACCGAGAGCGCAACCACAAGACCCGAAAGCAGAACTCTCACAACCAGCATGGCCGAAACATAGCCGAGACCTTGCGCGCCAACGGGGCAGCTTTGCCAATTTGTGCGAAGATTGCGCATGCCATGGCGACACGGCGCAGGAGTAATTGCAGCGGCCCTGTGCCTGCTGGCTACTCGCACGTCGTCTGCCTACGAGTTTGAGGTCTCTGCGCGCACAATTGGCCAGGGTTCAACGCTCCGAGCGTTGGGGCTGGGCACCAATAGCGCAACCTTGCACCGGCGTCGCATCTCGCAGTCACTGCAGCTGCACTTGTGGGATCTGGCCGGGACCCGAGACGCCTTTGAGCGCTGGAACCCCAAGCTGCCCAAAGGCCCGAGGCTCTTTGTCTCAAGCTATCTTCGACTGGATCAAGAGCAGGGCAACTTTGGCGTCGACACACTCTTACTCGACGGGCGAATTCGCGATGTGATTGACGTGATTCCCGAACTCGAGCGGTCCTCGCTGCAGCTCGATTTGCTCTATGGCTATCTGGGAGCCGAAGGCTTGCTGGGCGGCAAACTCGATCTCTATGCCGGTCGTCAGATGGACGTCCAGACACTCGACTGGTTCAGCATGGATGGCCTCAAGGTGCGGGCTCATCTACCCGTCCATGTGCAGGTCGAAGCATTTGCAGGGCTCCGAGTGCGGGACAATTCATTTGGAGCGACCGATGCGTTTGCTCCGGACGGGACCTCGCAAGCCTTCTGCGAAGAATTCGTAGAGGGGGCAACTCCGACGAGCGGTGGCTGGCGGCCCATCGATGGCTTGCCTGAGCCGCAAAACGGTCGCTACACCAGTGATGACGAATTGTGCCCTCAGCGCAACCAGCAGATGCCAACGGTGGGTTTTGCGCTGGCAACGGAAGGGCTCGAAACGGTCTCTGCGCGCCTGAGCTATCGTCGATCGCACTCTAGTAGCCCAGGGCTCATCGGCGCGGAGGACCGCTTGGATTTCACTGACCAAGGCTACTATCCATTCGAGCGCGAGCTTGCTCAGAGTGGCGTCACCGAGGAGCGGCTTGCGCTGACCGTGCGGGGCAACGTTTCCGCGAAGAAGGTCCGCCTCACGCCCTATGCTGCCGTTCGCTACAGCGTCTTGCACGGAATCATCGATGAGGCGCACGCGGGAACCAAAGTACAGCATCGCGCGCACACCTTGGAACCCGAATTGTTCTACTCCTCGCCAACCTTCGACGGGGACTCGATCTTCAACATCTTTTCCACCGAGCCGTACTCCGATGCCCGGCTAACCTGGCGGTACACGCCCAAACGCGGGGGCTGGTCTGGCTATCTGCGCGGATGGGGACGGCGGTATCACAGCGAAGACGCCGAACAAGCGATGGGCGTGGACGCGCAAGCAGACGTTTTCGCTGGGGGCGGCCATGGAGGCATTCGCTTGCAGCGCTCGAAGCATGAAGTCCGCTTTGATGCCTACGCCGAGGATGGCTATGGCGGTCAGCGCATCGGCGGCCTTCTCGCTGGTGGCATTGAACTCTCCAATAGCCTGATGGTGCACGGCAGAGCTTCACTGATTCGATTCGGCGACGACAGCAGGTCGGAGATTCGCGGGACCAACGCTGGGCTTCAGCTCGGGACGCGCTATCAGATCAATCGAGGCGTTGCGGCGAGCCTCCTTGTGGAACAAAACTCGAACGCCTTTGACCGCTTTGCCATGGCGGCCTTTGCCGTTGTCGACTTAGCCTTCCAGCCCAAAACCTGATGCCCCGTTGTCGCCACATACTCTTGGCTTTCGCGCTGATCGCGAGCGCAGGCTTTGTAATGAAGATGGCAGTTGCCCAAGAGCGGCCGTCGCGGATCATCTATCCCGACCAGCAACTTCCCCTTCGTTTCTCTCATACGCTTCACGCCAAAGTCGGAATGAACTGCCAGTCGTGTCACACAGGCATTGAGCAGTCCGGGTCGAGCCTCGATAACAACCTTCCACGAGAAGCGGATTGCATTGCGTGCCATGCCATCGATCGCTCGCTACCAGAAAAGGTTGTCGAGGGTCCGGCCGCCGCATGCATTCGATGCCACCCAGGATTTACGGCCGGCGAGGGCGGTGTGCCGCGGGTTCAATTGCCGATACCAAATCTCAAGTTTAGTCATGCGACGCACCTCGCTCGCAAGACGCCGTGCGATCGGTGTCATGGGGACTTCTCTGCGGTAGAAGAAGCCTCGGCGAAGCATTTGCCAACCATGCGGACGTGCCAGGGATGCCATGACGGCAAAGCCGCCAGCGATCGATGCACAACGTGCCATCTGGCGGAGGCGGGTGACCGCATGCAGAGTTCGTTTCCCGGGATCGGTGCGTTACTGCCAAGCGGTAGCCTACGCGGCGCTGCGCATGACCTTGAGTTCCGAACCAATCACAAATACGCCGCCCAAAACGATGCGAGTTTCTGCGCCTCCTGCCACAAGAAGGATGACTGCGCAGATTGCCACAACGGGGTGGTGAAGCCGATGGACTTTCACGCGGGAGACTACGTCCGAATGCACGCAATCGAAGCGCGTCGCAATTCTCCGGACTGCAGCAGCTGTCACCGACTACAGACGTTTTGCCAGGGGTGCCATAGCCGCATGGGTGTGGCCGACGACGAGAAGGGTGGACAGTTTCGTGGAACCGGCGCTTTCCATCCGGAAGGCTGGAACCTCCAGGGACTGGCTGGTCGGGGGCCCAATCACCATGCGTTTGAAGCGCAGCGCAACATCAAGCAATGTGCCTCGTGCCATCGCGAATCGTATTGCACCAAGTGCCACTCGGCGGAAGTGGGAACGCCAAGAGCGAATCCTCACCCTCGCGATTGGCGGGGCAGCCGCAAGTGCCAGGCCCTTGTTAAGCGCAACCGCCGCATGTGCCTGCGCTGCCATATCGAGCGCACAATCGGCTGCTAGTCGGGATTGCTAGTCGGAATTACTAGGTGCCGTTCCAATAGCGCACGCGACCAACGTCGACGTGAATGAAGCGGCTACTCTTGTAGAAACCAACGCCACCTAGGCGAAGCGTTCGCGCCCAGGCATGGACCCGCTTTACATCAATGCCAGGCAAGCGAAAGTCGACTGCATGGCCAAGCGTGTGCTCACTGTTGCGGGCGACTTGGCGGCCCTTCTTTCGAAGCGTGAGGTTGTATTTGGGATCGCGAAACCCAGAGACCACATCGATTCGACGCACCTTGAACTTCTTGGCGGCCTGAAGCAGGACGGAGACCAAGCGCTGGTCCATCTGAATGGGTTGATTGGTGAAGTGGCAGCGCAGGAAGGTGTTGGCGACCTTTGCCGGAGGTTGCCGCGTATCTCCCGCATCGAAAACCAGATACTCGTGCGTCCACTTGTTGTAGATATTGACCGACGGAGTTGGACGCTTGCCCATGCGTTTTGCGAGCTTCTTGTGCCAAGCGGCCTTTGCAGCGCTATCCACAGGCACACTGGCAGCTGACAGCTTTTCTTGCCAGGCTGCCGCCTTCTTGGAAATCGGTGCAGGCTCTTGTGCGAGCGAATGAGCGGCCGGCATCGCGAGGGTTGTCGCGACGGTAAGAACAACTCGTAGCCGCCCCTGGCTCACGACTCGCGTCGCCTACCGATCTGGATGAGTTTGCTCTCGTTGAGAGAACCTGAGCGAAACCCCGCGAGATCCACGGCCACGTAGGTGAAGCCTGCGGCCTTGCCCAGCTGCACGATCGCATCTCGAATCTCGGGTTCGCATGCTCTTGGTAGTTCTTCCGGGATGAGCTCCACGCGGCCAATTGCTTCGTGAAAGCGAACGCGCAGTTGTGTGAAGCCCAGGCCTCGAAGGCCATCTTCAAATTGGTCCACGGCAGTGAGGCGCTCGCGGGTAATCTCGACGCCATAGGGGAAGCGCGAAGAGAGGCAGGCGAGTTGGGGCTTGTCCCATGTGCGCAGCCCAAGGTCCTTCGAAAAGGCTCGAACATCGTCCTTGCTCATGTCCGCTTCAACCATCGGAGCTGCGGACCCGCGTTTTGCCGCAGCGGCAATTCCCGGCCTGTAGTCGCCCAGATCGTCAGTGTTGGTTCCCAGAAGAATTCGTAAGCCTCCAAGGTCAGCGGCGAGGGGCGCCGCGTGGTCCATGAGCTCGGTCTTACAGAGCGCGCAGCGATCCGTTGGGTTGGCTGAGTAGCCGGGTTGCGCCAGTTCATCGGAGTTGATGAGGTGATGACGATCGGCGAATCCCAGCTCTTGGCCCAACGCTCGGGCGTCTTCGATTTCGCTCTGGGCCATCGTCACAGACACACAGGTGATGGCGTGGCACTTGTCGCCGAGGGTATCGACTGCGACCTTTGCGAGAAACGTCGAATCAACGCCACCGGAGAAGGCCACGAGCACCTGCTCATAGCCTCTGAGAATCTCTTGTAGTGTCTGGAGCTTGTTCATTGCCACGGGCCCGTAGTTAGTCTAGATCTCTGCGCCGTCAAAGCGCGCAATCTCGATAAAACCCTCTTCTTCGTCCGACCAGGCAAATAACGCAGCTTCTTCGACGCGCTCGGGGCTAATCCCTACCACGAGCTGCTGTACAGGGTAGACCGGGCCATCGCCCCAGGGGCTGGTGGCCACTTGATGATCCGTTTCCGAGAAGTAGGCGCGGCCGTTGTAGTGCGAGTGGTAGATGAGTTTTGCAGGCTCATCGCCATCGAGTTCGCGATTGAGAGCCAAGAGGTCGGCGCCGCCGATGACGTATGCCGTATCCACGCTGCGGTCCGATTGGGTTGGATGGTCTCCGCTGTCCTGGGCATTGACGCAGGTGCGAATTCGCGTTGCCTGGTGTTCGGACATTGGGCCGGCGAGCCAGCCGCAGCACTCGGCGGGATAGCTTGCGCGCGCCTCCTTGTAGACGCTCTCAAGTAACTCGCGCGAAATCTGAACAGGGGAGGGCTTAGGCATAGTCCCTTTCCCACGCCATGGGTTTGAAGTATCGATCACCGCGGTCGGGCAAGATCGTTACAACGCAGGAACCGGGACCAGCCTCTTTGGCCAGAACGCAGGCTCCCGCAACGTTTGCTCCGGCCGAGTGTCCAACGAAGATTCCCTCCTCGTTGACCAATAGCTCCGATGCATCCCAACCATCTTCAGTACCCACGGGGAGACGTCGATCGATGACGCCCTCTGGGAGCCAAATTGGCGGCACGATGGACGAATCTAGGTGTTTGAGGCCCTCGAGTCCGTGAAAGGAATCGTCGGGCTCAATGGCGACGATTTGCACATGCGGGTGCGCCTCCTTAAAGAAGCGTCCTGTGCCCATCACGGTGCCTGTTGTGCCAATGCCCGCACAGAAGTGGGTGATTCGATCGCCGAGTACCGCCGCAATTTCGGGCCCCGTAGTTAGGTAGTGCGCCCTTGGATTGCTCTCGTTGGCGTATTGATCTGGGTAGTAGTAGAGATCGGGATTGTTCTGAGCGAGCTCTTTGGCTACGACGATTGCGCCATCGGAACCTTCCAGTTCGCTCGAGTAGATAATCTCCGTGCCGTACGCGCTGATGATGTTCTTTCGAGCTACCGATACATTGGCAGGCATCACCAACGTCACCGGGATGCCAAGGATCGCCCCGATCATGGAATACGCCACGCCCGTGTTGCCACTGGTCGAGTCGATGAGTCGCTTGCCTTTTGGGTCGCGAGGTTTTAGGACGCCGCGATCAATCGCATCGAGAACCATCTGCCGCGCAGCTCGGTCTTTGACCGAACCACCAGGGTTTTCGAATTCGCACTTTGCCCAAACTTCACGGTCACCGCCCGCTCGCGCTTCGACGGAGCGAAGGCGAATGAGGGGGGTATTGCCGATGAGTTCGATCGGCGATGAGACCCGCTGATTGGTGTGAAGGCTCAGGCCACGCCTCCGGCAATCGCGGGAATGATCGAAACTTCGTCGCTATCTTTGATAGGTGTCTGAAGGTTGTCGAGGTAGCGAATGTCTTCTTCGTTGGCGAAGATATTTACGAACTTTCGCACAGCACCAGACTCGTCACAGATGCGAGCTTTGATGCCCGGGTAGTTCTTCTCGAGGTCGGTGATGAGCTCATCGATGGTCGCGCCAGAAGCACTGACTTCTTCTTTGCCGTCGGTGTGCTTGCGAAGTGGGGTGGGAATTCGAACTGTTGCCATGGGTACTACTTTACTACTGAAACAGGGGCCTACTTAAAGTACTCGTCGAGGCTAAAATAGCGCTCGCCGGTGTCGCACAGGACGGTTACGACGCGCTTGCCCGGTCCAAGCTTGGTGGCCAACTGTGAAGCGATATGCACGTTGGCGCCACTGGAAATCCCCACAAGGAGGCCTTCCTCTTTGGCGAGGCGTTTGGACATGACGTAGGCGTCTCGGTCGGAAACCTTACAGATTTTGTCCATCACGTCGCGGTTGAGAATGCCGGGGACAAAGCCGGCGCCGATGCCTTGGATCTTGTGAAGCCCAGGTTTGCCGCCGGAGAGAACCGGGCTGCCTTCGGGCTCGATACCGTAAATCTGGCACCCTGGGGCTTCCTTGCGCAAGACCGCTCCAACTCCTGTGATGGTGCCTCCCGTGCCAATGCCCGCGACAAAGCCGTCGATGCTATCGCCATTCATCTGCTCGAGAATCTCGGGGGCCGTGGTGCGCATGTGGACGGCGGGGTTGGCGGGATTCTGAAACTGATCCGGCATGAAGTAATCTTTGCCCTCGGCAACAAGTTCCCGAGCTCGTTGCACCGCTCCATTCATCGCATCGCCAGCCGGAGTTAGGACAAGCGTGGCTCCGTAGCTTGTGAGCAGGGCGCGCCGCTCAAGCGACATCGATTCGGGCATCGTGAGAACCAGCGGGTAGCCCTTGGCAGAGCACACGATGGCGAGCCCGATTCCGGTATTGCCCGACGTTGGTTCGACGACGGTGGATTTCCCCGGGATGAGCAAGCCATCTGCTTCGGCTTGGCTAATTAGGGATAGCGCGACCCGATCCTTGATCGAACCGCCCGGATTGTACTGCTCACACTTGGCCCAGATTTCTGCGCCGCCTTCTGGGGCGAGTCGCTCAAGGCGGATGAGGGGAGTGCGTCCGATCAAGTCGAGGAGCGAGGAGGCGGTTTTTAGTCTGCTTTTGTCCATAACGTAGGGGGCAATTGGGGCTAAGAATAACTCGCAGTGAACTAGATGAAGTACATGGTGGAAGCCGGCTCTCGAGCAACCTCCAATACGTTGCCGCGCTCAACGAGGTCTGCGAGCGTGATGCCGTTGAACCAGTCAGTGAGGACCGTGCCCAGGTCCTCCCACAAGGTGCTGGTCACGGCATAGGAAGTGGGCTTCTTGTCGTTGTCGGCGTCGGCATCGTCCAAAGCAAATAGGTCCCGGATTGGGCCTTGGAGAACACCGACAATCTCAGCGAGGCTCAGCTCTTCGGGATTGCGCTTGAGCAGGTAGCCTCCGCGTGGGCCCCGCTTGCTTTCGATGATGCCCGCTCGTCTGAGATCCTGGAAAATCTGCTCCAAGTAACGCAGCGGAATCTGCTCGCGCTGAGCAATATCCTTGGCTTGGATGGCCACGCCTGGATCGTCTTGCGAGTGGTAGGCGATATCAAAGACCGCTCGGACTCCATACTTTGTTTTGGCAGAAAGGCGCATACGCTAGAGATCTTAGGGTTCCCGGTGAACCTGACTAGATTACTGGAGTATAGCCTTTCGAGGCCCTGGCAGGTCAAGGGCTGACCTCTCGCTGCTCAGGCCACGGCGCCGCACGCGCCGCACACACCGTTGTCGCCGACGACACCGATGCACGAACCGTCGGGACAGAGCCTGCGATCTTCAAATTCTTCGGGAAGATCGTCTGCACTTGGGGCGGCCGCTTCGAGTGGCGCCGCTTTCGGCACCGCGCTGGGCTCCGGTGGAGGCGTTTCAACATCGCTCTTTTTCATGCCGCGGAGGCGTGGGTCCGTCGTCGACGAGCTCCCCACCATGCCGCACTCCTTGCAGATACCTTGGCTGTCGAGCAGACCAATGCATGCACCATCAGGGCAGAGTTGACGGTGCAGAAACTCTTCTTCATCCATTGAAGAGGTATCGGGCTCAGACATCGCGAGAAGACCTTGTGCGTGTAGACATGAGGAGAAATCGCCGGCCTAGTCGACCGGGACATCTGACGAACGCTCTGGAGTGTGCCAGTTGACGAGCACATCGTAGAGAGAGTCCGCGGTGTGAAAACGATACTCAACGGCGCCGAAATGAAGCTTTGTGTGGCTGACTACTTCGGCCTCAGTGCGCGACTGGAGCCTTTTGCCATTCACACGTGTGCCATTGCTTGAGCCAGCATCGCAAACAAACCAGCGCCCATACCGACGGCGAAAGAACGCTTGAAATCGAGACACGCTAATGTCCTCGATCATGATGTCGTTGCCCTCGGTTCGTCCGAGAGTAATGAGATCGACAAAAGGCGTTCCCAGTTTTTTGATCAGGGGAATGATCTCTTGTGGGGCCGGCATTTTCGACGCGAAACTCGCTCCAGCGAGCAGCGGTGAGGGCAGGCCATTGCGATCGGTTTCGACCTCGGCGATTCCACTACCTGTGCCCAACGCGAGACCACCATGTGCTTCGTTGGTTGCACGGCTGCGCACCAAAGTTGCTTGCGCAACAGACGCGCAAAAGGTGTCCCGGCCGAGGCGACTCAGCTGGTAGTAGCGTTCCCCAAGATCCACTATCCCACCGTGTACCACCTTCAACGTCGAATTGTCGATGGAACTTTGCACCCCTAACGCACCCAGCCTGGCCCCGGAGGGATCTGAAGGTTGGTCATCGACGGGGACGCGTTGACATGGCGGACGGAGCTTGCTTAGGTCTGTCGGTCATGTACGAGACGTCTGATATTCGCAAAGGTCTGAAGGTACTCATGGACGGAAATCCGTTCACGATTATTGAGTTTCAATTCGTCAAACCAGGGAAAGGTACGGCGTTCACCCGCACCAAATTCAAGAACCTGCTCACCGGCGGTGTTGTCGATAAGAACATTCGATCTGGCGAGAAGCTTGAGCCTGCGAATGTTGAAGAGCGGACCATGCAGTACCTCTACAAAGAGGGCGAAGACTTCGTATTCATGGACGGCACCAGCTACGAGCAAGTCACCATTGCTGTGGAAACCGTTGGCAAGCAGTTCGACCTACTCAGCGACAATCTTGAGTGTACGGTTCTGTTCTTCAATGAGCGACCTGTTGATATCAGCCTTCCAAACTTCATCTACTCTCACGTGACCTCTACCGAGCCCGGCGCTCGAGGCGACAGCACAGGCAACGTGCTCAAGCCGGCGATTCTCGAATCTGGTGCAGAAATTGGGGTTCCGCTCTTCATCAACGAAGGCGACTACCTAAAGATCGATACTCGCACGCGTTCTTACGTCGAGCGCCAGAAGGAATAGCGTGCGCGCGGGTCGCGTGCTTGCGCGGGACGCAGGACGTCTGCGGATTCGTTGCGAAGGGCGCGACGAGTTCGTGCCAGCGACCGGTGATGCCTCGCCAGGCGATTGGGTGACGCTCGATGGCCAGAGTGCGCCGGTCGTCGTCCATCGCTACCAGGGTGAGCCGTTCCCGGGGCCAGAGTCGGAAACCGCCAGGCTGAGTCTCGCGCGAGTCGAAGGACTCTACGCCCGCGCTGCCATCCTTGGAGAGATTCGCCAGTTCTTCTCCGAAGAAGAATTCTTAGAGATTGAGGCACCAACCTTGGTCCGAGCGCCCGGCCTGGAAGTGAACATCAAGGCGGTGGAGGCCCAGGGTGGCTATCTGATTACATCGCCCGAGTACTCGATGAAGCGCTTGCTCGTCGGCGGGCTGCGTCGGATCTACAGCATGCCTCGGTGCTTTCGATCGGAAGAAGAGGGGGCGCACCACAGCATCGAATTCACGATGCTGGAGTGGTACCGGGCCTTTGACGACCTTTCCGGGATCATGCGAGATACCGAGAACTTGGTGTATCGCGCGATTCGTCGGGTCGCAGGCGAGGATCGGATTGCGGTGGGCGAGACCATGGTCGATGTGCGCCCGCCTTGGCTGCGCATGTCTGTACGGGAAGCGTTTGAGACGTGGGCGAAGGTCTCGCTCTCGGGCGACGAGAGTGCCGAAGCCTTGGCCGAAAAGGCCGCGAGCGCAGGAATTGAGATTGGCCGTGCGACCGAGTGGGATGACATCTTCTACGTCATCTTTCTCGAGCGTGTTCAACCGGCGCTCGAGGCGCTCGACAGGGCCGTACTGCTGACCGACTGGCCTGCGCCGTTGGCGGCCCTCGCCCGTAGCAAACCCGGTGCACCGGAGTGGGCGCTTCGGTTTGAGGCCTATGTTGGCGGCGTGGAATTGGCGAATGCCTTTGATGAGCTCACCGATGCAACCGAGCAGCGGCGGCGTTTTGAGATGGAGCGCGAGGAGCGCCGCCGTCGAGGCCTTGCCGTCTATCCAATCGACGAGAAGTTTATGGCCGCGCTGGAAGAGGGGATGCCGCCGTGCGCGGGAATTGCTCTCGGCGTTGACCGGCTCGTCATGCTTGCGATGCAAGCCTCACGCCTGCGGGATGTAAGCGCCTTTGCTGGAGATGAGATTTGAGTATAGTTCCTAGGTGTAATGCGGAGTCTCTTTGGGTGACGGGGCCAAGCCAGTCCGAGATCCGAACCACCGAGTTGCCAGCACTGGCCGACGGCGAGGCGCGGGTCCGGACTCTGTTCTCCGCGATAAGTCGTGGGACCGAGACCTTGGTGTTCGAGGGGCTAGTGCCAGAGTCGGAACGCTCTCGCATGCGTGCTCCGTTCCAAGAGGGCGACTTCCCAGGCCCGGTCAAATATGGCTACATCAATGTTGGTGTAGTGGAGGCAGGCCCGGTGGAGCTGGTTGGGCAAACCGTGTTTTGCCTCTATCCGCATCAGACCCTCTTTCAGGTCGCTGCAAGTTTCCTCACCGTCATCCCAGACGAGTTGCCAGCAGAACGCGCAGTGCTCGCTGCAGGAATGGAAACAGCACTCAACGCTCTTTGGGATTCGGAGATCAAGATTGGCGATCGAGTGGTTGTAGTCGGGGCGGGGGTCATCGGAACTCTCTGTGCCTATCTAGCCGCGCAAGTCGCAGGCGTGGAGGTGCTCTTGGTGGACGTTGATGGCGGGAAGGAGTCAATTGCCAACGCTCTGGGAATTCCCTTCGCTACCGTCGTGCCTCCGCAGTACGAGGCCGACCTTGTTTTTCATGCCACAGGCCACCCCGCTGGCCTCGGTACTGCTCTCGCCGCAGCCGGCCTTGAGTCGCGGATTGTAGAACTGAGCTGGTACGGCACACGCGCGGTCGCGGCGCCTCTCGGCCAGGAGTTTCACGCCAAGCGCTTGCTGTTGCAGAGTTCACAAGTAGGCCGCCTTCCGGCCTCGCAATCGGCTCGCTGGGACTACGCTCGGCGCCTGGTCTGCGCGATGAAGTTGCTGCGCGATCCAGCGCTCGATGCGCTGATCACCGGTGAGAGCGCCTTTGCCGATTTGCCCACCGCCTTTGGCGAGATTTGCGCACCGCAGAGTCGTGCGCTCTGCCATCGTGTGCGATACCCAGCGTCCCAAGAGAAGGAGAGTTGAGATGTTTTCAGTAGGCGTACGAGATCACGTAATGATTGCCCACAGCTTCAAAGGCGAAGTCTTTGGGCCCGCTCAAAAGATGCACGGAGCCACCTTCGTAGTGGATGTGGAGTTTCGGGCAAAAGAGATGAACGAGGCCGGTATCGTCGTGGACATTGGCCGCGCCCACACCACGCTGGGAAGCATCCTCTCCGCGATCAATTACCAAAACCTCGATGAACTCGAGATGTTTGCTGGGCAAAACACCACCACCGAATTTCTCGCTAAGCACATCTTTGACTCGCTCAAAGGCGAAGCCAAGGCGAATGGCCAACTGGGCCCCGGTGCCGATGCACTCGACTCCATCAAGGTGACTCTCAACGAAAGCCATATCGCGTGGGCGAGCTACGAGGGCGCAATAGCCTCTTAGTCTTCCCGTTGGGAATGCTCGCCGCTGCCTCTGTAGCGGTGTGGCAAACGCGCCCGGAGATTTTGGCCTGGGTTGCGATTTGGGCCCTTGCAATTCGAACGGCCAAGGAAGGTCGCGCGGCCCTGGGGCTGGCAAACGCACTCACGTGGCTTCGAGTTCTGGTGACTGGCGGGCTTGTACTGCTTCCGCAGGCGAGCCTCGTGCTGGTGGCTGCGGCGTTCACCGTGTTTGCACTCGATGGAGTTGATGGCGCCATAGCTCGTGCCCGAGGGACCGAATCCGAGTTTGGCGCCGACCTCGACAAGGAGTGCGATGCGTTCTTTGTCCTAATGGTGGGCATGCTCTTGTGGCACCAGGGGACGGCAGGCATTTGGATCTTGATTCCCGGCGCATGGCGCTACGCCTACTCCCTCATCGTTTCGATGGTGGACGAGCTCCGTCCTGCACCGCGATCCAACTGGGGACGGTATAGCTACTCTACATCCTGCGTCTGCCTCATCTTGTCGCTATGGCAGCACACGCCAGCCGCCGCCGCACTCGGCGCAATCGCCACGGCCCTCATCTCAGCGTCGTTTCTGCGCTCGCTGTACTACTGCTTGCCGCGCAGCTGACAGTCAAAGAGCAGGTCGGTTCCGCTTGGAAAATGGCGCACGTCGAGAAAATGGCTTTCCCCAAGGGTCGTGACTTCTGGCAAGGCGATGGCGGGTCGTCCAGAGCCGATAATCATGGGCGCCACGCAGATGTGGAGCCTGTCGAGAGCGCCAGCGCCAAGAAACTGAGACACCGTGACACCGCCGCCTTCGATGAAGACGCGCCGAAGCCCTCGCGCGTGCAGGGCGCTGAGTATGTCTGCCGGCGCAAATAGGCCCTCTTTGGACGCAATGCCAATCAGCGTAATTCCGGCCTGTGGCTCCGTCCCCTCGTCGGGAACACGAGCTTCTTCACACAGGACGATGGTTTCCGATGCACCGTCGGTAAAGAGGCTCGAGCCAGTGTCGGCCGAGAGCGTCGGATCGATGAGGACTCGCGTTGCATTGCTGCCGGTCGTGAGCCGCGTTGTGAGTTTTGGGTTGTCGTGCAGTGCCGTGTGGGCTCCAACGACGACCGCATCGGCAAGGGCGCGCATGCGATGGGTGTGTATGAGGTTCTTCTCCCCGGTGATAAACTGAGAGGCGCCGCTCTTCGTGGCGATCCGACCATCGAGGCTCTGGCCCAGGTGTGCCGTTGTGAGTTGATTTGCCGTAGGGCCTGCGCACAGCGGCATATACAGGTCCAGCATGGCCACGGCTTCTGGGCTAGGCGCGCGCCCTGGGGCCGGGCGCCAAGATCGCGGAGCCTCCAGATCGACAAGCGCCGGAGCATTGGGAGCTCGCAGTCCCTCACAGCATGCCGCACCGCTCTTGGCATCATCGGCGAGAGCTAGGAGATACTCCCAAGCCTCTGCCGCATCCACGGTTCCACCACTCTGCCTGCTCTCCGCCATGCGTCGGATGGAACCCTACGCTCCGGCACGAGGTGCTGTCTTGCTTTTTCGTGTGCTCTTGCTCCCCGAAGCGGATTGTCGTTTGCTGGAGCCCTTGGCTTTGGCCGGCTTGGGTGACTTGACCAGAAGCTCTGCCAGAAACGTCCCTGTGTAGCTCTTCTTGCACTTGGCGACCTCCTCAGGTGTGCCGACTGCGATGATCTCGCCACCGCGAGATCCTCCCTCGGGGCCCAAATCGATCACATAGTCAGACGCTTTCACCACGTCCAGATTGTGCTCGATAACCGCAACGGTATTACCCGAATCGACCAGTTGCTGGAGCACCTCAAGGAGTCGTCGGACGTCCTCAAAGTGCAGCCCGGTCGTGGGCTCGTCCAATAGGTAGAGTGTCTTGCCGGTGTGCCGCTTTGCGAGCTCGCGGGCCAGCTTGACTCGCTGTGCCTCGCCGCCACTTAGCGTTGTTGCGCTCTGTCCCAGACAAATGTAGCCAAGGCCAACTTCAACCAGTGTGCTAAGAATTTTACCGAGTTTCTTGTGATGGGCGAAGATCTCGGCCGCTTCTTCAATTGGCGTGCTGAGCATGTCGGCAATCGTCTTGCCTTTGTATGCAACTCGCAGCGTCGCATCGTTGTAGCGCTTGCCACGGCAAATCTCGCAGGTGACAAAGACATTGGGCAGAAAGTGCATCTCCACTTCCTTGACGCCTGCGCCCTCACAGGCCTCGCAGCGGCCACCGCCTTGCTTTGCGCTCACGTTGAACGAGAAACGTCCAGGTGCATATCCAAAGGCCTTGGCTTCGGCGGTCTGCGAGAAGAGCTGACGGATGAGGTCGAAGCACTTGGTGTATGTCGCCGGGTTTGATCTTGGTGTGCGACCGATAGGCTTTTGGTCAATGACAATCACCTTGTCGATTTCCTCAAGCCCCGTGAGCGTCTTGTAGGTTCCCACGCGCCCCGCATCTTCATGCAGAAGTCGGCGAAGAGCAGGGTGCAGCGTTCCATTGACGAGAGAACTCTTGCCAGCTCCAGAGACTCCTGTAAACGCCACCAAGACTCCCAGAGGGACTTTGACGTCGACCGATTTGAGATTGTTCTCGGTGGCCCCCGTTAGCTCAATCCAAGCGCGCGGTTTGCGGCGCTCTTCGGGGATGGGGATGGAGCGCTTGCCGCTGAGGTACTGTCCTGTAAGCGACTTCGCCGTCTTTGCGACTTGCTTTGGAGTGCCCTGTGCGACGACTTCACCGCCATGGATGCCGGCACCAGGGCCAAAGTCGACCACATGATCGGCGGCATCAATCGTGGCTTCGTCGTGCTCCACAACGAGGACGCTATTGCCCAGGTCGCGAAGCCTTCGCAGCGTTTCGATCAATCGCTCGTTGTCGCGCTGATGCAGCCCGATGCTCGGCTCATCGAGTACGTAGAGCACACCACTGAGCTCGGAACCGAGTTGTGATGCGAGGCGAATCCGCTGAGCCTCACCACCGCTTAGCGTTGCTGCACTGCGGTTAAGCGTTAGATAATCCAAGCCGACATCGAGAAGGAAATTGAGCCGATTGCGGATTTCCTTGAGGACTTCGGTGGCAATTTTGGCCTTGGCGCCTTTGAGATCTAAATCTACGAAAAACTCGGAAGCCCCGCCCACGGTCATATTGGTAACCGTGTCGAGCCCAGTCTTGTTCACAAAGACGGACCGGCTCTCGGCTCGCATGCGAGTGCCTTCGCAGTCCACGCACGCAATGGCGCGGAAGAATCGCTCGTAGTTCTTGCGGGCACGCTCGCTGTGGGTCTCTTTGTAGCGGCGCTCAAGTTGGGCAAGTAGCCCCTCGTAGCGCATGGCCCAAGAGCCTTTGGAGTTCTTTCCAGCCCACTTCACCGCCACGCGCTTCTCGCCGGTGCCGTAGAGCAAGATCTTCTGCTGGCGCTTTGTGAGCTTGTTCCAGGGCTTGTCTAAGTCAATTTTGTACTCGCTGCTGAGCGCCTTGACGATGTTGGCAGTCCACCCGCTGTCCTTCGCCACCGAACCGCCCCAGCTCTGCACGGCCCCGTCGCGAATGCTCAGGGAGCCATCGGGGATGATGAGCTCCGGATCCACCTGCATGCGATCGCCGAGGCCGTTGCACTTGATGCACATGCCGAGGGGCGAGTTGAACGAGAACGACTGCGGTGACAATTCGGGGAAGCCGATGCCACACTTGGGGCATGCGTTGTCCTGTGAGTAGGAACGCACGTTGCGCTCTCCCTCAACAATCGCCTGCAGCTTCCCTTGGCCCTCTTTAAGGGCAGTTTCTACCGAGTCGGCGATGCGGGACTTGTCTTTGGCTTTGATGACAAGCCTGTCGATGACGAGTTCAATGGTGTGCTTCTTTTGCTTCTCAAGGCCCTCTACGTCCTCGAGACGAACGATCATTCCATCGATGCGGGCCCGAACGAAGCCTGCTTTTCGCGCTTCCGCAAACAGGTCGCGAAACTCACCCTTGCGATTTTCCGCCTTGGGCGCCAACAGCGTGACCTTGGTGCCAGAATCTAGCGTGAGAAGTTCGCTCACAATTTCGTCTGCCGAGCGAGCGCTTACCTCACCGCCGCACTGATGGCATCGCTGTTCACCAATCCGTGCGTAGAGGACTCGGAGGTAGTCGTAGATTTCGGTAACCGTGCCCACCGTCGAACGGGGGTTGGAGGACGCCGACTTTTGCTGAATTGCGATCGTTGGACTGAGGCCCGCAATGTGTTCGTACTTGGGCTTTTCCATCTGCCCAAGGAACTGCCTGGCATAGGCCGATAGCGATTCCACATAGCGCCGCTGGCCTTCGGCGTAGAGCGTGTCAAAGGCCAGGGAAGACTTGCCGGATCCACTCACGCCAGTCACGACCACAAGTTGGCGCTTTGGCAATTCTAGATGGTCAACCTTGAGGTTGTGCTCTCGAGCTCCGCGGACGACGATTTGATCGGGCTCGGAACCCATGCGTTGTTTAGCCATGAGGGACGGACGATACGGAACACGTGTTCAGTCGTCAAGGAGGGGATTCCTAGTTCGCTTCTAGGTCGCGCTCTTTGCGAAGCTTGTCGGCGAACGCCAGCATCACCTCTTGAAGGTGCTCAAGGGTGTCAAAGCGGCAGCTGAGCGTGAAGTAATCGTTTCGACCAACACTTCCCAGCCGGCCCATGGCTTCCGTGAGGGCTTCCATGAGCTTTGGCGGTGCCTGGAAATCGCCGTTGCCTTCGCCATCCTCGTCCAACAAGATTGCAGCGAGCGCGAGCCGAACCGGGGAGAACGAAAGTCCTCCAGGAAGGACAATGCGCCAGCTTGCTGGGTCGTCGTCTTCGACTTTCCACTGGCCACCAAGGCTCTGGCGCACTGCCTCACCGAAGTAGGACCCTGTCATCGCGGCAATGAGGGCCGCCGCATCCGCTTCTTTTCGCGGAACCTGCTTAATGTAATGGTCCAAAAGTGGCAGGGTATCGCTGTCGAATTCCAGGCTGACACCAACGGATGCACGCACTGCATCAAGCGCGCGACGCACAAATTCTGCGGTGCGAGGGGGGCAATCCGGGAGCTCGATCGTAGGTTCAGACACGCGATCGCGGATACTGCCTCGCAGCATCGCCAATGTCCAGACGCGTCGGCGTGGTGGCGAGCTTTTCCCTGTTCTATTGGGCGGCGCAAAATGGTAAACCGCGCCACCATGACGGCTGGAAGACCGACGCGCACTGAGGAACCGAAATACCGTGGCGAGCGCGCCAGGACTACCACCCGCCCTGTGCAACATCGCTGTCGCTGCGGCGCGCTAACGCCAGCAGCTCTGGTGGTGAGCGTCGACGCCGGGGACAAAGAGGTTGCTTGCTTAGCGACCGAGCAGGGGCTTGAGCAGGGGCTTCACCGGATCGTTTGCGAGACGTGTCAGACGCCGCAACTCGCCCCGATTCCCTTCACCTACCACGATGGTGGCGAGAGGCTCTTTGTACTGGTTCTGCCCGAGGGCAATCGCAGCCGGGAACTGGAAGAGCGGGCGAGTCTGTTGCGCGCGCTGGCCAACGAGACCGGGGTTCTGCCCGAGTATGTTGTTGAGCCGATAGTCGTCTACGGCAGCAAGGGGCTATCGGAGTTTCTGGTGGCGCGCCTGAGCGAACGCGACGACCAAAGTCGTGATACCCGCCGTTTGCACGACGTCGAAACGCGGATTGCCGAGGCCTCAAAACGCGAAGAGCGCATCGCAGAACAGGAGCGAACGCTCTTGGCCCTCACCAAAGATCTGGATGGCCGATCGAGCCAACTCACTGAGAAGGAGCTTGGGCTTCGAGACCGAAAAGGAGCACTCGACCGACGCTCTCAGGAGCTTGAGCGCATGACCGTTGCGATCGAGGAGGTCAAGCAGCAGCTTCGCGCCGAGAGCCAGGGGGATTTGCCGGCAGTTCTGCGCCAGGACGCCACCGAAGCGTTGGGGATGGATGACATTCTCACCTCGGCCCCAAGCCCCGAGCGCGAAGCCCCTGTCGCATCCGTGACAATCGCCTCTGGTTCGGCTGAGACAAATAGTCGGGTATCGACAGCGCCAAGCGACCCGCTGGGACTTGAAGAGGCGCTCGAAGAGGCTCCGATTCTGCTGACGGCGCAACCTCGAGCGGTGCAGCCTCAGCCTCCGTCAGGCGATTCACGACTTGCCACGGCCCCAGCAAATCGCGCTTCATCCGAAATGATCACGGGGGAGCACATGGAGCTCTCGCCGCCACCTGCGGAGACCGTGCCGGACTTGAAGGTCGCTCCGGTCGAGACTCTTGAGATTGAAGCAGCGCCGGCTGAAATCATCGCGACGCCAGCAACTGCCTCGAACCAGCACTTGGTCCCGCAAACAGAAGTTGGCGACCAGGACATCACCGTGCCTTCGACAACCGGCAGTGAGGTCGAAGCATGGAGGCGCAAGCGAGGTGCGCACCTCAAGGTCCTGCACGCCCACGAGGTAAGCCTGGTTGCCAGCGTTCGGCCCAGTGCCTTGGAAGAACTCTTAGCTGCGGACATTCGGGCACTGCTGCAGCTTCATCGCATGCCATCGTATCCGCTCATAAGTCTTACGCTTGCGCGAGCGACGACGCTGGCGGGGCAACCGGGCAAGCCGTATTCCTTCCACTTTGACATCGGGGACACGCATGATCGGGCCATTCTAAGCCAGCTCTCCGACGAGTTCCGCTTTCGCCTCGAAGTCTTCGATGCCGACCACAAGCCAATTCGACAGCGACGACTCGCCGCTCCACTGGCATCCAACGTGAACTATGTAATGGCGCTCGCGACCGACGCACGAAAAGAGCTACCTCCACACCAACGAGATTTTGCCCAGGCTGTCAAGGCCTTCGACAATAAGCGCTACGATCGGCTGGGGCGCGGCCATCGTCTAGCTCGAGACTTTAAGGATTCCCTGTTGGACCACCTCGAGACCCCGACCGCACTACTCGGAGCCATTGCTCAGTGCGGACGATTCAGCGCATCTCCGGGCGAAGAGTATCTCGTGGCAATTCGCAGCTACCCATTCGAGCGCTGGCACCAGCGACGGCTGCAAGTGATTCGCAAGGCAATGTCCTACGGGCTGTGGATGGGCACCGAACTCGCGCGAGTAGCGGTCTCAGAAGAACTCGTACGGTCGCGAAGAGAGCTTCTGGCTCTTTGCCAAACAAATTTCAAGGCCCTTGTCGACAAAGGCGAGTCGGGCTTGAGTGAAAGCAGCATCAAGGTCAACTGGGCCGCACTCGCCGCCGAAGCAGACGCAATTGGTGTCGCCGTACCAAAGGCGGCGAGAGCGCCATCGCCTGTGGAGATCGACAACGAAGAGCAGCGCTTGCTCGCCCAACTGGAAGAGCCCAGTGGCAGGCTGCAAGCCATCGTGAGCCTCTGCGAGATGAAGAGCCTCTCCGGGATGGACCCGGTGTTCCGGGCATTGGCGCAACTGGATTCACGACAGGCGGCAGAGGCCTTTGCCGCGATCACGAAACTTGGCAATCAAGCGGCAGAGTCACTGCTCGTGCTCCTGAGTTGCCCGTCGGGGCACTTGCGCCACGGCGCGGCGTTGGCTCTTTGCGAGCTTGGCAACGAAGAGGGTATCGACTCAACGTGTGAGAGCCTGATGACGAGTGAAGGTACGATTTGGCGAGAACTCGCGGTCGCACTTGGGCGCGTTGGCTCCTCCGCTGTCATGCCCTTGGTTGCGCGCATCAGTGCCAGCGGCCAACGGGGCCAGGCCAGGGCGGTCTGGGCACTCAGCTATATGGCGCTTGGTGGAGCGAGCAAGCCCGTCGAAACGCTTGCTGGCGGACGCGATCAGGCCGTCTCCCATGTTGCGAAGTCAGCACTCGAATTGCGACAGCGCCTGCAGGACAAATCGATCGACTCGGAGCGCAGCGCAGTTGAGCAAGAGTTCACGGAAGCCTTCGTTGCTGCTGTCCTTGGCAAGAACCCAGGTTATGCAAGCGCCGATCTCTCCGGCCCGGCAATGCTCTTGGATGAAGCTGACTTAATTGAAGCCACCTAACCCAAGCCAATTGCTGGGGGAGGTGTGTCAATCATTCTCAGGGTTTTTGCCCGGGGCGTGGCCGCAACTCGCGAAAACACGGTAGAATCAACCGCACCCCTGATGGTCTAACCATCGCACCCCACAGAAGCAGCGAGCCGTTCATGCGCTACGGAATTTTCTCCGATACACACGCCAATATTGAAGCCCTTTCTGCGGTTCTCAGCGCCTTCGAAAGTGAGGGCATTGATCGCTATGCATGCATCGGCGACACCGTGGGCTATGGAGCCTCTCCAAACGAATGCTGTGACATCGTTAGGGAGATTACCGAGCACACGATTCTTGGAAATCACGATGCAGCCGTCTCTGGTCGGATGGATTACTCCTACTACTACGACGCCGCACGCAACGCGTTGGACGCTCATGCACGCATCCTTACGGATGACAACATGGAATGGCTCCGCGGACTGCCGTATCAAGTGCGCGAAGGCGAAGTGAACTTCTGCCACGGCTCGCCGGTGAACCTAGAAGAGTTCGAGTACATCTTCTCGGCCGAGCAAGCTGCGCGCTGCCACGAGATTTGGGACGACCTTGCGACGGTCACATTTATTGGTCACTCGCACCTGTGCAAATCGTTTGCCCTGACAGAGACCGAAGTATTCGAGGTTGTCGCTGACAAGTTTGAGCTTCGCCCAGACCATCGCTACATCATCAGCGTCGGGTCGGTGGGCCAGCCACGCGACTACGACCCACGAGCGAGCTACACGATTTACGACACCGAAACAAAGACGTTCGAGTTCAAGCGAGTCGAGTACGACATCGATGCGGCTGCGCAGAAGATCTTCGCAACGGATCTTGAGCGAAACTTCGGCAACCGACTGTTCCTGGGCGTCTAGCCAAGCTGCCCTGTTCCCAGGGCGCTTTCTCTCTGGGCCGCTGTTGTAGCTACCCCATCCATAGTCGTTGAGAGATTTGCTCGCTGACTGGGTACGTTCGCTCTCTTGGTAGTTGTCTCTTGGCTTCAGCGATCTTGCCTTGTTTCAGCAAGCGTCTCATCGTTGCGACAGAAGGCGTCATGTCTTCGATCTGCACAATCCAAGTGTCCACGAATTCTTGGATGACGTGCCGGCTGAGGCCGACCTGGATGCTCTGGTAGTCGAGAGCCGCACCGCGCAGTGACCGTTCCGTGTCCCATTGAACATGGACACGCGCCGCCTTGAAGTCCGTTGCCCATTTTTGGGAGTCGCTGAATACCGGGCCATCGGGCGAGGTGAGCACACCCAGCTCTAGAGCCTGTTCCCAGCCTTCTCGGCTGATGCGAACACGCAGAGTCCGTTCCTGACCCTTCTTGTTTCCCCAGTTGCTGCGGTGCATCAGCCAAAGGAACGAGGGCTTTATCCAGGTCATTCGCTTGAAGGAGAATGGCGAGACAAAGCGACCGTGCGCAATTGCTGGGTCTGCGATTGCGCGGCCATACGCTTGGTATACAACAATGGTTTCCGCATCATAGTCCGCCCGAATTTCTCTGAGATTCGCCACTAGATGGCCTTGTCAGAGGCTGGAGCTTCGAAATCATACACATGCACTGGGACTCGATCGGCCAGCAGGGTGGCCACAATCATCGGCTCAACCTTCTCCCACGTACCGCCAGCGAGGCCACAGCCAATGCGCGGCATGTGGACACTTGCGTCAAGGCGCCGTGCGTCCTCGGATAGAGCCTCGAGGCAGCTTCGAAGAGCGGCGTAGCGGATGGGTGGCCCCTCAGAGTTCCCGCGGATTCCATGCTGCGCGATCATGTTTGCCACGAGCAAGTTGTGAGCTACTTCGATAGCCTGAACGGCTCCCAGCTCAAAGGGCGGACTCTTTTCTGAGTACCACTTTCGATATGCCTTCTCTGGCTCGGGCCAGCGCCTAGAGAGCGCCATAACGAATCCCTTTCCCCAGCCGCCGATGTCATTGCAGATGTGGGCGATGATATTGCGGCCACCTGTCGCTGGGCGCGTTGCGTCGCCTGTCTTGTAGTGAATTTCTGACATGGTCTTTCCTCAGAATTGAAGCTCGAAGCCCCGTGCGGGATTCTAGTAGGTGACGCGCCAGTAGCTATGCGTCGCATGGACACTAAGGTTAGTGTAGTATTGACGCAAATGCAAGGCGGCCGATCGCGATTACCTAACGAAGATCCGGAGACAACATGCGAGACGCAGACAGTTCTCGAATTTCTGTACCGATTTCGGCCACCGATGTCTTCTCTGCAGGCGAAGACGTCCAACTGAGGAATGTAGGACCAAGTTCGCAGAGGTGGGCTAGCTCCGCACTCCGCAGGCTAACCTGCTCAAGTGAGCTAATTCTTGGAGGCTGTGCGTTGGTTGCGATCTTGGCTGCGAAGCTCAAGCCGCGCCGACCGCGCTTTGCGATATTCCGAAGAGCTGATGACCTTCGCCCGCTTCATCGCTCGCAAGATGGTGCCGACCCGACCAGCGCTCACTGGATCGAGTTTGCCTGCTTCTCGAATTCGCGCGCTCATCGAAGTCGGCTCGGGTGTGAGTGCGGCCAAGAATGCGGTCTGCAAGATCGAAAGCTCCGACGGCGGGATGCCGAACCAACGGTCCGTTGCTTCTGCAAGACCGTAGGTGTGCTCGTCGCCAAGTTCGATGATGTTCAAGTAGATTTCGAGGATCCGCTTCTTGCTGACGTTGGACTCAAGCCGCCACGTTAGAACCGCTTCCTGAAGTTTGCGCGCAAGACTTCGGCGCCGATTGAGAAAGAGGTTCTTGACCAACTGCTGACTGATTGTCGAGCCACCGCGGAGCAGTTTTCCGTTTTGCATATCAATCGCCAGCGAGCGTTCGATTTGATGGGGATCAAAGCCGCCATGCTTGAAGAAACGTGCATCCTCGGCGGCGACAAACGCGCGCGGGACATAGCTTGGAAGGTCCTCGTACTCGACGAAGTGCGGGTTGGAATCGCCCAGAACTCGAGTCCGGCCATCGGGCGTGCGATGCTCGTAATCACCGCGGAGGGACCTTGTATTGGCAACAGGAGGCTCGGCGGCCACTTTGCAACCGTCGATGCCACTTGAGACTTCGAGATGCGTATCGTCACTGCTAGAGCGCGCCAAGCCCAAGACCAGACGGCTCTTCATGCTGCCGCGCAATTCCAGTCCCGCCAACGAGGGGCGCAGGCCGGCCGGAAGAGAACTAAGCGCTGCATCACAAGGGACCTCGCCAAGGGCCATGTCGATTTGCGCTAGATCTGGGAGACGCTCGCCGGCGCGCCACTGTCCGCTGGCGCTTCCCGAGAGTTCGAGGTCACCGCTGCGCATCGAGGTTAGCTCGCTAGAGATGAGGATTCCCGCTCCGCTTCGCTTGAGGGTGGCCGCTGCGTCCAACCACAGATCGAGGTCGAGCTGGCGACGCGAGAGGGCAGGCTCGTTGACGACCAGCTCGGCGAGATGAACGCCCTCGGTCGTAACGTTGAGCGAGGCATCTCCGGCTACATCGCCGTCGATGGCAATTTCGCCACTGATACGAGCCAGACGAGGATCGACAGTTCGTGGCAGCAGGGGCGCGATTAGGGCAAGCGGTGCATCCACCAAGGATGCCACGAGGCTGTACCCCTGAAGTGTTGGCTGCGCACGGACCTTGATACTCCCGGTGGTGCGGTCGATACCTGCCTGTGCACTCATCAGATACGAGTCGCCATCGACACCGGCAGAAACCATGAGTTCCTTTAGGGTGGCTCGACCTCGGGGACCCTTGACCGAGATTGCGCCTCCGTCGGCCAGCAGGCGATGAAGTCCAATGCTGCGGCGATAGTCCAGTGCAGCGCGGGGCAGGGTTCCGCGAACCTGGAAGTTGTCTTGCTGGAGCTGAATATCTGTTCGTCCAAAGAGTGCATGAACTTTGCCCTCGCGCATCCACAGATTGATGCCCGAACTCTCTATCGATCCGGCATCCGCAACATGGATTCGCAGGGATCCATTTACAAATCGCAGCGTTCGAAGTCGAGAAGAAGAGTTCTTAGGAGTTGTTCTGGAGTCGCCTTCCTGCTCCCGTCGGCGTGCAAGCATCGCATCTAGATTGGTCCTGCCATCGCGGTCGACGTGAAGTTCCAGGCTGGGGCCATCGATGAGAAGCTCGTTTGGAGCAAGCCCACTGGATGCGCTGGCACTTGGGGCGATACTCGCCATCACCCGCTTTGCGTGGAAAAACTCACCGACTCGCACGTCGCGAATCTCAAGGGTTCCCGTGAGTCCTACCGAGGCTTGTCCCAACTCAATAGGAAGCCCCAATGACTCGCTCGCTTGCCTTGCCAGGTCGACAGAAACCCGTTGATTGAGCTTTTGCCGGGCTACGAGCGGCAGTGCAATGCAGGCAACCCCAGCAACGGCCAAGATCCAACGCTCGCGTCTCGTTCGCTTCCGTAGGATTTCCGTTTGCGTCGGCTGGGCCATTTCGCTCTCCAGAACAGATACTAGTGTCGCGCTAGCTCTCCGCAGTCACGGCGCTCATCACCATCATATTGGCGTCGGCGAAGGCGGCGGTCGCGGTCACCACGCTCGACTGTGGAGAGACGTGCCCCCCCTAGAATCGCTTCAACGAGGTCTTCAAAAGACAGTCCGGCTGCGTGAGCGATTTTGGGAAGAAGACTGTTGGGAGTGAGACCGGGCAGCGAGTTCACTTCGAGCACGTACTCATTGCCGGTTGCGCTCAGCATCATGTCAACCCGAGTGGCACCGGCACAGCCAAGGGCTCGATGGGCAATTTCCGCCTGCGCCAGAATTCCTCGATACCGCTGCGGGCTAACGCGCGGTGGGATGAAGTAGCGATTGGCAGAGGAGTCGTACTTAGCGGCAAAGTCGTAAAGCGGGCGATCCGATTCGATTTCGATTGCTCCGAGCGCGCGGTCTTCGACAACAGCGACTGAAATCTCTTGGCCACGAATCCACTGCTCGACGATCACTTGGCTGTCGTATTGAAGGGCGCGCTCACAAGCGGGTCGCAACTCTTCGGCGTTGTTGACGAACTGAACACCGACAGAGGAACCTTCGGCAATGGGTTTCACAACGGCTGGGAACCCCAGGTCACCATGAAGGCGTACGACCGAGTCGAGGTCCTCTTGATCGAGCAGGTAGTAGCTTGGGGTCGGAAGGTTGTGGAGGCGAAAGAGTTCTTTGCTTTTGGCTTTGTTCATCGACAACGCCGCCGCAAGAACATCACTGCCGGTGTAGGGAATTCCCATGAGTTCGAGCATGCCTTGAATGCATCCGTCCTCTCCGTACCGGCCATGCAGTGCAAGGAAAGCAATGTCGATCTCCTTCTGGCGAAGAACGAGGTCCAAATCGCGGTCTACAAAGATCCCGGTTGCGTCATATCCTCGGTCAATGAGGGCTGCCAGGATCGCCTGGCCACTGGCGATTGAGATGCTCTTCTCACTGCTGAGGCCGCCCATCAGTACGCCAATTTTGCGATTTCGCATGCTTTACCTGGTCTTTCCTACGCGCGATTGTTCGTGATTTCAATAACTTGCCTGACGCCTTGCAGGAATGTGCATTTCCGCAATGTTGCCGTCCAAGCCCTTTGCCGATTGGCCGCGGGAACGCTCTCCCTTGGACAAAACGACGTCTTCTGCCAGTGACGCTAGACGGCACCTCTGCACGGGGCAACTTTTCCGCAGTTGATGGTGTAGGGTCCCCGCGCATGAATTTTGTAGACACGGCGATCACCTTGCTCCACGAAGCTGGCAGGCCAATGGCCGTCCAAGAATTGTGCGACCTCGCGCTCGATCGGGGGTTGCTCGATAAGCCCGGAGCCAATCCGCTTCGCAGCATGAAGACACGACTTACCGTGGAGTTGAAGAAGGGCAAGACGAGCCGTTTGCTTCGCGAAGGCGATGACGCTTGGAAGCTCGGCAAAGGCGTAGCCGTTCCAGAAGGTGCTCCTGCCTCTGTGAAAGCCAAGGCCGCCAAGCCTGCGAAGGCAGCAAAAGCCAAGCCTGCTGCAAAGGCGAAGCCCGCCGCTAAAGCCAAGACGACTGCCAAAGCGAAGGCTGCTGCGAAGGCGCCAGCCAAGCCGAAAGCCGCTGCAAAGGCCAAGACAGCCGCCAAGCCAAAGGCCGCCGCGAAAGCGAAACCTGCAGGAAAGACAGCAGCAAAGCCTGCCAAGGCACCTGCCAAGGCGAAGGCCACAAAGGAAGCCAAGCCCAAAGCGACTGCAAAGAGCAAATCCGCGAGCAAGACAGCCAAACCAGCAGCAACCAAGGCTCCCGCCAAGGCTAAAGCCGACACGAAACCTTCGGCAACGGAGAAAAAGACCGAAGAAGTCGCTGACTCTGCGGCGCCAGCGAAAAAGTCGAGGCGCTCTCGAAGATCTGGCAATTCTAAGACAAAGTCTGAAGTCGAGGTTGCAGCGCCCGAGGTTGAGGTTGCAGCGCCCGAGGTTGAAGAGGTCGTTATTGTCGAGCCGCCCGTAGTTCTTACCGCCGAGGAAAAGGCGCTTGTGGAGCTGTATGGAGTCTCCGAAGGAACCAGCTCCGCTGCCGACCTAAACGAGTACAAGGACGAGCTTACGAAGGACGAAGACCGTCCCATGCTCCCTGAGATTCGCGCTGAACGCAGACCACACCGAGGCCGGGAGCGCACGCCACGCAAGCGCCGGAGTCGCAGTGACCGCCCGGAGCGCAGCGAGCGTTCTGACCGCCCAGAGCGCAGCGAGCGCTCGACGCGTTCAAGTCGGAACCGCAGCGAGTCGCCATCGCGCAAACGCCCAAGCCATACAGGCCCTCGCGACATCGCTGGTGCCCCCATCTCGATGGTGGATGCCGAAGCAAATCCAAGAGAGCAACTCACAGCGGCGGCCTACGGGATTCTAGATAGCCTGCCTGCGGGGCAGAGCATGCCCGTTCGCCAGCTTACGCAAGCGCTCATTCGACAACGGCATCTCGAGGGCAAGGCCGACTCGCTGTGGCGCATGGTCAAGGGCACTTTGCTGGTGTCTGAACAGCGACGGACGGCACGCGGTCTACCGCCTCTCGTGCAGTACCGCGGCAAGGACCTGTTCTCTGCAGGGGCAACCCTGGGGCGCTCTGCAGTCGACCTCGCTGAGGCGGCACTTGCGAGAGCTGCCGAGAACTACGCAGCTGCTGTCGAGCAGGAAATGCAGTCGCGCCTGGCGCAGCTTGCTCCGCAAATGCTCGAACGGATTGCCTATGTGTACCTACAAGCCACCGGGTGGACTGACATTAGCTGGATCAAGCGTGTTGAGAAAAGTTCGTACGCACTTGCAACCGCCCCGGGTGCGATTGACCAGACCATGATCGCCGTGCGCGGTGGACCCGCCGATATTGATCGCCGTGGCGTTGGCGAACTGCGAGCAGGCCTGCACGCCAAAGACTTGGACTCTGGCCTACTTATGTCACCGTGTGCGCTCTCAGAAGAGGCGCAGACAGAAATGGCCAAAGAGGGGGCGCACGTTCGCGTTGTCTGCGGGACTGACTTTATTGGTGAGCTTGTGGCACGCGAAGTCGGCATCTCGTGGAGACACCAGCAACTTCCCAGAATCGATCAGCGATTCTGGGATGCCTTGCTAAGCTAGTTCGCTCCGATGAGCTGGTACGGCCGCTTACCCTACCTGCAGGCGCTTGCTGAAATGCAGCGCCTGCGTGATGTGATGGTCGGTGACCCCGATGTGCCTGGGTGTTTGATTCTCTGCGAGCACCCACCCACCATTACCTGTGGCAAACACAGTAGATCAGAGAATATCTTACTCCCCGCGAGCGAACTTGAGGATCGGGGAGTTCTTGTCGTTCCCATTGAACGTGGAGGAGACGTGACCTACCACGGCCCCGGGCAACTCATGGTCTACCCGGTGGTGCGCGTGGGGGTTCGAGTCAGCGCATTCTTGCAGTCGATTGCTGAGGCTTTGGCAGTGCTCGCAAACGATCTTGGAGTCCCCGGTGCCGAATGGCGAAGCGAAGAGGCGGGGTTGTGGCTTGAGGGTCGGAAATTGGCGGCGTGCGGGCTAAACCTACAAAGAGGTGTGAGCATTCACGGCTACGCGTTTAACCTTCGAACTCCGCCAGAAGACTGGCACTACATCGTTCCCTGCGGGCTTGCAGGACCCGGCCCGATTTCGCTTAGCGAAGCCCTTGAGGGCCGTGCGGCGCCTACGATGGAAGCTTGTGCGAGCCGAGCCCTGCCGCTGTTGCACAAGGCCCTGGCGCCCTACGGACTGGACCCGAATGCAAGGGCCGAGATAGGCTGACGCCTTGAAGCGCGTACGACTGATATACAACACCGACTACGACGAGGAACTAATCGCGAGCTCTGGCGTCGACGTCAGCGCTGTTGAAGAAGCCGCTCGGGCGGTTTGCCAAGGGATTGCGGACTACGGTTTGGAGACCGAAATTATCGGGATTCACGGTAGGGATATTTCTGAGGTCTTGGCAACGCTGCAAGATGGCAAGGCGGATCTGGTCTTCAATATTGTTGAATCGCTGTGCGGAGACACGCGCAACGAGCTTGTTATGCCCGCGCTTCTCGAACTGCTGCGAGTGCCATACACCGGCCCAGACGCGCTTGCGATCGGGCTCTGCTTGCACAAGGCGAAATGCAAGCATGTGCTGTCGGGACATGGCATCGCGACACCGGCGCATCTACTGCTGGAGTCTGTGGAGCAAGTAAAGAGCGGCGCACTCGATGCCCAAATCGCCGATCTGGCGTACCCCTTCTTCCTTAAGCTTGCTCGCGAAGATGCGTCGATCGGGATTGAGGCAAGCAATGTGGTGCAGAATGCCGCCGAGCTAAAAGAACGAGGACTGGGCCTGCTTGTGCAGTACGGGCAACCCGTTCTTTGTGAACGCTACATCTCCGGCCGCGAAGTTAACGTTACGGTCATGGGCAACGGAGACTCTGTGGAGGCTCTGCCTCTGTATGAGATTGATTTTGGCGACATGCCCGAGGGGCGGCCACACATTATCTCCTACGCGGCCAAGTGGGACGAGGACCATGTTGACTACGGCGGCACAAAGCCGGTTCCGATGAGCAACGTCGGGCCCGATGTTGCCGCCCGAATTGTCGAGACGGCAAAGCGCTCTTTCACGGCCTTGGGGCTGCGAGATTTCGGGCGCGTAGACCTTCGGGTTGATGCGGACGGCAAGCCCTGGGTGATCGACGTAAACCCCAACTGTGACCTCTCGCCGGGCGCCGGAGTTGCCAACGCAGCGGCTCTGGCAGGCATGGACTACCCTCAACTCGTCGGGCGCATTTGCGAGCTGGCATGGAGTCGTCATGAGCGTCAAACTGCGTAGTCTTAAGCCCTCCGACCGGCCCGTCTTGGACGGCATTCTGCGATCGGATGACACGTTTCGAGATGATGAAGTTGCGGTCGCATTGGAGTTGGTCGACGACGCGCTGGCAGATTCCAACTCCGACTATTGGTTCCGTTTGGCGGAGCGCGAAGGCGATGCGGCTGGCTATATTTGCTTTGGCCCAACCCCCATGACGGATTGCACGTACGACCTCTATTGGATTGTGGTTGATGCAAAACACCGCGGCCACGGCATTGCACGTTCGCTCATCGCAGACATGGAGCAGGCGCTCGCCAAGCGCGGGCCAAACGCGCAGATTCGGGTGGAAACCTCTCAGAGTGAAGGGTACGGGGCTGCTCGCAAGCTTTACGATGCGCTTGGGTACCCAGAAACGGCGCGTTTCCGGGACTTCTATAGCGCAGGCGATGATTTGATCGTTTTCTACAAGAATCTATGATCCGAATCGGAATGTCGCTGCTGATGGTGCTTGCAGTACTTGCTTGCTCGCCTAAGAAAACTTCTAAGACTAGCGGCCAGGATGATGCGGCGCCTTCGTCGGGGCGCGCGGTTCAAGAGATGCACCCCGAGCTGATGGTGCTGCGCCAGGTGTTTGTGGAAGAGAGTAGCGAACAGGGCTCTCTCCTGCTGCCAGCTGAGGACATGGCCAAGCAACTCGGCGCAACGCTGGTGACCTCGGGATTCTTGGCTGCGCGAGACGGCGACGTTCCTGAGACTCACACCGCCAGACGAGTGGAGGCGTTTCTGACTCTGAGCTACGACTGGGCGCCGTCGGCGGAACCCGAAGCGGGGGCGCTAGTCCTCGCAGCGGAAGCTCGACTCGAGTTTGTCGATGGTCGAAGTGACCTCGCGCCGCAGGTCGCCATATTGATGGAAGCGTCCGTCCCGCGCCTTGTCAAGGAGGCGGCGAGTGCGCAGGCCGCACAAGAGGCGCTTTCTCGGCTCGCCGAATCAGCGACGGCAAACCTTGGCGAGTCACTCGTGGCGCGCGAGCGGCTCCGTCGCGCTCCTCATGCAGAACTGCTCTCTGCGCTCTCGGTTGGGCTCAAAGAGCCTAGTATGCGAATTTGGGGCCTTCAGCTTGCTGCGGATCGAGGCCTCCAAGAAGCCGTGCCCGCCGCCATCGCCTCGCTCGCGACGGAGGACGAGGCTCTTCGCGCCGCGGCGATATCTGCGCTGGTTGCCCTGCGGGATCCATCTGGAGTTGCAGCGCTCGTCAAAGATGTAGACTTCAATAGCTACGAAGAACTCGCAGTTACGATGGAGGCGATATCCGCCATTGGGGGCGATGATGCGATTGAGTTTTTGGAGTTTGTGGCTAGCGGCCATTCCGACGACGAATTGCGATCGCGAGCCAAGGAGAGCTTGAAGCGACTGCGAAGTGTTCCCTAGGCTCGATTCCTGCGAGCCAGGCAAATGATGGCAGCTCTACCTACGCTCGAGACCCGATGATGCCATAGCGTTGCAGTTTCTTTTGCAGGCCGTACCGACTCAGCCCAAGCAGGTGCGCCGCTTTGCTCTGGTTGTTCTCGGTCTGAGCCATGGCGGCTTCAACCAGTCGCCGCTCAAGGGCTTCAACTTGTGGCTTGAGGGCGAAGTTGTCCTCTTGCGGCGCCTCTGCCGCCTGTGAAGTCGGAACAAGTTGCGAGGATAGATGCTCGGCCGATATGCACTTGGAATCGGCCATGGCGCTGGCCCGCGCGAGTTCGTTTTCAAGTTCTCGAACGTTTCCCGGCCAATCATATGCCTGCAAGATCCGAAGGGCGGACTCACTCAGGCGGTGTTCAGTGCTGGCGGCGGTCAGTAGGTGCGCGGCTAGATCCGGGATGTCCTCGCGACGTTCGCGCAGCGATGGCAAACGCAGTTCGAGTACCTTGAGTCGGTAGTAGAGGTCCTCACGGAAACGTCCCGCAAGTACTTCTTGCCAGAGGTCCTTGTTGCTCGCGCACAGGACGCGAATGTCGACGTGGCGAATCTCTTCCGCACCAAGTGGCCGAATCTCACCTTCTTGGAGTGCTCTCAGAAGTTTGCTCTGCATCGCCAGGCTGGTGTCGGCAATCTCGTCGAGAAACAATGTCCCGCCATCGGCGACTTCGAACAGCCCCCGCTTGCCCCGTTCGGCGCCCGTGAACGCGCCACGCTTGTATCCGAAGAGTTCTGCCTCCAAGAGGCTATCGGGAACCGCGCCGCAGTTGATGGGCACGAAGGCATTTGCGGCCCGGGCGCCCTCGGTGTGAATGGCTCGGGCGAGTAGCTCTTTTCCTGTTCCGCTCTCTCCGTGAATTACGACGGGCAGGGCGCAAGCGGCGGCCCGCTCGGCAATGGCGAGCAAGTCGCGCATGGGTTTCGAGCGTCCGATGATGGCGGCAAAGGCTCCCGTCGGAAGTGCTGCTGGCAACTGGGCTCGGGTTCGCGCAAGTTGCACTTCGGTCGTCTGCAGCCGATCTTCGAGCTGCAAATTGAGCCGTCGAATCTCTTCTTGTCGCTTGTGATTCTCGCGGGTAAGTCGCGCATTTTCGATGGCCACTGCAGCAATGTCAGCGAGTTCGCGAACCACGTCCACGGCCGCTTCATCAAATGCCGAGCGCCGAAAGCGATGGTCGAGATACAAGGTTCCAACAATGCGATCTTTAACTCGAAACGGGACAGCCAAGATGGATCGGAGCTGCAGAGCTGCAACTGACTGAGACCCGCCAAATCGCTGGTCCGCCTCCGCATCTACCGTCATGACGACTTGGCCGGTGGCGGCGACCCGCTCGGCGATTGAGGTGCTGAGTTGCTCGCTCGAGCCCAGCTGCTCGCCACCCATATTGCGGGCGACGCGAAACTGCAGGGCGCCCTGAGCATCGCGCAGCAGCAAAAACGCTCGCTCGGCTCGGCTGAGCTCTACGGCGGTATCGATGATCTCGTCGAGCAAGGGTTCGATTCGCTGCTCCGAATTGAGCTTGCGACTGAGGGCCAGGAGTCGGCGCAGAGGCAGCGACTCAGTAGAATCGAGAGACGGCCGAACAACCTGCGAGGCCTCCGCAAGTGCGGCCAGTGCAAGGGCCTCTGGGTGGCGCCTGAGTCCGTTTCGGTACGCCTCCGGACAGAGATCCAAAACCTTCGCGAAGACATCAGTGGCGCTCGAAATCGCAGGGCGCAGCAATTCATCGTTGCCGAGTGCCGCGTAGGTCCGCGCCAGCAAAATGGAGAGTCGCCAGCGGACGTCAAGATCTCCGCTGTCGAGAGCATTGGCAACAGCCTGCGAAAGCTCGCTGGCAAGCGCCTCGGTCGGGGTGGCACTTGTGAGGCATACTCGCGCGCGACATGTCAGGATTTCCCCTAGGTGTTCCTCGGATCCCGAAGCCAGTGCGTGGGCTAGTGCTGAGGCCTTGCCGGTGCCGGAGCGAGAGTGCCACTCGGCCAATCGCATCGATGCGTAGATTGTATCACTGAGGCCATGCTGCTCTCCCAATGAGAGTGCGGTCTCGTAGTGGCCACGCGAGGCTTCCTCGTGGTGCTCGCGCTCGCAGACTTCCCCCAGCAGAAGATGCACAAAGAAGGCGATACGCGGTTCGTTGGCGCGAAGAGCCAAACGCTCTGCCTCTTCGGCTTGCCTGCGGGCGCTCGCAAACTCACCGAGCGTTAGGAGGAGGTTTCCACGGTTGCAGTGGGCAGCACAGAGTTCAAACGGGGTGCCGCTGCGAACCAGGCCATGATGAGCATCCTCATACGCTGCGAGCGCATCACTGTACCGAGCAAGTCGCTGAAGCGCAGTAGCTCCGTTTAGGCGGAAGACGGCGGCGGCATGCACAGCGCCACTGTCATCACTGTAGCTGGCCGCCTTGCTGTAGAGTTCGGCGGCCTCGGCGAGTTTGGAGTGCTTCTGCGCTGCCATGCCTTGAAGGCCAAGCGCTCGACCCATGAGCCGGTCATTTTCACTCGCTTCGGCAAATGTCTGAAGCTCTGCAAACGCAAGGTCGCAGGCGGAAAGGTTGCCTGCATAGAGTTCGGCGAGACCAATGGTCTCTGTGGCTGCGAACTTTTCCTTGGGCGAGCGAGAGAGGGCAAGTGAGCGCTGCGCCTGTGTGAGCGCTTCGGGCAATTTACCAAGGGTTAGCAGTGCTTTCGCCAGAGCCGCGTGGGCGTTTGGACTATCGGGTGTTGCACTGGCGAGCTCTTGCAGAAGCGCGACTGACTCCTGAACATCGCCCTTGTGTTGCGCGCAGCGGGCAAGCGCTTCGATCGCGCGCAAACGAATCTCAGGAGATCGGGAGCGTTGCGCTTTGGTCGCAAACTCCTCGGCCAGATTGTAGTCTCCAGTTCGCAGTGCCACTTCGGCCGTGATGACCGCATGCTGAGAGACGCTTTGGCCACGCATCACGATTTGAGAAGCCAGGCATAGGTCGAGGGCTTCGTCGAGCCGACCCGCTTGCCGCTCAATCGCAATCGCCTCTAGGCTCACAGTGCACGCCTCGGAGTTTGGACCAACCACAAGGAGGTGTCGGGCGCGCGCGTTCGTGGAGAGATCAAGCGCGCTGGCGAGAACCTGGCGATGTAGCGACTTGCGTCTTGCCGTTGGCAAGCACGCATCGATTCCCTTAGCGTAGTCCTCACTTGCACAGCGCATTGTGCCGTGCGCGAAAGCGAGGAAGCCCGCCTGCGCCAGGGTCTGCGCGTGGCCTGCGACCTCCTTCTCCGATGCGCCAAGTAGGTCTTCGGCCTGCGCCCATGAAATCGGATAGGCGGCAACGGCAAGCACTTCGAGGAGGGCCGCAGCGCCCGCAGGAAGGCGCTTGACGCGAGCGAGCAGCGCTTGGCTCAGGTCCTCGTCGCGCCAGAGCGCATCCGGAGGTTTCTCAAAGTTTGGATCGAGAGAGCTGGCGGCTCGCATGATGCGAATTAGGCGCCCCGGGAGCCCCTGGGCAAGGACCGCCGCTCGCTGAATCCACTCGCTTGTTGGCGGTTGGGCGCTGAGTTGTCGACAGAGTAGTTCGCAGTCCGCTTCGGAGAGAGGCGGCATTGAGATACGTCCCGGAGACGCCGTGTGCTCTTCGTTCGTGGCGATGACAACCAGAGTATCGTTTGGAATGTCGGCCGTTCGCAGCTGAGAGAGCGTTTCGGGACTTGAGACGCGTCCAAAGACAAGCACGGCGGGGGCACCAGTCGATGCTTGAGCCCTCAGAAAGCTAGACGCGTCGGGCGTGCCCTTGGGCCAGACGGCAGGCAGAGGAGTGTCGCGTATGGATGGGCAGGGTAGGTCACTCTGAGCGAGCCGCACTTGTGCGCGGAGTAGCGCCTCAACGACAAAGCGCGAGCGCCCGCTCTCCGCCGGGCCGGTAACTTCACAGAGCATTCCATCGCCACCGCCGCGGCTGAGTTCGCGCACCATTTCAAAGAGACGCTCCGATTCGACCTCGCGTCCGAAAAACTCTGAGACGATAAGGCTTGGGGCGCCGAGGGCAATCGGTGCGACTTCTTGGCCCAGGGCCTCAGCGATGCGCCGAATGTGTCCACGCAACGCGCTCATTCCACTCGGTCGCTGGCCACGATCGGCTTCAATCATAGAGAGCAAGAGGGTGACCAGAGGCTTGGGAAGAACGCTGCCCAGTTTCTGCTCTAGCGATGCCGGGGGGCCGCGCAAGATTTCTGCATAGACGCCGTCGCCGCGATCGCTGAAGACTGCCTCGCCCAGCGCAACTTCCATGAGGCTTAGACCCAGGCTGTAGAGATCCGTCTGAGCGTCCAAATAGCCCGAGAGCGCTTCGGGAGCCATGTAGATCGGTGTTCCGCGCACATCGCCCAATCCCGTGCTGCGTGCCAGGCCCAAGTCGAGCAACACCACAGGTTGCGAACCGACACTGGGAGCTATTAGATGGTCGGGCTTCACATCACCGTGAGCGAGCCCTTGGCCATGAAGGTGTCCAAGCGCATCGGCTGCAGCGTCGGCGAGAGTGAGTAGGAAGCTGGCGCGCTGATCTTCTGGGAGCTGGGCATATCGACGGGTGGCGGGGATTCCTTCGACAAATTCGCTAACCAGACAAAGCCCATCGGGGCCTTCGTGCAGTCTCAGAACACGGGTTAGGCCCGGGTGGGCGACACTGGCCAGGTGTGCGAATTCTTGAACTGCTGTTGTTCGCGCCTCGAGACTTCGAATCCACTTGAGCGCAACGGCAGCCCGATCTCGCTCGGTATCTAGCGCACGAAAGACTTCTCCCTGGCTACCAGCGCCAATTGCTTGGACCTCTGCGTAGCGCGTGCCGAGAAGTGCTGCCAACTTTGTAGGCACCATAGTGTCAACAAGGTTAGCACTTTGAGTACGGCCTCTTGCATCTTTGAGGGATTCTATGGAGATATGCTACCTTTGTTCCCGATGTCGAAGGGCCGGGATGGCAAGACGGGACGACTCGGCGACGACACGCGAGCCCGCATTAACGATCTTAAGGGAGGTTGGAAGCTCCCAGGCGCCCCTGCGGAAGAAGAGGAAGCTACAAAGGTCGCCTCGAGTTCGTCGGAGCCAACGGTGAGGGTTGAGACGCCCTCGGTCCCAAAGGTGGAAGTTGCCAAGGACCCTGCAAGTTCGCTGGCGGCCCCTGCAAGTTCCCCGGCGGCCCCTGCAAGTTCCCCAAAGTCGCTTCCCAACCTTCCGAAGGCGCGGCCCACGCAGGCGCCGTCACCGTCGAGTGGAAGGTCTAGGAAAAACTCTCAGCCGCCTCCATTCGTACCAAAGCCTGGTGGTGCCGCAGCTCCAGTTCCCGTCGCGCGAACCAAGAGTGCTTCGGTTCCGCCGCCAGCGCCCATGCCTATCGCCCGTGCCAAGAGCGCTTCGGTTCCGCCGCCAGCGCCCATGCCTATCGCCCGTGCCAAGAGCGCTTCGGTTCCGCCGCCAGCGCCTGGGGCACGGAAGAGCAAACCTACGCTACCGCCTCCTCCTATCGTTTCCACCGTCGGAGCCGACGATGACGAGCCCACTCGACTCACGGGCATGGAGGAGACGCCCAGTATCGCAGCGATGGCCGCTTCCGGGCCAATCGGAAATGCGACGGGCACTGTTCGCCTTCCCGATAGTCTGCCCAGAGAACCAGGGGTGCTGGGAGACATCGCCTATCTGGTGCGCGTCTTTGCCAAACGACGGTCGGCCAGCAAAGAGATGTTGGAGATTTCCAAGCGCATCGCAAGCGAGAAGGAGGCACGCAACACGAAGCTTCTGGAGTACGCGAGGCATGCCGTGGGTGATGATTCGTTCGATCAGACTCTTGTGGGTCGGGCACGCGCTTCTCTATTGAGTATCGAAGAGAAGCGTTCCCTGCATGCCGGTCGCATTGCTTCGGCGAACGAGAAGGTCGCAGCGCTGGAACGTCAGCGAACAGAAATTAAGGCGAAGCGCGACGAGGACATCCAAGCGCTGGAGATGGAGATCAAAGCGGTGGCGGCGAGCCTGGAGCCCCTTGTGGCCCGAGCGAGTGCAGCGCGAAAGAAGACAACACGCCTGCGGATCCAGCTTCGAGGTCTCGATGACGAGATCAAGAAGAAGGAAGCGAGCCTGGTGTCTGTCCACGGAGCTGCCGACAAGGCTTCCGTGCATGCGGAAATGGCAAGCTTGCGTGCAGAACGCGATGCCGTTGCCAGCGATGAACCCGCTATAGCGTCAGAAATCGATGGGTTAGAGCCCAAGATCGCAAGTCTTACTTCATCGCGAGGAGAGCTGGCTGACAAGATTGATGCCCTTCGCAAAGACGAAGAGCTCGACATTGTTCGAGCGGCGGAGAAGGCAGATGCTGTCAAGGCGAGCCGCGTTGTCGAGGAGCGTGCGGTTAGCGATCAGTCTGTGAAGCAGGAGAAGCAGCTTCTGGAGCTGGGCGAGGGGTTGCACCACAATCCGCCAGACACGCGAGATCCGAAGGCGGCGGCAATTGTCCGGCACGATCTAGAAATCGGTACGCTGGAGCGCCGGAGCCTGGAACTGAGCGAACTCCTCGACAGTGTAGAACGCGGACCGATGATTCGCGGGGCGCTCTACCTTGGCGCCATGGTGGCGATACCCTTGGCGGTGGCCGGGTATCTGGTGTTTCTACGCTAGCAGCGTGGAAACCTTGTCAATCGCCCACCAAGTTAGGGCAAATCGGCCCCCGGAGAGCACAAGTGCTGCCAAAGCCACTGTGACTCCTCCAGCACCAGCCAGCCGGGACCAGCCCGAGGCCTCTCGCCGGCGATACGCCAGAATACCCATGGTGACCGCGAACGCTGCTGTCCCCATAGCGAGGTAGGTCCCCGCAGGTACAAGGGATGCGGCGAAGGCCAGGGTGGCGAGGGCGAGGGCGAGCTTTCCCATTCGTCGACGCTAACAGCCTCTTAGAACGTGCCCAACTTTCTGTGAGTTGGCGTCGGGCGCTTCGGGCCGATCTCATTGTAATTGCCAGGAGCCAAGGGACCTTGTATACGCCTGCGCAGCGAATGGATGCTTCTACACATACCGCCCTGGCGCACGTTGGCAGCTGCGTAATTCTTGGTTTGCCCAACGTAGGCAAGTCCACGTTGATGAATCGTGTCATGGGGCTGCGTCTCATGGCGGTCTCGCCAAAGCCGCAAACCACTCGCAATCGGGTGATGGGAGTTGTCAATACCGATGCCGCCGACGGCTCGTCGCAGATCGTCTTTGTCGACACGCCAGGCATGCAGCAGGGCACGGGGCCGTTTCGCCGCTTCATGCGTGAGGAAGCGATGGGCGCCGCTGGAGATTCCGACGTTGCGCTGCTTGTGATCGATCTCTCAAGTCGCAAGCAGCGATCGATTGAAAGCCTCCTCGACTCCGACGCGAAGCAGATGCTCGATGCCCTGGAAGCTTTCAACGGCTCGGTGATCTTGGCTCTCAACAAGGTTGACCTGCTTGAGGACAAAGAAGCGCTCTTGCCTATTCTCACGGCCTTCGATGCGACAGAACGTTTTGCTGCGCTCGTCCCAATCTCCGCCAAGACAGGCAGCGGCACCGAGGCATTGCTCGCCAACATTGCAAGCCGCCTACCTGCCGGGCCCATGCTCTTCCCCGAAGAGATGTACACCGATAAGGCCGAGCGATTTCTCGCCGCCGAACTCATTCGAGAACAGCTCTTCCGCCAGCTTGGCGATGAGTTGCCCTACGCAAGCGCTGTCGTGATTGAAGATTTTCACTCTCGCGACAAGGGCGACATCGTAATTTCCGCCGCCATTCACGTTGAGCGCGAGTCCCAAAAGGGCATCGTTATTGGCAAGGGTGGCAAGCGAATCAAGGCCGTCGGCGAGCGTGGACGACACGCGATAACTCAGCTCTTTGGTTGCCCCGTGCATCTAAAGCTCTTCGTCAAGGTCAACAGTAATTGGTCGCAGCAGGCTCGGTCCTTGCGCGAGCTTGGATACGAGTAATGAAAGCGTCACGAACACCTCCGCCACTTATCGCCATTGTTGGGCGTCCCAACGTTGGGAAATCGACGCTCTTCAATCGCCTCGTGGGCGGGCGTCCTGCGCTCGTGCACGATACGCCAGGCCTCACCCGCGATCGTCGGTACGGCGAGTTAGAATACTTCGCAAGAAAAATTCGTATCGTTGACACCGGCGGACTCGATCCTGAGGCGGAGCAAGACGTCATCGGCGCTGGTATCCACCGCCAGGCGCATGCGGCGCTCAAAGAATGCGACGCGGTTGTCCTTGTCGTCGATGCCCGCGCAGGGATAACGCCTCTTGACCAGGAGGTGGTGACAATGCTCCGCAAGTTGAGCCTCCCTGTCATCGTTGCCGCCAACAAGGTCGACAGCAATAAGAGTGAGGACCTCGTTCACGAGCTCCATGCTCTCGGGATGGGCGACCCAATGCCCGTATCCGCTGCCCATGGCCGCGGTGTTGATGACCTGGTCCAAGCGATCGTCGATCTTCTTAAACTTGAGCCCAATATGGGCGATGACGATGACGACGACGATGGCTACGAGACAGAGGAGCAGGCCCTCGAGCGCCCACTTCGAATTGCCTTTGTCGGCAAGCCAAACGCCGGCAAGTCATCGCTCGTCAATCGGCTGCTTGGCGTCGAGCGCTCGTTGGTGCACGACGTCCCGGGAACCACCACCGATCCAGTCGACACGGATTTCGAGTTTGGCGGCAGCGCTTACACCCTAGTCGACACGGCGGGAATTCGCCGAAGAGGTCGGATCGACGAGGAGACGGAGCGCATTTCGGTTTCCTTGGCCATCTCCCAGCTTCGGCGCGCCGATGTCGTAATTCTGGTCGTCGACGGCAACGAAGAGCCGAGTGAGCAGGACGCGCGTCTCGCGGGCATGATCGAAGACTCCGGCAAGGGACTTATCGTCGCCCTCAACAAGAGCGACTTGCTTGGCGGCCAAGGGGCCCTCACCAAGCTCAAAGAGAAGACCAAAGACGAGCTGCACTTCTTAAGCTTTGCGCCTATGCACCTCATTTCCGCACTTCGCGGCGATGGTGTCAGCGAGCTCATGAAGCTTGTGGACCGGGTTGCAAAAGAGACGCGAAAGCGCATTGCGACCTCCGAACTCAATCGCTTCTTCGCGGAAGTCTGCCAAACGCATCCGCCCCCCAACAAAGGCGCAAAGATGGTGACGATTCACTATCTAACCCAAGCTCGCGTGAGCCCGCCAACCTTCCTGCTCTTCGCCAACCATCCGACGGCGGTCGACAAGAGTTACAACCGGTTCATCGCAAACCAGTTGCGGAGTCGCTACGGGTTCGAGGGCACACCGCTTCGGGTCTACGTCAAACCCAAGTCGCAAGGGCGCAATCGCAAGAGCGGGGCCAAGAAGGGCGTCGACAAGCGCGCTCCCAAGCCAGCGCCGGGACCAAAGCGCGGACAGCGCAACGCGCGCCGCAAACGTCGTTAGAAAAATCCCCAGCGCCAGCTCGATCGGACTCCAACCTGATAGAAGGCGCTGCGGCTGAGGAACGATTCGAAGCGCATAAATATGCCCATGGACCTCGACCGAGAGGTGAGAAGGTCCATGCCGACCCCAAGGGAGACCAAGGGCTGAAGCGGCTCTTCGATGTCCTCGCCCTGCAAAAAGATGCCGCCGACCCCGAGATCGACATGGGGAACGTATCGCAAGACATCGAGAACGTAGGTGATGCCAACCTCGCCGTATCCGGCATACGCGGGCGCCTCTGCCGTGGAATCGTAGAAGGCGCCACCACCTCCGCTGGCTCGCAGCCAGATGAGGTCGGTTAGGCCGTATTCGTAGTCGCCGCCCACAACACCGCCAAACGCTTTGTGATCCGGGATCGAAAAGCCTGCCGCAGCGGTGTTTAGACTGAGAACCGACTCCCCCTCATCAGCGTGGGCTGGAGTGGTGGAGTGGAAGACCAAGACGAGGGCCAAGACAAAGATGGAGAGGACTGCAGAGAGAGTCTTGGAAGACATGCAGGGAGACAATACCGAGGTTGCAGGCAACCGGGCAGGGCATGGTGATGTCCAAATTGACACTTGCGCTTTTCCGGTGTTACTACGCGGACCTAGCGCGCCTCCTGCGCGGCTCAGACGAGGAATTATGGCGAAAAATAAGGGCACACACGGCCGGGGCAAAGAGCCTACTGAAGAACCGGATGAATTCGTACAACGAGTAACCTCGTTAGGCGACATCATCCAACCGCACATCAAGAAGATGGTCATCATCGGCGTTCTTGTGATGGCGGGCCTAATTGCGTGGAAAGCCGTCGGCTGGCGTCACGCGAAAAAAGCCAAGAAAGCAACCGTCGCATACGTCACCGCGATGAAGAGCGTTGAAGCGCCCGTGATCGGTGAAGACGATCCGCCACTTCCCGAAAGCCCAATTGCGCATCTTACCTACCCCACAGAAGAAGCACGTCAGACGGCAAGCCTCGCTGCTCTTAATGAGCTCCGAAGTAAGCACGGCGACATCGCTCTCGCAAAGCTCGGTGGCCTCACCGAAGCGCGTCTACTTCTCGATACCGGCAAGTACGATGAAGCGCTCGCGGCGTTTCAGAAATTCTCTAAGACCAGTGCCCCAGAACCTCTGCGCATGGCCGCTCTTGAAGGGGCAGCATATAGCCTTGAAGCAAAGGCCATGGCAAATGAGGACGCGAGTGCACGTCAGGCAGGGCTGGAGACAGCTCTGCAAGCGTTCGCAAACTTGCAGCCAGCAGAAGGTGGCCCAATGCGAGATTACTCGCTCTACCACCAGGGGCGCCTCTTGGTTGCTATAGGCAAAAACGACGAAGGCATTGCCAAGTTCAAGCAAGTGCTCACCGAGCAACCCGAGTCGTCTCTCAAGCTAACGATCGAAGCGCGACTAGCGAATCTCGAGACTGGCGCTCCCGCCAAGGACTCGGAGTAACCTCTCCATGAAACTCCACCGACTGCAGCGCTGGTTATTGCCCGCATGTCTTGGCCTCAGTGCCTGCATCGGCGGATCGGGTCGAGTTAGCAATGTCTCGCACGACGTTGAGAGCGCCATCCCACACGAAGACCCAGGCTCTGCGGTTCTCTCGCTGTTTTGGCGGAGTGAAATTGCCGACAAGTCTCGCGACGCTTCGCCGCAAGAGTTTGCGAGCCCAGCGTTCCGATTGGGCGCTAGTGCTCACGAAGACCAGCTCTTTGTGGGTTCCCACGATGGCTGGTTCTACGCGCTGGACGCCGTCACCAGCGATATTCAGTGGAAGGTGAAACTCGGTTCGGTGAGTTCGCGTCCGCTCGTGCATCGCGGGCGTCTCTACGTTGGGACGGATGATGGCTTCATCATTTGTCTCAATACTCTAGGTGAAGAGCAGTGGCGCTATGCCACTCGGGCTCCCGTTCTGAGCCAACCTGTGATTTCCGGCGACGCTCTGCTGGTCGCAAACGAAGGCGATCAAGTGTATTCGCTGGACCTTGAAAGCGGGAAGTTTCGCTGGCTCTACAAGACCGACTCCGATGAGGAATTCACGCTCCGTGGACACTCCGGCCTCGCTCTAGATGGCGAGATGGTCTACGCCGGATTTGCCGATGGCAGTGTGGTCGCACTTCGCAGTGCAACCGGTTCAGTGGCTTGGCTTAGCTCTCTGCGAGGAGCCAATGAGCAATTTGTGGATGTCGATACGACCCCTGTTGTGATTGGGGATATCGTTGTCGCAGCGTCTTCTGCAGGTGGCCTCTACGCCATGAACAAAGAGACCGGGCGCATCCTTTGGAATCGTGAAGTGAGTGGAGGAGGGGGCCTTGTAGCGTCCGACAATACAATCTTCTTTGCCGCAGCAGAACTCGGCATGTACGCACTCGATCTCGATGGCAATATCCTTTGGCGCCAGGGCCTTCGCGGTGGCGGAGAGCCCTCGCAACCTGTGCTCTATGACGACCTCATCTTTTATGGATTGTCTGAGGACGGGCTGTTTGTTGCCAAAGCAGCGACCGGCGAAGTCCTTCAGTACTTCGACCCAGGCTATGGCATCTCAAGTCCGGCAAGCGTTGGGCGCGAGCAACTCTACGTGATGAGCAACAGCGCGATCCTCTACGCGCTATCCATCAATTAGCGCGCCTCGCGCTGTGGTGTAGAGACCCTCGGAGATCGCTGCGCGGTCTACGACACTCGCGCGCTCTGGGGAGCACCGACGCCGACCTTTGCGCTGCTTATGCGGCAACGCGGGGATTGTGCGCAGTGTGTTGTTTCAATGCCCTACGAGGTGGTCGGGATCGTTTTCGGGCAAAGTCACCGCGCTCGCTTGAAGGCGTATAGGCCGCCACAGCGGATTTTTACATTACCACTGCTGAAGCCTATAGCTGGCGACTTTGCTTGCCACGATCTCCACTGAGATTCTAGTTGCCTTCATGAATACAGTCGGTTAGAGAGCTGCTACGAACTGGAAGCGCACTGTAACCCTGGCATGAAACTCGCTACAGGTAAGCTCACCAGACTCCGCACACCGGAGCTAGATCCTCTCATTCTGCATACCTCCATGAAGACACCAACTCGAAACTATCTCGCGTCCGGCCTACTCGCCGCCAGCATGCTCGCCTCTGTGGCCGCGTGTGGCAGCGACAAACCAGCGTTCAAAGTCGACCTCGAATACGACGCGTCGACACAGCACATCCTCGTGACTGTGAACCGCAAGCTCAAAGATGGAGAGCGCCTGTACTCGCGTCTTCGCTACGGGCAGTCCGGAGAGTTGGATTGCAATCGAGACATCGCTGACCTCACTCGGATTGATGGGCTCAAGCGAGCCGTTGGTTATGAGGGGCCAATGGTAGATGCGACGGTCTTCGAAGACTTTTACGACAACAGTTGGATCGAAGGTGAGCCGACGCCTGAGATGCTGGCGCAGCTCGCTGCTGGCTTTCCCTTCATTGACGTCTGCTTGGTTACCGATACCAAGATCGTTGCCGAAGAAGAATTCGATCCAAATCGAGCCCTCGACAAGACTGTCGATAACGGCAAAGCCGATAGCCCCGATGAGGAAGTGATTCGCAGTATCGAGGCGTATGGCGAGGCCTGCGTTGCCGAACTAGGTGAAATTCCATTCTTTCCTAAACTTGCGAATGGCGACTATGAGACCTACGACTGCTTGGACTCGGTTCCTGTGCCTATGTCGGTTACGACCGCCGATGGCAGCGTGACGTTCCCCGAAGAGACACAGAACAAGTGCGACAACCCCCAATACATCTATTCCTCGTGTGAGCCGAACGCTGTTACAGGGCGTACCAATGGGCCTCGCGTTACAAGCGCATCCAACGACCAGGGCACCCACTGGGTGCTGCTCTGCCGGAAAGCCAAAGAGCAAGAGGGCGAGTACAACGACATCGCCATGATCGGTAGCAACCCGTACACGGGCCGCACCTGCTTCTTCCAGAACGCCTTGTTCAGCCGAACCGATGGCACCAAGGTCTCGCACCCCGCCGATATCGTCGAGTCCGAGGCCTCACCACAAGTCTCGTCTTCGATTTGGAGGGGCATCCACGGCGGCCTTGGCAGCGGCATCGAATGCGCCGAGTGCCACAGCACGGACGCCTTTGTTCACACGCCTTGGATCGATGGCGCATTGGACGGCAACGACGAACAAGTGGTCCCTCGCATGGGCGAGGACGACGACTACGCGCTCGGCTTTCTCGATGCTCCCTACAGCCTCGTCAATCGCTTCGGCCAAGAGTGGACGATGCCCAAGGTGCTCACATCGCCTGAGGCCGCTGCCTGTACCCGCTGCCACCGCATTAGCGATGGCCGCTGGACCAACGACTGGATTGATCGCCTTGTTGGCGAGGACACCACGTGGACCGGCATCACCACAGACGAGTACCTGCAGTTCAAACACAAGTTTTGGATGCCACCAGGGCTCGACGGATTTGACGACGAGACTTGGCCTGAGAGCGAAGAAGGCAAGGCTGTCAAGTTCATCCAGGAGTGCGGTAAGAATCCAGAGAACTGCCAGTGGACCGATTTGCCGACCCAGGCGATCACCGAAGTCGGTGAGCTTCCAGAAATTACCGAGGAGGGCGCCGAGCTCGCTCTCGAGGCTGCCAAAGTGGTTGGCGCCAATGCGACTTCTTCTGATTGTCCCGGCGGCGACTGCTCAAATCGTCGCTGCGCCGAGTGTCACTCGGTATCAAAGGGCGCACTCACTCGCTGGCGCGTCCTAACCAAGGCGGCAACGGATAACTGCAACTTGGGTGAGGACCCTGCCGAAATGAGCCAGTCACAGGCCATTGCCTCGGTGAACTGCTTGCGGGTCGAACCTTCCGATGACACCTCGGTATTCGCTGCTGAAAAGCTCGGCGTCTACAGCACCGGTGTTCAGTACGGCCCGTTCCGCGAACTCTTCCGCAAAGCGTACGGCGAAGACTCGTGGCTCATTCCGTATCTTCAGTTCAAAGCTCGCGTCGGAATGCCCAAGGGTGGACATCCGAAGCTGAGCCAGCGCGAGTACGCGGTGCTCGACAAGTGGTTCACACAGGGACTTCCAAGCATGGATGCTGTGATCAGTGAGCCACCTGCGCCAACGACCTGTGAAGCCAGCTACAGCACCTCCGGTGTTACCAACCACCTCAACGCAATGCGCTTTGATGGCTGGGCTGCCGTGAATAAAGAGAACGGCATCAACATGTTTGGCTGTGGCACGGCCGACCCAGCTCAGTGTTTTACCAGCGGCTTTGGCAATCGCAGCAGCACTTGGGGCAATGGTGTCGGTACCATCCGAGAAGTTCGAGAACTGGGCTTCCGGTCTAGCTTCTGGACGCGCTCATCGCCCGACGGACGTTTCATCGGCAACGGCGGCGGCAGCGACCTTGGCTCGACCATCACCGACATGGTGACCAGCGTGGACATCCCAATCGACGCCTCCTACGACCCGGGCTTCTTCCCCGATAACTCGGGCTTCATCTTCCAAGGAGTTACTGGCGGAGCAGGCATCTGTCCCAACAGCGTCCTCACCAAGTACAACAGCATTGAGTTCGATGAGCCTGAGTGCATCACCGCTTCGGGAATCAACCTCTACCAACACGTGGCTACAGGAACAGGCGGAAGTGACTACTTTGTCATTAACAGCCAGTTCACAAGTGATCCTGGTAACGATAGCCAAGACCCGACGGCGAACTTCGCCTCAAGCGCGACGATGAAGTTCACTCCGATGTTCTTCGACGGCAGCAACTACGTGCCTCAAGAGCCTGTGATTGTCGACTCCCCATTCGAGGGCGATTCGGTACTGAGTCCATCTGCTCAGCTTGTCATTAGTCGTCTTGCGGGAGCCGATGGAGTGTCGCTTGGCTACGTGGTTCGCAAGGTAAACATCCAGCGGGTTGGCGATTCCTACACGGTTGATATTGGTCAAATTGTTGCGACCATCTGCAACATGCAGGGTGCCAAAGCAGGCTTCTCCTACGACGAGCGCTTCATTGTCACTCACCATTACGAAGAGGACGGCACGGCCAACCTCTTCCTCTACGACATGCAGACGCAGCAGGTTCGAAAAATCACCGATATGCCTGCTGGTGAGCGCGCACTCTTCCCGCACTTCCGCTCAGACGGCTGGATCTACTTCACCGTCAAAGATGGAACCAAGGAGTTCGCTGCAGCGAGCGACGCCGCTGTAATTCTGGCTCAATAGGAAAGCATGGCGTTCAAAGCACAGAGACAGTGGATGGTGGGGCTTTGCCTCGCTGCTCTGTCTCTTGGCGCGTGTTCCTCAAACACAAACGAAGGCTTGGATTTTCCTCTCAGTGGGGACGACAGCAAGTCTGATGTCTTTGGTCGTAGCCTCATTGGAGTGGCCTCGCCCTACGAGCCAAATCTGAGCCTGGGCGAGGAAGAGATGGTGTTGAAGCTGCGCAGCAACATGAAGCTGCGCCGCGACATCGCCTGGGAGACTGTCTTCAAGGTGCTCGAGCCTGTCCCGCTACTGGGCCTGGCCGAGGCAACCGAAGAGAACCCGGATGTGGCTTTGCCAAGCGGGCCGGTTCCTAAAATTCCGCGATTTCAGACGTGGTACGGCGTGGATGATGCCAAGCGCATGTTCAAGCGAATTTACGATGAACTCGGGCCCGCAGGTCGGCGCGCGCGCTCACCCGTGACCGCAGCCATGATGGAAGATGCCGTTCTGTGGAATGAGAGTTCGTTGGAGCGATCGGACCGCTGGCCGCTCGATCGCTATCTCAAGTTTGTCAAAGAGCTTGGGACCTGCCCAGACGATATGCCGGCCGAAGAGTGTGCACGGCTGCTCTCGGAGAAGAATGCTGGAGCTGCAGCGGGGAATTCGCGCATTCTCTACAGTCCGGGCACGATCACCCACGTCATCGCAAACTACAGTGAGATCCTTGATTGCCTTGAGAGGCTCGAGACTCTGTCCATGGATACCCTGCCTGAGACGGATGAGAACTTTACTGAGTGTTTCTCGGGAGAGTTTCCCGCCGATGCAGCGTTGGTCAAAGCACACTGGGTGCGCGCCGACTTTGGCAATAAGCTGCCTGCGTTCGATACCGATGCCAAGGCGATTGGCAAGCGCCTGGACGGTTCCGCGACCTGGGTGAAGGATGGCGATCGCAAAGTCGATCCGTCGTCAGACGACGTCTATACGATTCGCCTGCTAAACGGAAACGTCTTCCGACTGGCGGGGCTCCACATCATGACCAAGGAGACTCGCCACTGGCAGTGGGTCACGCTTTGGTGGAGCGACAAGCAAAACAAAGACTTTGGTGCCGACCGCCCCGAAGAGATCAAAGCGGGGCTGCCCTCTGTCTGGTCGCACTACAAGATGTGCACGGTGAACTGGTTTGAGGAAGAAGACCCAAAGCTTGCGGAGCGCTACGCCAGCTTGCCAAGTTTGGGGGAAGCCCTGGTAGCGAGTGGTGGCAACGGCGAGCCAACGTGGTGCAGCAATCCCTATCTGGAGCACGGAACCAACAACGCACGCACCAATTGCATCGGCTGCCATCAACATGGGGGAAGCCGTGTCGCTCACGATCTAGATAATGACGGAATCCTCGATGATTTGGACCTCAAGCTCATTATCGGCAATGAGAATCTCTTCCCCGAAGCGGGCCGAGTACAGATTCGCGAACAGTTTCCTGCTGACTACCTCTATTCCTTCAATAAGGTGGATGACCTCGCTGGCATGATCGCAAGCGAAGTGGAGTTCTATGACCGCACGGATAGGAACGCTGTCACCGAACGGATCAATGCGATTCTCGACATGACTGGAGACCCGGACCGCGGAGCTACGAACTTCGCAGCGGTCTGCGCAATCTGCCACGGCTCCAGTGGGCTGGGATCGGCTGTGGGGCCCTCGTTGGCCGAGCGAGTTCCAGGCCGCAGCGACGAAGACTTGCTGCAGAGCATTCTCTTAGGTCGCGGTGGCATGCCTGCTTGGCAGGATAACTTCCTCGACAGCGAGTTCGCCGATCTATTTGCATTCTTGCGCGCGAACTTCTAGGGCAGGGCGCGCTCGCGTATCTGGCTGAGAATATGTCTACCGCAGGCTGCGAAGGCTGAGCACCCCGAAACGCCCTATTCAGCGATGGAAGCTAGCGGCCGGTATTCCTTCGCACATGGGAACATCCAAGGCCACAGAAGCGAACACCGCCACGATTGCGATTTACTCCACCGATCCGCCTGCACTCACCTCATTTCATTCGTTTGATCCAGAATCCTTCGCGCTCATTCCTGCGATCAACGATGCCTTGATCGTGATCGGACTTGGGGGCGAGGTGGAGCCGGGGCTAGCCCTCAGCTGGAGTCAGCACTCGCCGACAGAAATGGATTTCGAACTCCGCCAAGGAGTGTTCTTTCACAACGGCGATCTCTTTGGACCGGAAGACGTCGTGGAGACCTTTCGAGCCCACCGCGAGCCTCAGCCCTCGGCGTGTGGCGGAGGCATCCTCAGCCCCATTGTCGACTGCGTGCAACTTGGGCCAAACACCGTGCGCCTTGTGACCGCGTTCCCGGATGCCATGCTCTTGCGTCGACTGTTCTTTGGCCAGATTTACCCGAAGAGTGTGCTTCTTGCGGAGGGGCGCGATGCCTTTGTGGGACACCCAATTGGGACGGGCGCCTACGAGTTTGTTCACTGGAAAAAGGGCGAGGAAATCGCGCTGCGACGCAACACGAAGCACTGGGCAGGCAAGGCCACCGTGGATACCCTGTATTTCCCAATCGTTCGTCAGAAGGAGTGGGTGGGATTGCTTGAGCGCGGCAAGATCGACATCGCACTCAATATCGATTCCCACGATGCAATTCGAGCATCGCGTCGAAACCTGCATGTGGAGCATCAGGATGCAGCGTTGTCTCAGTGGTTCCTGCTCGCAAACAAGGGGCCGTTGGCTGACAAGAGAGTTCGGCAAGCGCTCAACCACGCCATCGATCAGAGCATTCTCGTCGACGCCATTGAGCATGGCTGGGGCGAGGTCCAACGGTCGGTCGCAACCAAGGAGCAAGAGGGCTACTCGGCAGACGTGAGAAGCTATCGGTACAGCCCGGCGCTGGCGAGGAAGCTCTTGGCGGAGGCTGGGTATCCAAATGGATTCACGCTGCGCGGTTTGGTCGCCGAGACAAGCACGGCCGTCTTTGCCGGCGCGCGGGAATTCTTGGCTCGAATTGGTGTGACCTTGGAAGCCGATGTGGTGCCGCGTTCGGCGTGGATCGGCGAGGTTGTAGTTTCGCGGCTCATGGGCAACCCGGGCTACGACGGTGACTTTGCGCTGGCCAGTGTGGACAACCCCTTGGGCCACAGTCTCTTTCACCAGTTTATTTTTCTCTTTAGCGAGGGGCCTTTCTCGCTTACGAATTCTCCCGAATACGATCAGAAGTTTCTAGCGGCAGCGACCGCTGTTGGTGATGGCGCCCAGGCCGCCCAAGAAGAGCTTGAGGCCTACGCGCGCGATGAGGCGCTGATGCTCTTTACCGTTCAGCAGCATGTCTGTGCGGCAACTCGGCCTGGATACACTGTCAGGCTGCCTGCATCTGGCCATTTCGATGCGACTGCCCTTTGGTCCATTGAGAAAGATGCCAGCGTGCGGCCGGCAGGCCCACTGGAGCGCGCACCTCATGAAGTGGCCGCTGGCGATCTGGGGCACCTGTATGACGCTACGTCGCAGCTCGGCATGTTCTATCTGCCAGACAGCAGTGAACTCGGGACGACATCCAAGCGAATTTGGCGAAACCTCGAAAGTGCACAAGAGAGAACGTGGCTCCAAAACGAGCCCATGATGAAGTCACTTGTCTCGCTCGCCGAAGCCTCGTCGAATCTCGACAGTGTTCTGGGATCAACCGAGCGCGTTGCCATCGCCGGCTATAGCCTCGAGGGGCACCAAATCTTCTCGAATGCGGGCTTTGATAAGTACTTTGGAGCAGACTGCTCCGACGTGCGCTCTTATCTTGGCAAGCTGGATGGGGAGCTCTCGTGGCGGGACATCGCCAAGGCCGTCGACCAAGGGGAAGTCTGGTCGGGCCCAGTGGTTCTGCCCAGCGAAGGGCGTCCCGAAGGAGCTCCTACAAGGCTCCTACTCAGTGTTACTCACTCGCGCGACCGAGAAGCAAATGTCACAGGCTACACACTGGTCTTCAACGACTTCTCAGGAGCAGAAGAGAGAATTCGAAGCAAAGCGATTCGGGTCCTTCTCGACCATGTGGAGTTCGGCCTGTGCCGCGTTAGCCCCGATGGGACCATCCTCGCTGGCTTTTCGAGTAGTTGCTCAGAACTCTTCGTACCCGACTTAAAGATCGAAGGGGCCGCGTTTACTGAGGCCTTGGGGCTGAACGAGCGCGAGGCTGGGCACTTCGAGTGCTGTTACATGCAGATTGTCGATGACTTCCTGCCCGAGGAAGTCTCAGTTGGGCAACTTCCAACACGCATCCCGGTTGGCTCACGCACGCTCTCTGTCTCGGGCTCGGTGATCCGAGATGACGAAGGGAACATTGACTCGGTACTCTTCTCAGTGGCCGATATCACTGAACTCATTGAAGCGGAGAAGGAAGCGCAGCGAATGACGGGTGTGCTTCGGGTCCTGCAGTTTCGCAATCGCTTTGAGGAGTTCCTGCAAGGCCTTGATACTGATTTGCAGAACCTCGAAGTGCAGAGGGAGATGGATGCGGCGACCTATCAGCGAGAGTGCCGCATCGTCTTTCACACGGCCAAGGGGGTGTTCTCCCAATACGGCATTGCAGCGATTGCAGAGGCAATTCATGTGATGGAGGACTCTGAGATCCTTAGTCGCGATCACGTGAGCACATTGCGCACTGCAGTTGCGCACCTCGTTGCTGAGAATACGTCTGTTTGGGGAATCACCTTGGACGCTAGAAACCCTACGTTTGAGGTTAGCGAAGTGGAACTCGCAGGATTTGAAGCGGCGGTGGCAAATCGATCGGACGCGGAAGTCGCCGAGATTGCCCTGCAGTTCGCCTGCAGTTGCCGTGAAAAGACGGTAGGGCATCTGATTGGCCCTGTTGGAGAGGCCAGCGCATTTCATGCACAGAAGCGCGGCAAGCAAATCAAACTGGAGGTCACGGGCGAAGCGGTTCGCGTGCCGCCGTCATCGGTCGGTGTCTTCGACGTCTTGACTCACTTGCTTCGCAACTCGATTGATCATGGGGTGGAGGAGCCGCTTGCTAGAGAGGCCAAGGGGAAACCCGCCACGGGAACCATTCGCATCGAGGTGTCGCGTTGTGGCGACGATATCGAACTTGTCATTTCCGATGATGGCGCGGGCATTGATGCCGATCGTGTGACGGCGAGCGCGGTTGAGAAGGGCGTTATCACCTCCAAACAGGCAGAGAATATGAGCGACGACGACAAGCGCGCGCTGATCTTTGAAGCGGGATTCTCAACCTCGGGGAGTGTGACAGATACATCTGGGCGCGGCGTAGGAATGAGTGCTGTGCGAGACGTTGTGGAGCGTCTGGGGGGCAGCGTTCAGATTGCCTCCGAAGCGGAGGTTGGCACTTCGATGATCGTTCGGGTGCCCGGAACTCTCGATGGCTTGGCCAAAGCGGCTGGATGACTCAGGAGGGCCCGTGCGTGCGTCGATGAGTGCCTCGCGGGCTTCGCAGCGCTTGCTGAGGGCGGCGGCTACGCGACAGCTTCGGCCGAATGCTCGATCCGGCGGATGAGCTCGCGCAATCGGCGCATGCCGCCAATGTCACGACAGCGAAACTCCACGCCCACACCTTCGGCGCCGGGCTTGGAGCTGGTCCATGCAACGCGGCCCTCAATACTCTGGGCTCCCGGGCGACCGGGCGAGGCAAGTTCGAGCACTAGTGCGCTGCCCTCCAATGGGGCCGCCTTGGTGCGAATGAAGACCCCGCCGGTGCCGATATCGTCCAGGGAGCTATGGTGGCTTTCGACCTGGTTGGGAACCCGCCACTGAACGGGCAGGGCAATGGGAAGGCGTCGATGCTTGCGCTGGGCTTCCTGGGGCTCCAACTCACCTCGGCACAGGGCGAGTAGGTGATCGCGCTTACCGATCTCACTTTCCGCCAGAGCCACGCCAAGACCTGCACGCTGGCCGGTCCCACGCTTTCCTCGCTGGCGCCACGCGACCGTTCCACGGAGCAGCATGCTGTCCCTCAGGAGCGGCATACGGATGTCTAAGAGCACAACATCGCCAACATCGAGGGCTTTGCGCGTGGGATGGAAGAGCCCGCCGTGGGGCATGTCGTCCAAATAACGCTGGAGAAACTCATCTCCGTTTTGAAATCGTGCAATCAGGATGGCCATAGGGGTAGCCCAAGGGGTGATTGTCGTGACCATACCCTTGGTACTTGGCAGGGGCAATCGGGAAGTTCCCCTCCAGATCTCTGCTGAGATCTGAGTCTCCCGAAACGCGAAGAGCCTGAGCGATGTGCCCAGGCTCCAGCATTTCTGCGGTTTCGCGTTGTGGATTAACGCGGAGGGTATCCGCCGCCGCCGCCCTGAGGAGGGTATCCGCCGCCACCTTGAGGCATACCGCCCTGAGGAGGGTATCCGCCACCCTGAGGAACTCCGCCCTGAGGAGGGTATCCGCCACCTTGAGGCATTCCGCCCTGAGGAGGGTATCCGCCACCTTGAGGCATTCCGCCCTGAGGGGGGTATCCGCCGCCTTGAGGCATTCCGCCCTGAGGAGGGTATCCGCCGCCGCCTTGTGCCATCGGGGCCGGTCGACTTGGAGCCGTCCAGCCACTGAGGCCACCGAGTTTGTTGAGAGCCAAGTAGCCAACGGCTCCATACGTGATGAAGTGCGCCAGCATGCCCGACTTTCCTGCCCAGCTTCCACCGCCCATGATCATGCTCGTCACGAAAAGTGAGAAGAAGATGATGGCAGCAGAACCCGAGATGGCTGAGACGTAGCCAAGGGTCATGCGAAGGATTTTGGGATGATCACCGTTGTTGGTTCGCGGCAACATCATCATGACGAGACCCGCAAGAACAAGCCCACCAGCGGCGAGCCCTGCAACGCCAGCTTTGATTGCGGGAGTTCCGGTTTTGGCTCCGCTGACCATGTAGTGGAGCAGGGTATCCGCACCGCCAACAGCCACGCCAAGGGCACCGATAATTAGTGTGTAGAGCACGAGCTTGAGGCCAATCTGACCATCAACTTCAGCGCCTTCTCGCCGCGCATCCCAAACTGCGAAGAAATACGCGCCAACAAAAAACGATAGAGCCAGTGAGACTCCAATCCCACTGCTAGCGAGTGCCATGATTTCACCCATAATTGATTCGCGTGCCTTTCCCACAGAGCGATGGCTGCACATATGCAGGCCAAAGTCCGCTGCAGAAAAAGCCTACACGCGACCTCAAACTGGATCCAAGTCTTGGGCCACGCAATTTCCACAATATGCCGCGGGAATGGATTCACCTACATGTCGTGCAAAAACTTGTGTCGTCAGCTCAGACAATGCATTCATAGTTAAGGGGGATCGTCTGCGACTATGAAACTGCGCCAGCTATTGAGCTTCATCACCTGCCTTTCTGCACTCGGAACTGCCACGGCTGCAAACGCCAAGCAGTTTCATGTGGTGGATGAAGGCGACACGCTTTGGGATATTTCGCGTAGTTATGGCTGCAAGATTGAAGCACTGCGCAAGGAAAACGATTTAACGGGCGACCGTCTCCCCATTGGTCGCCGCCTAGAGATTCCACCTGCACAGCCGGCCCGGGTTGCAGTTGCCTCGGAACCTCGCAGTGAGACAAAGACAAAGAAGAGCGTGGCCAAGTCAGCTGCTGTGAAAGGGCTGGTGACTCATACAATTTCCAATGGCGACACCCTTGGCTCGATCGCCGACCTCTACAGTACTTCGGTCGACGATATCGTTGATCGCAACAACCTCCCCGGCACAGAAATCTTCGCAGGCAAGAGACTAAGAGTTCTTCCAGGCGCGGGTGGGACTGGCAAAGCCGTTGTTCTGGGGCAGAGCATTGGTGCCACCAACGGCGGCCGTCTGCGCAATGCCTCGCGCCTCAAGTCAGGCCCTGGGTATTTCATTCGACGACCCGAGCGCTCGTATGGGGCCGACTACACGATCAAGCATGTTCGCCGCGCCGTTGCGAATGTTCGCAAGAAGCACGCAAAGATGCATCGGCTTGCGGTGGGGGATATTTCCGCAAAGCGTGGCGGGAAGATTTCCATGCACGCGTCGCATCAGTCGGGGCGCGATATCGATCTTGGCTTCTACTTCAAGAAGCGCCCGAAGGGCTATCCGCAGAGCTTTGTGGACGTCACAGCGAGCAACGTGGATTTCGATGCCACGTGGACGCTGCTCATGTCGTTTGTGAACACCGCAGACGCGCCTGGTGGCGCTGAGAAGATCTTCATCAGCTACGAAACCCAGAAGGTGCTCTACAAACAGGCACGCAAGCGCCGAATCAGCAAGGCGAAACTGGCGCGCATTCTTCAGTATCCCCATGGTCGAGACTCTCGCAAAGCGCTGGTGCGCCATGAACCTGGGCACAACGAGCATATGCACGTTCGCTTCGGGTGCCCGCCCAAGGCCACGCGCTGTAAGTAGCTAGGGGGCTCTTAGCGTCGGGAATCCGGCGGCAAACGCCTTCGTACGGGGTCGCTTTCAACGTGCCACGCATCTATCGTCGTCGGCATGGATGTCGGTGATCAGCAGGCGAGTCGTGCAGAAAGCGATGGCGGTGAGCAGCGCGAGTTCGACGCCGTTGAGGTTGGCAAGGATCCGCAGGCCTGGACCATCGCGCTAGCCGAGCACGAGGTGCGAGGGCGGTCCGGGCCAAAACGAAGTTCCTTTACGATTGGGCGCGACAGCTTGCTTGCCAAGCTTTCGATCGTCGACGGCATTTTTGCCCCGCGCTGTCTATCGATAAAAAATCCCAAAGTGTTGCTGCGTCTAGATCCGGACGGATTTCGTGCACTGAAAGACTGGGTTGGCCAGCATCTTCTCCTGCAAGGAGTTCTCAAACAGCGCCTTGGCTGGGCGCTGCCCATTGGCATTCTCTTCTTGCTCGGATCGCTACCGGTCGAAGCAGATGTGGCTGCCGGCATAGACGCCATCCCCTTTGATGTCTTCAGCGCGCTCATGGGAGGATTTCTTCTGATGCAGGGCGCGGCAGCGCAGAAGTGGCCGCACCCCTTCTTTCTTCTCCTGGACTCGGTTTGGTTTGCCAGCCTCGCGGTCTCATCGGTCCTCGATATCGTGGGTGGAGCCAGTGTTTTCTGGGGGCTCGGCGTCATGTTGCAGCTGTGGCTCGTCTACACGGGACTGCGCGACTGGAACAAGTTTCGACAGCAAACGTACTGAGTTAGAGCCGTCAGCCTAGGGAGCTACGTCGCCCACGCGCCGCCAAGCTCGGCCGGCAAAAAGCGCGCCCGTGATCCGGGCCAGAGCGAGGTGAGCTGCCTCTTTTGGCCACGATTGTGACGGGCCGGGCTCGTTGTACTAAACGATTCGCGATTTTGTGGCGATACTTGCGGTGTGCAGGATTCCGATATCACAGGGGCAAAGGGGCAGTCCTGGTGCCTCGTTAGCCATCACAAGGTTGGATCGGCGCCAACAATTCTATTTGGTGACTCCTTGGCAGTCTTGGGAATTGCTCCCGAGAACTTTTCCGAGGAAGCGCTCGAAGCCTCGATGGTTAGCGTCAACGAAGCGCGGGTCTGGCGCGAGGCCACAGAGGTGGCATTCTTTCTCGCCTGCGCTACCACGGCGCAAGCGCGATGGATCGAAGCGAGTTCGGTGGTTCACAACGGCGGGCTCCTTGTGAGCCTCCGGCCTGCACAACTCGGTGACTACGAAGAATTCGTAGCAAGGGCTCGCCTGAGTTTGGGCGGTAGCCTGCTCGGGCCAATGGCACACGAGCTCAATAATCTCGTCCAGGGAATCTCGTCGGCAGAGTATTTGTTTCGTGATTGCCTAGAGAATGGCGACGCGATTGAAATGGAAGATGTCGACCAGCTCGCGGAAGCGGTCGTGGGGCTCAAGGGCATGGGCGCTCAGCTGCAGTCCTTTGCGCGACTTTCCTTTCAGGACGCAGAGTCCGTGTCCGTACCGCGCATCATCACGCGAGCTGCGAAGTTCCTGCGAAGCCTTGGCCGCATGGGAATCGTCGAGTTTACCAACAGCGTTCCAGACGACCTGCCCGATGTGCATTGGCGCGCAACCGAATTGGATTTTGTGGTTCTGGCACTATTGGCGAATGCTGTCGATGGGAGTCTTGTGGAGGGGCAGGACCCAAGCGTTCTTGTGCGCGCTCACGTTGCAGAGGACACGATCGAGATCGAGTTCGCGAATTCCGGGCCGCCCATCGACTTACCGAAGGCCGCCATTCCCGGCAGCACAACAAAGGCGCCCAGTCGCCACCTTGGGCTCGGACTCAGCGCGGTCATGGCAATCCTTGCCAAGCGCGGTGGCAGCGTGACGCAGGTAGCAGCAGACACGGGGTCTCTCCTTCGCCTGGTGCTACCGTTGCGAGCAACTCTCTAGCGAGCGGTTGCGAGCACCAAGTTGAGCGCCTTGAGTTGGTCGCTCATGAGAAACCATGGATGCGACCCGCCGTTGGCCGCCGAGATCCAACACCAGGATCTCAGAACTTTCCGTTCTGGTTTTTCCATTCGCTGCGCGGGGCAATAGCCTCGATCGTGTCCCAGTGTTCTACAAGCTTGCCATCGGCGATGCGGAAGAGATCGTAGAAGGCCGTGCCAGCACCGTCATCGTTGTTGCCCTCGCTAACCGTTAGCACAAAGTTGCCTTCGGCGAGCACGCGATGGACGCGCTCGTAGTTCATCGTGGCGGCCTTATCGGCCAAGTCGATTTCGGGGTTGTGCTCGGTGTAGCCTGCTTCGGGAATGTAGTTGGCCAAGCGATTGGTGCGACCCTCGATAAAGACTTCCTCGACAAAGGCGGTTGCGAGCGCACGGTTCACTTCGGTCAGAGCAAGGTCGCTCACTTCGGTTTCCCCATCCACCATGCTGTGGCCAGAAGAATTCGGGCCCTTTCTCTCCTGAATGTTGTCCCAGTGCTCGACGACATAGTCGCCCTCAAATCGAAAGACTTCAAAGCCAATCCTTCTCGTGGCAAAGTCGTACTCTGTGTGGGCAAAGATGTAGTCGCCATCCGCGAAGGTGCGAACGATGTTGACGCGGGGGGAACTCTTAGAAATGCGCTTGAAGAGCGCAGCCAAACCCTCGCCACCCTCGTGGGTCTGAGGATTGTGCTGGATATACGTTTGGGGATTGACCACCGCGACCGCGGCAGGATCGCCAGTTTCGATGCCCTTGAGAAGGGTGCGGATTTGCGCTTTTCTCGTTGTCGTCATAGGTAACTCGGTTGTAGCGGCATAGCCCGATTCATTCAATTGGCCGTGCTGGTCTTGGGGGCCAAGGAACTCGGAACGTGAGCTCCACTGGGCATGAGGAACTCCTACTGAGTAGAGACCCTTGCGCAATTGTGCGAGTCGATCCTCAAGCTAGATATCGTAATCTCCGCATCACGTGCATCAGTGGGCGGAGTGCCCGCAAAGAGCCAAAGGTTGATGTGGAGTCGATGACCATCAGGAGTCGGCCGGTTTGGTCCTTGGTACCTCCAGTCGGTCGGCTCTTGCGACTCAGGCTTCATTGTGAAATCGATGCTGTCAGGGGCCCAGTCGATCGAAACCAAAACGCGCTTGGCCGAGGGCGCTAGCGCAAACGTCTGGATTCGAGTCGCTGGTAGGGCGGGGGCGACAACAAATTGGGCATTGGAACCATCCGCTTGCCCCCACTTCGCAAACTCCACATCGATCTCGCTTTGGTCGGAGCGATAGATGAAGACCGCGGCCACTACGTTGGGATCCAGTTGCCCCATCGGGCCCTCAATCTCGGCGGTGACGCGCGAGTAGCAGCGTGGGAGCGAAGTGCTGATCTCGCTGCCGAGCCATCGAGTTCCGCTTCTCCGCAGTCGAAGATGGAGTTTACCTGTGGAATCAACGAAGACCGACTCCCGATCCGACGACCAGTAGTTTGGGCCTGCTCCCAATCGAACTTGGCTCTCACGCACATCCCATTGCCGATCAAAGGCTGCGATTGTCCGTTCTGCCCATCCCCCGCCGATGGGCAATGGTGCGCGATACTTCTCAGGTTTGGGTGAGCAGGCCGCCAGAGCAACACAGATAAGTGTGGCAAAAAAACGTCGAAACACCGCAAGGGGCAGCGTAAGAATACCACTTACACCTTTCAGATGGCGCTCCGAATCGGGGCCGGCCCGACAACGGATGACATGCACACGTTGTGTTTCACTGTCGACTCCCTCAGCTGCCCAGCTTCTGAAGCTCGGCAACGAGCTCGCGCCTGCCGAATGGTTTGTGAAGTAGTGCGGCCTTGGGCAGGGCGCGAACTTTCTCCATGACCGTGGAGCCTGCGAAGCCCGTGACCACGAGAATCTGAATCTCAGGGAAGAGGCCGAGGCAGGCTTCTGCCAGGCTAGCTCCGTCCATGCCTGGCATCATGAGATCCGTAACAAGCACAGAGATAGGGGACGCGCTGTTGCGGGCCAGTTCCAGAGCGGTCTCGCCATCATGGGCTTCCAATACTTCAAAGCCCGCATCGCTCAGTGCGGTCCAAAGAATGGCTCGCACGCGCAAGTTGTCCTCCGCCACAAGTGCGATGCGCCCCTTGCCAATCTCGGAAATGGAACTCGTGGCCACCTGTGAGGCTTGGGCTGCGTTTTGAGAAATCGGCAAGCTCAACCTGAAGCTTGTGCCCACTCCCAGCTCGCTCTCCACTTCGACCCGGCCTCGACTGCCCTTGGCAAAGCCGTAGACACTCGCTAGTCCCAGACCGGCGCCCTTTACACCGCCTTTGGTCGTGAAGAACGGATCAAAGACTTCGCCGAGGACTTCGGGCGCGATTCCACTGCCATTGTCGGTGACCGTAATCGTCGCCAGAGCGGCTTCTCCAGTGACTTCCGCGTCGGTAGTGCAGTGCATGCGGAGGGTGCCGGCCTGCTCCATCGCATCGCCAGCGTTGATAGCCAGGTTGAGCAGTGCCTGGTGAAGCGCAGCCTCGTCCACATCCACCACCACCGACTCGCCGGGCTCCATGACAATCTCGATGTTTCCGGGCAATACGCGTCGTGCGATTCGCGCAAACTCAGCAAGCGCGCTCTGGAGGTTGATTGGAGAGGGTTGCAGGAAATCCTTGCTGCGCCCGATAAGCAGCAAGCGCTTGGTTAGCGAGGCCCCCATCTCGGCGGCCTGGCGGATGATTTCAGCCGCCTCGCCCACGGGTTGGTCGTTTCCGCTTTCTGAAGCGATGTAGTCGGCCTCGCCGATGACGATCGTCAGAGTATTGTTGAAGTCGTGGGCAATGCCTCCCGCCAATCTACCGAGTGCCTCAAGTCGCTCGGTCTGTCGAAGTTGCCCCTCCACGCCAATGCGTTCGCGCTTCTCTTGCTCCAATTCCCGTACGAGTTCGACGCTGTGCAGCAGATTCGCCCGCAAGCGGCCAATGAGAGCCACCACAGCAAAGCCGATGGCCGCGCCCACTCCGACCAGGCTCACCAGCGCACGTGTCCAGTTCTTGAAGATATGCGGATCCAGGCCCTCTGGCGGAATGAGTGGGGTCAGCCAGCCGTTCTGGAAGGCCATGGCCATGGCCATGGTGTGGGCAGCGGTTACCACCAGCGCAACGGCTAGGCCCGTTTTGCCCAAATAAATCGCGCCGCAGACGATGAATCCCAGAAAGCCTACGCCATAGAGACTGATGAGTCCGCCCATGCCTCCTGCGGCACCGGCCGCGTAGAGCGTGAGCAAAAGCATGGCGATTCGGGTTGTCACGTGGCGCGCGGGCAAAAAGCGTCCCGTGCCGAGGAAGGCAAAGCACAAGCCCTCATACCCTAGGTAGTCCGCTGGCACCGTGCCTTGCCGTACCTGCCAGAGGGTTACGACGAACGAGATAAGCACCACGCCGAGCGCTATGCTCAGCATGTTCTTTAGCGACTCATCGCGCCAGTCCGTATAGACCCTGTGTTGGCTCCCCCGAGCCGCCACTGAGTTGGTGCTATCACCTATCATTTTACAACGAGCGCACGCGGAGCTGCGCCCTATATGCAGTTTATCATGTAGGACCCCAAGGTCAATACGGCTAATTTGGCATGTTTGACACACGCTACGGCACCTCCTGGTACCTGCGCCCACATGCTCAGTTTTGCGACGGAATAAGATAAAGACCTAGGGGGAACACTGGTGTCGCCTCCGATGTCTAGGTCTTGAGCGAAGTCAGTGCTGCGGTGCCCCGCTGTCGACGTTGATGAAGTGCGAAGCGAAGGTCTCGGGCGAGGGCCGCCAGGCTTCCCGCTGGATCGCACTGAGGACTCACCCTGGCCACGCGCATGACTTCGGCAGATGCTCAGCCCAGAAAGTCTTGGCTGCGTGGGGCGCTGGGGATTCGGCAGTTCTAGTTGATCGCCCTGGGGTGTCTGCGAGTTTTACTGAGTTTCGCATCGCAGTCTCCGTCGGAGTTGTCCGGGTTCGTTGAAACTTTCGCAGGCAATTTCGAGCAGAGCCCAACTTGGATAGTCTGGGTCGATGGGTGAATTGAATCTCGAGGAGTACGGAGCATGGCTCTCGACCAAAGGTGTCCCAGCTGAGCACATCGCTCCGCACAAGCATGCAGCGCAGGTTTTCGGCGAGGCTGGTGGTTTCTCGCGCTCGGCTATGACGGCTTTCGTCACCGCAGAACAGAAGAATGGAGTAGCCATCGCTCGTGTGCGAAACCTGCAGGCTGCCGCCAAGTACCTACTTGCCTTTCACGAGCGCCCATTGCCGCCTATTGCGATGGCATCCCCATTGCCTGCAGACCAAGAAGAACTCTTAGATCTCGAGCTAGACTTGGCGACGCCTCCACCTCTGCCAGGGCAGCAGGCTGCCTTCGCGATACTGCCTGAGCAAGCGGCGGTGCCCAGGGAAGCCAATGGGATATCGAACCCAAGCCGCGCGAAGGAGCTTATAGATTCGTCGCAGAAGCCCTGTGGCTGCAATGAACCACCCCAGTTGCGATTCGACTCGCGAATATGGGCGTATAGCGCGGTTGCCGACCTGATCTGCTACTTCGGTGTACGTGCGCTGTACAACGGGAAGATCGCAATCTTTGTTGCCACGGCGCTCGCCGCTGTGATGGCTTTGGTTTCGACCATTATCATGCGCATTCACTGCGACCGCTGCAACCAATTGGTCAACCTGGAAGTGCTGCCAAGCACGCAGAAGCAAAACTTCAACATCCGGCGAGCCAAGATGGTCGGCATCACTGTGCTCACAACGGCGCTGGCAGCCTTCTTCTACTGGAACATGACGTCGGAGACTTGGGCGGAGAAGCTAGAAGGCGAATTCAACCAAGCCTTGTACATGGACTGGCAGGCAAGCTGTGACGAGCGAGACGACTGCGAGGAGTTCGCCAGCAAGAGGGAGTTCGTCAAGAGGCTCAACGCAAACCCGCCGGATCCGTATATCGAAACCCTCTTGATGGAGATGGACGAAGCCGATGAGGGCGATTACGACGACGAGGAGTACGATGACGAGAACTAGCCTGGTCCCAGAGCCAACCCATTAGACTCGGGGAACGCCGATTACTCGGTCGCGGTTAGCACCACAGACGTTGTTGCGCCGCCACCGGTGACCGTCAGTTCGACCGGGGCACTTCCAGACACCGTGACCTCAGCACATTGGCCGACCTGCGCGCGAATCTCAGCGGCTCCGGAGAGCTGATACGAGAAGGGGACGCCAAGGACCCGAACATCGAAGGTCTCCTCGGCGAACGGAATACTGCATACCTCGAAGGGCGCGCCGATCGTGATGGTCTGAGGAACGTTAGCGTCGATCACCGCAATGCTATCGACGACTAGTATTTCGGTGGAGCGCTCTTCCCCCGCGCTCGGACGAAACGCAATAGAACCGGTGCCTACGGTTTGAGCAACGCTCAATACACCATCGTTTGATGAGCCCTGGCGAATGGTGAAAAGCGCTTCGCTACCACTAACAACATAGAGTTGCAGCCCCTCGTCCGCCATGGGTTCATCGATGTCGAACGGGCCATCTCCATGATCGGGTGAGTAAAGTACCGCAGAGAACTCAACTTCCGACCCAGTGAAAACAGCATAGGACGAAAGCGATAGGAACGCGCGATCGATGGCTTTGCTGTAGAGCGGAAAGCGATCGTACATCTCGCCTGTGGTGGCATCGCGAAGGGTGATGGCAGCTCCGCCAATCTCGGCACCGCGGATCGTGAATTGGCCAGGAGACGTCGCTACAACCTCGATTGAATCGTCGTTGGTTGTCGCCGTGAAGCCGAGCCCAAACATCTCGCCATTTGGGTGCTCTAGCGCAAATGTCTGCGTTCCCCCAAGCGCGGTGATAAACGGTGGTGCCGCCAGACTAAGGCTCGTTGCACGCAGCCCTTTTGGTGTGGCATCGGAGCAGTCTTCCTCAGCGGGGCAGCCCTGTTGGGCCCGAACACCCAAGAGCCCCTCATCCTCTTGTGGAAATGATACGAAGTCATCGCATCCTGCCAATGCGGCGAGAAGAGCGAGCGCAAGTGCTGCGCGCCCCCGTGTGGTGGGATCAGAACAACTCGATAGGCTACGCCAGCTGTCGAGAGTTGAGTGATTTGCCATTTCTCGATCGTTCCACGTCGACATGCCCAAGGCTATACAAAGCTGTGAAGTGCCAACCTGTGCCACCTGCAGTGCGGTGTCTCCCTCGGCGTAGGTCGATGATGCGCAACTGGTTCAGCCCACGGCATTCAGACCTCAGAATTCACATAGAGAAGGCGAGGTTGTTTTTGATTGGAGAGGGTGGCTCGAGCGTCGCAAAGGGCAGGCAACGCGATGGCCGCGATCGCATTGGCGAACACGACAGGCCGCGCGACTCAAGAACTAGCGAGTTGGGCCGAGTCATGTGCACGCAAACTGCACGGCCGGAGTGCGCGATTCGCCCTGTTCAGGGGAGGGCCGGCTCCAGGTAACGACAAACATGACCAAGGAAACCAAGATGATCCGACTCGTAACGTTCTTATCGCAGAGGGCTGTGGCGTTGGCGCTGCTCTCATTCGTAGCCATGGCCGCGTGCGGAGATAATGACAAGCAAACAACGCTAGAATCATTGGAGCTAACTCCGGGCACTGCGATGGTCGTCACTGGCACCACGCAACAGTTTGTAGGAGTCGCGGACCTAGGCGATGGCACGACGGCCATCCTGCCTGCGGGGGCTACTTGGGCATCGTCCAACACCTCTGTGGCCACGGTCGATCAGAACGGCCTGGCCTCAGCCGTTGCTGCGGGAACGAGTAGCATTTCTCTTAGCTCGGGAGATGTGAGCATCTCCGCCACGCTGACCGTGACCGACTCGATTCTTGAGTCGATTTCCTTGACGCCCTCCGACCCGACCATTGCGGCAGGCACCACGCAGGCCTTCGTTGCCACAGGGACATTCTCAGACGCGACCACCCGCGATGTTAGCGGCACGGTGACGTGGACCTCCTCCGAAGAAGCTACTGCCACCGTCAATAGCGCGGGCCTTGCCACAAGTACGGCGGCGGGAAGCGCGACGATCACTGCAACCAGCGGCGAGGTGAGTGCTTCGGCAAATCTGACGGTAACAACCGCAACGCTCGCTGGCATCACGGTCCTGTCAGACTCGACCGACCTCAACACGTTCGCGTCTGTGCAGTTTACGGCAATAGGTGTGTTCTCTGACTTCACGCTCCAGGATTTGACAAGCTCTGTGACTTGGAGTTCTTCCGATGACTCAGTCGCGTTGATTGAAGCGACAGGCAGTGCCAGGGGGCAAAGCCTTGGCACCGCAACGCTTACGGCGACGAGTGGAACGCTATCCGGATCAAGCGATGTGACGGTGAAGCTTGTGCTCATTGCCATTGATAATGTTCTGAGCGGCAATCCGCAGATGTACGCCGTTGACCCAGCCACAGGTGTGGCATTGCATATTGGGCCGACAACGGATCGGACGTCCGCCATCGCCTTCGATGCTAGCGGCACCCTCATCAGCCTCTCTGATAACGGCCAAGGTTTGGTGAGTTACGATTTGGTCACAGGCGGGGTAACGGTGCTCGATGGCGTTAACTACAGCTTTGCATCGGATATGGCCATCGCGCCAGACGGACGCATCTACGGAGGTATGAACAACCAGGGCCTCTACGAGGCCATCGCCGGATCTCCGCGTGTCACTTTGTTGGCAAGCGAGCAGTATGAAAACAATGGAGCTCTGGCGGCGAACTCGGCGGGCTTGCTGATCTTTCAGGACTTCGACATCAATGGCGGAAACTTCGTGAGTCTCGATCCAGATAGCCTCGTGCGAACCGACCTTGGATTCTCGTACGACGAGTCCTTTGGGCGCATCAAAGCGATGACATTCATTGGGGACACCATTTACGCCATCACGCAAGTCGGCGAAGGATCCGACGGAGCCGATGACCTGGTTGGATGCTCATTGATCACCATTAGCCCAGCCGGTGTTATTGCACTGGTGGGATCCGAAAATGGACTGCCCACCGACCTTGACGCTCTCGCGTACTTTAACCCGCCCGCCAAGTGAATCGAGGCGGCGGCTCGAATCTAGTAGGACCAGTGTGGCATTGGGCGCTCGTTCCAAAGAGTGTGCATGGCGGCGATGATTCGAAAGCCCTAACGAGGAGGTTTCGAATGACAGCGTGTGTTGCCTTTGACGGGAACATTCGGTCTGCTTGGCTATGCCTCCTTGCTTTCCTCATGGAATTACACCTAGTGGTTCATGTCCGCGCTGCCTTTCCCTGCGAGATGCAACGCTTATCGTAAATCATGTCTACATCGGACGAGGTCCAGTAAAACCTTCAGACCTCTTCAACATTCTCACGTGGGTAGCTATGGGTGCGACGGTGAACGTCTACGTCGCCCACCCCGACAAGAAGCCCGCGGAGGAGCAGCATACCTACGCTTCGCTCTTCAACTTAAAGCATGCCGTGAGTGACGAGGTTTCCATGTGCTACGACGCAGAAACCTATTTCGCTATGCGCAGGATTGTCGAAAGTCGTGATCAAGGAATTGCCGATCACGTGAACCTCGTCAATCTACCGAATGTCTTGTTGCACCACGCTGACTTGGTGCCAGAGGCGCTTGTTGGTCCAACGCTAGGTTGGAAAACGGGGATTCTAAAATTCCTAACTGGCGCGAGCGATTGGTGGCCACAGGGCACCTGGAACGAAGACATACTGCAAAAACTCTTTACGGTAGTCGACGCGGCGAAGTTCTATCTGGCAGCCACGACGCAGGGCCTTGTGTGCGACATGAAAGTCGCCCCGACACCGCTGTTCTGGCAATTCGAAAAGGCCATACGCACCCAGTTCATCTCGTTCCAGCGTGGCAATGCCGCTGCGGCGGGGTTTGAGAATCAGATGAGCGGGTCTATGTGTGCGACGCTTGAGCCCCGTTGTATCTACGCCGAAACGGGAGCGAGCTTGGGAGCCGGATTCGGTCGCAAGACGGTAGTAGAGAACGCACGAGCCTTCGAGCAAATCACCGCAAGGCATGGAATGGCCATGCAGCAGCTCGCCAAGAGGAAACTCGGAGTTGATTCCACCAAGCTCGGGGGAAGGCGCGTTGCGGATCCGGCTCCTGGCGGCTGGGCAGGGCCCGTATGCGTCTTCAAACATCCCAAAGACCAGAGCTGGCTAGGGAGAGTTCTTACTTCGCAAGAGAAGGCACGAGCGAAGAGAGACATCAACGACATGGCTCTTGATGCGATCAAGATGTGTAGCAAAAATCCGCGCTTCAGTAAGCCGGTTCAAGCAGACCTTGTGAAAGTACTGAAGGACCTCCACAAACTCTCCTTCTTCAATCTTTACAACTAAGAGAGAATTGGTGCGATGGCTTGAGGATTCATCGCGCCTCTCGCAGAGGCTGCTCTGGGACGAAAATCCCGTAGCCCGACCTTGGTGCTTTGACTCTCGGCGGAGAGCGCAACACCATCGCGGCTGCGGTCTTCACGAGGCTCACTTCTTGAGACCTTCTGCGAAGTCACGAAGGCCGTCCTCGTCGAGTTGCCGGGACGATGCTGGGACGTAGGGAGCCAAGAGGCCGCCCACCCGAAACTGATCGCTCCACGCGCGAAGGTCTACCTCTCCGTCGTCCCGTATCGAGAGGGCTTCCTCACCGACGTTTCCCCAGCTCGGACAGTAGTGATTCCGTTTCCAGAGCGTGCTCTCTCGACTGGATAGGCACGCGATTGCGACGCCATCTTCACAAAATGGGGTCCGTGTTGCACGGCAGGTCTGGGAGGCCTGTTTCCAGGTGTCGCCAACCGCGAAGACCTCGGGGCACTCGAGTCGACTTCTTGTTGGCAACACCCGTTGAACTGGCAAACTGAAATTCAAGGAGGCCTTCCGTTCCAAGGCAGAAATGAGTGTCCGTTGTGTAGTCTGTGTCGTTCCAGTCGTCGTTTGTGCTGCTTGCGATGGAGTGAGTCATGTGTTCCACAAAGGACGTCCCACAGCCTTCTGGGGCGGCAGCAGCAGTCAATTTGAAATCGACTCGGCGGGTGTCTACAGCTTCGAAGCGCTGACCATCTTCGTCAACCATGGAGAAGCGAAAGTCATATTCGATGATCCTGTTGAGATCCGAGAACTGCGCCGCCGAGAAGCTCTGTAGTTCCTGAACAGGAACCGATGGCCCAGCGCTCTTTTCACAGGATACGGCGCACAACATCGAAGCACTGAACAACAGACCGTTGAAGTAGGTAGAAGCGAGAGTCATGAACTCTCGTTGATAGCATGACGGCCGCATTCCTCGCTGGTGCCGGAGCGCCGGCCAATCCCGCAAGGGCCTGCGGAAAGCGATTCTTTGGCGGGGAGAGCTTCACTGCGGAGCATCGATCTGTGCGCCGAAAATCGTACTCCGAACACGTGCGGTATCGCGGTACTCTCGCAGGCCTCACGCATCAAGGCGGTACCTTCTAGAGCGACCTAGGGCTCACGATAAGAAGAACACCCACTTTGACTCCTGCAAAAAGGCTCTCCGAATGCGACTACCCACGTTTCTGGTCTCTCTTGTGCTTCTCTCAGGCTGCGATATGGACTCCGGCGCAGATGAGGTGGGCCGCTCCCAACGTGCTGCCATGCACGCGTCTGCCGATATTCGAGTAATGACATACAACATCAAAAACTCGTTTGGTGACGTTGTTAGTAGCGAGTCGGGCAAACCGTGGTGTGTCAAGTGCGAGACGAACTCCCTCATCGAAATCGCTGACAACATCAGCGCGCAAGACCCTGACATTGTGGCGTTGCAAGAAATTGGCACTCGAATGCGCGATGCGGAATACGAAGACCAGCTTCGATCGCTCTCCGAATACACCGGCCTCCCGTACTACTACCAACTCAACTACAAGGATCTCGAGAATCAAGAGAGCGTGCCGATTTGGCTAGACTCGCATGGCCCTGGCGGCATTAACGGCGTCGGCATTTTGAGCCGATGGCCCTTTGTTGGCCACCCAGAAGAACTCCGACTTGTGCGAGATCCGGACACGGTCAACCTAACGGGCTACGAAGCATCAAACCTCGAATCCGCAGCACTCAGGGTCACGGTGAGTGCTCCGCTGAGTGACGGCGATACGCTCATTGATGTCTACTCGGTTCACCTGTACGACGAGGCCCCCCTTCGCCGCGAGCAGGCCCATCTCATCGATCGCTGGGCCCGCCCCGATAGGCCGGCATTACTCATGGGTGACTTGAACTCCGAACCAGTGGACCTTGACACGGTCATTGACTATGGCTGGTCGAATCCACTCGCGAGCGAGCTCATTAGCTATCCCGCTTGGACTCCCAATTTGCCCAAAGTACGAAGGCAAATTGATTACGTGCTTACTCGTAACTTCAGCACAGCGACGGCTCACGACGCATTCGAAAGTGGCGGCTCTGCATTCAATGCACTGCCCATCGCATCCGACCACATGGCCATCACATATGATCTCGAGCTGGCAAGTTGCCCCAAGTTCGACACAAATACGCCCAGCCTGGGCCAGTGCTCGGCGGGCTCTTCGTGCCGTCTGTGCCGCCTCGGGGAGGGCGACTGCGACTTTGATAGTGACTGTGCGGAGGGGCTTGTTTGCGCGTTCAATACCGGCCCCGCCTGGGGGTTGCCAGCGACCTACGACGTTTGTGAGGTTCCCGGTGCTGCGACGCCAATCCCCGGAAGCTTTGCCAGTCTATCCAGCGGCGTCACGGGCCCCGCAAGTACCTATGCAAGTGCTCAGAGTTTTTCTATTAGCGTTGCGAGCGATACCACGTTTGACGTCCAAGTGAAGTACTCAACAACCGAGGAGCGCCAGGCTTCCATTGTTGTCGATGGCCGCCGCATGGCGCGCATGACACTGCTTGAGGACACAGGGGATTGGGGAGGGGCTGGGCTATGGGAACACGCCTATTTCCACCACATCCCCTTGAAGGCGGGCGACCACGTGATCGCCCTAGACCTCGGTGGGGATGGCGTGAACCTCAAACGAGTTGAATTCGTTGAAGCCCTGCCTGGGCCCTGGGAAGAACTCGCGTTTCCGATTTCGGAGGGCATTCTTCAAGCAGAGAAGTTCGACATTGGAGGACACAGCGGGCAGACGCCTGGGAATCAGGGCGGTGTCTTTCGAACCGGCGATGTGGATGTGTACAAGGACGGACAGCGGCTCAAGGTTCGCTGGACCGCTGGCGAAGAGATTCAGTACACACTCACAACGCCTGTAGCGCGCACCCTGGATCTGGAACTCCAATACAAATCGAATACCCAATCGACTGTTCATATCGAACTCGACGGCGTCGACGTTACCGGCGCGATGATTCTTGCGAATAGCAACGGGAGCTGGGGGCATCGCCTGCTGCATGACATCGCCTTTCCCGCAGGCACGTATACGATGCGAGTTGTGATTGATAGTGGGGCAGGGAGCTTCGACTTTTTCCGCTTTAAGCAAATCTCTGATACGGGCCCGCTGGCAGGCGAGCCGTTCGCCGTGGGAAGTCGAATCGAGGCCGAGTACTACGACCTTGGTGGGGCTTTGGACAACTCGCCGGGTAACAACGGAGAGATGTACCGGTGGGATGGTGTCGACCTGTGGGACGATAGAACTGGACACGCACCCAGTGGTGCGTACCTCGTGTACGGAACCGAAGCAGGCGAATGGCTGGAATACACATTTGAGGCCGAGGTCGCCGGAACCTACGAAGTCGATCTTCGTTATGCAACCCCGTTGGCTGGGCGCACAGTTTCACTGAACGTCGACGGGGTGCCCGTAGTGAGTTCGATGCCGATGCCGTTGACCCTAGGTTGGGGCAAGATCATTCCTCCCGCAATGCCGACGTGGGACATCGCCACCTCGACCGGCTTCTTCGTAGACGAAGGCACACACACCTTGCGCGTGCTCTTCGACAACGGACTTGTGAACCTCGACTATCTTGAGATTCAACCGTGAGTTGTCGCTCAACTCGGGCGGCTTTGGCAATACTCAGCCTGGGCTGTGCGAGTAACTCAGCCCCGAGCAACGCTCGGGAGAATCCCGCTCCGAGTATGACGAACACGATGGCTCCCGAGATAAGAGTTGTTCCAAAGATCAAGGCGCATCGAGGAGCGTCGATCACGGCGCCAGAAAACACGGCGACAGCGGTGCGATTGGCGTTTCAAGAAGGCGCCGATGCTTGTGAGATCGATGTGCGCCGCTCCAAAGATGGCGCCATCGTCGTCTTTCACGATGAAGACACCAAGAGGATCGGAGGACGCAACAGCTTGGTCGCTGAGCAGACTCTGGCCGAGCTACGAGAACTTGATATCGGTGGCTGGAAAAGCGCCCGCTATGCCGGAGAGCGGATCGTGACCTTGGCCGAGATAATCTCATTCGTACCTCCCGGCAAGACGCTCTTTGTGGAAATCAAAGACGGTGTGGAGGTTGTTCCCAATGTGCTGCAAGCGATCGAGAACACTCCTACAAAAGGAAGGATTGCCATCGAATCGTTTTCAGCAGAGGTACTAGAGGCAGTTGCCAAGGTGGCGCCCTCCTTGCCATTGCACATGACGCTTGCGGCTCAGAAAGATAGCGAAGGTCGGCCGATAGGCTTTCCGGCTAGCCTAGCCCGTCGAGCGAAGGAGCTCGGTTTTGATGGCCTCTCCGTCGATGTCTATGGCATGACACCAGCGTTCGCCGAAGCCGTGCGTGTAGAAGGCCTGGACCTCGCAGTCTGGACCGTGAACGAGCCCGCGATGCTTCGAGAGTTGCGCGCGCTGCCCATCACGTGGATTGAGACTGACGCACCTGCAAGCATCTCTAAGGCGCTTCTAACGACCGACCAAGGCCCCGGCGATTCTCGGCCATGAGGCTCCGTGGTTCGCTCAGGGTCTCGCACTGGGCGAGCGTAAAAGGCCTCGCTTCGATATAAAACAAACTACAATGAGTGAGTCCCCGCTCACTGCCCGAGCGCGCAAGCCTCTTCGCCATGCCCGTATTCCAATCTGTGTTCATCCTCCTGGGCATCTCCGTCGCTGCCGCGATGTTATGGCTTGTCCTCGGGGCCGCCAGCGGACTTGCTCCTGCGCTTGGCCCTCGCTTCTGGGCGAACACACGGGTCGCTATCGGCGCCGCGCTGACGATGGTTGGCTTGGTGATCGCTGCAACATCCGGTAGCCCACTTCGATTTCCGCTGGCCATTGGGCTTCTACTGTCCGCAGGCGTATTTGGGTTTCAAGGCTACCGCCAACGCCAGCGACATCCAGCCAATGCGAAAGGCATTCGCTGGGGCTCAGAAGGCTTAGGAGGGCTCCTCTTGTTCGCTCTCGGTGGCATCGGGTACTTCTTTTTCAAGGAAGATATGTCCGCGTTGGGTGGCACTCTGATGGGAATCAGTGCTGCCTCGTTCCTGGTGTTGATGGCCTATGAAATGCGTCAAGCGAGCAAAATCAAGCGCGTGCTGCGATCCAGGATGCAGGGCGTCGCGCCGCCAAGTTCAAACGCACAGGGCCTGCTCAGCGAGTGGGACGACGACCGGCTCAAAGGCACGTGGAGCGGCGCCGTCACCACCATCGACGTGGAGATCGACGGCATTCGCGCAGAGGTTGCATTAGAGCGTTGGCCAGCAGGACTGGAACTCCATCCTGGCGCCTCCCAGGCAAAACCCACAGGCGATCCGGTGTTTGATCAACGCTGGTCAATCACCGATCTCTCTGAGAGTTGGCGATTGGTGCTCCAGCCGAAGATAAGAGAAATTCTTACGGAGCTCGCCGATGGCCCCCACGGTGTGGTCCTTCGAGATGGCAAGCTCTTTCTAACCATCGAAGCCGACCAGGTCGACGAGACTCCACATTGGCTGGATCTCGCAGCCAGCCTCAGCTGCAGCCATCTTCCCCCACAGGACATGGACTGGAACGAAGCCCTCCTCACGGCCTGCAAAGCTGAGCACCTTGCCACAGTTCGAACAGGGCACTACCAGCATCTGGTGAACCAACAATGGGAGGTGCCCCGAGTGATGCGACAGGCCGCCACCGATGACGACATCCTGATCTCGACATGGGCAAAAGATCAACTGCCTCCCGGGGCAGGTGTCTTTCGCTAGTGCCGGGAGTAGGCAGCACTGAGTTGCCCTTTCGAAAAGCGCGACGGCAGTTGCAGCGAGAGCAGGGCAGCTTTGAACTCACCGGCTGCCTGCTCAACGTGTCCAAAGCTTCGTTTGATCAGTGCGTCGTGCGGGTGGCGGCCAAGTCACGTTATACGGCCTTGCCAACCACCGACGCAGAGACATGGGGGATACTTCCTAGAAACGACGAGCTGCTGCGAATACTTCTAACGCGTCATCAGGCACGTCTTTGCAAGTCCAATCCCGCCATGGTGGACTCAAGAAGGGGATGGACAGCGCAATTCGAATGTTCCTGGCCGTAAAGTCGATACTAAGATTGTACACGCAGAGTTCTGCCCGGACTTTCTCACAGCGGCGCCAGGGGACGCTGGCTTCCGCGTCGGCTGGCGCACAAGAGCCCGAGCCACATGGCGTGACGGCATCATGACATCCCAAAACGCGTCATGGCCTACCCTTAGGGAATGCGTATCAAACGTCTCTTGCTTGTACTCGCCATGGTCGTTGGCTTGGAGACAGTGCAACAGTCCGCAAGCCAGGCGTGTGTTTCCCGACCGTCGCATGGATTTCTAGCCGGCCCCAAAAGCATCCTGCCGGGGAATGCCCGGGGACTGCTCTATGTCGGTAGCGGAACGACGTCAGCCGCAGACTTCGAGATTTGGGTGGTTCGCCGCAGCTCGTGGTTCACCGTGCCCGTGGTCGTGCATCGTCATAGCTTCTTGCATCGAGCAAAGTCCATGGACCGACTCTCGTACGATAGAGCTAGCGAATCAGATCCGCTGCAGATCGAATTCGACCGAGGCGGCTTTGAGCAACAGCACTATTTGATCTCGGTCGCTCCTCAAGGTGGATTCGTGGTCGGTGAGCGCTATCGAATTCGCACCACTCTCGAGGAGCGTATGGTGCGCGTCGGAGTCAAAACAATCGACCTCTCCAAACTCAAACTCAAACTCACATCAAGTACGAGAACAACAGTTTTGGAGGAGCCGCTTGGCTGCGGCCACAGTGCTCGGCTTCGGGCAGCTCAAGCGAAGCTCTCGCTAACACTGCCAAAACGGCTGGCTCGATACAGGCAGCATCTACTCTACGAAACGCTTGTTGACGGCCAGCCTTGGGAACCGCCGTTTAGATCCGATGGCCAGATACCGGGGCGCAGCCGCCACGGGATTGGTGAAGACATCGTCTACATAGACTGCGGTCATAGCCGCGATAACTCACTTGTGGCGGGCACGCACTCGGTCGCTATGCGAGTCTATTTCCCGACTGCTAGTGGCACCCAAACCCTGCAGTCGCGGCCCGTCAAGATTCATCTAAGCTGTTCGTGATTCGTGAAGTGGTCGACCGTCTCACAGCGCAGCGCTAAGAAGCCTAAGAACTCGCTTGCTGCCTTGGCGAACCCACAAGTAGAAAACCTCTTAGCGTTGCCTCAAGGGGACTCGAGGAGCGGGTTCTCGGAGAGATACACGAGCTGGGTCCCAGGCTGTACCAAGTGCTCCTTCGAGGGGTTGAACACCTCGTCGCCGTCTTCGCTCCGCAGGCCGATGACAAGGCCGCCACGTTTGCTCAGCTGCATTTCAACGAGCAGGTCACCATAGGTGATTGCCGAGTCGGACGGGTTTGGTATTGCACCGATATATGCATTGTAGGAGCCGGACATGAGCACCCGACTCATGGTGTCGGCTGTGCCGTGGTGGCGTACGGTGTGTGCGAGCATCGAGAAGCCAACGCGGCGGGTTTCCATCACTTCGTCAGCGCCAGCACTTCGCGCGTGGTTGACGTTCTCCGAATCCAATATCTCTGCCACAACGTAGAGTGGCTCGCGGCGTTCGACGAATTCGTCGGTATGCTGATTTAGATACGCGCGGATTGTGAATGCGGTGAGGATCGTCTTGGCGTCTGCGGCTTGCGGCGTGAGATCACGCGAGCCTGCGATGATCACCGCATTGGCGTGGGTCAATCTGACTTTGTCCAGCTCGCTCTGCTTCGTCGGGTCGCCCTCGACCCAAAGGAAGTGGCTCGGGATCCCGCGAGCAGGTCGCGGCTGGTCGTCAAAGATAACGATCCGGCGTTCGCGATCGGTCTCATTGTCGAGAAGATCGAACAGAAGCTCGGTCGTTTCATCGTAACCGCAGATAACCAAATGATTCGCGTAGTCGCCCATTCTGAACTGTTCCTCCCGAATAACCAGGATAGCATTGACCAAGCTCGCGCCCACGACACCGGCAAACAAGGCCAGGGTCACCATGCCGCCGACCATGAGAAAACCAGCGATAAGCCTGCCAAGCGTGGTGTTTGGCGTGACGTCGCCGTAGCCAACGGTTGTCAGTGTCACAAGCGCCCACCAGAATCCGTCGAGGATGCTGGTGATGCTCGGGTTGGTGGCGCCCTCGACCAAGTAGATACTGAGGCCGCCGATCAGCATCTGACCGATGAGTACGGTAAATGCGAAGACAAAGAGGAGGCTGTGGGCCTCGAAGGCGTGAAAGATGGATGCAAAGGGGTTGCTGTAGCGAAAGAGCTTGGCCGTTCGCAGAAGGCGCAAGAGTCGCAACGCTCGCAGCCCGCGAAGCTCGGGAAAGAAGGCCAGTACAGCCATCAGATCGATGAGCATCATCGGGCGCAGCGCGTAGCGGATTCGAGCGAGCAAGTGGGTACGCGCCCGAAGCAGAGAGCCTGCCTTGAAGACACTTAGCTCCGGTGGTTCGTAGCTCAAGGTCCGGGCCAGGTACTCGAGCGCGAAGAGTGCTAGGACGACTCGATCGGCAACGCGAAGGACGCTGGCGAAGCGCGTGCTCTTGGAAACCAGGGGCTCGGCAATGAGCATGCCGATGGATAGGAAGATCAATGCCCACACGCAGCTCTGAACAACTCGATACCGTTGGGTTTCAGGATCGTGAAATGCGCCGCGCAGCCAAGCCATGCTTAGGGGAGGCTAGCAGGTCCCTCTATTGAACCTGACCTATTTGCACTGCATTTATCGCGGCTTAGTGTGGGGTTGCCAGAGGTGCGGCTGCACAAGCTCGACCTTGATTCGACCATGCGGTGTGCCAGACTCCACGGGTGACGACGGGCGAGCCCAAACGCGAAATCCATAATACCGATGGGATTGAGTGGTTGCGCCAGAACACTCTTGAGCCGACGAGCTGCATTGTCACTTCGTTGCCAGACCTCAGTGGCTTTAGCGAGATGAGCCTTGTGGCTTGGCAAGACTGGTTCGTCGATGTAGCCGAATTGATCTGCCAGTCAGTCTCTGCGCAAGCGATGGCCATTTTCTATCAGACCGACATCAAGCATGAAGGACGTTGGGTGGACAAGAGTGCTCTTGTTGCCGAGGGTGCTAGGCGCGCGCAAAGCCATCTACTGTGGAGGAAGGTTGTGTGTCGAGTTCCACCTGGAACCACGTGCATTGGAAGGCCTGCCTACGCTCACCTGTTGTGCTTCAGTCATTCTGCTCGACTCTTGCCGATACAGTCCACGCCAGATGTCTTGCCTAGCGCGGGTGAGATGAGCTGGAGTCGCGCGATGGGAGCAGATGCGTGCGCTGCCGTTATTGATTTCTTGGTCGCGCACACGGAATGCGAGACCGTGGTTGACCCATTTTGTGGTCATGGCTCGATTTTGGCGGCAGCGAATGCCAGCGGTCTTCACGCCATTGGTGTTGAGACATCGCGTAGACGTGCAGCCAAAGCGCGCACTGCGACTTCGGTCTCCGCAAGAAGAAAACCACCCAGGCCCGGCGCCCTCTGAACAAAGGCGGCTGGCCTGCGTGGGCAGGGGCGACTACTCCTCAAGCTCGCACACAAGCTCGACGGCGGTGCAAAGTTCGGTGATGTAGTCCTCGATAGCCTGGCTGAGCCCAGGTACGTCGGCCTCTTCTTCCGCAGAAACCGGGTTCTCAAACGGGACGTCGCACACGGTCGTCTGCAGCATGTATCGGAGTTCTTCTGAATCGCAGGGAGCAAGGTCGGAAGGAGTATTGTGGACAAGGTCGCTTGCTTCGAGAGCTGCGTGGCCATCCGCAATGGCCTGTGCCTGTGCCTCGTCGTAGGCAATCTGCGCCTCTTCAAGGGCCTGCATTGCTGCCGGATCCGCTGTTGGAAGCATTTCTGGGCCTACTTGGTCGGCAGCGGGAAGTGCATCGTAAATGGACTTCGCCAGGTCGCGAGCCTCCTTGAGAAACTCCAGCATCTCGGCCTTGATGACTTCGGTGAGTACGGTTACCGCCAAATCAACGAGGGCTGGGGACTCAAAGAGCACGACAATGTCGTCAAGAAAGACACTGGCGAGCTCTTGAATTCCTTCGTCGGGGTTGTTGACCAGGTCTTCCCAGGTGGTGCTTGCCTCGGGGCTAAGCAGGGCGAGACCGATTTGATAGGCCTCCTCTGTGCCAAAGCGCGCGACCGTCACGATGGTCACGTATCGATTCCATGCTTGGCTCGCACCGGCCGGCGGGTTTTCCTCCAGAGAATAGGAGTCTTCTAGCGCCTGCTTTGCCGCATCGAGTGCGATCAACGCTTGGTGGGCCGCCTCGTAGCTCTCGGTGGCCTTGGCCGCAGCTTCATCCGCAGCAACGATTCTGGGGTCTGGACCCTGAGGTCGGTTGGCTTCGAGTGCATCATCTTCGTAGCAGCGTCCGTCGTAGTTGCTCAAGGTGATGTCAATGCCATCGCCGCGGCCCAGTGGATCGATTCCAAGGGAGGCGAGATTGCTAGTGCAGGTTTCCCCGGGCTCCATGCCCAAGTCGGTGTCGGTGCCGCCGCAAGCGACGAGAGAAATAGCGAGGAGAATACTGGCGAGTGTGTTGCGCATGTCCTCCTCTAGAGCACCTCCTGTGCCACGTCCAAGTAGTTGAAAGGAAGGGAGTTGCACCCTGCTACGGCTGACACGATCTGACACGATCTTTGTGATGCACTGTTGCAGCCCAGGAGGCGTGCCGATCGTTCGCGCAATCCTGATAGAGCCAAGCTCGGCGCTCGATGGATCCCCGGCGGGGATTTGGCGTCGCGTGATCGCAGGCCCGGGGCAAGTCCTCCTCCAAGCTACGGAAGCTTGGAATAGCCCAGGGGCAGGGTGGTGGAGCGACAGCGAAGGCCACCTTCCTGCTTAAAGCCATATTGATTGACCTCGTCAAATCCGCTGCGCAGGTGATTGCCCACTGCGATGGCCTGCACGTCGGCCTCACTCAGAGCTTCTCTGAAGCACTCAAATGCCAATTCTACGAATTGCACCTCGGTGTCGTCATTGTGAACCACGAGTACCTTATTGGGATGCAGTGCAATGCCATTGAGAAAGCAAAAGTACCAGTTGCGATCCGAGCCTAGACCGTTTTGGATATGACCATCTCGAACCACGGTTGGGAAAACCCCGCAAACAGGTACGATGTCGAAGCCTTCGGCCTCTAGCGTTTCTTGCATTTCCTTCTGTAGCGTTCCAAATCGCTTTGCCAGTCCCGCAATCTTCCCGTGGAGGATCTTGCGTTGCCCCGCATCCTTCGGCTTCCAAAGGAACGCATTGACGATATCGTGCTGCTTTTGAAACGCGTGCATCGCGATCTTGCCCGGAGCAAGATAGAGAAGCTGTAAATCGATGTGGTAGGCCCACTGCGGAACAAAGACCACACGTACGCTTTCGGACTCGACCACGTCACCGAGCAGAAGTGCCTTGATTCTGATTTTGGCGGCCGCAGCGCTCTGAAGATTGCAGAGCTTAAAGACGGAGAGAACTGCCATCTCCCCGACGATGAAGCGCAGCTGGCCGAGTTTGTTCCTGGCGGTAATCACGTTGCCACCAGCAACGGGCTCGTGGTGAATTCCGTAGTAGGTGTCGTCCGTGGTGCGAGTTAGCGGACTGAAATAGATGTCGGGTGGGCTCCGGACCGATCCCAATATGCTGGTCGCATCTCCGACGATGCCGTCGTAGGATTTTGGCATGGCGAAGTCAGCGTTGGCAGCAAGCTCGCGTTCTCTGTAGAGCGACGGGCCATTGAGAGTGCGCAGCACCGGATCGCGATTCCAACCGAGTGTCTCCAAGACACAGCACCGCATCGATAGGGATTTTGCCGAAGAGAGTTTCTTCAAAAGAGGCTCAAAGGGATTCCCGGATCCAACCAGCGTAGTTCGACCTGGGTAGATCATGTCTTCCACGTACCAATGCTCGCTTGCAATCCGTGAGACTTTGAAGAACTTGGACTCAAAGAGTGTCTCTGCAGGAATGGCCGGCAGGTTTCCCCATCCCGATGGGGCCTGACTTAGATCGGCGGGAACCGGAGGCGGCAGGAGGCTGTCATCCTCAAGCGAGTAGTACTTCCCGGTTGGGTCCTGGCTGTGAATCGCACACCGCTCGGATCGGCGACCACCGAACACTTTTATGTAGCAAACCACAGCTTCCTGACAGTTCGCGCTTAACCCTCCACCCTTGCACGGCATCCGGAAAGCCTATCATCCACGGCAGAGCTCGTTGCCGAGTTGGGGCCCTTGTTGGATATGGCCAGGCGCTCGCACCCGTGACGTATCGGCTAGGTAAAACTCGCAAACACGAAAACTGCAGTATTCGATCAAGCCACAGATCGCGTTCTCAAGCGTCACCGAGAACTCGGCAGCCCCCATGCCCGCCGAGGCGGAAACATTGAGTTCGGGCCCTCCGTATCCAGGAAACGCGCTATCCTGGTATATGCGATCCGCACTAGTTCTTCTTACGCTGCTACTTGTGCTCTCACGTTCTCAAGAGGCTCTCGCCGAGGATGATCGCATCGCATCGCAATTGGTCTTCGTGGAGGAGTTGCTGCAGAGCCGAACGCCGCCAGGGCAAAGCGCCGAGTCGCAGCAGCGGAGAATCGCCGGCCTCAAAGCTCTGCACGAGTACGCACGCGCCGGAGTGTTCCCGACGAATACCCGCCACCCCGATCGCCGACAGCCCTACTTTATCGATGATTACGATGTGCCCTGCGCAGTGGCGCACATCATGATCGAGTCTGGACACGCTGAACTCGCTCAGGAAATCCGCATAACTCAGAACACGCTCTGGCTCGACGAAATGCGTGGGGAAAACCTCATCGCCTGGGTTGAGCAGTCGGGCTTCACGCTCAACGAACTACGGCTGATTCAGCCATCCTATGCCTACAAGGCAGCGTATGAGGATCCGCTCCTTGAGGCGGCATTCCTAGTCAACGAGAAGGCCTTCTTCAAGGAGCTTGCGGCTCACGGGCCACCGAAGAAGACGCCAGAGTATCGCGCGCGTTTGACCCAGGGCCTGCGTGCCCTCGCGCCTATCGCCGATTGGGACGAAGCACCGCGACCTGGAAGGGGGGGCGTCTATTACGAGCCGCCACCGAGAACGTTGAATGGTCGCGCGTTCGTGGCGACGTTGTTGCGGCTCGGTGCCGATCCAAACGCGGTCGGCGATGATGGCTACACGACAGTGTATTGGACAAAAGACAGCGATGTTCGCGCGCTGCTCGTCGCGGCGGGCGGCCGCCTCGCGCCAAAGGAACGTGCACTGGAAGCTGTGGATGCGGACGACATCACTGCAATCAACAAATCGTTGCGCGCTATGCCGACGGCGAATCTTGCAGTGCTGTGCCACGCCTTGAACCGAGCGTATGGGGAGGACGATCGAGGGAAGAAGGTGCACGCGACCCTAAACGCCGTGCTCGATGCCAAGCAGTTCGACTTGCACGCGGAGTGCAAACCGGAGCCCCGAGCCCCGAGCCGATTGCGAGGCATTCGCTATGGTCCTGGCCGTCCATTGATAGCGAGCGCTCGCGGTGACGGCGCGTTCGAAGCATTGATCCTGCATGGATTTGAGCCACACGATAGCTCGGAATTTGAGGACTTCCTGACAACCTACATTCATCATATGGGCCGCAAAGCTCCGAACAAGACGATCCAAGAATGGCTCGTCAAGCATCGAGACCTCATGCCGCGCCCTGAGCTAGATCGGCGGCTGCTCAAAGCGCGACAGCGTGGACCCAATGCCGAAGCACTGTTATTGCTGCTTGGTGCTCGCTACTCTGGCGTGCGTCTGGCGGAGGTTCTCGTTCGTCTACCTGAGGAACCGACTCCGAAGGACTACGCGGAGATTCGTCGCCTTGTAGAGGGCGGCGCAGATCTCACTTCGGAATACCGGCGCGGATCCGCCATCACGCATGCGGCTTCCCGAGGCGATACGCCCCTTGCTCGATTCTTGCTCGAACACGGCGTGGGCGCGAACCAAACCTGGGAAGCCAATTGCAGGCTGCTCCATCTGGCAATCCAAGCGGAAGACATCACCATGGCGAAGCTCTTTCGCAAATTTAGCCCGAATACCATCTCCAGCCCGGCCGACTGTTTCGGTCCCCACGTAATCATGAGCGCGGCCATGCGCGCAGCCATCTCGTTGCCACCTGATACGATCGAGCTTGACGAACTTGGGATTGAGGCGCTTCCTGTCGATGAAGACTCGAAGGGGCCTTTGAAGGGGAGCGCATCGCCGGATGAGTCACCACCCGCATCGACTTCCTTCGGCGGCTCTTGCTCCACAGCTGGGACATCAAATAGCGCCACGTGGGCATGCTGGTTGGTATTGCTTTTTCTGTTCAGACGAGCTCGTCGGGCAGGGGACAGCGGATCGCGGTGCGGCCTGAAGGGCGAATGAGAAGCTTGGCGCTGCTGTTTCTGCCCTCGTTCGTGAGCCCAGCCACTTAAGTCTGCGGGCAAAGCCTGTTCGTGGCGACGGTGTAACTCCTAGGAGTTTTACTATTTTTGTGCTGGGCAGCCTTTGGACCAAGACCTTGGCCCATTTAAGATGCGCTTCTGGAGCGACTTGTCGAGCTTCTCGCTTGAGACGCCGCTGTCTTGAAACGGAATCACATACACATTGCCTGGGGTGTTGATGTCACTCTGGCAGCGGTTGCTCACGATAGCGCCGCCCACAACATCAAATTTGACCGCTCCGAGAATGGCGCCGTCCGCCATGAATTTACACTCGTAGGTGCCAGGGTTTTGATCCAGGTAGTGCCACTTTGCGTTGTTATTGGGCGTGTCCGCCTTCGCCTTATGGCGGATTCGCAGCTGATGCATCGTGAAGAGGTGTGACTTCCAGCTGATGTTGGCTTTGCCCTTCTTGCCCAAGTAACTCCAGTAGTTCGTGGCCATGCTGGTACCTGGAGCACCTGTGCTGGAGGTCGACGAGACCTTCTTGCCGTTGTAGAGACATGCTCCGGTGTAGCGTCTCGAAGCGGTTTCCTTATTGTTCTTACTCCAGAAGAGGAAGTTTAGATGGGTTGAGTTATTGGTGCCGGTCTCAAGATTTGCACGGTGATGAGCTGCAGCAACGCCTTCGAGACTCTTGCTTTGCGTTGGAGCCTCGTAGACAAATGCGGTGCCTACCAGCGAGTCATGTAACTCGGTTTGCAGGGTTGTCTGCCGGTTTTGCGAGCCCTGTTTGATGTTGATGACCTTCAGCGGGAGAGAGCCAAGAGCGACCTTAGTGCCGAGAAGCGTCTGGCGAATCGACAAAGCGAGTTCATAGCTGCCAGCCTTCTTCTGTTGGTAGGACTCGGGCATCTGGCATTCGAAGTACACGAGGCCTGCGCTGTATACGGGCGTCGTTTGGTTGTCTTGATACTGCGAGAGGATCGTCTTCGCGCCACACGCCCACTCTTTGCCAAGTTTCTTCTTTCCAGATTTGAACTGAATGAGCAGCGCGTCTTCATCCGCAAAGCCGGGAAGGTGCACCAGAACCCGAAGTTTTGGCACCCACTCGCCTTTTGGCGAGCGCCGGGCTTGGACTTGTGTGAAGTAACTGCCAGCGAAATCGACGATGCCTACCTTCATGGGGGCAACTGGCGCACCGGAAGGATCGGTGCCCTCGCGCTCCGCAGGAGTCTCGGCGTCGGCGCTCATCGACAATGCGACCGTTGAAAAAAGAGCAAGCGAGAGTGCGCTGAGTGTTTTTAGTGTCATGAAGTTCCTTTCATACCGTCGCCCAATGTCCTAGCGCCGATTGTCGTCGCCAGAAGCGATTGCCCATGGGCAGGCGCCAACAGAGCCTCGGCAGTACGGTTATACCCGTTTTGTAAGTTGTCTTGCAAAGGTGATCCGGCCACCGCGCGTTTGACGGCGCACTGCGAGCCTTGAAGCGCAGAAACTTGCGATCGCGACGGTATCGCCTGTCATCGTCTGGGCCTTTCTCAGCAAAAGCGACACGGCCTTGGCTCAGAGTTTCTCTGTTCACAAGTCACGGAATGACAGCAGGCCGCAATGGCAACCCTTTGGTGGCTGGACGAAAAGCGTGACGCTGACTGCCAGAGGTTCTGCCGAGGACTTACATGTTCGAGAAGATGGCTACGACGATACCAACCGAGACAACCATGTAGACACCAATGCTGATGTTGTTTGAGCGACCTGAGTTGCCGTTGTAGCCGGCGTTGCACGCATGGCAGACGACATGAGTGAGCAGCCGTGGCCCGAGCCAGCCTCCCCACCAAGTAAATCCTGACTTCGACGCTGAATTCGCCTGGCAATTGGGGCAGGGCTTCCAGCCTTCAGGATTCGGCGTGTCATCGGGCTTCTTGATACTTGGCAGCATACCCAATTATCGCATATCCCCTCACGCATCCAAAGCCCTCCAGCTTCGCTTGTGTTCCGCATGGTTCCTGGAATGGGAAACTGCTTGTCGGGTTTCCTTTGGCCGGTTCCTGGGACTCGATTGCCTCACGTTTGTGAGGTCTCTGCACAAGAACGTCGAGGACTGCGAATCCAGGCCACGAAGTCTCGCGGTCGCGCGACCTTCATTCTGGATGCGACTGAAAACTACAGCCTCTTCATACTATTTATGGCCGTTGGCCAGCGAGGCGAGTCCATGCTGCAGACGATCTGCATCCAGGTTCGCTAGCAAAGCGTCGTGCGCCTGCATGTCCAACGTGCGTTGTGCATTCTTGTGTCCTGCGTGAAAACGAAGAGTCCCTAGGTGTATGTACTAGGGGTTATGCTATATTTCCGTCGAGTTCGCTGGTCCGGCGAAAGACGGACGTGTGAAGCAGGGCACTTGCGAAGATGGGGCGCCGTCGGAGTCGTGGGGTAGGAACACCGCCATGATGCGTCGTTGGGTTGGCCTCGACGCGGCATGGAGGCCCCGATTGTGCTGAAGACGCTGATGTCACGATGTCGGCAGAGGCCCATCTGCGCCCCTGAGAACGGTTCTCCGCACCTATTGACTCTTTGGGGTAACGATAGTACTGACTAGACGCTTGTATGAATCGGCGTCTCCGACATATCGTCTTTAGCGCGCTCCTTTGCGCGGTTTGGATAGCAACTCCGCTGCTCTCGGCGGCGCACGTTGCACTTGAGGCGCACACATATTGTGCTGAACATGGTGTCCTCGAAGAAGGTCGCACCCATCACGCAAGCATGCCTGCGAGTGAGGATGCGGATGTTGGGCCCGCCTTTGACGCTTCGAAGCAAGAGCTTCCCGGAAACGACTCTCACACTGTCTGTGCTTTTGGCGAAATCGCCACGCACGACGTAACACCGCACACATTTGAAGTAGCGGTGGCTGCTGCGCCAACAGCTTTGGCGGTTGAAATCGCAACTTTCGAGCGAAGCGCTACTGCTAGCAGCTGCGTGCTTCGCAGTGCCCCCAAGACATCGCCGCCACAAGCGGCCTAACAACGCCGTTTTGATGGGCCACAGGCCCGTTCTTGCCGCCTAGGCGTTCTCTATCGCCCTGCAAAGGGTGGAGGGGACACTAGCTGCGACGTGATGACTGCTGATTGACCCGATGGCGATGCGCCATGGTCTTCGGCACGAGCAAGAATGTCAAAGCGCGTGCGTTGTAGCACTCGACATGCTGGTCCCAACTCGGGAGCCAGCTGTAGCAACCCATACGACCGAAAGCGCCCCATGAAAAACGTATCTTGGGCGGCCAAAGGCGTCTGCTTGTGCTGCGTGAGTATCGCCGGAACACTTGTTTGTTTAACGCAAGAAGGTGCTGCTCAGCCGCGAAGCGAGTCTTCTGCCCCAAACAAAGAAACTCCACTGCAACCCATCAAACCACCCAAGTGTGGTGGGTCTATTGATGTGCACATCGTCGATGCGATCACGCATCAGCCGGTTGCTGCAACCGTTATCACCGCCAATGGAGTGACGGTTGGAATCACGGATGAGGATGGGCACTTTCTTGTTGGCAAACTATGCCAAGGGACCGTTGCGATTGAGGCGACGCGTGGTGACTACGCTACGGAGCAAGTCGATGTTGCAGTTGACGTTGGCAAAACATCCCTTGAGCTAGAGATGCGGCCTGCAAACGGTGAAGTTGTGCTGATTGCCGGCGAACGAGCCCGCACCATCGACATGCGTTCGTCCACCGAAGTCACAGGAGAGGCCCTTGAGCGCACCCGTGGGCGCTCGTTCTCCGACACGCTCGCAGACGTTCCCGGCGTAAGTCAGTTGCGCTCTGGCAACGGTTTGGGGAAGCCCATCGTGCGTGGGCAATTCGGGCGCCGTCTCCTTCTTCTCGTCGACGGGCTGCGACATCGCTCGCAGGAGTGGGGGCTTGATCATGCGCCAGAGGTGGACCCGTTCATTGCTGATGGCATTACGGTTGTGCGTGGTGCTGCAGGCGTTCGCTATGGCCCTGATGCGATTGGCGGTGCACTCTTGGTCACTCCGCCGCGCTTGCTGAAGAAGCCTGGGAGCGCCGGCGAAGCCCACTTTATAGGCTTTGCCGCACAAGGCGGTAGCACTGCGGCGCGACTGCAATTTGCCCCCGAATCCCTTCCTGGCTTTGCCGCGCAGGTCGAAGGAAGTGTGAAACGGCTCGCTGCGTCTTCGACGCCCGACTATGCACTCGACAACACCGGCTCCTCTGAGGCCAACCTCGGCGCGACCGTTGGCTATCGCACAGATGGAGTGAGCTACCTCCTCTCGTATCGGCGCTATATGGCCACGTTGGGCGTATGCAACTGTCTGCGGCTTGAGTCGAGCGAAGACTTCTTAGACCAGCTTGAGCGCAGCGAACCCATCGATGCCGCAAACTACGAGTCGAAGTTTGAGATCAATCGCCCGTATCAAGAGGTCGCTCACGACACCGTGCTTGCGCGGGTCGAATGGTCGGCACTGTCTTCTGGAACTGCGACAGCGAGTTACGGCCTGCAAAATGACGCGCGCCAGGAGTTTGACGTTGTTCGAACCGCGACGGGTCCCCAATTTGATTTTCTCCTAACGAGCCACGATGCGGAACTTCGCTTCGAGCACAACCCGTACCACCTCAACGACCACATGCACCTCCGGGGCTCGATGGGGCTTGTGGGCTTTGGCCAGCAGCACTCCTATCGCGGCTTGCCTCTTGTCCCCGACTACACCGCTTTCGGTGCGGGCGCATATGCAGTGGAACGACTCTTGGGCCACGACTATGAGGTTGAGGTCGGGGTTCGCTACGACGGTATGCAGCGGACAGCCTCCATTGAGCGGCGAGACTTTCTTCGATTGGTTCGAAGCGACCAGATTGCCGAAGATGCCTGCAGCGACCCTGAGCAAGATTCGGTGGAGTGCGGCTCTACGTTTCACACACTTTCCGGGACAATCGGCGGACTCCTTCAACTCTCCGAACCGCTCAGCGTCAAGATGAACTTGGCGACTGCATCGCGCGCGCCAAACCCCGACGAGCAGTACCTAAATGGGACCTCGCCGACCTTCCCGGTACTTGGCTTGGGCAAGCCGGATTTGGGTACAGAGACGAGTTACTCGGGTTCTCTTACCGGATCCTACCAAGCCGAGAATCTTGTTGCCGAGTTCTCAACCTTTGCCAACTACATTTCCGACTACATCTACTTTGCTCCCGCCATCAACGAGAACGGCGAGCCTATTTTCGATGTTCTGATTCGCGGTGTCTTCCCGCGGTTTACGACAAAGCCCGTAAACGCCATTTTCTACGGAGCCGATGGCGGCCTTGTCTACAAGCCGTTTGAACGTCTGAAGCTCGGAGCCCAACTTTCGATGGTTCGAGCTAAGAATATCACTGATGATTCGTTCTTGGTCTTTGTGCCGCCGGACCGATTGCGTGGCAATGCGACCTATACTCATGAGTTTGCTAACGGTGGTGAGAAAGCATACCTCTCCCTCACGTCTACCTTTGTGGCGAAACAAGATCGATTCGATCTACAAGCCGATTTGGTGCCTCCGCCGGAGTCGTATTTTCTCTTAGATGCGGAGGTGGGCTGGGCAACCAAGCTTGGTGATACGCCCATCAAGGTTTCCGCGCAAGCTACCAACCTGCTCGGCAAGCGCTACCGGGACTATACAAGCCTGCTGCGCTACTTCAGCGATCAGCCTGGGCTCGAAGTGCTCATGCGCCTGAGCTTTCAATTTTCCAATCCCTCGAGCTAAGAGCGACGAGGGACACCCTTTATCAACAACCAATCTACAGACAAGAATAAGAAAGAACGAAGTATGAAGAACCTACTCACACTGGCGACTGCCCTTACTCTCTTTGCGCTACCCGCTTGTGGCCATGATGATGATGATGGCCATTCTCATGACGAAGACAACGAAGTTATCACTTCAGTGATCCTTAGCTTTACGCCCGCAGCGGGCGGTGCCGCGACGGTCTTTGAAGCCGACGACCCCGATGGAGATGGCGGCGAGGCTCCAACCATTGACGACATCGTCTTAGCCCCGGGAAGCTACACGTTGGCTGTTGCGTTTGAGAACCGTCTCGAAGATCCACCAGAAGACATCACAGAGGAAATCGACGATGAATCCGATGAGCATCAGCTGTTTTTCACGGGAAGTGGAGTCAACGGACCGGCCGCAGACAGCGCAGGGGCACCACTTGAGCACGCGTACGCCGATACCGACGGTGATGGCAATCCAATCGGACTCGCCAATACGATGGACGTAGTTGTGGGAACCGGTGACCTTGTTGTGACTCTCAGGCACTTGCCTCCGATTAACGATGCGGTCACCAAGGTGTCCGATCTTGCAGCCCAAGTGAAGGCGAGTGGACTGGGTGGCATTGGTGGATCGAGCGATGCGCAAGTCACGTTCCCGGTGAATGTCCAATAGACAAGCGCACCAAGAGCGTGCGCAGATGAGCCAAGCCAAACCGTCACAACCAGAATCGATGACGCTTGGCCGTTCGAAGACTGCCTTGGATCGGATTGGCAGTTTCGCTAGCAGCGCCTGTGCAGTCCACTGCGGCGTGTGTGCTGTCGCTCCTGGCATCCTTGCAACCCTGGGCATCTCATGGCTCGCGGGACACAAGACCGAGTGGGCCTTTACGATGATTGCCGTCTCCATCGCCCTGGTCGCAATGGTCTCGGCCTGGCGCAGTCATCGCTCTCATCTGGCACTCTCTCTTCTCAGCATCGGGGCCGTTGGTCTCATGCTCTCGAGAGGCGTAGAAGAGGGAGGTAGCCATGCTTGGGGCGCCGGGATAGGAGTTGCATCGGGGCTCGTACTTTTGGCGGGACATCTGGCAAACTTACGTGTGGCACGGGCCAATAGAGCCGGTTGCCAAACTGCCAGCGGACTAGGCTACTAAGAACAACGCTTGTTCTGATGCGCTTCCATCGTTCCAGGGCTTCGGAGGGGCTACGGTCATCTTCGGTGGAGCGAATTTGATGGTATCGACGCGACTGGCAAGCCTGTATGCTCAAGCCGTGATGACTTGGTCCTATCGAGCGTTCTTGGTCGTGGCGATCTGTCTCATCGCGAACTGCACACTGGGAGAGGGCTGTCCATGTGGCGCCGATCCTAGCGATTCCCTGAGCCAACACGATTTGGGATACTCCGGGAATCACGACGTGGATGAGGAATGCGCTTGTCAATGTGGCGACGACACGCTCTATGGACTGCCTCGCGACACCGTGTGCAGCGAATACGAAGAAGCTTGTCAGGATTCGCAAGGGGCCACGCAAACTCTGACTTGCTACTAGTCGATGGTGGCAAATCCCTACCCATGTTTCCGGCGGGGTAGGGCAGCGCGTACATGAACTCGATCGGCCCATCAGGCCGCAGCCATACGCGCTTTGGCGATGACGTGATAGTGATTCGAAAGAAACACAGCGCTGTGCACCGCCACCCCCGAGCCAACGCCTGGCAGTACCGAATGCATGCGTTCACTACCCTTGATGGGCGAAGCAGGAACATCTGCTGTGTCGTGCGCCGAGTGAGGAGATACGTAGTGCCTTTGAGAACTTGCCGAGGTTTCACACCGGCCGTATCGAGAAATGCGTAGCGTCGCTGTGTCGAAATGTTCCCCGGTCGGGGTGGATTAATCCTTATCCTCGTAGCCTTTGGAGCGCTTGCTGGCGATGAGCTTGCTGGCGGCCTTTTGGGCGGCTTCCGGCGTGTCGAACTCTTTGATTTTGGCGCTGCCGTCTTTGCCGATCTTGCCGTAGGTGACCTCATGCTGGCTGCCTGTCACGATGATCTGCCAAAACTTGGCTGACTTGCCGTCGACAAACTCAAGGTAGGTTCGCTCGCCGTCGGTTGCCTCGCCAGCAGAGCTATCGTCGTCACTTTCGACCGTGAAGTCGTTAAGGTTGGCTAGGAAGTCGTCGAAGTCGTCGTGGAGCTTGCGCGGGGAACCGTCATGGCCCCAAATGAACACGGGATTTCGCACGCTGGTGACGTCAACTAAGAAGATTTCTTCGCAATACGAATCGATATGGCTTGTGTCGCAACCCTTCCAACCGAAGTCGAGAATCGCCAGCGGCTGGAGCGCACTATCCGAATCGTTCAAGATTGCGCTATCCGGGTGATCTTCGTCGTCGCGAATGTCGTCGAGCCAGCTAAAGTCCTCGATCGCCTCAAAGAGTTGCTCGGGCGTATCGAACGAGAGTGGGAAGGGGTAGCTCTGCTTGGCGTCCTCTTTGCCCACTAGCCTCTTGTAGCTGCCGCTTTCGATGAATTGGCGGTAGCTGGTCTTTAGCTCGGCACCTTGCTTGCTGCGGCTGGCGATAGCGTTCTCAACCGCAGCGACACTCTTTTGTTTAAGGTCGTCGCAGTATTCGACCGACAGCAACTCAAGGCTGGCAACGGCTTCCAAGACGGAGATGTCTTTGAGGTTGTCGCTACTGAGAAGTTCAACCGTGCGCAGATTGTTGAGCTTTGCCAGCGTCTGGGGCAACGCTTTGAGCTCTTCGAGATCGTCGATTTGCAGCGACTCAAGGGCTGGCAGTGTGCCAAGTGCCGATAGGTCGCTTACCTCGCTCAGGTCGGAGAGTTCGACCTTGCGCAGCTGGGTAAGGCTGGCGAGATCTTTGGGCAGGTCTTTGAGCGTTTCCAAATACGAGAGCTCGAGTTCTTCGAGTTGGGTTAGGCCCGCCACCACGCTGATATTGGTGATTTTCTCAAGAAACTTGAAGGTCGCGCGCTTGACGCTCTTGGCCTGCGCCAACTCGGCCGGCAGTTCCTCTAGGGTGTCGGAGCGATGAATCGAGAGTTGCTCAAGAGCCGAACAGGCGCCGATCGTGCTGAGGTCGAGGCTGGACTTGATCTTTCCAATGCTCAAACTCTGTAGCGATGGCAGCACCGGGAGGGTGAACGAGGGCTGCGACACCGCAAGTTCGGCAAGCAGCGGATAGGCCGTGAGGTACGAGTCGCTTGCGGACTCGCCGCGAAAGACAGTTAGTTTCTTGAGGTTGCGCAGCAGCCCTGGCAGTTCATCAAAGCTGCAACCAGCCAGGTATAGCTCCTCAAGATTAACAAGCTCGGATAGGAAGCTCACGTCGTCCGCTTTGGCGCTCAACTCAAGTTTGGTGAGCGCGGTGAGTGTGCCAAGGGAAGCCGGCAGCGCGCTTAGCTTGCTAAAGAGTTGCAGCTCTTGCAGCGCTGGCAGGTCGCGCAAACCCGAGACACTCGCGAGTTCACTATTGTGCGACAGGGTAAGCCGCTTGAGCCCCTTTAGCGTCGAGAAGTTGTCGCCGACCTCGCGAAGATCGCACTTGGCGAGGTCGAGTTCCTCAAGGGAAGTCAGGTCGCGGAGGGCATCGACCGAGGTTAGCGACTCGTTCTCCCTAAGAGTCAGTTTGCGCAAGCGCTTGAGGTTGCTGATGCTAGCGGGGAGTGTCTCCATCGCCGTGCCTTCGATGGTCAACTCCTCAAGTGCTTCGAGATTTCCGATGTTGTCGATGCCCGCAATCGCTGCCGAGCCCGACTGCTTGAACGTCAAATTGATGACAAGCTTCTTGAGTAGCTTGAGATCGAAGATGCTGGCCGGGGTGCAATCGACCTCGGTCGAATTGCTTAGCCAGAGCTCGTCAAGCCGGGTCAATGAAGCCAAGACCTCGTAGTTGGTAAGTGGGAAATTGCGTGTGATGGCGAGCTTGCGCAGCGGCAGCTTGGCCAACTCATTGGGAAGCTTCTTAATGCGGTTGTTTCCGACGTAGAGTTCTTCGAGGGCTTTCAGCGTCTTAAGGGAGGTTAGGCTCGTGATCTCGTTGTCGGCGAGACCGAGGACCGTAAGGCCAGTGATCTTGCAGACCTCGCTTGGGACTTTGCGGAGTTCCATATCCGCCAGGCCCAGATCGATGAGGCTTGGCAGCTTGGCCAGTAGGGAAAAGTTCTTAATTGGGTTGCTGCCGAGGTAGAGCGTGGTTAGCTCTGTTAGGTTCGCTACCGGGGCCGGAATCGCAGTGAGGCCCATTTTACGCAGGTTGAGTTTCTGCAGTTTGGGTACCCTGGCGAGAAACTCGAAGTTGCGAATCGAATCGTTGACGCTCAAGTCGAGGGAACGCAGATTGGGAAACTCGGCGATGCGAGAAATATCGCCGCTTGGCGCCTCGATGGCCTCAATCGCCTGCTTATCCCTGTGCTCGAGGGCTACTGCGTAGGGTGTTGCTACCATGGCGCATCTATATCAATGATGGCCGCGCTTTTGGGAGCCTGAATCTGCCAAAGGCAACGCGCCTTGGTGTGTGCCGCGCCCATTTTTTCATGGCCATTGGGGCGGGCCTATTCTTTGCTCAGAGTTTCTCGGTACACAGGTTTACACGGTGGCTACCACCGCCACATGCAACTCGATGTCTTGTCCCTCCGCCATGTCATCTCATTGGAGATCCTTGCTACGCTGCTCGGCATGTGGGTTCACTTGGTTTTGGTCACGTCACTTGCCGCCTGTTCGTCGAAGGCGTCCCCAGAGGAGCACTCTCCTGACAAGCAAGGCAACCAGGATCAAGAGAGGCAGGAGCAGGCGACGTTTCGCAGTGAATTGGTACCGACCGGCAAGCACTGGTGGTGTGACATTGGCCAATGTCGCCGTGCCAAAGATCTCTGCCAAGAATGCGCGAAACAGGAGTCCGCCGTGGCCTTTACCTTTGTCAGTGCCTCGTTTGAACGCCCCATTCACGTCAACACTGACATGGCTACCTGCGAGCGCGTTCGTGCCGAGTTCATGAGTGGGACCGACGTTGTTATGTCTGAGTTCTCTCAGTGCACTCTCGTCGGAGATCGCGATCGAGTACGACCAACGATTCCCCCAGCCGAACTCAGAGACACCGCTTCCTGTATTTCCTACTCCGAAACGCAGGACCAACAACGAATTCGACTTTGCTTTCACAATAGCGAGCAGTGCGAAAACACAGGGGCATTCCAGGCAGCCAGGCTTACCAAGTACGGGGAGGAGCCAGCGGGGCCCGTGGTCTGTACGGCATCTCCATCGACGCTGTACGTTATGTCGATTCGCGACGTGAGCGGCACCAATGAGCGCCTGTTCCCCTCGAAAATAGATTGCGAGCGCTACTACGAACAATTCTCAGGATTCTACGCAGGCGTCTACAGCACCTGCGTGCCGGTTTAGCCTCGGCGCAGATGTTCGCTACTACTTCTAGGCACAGCTCATGAAACGATCCTTTTACTACCAAGACGACACCTCGAATAAGTTTTGGGAGATCGAGGTTGTGGGAACTACGAGTGTTTCTCGAAACGGCAAGCTTGGCACGTCGGGACGCACGACAGAGAAGTCCTTTGCCAGCGCTGAGGCGGCCCTGAAATTCGCCTCAAAGCAGATCGCTTCGAAGATCAAGAAGGGCTACATCGAGGGCACAGCCCCAGGGTACGAGGCTCCCGATTGGGCCGTCATGCCTATGGACATCGATACCTTCTGGCGACTCATCGCGCTTTTCGATTGGAGTAGGCGAGGGGATGATGATGCGGTCATGAGGCGCGCGTTTGGAGCACTCACATTGATGCCGATTGAAAACCTCGCACTCTTCGAAGAACTCTTAGCGCAAACCCTCTACGCAACCGATACCGAGGTGCACTGCGATAATGCGGTGTGGGACGGATATGTCTCGGATGACTCGTTTCTCTATGCTCGTGCCGCTGCGGTCTCTTCGGGGCGCGAATTTTACGAGACGTTGATTCTCGATCCCCGCGAAATGCCCACAACAGAGTGTGAGTTTGAATCGCTGCTCTACCTTGCTCGAAACGTGTACAAGGAACGCGTTGGTGTTGAGGCAAACTTCGAGACGACTGTTAGCTACGAATCGGGTAGCAACAAGGCGGGCTGGCCGAGCCGGTCCTAGGTGGGCGCTAGGAGGTCACCTTTCGAAAGAATCGCTCCACGGGCCCAGCGCCCCAGCGTTTCTGCCACTGCCAAGAAACTTCGACGGCCAACGTCGCGTAGGCCAAGGCTGCAAGTAGTGAGAACTGGGGGGTATGAGGCCCTAGTCCCCAGAACTCTTCCACCACGCCAAGGCCGACAAGAACGTGGGCGAGGTAGTGGGTAAATGCGAATCGTCCTGTCGCCGAGAGTCTTTGGCGAAGGGCGGATGGCAAGTGTTGAACGAGAAGGAAGCTGGCGCCAATAGACATCAGAGCCGTGCCGATGCCTCCCACGATGAAGAACGGCGTCGGAGGCATCGGGCTCAGGGTGGCACCTGCAGCTACGGCACCTGTCTTCGCGATTAGAAATAAGAACGCCCCCCAGGCGACGCAGAGCCGCCGCGTGCGCTGGGCGTTCCAGTCGAGTCTGCCTAGCGCCATCCCGACGAGAAAGAAGCCGACCCATGGGAAGACAGGATGAAATCCGTTGAGAAGCAGGTTCCTCATGAATCCGTCGACGGTCCAGAGGTGTTGGTACTCAAGGGCGAGTAGATCCCAGTGCGCAACGTAATCGCCGCAAAGAAGGAAGATCGAAGAAGTCGCAACGGCGATGACGGCGAGAACGATAAGGGCCTTGGATGACGCGCGTAGGGCTGCGGCTCCGACAAGTAGAAAGACGCCGTAGTAGTGCAGAATGTCGGCCGGCCAGACTATGAAGAACGCCCACCCCGCAAACCAGAGGAATGCGGCGCGCCTAAGAAGGCCGCGTCGATGGGCAGATAGCGAATGGCCCGGGGCGGCTAGGGCCCGCTCGCTAGCCAGGCTCGTGCCGATTCCAGCGAGTATGACGAAGAGTGCTGCGGCGCGCCCCGAGAGTAAGCCTGCGGGTATTCCCCAGCCGCCAGGCTGATCGTAGGACATGGTCACGTGATAATTGACGATCACCATGCCGATGAGTGCGATGGCCCGAGCTACGTCGAAAGCTTGAATTCTTGCGGCCACCTCTAGGTTGTGCGCCAATCACTATCAAAGTGCAAGTCACTTTCAGTTTGACCGTCGCATTCCAGTCTGAGACGATCGAGCCCATGGGGATGCGAGAGCGGAATCGACGGGCAGCGATGGTGCACATTCAAGATGTTGGTATCGAGCTCTTCGAGAAGAGCGGCTTTGCGACAACGAGCGTGCAGGATATTGCAGCGGCGGCGCAGGTCTCCGAGAGTTCGATCTATCGCTACTTTGGCGGCAAAGGCGGGATTTTAGTCTGGGAGCCGCTGGACTCACTGTTTGAGGAGGAGCTGTCATCCCGTCTAGGCTTGCTCCCTATCCTCAGGGCTGCGGAGGAGGGCTTTGCAGCGGCCTTTTCGCGGATGGATAGCGCGCAGCGCAAGAGTCTCTTGGCTCGGACCCGCATCGCAAAGAGGAGCCCGGAGGCGGCCTCTGCGGTGTTGGCGCAGTTTCAGGCCGATGCAGACGAGCTTGCAACGGCCTTTGCTAAGACCCTTGGTATGCGACGACGGACGAATCCTCGGCCGGCTCTCTTGGCGCGGGTGGTTCTCGAATGCGTCGACTTGGCTTTGGACCGGTGGCAGGCGAGCGGCCGGCCCACACTAGGCCTTGGGGGCCGAGCGTCTCTGCCGCTATTGGTCGCGGAGAGCTTCGCAGCGCTTCGGGACTTGCCCGAACTCTAGCGCTATGTGCCGTTGCAGTAGCGCACGCGACCCACAGCGACATGGATAAAGCGACTGCAAAACTGGTTAGCGACACTCGCCGGCGGTTGGCCCGCTAGATCGGTAGCCGCATGATGACGGGTAGGTGGTCGCTGATCTGGCCTTCGTAGCCAGTCATCTGCATGTCGAGTCGTGGAATGATGGTATTGCCATCGGCAAATGCATCGTTGAACTCTTGGGTAGTGACGATGTGGTCTAGGAGAACCGAGGAGGGCACGAAGCTCACGTCGCCTGCGGCATCGTTGCTCGTCGTTTGAATCGTATAGCGATCGGCAGCGTTCGTGAGTGGCGCAAAGACCGCAGAGCCGTTGTCCAGAGTATCGTTGAAGTCGCCGATGACTGCGATGCGATCGTTGCCGCCACCATCAACAGCGTTGCGTAAGAAGTTTTCTAGTAGCACGACGGCTTCTTGTCGGCGCTGTCGGTCCTGAAATCCGCCGCCAGCTTTTAGGTGCAGCGCAACGGCCTGGAAGTTGATGGGAGGTTCGGTCTTTACGACGACGTCCAGCTTGAGTGCGGGCCTTGGAAACTCGTAACCGTTGTCGTCAAAGAGCAAGAATGCACCGCTAACGCTTACGAGCTCCGTGCGATAGATGTAGCCGACCTTCTGGTAGCTGCCATCGCTGTAGGTGTGGCTTGAGACCAGGCCATCGTATCCGCGGAGCCTGGCGACGACTTCTTCAAAAGCGACCTGATCTTGAACCTCTTGGAGAGCGACCATGTCGATGTCGAGTGACGCAATCAGATCGGCAACGACCTTTGGGGTGGAGACTCCCTTGGGGAAGTTTTCGATATTCCACGTGGCCAATTCGAATGTCGCGTCGTTTCCGGCTGCAGGTACTAAGTCAGTCCTCGGCTCCGGGTATTCGGAATTGCCATCAACGTCGGTATCGGGCCCGGAGTCCGCACCGGTTTGCGCGCCAGGGTCTCGACAACCCGTAAGTGCGAGCGCACCTGCTGCGATGACAAGAAGAGCGGATCGGAGGAAATTGAGACGCAAGACCGACAAGGCCGGCAGCTTACACAGAGCCCGCGAAACCGTGGCGAAAATCTGCTCACAAAGCTGCTATACAAGGGCCTCGATGCGCTCTCGCACTACGATCTTTGCACTCCTACTTCTCGCCGCCTGCAGCGGCGGCGGTGATGATCGCCTCATTCCCACGTCCGATCCGCAGTTCCAGACCCTGGAGACGCCTGAATCCACAGGGGAATGCGAAGAAGCGATCGACTGCGAAGAGTCCTGCGTGCACAGCTGCATTGCCACCTCCCAGGGGCCGATCACCTGTCCCGTGGAACCAACGCCGCGCCCCGATCGGCTTGTCGGAGCCACGTGCATCTGTGAGCAGAGTCGCTGTAAGTGGGACTAACGACCTAGTTGGCGCCACGTCAGAGCCCAGCTTTCTGCACGGCACAAGGCCTTCTCCTTGAACCGATCGTGGAGTCGATTGAGTGCTCCCGCGAACGCCTCAGGCCCAGCTTTCGGAAACCCGCAAAGCGCTGAATCTCGATTTGCAGCTACTGCAGAATGAACTTTCGCGGACCGAAATGGCGAGGGCGCGAGGCGACCATCCGAGCGCTTAAGACATCGCCGCACTCGTTGCCAAGCGCTATCGCGAGAAGGGCTCGTAGCAAATGCAATGGCGACTCGGGCGGTGATGGTTCGGGCCTCGCAAACGCCAACCGCCAGGCGATGACGACCGACCAAGGCCGAGAGAATGAGAGAATGAACTCATGGACCAATTCGCTCAGTGCGTTGCAGGCGCAGGAGATCGGAGTTCCTAATGCCAAATGCAGAGCCGCGGATCTCGACGCCGCAAGGGCTGTCACGCCAAGGCCGTGGGGAGGCTGCGCGCGTGGTTGGCGGCGCCAAAGCCGCTAGTACGCTGAAATCCCACATTTCCCCTATACCTGTAGTTTACATAATATCAATTATGCGACCCATTATATCCATGGAGACTGAGCCGGTATATCCTCAGATCCTCGCCCTCTACCGTCGCGAACCACCCATGGGTGTGCAGAAACCTCAAGCCCCGAGCGTCCTGGCCGATGCTGTAGGTAGTCTGGCGGCCGAGTCCACTTGCCGCTGCGCCTTAAGTTGGAGACGATCATGCCAGTGTCCGGAATCGCCGAGAGTCAAGAAGCCACGTTGCCGCGTGCTCGCAATGAGCACAGCTGGCAAGTGTTGGCCGTTGACGATCAGCCAGAGGTTTTAGCTTCGCTCCAACGCCTGCTGCGGCGACGCGGTTTTGAGTTGGATTGCTACACAAGTCCAGTCGAAGCATTGGAGGTTTTGCAGAACGGATCCGACCGTTATGACCTCGTGCTTCTCGACGTCAACATGCCTGAAATGAGCGGCCTTGAAGTCCTCCCAAAGGCGAAGGAAATCGACGGCTTTCTGCCCGTGGTCATGCTTACCGCGGATGACAGCGCCGAGACCGCGGTGGCTGCTCTCAAAGGCGGTGCGTTCAACTACCTCATCAAGCCTCTGGACGATCCAGACGCTGTGGCAATTACCCTGGCGCGCGCTGGACACCACTGCAGGCTTCAGAGGCGCACACGCGACCTCGAGAAGAAAGTTAGCGAGAGCGAGCGATTTGAAACGCTGGTTGGTTCAACCCCTGCCATGCGCGAGGTGTTTGGCCAAATCAGCAAGGTTGCCGATTCTGACGTCAATGTACTTATACAAGGAGAGTCGGGCACGGGTAAGGAACTCGTTGCGCGCGCAATCCACGACCGTTCCAGTCGCTCACAAGGCCCGTTTGTCGCACTTAACTGCGGAGCGATTCCCGAGGCGCTAATCGATAGCGAGCTCTTTGGCCACACTCGTGGTGCCTTCACTGGCGCCACTGGTGCGCGTCCCGGTGTCTTCGCCGAAGCGCATGGAGGCAGCCTCTTTCTCGACGAAATTGGCGACGTGCCTCTGCCCGTGCAATTGCGTCTTCTGCGCGTCCTACAAGAAGGCGAAGTACGAGCAGTTGGCGGCACCGGAACTCGGCCTATCGACGTTCGAGTGATCACGGCGACCCATGTGGATCTAGAGCAAGCGACGGCAAATAAGCAGTTTCGTCTAGATCTCTATTACCGCCTCAACGTCGTCAATTTGGGCCTTCCGGCGCTTCGAGACAGGCTCGACGACGTTCCAATTCTCGCCAGCCATCTTTTGGAAAAGCACGCCACGCGCATTGGTCGCGAGGAGAAAGTGCACTTCTCAGTTCGAGCCATGGAGGCTCTTTGCATTTACGACTGGCCCGGCAATGTTCGCGAGTTGGAGAACGCAGTCCAGCGCGCACTCGCCATGACGGCCGGCAATCAGATTGACTTGCCATCGCTTCCGCGGCGCATTACTGGTGGCCTCGTCGCACTCACACGCAACACGCCGGGCGAATCTATCGCCGCGATTTCCTCGGTTCCCGCCAGTGGGCCCAACTTTGCGGATCTGGCTTGGACGGATTCACACGGCTTCTCAGATGCGAAACGCATGGCGTTGCATGAATTTGAGCGCGCCTACCTACAGCGGCTTCTCGAGCGCACCAACGGCAACATTTCCGAAGCCGCCCGAGTGGCTGGCATCGACCGGTCGAACCTGAAACGCGTTTTAAGCCGCCTTGGCCTGCGCGATTCTGGAACGTCCTAAGCGCGAATCGGGCCGTAAAGCACAGAGATCGCGGTCTTTTTCCGTCGAATCCTCAAGCTTACCCCGCTTGGTCCGATTCCCTAATCGTAGCGCAGCACTCGTTAGGAGAGAGGTACATGTCAGACAACTATTCCATCCTATTGGCAGACGATGAGCCAGACATTCGCAGAGCCCTGAAACGGTCTTTGCACGTTCCTGGGTACACGATGTACGAAGCGGGAGACGGCGTTGATGCACTTGCGGTTCTCAAGCAGAACCCTTGTGACGCCATCATCAGTGACTTCAACATGCCTCGCATGAATGGGCTCGACCTACTTACGCAAGTGAGAATCGTGTATCCCAATATGCTAAGAATTCTTCTCACTGCCCGAGCCGACGTACACCTCGCCGTGCGGGCCCTGAACGAAGGCGCCGTGCACCGATTTCTTCTCAAACCATGGGATCACGTAGATCTGAAGGGCATTGTCCGCATGGCTTTGCACTCGATGAAAACCACTCCCACAGGAAACGAGGATAGATAGTTCGCATGGGCAGCGCCGTCGCAAATATGGGCTCCGCACTCGCTGCGATGAGTCCATCCTCGTCGGAGGATCGTTCTGTCCCCGACGTGGAGACGAATGCTGCCAGAATTCTTCTGGCCGACGATGATAGGCAAGTTCGCCGCACCGTTGGTCGTGTTCTTAGAAAACGCGGCTTCGAAGTGATTGAGGCAGTTGATGGTGTCGATGCCATGGAGGCTGCCGAATTGCACCCGCCAGACCTCGCGCTCGTCGATTTGCGCATGCCCCGCAAAGACGGTTTTGATGTGGTTCGCGAGCTCAAACTCGCCAATCCAAGACTCCCAGTTTTGGTCTTATCTGGATGGGATGATGCCGAAGATCGAGTGCAGGCGTTCGATGTTGGAGCCGATGACTTCATAGCCAAACCGGTCTACATGAAGGAACTCCTGCGCAGAATCGATGCGTTTGAGAGGACTCGGAAGGCCTATCTAGAACTCAAGGCTCTCAACGAGCACGCCGATCACCTTCGCCTCTTTGCCGCAGAAGCGGCCGCCCTGCTCGCTCACGATCTAAACAATGGGCTCAGCATCGCTTCGGCGAATATGCAGTTTATTGATGAAGAACTTCGCGAGACCAAGGGCGACCCAGAGCTCGTAGAAGCCTCTTCTGCCGGCCGTCGTGCGCTTCGGCGAATGATTGGGCTCGTAGCAAACTTTGTCGACATTTCGCGTCTCGAAGATGCCGCGCTACAAGTGATGCGCTTTCCCACGAAAGTCGGTGACCTCCTAACGAGCACAGGGCAAATTCACGAGACGAGCCGCGGTGATATCGAAGCTCTCAGCGTCACCTGCGACCTGGATCTCGTTTGCGAAATTGATCCGATGCTCACCGAACGTGTCCTTCACAACCTCCTCAACAACGCCACGCGCTATGTTGATAGTGGTGGCCGCATCGGCATCGAAGCCTATTTGGAAGACGACGGCGATACGCTGTTTATCGGCGTCGGAAACACCGGAGCTAGCATTCCGCACGAGAAACGCGATGGTCTCTTTGAGAAGTACGGCAAAGCTGACGATGGCAAATCCCAACGGGGAATGGGGCTGTACTTCTGTCGCCTCGCCTGCGAAGCACATGGCGGCACGATTCGAATTGTAGACTCGCCCAACTACGCCACGCTCTTCGCCATTCGGCTATCGCTCGCCGGTCTCACCTAGCTGTGGCTTAGCTCGCGGATCTCCGCATCGCTCAGGCCACCAGCTGGTTCAATCGTGACGCTCGCGGCCTTGCCCGAGTCGTGCTCGGTTGCGGAGACCGATAGCAGGCCGTCCACATCAACGGTGAAGTCGACTTCGACGCGGGTCTTGCCCTTTGGCCTTGGAGGCAAATCGCCGAGCGTAAAGCGCCCGAGGTAGCAGTTGTTGGTCACCTTATCGTGATCGCCTTGGTAGACCTCAAGCGTCACAAACGTCTGATTGTCTTCTGTCGTTGCAAACGTCTTCTGTGCTCGTGTCGGCACGGTCGTATTTGCGGACAGCAAGATCGACATGCGGTCGCCAGTAACCCGGATGCCCAAAGAGTGTGGCGTCACATCGAGAAGCACCACTTCCTGGAGCTCGCCACCCATGATTGCGCTCTGGGTTGCCGCGCCCTGTGCGACGATTTCGTCGGGGTTGACACCTTTGGACGGCTCGCGGCCAAAGATCTCGACGACTCGTGCCTGGACCGCGGGCATCCGGCTCATACCGCCCACCAAGAGCACCTGGTCGATGTCGCCCGCACTCATTCGCGCATCTCGCAGTGCTCGTTCGCAGGGCGCTGCAAGCGCATCCAAAAGCGGCCCGCACATTGCCTCGAGCTCGTCCCGTCGCAACTCTCGCTGCAAGTGAACGGGGCCTGCGGGTGACGCTGCCAAGAACGGCAGGTTCATATCGGTGCTAATCGTCGACGAAAGCTCGATCTTGGCGCGTTCTGCAGCTTCCTTGAGGCGCTGTAGGGCGACTGGATCTTCGTGAAGGTTTAGCTGATTGTTTTGTGAGAACTCTTCGCAGAGCATCTCGATGATCTTGCGGTCAAAGTCGTCACCGCCAAGCTCCGTGTCTCCGTGGGTAGCGAGCACTTCAAACACACCCGACTCGATGACCAGGATGGATACGTCGAACGTGCCACCACCCAAGTCAAAGACGGCTAGGCGTTGGTCTTGACCGTGGTGTGCGCCGTAGGCGAGAGCTGCTGCGGTCGGCTCGTTGAGAATCGAACGAACGCGTAGGCCGGCAATCGCGCCTGCGTCCTTGGTGGCTTTGCGTTGTACCTCGTCAAAGTAGGCCGGCACCGTAACGATGGCCTCTTCGACCTTCTCGCCTAGGTAGTCCTCGGCAATCTCTTTCATCTTGCGCAGAATGTGGCTAGAGACCTCTTCTGGCGACATTTCCTTGCCATTGATGCTGACCCAGGCATCGCCGTTCTTCGAGCGAACTACGGAATACGGCAGTGTTGGCCGCAATTCGGCAATGGCGTTGGACTCGAAGCGCTTGCCGATGAGCCGCTTTACGCCATAGACGGTACGCTCGGGGTTGGTCACCATCTGGCGCTTTGAAGGGGCACCGACGACAACCTCGCCCTCCGCATTCCACGACACCATTGAAGGTGTTGTGCGGCCGCCTTCGTGGTTGTGAATGACAACAGCTTCGTTGCCTTCGAGCACAGCGACACAAGAGTTGGTCGTGCCGAGATCGATTCCGATGATCTTGTTTTCCATCGTGGCTTCCTATTTGCCGAATAGCTTGGACATCAGACTGCCCTTCTTTTTGCCCTCTTTGGGCAGACTGGCCATAGATTCATGTGCCAGCACGAAGCTGGCGTCCAGGCCCAAACAGCGCTTGTACTCTGCGCGAGCCTCGTCCACTTTGCCACTCGACTGATGCATGCGGCCCTGGGCGTAGTGCATATGCAGCCGATAGCGCTTTTCGCTTGGACGGGACACCGCAACTGCCTTAAAGGCCAAGGCTGCCATCGCGAAGTCACCGGTCCGAAGGATCGCAAGCGCTTTCTCGAACTCGGCTTCCTGAAGGTCTGCAGAGCCAGAATCGGAACTATTCCGATCTGTTGCAGCCCGGACTTGCGCGATTCGCTGCGTACCCGAGGCTGTTCCTAGCCGATCGCGCAACTGGCTTCTGCGCCGATCCTTTAACTCTTGGCGATCCGCGGGGTTTACCGGTGGGCGACTACTCGCGTTTTTACGCCGCTCATGGCGCTCCTGCTTCTCATTCGCCAGTTTCGTGCGGGTCTCTTCCAGTGCTCTGGAGGCTGCTTCGCCCTTGGCTCGGTCGTACGACTTCTTGAGTTCGAGGAAGACCTCATTCGCAAGCACTCGAATTGCTTCGTGCCTTCGCGCAAAGCGATTGGGATGAAAGATCTTGGTTGCGGCCAGGTAGGTGCTGCGCACCTCGCTCACCTCGGCACAGCCAAGGGCCTCCATAGAGGTAGCGGCGCTTCGCAAACGATGCAACTCAGACTGGAGTCGCTCGTGAACGACCTCGTCGGCCGCCTGTATCCATTGATGATCTCTCACTTCCAAAGGTGCCGACAACGATACCAACCAAAACCGCAGTCTCACAATGCCCCTGCTGCAAGGGACTAAACTCAACCGAGAATCCTACATCGGCAGGCGATCTCGCACCCTGGTAGTACCAGCCCGCACTTGCATCTAAGCCTTTGAATTGCCAAGGTCCCGCTTCCGGCGCAGCCATGCGCCAACTTGACGTTCCCTGGAGGTTTCAATGGCAAAATCCCGACCAACAATCATGAAGCGGCAGCGCGAACTCGCTCGCGCAGAGAAGCGCCGCGACAAGGCAGCGCGCCGCGCAGTCAACACGCGAGCAGACTCGGGAGCCGAGCGCCCCGAAGGTGAAGACGACGACTACGATCCAGACATCGCTCACATTGTCGCTGGCCCTCAGCCTATTCCATGGGCAGATGAATTCCCCGATGAGGAGGAAGAAAATGAAGATGGAGAAGGCGAAGAAGGCGCAAGCGTAGACTAAGGAACCCGGGCTTGACTGGTGCGCACTGCGTGCCAGACTCGCCCGGTGACACCAACCCGACTCGCCTGCCTTCCCCCCGCTCTTTGCCTCGCGGCTCTCGCGAGCGCATGCGCCGGCCCAAGCCAACACGAGACTCTCGTAAAGCACGCGCAAAAGGCCGAGAAGCGCCAAGCTTGGCTCGAAGCCGCTCAGATGTATGAGCGCGCATGCGCAATCAAGCCTGCAGACTCCACGTCATGCCAACGAGCGCAGGCGATGCGAGACTACAGCATTGAGATTCGCACGTATCGTGCGCGGCAGCTTTGCGCATCAGGGCAACTCGGCCCGTGCATCCAAGAGTTTCAGCCGTTACTTGCTGTTCCCAGTGATAAGCAGCATCTGGTACTGGGGATTGTGGATGAGGCCGGGGCTCTAGCAATGGAGCAGTGCAAGGCGGACGGCCCCTCACTGGAAGCAAACTTAAGAGAGCTTGCTTGTCTGCAGTACTGGCAAGCACCGCTGTGGCGCGGTGCTGACTTCCGAAGTCACTTTGCTAACAAGTCACGCGGTACCGCTGGGCAACTTTCACTTCTCTCCGACTCGCAGAGCCCATCAAGTGTGGGAGCGCGCATGAGTTTGCTTGAGGCGGCTCATTGCATCGCCCCTCTCAACGCCGAGCAAAACCGCATCTGGACGGCCGCAACAGCGAGCTTCCGGTCCATCCTGGCTACACCGCTAAAACTCAAATACACGAGCAACGGCACGACGCGCCAGGCTCCCAAGACCTGCGCCACGATCAGCGGAGCACTGAAACGTGGCCTAACGTGTGACCCTTCCGCAAAGGGCAGCGCAAGCCAGCCACTTACAGCGCACGCCGAAGTCTTTGGCGTCAGCCCAAACTGGGCGCGAAGTCATCGAGACACGGAGCACGTCGCGCAGTACAAGTCCGGAACAGAGCAAGTTCGAAACCCGGATTACGATCGAGTGCGCCTCGAGTACGAACTCGCGGAAACGCGTCAAGCGGACGCAGAACGCGATATGCGCGACCAGGAGCGACGCTGCAACGAAACGGAATCCACCGCCGATTGTGATTCGTTTGACTCGCTTCGACGGGATTTCGATTCGCGCAGGCGAGAGCGCGACCAGGCTCGCAGCCGCTTCAACCGGGAGCCGGCGACCATTACGCAGGATGTCTACAAGAATCACCACTATGTCACCCGTCATCACGAGTGGACCTCGCCGTTTCGCGCTTCCATTAAGCTTGGTGCGAACGACTGGTCACCGGAAGTAACAAGCATCGTCTACCGGGACACCGAGCAAACCGGCTTCGCTCCAGCTGGTGTGGAATCCGATCCGTTTGTGCCACCCGCACAGAACTACTTTCGCGACCGAAGTAGCTCGTGGCTCACCGCCCGGCTGCAGACGCACATCAACCAAGAGATGGCGCAGCGGGCACAAGCGCTAATGCAGGCCTGTGATGGAGAGAAGATGGAGTGTTGGGCTCGTGCTCGCTATTGGAATGGCGACGAAGGCTTTGGCCTGCCACTGATACAAGCGCTTGCGAGACGAGGAGCAACACCGGGTGCAGACGCACAGAAGGCCGCAGAGCGCGAGTTGCGCTGTACGGCCAGTCTGCTCCAGTGAACGAGCGCTTCGCTTGTGGCGAAGCACCGACACCGATCTAAAGGGTTACTTGGTCGGAATGCGGATGAGCTTATGGCGAACGCCGAAGTGCACAAGTTGCACAGCGTTAGCAAGGCCAAGACCTGCAAGGAGAGTCAGGCGATGGCTATCGACTGTCTTGAGACCCACGCCGAGAGCGTTTGCCATTTCCTCGCGGGACATGTCGCCGCCCATCATCATTAGACCAATTTGCCGTTGACGATCAGTGAGTGACCACCAACGATCAAGAGAATCATTTCCACGTGCTTTGAAGCCCATGACTGAGGTCTACCACATAAGAATCCCTATGTATCACCCCTGAGGGGTGATATTTCATGGGTCAGATCACCTAGGGGGCCGAATGCGGCACGTATGCGGGCACTTCTTCATGGTTTCACCGAGATCAACCCCTTTCTCACGTACCTCACAATTACCTCACGAATACCTCGGTATGGAACGTAAGTGTTCTTCTGCCGCTGAAGCGAAGCAATCGTTCGGTCCGACCGAACCTGAAGCGAGTTCGCTTGGCAAAACCCCTGGGAGAAGTTCCTACGAGTCTCTCTGCCACCGAATACGTAGCTCATCAAGCCTAACGGTCTCGCCAAGCGTCCATGATCCGCCCACAGTAAACTCAAAGACGGCGCGCCTCGCAATCTCGTACGTAAGTGGAACACTGAGTTCGTCTTGCCCAAACGCACGGAGCGGTATCTGGTAGACGGAGTATTCTCCGTCGCTCCTAAGTGCAAATGGCGCATAGACAAAAAGCTCTCGGCTTCCATCGCTCTGAACGAAGGAGAGCCGTGCCTGACTCCATATGGAGTGTTCCGTTCCGGACGATGCTAGGGCAAATTCGTAGTACGCCGTGGCGAACTCGGCTTCGCTCATGTCCGCCAATGAAACACCAATGTCCTGACGCCGCAGATTCTCAAAGCAACCGTCGACACACAGCGAGGTGTACTCGTAGTACTGCGACCCCGCAAACGCCTGTCCCGATCGATAAATCATCTCGCTCGGAATGGAGTAGCCCGCAGTATCTTGCTCGGAGAACAAGATGACCTCTTCGGAAGCGCCTTGGCTTGTTTGTACCGGTAGCAGTTCGCTAGCCATGAGGGCGCCGTTTCGATCGTGGGCGAGTAACTGAGCCACGTACTCGGTGTCTGGAGTGAGCGGCCCAATGCTTGCTGCCCTGATCTTGTAGTTGGTCAATGGGCCTTGGAAGTATGCCAAACCGGGATTTGTCGTGGGATCAAAGCGCCGAACGTCACATTGCGACTGCCCAGCTTCGACCAAGAGAATTTCGTAGCTCTGGAAGACACCTTCCGGGTCGGTCGTATCCCACTCGAGCCTAAGAGTATTGGGTGTTGGGAACTCCAGCCCAAACGCATCGAAGGTGATCGATGAAGCGCCACCTGGCTCGGGGAAACACCGAGCAATCTCTGTATTGGCATCGCGGGGCGAAGCGTCGAGTGCGTCGAAGGACACTCGGCCACAAGACGCGAGCGCGACCAACAGGCCGAATGCGCTTGCGACTCTGGCGGGTGATTGCAGCGCCATCTATCCATGGTAGCAGCTTTCAGAATCCCTAGGCACACAGCATTTGGTCAGGCAGTGTGTCAAAATGCCGCTCGATGCCCGTCACGAACATGCCCCGCATAAGTGTTGTGATGACTGCCTACAACCATGGCCAGTACATCCCCGCCGCGATCGATAGCATCCTCGCGCAAGATTGCGGGGCCGTCGAACTGATCGTAGTCGATGATGGCTCCAAAGAAGACATCGCGGCGGTGGTTGCTCCGTATGGCGACAAGGTTCAGTACATTCGGCAAGACAATGCAGGCCTTGGCTCTGCACGCAATACGGGGCTCTGGGCGAGTACGGGAGAATTCGTAGCCTTCTGTGATTCGGACGACATCCATCTACCGTTCCGACTCTCGGCGCATGCGCAGCTTCTCGATGCGCACCCAGATGCCGCCCAAGTGTTTTCGGATCTAGCGATGTACGAAGATGAGAAGGTCACATCACAGACGACCCTGCGCGGGCGCTTTGACTACGATTTTGATGCAGAAATCGCCGGCGCCTTTCCCGCTCCCAAGAGCGTGGGCGAGTACGGAATTGCCCTGCCCGCCCCGTATTCTGAGGCAAGCGTCTTTCACGGCCGCATTACCGATTTGATTGCCGCCTACCACGTCGCCTGGGGTGGGGCTTCGCTCTATCGGCGAGCAGCACTCGTCTCTGTGGGTGGCCATGATGCAACGCTCAGGCGATGGGCCGATTGGGGTCTTGCCTCACGGCTCTCTAAGAACTTTGAGATGATCTATTTGGATGCCCCGGTGCTTTGGTATCGGCAACACGGAGGGCAGCTCACAAAGCAGCCGGCAATCGGTGCTGCTTGCTATCGGGATATCGTGTATCGCGAGTGGAAAGCGGACCCCGTCTTCGCAGCCCGGCGTCCTGATTTGTTGGCGAGCATGGTGGCACGGGCGTCGATTCGTCACGCGCACTACCTGATGGAGGAGTCGCACTATCGCGAGGCTCGCAAACATCTCTACGACTACATTCGCGTTAGGCCTACCGATCGTCACGGCTACACCGCCGCGCTGCGAAGCCTCGTTATGGAGAAGCTTCTGCGCCGGGATGTACCTGCACCGTAGGCGCCGCCCGCAGCACGCCTTCGGGCTTTTCCCAATGCGAATCTTTGCGCTCAACGTAGCGCTCAAACCACCCTTCAAACATCAGCGCATTCCACAGCTGGTGCCCGTGCTTTGCTAAAGAGCGCTGCTCTTCCTGCCACAATCGCTTGGCTCCAAAGCTCGAGAGCAAGCCGCTGTGGCCTCCTGGCTGAGCCAACACCAGGGACTCAAAACGCGCTGCCAGAGGCCCTTGGAGCCAATCCCGCAACGGAATCGCAAAGCCCTGTTTGTCGCGCTCGAAAAACTCGGTTTCGACCCAAGGGGCCACAGCCTGCTTCAGGGCAAGTTTCGATCGACCCTCATGCATCTTGTGATGCAGCGGCATTCGAGCGGTGAGTTCAATAATTCGATGGTCGAGCAGCGGGCAGCGCACCTCCAGGGAGTGTGCCATCGAGGCCCGATCCACTTTCACGAGCACGTCGTCGCAGAGATACGATTTGATGTCGCAATACTGCATGCGGGACACCAGACAATCGGTACCCGACCGAGCGTAGAGATCGCGGATGGACGTGAACGGATCGTAGCCGTCGAGGCTCGCCAAAAAATCCCGCGACAGCAATTCGCGAAACCGATACGGCTGCGGCAAGAGCTGATTGTAGGCATTGCGATCGCGATCGTCTTTGGACGAGTAGAGCGCGACCTGGTTTAGCTCTAGCGCTCGCCGGTTGTAGCGGCTCACGTTGAGTAAGTGGTGCAGCGGCCCGCTCGCAAGTCGTCGCAGGGCCCCGGGGAGCCGGTCTCGAATGTTGTTGGTCCAGCGCGCGTGCTCGTAGTGATCGTAGCCGGCAAACGACTCGTCACCACCATCGCCGGAAAGTGCCACGGTTACGAGTTTCCGGGTCTCTTGGCACAAGTAGTAGGTCGGCGCCGCAGACGAGTCCCCAAAGGGTTCGTCGTAGAAATAGCTCAATTGCTGCACGACGTCACCAGCGCTCGCAGACAGCACTTGCTCGTGATGCTCCGTTGCAAAGCGCTCGGCAATTTCGCGAGCAAAGTGGCGCTCATCGAAGGCCGAATCGTCAAAGCCCACACACTGAGTTAGCACGCGAGACTCTCCGCTCTTTGCCATGGCCGCAACGACCGCGGAGCTGTCCAAGCCGCCGGATAGAAACGCCCCGAGTGGCACGTCAGATCGCATCCGCAACCGCACCGAATCCTGCAGAAGCTCGTGCAGCTCGGCGGCGTTGCTCTCAAGAGATGCGTCTGTATCAACATGCGCAAAATCGATATCCCAATAGACCTCGGGAACCGGCGCAGACCCTCTGCATAGTGCTCTGTGCCCTGCAGGAAGCTTGTGCATGCGTTTGAAGATCGTCTTTGGCGCAGGGACATAGGCCAGCGCAAAGAAGTCCGCCACCGCTGTGGGATCAATTTCGCGGGGAATCATGGGGTCGCAAAGTAGCGCCTTGATCTCGGAACCAAAGACGATGCGCTCTTTGTCGGCGTAGTAGAAGAGAGGCTTCTTGCCAAGGCGATCACGCGCTAAGAATAGTTCGTGATTCTCGCGATCGTAAATCGCAAACGCGAACATGCCATTAAACTCGTCGACACAGGCGGCTCCCCAATGTGCATAGGAGGTGAGGAGGACCTCTGTGTCGGACTCGCTGCGAAACTCGTATCCGAGGCTGCGAAGCCGGTCGCGGAGTTCGCGGTAGTTGTAGATTTCGCCGTTGAACGCAACGACATAGCGCTCACTCGCGTCGAACATGGGCTGAGCACCGCCGCCAATGTCGATAATGGAGAGTCGCCGATGCCCCAGTCCAATCCCGGGGCCGGTCCAAACGCCGCCACCATCGGGCCCTCGGTGAACAAGAGCATCGCACTGCTGGCTCAGAAGAGTTCCGTCGACGGGCCTTTCTCGGTCAAACTGATAGACACCAACGAAGCCGCACATGCCTACTCACCGGCCTCGGCCGCAGGAGCCGTACTTGGCGTAACGACGGTTGCTGGAACTCCGCCTTCCACACGCGAAGTATCTTCCTTGCTGCTCTTCTGTCCCATGCACGAGGTAATGAAATGGATTTGGTATCCGAATCCCATCGCAATGCAGTAGGCACCGAGAACTAGATAGGCAATGCCATAGATCGCGTGGCTGCGCTTGGAGCGGGCGTAGTAGCCACCCTTCCGAAAGTTTGGGCGATCCTCGTCGCCGGGGACCTCCTTGCGCGTGGCGATGCGGAGACGCAAAATGCCGAAGGCAATGACCCAGAAGGCGATAGCAAAGGGAATCCAGCGCGGCAACATCATGCCGAGGTTCTACCGCGGCTCTTAGAATAAATCGAGATGAAGCTCTTCGTACTGCTCTTCGCCGCCTGCAACAGCGGCTATCTGGCGTTCACGCTCGCTTGCCAAGTCGCCCACAAACGCCAGGACGTGTGGATGGGTCATAATGGTTTCGCGGAAAACGTCCCTTGGAAGCTCGAGAAGTAGGCATTTGGTGTCGGCCCGAACGGTTGCCACGGCCTCCGCTTGCGCCAATAGCGACATCTCACCAAATACGTCACCACTGCCCAGGGTCGCCAGATCGCGGGTCTCGCCGTTGTCTTCGATGCGGTCAACGCTGAGTACTCCGGCAAGCACCACGAAGAGCGCGGTCGAGTGTTCGCCCTGTCGAAGGAGTGCTGTGCCCTGCTCCACTTCAAGAAAGCCAAAGCGTCGAATCAGCTCTCGGCGCTGCTCTTTGAGAAATGGCGCAAAGAGGGGGCTTGTCAGCATGAGGTTGCGAACGAGCCGCTCGCGAAGAAACCGCAGAAGGACCGTGAGCACCGAACTCTCCTCCTGGATCATCTCAACAATCAGCTGTCTGCGAATTGCAAGCAGCTCGCAATCCACTAGGGCCCGCACGGTTGCGCCGCGAGGTTGCTTTGTGACAACGCCCAGTTCGCCAAAGAAGTCTCCTTCGCGCAGTTCGCCGAGAACAGATTCGCCGCCGTCTTCATCGTCAGCCAAGATCGAAATGCGACCTTCAACAACGACGTAGAGAGTCGTGCCCATATCTCCTGCGCTAAAGAGCGTTTCTCCTGCAGCGAGTTCCACGAAATCTACTTCGGAAATCAGGCGACGCAGGCTAGCTGGTGGTAGGTGCTCAAATAGCGGAGTCGAGACCAACGCTTCGCGGGCATCTTCCAGCGAGTCATCGGTGATTTCAATAACGTCATCGAGATCGAGTTCGATGGGAATCTCAACAATGCCCGACGGCTGCCCCGCGTCGAGAAGCCGCGCCTTTGCGCCCACAGCGGCTTTGTGCAGTGGCAACATCTCCAGCGGAGCATCTTCCACCTCAATCGCAATCGCGGGCTCGCTCGCCTGCGCCTCCGACTCGACCGGGGGTGCCGGCTTTACATAGATCCCTCGTTGCTCGTTGTACTCGACGAGTTGTTCTTGGGCGGCCGATGAGGTTGGGTCGATCCGTAAAATCATCTTGCAGACGGCCACTGCTTTGACGACAAATCCAACGGCCGCATAGCGCTCACAAGAACGACCAAATGCCTCGATGGCGGCAACGTCGTCATCAAGGTGGCGGTGCATTTCGCCTTCCTTGCGAGGCCACATGCCTTCGTCCTCCTCAAGGCGTGAGAGTTTTTCGTAGAGCCCAAGCGCCTGGCGATGTTTGCCCTTGGCTACCGCCGACGCTGCCTTGTCTCGAAGCTTACTCGCGTCCATCGGGACCATTATACCAAGGCCGAGGGCTATTCTTCGAGGAAGGCGGCGTACGCTTTCATCACCTGCGCACAAAAGGGTCCTGGTGCCCCTGCTGCGAGAGCGACGCCATCAACTTCGGCAATTGGCAGCACGCCGCGAATGGAGCTTGTCAGAAAGGCCTCCGGTGCATCTCGCAGGCGCTCAGGGCCGAACCTGCCCTGCTCGACGACCATGCCAAGGCGCTCGGCAATCTCCAAAACGCGTTGCCGAGTGATTCCGGCCAAGAGCCCGACGGAGAGATTGGGCGTGAGCAGGCGCTCACCTTGGACGAAGAAGACGTTTGAGCTGCTGCCTTCGGCGAGGAGCCCATCCCGGTCGCACATGATGGCTTCATACGCGCCGGCACGCTTCGCTTCGGAAAGCGCCATGATGTTGTTTAGGTAGTTGCCCGATTTCACCGAAGGATCCATCGCCTTGGCGGACGTTCGCTGCACGTTCACCAATCGAACCGCAACACCATCCTCGTACATCGCCTGGGTCGGCAGCACGAGGGGCTTTACGATAACAAGCGTTGTGGGCGCCTCGGCTAGTGCGGTGTCGAGCCCAACTTCGCCGGAACCTCGCGTCACAACAAGCCGCACGTAGGACTCAGCGTTTCCCGCGGCGGTCAGCGTGTCGATGATAGCCGTGCGGAGTACATTCTCTTTGGGTGGATCCAGGGCAAGAGCCGCCGCCGATTTGTAGAGCCGCGCAAGGTGTCGCTCCAGGTCCACAAGACGGCCCTTGGAGGTACGCACGACCTCGTAGACGCTGTCGCCATATAGAAACCCCCGATCAAAGATCGAAATCTTTGCTTCTTCCGGGCCCGTAATGCTGCCGTTTAGATAGATGCGCGTTGACACATCGACTGGTTACGCCATTTGGCCGCAGGGAGCAAGCGCGTGCTATTTGCCGGCTCGCAACAAGTCTTCCACCGATGCCAGCCCGAGCCGCGATGCGTCACTCCATGGCTTGGCTTCTGGGGCGGCAGGCACCGCTGCGGCGAGGCTCCGCATGTACGCAACCTTGGCTCGTGCGCGCACCTGCCGAACTTCCGATCGCAGAGAGCTCCGCATGCTTGCCGCCACTTCCGGGGAGAGCTCACCTGGCAACTCGAAGGTCATGGAGAGGGAAAAATCGTAGTGGATGCTGGCGATGCGAAACTCTGCAGCCACGATGGCGGTTGCGTTGCCCGATTCAGCGACGTCTCGATACGCTCGCACAGCTCGCTCCATGGCGGATCGCTTGCCACGGACACTTGCAACCAACGCCTCCAAACGCGGCTGCAGGCGGCGTCTGTGATATGCACTTAAGAGTTGTTCCGCTGCATCGAATTCCGCAGCGGTATCCGGACGAACGCCCAGTAGCGCTGTTCCAACAGCGGGCCCACGAACTTCGATATCCTGTGCCCGAACGGTGGTTGCCAAGCGCTGCCGAATGGCATCGGCCGGGTTCTTGATTCTGGGAATATCGGCACCGAGCACAGAGGCCCGTACCGCGAGGTCCATGGCCGTACGACGCTCTCGCCGAATCTCGCCCCAAATGGCCAAGCGAAGTGCTGCTTGCGCCACAAGTGTTGGCTGCTCTGCGCCAAACCCCAGCACTTCCTGGTAGTGCGAGGCCGCTCGCTCGCGATCGCCGCCAACCACATCTGCCAAGTAGCCGCGGTAAAACTCGTGCCGGGCGTCCTCCACGGATTGCGCAGGTGCTACCGCGAGAACGGGCGGTGCAGCCGGTACTGCTGCGTCTGGAGCCGACTTGGCTGCATCGTCAACACATCCAATCGAAAGCCCGAATGCCGCAACAACGCTCAAGCGCTCAAGAAAAACGGCGCAGCGTCGATACCAGTTACATGTCCGCCTAACTTTCATGGTCCCTGGCACCGACGCCTTCGCCTCGCCCATGTACAGGTGTAGCAAGCAAGACCGAATGACGTGTCGGCACCTTGCAAAAGGTTGTCACGCTTTTGTCATGTGGGGCGAATAGATCGGCCGGCATTGCGTGATCTGTGGCCACTGTCGGAGCATTGTGCCAGCAACTCACAAAAACGCACTACGAATCGCAGCCGAGCTTGCGGTCTTTTGCGTCTCCCGCATCAGGCGAACCACTCGCGTGGATTGTGCGCCCTAACGAACTGCTGTGCCTATGTATGATACAAAGCATGATGTGTCTGGAGACAAAGGGCGGAGGCGAGCGATTGTCGTCCCCTCTTTCGTATTCGTCGTAATGCTACTGGGCCTGTCCCTGACCTGGTGGGTGATGGATAGGCAATGGCGAGCGAACGTGCAAGGTCAACTCGATCTCTCCTCAACCCAGGCCTCACACAGGCTCCGGGAATTTACCGAGTCTCGCCTCATGGCGATTCAATCGATTGCCGACTACCTAGTCGACGGCAGCGCTGGAGCGGATGGAGACTTCGTTGCACGCTCGCAAAGTCTCCAAGATAACTTTGGAGGCTTCCAGGCGCTAAACTGGGTCGCACCCGACGGAACGATCGAGGTCGTCGTGCCGAAGGAAGCCAACGCCGGGGCACTTGGGAAGAGCCTGCTCAATCACCCCATCGCCGGCGGCCCGTTTCGCGATGCGCGGCGCACGAGCCTGCCGCAACTAACCGCTCCGCTTGACCTATTCCAAGGAGGTCGCGGTGTGGCGACCTACCTGCCCGTACTTCGCGGCAAAGAGATCATTGGATACCTGAATGCGGTCTTCCGCATGCAGCAACTTGTCGAGAGGTCCCTTGGTGCAGGCATGCTCGATAGCCACACTCTCAGCATTGTCGACGGGAATAGCCCCCTCTACGAATCCCTCAACGTTGACTCATCGCTTGATCGCCCAAGTGGTATCGCCACCGTGACGCTATTAAATCGCGAGTGGACCCTCATCGCTCGGCCCGATGACAAATTGTGGGCCGAGATGCTCGCGGGCCGTCCGCGCTGGATCTTTGTACTGGCGTTGGTTTTGGCAATGGGTGCCTGTTGGCTTCTACGCGGAGCGTTGCTTCGGAGCTGGCGAGAAGCGGGTGAGCGTCGCCATCGACAACAGCTTGAGTTGGAACTGGAACGCTCTGCGAAAATGCAAGCACTCGGAAGACTGGCCGGGGGCGTGGCACACGACTTCAACAATATCCTCACAGCAATCATCGGCAACGCGGAAATCATCAAACTCACAGCGGGTCACCCGGTAGCCGAAGAATCTGCAAGGGACATTGTTGCGGCCTCAGAGCGCGCAAGCGACTTAACCCGCCAGCTCCTCGTCTTCTCGAATCAACGTCCAGATGCTGTTGCATCCGTGGACCTGAATTCAGAGATTGAGGACTTGCGTGGGCTTCTCACCAGGCTTCTCAGCGAGAACATCGCGCTTGAGTTTGACTTGGCGGATTCCCTCGCCTCTGTCCTGAGCAATCGTGGGCAGATTAGCCAGATCCTTGTAAACCTGGCGGTGAATGCTGCCGATGCGATGCCTGATGGTGGTCGCTTGCGTATCTCAACAGAGATGAAGATGTCGGCCACGTCAGACGAGGAGGCACCGTGGGTTGTGCTCTGTGTCGCTGATTCGGGCATCGGGATGGATTCAGAAACCCAGGCACGGATCTTTGAGCCCTTCTTTTCGACAAAGGGCGAGGCTCACCATGGCGCTGGCCTGGGACTGGCGACCGTCTACGGAATCGTCCAGGCGCTTGGTGGCGAACTGCGAGTGGAAAGTGAGCGAGGGGCTGGTACAGCGTTTGAGATGTCGCTGCCAAGCTCAAGCGATGCACCCTTGCCCCCAAAGGACCAAAGTGACGGTGTGATTGATGCGGGGCCATCGCGACGCGTTCTCTTCGTGGAAGACAATACGAATGTCCGCAACGCAATCGTCAAGACACTGCGCCATCATGGGCATACGGTTCGTGCGGCCAATGATGGGGAAGAGGCGCTAAAGACGGTCGCCAACGATGGCGGTGGCCCGTTCGACATTATCGTGACGGATGCCGTGATGCCTGGCATCAGCGGGCCCGAGATGATTCGCACGCTTCGATCTCGAAAGCACAACTTGCCCATTATCATCTGCTCCGGATACTCAGAAGAACTCTCAGAACCAGCGGCAGTGGCAGAGCTTGGTGCACAGTTTCTCCCCAAGCCCTACGCAATCGATGACTTGATAGGCCTCATTCGCGATGTGACGGCCGAAGGCGCGTCGAGCCCTTCAGGCGCGTGAGCAAGGCCAGCGTACCGAATAGCGAATAGCCTCTGAAAGGCTACTCGTCGGGCACGAAACGGTAGCCAGCGCCATGTACTGTGCGCAAGTAGGTCGGTGAGTCCGGCTCGTCTTCGAGTGCCTTGCGAAGCTTTACGATGTGATTATCGACCGTTCGCGTATTGGGATACTTGTCATAGCCCCAAGCTTCGTTCATCAGGTCTTGGCGGCTGACCACTTCGCCTGGCCGAGTTGCGAGCGCTCGGAGAATGGCATAGCCGCGGGAGGGGAGCTCCACTGAGACACCATTCTTGCTTGTGGTTTGCGACTTGAAATTCACGGCGACATTGCCAAACTCCATGCGCTCTGGCACGGCGCCCTCGCCTCGGCCACTCCTGCGCAAGACCGCTGAGACCCTCGCAAGTAGCTCCATCAGTGAGAAGGGCTTGGTTACGTAGTCATCGGCGCCAAGCTCAAGACCGCGAACGCGATCGAGTTCCGCACCGCGGGCGCTGAGAATGATCACCGGAATTTCTCTTAGAGTGGGAGTGTCTTTGAGCCGTCGGCAGACTTCGAATCCATCCATATCCGGCAGCATAATGTCCAATACAATGAGATCTGGCGGACTCTCGACGGCCTGCGCCAGTCCGACGTCTCCCCGACTCACAGCGTCGACGACATAGCCCTTCGCCGTCAGGGTGTCTTCGAGCCCAAGGCGAATGGACGCATCATCTTCAACTACTAGTATGCGTGTCATTTAGCCGACCTCCGGTAGGCGTATGGTAAAGGTTGCGCCCTCCCCAAGTACACTGTGAACGTGCACCTCGCCGCCTTGGGCCTCGACATGGCGCTTCACGAGCGCTAGGCCAAGGCCTGTGCCTTCGATTGCCGATGTCACTGCAGCTGGTGACCGGTAAAACTCTCGAAAGATCTTGGCCTGCTCGCTATTGGAAATTCCTGGCCCATGGTCACGCACGCTCAACGCGACGACACCTGCCTCCGCATCGCGTTGCACACGAAATTCAATAGCGCCATCTTCGCCGTACTTTGCGGCATTGGACAAAAGGTTGAGTACGCATTGCACTAGGACATTGCGATCGGCCTGTACAAAGACCTCGGCGGCATCTGCGTCCACAACGGTCGTGAGCTCTTGGCCCTCCCCTTCGCGAAATCGCGCAAACGTTTGTGCAGTCTCTTCAGCGACATCGCCAATCCGCTGCTTCTCATCCTTATAGGTGCGACTGCCCCGCTCGATTTGTGAGTAGTCGAGAAGGTTTGCGATCAACAGCCCCAAACGCTCACTCTCTTTGACGATAATGCCCTGATAGTGATTTTCCCGCTCGCGGTCGTCGCCTGCAACGCCCTGTTGCAGCATCTCGGCAAACATCCGGATCGAGGTAAGGGGCGTCTTGAGCTCGTGTGAAACCGTGGAGACAAAGTCGCTTTTGAGACGAGCGAGTTCGCGCTCGCGCGCGGCTCCCCGAATGGTTGCAAAGAGGCCAAGCACCAAAACCGCGATCAGTCCGCCCGTGATTGCTCGATGTCGTCGTCTCGCTTCGGCAATATCACCCATGCCATCACTGCCCTCGCCCTCTTGCCAAAGCACGATGGCCAAGTGAGGCCACAGTGGCCCCAAACTGAATTGCGCCCTGCGAGCGTCTTCCTTGCCTCCCTCGGATTGTCCCGCGCGCTGGAGATTCTCAACGTCCACGCGAAGCGCTGAGTGCAAACCAAATCTTCGCGCCTCGGAGATCGCGCGATTGCGGAGCTGATCTTCACTAAACACCAACCCGTAGATCTGCCCATCCGGGCCTTTCTGGAACACGAGCGAGCTCTCGACTTGCCACGGAGCAACCACCGCTTTGACTACAGGGGTGGCGCTTGCCGCCAGTTCCGCTCCGCGCGACGAGAGCAGCATCGCCAACGCAGTTTGTTCGCGGATGTTGCGCATTTGACGTCGCAACGCTTCGCGTTCCGCTCTCTGATCGTCGCGCAACGATAAACCGTCAAGAGATTCCAACGCCTGCTGTGAGGCTATTTCCAGTAGCGCATTTGGCGCATTGTAGTGCGCGCTAAGAATTTCTCTTAACAGGCCCAGCGTTGGCCCCGCCGTCTTGCTAACTTCTGATAGCCCGATCTCGGCAAGCAACGCGTAGGGTAGCCCAGCGTCATTGACGCGCTCTCCAAATCGAGCCACAAGCTGGCGGTAGCGGCTCGCCGCCAAGTCCTGTTGGCCAGCCATTCGATGGAGCCGAGCCAATCCAAGTAGCGCTTCGGCGCCGGTATCCGAATACTTCTCAATCCCCTCGTATAGGGTTGCTGCCTGGCGGAGTTTGGGAGACCCAGAAGTACACTCTTGCCCAGGACATGCTCGAGCTTCGAGGTCACGCGCGCGTTCGAGGTTGCGCTCCCGGGCCTGAAATCCGCGCTGTGGCAATAGTCCCTCAAGAATGCTCTCTTCCTGGCTCCTCAGGGGCTCGAGAGAAGGCACCACGACGTCTCCGCGGGCATTCACCACAAAGTGTGCGCCTTCGCCTGGATCGCTCAGCGCAACTGCGCGCACCTCCTCTACGATTGCGGCCTGTACACTTCGGCCAATTTGTTCCGCCTTCTGTTGATGCTGTCGGCGCCGTGCATCCACGATTCCCAACTCATCGGGATAGGAGACCGAAGCCATGTATGCAATGCCACCAGCTGATAGCAAGACCGCGAGCATCGCCACCAAGCTAAACCGCGCGCTGTGGCCGCTGCTCATAGACGTTGACGATAGCAAGGCCACCCGGGCATGACGATATGAGTCCCGGGGTTGTGTAAGGATTCGCCGCGTCCTATGCGCTCAACGCTTGCTGCGATTTGCTGGCCTAGGATTCAACCTGTTGAACTTGCTAGCGAATTCCGCCATGCCGACGCGGGGGCCTCTGCGCAAACTTCTTAGGGCTGCGCGACGCTCGGTGTCGCGACGATGACCAAGGAGTGCTGCGAGAATCCCGCCATTAACACGTCGGGGGCTTGCCGATTTGCCTACAAGTCTGGCCTCTGGAGCCAACATGCGGGCAGCGTCCCGCTCTCCCAGGGGAAACATTCTCGGGCTGTTGGCCTGTGATAGTCTAAGGCGTCTGCCATGCACATCCTAAAGGTCCGGTTCCGTACGAACGCCGAGTTCGAGGAGCAATATCAGGAAGACCTGGTTGGGGGTGGATTATTCTGCCCCACCACCACGGCGCTTGAACCGGGTAGTTCCGTCATCGTGGAACTGAGTGTGCCCGCACTCCCGAACAAGCTGCTGATCCGCAGCGAGGTGAAGTCGTGGCGGCCGGCTCTGCCCCGACTCCGAGTGCGTGCCGGAGCCATTGTCGAATTTGATGCTGAGGAAGGCGACAAGCGGGCCTTTCTTCTCGGGACCGTTCGAGGAGACATCGCCTCTCCCAGAAAGCGCAAGCACACTCGACTGCCTGTTGAGATCGCGATCCAGTACCGAACACACGAGAGCGCCGATCTAATCGATTCGCGCCTTGGAGAGATTAGCGTGGGCGGCGCGCTGCTGGCGACGACCAGCCCATTACCAATTGATACCGATGTGATTCTGGAAATCACGCCCCCCGGGTCTGTGAGCCCGATTTCGATCTCAGGCAAAGCGACGTACCACCTTCCTACCGGCGGCACCGGTCTTAAGTTTCTCTACCGAGATTCGGGTGGATCACGCCGGCTGCGCGAACTCGTGCGCCGACTGCGAGACGAAAGCTAGTGCGCTTTGCGAAGCGACGAAGCCGCATTCGCGGGGCGACTCTTGGGCCCTCGTCGGCCAGCCGTGCCCTAGGAAGTGTTCTTAAACGCCATGGCATAGCCAAAGAAGTTCGCGAGCACCGGCTGCTGTTGCAGTGGGACAAGGTCGTGGGGCCACGGGTTGCCGACCGCACGCTCCCAGACCGCCTTGAAAAGGGCGTCCTATGGGTCCGGGTGGAGACGTCGAGTTGGATGCACCAGCTCAGCTTCATGAAGGAAGACATCATCGCGAAGGCCAATGAGCTGTGCGGTGAGGAGGTCGTTAGCGACCTGCACTTTCATCTCGGGCGTCACAATCGAAAAGCCAACGATCCGCTGTCTGCCGCTATCCGCATTCGCCGACCTCCTCTTCGAGAGCGAGCATTGCCACCCCCCGCTCGCGGGCGGGCGCTTCGAGCGATCGAGGACGAGGCCAAGGGTGTCGAGGACGAGGAGTTGCGCGACGCCATCATCGACGTGCGACGACGGCTGAATCTCTAACGACGACCTAGCGAGTCATTGCCGCGCGTAACTCTTGGCCCAATTCGGCCACGGCTGCACAGGCCGCCTCCGGTGATGCTGCGGCAGCAATGCGCCGCACCAATGCTGACCCTACGACAACACCATCCGCATAGGCGGCAACCTCCTTGGCGTCGGGACCCGTCTTGATTCCGAATCCCACGGCGACGGGGGCGTTCGTGGCCTCCTGGATCATTCGCACACGCTCGGCTCCTCCGGAGGCGCCCTGGAACGCCGATCCGGTTACGCCGGTCATACTGACGTAATAGACAAACGCCGGGTCAAAGGCCGCAACCTTTGCGATGCGCTCGGGTGTTGAAGTGGGCGCCACCAGGGGCACAACACCGATGCCAACGTTGGCGAGCGGCTCGTGAAGTTCGGAGAGTTCATCGATCGGAACGTCCACGGTGAGTAAGGCGTCGACACCTGCTTCCGCCGCTTCCGCCGCGAACGTCTCAATGCCTCGAACAAAGATGGGATTGGAGTAGCCAAAGAGAACAATCGGCGTCGTATATCCACGGTCGCGAAACGCTCGAACGGTTTGCAGTGCTGACGTGAGCCCGCCGCCCGCCGCCAAGGCTCGCTGCATGGCCTCTTGGATCACGATGCCATCGGCGCTGGGATCGCTAAAGGGAACGCCAAGCTCGATGACGTCGGCCCCTGAATCGGCCATTGCGGCAAGCAAGTCGACGCTCGCTGCGGGGGATGGATCACCCTGCGTTAGGTAGACGACGAGTGCCGCCCTTCCCTCCGCGTTGATGTCTCGAAAGCGCTGGCGCAAGCTCGCTCCACTCATAGTTCGACTCCTCGTGCGGCGGCCACCGTCATCATGTCTTTGTCGCCACGACCGGAAAGGCAGAGAACAATCACCGAGTCCTTGCCGACAGCGTCCACAACTTCTTGGAGTGCCGCTACCGCATGAGCGGTCTCCAAGGCGCAGATGATGCCTTCCTTTTGCGCCAGCAGTTCCAGTGCAGCAAGGGCGTCTTCGTCACTCCGATGCAAGTAGGTGGCGCGTCCAGAGTCCTTCCAAAAACTGTGCTCCGGCCCAACGCCCGGGTAGTCGAGCCCAGCGCTTATGGAGTGGGCCTCAGTGATCTGGCCTTCATCCGAGCAGAGCAGGTACGACTTGGAACCGTGTAGAACACCGACCCGCCCCTTCGTGAGGGTCGCGGCGTGGCGATCGGTATCGATGCCATCCCCCGACGCCTCTACGCCAAAGAAGCGCACCGCCGTATCTGCTTCAAAGGGCGAGAACATGCCAGCAGCATTGCTCCCACCGCCAACGCAGGCCACTAGGGCATCGGGTAGTCGGCCCTCTTTCGCTAGAATCTGCTCCCGCGTTTCTTTGCCGATGACCGCCTGAAAATCGCGAACCATCTCCGGATACGGATGAGGACCGGCCACAGAGCCTATCAAGTAGTAGGTATCGCCCACGTTGGTCACCCAATCGCGCAGTGCCTCGTTCATGGCGTCTTTGAGCGTTTTTGAGCCGGCGTGCACAGGCATCACCTCTGCGCCAAGCAGCTTCATGCGGAACACATTGAGCGCTTGCCGCTGAACATCCTCGGCTCCCATGTAAATCCGACACGGCATATCCAATAGCGCCGCCACAGTTGCGGTAGCCACGCCGTGTTGGCCTGCTCCGGTCTCGGCAATTAGGCGCTTCTTTCCCATGCGCTGCGCAAGAAGCGCTTGCCCTAGACAATTGTTGATCTTGTGGGCCCCGGTGTGATTCAGGTCTTCGCGCTTGAGATAAATCTTTGCTCCGAATTGTTCTGATAGCCTGCCAGCCAAAGTGAGGCGCGATGGCCGCCCCACGTACTCATCCAAGAGCTCGGCCAATTGCCCATGGAACTCCTCGTCGCCCTCGAGAGCAACCCAAGCCTGGCGGAGTTCTTCGACCGCGGGCATCAGTGTCTCGGCGACATACTGGCCACCAAACTGCCCAAATCTGCCATTTTGCGCTGCCGGACTCATTGGGCCGCCTGCACAGCCTGCACGAACCTCGCTAGAAGCTCTGGGTCCTTCATGCCCGGGCGCGACTCGATGCCCGATGCCACGTCAACGGCGAACGGCGACACAGCTTTGATGGCCTCACCAACGTTCTCGGGCGTGAGTCCACCCGCTAGGAATACGCCTTCTCGCCCGGCCACAGCACGTTTCGCGAGCTCCCAGTTCGCAGTCACCCCCGAACCTCCGCGCTCGGCAGAGGACGAATCGAGCAGCATATGTGGACACTCGTATTCGGTCACACGCGCGACATCCATTTCGTGTTCCATGGGCAGCGCTTTGATCGCCCGCTCGCCAAAGCGCTTTGCAAAGACCGGGCTCTCCTCGCCGTGCAGTTGCACAAAATCGAGCTTGGCGGCTTCGATAGCCGCCTCGATCTCCTTTGCCGAGTGATTGACGAAGACACCGACCACTTTGATCTCGGGATTGGCTTTACGGGCCGCCAATACAATCGAACGCGCGCGCATTCTATCGACGTAGCGTTTGGATTGGCGCCAAAAGTTTAGCCCAATCCAATGCACGCCAGATGCGGCCACCATGGCTGCATTCTCGATTTCCGTTACACCGCAGACCTTAATCTGTGTCATTCCTATCCTTCATTTCCAAAAGAGCACGCCCGGGGCTCTCCGCCCGCATCAGGCTTTCACCGATAAGTACGGCATGTGCGCCCGCTTCGCGCAACTGCACGACGTCTTCACGATTTCGAATCCCGCTCTCACCTACAAGTACACAATCCTTGGGCATGCGTTTCGCCAGCCGCTCAGTTAGCCCAAGATCAATTTCAAAGGTAGCGAGATTGCGATGATTGACCCCAATCACCTCTGCGCCGATGCCGGCCGCACGTTCCGCTTCTTCCTCGTCGTGTACCTCGATCAGTGCCCGTAGACCCCACTCTCGCGTGCACTGGTAAAGTTCTGAGAGCTGTGATTCGTCCAAGGCGCTGACGATCAGCAAAACCGCGTCGGCTCCATGCGCGCGCGCTTCCGCGATCTGATACGGATGTACGATAAAGTCCTTACGCAAGACAGGGATTCCAACGGCCGCCTTCACGCGAGCCAGGAATTCAAGCCGGCCATCAAAATACTTCTCGTCGGTGAGCACCGAGATTGCGCTGGCTCCTGCTTCTTCGTACTGGCGAACCGTTGGCTCAGGCATCGCACCCTCGGCAATCGGGCCCGCAGATGGCGACGCCCGTTTGAACTCACAGATAAACCGCATGGGCTGATCCGCAGTTCTTCGCAGTGCGCTCACAAAATCTCGAGTCTTCGGCTGTTGCCTCGCAAGGCCCTCAATTTCCGACAGCGGATGCTCGCGCATGGCTGCCTCAACTTCGGGCCCCTTGTCCGCGAGAATCTTGGCGAGAATGCTCATGCGCTTTCCTTGGGCGCATTCGTCAGGCGAATCAGCGCTTCCAGCTTTGCTGTGGCCTTCCCCGAATCAATTGCCTCTGCTGCGCGCTTTGCTCCGTCTCGCAAGTCGCTTGCAACACCGCAGGCACAAAGTGCGACCGCAGTTTCCATAATGACCGCATTGCGTCCTGCGCCCAACTCTCCGGCAAACAGTCTTCGAGCGAAATCGGCATTTGCTACCGCATCTCCGCCAGCCAAGCCGGCTTCATCAACTTCCTCTAGCCCAAAATCACCTGGACGTATGTATCGCTCTTCCACAACCCCGGTCGCCTCATCGTAGCTGCACATCAGAGTTTTACCGGAGACCGCAATTTCATCAATCCCGCCCTCCCCGTGCACCACAAAGATGCGTCGCGCTCCGAGGGCTCCCAAGGCTTCCGCCACCGGGCGACACCACTCTGGGCCAAAGACACCAATAACCTGATTTCGCGCCCGCGCAGGATTTGTAAGCGGCCCCAGAAGATTGAACATGGTACGGGTGCCAAGCTCGCGCCTTGGCAATGCCGCATGGCGAGTCGCGGCGTGAAACGATGGCGCAAAGAGGAACCCAATGCCGAGCTCTCGCATGCAGGTTTCGACGGTGTCGACCGGAACCTGAATCGCGACGCCAAGTGCCTCAAGCACGTCGGCGGATCCAGACCGCGAACTCAGGGCACGGTTGCCGTGCTTGGCAACCAGACCACCAGCGGCCGCAGTCACAATGGCGGCCATGGTAGAGACGTTGACGCTCCCAGAGCCGTCTCCGCCAGTGCCACAGGTGTCGACAGCATTATCCGGGTCATCGCAGTGAATTGGTAGGGCCCGCTCGCGCATGGACCGCGCGGCGCCGGCGATTTCCGCAGCCGTCACGCCCTTCATGCGCAACCCGATCAGGAGGCCACCAATCTGCGCTGGGGTCGCTTCCCCGTCCATGATCCTCCCGAAGACTTCTGATACCTCGGCTGCAGTGAGGTCCTCTCTGTCCACAACCTTTTGAATCGCGACTTTCAAATCCAACATGCTCAATCCTACCCTTGTGTCTCCGACAGCTCTAAAAAGTTCCTCAGCAGCCCCATACCTTCGTCAGTCTTGATTGACTCCGGGTGAAACTGAACCCCTTCAATTGGCGTCTGTGTCCCCACAAAGTCACGATGACGAACGCCCATGATTTCATCTTCCCAAGTCTTGGCAGTCACTTCCAGAACCGTGGGCAGTGTTGCTCTATCGATCAGCAAGGAGTGATAGCGCGTCGCCACCATGGGGTTTTCAAGCCCTTGAAAAACGCCCTGATTGTTGTGAAATACGTTTGAGAGTTTGCCGTGCATAACGCGCTGTGCTCGAACGATCGTGCCTCCAAAGACATGGCCAATGCTCTGGTGCCCTAGGCAAACACCAAAGATGCCCAATTTGCCTGCAAAGTGCTCAATAACGGCCGTTGAGATGCCTGCCTCTGTTGGTGTCTTTGGCCCGGGGGAAATCACAATGCGTGTCGGTCGCAACGCTGCGAGCCCTGCGATGTCGATTGCATCGTTTCGAATGACCGTAGGCTCGGCGCCCAACTGCCCAAAGTACTGCGCCAGGTTAAACGTAAACGAGTCGTAGTTGTCGATAAGCACTAACACGGCGTCTTCTCCGCACTTGCGAGGGCGACGGCACGAAGCACTCCCCGTGCCTTGTTGAGTGTCTCTTCATACTCACCCTCAGGGTCTGAGTCGTGGACGACACCTCCGCCACTTTGCACGTAGATGTTGCCATCCTTGGTGACTAGGGTTCGAATCGCGATCGCCACATCCATATTGCCCGAGTAGGAGACGTAGCCAACCGCACCGCCGTAAACCCCTCGGCGGGTTGGTTCAAGCTCTTCGATAATCTCCATGGCGCGAATTTTTGGAGCACCGGAGAGCGTGCCAGCCGGAAAGGCCGCGCGCAGTGCATCGTCCCAGCGAAGTGAGTCTTTCAAATCGCCGTGAACATTGGAAACCAGGTGCATGACGTGGGAATAGCGCTCGATCACCATGCTCTCACTCAAAACGACAGAGCCTGTCTTGGATACACGTCCAACGTCGTTTCGGCCTAGGTCGATAAGCATTAGATGCTCAGCACATTCCTTGGGGTCAGAACGCAATTCGTCGGCTAGCGCCTCGTCCTCCGCTGCGGTTTTGCCACGGGGACGAGTTCCGGCGATGGGGCGAACCTCCACACGTCCGCGATCGCAGCGCACCAGGGTTTCCGGTGACGCCCCGGTAACTTGGGCTTCGGGGAATTCGAGGTGAAACATGTACGGCGAGGGGTTCACCACGCGCAATGCTCGGTAGACATCAAAGGGCGCGACGCCATTTTGCGGAACCGTAAACCGTCGCGAAAGCACACACTGAAAGATGTCGCCGGCCAGAATGTACTCCTTAATCCGCGCGACGCCGGCTAAGAAGTCTTCTTTGGAGAATCCGTCCTCGGGCGCAGCCATGCCCCCAAAGCGCAGTGCCGCGGAGCCATCTTCGTCTGGTGCTGGCGGCACCAACTCGCGGAGCGCTGGCTGTTCACTTCGCAAGGTATCGACAATGGCATCAATGCGACGAATGGCGGCGTCGTAGGCCGCATCGGGGTCGGCCCCCTCTCCCACAAAGGGCGTTGCCACCACTTTGATGGACTGCCGAAGATTGTCGAAAATCACCAGCGTGTCAGTGAGCACCATGCAGAGCTCGGGGATATCGAGCTCGTCGTCGGCAATCTCGGGTAGGGTTTCAAATGAGCGGACCGCATCGTAGCTGAGCCATCCAACGGCTCCGCCCCAAAACCGCGGCAAGTGCTCGGAGGCCACGGGCTTGTACGCATCCATCACCTCAGCAAGCGCTGCCGCCGGATCGTCACACTGCCAGGTGCGCGACTCCGTTGCGCCCTCGCCTTCGATGTCGTGGTGTCGCAAGGTAACGGTTCCAGCCCGCGAAGTGATAACCGCCCGAGGCTGCACACCAATGAACGAATAGGCCGCCCACTTCTCGCCGCCCACAACTGACTCCAAGAGAAAGCTGTAGTCGCCGGCCCCAAGCTTTGCGTAGGCCGACACCGGAGTGTCGGAATCCGCCATGATCTCGCGGAACACGGGGATGAGGTTGCCCTCCTTGGCCGAGGCGCAAAACTGCTCCCGGCTCGGGCGGGTGTTGGGACGAAATTCGTTGCCTGGCAAATCAGATCCTTCCGTGGGTCGACAGTGCCGCCCTCTTGGTTATTCTAGGCGCCATGCCCTCCAGTCTCGAAGCCACCGACCCAACAATCGCGCGTCTAATTGCCCAAGAAACTCATCGCCAGGCCTCGAAGGTGCGACTTATTCCTTCTGAGAACTTCGCTTCGGCTGCAGTTTTGGCGGCAACCGGCTCCGCGCTGACGAATAAATACTCCGAGGGCTACTTCGGAAAGCGCTACTACGAGGGCCAGGAGTTCATCGATCCGATTGAGGAGTTGGCCATTGAACGAGCGAAAGCACTCTTTGGAAGTGCCCACGCGAACGTTCAACCGTACTCCGGCTCTCCTGCCAATCTGGCGGCCTACCTAGCGTTTTGCGAGCCTGGTGACAAGATCATGGGCATGCACCTGCCATCGGGTGGACACCTCACCCACGGTTGGAAGGTGAGCATCTCAGGTAAGTTCTTCAATGCGATCCAATACCAAGTGGACAAGGAATCTGGCCGCATTGATCTTGATCAAGTTCGAGAAATGGCGATGAAGGAGCGTCCAAAGGTGCTTTGGGCTGGTGGTACTGCCGTGCCTCGCACCATCGACTTCGCCGCGTTTGCCGAGATCGCCAAAGAGTGCGGTGCACTGTTCTTTGCGGACATCGCTCACATCTCAGGGCTTATTGCGGGTGGCGCCCATCCAACGCCGATTGGTCTCGCCGATGTGGTCACAACGACAACCCATAAGACTCTGAGGGGGCCTCGTGGCGGAATGATCATGGCAAGTGAAGAGCACGCCAAGGCGATTGACCGCGCGGTGTTCCCTGGTTTGCAGGGCGGTCCACACAATCATACGACCGCAGCGCTCGCCGTCGCGCTTCACGAAGCACAGCAAGACAGCTTCAAAACCTACGCACACCAGATCGTTACCAACGCCAAGGCGTTCGCCGCGCAGCTTCTAACCCACGGCTTTGAACTGGTATCTGGTGGCACCGACAACCACCTCATCCTGATCGACCTAACCAACAAAGGGCTACCCGGAAAAGTTCTGGCCAAGGCGCTCGACGCCGCCGGCATCGTTACAAACTACAACTCCGTTCCCTACGACACGCGCAAACCGTTTGATCCATCGGGTCTGCGTATCGGCACACCTGCGGTTACGACCCAAGGAATGGGCGAAGCTGAGATGGTAGCGATTGCCGACTGGATGAACCAAGTTGCAAATGCGCCAAGCGATAGTGGGTTGCATGAGCGAATTGCCGGCGAAGTTCGCGAACTCTGCAAGGCGTTCCCCGCACCTGGCGTAAGCTAACTCGCCGCGCGCGAAACGCCTTTGCCGGCGCGTTTTGCCTGGTACATAGCAGCGTCTGCCGCCTTCATAAGCTCGGCGGCTGACGCAGTGCCACTGCGGATTACGACACCGACGCTGGCGCCAACTTGCACGCTTTGCGAACCAACCACGATTTGCTCCGAGACGTTCTCAATAAGCTTGTCTGCGCGTCGTGTTGCGCCCGCCAAGCTTGTTGTGCCGCTTAAGAGAATCGCGAATTCATCTCCACCAAAGCGCGCCACAACATCTTGCGCCCGCGTGCTCGCCTGAAGCCTCTCGGCGATGACTGCCAGCACTCGATCGCCCACGTCGTGACCGTGGCTATCATTGACTTCCTTGAAGCCGTCGAGATCGAGAAAGAGAACGCCAAGAGAGCGTCCCGCGGCGCAGGCTTCCGTCAATAGCGCTGTGAAGTGGCTCTTGGTTGCCAAGCCCGTTAAGTCGTCGCGCTGCACATCCGACAGCAATCGCTCCTCCCGAACCTTGTGAGCAGTGATGTCGTGATAGCTCCACATATACCCAGTGGCACCGGTTTGGAGCATAAGCGGGGTAAAGTCGAGTTCGTACACGGTGCCATCTGTCATGCGAACCTCGTTTTCCACCGGGAGTCCTGCTTCGGCCATCGCGAGCACGCCAGCCTTGAACGCATTGATGGAGGCAAGCTCCTGCGAACCACTGCTGAGCAGCGCCCATGTATCGCGGCCGACGAGCGACTCTGGCGACTCGGAAATTCCGAAGATATCGCACAGGCGCTGATTGGCACTGATCAGCATGGCACTCTCATCGGTGATAGCAACGCCGGCTGGGAGATTGTGTACGAGCGCCTGGAGACGCTGATGCGCACGTTTGAGTTCTGCCGACGCTTGCTCGCGACTGCGCTCATAAGCGAGCCCTAGGACAATCGAGAATCCCAGGGCACCGGTTATGCTGGCGTAGCGCAGAAGCAGATTGGCCTCGCTGAGTTTTGGGTAGAGGGACGTGAACTGATGCCCCGCCGCAAGCCCTGTGACCAGAATCATGGAGGTCACGACAAAGACTGTTGCGCGCCGAATCCCAAGCAGCCAAACACCTAAGAGCGGCACCAGCGGCAGCCAGTACGTGAACTCGCTCAGCAAGCCGCCCTCGGCAATGGTTCCAGCCCCGGTGCCCAGTAGTCCGATCAGGGGAAGCAGCCAACGAGCAATCGTTTCGCGGCCCCGCCAGGCCGCAACTGCGGTGATTGCGAACGCCGCGCTCGCGATAATCAGGATCTGGAACGACCAGGAGTCTTCCACAAGTAGGCGTCGCAAAACGCCGAGCCCAAGTGTCAGCACCGCGACAACCAACGCAGACCCGCCAATCAGTCTCTGAATACGCGGATCGCCGGACTCAACCACAACTAATTATAGTCTCGAACACGGCAAAGCCGGCGAGTCTCATGACGCCTTTACCGCCCAGGTACCGCTCACATACCCCAGATGTACTGCAGCGTAACTTTGGTGCGAGATCGGAAGCGGCTCTAGCGCGATAGCAAGCTGCTCCAGTCAAACGTCTTGATGACGGGCAGCTGCCTCCCGCTGTGCGCTTCGATCAGAGTTCGGCTCTCAGCGCAAAGAAGCCCATCCTCTTTGTCGATCGTCTTCACCGTTCCCTGGGCATCATTCATTAGGCAGCCGGGCGCACCGCCGTGGGGTGCACTCAGAACATGTCCGATTTCGTGATTCACAGTGCTCACCATGCGGCGTTTTTGCGTTTTGCGCGTTGCGCCGCGTTTCATTCGGAAGCTCGAGACCACCGCGGAACGGCCGCCAATTCGCCCAATCCCGAGAATCCCCCAGTCCTTGTGCGAGCCCTTGGTTGTCGAGATATCTACCGTCGTAATGCCTACCATCACATCGCAGCGAGCTCCGGCCGGGAGCTTGGTCGCTTCTGCGTCCAAGAAGCCTAAGAGTTTTTCTCCTCGATAACGGCGCCGCGGTTTGTAATAGGCCTCCTTGGGAAGGGCTCGCCTTGGAAGCAATCGGGTCGTGGCCCCGTAAAGGTAGGCACTGCCCTTCTGTGAGATGTCCAGAAGCTGAGCGTCCTGTTTCCCCAGCGGCACAAAGCAGATTTCAAGAGGCGGGACGGCCATCTTCTTCGCACTGGCGACTGCCGGTATCAGCGATACTGCAAGGAGACCAACGATACACGCAATGCGGTTCACTGAGCTATTATGGCCGCTCTGGAGTCCCCCGCAAGCATTCGACGGTTCGCCGAACCGTATCGATGCTCACAGCCATTCGATTCCCATGGCTGCAGGTCCCAGTATTTGCGTAGACGCCGGCCGTAAGTTCGCAGCGCTGTGGGATGTGCGTATGTCCCATGACCACAACATCAACCTTCTGTGCGCGCAGCAAGTCACTCGCAGCCAATGCATAGGGACCGCTCGTGCCCTGGAACTTGCGGTGTTTGATGGCGACATCTTGATGCTCCAGCCAATCTGCGATCGGCGCAGCACCCACACGTCTCATGCGACCGGTAAGCCACGTGCTGGCTCGGGCAAGCGGATAGGCCCGCACTTGCAGCGGATCGAATTGGTGGCCGTGAATGAAATAGGCGGCAAAGCCATCGGCCGCAATTCGCAAGTCCGTCTGCGCCCCGCAAGCCGAAGACGCGACCGCGTCATGATTGCCGTGAAGGTAGTCGTATGCCCTGCCTTGAAAGCGCTGCCAAAGGCATGGGACACGGCGCTGTGCGGTCGCGAGCTGTTGCGTCTCGATGCGTCTGCCGAGCCACGGGCCGTATTCTGCCTGAAAGATATCGCCGAGCAGCACGATTCGATCGTGGCCTTCCTCCAGCTCGTCCAGGTATCCGTGGAATGCCCTCAAGTCGTGGCGAAAACAGTCGCTCTGTTCGGTGGAGCCGATGTGAAAATCGGAGATTGCGGCGATTCGCACGCTAGCCCCGGGCCTTGCTTGGATCCGTGAGTACAATCGGATCGGCTTCGGGGTTGCCAAGGTCACTCAGAACTTCTCCGAGAAGCAAGAGTGAGCCTGTTACCAAGACGTCGCAGCCAAGTGTTCTAGCTCGCGCGACGGCTTTTGCGGAGTTCGTTTCGACTTCGACAATTGGAAATCCCAGCGTTGCTGCTTCCTTCGCAATCTGCCGTGCTGGATAGGCGCGATCGCCTCGGCCCTCGGTTGCAATGAGTCGATGGGTATGCGGCAGAAGAGGAGCGAGAAATTCGCCGATGTCCTTTGTATTGCTCAAGCCGACAACCAGCGCCATGGTTGGGCCCCCTTCGAGAAGTTCGGCAAGTGCATGCGCGGCTTGTGGATTGTGGGCACCGTCGATCCACAGTTTGGGTTCGACCTCCTCCATGCGTCCCGCGAGTGTTGCGGTCGCCAGGCCAGTTGCTATGTCAGAATCGGCAACCACCAGGCCTTGCTCATCGCGAAGCGTACGCGCCGCCAAAAGAGCACAGGCAGCATTGCGACGTTGATGGGGGCCACGCATTGCGAGCGCCGCTGGCACCGCCTCCAGATGTTCAGTCTCGACCCAAAGCGCGCGCTCCGTCTTGGTTGCCATGAGCGATCGTATCGAGGCACTTGCCGAGAGACCGAGTATGGCGGGAACTCCGGGGCGGAAAATGCCCGCCTTTTCTAGTGCGATTTCCTCAAGAGAGTCTCCGAGAAACTCGCAGTGATCCAGGCCAATACCGGTCACGATCGAGAGTGTCGACGGGATTGCCGTGGTCGAGTCTAACCGGCCTCCAAGGCCAACTTCGTAGATCGCCACATCCACCTTCGCCTCGTCAAAGAGCCATGCAGCAATGCCGGTACTGTGCTCAAAGAACGTGAGATTTGCTCCCAATGCCTCTATCGCCTTATGCGCCTCGACAAAGCCCTCGCGAGATACGTTTTTGCCATCAATGCGAAAGCGCTCGCAGATGGTCAGCAAGTGCGGCGATGAGAAAACGCCGACCCGATATCCAGCGGTTTGAAGAACCTGCGCCAGGAACGCCGAGGTTGACCCCTTGCCGTTGGTCCCTGCGATTTGCACCACGGCCATTGGCTTGTGCTGGAGGGCGAGCCCCTGAAGGCAGTCGCGCATGCGATCGAGCCCAAAGTCAATGCCCGACCGACGTGCTGCGAAGAGCTGGGCCAGCGCCTGGGCGTAGCCCGCATCAAGCAGGTCCGCCTCAGACATACTCTTAGGCTTCGGCGCGTCGACCAGCAAACCAGCGCAGGGTTCTCGCCAGCGTTGCTTTCAAGTCTTGTCGCTGCACAACCATATCCAGCATTCCGTGCTCCATCAGGAACTCGGACCTCTGGAAGCCCTCGGGCAGCTGCTGGCGAATCGTCTGCTCAATCACGCGAGGGCCTGCAAAGCCAATCAGCGCATTGGGCTCGGTAATGATGACATCGCCCAGCATGGCAAAGGACGCGGCCACACCGCCTGTTGTCGGATCGAGGAGAACCGAGATGTAGGGGACGCCAGCTTCCAAGAGACGAGCTCGGGCAGCTGAGGTCTTGGCCATTTGCATCAGGGAAAGCACGCCCTCTTGCATGCGTGCGCCACCTGAGGCCGAGAAAATCAGGGCGGGAACTCGTCGTTCCAAGGCTCGCTCAAGCTGGCGAGTAATCTTCTCGCCGACGACAGAGCCCATCGATCCACCCATGAACTCAAACACGAAGAAGCCGATTTCACAGGCATGACCATCGATGGTCGCGGACCCACTGAGGTAGGCGTCTGCCGGACCGCTTTTCGACTCAGCCCGTTTGAGCGAGTCTTTGTACTTCTTGCTGTCGATCTGGAAGCTGAGCGGGTCGGTGCTCTTCATGCCAGCGTCGTGCTCAACGAAGCTGTCTTCGTCGACAATTAGGGCAACGCGAGCCGGGGTCGGCAGCCGCAAGTGGTAGCCACACGCTGTGCAGACTCGGAGATTCTCTTCGAGATCGGTCTCAAACAGCGACTCGCCACATTGCTCGCACTTCGTCCACAGGCCGCTGGGAACAGACTTTTTACCCTCAACGGGCAACCCCTTCTTTCTGGACCACCATGCCATGCGGCCGGAGGATTACCCCGAACCCTAGGGGCCTGGCAAGGAGCCAGTGCGTAGGGTGACCATTTTTCTTTACCGGATCCCCTTCCAGCTGATATCCAAGCCCGAATGGCCTTCTAGGCACAACCCACCCTAATTTGAGTTTTAGAGAGAGGCATCTAATGAGCGAGTCTGTTCTTATCGTTGATGAAATCGCCAGCCGGCGGGATGAGCTATCCCGGGCTTTGGACGCAGAAGGATTCAAAGTCGTGCAATCTGATTCTGCCTCAGCAGCAGTCCGGGACATTTGGGAAAACCGATTTGTCGTGGTCCTAATTGCGTCGGTGCTTTCCGATACCCGCCCTCAGGCCCTCTCGGAGCAACTCATGCAAATGGCGCCGGAGATCGAGACCATGATCTACTCCAAGGGCGATGTGGCCCACAAGCTGGCGCGTCAAGCTGCGAGAATCCGCGACGGCGAAGTCGCGGCCTAGGAGCTCTGCTCTAGCGGGCGGTGGCGTGTCGGAGGATTCGCATGAGCTTGCGCCCGGTGCCCTTGCTTCGCTGGGACGTATCCGAGGTCTCATCGAGTCGGGCGATTGGGACCTCTGCCATGTGGAGTCCTAGGCGCACCGCCTTCACCATCATCTCGACATCCCACCCCTCGCCCTCGGCACTCATGCCAAGCGCCACGAGGGCTGGGTATTTGACCGCACGAAATCCAGAGAGCTCGCTGAAGTTGTGGCCATAGAGGACGCCGATGAGGCCAAGCATCGCCTTTTCGCGCACCCCCGACCTTCCGCGTTGGCGCTCGATCGAGGTCGCCAGGACCAACTCAGCGGAGCCGTTTAGAAGTGGTGCAAGCAGCTGTGCAAGATCTGCAGGATCTTCCGGGCCCAGTGGATCGATGAAGACAACGATACCGGGACGATTGGGAAGCGCGTGCAAGTGCTGGATGGCGCGTCGACACGCCCGCCCGTAACCGCCTTTGGTGGCACGAAGAACGACCGCGCCCAGATCTCTTGCGACCTGACCACTATTGTCCGTCGAACCATTGTCGACGACTACGACGGAGCGAATTCCTCGCCGCGGAACCCGTTCTAGGGTGCGCTGGAGGGCCCGGGCACAATTGCGTGCCACCATCACCACATCGACCAAAACTTCTGTGTCGGCTGCCACGAGAACGCCACTATACCACGCAGCCGGCAGCCGCCCTTGACCGGGCGATCCTGCGAAGGCACCCTCGGACGAGATGGCACTCACGTACAAGGACGCCGGGGTCGATATTAGTGCGGGAGATGCGCTCGTTGAGCGGATCAAACCGGTAGTCAAGGCAACGCACCGGCCTGAAGTCTTGGCAAACATCGGCGGCTTTGCCGGGATGTGTGGCCTACCGGCTGGCTACACCGAGCCTGTTCTCGTCAGTGGCACGGATGGAGTAGGCACGAAGCTCAAGAGCGCCCTGGCCACCGGTCGCCACGAAAGCATCGGCATCGATCTCGTCGCGATGTGTGTAAACGACGTCATCGTCACCGGTGCCGAGCCTCTCTTCTTCCTCGATTATTTTGCCACCGCAAAGCTTGAGGTCGACGTTGCAGCCAACGTTATTGAAGGTATCGCCAAGGCGTGTTCGGAAAGTGGTTGTTCGCTTATTGGCGGAGAGACCGCTGAGATGCCTGGTCTGTATCAGCCTGGAGAATACGATCTCGCGGGTTTCTGTGTTGGCGTCGTTGAGCGCTCGGATATTCGCAAAGGCGACGACCTCGCCGCTGGCGACATCATTATCGGCTTGGCAAGTTCGGGGTTGCATTCCAACGGGCACTCTCTGGCCCGCAAAGTGATCTTAGAAGAACTCTCACTGGGCTACGAGGACACCCCGGAGCTTCTTGAAGGTGCCAGCGTTGCCGATGTTCTTCTGGAGCCAACGTTGCTCTATGTTCGCGCACTGCGGGGCCTTTCAGATGCAAAGGTCCCTTGGAAGTCTGCCGCGCACATAACTGGTGGCGGTCTCATCGAGAATCCACCGCGCATGCTCACAAGCTCCGCCAATCTCGACATCGTCCTCGACACCCAAGCATGGTCGGTGCCCCCGGTCTTCTCACTGATTGCATCGGCAGGAATTGAGACCTTCGAGATGCGCCGAACATTTAATATGGGTCTCGGGATGCTCGTGGTCGTGCCCCCGGAGTCTGCCGAAAAGGCCTTGGCGGATCTCGATGCACTGGGCTACCGCGCGTCGGTGGTTGGCTCTCTTTGCGCCGGAAGCGGCGAGGTTAGGTTTTAGCCCGCATGCGCATCGCCGTCCTGGTCTCGGGCTCGGGAACCAACCTACAGGCACTACTTGATGCCGCTGCTGCTGGGCAGCTCTCCTCGGCGACACTTGCGCTGGTCGTATCCAATCGTCCAAACGTGAAAGCGCTTGAGCGGGGCAAGGCGGCTGGCGTGGAAACCCTCGTCGTTGACCATACGCAGTTCACTAGCCGCGAGGCATTTGATACCGCGCTCCTGGCAGCACTTCGGGAACACAACATCGAAGGCGTCGTTCTCGCGGGCTTTATGCGCATCCTCAGTCCAGTCTTTGTCGACGCATTTTCCAATCGCATCCTCAATACTCACCCTGCCCTGTGCCCGGCGTTTCCAGGCATCCACGCGCCGCAACAAGCCATCGACGCTGGCGTAAAGGTGAGCGGTTGCACGGTGCACCTTGTGGATTCCGGGGTCGACACGGGGCCCATTGTCTTTCAGGAATGTGTTTCTGTGGAGCCCGAGGACACCGCCAAATCGCTGCACGAGCGCATCCAAACAATGGAGCATCGGCTTTTGCCTGAGGCAACCGAACTTCTCGCGCGCGGGGCGTTAGAGATTGACGGACGACGTGTCATGGTTAGGGCGTAACCGAGATGGCAACCCTAAGCTACGACCTCATCGTTCTTGGCGATGACCTGGCGGGCCTCTTTGCAGCAACGCTTTGCGCAAGCCGAGGAATGCGAGTTCTTCTGGCTGAGCCGCGCAAGAACATCAGCAACTATCGGCTCGGAAAGGAGCTAGTGCCCGCAGCTCCTCTGGTGTTAACCGGCCTTCATCGGCCCGGCGCGGAGCGGGTAATCGCGGAACTCAATTTTGACCATCTCATGCGCCGGCGCCTGGAATCTCGGGGCACGCCGTTTCAGGTTCTTGGGCCACGCCTGCGCCTTGAGATTCACCCCGATCGCCAGCGCCTCGCTCGCGCGCTCCAGCGAGAATGCGGCGTATCCGAGGATTGGCTCGTCGCCAGTGAGCCTGTGCAGGAATCACTCGACCAACTTCTGGCGGATGGTGTTTGCATGCCGGGGACCGGATTTTGGGAACGGAGAGAGCTTGGGAAGCGAATGCCCGATGCCGTGGCAGCCGCAGACGCCTGGGTTGGCGCCGAGCCCTCTTCCTCCGAACAGTTCTTAGCGCATGCGTGCAGTCTCACCTCCGGAATCTTCGGGGATGACACGCCCCTCGCCCAAGCACGCTCTCTCGCGAATGTCTTGCAAGGAGTCCCAAGCCTGGGAGGAGAAGCGCAGGCGTGGAGAACGCTCTTTCTCGACAAGTTGCAGTCCCATAGTGCAGAGCATCGTGTCGTCGTGCCAGAGCAAATCGAATCCAGTTGGGGCAAAGTGACGGGGCTTGCCAGCGTCGACGACCAAATTCGCTGTGACCATCTTATCGCTGCCATGCCGGTGCAAGAGCTGGCTGCACTGTTGGGAGCCAAGGCCGCAAAGAAGCTTTCGAACCAGGGGCCTTTGCCGGAGGTTTCTGGGTACCGCTACACACTCAACCTCGTGGTCCATACAAGCGGCCTGCCTGAGGGGTTGAGTGATCTCGCCGCCAGCATGTTGGAGCCAAGCGAGAGTCCCTTCCATGGGAACTTTGCGCTCTTTAGCACTAAGCCCGCAGCAAGCCCTGGGCGCGCGATTCTGACGATCGAGGGCCTTGCGCCGCCCGCAAACGATGGTACCCCAGATATCGCTGGCATGCGCCAAGCTCTGCTTGAACACGCGAAGGCCCGTATGCCGTTCCTCGATGCTCACATCGAACTCATCGATAGCCCAAATGAACCGGCAGCCAAGGGGACCAAGCGCGACCTGCACGAACCCATCGAGCCACGTCCGATTTGGACAAGTCCGCCGGACGATAACCTGTGCATGGGAACGTTCCCATATGCGAGCGGGCTAAAGCAGCTGTGGATTGCCAGTGCTCAAACCCTGCCGGCCCTTGGCCTGGAGGGGCAGTTCATTGCGGCCTACGGAGCGGCGAAGCTCGTCAGCGCTGGCGCAACCAAAGGCAAATCATCGGCAAAGCCGAGTGTTCTCTCAGCGTCTCGCAACTAAGAACATTTCTCATAGGCTACGCGAATTCCCTGCAGCGCTAGAGTTGCTTTCCGAGGTGTGGACACCGCCCCAAAAAGGGGTCGCGCGAAGACCCGCGTCGGCCCCTGGGCAACTACTCGGCGAGAGACTTTGCTGCCAGCGCGGGCTCTCGAGAACCCGAGTGAATCCGGTGTGGCACGGCCTCGATCGTGCCTGCACGCCATCCCGGCGTGAACGCGCGGCTCGCGCCATCGCGCCATTGACAGAGCTGTGCTTCTGGACCGCTATCTCGATGGTGCACGACAAGATGCGTAAAGCACCTGAGCAGGCCAGGCTTGCCAGTTGGCACCCACGTCCCGGTATTGAAGTACCAGGAGCCATTGTCGAGTTGCCGAGCAACAGGCTCGTGCGTGTGGCCAAAGGTCACAAACTTGGCCCCGACAATGTCCAAAATGCGCTCGGAATTGAGTTCCATTGTTGCCGTGGCATCGACTTCGCGCCCACGGCTCGACCACAGGCTCAACCCGCCGCCCACAGCCACGCCAACAACGACACCAAGCAGTGCAAGCGCTCCGCTGAACGCAATCAGCGAGAGAAGTGCCAACACGATTCCCAGGCCCCAAAACGCGAGCTTATCTAGCATCAGAACCGAAGCCAGTTTGCCAAATTGATTTACCACAGGCTTGCGTGACAGGTCGCTCAGCTTGTTGACCTTCGCGATCGGCATATCCCAGAAGTCGGCGAGCGCGGTGAGACGCTTCTCGTGAGCATCGCGGACCTTGCGGCCTGCGGGCCCTCGCTTTGACTCCGCTCGCCACACCATGAGTAGGGTCTTGGCAAAGCTGTAGTATCCAAAGCCGAGGCGCATGCACCCACGTAGCCCCAGACCGATGCCAAAGCGCACATAGCCGGCCATAGACCACAGATCCATGTTTTGGGCTTCTGCCTCTGCCACGTAGCTCGTGACAAATCGAACGCCAGCCGAGTCGACATTGGTTACGATTTCGTCGCTATCGGGTTGTCTTGGGTAGAGCTGATATCGAAGCGAGCAACACTCATCATATTGGTGTCCGTGCTCAACCCATAAAACTCCCGGCTCAGAAAAAAACCAAGGATGGAAGTTCACCCCCACTACGACTTCTTCTGGTGAGATGGCACCGGGCCGTTTTGACTCAGGCATGCCTTTCCACGCAGTGGCGAGCCCTGCGCAGAAGGCGTCTTGGGTGCCCTTCCAGTGAAACTCGGTGTCGTGATTGCCGGAGATGATTTCTACGCGATTGCCTCGCGAGAGAAATCGAGCCATTGCGCGGAACACTCCGAGGTGTCGTTTCACCACAGCTTGCATCTTTGCGACGGCAACCGAAGGCGAACGCCTCAGCCCGAATTCTTGTTCCTCGACGGATGCCTTGTGACCTGCGAAATCGGGGTGGTCTGGGAAAATCGCGATCGAAACAAAGTCGACCATGTCGCCGTTGACGATGAGTCGCCAGGGCCGGCCGTCTTCTCGGCGGCGCGCGTAATACCGAAGAAAGCTGATGAGCTGCCGCTCAACGATGTCGATATGGAGCGTATTGGCCTCGCCGGCGCTTGGCGATAGATCCTCGCCAAGGTGGAGGTCGCTGATCACTAGGGTGTTGAACGCCCCCTCCTTCTCGCCCAGGGTGCTGGATCTGGGCGGGCCATCGTGGGCAACGTTTGAAGGAGAATGAGAAGACATCGTAGCTAAGGTCTCGGCAATAAAGGGTTAGAACTATATTCTGCACCGCTTCGCCAGCGTGCGCAACCGTTTTCGCACCCCAGCGTGCAAAGGTTTACGCATGCCGTCTATTCCTGTGATTCGCATTACATTAGGCGCCGATCCCATCACAGACATTATTGGCGCCAGGGCGTTTTCTCCGGGGAATATCGCTGTGATATGACCGGGCCGCCCATGAGACCCTACTTATTTGCCGTTATCTTGGCGCTAGCACTCGGCTTTTTCGCTCGCACCATGCAGGCCTTTGTGCGAGCTGCCGCACGCGGAGGTGCCGAGCCCAGGCCACGCTTGGACCAAATCCCGATGCGACTCGCATCCGTATTGATCTACTTTGTCGGTCAAAAGAAGGTCGCCGAAAACGGCCCGGGCCACATGAGCTCGCGGCACCACCTCATTATCTTTTGGGGCTTCCTCATTATTACGTTGGGAACCGCCGAGATGATCGTCTCGGGCGTCATCCCATCGCTAACGCTTAGCGCCCTGCTCCCAGACCTGCTGCTTCACCCACTGCGCGCCACCATCGACCTCATGAACCTCGTGGTGCTGACCATGGTGTGTTGGGCCGTCTTCCGCCGCGTCGTTCTGCGTCCACGCCTCATTGAGATGAACATGGATGCGGGCGTCATCCTCGGCGCGATTGCCTCATTGATGTTGACGCACTTGCTCTATCACGGCAGCCACGGCGCGATGTCCTTCGCAGCCAACGGCACGTACCTGGAAGCCGCACCGGTTTCGAACATTATCGCAAAACTGCTAGCGGGTGCCTCGGCAGGCGACCTGCACAATATTGAAGCGGCCTCCTACTGGCTGCACATGATCATTGTGCTCACGTTCCTCAACTACCTGCCCTACTCCAAGCACATCCACCTCATCGGCGCTCTTCCAAACATCTTCACGCGCAACCTTAGCGATCGAAAGATGGACCTTCCCAAGCTCGACCTTGAAGACGAAAACCAATGGGGCGTTGGCAAGGTAGAGCAGTTTAGCTGGAAGTCTTTGCTCGATACCTATGCCTGCACCGAGTGCGCTCGTTGCTCAAACTACTGCCCTGCGTACAACACGGAGAAGAACCTTTCTCCGATGCAACTCATTCACGACATCCGCTATGAGATGCAGGATCACGACGCGCTGCAGACTGAGAAGTCTTCTCTGGAAGCCGACGTCGCGAGCCTGGGTGGTGCTGACAAGGTCGCCGCAGAAGGCCAACTCAAGATTCTCAACGAGACGATTGAAGCACTTCCGCCAATGGTTGGTGGACGCATTGCGGAAGACACACTCTGGGCCTGCACGACGTGCGGCGCTTGCCAGGAAGTCTGCCCCGTGTTCATCGAGCACCCGGCGAAAATCATTCAAATGCGCCAGAACCTGGTGCTTGAGCAAGAGAAGGCGCCAGCTGAACTCGCTCGCACATTCCGCAACATCGAGCGGCAAAGCAATCCATGGGGCATTGCCGCTGGTGATCGCATGAAGTGGGCTGAAGGGTTGGAAGTGCCACTCATCGACGATGTCGAGAAGCCCGAGTACATCCTCTGGGTTGGCTGCGCAGGCGCCTTTGACGCTCGCATTATCAAGCAGACCAAGGCGATGGTGAAGCTTCTCAAGCAAGCCAATGTCGACTACGCCGTCCTGGGACACAAAGAAGAGTGCACCGGCGACCCAGCGAAACGCGCGGGTAACGAGATGCTCTTCCAGATGCAGGCCGAGACCAACATTGAAACGCTAAACGATGTGGGAGCGACCAAGGTCATCACCTCCTGCCCGCACTGCTTGCACACGCTTCGCCACGACTACCCGCAGTTTGGTGGCAACTTCGAGATCATTCACCACACCCAGCTCTTGGCGCATCTCATCGAGACGGGCGAGCTTGTGCCCGCCGGCAATGCCAGTGGCAAAGTCGTCTATCACGATAGCTGTTATCTCGGACGGTGGAACGACGAGTACGATGCTCCCAGGGCCATTGTCGAAGCAGTCACGCCCGAGGGCGGGATGGTTGAAGTTGAGCGCAACAGGAAGCATGGCTTTTGCTGCGGCGCCGGCGGCGGTCGAATGTTCCTCGAGGAAGAGGGCCCGCGCGTCAATGAGAATCGCACCGATGAACTCCTGGCAACAGGCGCCGAGACCCTCGCTGTGGCATGCCCGTTCTGTAACTTGATGGTTACCGACGGCGTGAAGAACCGCAACAAGGACGAAGACGTTGCGGTTATGGATGTCGCCGAGCTTCTCGCTTCTGCGATTCCCGACGTTCCGCTGACGGCTCTCAAGCGCAAGCCAAAGCCTGCGGCGACCGACGCCGACGCATAGCATTGCTAAACCTCATCTTGGCGTGGCTCAGAACTGGGGCCACCCAACCAGGCCTGTTAGAATGCAGGCCTATGCGAGCAAGAATTTTGGTTGCTCTGGCCCTTCTGCCGCTGTCGCTCTCGAGCGCCTGCGGTTTCGATGGGGCCGCTCCTGGTGTCCGCGGCGAATGCGCAACTGCCATTGGCGAGCCTCTTTGCGAAGAGACTCCCATTGAGACAAGCGCTGATGCCTGCTGGAAGTTGGTGCAATGCGGGTCTATTCCCGTGGCCAACGAAGAAGAGCAGAACTTCTTCGACTACGCCAACTGCTTGGCCCGGTTCGACAGCATCGGTGAGCATCGAAGCGAACTTTCGATGGCTTGCATTGCCGCCTCCACCTGCGACCAACTCCGCTTCAACAATGGGCCCGATCGCCCTGGGAACAATTCTGAAGCGATGCCCCCTTGCCTTGAGTACGGCGACCCAGAATGAGCCACTTTACACTTCGGACGTTTCTCTGTGCTTCTCTCCTCGGAGGCGCTTTTGTCACAACGACGCTACTTGCTCCAACTGCCGCCTGGGCGCAGGAAGACGATCGGGTTGCGGACCTCATCGAGCTTGTTCGCAAGCGGCCTTCGGGCAAAGATCGAGATGCCTGGCGTGATGAGCGTCGCGACGCTGCGCGAGAGCTCGGCACCTTGGGAGATAGTCGCGCTGTCCCCGTCTTGATCCAAATTGTCAAAACCGAGCAGTTCGATGCAGTCGGTGAAATCGCCATTGTCTCCCTTGGAAAACTTGGCGACGAGCAGGCCATCCCGGTTCTTCAGGAAGTTGCCGATGACAGCTCCCGCGACCGCTTTGTGCGAAAGGCTGCACGTTCCGCCCTGGCGAAACTTGGCGCCAAACCCTCCACGGATAGCACCGACGAACCCGACGACTCGAACGACAATTTGGCGACGAGTGGGCTGGGCTCGGTATCGGTAAGCGCCTCGACTGCTCCCGGATCCGTTGCGCTAGCACCCGATTTTGGCGATGACATGCTCGCAGCGAGTGACGAGCTAACCTTTGGCGTTGGAGACGGGCACCTCAGTTACGACACGGTGCGCAAAGAGGCCAGCTTTGATGGCCAGGCCGGTGCGCGCTACCTTCGCATTCGAGAGCGCAAGAGCATGGCTCTGCGATTTGAAGGCCGCGGTGATCTGGTAAGCGGACTTGTGAACTACGAAGGCGAGGACTCAAGCTCTCGCCTCGCCTCAGTAAACCTGGCTGGCGCTGCGCAAGCACGGTTCTACGAGGGCAGCGGCCGGTTCTTTGGCATCGGTAGCGCGAGTGCCATCCTCGGCTTCGACCATCTCCGAATCAACCGACCGGGCGATGAGAATACGACCCGCAAAAACCTGCTCTCCGGAGAACTCGATGTTTTCCTGGGCGCGGGATACGGCCGAGTACTCGACATCGGTGAAGCACTGCGCGTTCGACGCCTGGAGGCCGTTCTCAAAGATCGAAAGCTCCTGGGGCGCCCGATTCGGCCCGACCTTGCCGAGCGAATCATGCGTGCTTGGTGGATGCTCCGCAGCGAAGTCGGATTTCACGATCGACTTGTTGCGACGGTCGCACTTTTGCGGGAAGCCGGCGTTCTGCTTGGCGAACCCGATTCTGGGACGAGCTATGCTCTGCTACAAGTTCTTAGAGACGGGCAGCTAAGCCATCGAAGCGAAGGCCTGCAAGTCCACGTGGGGCTTGGCGAGAGCGTACTGTTTCGGGATGACGATCTGGGCCTTGAAGAAGGCCGCATTGAGACGCTTTCATCCGTTGCTAGCTACGGGCTGCAAAACCTTGAGGGCAATAGCGAGGTTCGTGCCCAGGGGCTGGCCCGCTATCGAGTACTGGCAGAGGAAGACGAGAGCAGCCCTTGGGCCCTACTCGGCTCGGTCCATTGGCGCGACTACCACTACGGGGAAAACTACGACCCGATTGGCGCCCTTGATATCGGTGTAGATGCGGGCGCCAGCAAAGACGGACTCGACGACTCCGAGTTGGCGACGCGCATTGGCGGGTCCATCGGATGGCTCTGGGTTCCATCGCGCGCAAGCCGGTTTCGCGTCGCCGCAGAAGGCCGTCTTGAGTCCTCAGAAATGTTCCTAGGCGTCACGTTCGAGGGCCGCTATGGCCTTATCGATGCTGGCTACATTGGTGCTGCGGCGCAGTAGCGGGCGAGCTCAGCACATGTCGGGCAATAGCGCCTGAAGAAGTGGGCTCGCCTCGTCGGGGCTCATGTGTAGTCCTCGCTCAATATTGCGAACCCACACAACGGTCCCAAGAGCGTGCACATCACCAAAGCGCACAGCGACTTCGGCATCGATTGCCATGTCATCGCGCTGATCTTTCGAGAGCTCAAGGCAGCAGCCCTCGCGGCTCACGTTGACAATTCTCGCATCGCACTCGTGTTCGTGCCACGAAGCCAAGATTCGACAATCGACGCCAAAGCGCGCATAGCGCCTGGGCGCAACATTCTCACTGTCGGCTAGGGCTTCGGAGAGAAGCATGTCGTGGGCTTCTCCCGATCGAAACGCGATGATGGCCTTGGCGCTGTCTGGCTCGCGCTTCACCACCGTCCCTCGAAGCCTGTACTGACTCGCACTGGAGTCGATGGTCACACGCATAGAAAGCGGCCTTCCAACCTCGTATCCCGGGTCAGCGATTATGAGGCCGCCCCCAGTGAGGTAACCCCAGTACGCACTGAGCAACTCATCGCCGCTTCCGAAACGCACATCGATTGCCGTTTCACCGCCCCCACCCAAGCCTCCGTCAACCATCAATCGAGGGTATCAATCGCGGCCCGGAGGTTCCAAGCGCAATCCACTGTCATCCAGATCAGCTCAGTGATTCTCTAACGTTGAGACCTATCGTCTCAACAATCGCGTCAAGAGGCAGATCATTGGGATCACGGCCGAAAGGCTCCTCTATCTCCACGCCAATTTCATCGATTCCGTACAGGCCAAATGCCACCACTGCGGCCGCAGCAGGTGCATACCAGCCCATGGATCCAATCATTGTAAACGGCGCCGTGAAACAAAAGATCGTTAGGAAGCTCTTGATGTGGTGGGCGTAGGCAAAAGGAACGGGAGTTCGGAGAATGCGCTCACAGCCGCTCCACAAGTCGACTAGGTCGCTTAGCGTCTGCTCAAGCGTCTGCAGCCGCAACTCTGTGAGAGCACCGCTATTTGCTTCCGCAGTAAACCTCTGCCCCAACCAGGCGATGATGCGAAGAGGTGGGCCCTCCAAGCCCTCAAGCTCCGCAGCGCGTTCGCCAACATGCTCGGAGGCCGCCTCGACAGTGGACTCATTGCGAAGGTAGGCGGAGAGCACTGCACCAAACGAAGTGATTTCTGAAGCGAGCTGCTGGCGTTCTTTGGAACCAAGGTGCGGAAGATACGCTGCACACTGACGAGCGAGGTCACGGCAATTGCTGACAACGCCGCCAATCAAAATGCGCCCCTCCCAATACCGCGCATACGAAGCATTGGTGCGAAAGACGAGGAGCAGGCCCAGCGCTACTCCGACCATCGCATGGGCAGTTCCAGGAATCGCCAACTGCAGAGTCGTGTGCTGGCGCAGCAAGATCAAACCGACCGTGAGCAGACCTACAGCAATTGTCCGTCCAATCACCCTCGGCAGAACGGTGCCCCGCACTCGCAGCACGGTCGCCAGCCAGTTTTGGGTCGCGTACTCGATCACAGAGGCATCTTATCGGTGGCACGGAAGTGAGTGCCACGATGGGCGCAATTTTCCCGTCCGAATACTTCTTAGCGATGCAAGCCGAGATGACTGACTGGCGTTGGGCCCCAAGAGCAAGTATTGCGTGAACTCGCCTCACGCCCTTGAGCCTATGTGGGTTCAAGTGTCCCAGGAGCAACCTGGATAGCCATGTCCAACTGGTGCCTTGGGTGGCCAGCCTGTGCCCAAGTGCGCCCAACGTACTGAATCTGCAGGCGATCGCCTGCCGGCAGGAACTGGCCCATGATTCGCATCAACGCAAAGCATGCGCTCCCTTGGAAAACTCTTCGCGATTCTCGCCCCCCTCGCCCTCGCCGCCCCCGTTCTCTCCACAGCAGCATGTGGCTCGGAAACTGGAACCGGAACCAACGATAGTTGCACAGGCGACAAGTGTGATGACCTTGATCTGCCCGACTCCGAGGTGCCTGCCTCCGCCTGTGATGGCGTGATGCACGATGTCAGTGGTCGCAGCAACGAGCGTGTTGCAGGACGACTTCACGATCCAGTCGCAAACCTTCTTTGGCACAACGACGAGAGCTGCCCAAGCACGTACCAAGACATCATGGCCAAGCTTCGCGAAGTCGATACCGAAGGCTGTACGGACGAGCGCGATGGCATCAAGACCCGCGTTGTCAGTGAGACCGCTCAACTCGCCGAGGAGGCAACCAGCTACCGACTTGTGACATCACGCCGCTGTGGTGACCGAGCGGAGCACGACATTCTCTTTTCTCTCTTTGGCGTTCGCGCAGGCGCAACAAGTCTCCCGGAAACGGTCGAGATTATCGCCTTCGACAAGACCGAAGGTGTTTTCAACTATTACGAAGCTGGGCCTGATGCCATCGAGTTCTTTGGCAACTCACGCGATATGAAAAAAGGCTCGCAAGGCAACACACGACGCTGCGCCGTCTGTCACACGGGCGGTGGACTCATTATGAAAGAGCTCGATACTCCTTGGCTGCACTGGGAAGGTCACACCGACACTCCGGGCGCCTCGGATCTCGTAACCGCTCACGCCGACCTTGGAACCAAGGCCAGCGGATCCAATATGGAGAGCGTTGTGAAAGCTGGCAACCGCGCTTGGAACGAAGCTCGCGTGGACTTCCTGCTTGAGCAAGGCACGCTCCAAGACGTTCTTGAGCCACTGTTCTGCACGGTCGAAGTGAATCTCGACAACGGAGCCGACTTCCCAACCACGAAGATGACGCGATTTCCTGTCGACTCTCTTCTCGACCCACATCTTAAAGGCTTTGGAAGCCTCTCCATTGAGAACGAAGACTACCTGGCGCAGATGGAAGCAAATGGCCAGGAAGTTCCCGGCATGGGAGTTCCTGATACCATCTTCGCGTACGCCTTTATTGAACGCGCTCACGCCGACAACAACTTCGTTGACGCCCTTATCTCTCGCAACATCATCACAGAAGAGTTCGCAAAAGACGTACTGGCAGTGGATATGACCCGCCCGATTTTCTCTGAGGATCGCTGTGGACTGCTTCAGCAGATGCCAACGGAGCGCGCCGAGGATGCGACGGCTGAGCAACTCACCGAATCTGTCATTGCAGCGCTTGCAACGGCTGAGGCGGGAACTCCTGCCGGCGACCTCCTTGCCAACCTAGAGGCTGAGGGCGGTCACTCAGAAATCGTCGATACTTTTATTGAAGCCTGCGAAGGGCTCACATCGAAACAACGCACCGAGCGCTTTATGCGAATCCAGTCCCTCAACCGCAACAACGCTCGCAGCCTCGCCGTATTTGAGTTCGCGCAAACCCTCCCCGACGACAACCTGCGCGTGAACGAAGCATCTCGTCTCGACCCGACTACCTGTGACCTGACAACCGACTATGTCAGCATCCAAGCGGTAGCACCTGTTCAAGAATAGCCACACTGGTTACTATTGAACGCTCCCAAGAGGCACGCCAAGGCGTGTCTCTTGCCGTTTCGGCTACTTCTGGACCCGGAACACATCTTGCGAACGGACCCACCATGACGCAGCGATTCACCACCCCACTCCTTCTCGCAATTGCACCGATCCTGCTCATGGCCGCTGCGTGTACACATCAGCACGCACGACCCGCGTTTGCGCGAGAGCTTGCCGAATCGAACAAGGTGACCCTCGAAGATGGCACCGTCCTAGAGCCGCAAGACCTTCAGTACACCCATGAAGGAACCATGGTGCTCACAACCGACGGTCGCCGAGACGTGCTCCATCCAGGCCAAGTCCGAACGGTAGAGTCCGTGAATCGGGTCCGCGGCATGCTGCAAGGGTTTGGGATCGGGGCCCTCGTCGGGGCCGGAACAGGCGTCGTCGTTGGACTGTCGGACGGTGACGACCCCGAAGACACGTTCATCGCATTTAGCGCCACGGACAAGGCAATACTCTTCGGCAGCCTCCTCGGGATGCTGGGTGGCGTAGGAGGCGCCGCGGTGGGCTTCATTGCTGGGAGCCGCGACGTCTACAACTACGAGGCGACTGGGGCGCCCAGAATCTCGGTCGTCCCGACAACAGGCGGTGCCCAGGCCTCGCTGAGCCTAGCGTTCTAGCCCGGCTTCGCCCTCCAACGTTGATGTCGAAGTAACGCGTGCGAAGGGGCGGACCCTGTGGCTTCAATGCGGTACCCAAGCCACAGGGACACCTAGGGCTACTTCAGCTACTTCAGCTACTTCAGCATTTCACCCATGGCCGTCGACATGCACGGCACCCAGACATCACAAGCCGCCGAGCTATCACAGGCGGCGAATCGCTCTTTCCATCGTTTGTCCCGAGTGACATAGCCTGATCCCATCGATCCACCACCGGCACAGAGTTTTTCGCCCTCCATGCCCCAGAGCATTTTGAAGCGCTTTGCAGCGGCTTCGTGATCTACGGTGCCATCTTTTTGCTTGCCAGCTTTGCTACCCATTTCCGTCTTAGAGTAGGCAACAGAAAAGGGCTCCAAGCACTCCGTCATCTTTGTCGCGTAGGAAGAGCAATCCAACGTTGGTCCCGCATTGTCGCCACCCGATGGCTTGGCTGCATTATCGCCGCCGCCCTTGTCCTTCTCGTCTTTTGAACACCCCATTGCCGATAGTCCGACTACCAGCAATCCACCTACAAACAGTTTTCCAAAGCTCGTCATGATAATGATTTTCTCCTTCTTTCTGGTCGGTACTCCAACCTCGTAACAACTTGAGTTCTGCGGTGAGCGCGATGCTCCTTAGCCTACTGGCCCGGCGCTATCGGCACGTTTGAAATCGGCCGTCGTTGTAGTGCACGCCTTTGGCCTTCTGGTATTTGCCTGCACCTCGGTACGTTTCCGTCAGCGTGTAGGAAATGAGTGTGCACAGATTCTGCCCTTCGGGCTTTACCAGCATGTAGCCCGCTTTTGCGCGGTCTAGAGGGACACCCAAGTTGTTCTTCCGAATCGCAAAGTCTTTGCTCCCAGAGAATGCCTTGATGAACTTCACCTTGTAGCCAAGGTTCTTCAGTTGCTTCTTAGCCAGCTTGACGCCGTAGTCCTTGCCGTAGCCCTTCGGCTGCTCAAACGCACTTCCGCTCGCCTCGGCGCTGCTTCTCAGTTCCGCAAGAGCTTTCGGGATCGACTCGAACGTTGCCAGGTCTACCCGCTTGTCCAAGCCAAGTGCCTCGTACATTTGGTTCGCCTCGTTGATGTACTTGTCCTGTGCCTCTTTCGGGAAGACCATATCGGCGATGCGGTAGTGACGGCGCCACCCTCCTTTATTGGGGACAGACTTCACAAAGAATCCAATGCGCTGGTCCCCTTTGAGCTTGCTGTAGAGCAGTGGCCGATTGTTAAAGCTCTCGACTCGCTCTTTGACCTGAGCATCAACATTGGCTGTAAGGATGGATTCCCAGTTGCCTGCGGCCTTGCACCACAGCGCTGGATCGCGCTGCGGACCATTCACCTTCATGAACGAGCAGCTGTTAACTCCAACGTTCTCGAACTTTGGCAAAGCGCAAGCGGCTGCCACGGCCTGGGCATGCTTGCGAACGCTCGCAAAGCGGCTTGAGAGCAATGGCACGTTTGGGTTCATGAGGTTGTAGATACTGGCCTCGACCTTCGCATCTCCCATGACTTCTTCCGCGAAGCTTCGACACTTGCCCTCGGCCTCCTTTGCGGATCGCACGGATAAGTCCAATGCGCTGCGCAGGCCATCGTGATACGCCACCCACTTCTGCAGTGTCGCGCCAAGTTGCTTGCCCTGCTCGGAATGCTGCTCTTCTGCCGAGAGCGAAGCCCACATGCGTGAGCACCGCGCCAAGCCACTCTGCAGTTCTGACAGGTGCTTCTCGATGTAGTTTGCATCCGAAGAGCGGGCCAGTGTCACGCGCTTGCCATCGTAGTACTTCGCTGCGATGGCCCCTGTCGCCTCGATGTTGCGAACCGTTAAACTCAAGTTGTTGAGGTTTCGCCCGGCCTCTGCTGGCGGTGTGGGAAACGCAAGGAACGATAGTAAGACGAGTAGGATGAAGGGTTTCATGAATCCTTTATTGAGGTACGGAGCGATGTACCTTTGCTGTGAGGAGCTTCCTTTCTAGAAGCCTTAGCCACACCTACGCAACCTGATGAGCCATTCCGGGCCGAAATGGTCGCTTGGATGCACACGCTATCGAACGCCAAACGGGGCGTGACCACCACTCGGTCCGGAAGCGATTGGCAGTATGAGACAATAGTCGCGAACTCAATGTCTGGGGGGCAACTGAGTGAAGCGCACCATGGCAAGCAATCAACCATTCACCGTTATGGGGCACGATTTCATCGTCGTTGGACGTTCGAGCCGCCCAGTCATTCCCGAGGTTCTATCCAAAGCCGAGGGCGAGGTTTTTAGCCTGCTCGTCCGAAGACTAACCAAGGCCGAAATTGCGGAGCAGCGTGAGACATCGCTCGGCACTGTTTCCAATCAACTGAGGCGCATCTACCAGAAGCTCGCTGTGGGTGGACGGACTGAGCTGCTCGCTCAAGTTGAGTGGCACGAGGACTAAGAATACTTATGAGAACTGATGGCGCAATATCCATATTAGAAGCGGCCTACCGACTTGACGTAAACGAGCAGGATTGGCTCCAGGGGGTCGCAGATGCCGCGAAAACCTCCTTTGGCAGTGACTCTCCCTCGGTCTTTGCCACCATCTTCATGCTTGATGCAGGAACGATGGTCCCAGCGCGAATGCTTATGTCACCGCCGCATCCCGAGCTCCTCGAAGCTATTAACGAAGTGCAGTCTAAAGCGCCCCCCGACGCGCTATTGGCGATGTATCGAAGTGCGGGTTGCGATAGCCTCTCGGCGTTTAACAAGAGAATGGGGCTTCCTCCCGAAGTTATCGAGGGTCTCTTCGCAGAGAAACTGCACGGTCTAGGGGTTCGAGATTCGGCCTGGGTTCAGGGGCTCGACAGCACCAATCGCATGGTCTCGTTTGTTGCCGCTTTGGCGAATGAGACAAGCCTGCACCCTCGAACGAAGCACACCTGGGATCGCATCTCGGTGCACATGGCAGCAGGACTGCGCTTGCGAGGTGCGCTCGCCGACACACACGTTTCCGTGGATGGGGCCGAAGCAGTTTTTGACGCTTCGCTCAAGTGCGTGCATGCCGAAGGCGAAGCGAAAGAAGTCTCGGCGCAGGAGCGACTTCGAGACGCTGCTCGTGCGGTAGATAAAGCGCGTCTTCGAGGCGCCGATGCAACGGAAGCCTTGGAGTTGTGGCAGGGGCTCTTTGCCGGTCGCTGGACTGTCGCCGACACCTTTGACTCAGACGGACGCCGCCTCTTTGTGGCAATGAAAAATGACCCAGACGTAGCAGAGGATCGCTCGCTAACCCGCCGCGAGCAGCAGGTGGTTTCACTGGCAGCGGTTGGCCGGCCCGATCCAATCATCGCCTACACACTAGGGCTTTCGAACTCTAGCGTTCAGACCCATCTGACGCGCGCGATGCAAAAAATGGGCGTTGAGTCGAGAGACCAGCTCGTTGAGCTCGCTAATACGGCCGGCGCTCCGAGGTAGCGGCTCGTCGCAAAGCCCACGAGCCCATCGCGAGTGCATGACTCGTATCAGCGAAAGCTGGAGGCTCTCAGCAGCTTGTCTCGGGCTGCTGACTGGTAGCCGCCCGGACGAGGCCGGCGCTCTAGGCGCATGCGCTGGGGCGAGTCGGCCGGCGCAGGACGTGAGCCGAAACGGCGAAAACCATCCCGAGCAGCTGGGATGGTTTTCTATAGTAGCGGGGACAAGATTTGAACTTGCGACCTTCGGGTTATGAGCCCGACGAGCTACCGGGCTGCTCCACCCCGCATCAAGTGAGGAGCTTTCTACGTGACGGGAGACGTCCTGTCAACAGCTTGGGCGAATTCGGGAGTAAATAAATGCTGAATCATGCTCGGTGGATAGAGCTGCTAACCTAACCCGCCGTGGCCACAACGACTCCGCCGAGGCGACCCTGGTTTCGCCGCATAAATGCGCCGCTGTGGGCCGCCTTGGCCTCTACCCTCCTCTGCGCCCTGCTTTACACGGTGCATAGAGCAGGCATACTGGCAGTGCCTGGCCTGATTTCCTGGGAGCAGCGAGCGATTGATATTCGCTTCCAAGTGCGCGGAGCGGTTCCTCTCAAAGACGACCGCGTTGTCATTGTCGCCCTGGACAACGCGACCCGCCAAGGGATGCCGTCGCTCTGGCAAAACCGGCGGGGGTTTTCCGAGCTCATTCGCAAGATAACGGCTTCGTCGCCCAGGGCGTTTGGGATCGATGCGTTTTTTGCGGCCCCAGAAATCAATCTAAGCCCGAGCACGGTCGCGGAGGTGCGCCAAGCGCGCGCGACACTGGCTGCGCAAGCTGAGCCCCTCTCCGATGCCGCTGCCGCAGCCAGCGAAGCCCTGGAGCTAGTTGACGAAGAGACTCGCGGTGATGCCCTTTTGGCCGACGCGGTCCGAGACAGCGAGCCGCTTGTGCTTGCTCTGCTCTTCTACCTAGGTGGCACGCCGCTGCCCCCGGGCAGCCCCGAGCGCCCGGGTGCGGAACATGGCCGGGTGGACGAATCCGTCTTCCTGGACCAACCCATTGGCCAACGCCCTCCCCGCGCCTCCGGTGCGGTCGTTCCACTGCAAGCCATTGGCGAGCAAACCAAGCACATGGGCCACGTCAATGTGCGTCACGACTCCGATGGCATGGTTCGCGAGGCTCCGCTTGTCATTGAGAGCGCTGGCCGGTTCTATCAAAGCCTGAGCCTCAAACTCACGAGCATGGAGCTTGGAGCCACCACAAGCTACGCGAGCGGTGACACCTTTGTGACGTTGGGGGATACGAGAATCCCCCTAGACACGCAGACCTTTGCGCGAATCGCGTATCTGGGGCCAAACAAGACGTTTCCGCGCATCTCCGCCATGGAAGTGATGCAAGCGGAGGCGCCGCACCCAGCCCTGCACGACAAGATCGTACTGCTTGGCTACACAGATTCCGCTCGAGATAAAATCACCACGCCACTTGAGCGACGACTCGACGGCGTGGAGTTACACGCAACGCTTATCCACAATATGTTGCACGGCGAGCTTCTTCGTCACACCGGCGCCAGCGTGACGATTCTCGTGATCCTCTTCTTTGGAGGCATGCTCGCGCTACTGCAATTGCGCTCCGTTCGAAAACGCGGGGTCTGGATGCTGGGCCTCGGATCTCTCATTCTCTTCATCGGCTACTGTGTCGCTGCGCAACTCATCTTTTCTAGGTCCAATCTTGTTATTGAAGTGGCTGCGCCTTTGCTTAGCGCTTTGGTTATTACGCTAACGGCACTCACGACGGCGCTGGCAACCGAGGGTCGCGAGAAGGCCCAAATTCGCTCGGCCTTTGGGCAGTACCTCCAGTCGACCTTGGTGGAGCGGCTGATTCAAGATCCCGACCGTCTCCGACTTGGCGGTCAGCGTCGAGAACTCACCGTGCTCTTTTCCGACATCCGGGGCTTTTCTCGCTTCTCAGAACAACTCGCACCTGAACTTCTCTCAGACTTCCTCAACGAGTATCTAACTCCAATGACCGAGCTTGTGATGGAAGACGCAGGCATGCTCGACAAGTACATCGGTGATGCTGTGATGGCGGTCTATGGCGCACCATTGCACGTTGCGGATCACGCCATTCGCGCCTGCAGAACCGCACTCTCGATGCAAGCCGCCTTGGCGCCACTGAACGACAGCTGGAAGCAGAAGGGACTGCCTGAAATCCGCATCGGAATTGGCATCAATACCGGCGAAATGAGCGTGGGAAATATGGGCTCACAGCGGCGCTTCGACTACACCGTCATGGGCGATGCGGTGAATCTTGGCGCGCGGCTCGAGAGCCTAACCAAGGGCTACAACGTGGGAATCTTGGTCGGCGAAGAAACCAAACGATTGGCTCGAACCGAGTATGCATTTCGAGAAATCGATCGGGTGCGGGTACTTGGGCGCAGTGCTGCGGCCAGCGTGTATGAACTCACCGGCACCACTGATGAACCGGGCTTTACCGAAGCGCAGCGCACGCTCTTTGAGCAAGGGCTCGCCGCCTACCGTGACCAGGACTGGAACGCATGTGAGGAACGACTCACGGCATTTCTTGCCGAGGTGCCAGGTGATGGGCCGAGTACGACACTTCTCGGTCGGCTAGAAGACCTTCGAAGCACAGACCTTGGCGACGAATGGGACGGTGTCTTCGACCAGCGCGTCAAGTAGCGCCCCCCTTCGTGCATTGACCCAAAAGCTTCGCATTGCTAAACATCTCCCGTGGGCAAAAAGCAGCATATCGACCGCATCGTCGAGACCGCGATCTACCTGCAAAGCGAAACTCGGAGGCTCGCCAAGGAGCAGTGTGCCCTTCATGGCATTACCGCAACCCAGCTCGCTGTCATCAAATTGCTGATGGAAATCGGCGATCTCAGTCTCTCCGAGCTGAGCAAGAAGATGGCTGCGCGCAATAGCACAATCACCGGCATCGTAGACCGAATGGCCACGGCCGACTTGGTGCAGCGAGCTCGCTGCACGGAAGATGGCCGGGTATGGATGATCCAGCTCACCGACCGCGGGCGCGACATCGCTGCCAAGGTACATGTCGCACCGTGGGATCTTCTTAGAAATTCTCTTAGTTCACTTAGTCAAACCGAAGTCAACCAACTTATTGGCCTGCTGGGCAAGCTTGCCGCACACGTTGAGCAAGCAGCCTGCAACGGCGAAACAAGCGAGGCACCATGAACGCTACCGACAAGGTCATTATCTCCTGCGCACTCACCGGCGCTGTCACCTCCAAGAGTCACTGCCCGGCCATTCCGTATACGCCCGTGGAAATCGCCGAAGAAGCCGAGCGCGCCTACAACGCAGGTGCGGCAATCGTTCATATTCACGCGCGGACCAACGAAGGTGCCCCTAGCTGGGACCCCGAGGTGTTTGCCAGCATCAAGTCCGAGGTCGAGAAGCGCTGCCCGGTACTTATCAACTGGTCCACAGGCGGTGCCGGGCCGATGAGCGAGCGCGTTGCACATCTAGAGCGAACCAAGCCCCATATCGCCGCCCTCAACATGGGTTCGATGAACTACGCAAAATGGCGCCAAAGCAAAGGGGCATTCGCCTTCAAATTTGTCTTCCAGAACTCGTTTGACGACATCATCGCCTTCGCCAAAGCGATCAAAGAGTGCGGAGCGAAACCCGAGATGGAGTGCTTCGACACAGGGCACGTGTATTCGCATCACGTCCTTGAGGACATGGGGCTTATCGAGAAGCCGTACCACTTCTCGTTCATCATGGGTGTTCTTGGCGGCATTCCCGCAACCGCACGTCACCTCTCGTTTCAGGCGGAAAACGTGCCTACAGGCTCTCGTTGGAAGGTCATCGGCATTTCCCGTGATCAGTGGAAACTCTGCATGGCGGCCCTGAGTCTGGGGGGCGACATTCGCGTCGGCCTCGAGGACAACTTCTACCTGCCGAGCGGCGAAATGGCCGGCTCCAACGGTGAGCTCGTCGAACAGGCCAGCAAATTGGCACAGCTCTCTGGCCGCAGCGTAGCCACGGTTGACGAAGCCAAGGCACTGCTCTGGCCAAATGGAGGCGGGAATTTCTGATTCCTTCCCATACGAAGGCCCGTACGCCCACGAGCTTCGAATTCTCACCGACATTGTAAAAGATGCCGGCAAAATCCCCCTGCGCTATCACGGCAAGGACATCGACGTAGAGCGAAAGGAGGGCGACGAGCCCGTCACCTTGGCGGACCGCGAGGCATCAGAGTTTCTCGTAGACGCTGTTAGCAAGGCCTTTCCTGGCGATGTCATCATTTCCGAGGAAGCAGAAGACGATCTTCGGCGGCTTGATGCCGAGCGTGTTTGGTACATCGATCCCATCGACGGAACCAAGTCGTTTATCGCTGGAGGCACCGGCTACTGCGTCATGGTGGGGTTGGCCGTCCACCATCGTCCTGTGCTGGGAATTCTCTACCAGCCAAATCTCGGCACCCTGCTCTACGCCTGTAAGGGCGGCGGATCTTGGGTCCAGCGCGGGGACGCAGCGCCGGAACGACTGCAGTGCTCTCCCCTTGTTGATCCGTCCCGGGCCCGCCTCTTGTCAAAAAACGGTGGCGACAGGCCTGCAATCCGCGAGACCTTTGGATTCCCCGAAGACGAGCACCTGGGGTCTATTGGCTTGAAAATGGCAGCGATGGCCCTGGGAGCGTGCGAGCTCTACGTCAACTTGGCCACCAACTGTTCGAGCTGGGACACCTGCGGGCCAGAAATACTCTTAGAAGAAGCTGGCGGCAGACTCACCGACATGCATGGCAAACCGGTGCGCTATGACAATGCAGTCACCACGAGTTTGCAGGAAGGTCTTGTAGCTTCAAACGGCCCTATGCACGACATATTCATTGAGCGGCTCACAGCGTTCGTGGTCAACAAACCGAAGGCCGACTCATGACAGACGCAGGCGACACCCCTCACGATTTGATTCTCTTCGACGGAGTGTGTGGCCTATGCGACCGCTTTGTGCAGTTCTTGCTTGCACGCGACCGTGGCGACCGCTTCCGATTCGCCGCATTGCAGTCGCCCCTGGGGCGCGAGGCTGTATTGCGCCATGGTGGCGACCCGGATGCCATCAGCACGGTGTACCTGATTGAGCACTGGGGCACCGATCGCGAGCGCGCACGGGTTCGGGGCAAGGCGGCGCTCTATGCGATTGACGCACTCGGAGGTGCCTGGCGCATTCCGGGGCTTCTGCGACTCCTTCCAGCGTTCCTGCTCAATATTGGCTACGGCATCATGGCAAAGCTTCGGTATCGGCTCTTTGGGAAACTTGATGCCTGCCAAATCCCTTCGCCTGCGACTCGCTACAAGTTCCTCGACGTAGAAGCGAAGTAATCTACAATTCTATGTAGTGCTGCTCCGCCACCCATACCTCGTGCTGCTCCTGCTCGCAGCATGTGGTTCGCCGGCAGAGCCCAAGAACGCCACTCCGCGGGCAATCCCTATCGCCGAGCCAGCGGTCCAGCCGGCCCCAAAGCCTGTGGTCCAGATGCTCACGGAGCTACTCTTCCCGCCTTCCGACTCTCTCGCCTTCGCCCACAGAGATGCTGACGGCGATGTCCTCATCGCTCCCTCTCTCCGCAGCGCGTTGGCCATTGGCAGTACGGTGCTCGAAAGCGGCCTTCACGTCATCAAGCTCAAACCCGACGGCTCCATCCGCTGGAGTATTCAGCTCACAACCAATACCGAGGCGCACGCAACCAGTCTTGCGATTGACAGCTTAGGCAACATCTACCTCGCTGGTTCGTATGCCCGGGACTTCCGAGTTGGAGACACAAGCATGCGTTCCCAGGGCGACCGAGATGCCTTTGTTGTGAGCCTTAACCTCGGTGGAACGCTGCGCTGGATGCATTCCCTGGGCGGCGCGGCCCGCGAAGTAGCCTTGAGCCTCTCCATCTCCGAGGAATCCAACCTCCTCGCTATTGGGGGCTGGGCCGAGAGCACGTTTGAGTTTAAGAAGAAGCGATACAGCGGCCGTGGCAGCGCCAAGGATGGCTTTGTTGCGGTCTACGACCTTGAAGGCGCTCCGCGCTGGTGTGAACGTTTCGTCGGCAGAGGTGCAAAGCGGGTTCGCGCTGTCGGATTTGATCAAGACGAGCTGATCGTAGCTGGAACCCTGACAGATAGGCTGATGCTTGGAGCCAGCACCGTCTCTTCGAAAGGCGGCTCAGATATTTTCTTAGCGCGATTTGGCGCCGATGCGAAACTCGCTTGGCAACGCCACTGGGGCAGCGCGAAGAACGACATCGTGCATGCGATGCGAGTAAATCTAGATGGCTCTCTTCTCCTTGCGGCCGAAACTCACGAAGATTTGCAGATCGGCGATCGCCTTCTTGCGGCCAAGGGCGGGAGCGATGTGATCCTGTGGGAAGTTGCCCGTGATGGCTCACCCGGTGCCTCGCTCCGACTTGGTGCCACAGGCGACGAGATACCAGTCGAGCTTCAGCAGCAAGGGCCGATTCAGCTCTCTGGATTTCACGTGGGCACGACGAACCTCGGCTTCGAAGACCTGGATGGCGGCGACGAGGCCCGCGCATTTGCAGTCTCGATCGACGGAGAGTTTCGAGTGACCCGAAGCCGATCACTTCCAAGGTGGCAACGGCACTCCGTACAGAATGGCGCCCAACTCGGCAGAACCGAGGCAGGGACCGTTCTCCGCTATTCCACGGAGAACACAGTCGTCACGAGTCGCTAGTTCCCTGCGACGGTCATGCTGGCGATACGAACCGTTGGCGCCGAAATAGAGCTTCGGAATTCGAGGTCGTTGCCAAGCATATCGATGCCTTTCAGCATCGTGTCGAAGTTGGACGAAATTGTGATTTCCGAGACCGGCCGCCCAAGCTTGCCATCTTCAACCAGGAATCCAGCGGCGCCCCGAGAGAAGTCGCCAGTGATCGCGTTGAAGCCAAAGCCCATCATGCTCGTCACGTAAAGAGCACCTTCGCTGGCAGCTAAGATTTCTTCTGGTGTGCTAGCCCCCTGCTCCATAAAGAGATTACTGCTGGTTGGTCCAGGGCTGCCCCCAACTCCACGACCCGCTGAGTGCGTTGATTCGCGCCCCAGCTTGCGTGCCGTGTAGGTGTCACAGAGAACGGTCTTGAGCACGCCGCCGTCGACGACGATATTCTTGCGAGTCGGCAGTCCGTCGCCATCAAACGACTTGGACCCAGGAGCACGCTTGATGAGCGGATCATCCACAATCGTCACAAGATCAGACGCGATGGGTGTGTTCTCCCGCTCCAGAAGGTATGTCGACTTTCGATAGAATGCACTTCCGTTGGAAACTCCAAAGATGGTGGAGACTAGTGAACGGGCAACCTCTGGCTCGAAAATGATGACGCGGTCACCGGTATCAATTTTCTCAGATCCAAGCTGGCGAACCGTGCGTCGCGCTGCTTCAACGCCAACCTCTTCCGCGGAAGCGAGGTCGCCAAGGAAGCGGCTTGCTGTCCACCAGGAACCATTGCGCTTCTTGCCATCGGGCTCGTCACAAACTGGCTCCACGTAGAACGAAACGTAGCTGCCTTTGCTGCCACCAACAAAGCCCGCGGTATTGGCGAAGGCCATGCCTCCGACAACCCTCGACCAGGTAGCGCCCTGCGAGTTCGTGATGCGCTTGTCGTAGCCAAGAGCGGCTTTCTCTCCGGCAATCGCAATCTTGAGAGCCTCTTCGGCAGTCATTCCTTCGACCGAGGGGTCATACAACTCAAGGTCGGGAAACTCGGTGGCAAAGCCGCCATCGGGCAAGGTATTCAGTTCGTCGGGCTCGCTCAGTTTGGCGAGTTCAACCGTGTTTGCCACCCATGCCTCCAGAGCGGCCGGTCGCAAATCCGAGGAGTAGGTAATGGCGCTTCGCTTGTCGCAGAAGACGCGCAATCCAACGGCTCGCGAGCCGGCTTCCTGCACAAGCTCTGCCTCTCCCATGCGGACCTTGGTGGTTAACTCGCTACCGTCGCGAACCATCGCTTCGGCATCGTCAGCACCCTTGGTTTTTGCGAGAGCCGCAACGCGACTGGCAATTTCACTTAGCTCGTTTACTAGATCACTCATGGGTTTCCTTAGCTAGCGCTGGTTCCACCAACGGTGATCTCAGAGATCTTGATTGTGGGAGTTCCAACGCCCACGGGAACGCTCTGGCCCTCTTTGCCGCACGTCCAGATGCCATCGCTACGCTCGAAATCGCTGCCGAGCATAACCACTTTGCGAAGAACTTCGGGCCCATTGCCAATGAGGTTCACGCCTTTGAGAGGAGCGGTAATCTTGCCATCTTCAATGAGGTAGCCCTCGGTGAGGGAGAAGACAAAGTCGCCGTTCGAAATGTTTACCTGACCACCCGAGAACTTCACCGCATACACGCCGCGCTTTACCGAAGCGAGGATTTCGTCTGGTTCGTGATTGCCACCGAGCAGTGAGGTGTTCGTCATGCGAGGTAGTGGCATGCAGCGAAACGACTGCCTTCGCCCATTGCCCGACGGGTCCACGCCGTAGTGCTTGGCCGAGAGTTCGTCGTGCATGTAGCCAACCAGCTTGCCCTTTTCGATAAGCACGTTGCTTTGCCCAAGGTTGCCTTCGTCATCAACGTTGATGGCGCCGCGACTTTCATCGACCGTGCCATCGTCAACGACCGTGCACAGCTCAGACGCCACCATGTTGCCGATTTGGCCGCTGTAGTTGGATGTTCCCTTGCGATTAAAATCGGCCTCCAGGCCATGCCCAACAGCCTCGTGCAGCAAGATTCCCGAGTCGCCCGCGGCGAGTACGACTTCCATACCGCCTGCTGGTGCTTCGCGCGCATCGAGCATCGCTGTCGCAACTCGCACGGCTTCCTTGCCGTGGTCTTCTGGCGTTGCACCCAGGGCCTCAAAGTACTCAAGCCCTTTGCGACCACCACCGCCTGAACTTCCGCTTTGGCGCTTCTCACCGTCCTGGACAACCACGCTCACGCCAAAGCGCATCATCGGCAAACGGTCGCGAACCATCCGTCCATTTGAGGAGACAACAAGCGTCTCGCGAACCTGTTCCACGAAGCTCGCGTTCACCTTGATGACTTTGTCGCTTGCGGCCCTCGCCGCGACATCCGCGCGCTTGAGGAGTGCAAGCTTTTCTTGTGGCGGCTGCCGTAGAGAAGAATTCTCAACGGTATACCTCGTCGTCGGAGTGATTTCTTCCAGCGAGAACGCGTGGTCGGAACCACCGCTGCTGGCGATTTGCCCCGCGGTTCGCGCCGCACTCAGCATGCGTTCAATGGTGAGTTCTTCGCAGTAGGCGTATCCAGTTGCGTCGCCCTTGGTGACGCGGACGCCGAGGCCCATCGTGACTCCCTGGCCAACGTTCTTGATCTTTTGGTCTTCTAGGGAAAAGTCTTGGGTGGAGCGGTATTCGAAATAGAGGTCGGCATAGTCGCCGCCGGCATCGAGAGCAGCCCCGAGAAGCCGTTTGGCGATAGCACGGTCGATTTCGTTTGCGCCGCCGGGTGCAAAAGGCGCGCGTTCAATCGTTTTGGTATTGCTGGACATGGGGCTCCTAAGGATTTGGTCGCCCGGTGATTTCACCAAGCACAGCTTCTGCAGCTCGCGCTGCTTCATGGATATCGGCTTCGCTTCCGCCCAGCCACAATCGGCCGAAGGCTCCTGTGCAGCGAAACTCGAGAAGGTTTACGTCGGCGGCTTTCTCCGCCTCATTGGCGGCGAGCGCGGCGTATCCCGCGGGATGCACTTCAAGAATGTAGAGTGCCTGCCCGGCCACAATCATGTCGCCATGGCGCATTCGATTGATGAGCTGGCTCTGCTTGCCGTCGATTCCTGTGATGATTTGCGACGACATGATCTTGGGGATTAAACGCTCCTCAATCGTGACGCCCATTTCAGAGACTGCCACCTCTGCCGCGTGACGCACCTGTCCCTGATCGAATTCGTGAACCTCAAGCAGGCCGTAGGCTCGCTCGACAATCTGCATACCGGGCTGACAGCTGGTGCCTTTGAGCACCTTGTCAGTGATCTGGTTGATGGCAATTCCGGGGGAAATCTCCAAGAAAAGTGCCGCCTGATTTTCAAGCGGCATAAAGCCTTGGCAGATGGTCTGCAAGAACCCCGTGACCTGAGGTTGCAATGAGTCGAGGACGGTAAGGGTGCGCAAATCCATGCGTTGTCACGATATTCCCCGCCGCCCTGCAGTGTCAACTCAGGGCCGGCTCAACTCGGGGCCAGCGCAACTCAGCGCCGTGACTTGGGCTTGGGCTTGCTCGTCTTGCCGCGGCTCGATGTTGGTCGCGCCGACGATTTCTTACCCGCTCGTGGCTTGGATGTAGCGTTCTTCCGAGCTCCTGGCTTGGCAGTCCGAGCTCCTGGCTTGGCAGTGCGAGCGCCTGGCTTGGCAGTGCGAGCGCCGGGTTTCGCAGTTCGAGCACCAGGCTTTGCAGCTGTTGCCCCTCGAGTTCGGCCGGCCGGCTTTGGTTTTGCGGACCGACTCGCGGGCCTAGCACCCGATTTCGATGCATCCGCGCTTCCACGCTTGGGCTTTGGCTTCGCTCCAACGACGAGTTTCGACTTTGTTGGCCGCCTGGGCGTACCGCTCTTCTTGTTCTCGGTACCAGCTAGTGCCCTAGGAACTGGCAACGCCGGTGCAGTCCCATCTTCTTCTTGCTCCCGGTAGCGCGTTAGAAGCTTGGTCTTGGCCTTCTTGCTGCCGCCCGGCGTGAGATTTGGCGTGACCCGGTCACGGGTTCGATCAGAGCTGCGCCGAGCTTTCTCTGTGGTTTCGCGCTTGACGATCCACTTTCCTCGACTCACCAACCCCTTTGTCAGGGTGACGTTGGCAGCAGCATAAAGCTCCTTCATCTCGGACTGGGTGAGCTCTCGCGCATCTCCCACGCGCAAGCCATGGAATGTGATCCCAGCGAATTGCACGCGCTGAAGCTTGGTGATTTCGTGGCCAACAGCTTCGAGCATGCGGTGAAGCTGGCGATTTTTGCCTTCGCTAAGAACCACTTCGAGCCAGTCGTGACGACTCTTGGCCTTCAGACGCTGAACCTCTGCGGGTTTCGTCGTCGTCCGGTAGTCGATTTTCACACCGTCGCGGAGCTTCTGGATATCTCTATCGTCGATGCTGCCCTTGATCTTAATGTGATAGACCTTTTCGACTTTGCGCTGCGATGACGTGAGGGCGGCCGCCAACTCACCGTCATTGGTCATCAGCAACACGCCCTCGCTGTAGAAGTCGAGGCGACCCACCGGAACAACCGAGGCTGGCAGGCCGGGCATGTACTCCATCACTGTTCGTCGACCTTCTGGATCGCTCACAGCAGTAATGCAGCCTTTCGGCTTGTTGAAAATTGCGTAGAAAAGGTCTTGGGGGTGGATTGGTTGGCCATCGACAATGACCCGGTCCTTATCAGGATCGATCTTTGTTCCAAGGACAGTGACCTTCTTGCCGTTGACTCGTACTCGCCCCTCTTCGATGAGGACTTCGGATTTGCGTCGCGATGCAATGCCACTCTGAGCGAGGTATCGCTGTAATCGTAGTTGGGCCATAGGGCTAAGGTGTTTCTTCGTCGTTTGTTTCGTCGAGTTGCTCAGCGCCTATGTCGGCATCGGGCTCTGGGCTAAATGGGTCTGCGTGATCTGGGCTGACAGAAGTGTCCTCCCCGACAAAACCACCAACATCCGTGTTCTCGTCGTGTTCCGCATCAAAGTCGCTGGGCGCCTCCGGTGCGGGCTGGCGATCTACCAGAGTTACATCCGGCATGGCAGTGGTCATGTTCACAAGTGTCGCTGCTGGATCAAATGCGTCTGAAGGATCGACTAGGTCTGCATGCCCCGGCACAGTTTGGTCTGGAATGGTGTGCTCAACAACGAAGCCAGAGGCGTCTGCGAGTGCGGATGGATGCAATATCGCAGCTTCGTCCTCCATGACCGTATCCGGGTCCACAGCGGCGAGTTCCACCAGCGTCTCTTCTGCGTTGGGCTCGTTGCCCTCGTCGTTCTCAGGTGTCATGGCATCTTCCTCTCGCTCGGTCTCTAAGTCGTCGGTCTCGTACTCGTCGGCGTCGATTGGCGTCTCATCGAGGCTGGACGGCTCGTCCACGCTCGCGTGCAGCGCCTCGGGCTCGGGCGCATTGTCAGCGCTCGCCTCCTCAAGATCATGGTCCGAGCTGTCCAAAGCCGCGTTCGCATCTTGTGCATCGGCCCTCGGCTCGTCGGCATCGTCAGCGCTCAGCTCCGCCTCGTCGTGACTATCCGATTCCTCGTGCTGCGGCTCGTGAGCCAGCTCCGCCTCGTCGTCGCTCAGCGCAGCCGCGCTGGACCAGCCGTCATCGCCAGGGGGTGCAGCGACGGCCTCAGCATCGGGCGAAGCCTCAGCATCGGGCGAAGCCTCAGCATCGGGCGAAGCCTCCATCTCATCATCGACGTCCCCTTCGTCCTGCGCCGCAAACTTCTGCGCAAGCTCTTCAAAGGACGAGACGCGCCCGGCTGCGTCCGCATCGAACTCGCCAGAACGTTCATCCATCTCGACGGAGTCGGAGTCCGATGTGGCGTCGAGCTCACGTAACTGCTCATCGCTTCCATCGCGGCTCGCGGCAGACTCGGCATCCTCGAACACATCTTCAGGGTTGTTCTGAGCAGACTCGTCAGCCTCTGACCCATGGTCGTCGGCCAAGCCAGACTCTCGCTCCGAACTCTCACCAAATGCCGCAACCGGCCCCGCATCCACTTCGGGTGCAGGATTGTCAAAACTCGATGCTTCGGCCGATGCGGTCCGCGAATCTCCAAGCTCGTCCACTTCCACATCGACGGCATCCTGATCTTCACCGGTGACCAGCAATTCTTCGTCAAGCCCGGGAACCTCCGCATCAAGCGATCCAGCGACTTCAGGAGTCGAGTCCTCCGCGCTAGCGTCAACGCCCTGGTCATCCATCAGAGGCTCTGGAGCCTCTAGACCTTCCTCACGCTCGGAATCCGATCGCTCCGAAGCCTCCATGTGCCCTTCTGCCAATGACTCATCGGTCGGCAGCACTTCGGAGGGCTGCTCCTCCCCATGGTCGTCGTGTAGGCCTGCTTCATCCTCCCCGGGAGACTGGCTTGCGCCGTCAAACACCGCAGGCGCATCGCCATTCTCGGAAGGCTCGTCGCCATAACTGAGGGCTTCAGACACAACGTCAGCCTCGGTAGCGTCTAGACCGTCTTCGGCGGCACCTTCGGCGGCATCCAAACCATCCGCATCTTGTAGGGCCGAGACCGCCTCTTCCGATGCATCCGGGGACGCGTCCATTTCCTCAGCGCTGGACACTTCGGAGCTATCCATTGCTTCGAAGTCATCGGCATCGGCCATTGCCGTTCCATCAGCTGTGGGCGATCCATCAACATCAGATCCGTCCAACGCCTCAGCTGCCGCCGCATCTTCCTCCGCTGCTTCCGCAAACGAAAGTGGCATCACCAAGGGCGCGTCTCGATCGAACTTCTGCTCAGCTTTCTCGGCAGCTCGTGCAGCCTTTTCGGCTTCCTTCGCCAGGCGCTTTTCTTCCGCCTCCTCCTCGGCCCGGGCAACCGCAGCAATCGCCTCTTCTTCGCGCTCTTTGGCTACTTGGGCCGCAACGGCGCCAACGTCGACACCACTGATGTCGGCACCGAGCTTGTCCACCTGGGCCATTCCCTCGTCATTGAGTTCGTGGAACTCGCGCAAGGTTGGCAAATCTCGCAACTCGGCCAGGTTAAAGAATTCGAGGAACTCTTTGCTGGTTCCATAGAGAAGCGGTCGGCCAACTTCTTCTTTCTTGCCAAGAATTCGCAGCATGCTGCGGTCCAACAAGACCTTGACGGTACTCGCCGAATCCACTCCGCGAATGTCATCGATTTCGGGACGCGTAATCGGTTGGCGGTACGCGACGATCGCCAAGGTGTCGAGCTGGGCCCGCGATAGGCGAACCGGCCGCCCGGCAATGAGCTTCTGAATCCACTCACTCGACGAGGGATGCGTGCGGAACTGATACCCGCCAGCTACGTCGTGCAACACAATACCGCGCTGGCTGTAGTCTTCGACCAGGAGATCGAGAGCCTCTTGAATCTCTTGTCGGCCCACATCGTTGCCGAGATACTGCCGAAGATTGGGAACGGTAAGCGGCCTGTCGGAAGCGAAGATAAGCCCCTCGACGACGCGCTTGAGTTGAAACGCGGTATCTGGGCGACTCTCGGTTTCTTGCGTTGCCGCAATGAGCGCTTCTTGCTCGGCCTGTTGGGTTGCAGCTTGGATGGCCTCACGCTCCGCCGCCAGCGCTTCACCGGCCAGCGCCTCCACAACTTCCGGAAGGTTTAGGGCATTGTGCACTGCGGCGACTGCATCGGCAGCACCGCGTTCTTTGCGCTTTCTTCGAGTTTGGCTCACAGCTTCAGTCCTCTACCGGTAGTCGTCTTCGCTAGGTAATTTGTCCAGGAGCTTCTCTTTCAAAGCCTCCACGGCACTTTCGATATGAATCTCTTCGTCGTCGTTGTCGCTACCTGTGCCCTCGAGCTGCGTCACGCGAATGAGGCCCAGTTTGCCCATCTCGAGAATGGACAAGAAGGTCACAACAACCTCGTGGCGCGCCTCTTCGACGGTCATCGGTGTGTGCATAAAGGTGAAGCATGAAGACAGGCTGATGCGGCCTTCGGCAACAAGCCTGTCACTGAGCACGTTGATGCACTGGCTAACTGAGAGCCTATCGATGGCGACGTTGTGGCTAACTGCGATCTTCGCTTTGCCAAGCAGCCTGTCGAGCGCGTCCAGAAGCTTGGTGACGGGGAATGGAGCGAGCGGAGCCAGGGAATCCTGGTCCACTGCATCGGCCAAAACCTCGTCCTGAGGTGCGCCGCGGGTCCAGATGTTGCGCCCGACAACGGGGCGGGAACCGAGAATCTCACCGGCTTCTTTGTACTTCTGATACTCCAGAAGTCTTCGGATAAGCTCTTGTCTCGGATCGGCTTCCTCGCCCTCCTCGGCTTCGGCCTCATCCGCTTCGATCTGCGCTTCGGTTGGCGGCAAGAGTTCTCGGCTCTTGATGTACGCCAAGGTCGCGGCCATGAGCAGGTACTCGCCCGCCACGTCCAGATCCATCGACTTCATCAGATCCAAATACTCTAGGTACTTTTCTGTGACGAAGGAGATCGGGATATCAATGATGTCCAGCTCGTGCTTCTTGACAAGGTGCAAGAGCAAGTCGAGTGGGCCCTCAAAGACGTCGAGTTCGACGTTATATCCGCTTGATTGGTTCATTGGCAGTTGCATTAGGGAGCGGAAAGCTCCAGAGCCTGCGCGAGCCCAATCAAACTCGACCAGTAGTAGTAGGCTGAGTAGGACACGTAATAGAGCGCCCTTTGCAGCTGAGGGATCATGATGACGGCCAGAAGCACGAACGGCCCATAGACGGAAATCTCTTGATACTTAGCGACGTACTTGTGCGGCAGTAGGCCTTCGAGAATCGCTCCGCCATCGAGGGGATGTGCGGGAATGCAGTTAAAGACGGCCAGCCCGAAGTTGAGCATTCCGGCCATCATAAAAGCGCTGTGCACCTCTCGCTGAGTGACCCAACCTTGCTTGGTTGCAAGAAGGTGCGCGACGGTAATGATGATGCCCAGCAGGACGTTCATGGCGGGACCTGCGAGGGCAACCATCATGTGTGCGGTGCGCATCTGCAGCTTGCGGGTGAAGGCCGTTGGATTGACCATTACAGGCTTGCCCCAGCCGAACCCCATGCTGCCGCCATGGGTGACGACGAGGCTGATCAGCGGGAAGGCCACGGTCCCGATTGGGTCGGCGTGAGCCAGAGGATTTAGCGTTGTCCGGCCCTGAGAGCGGGGAAGCCTATCGCCGAGTTTGTCAGCGACAATGGCGTGCCCGTATTCGTGCACACAAACCGATAGCACAAGGAATATAACCCCTTGAAATATAAGCCTGATTTCGTCTGACGTGAAGTCCATAGCGCAGCCGCCCTTTGTGGGCCCGGGGACTCTACCTTGTGCTTCTGACACTCGGCGATCCCGGGATCGGGTTGTAGCGCGTTGAATGCCGCTCAGGGGCGAGAAAACGCGGCTATTCCGCTTCGAATTGCGATTTAGGCCCGAGGATGGTGCTGGCGGTAGACCTCAAGCATCCGAGCCCGACTCACCTGGGTGTAGATCTGGGTTGTCGTGATGTCAGCATGGCCGAGCATGGCTTGAACCGCCCGCAGATCAGCGCCGCGCTCCAGAAGATGGGTAGCGAACGAGTGCCGGAGCTTGTGCGGTGAGATGGCGCGGGTAATCCCGGCGCCTCGGGCGTACTTGCCCAGGAGCTTCCAGAACCCCTGTCGCGTGAGCGGCTTCTGGCGATTGCCCAAAAAGAGCGCTGGCAAGTCGTCGCGCCCCTTGGCAAACAGCGGCCGAGCTTCCTGCACATACCGCTCGATGCGATCGCCGGCGAGTTCGCCAAAGGGCACCAGACGCTGTTTGTTGCCCTTTCCTGTGACACGGACGTAGCCGCGCTCCAGATTCACTTCTCGGTGCTGCATGTTGCACAGCTCGCTTACGCGCACTCCCGTTGCGTACAAGACCGCTAGCATCGCCGAATCCCGCAGCCCCCTAGCCGTACTCACATCCGGCGCTGAGAGCAGTCGATCCACTTCCTCGGTCCCAAGAACGACCGGCAAGGCACGGCCGATCCGCGGGCTATCAAGAGTCTCGCTCGGATCCATTTCCAGATAGCGATCGGCAACAAGGAAGCGAAATAAGCCTCGGATCGCAACCATCGCCCTGGCCCGGCTTCGAGCCCCAAGCCCCTCGTTCACAAGCTGAAGTAGGTAGTCCGTGAGCATCTCGGTGGACGCCAAGCTGATTCGATCGAGCGCTTTCTCAGGCAAAAAACGCCCTAAGCGCGCCAAATCACGGCTGTAGGCCTCGATGGTATTTGCAGCCAGCCCTCGCTCGACCTTGAGGTGTTGCAGGAAGAGATCGACAGCGCGATCAAAGTCGGGGGCTCGGGCCACTCCACACTGTCGCACCTGGCCCCCAGGGTGGGCCAGTTTCCCCACTTTTCAATCCCGTGAATCCTGCGAACATGGAGCCTATGAAACTCGCTTGGCTTGCTGCTCCCATCGCATTGTTGTCGTTCTCTCAAGTTGCCGAAGCGCACTTGCGACTCACCTCCCACGAAGCCCGCTATGGCGATAGCCAAAAGCAAGGCCCCTGCGGCCTCACGGATGGCGAGCGCACGACCGACAAGGTTTACATCGCCAAGCCTGGCACCCAGGTCATGCTCACCTGGGATGAGTTTATCAACCATCCAAGTTTCTATCGCATCGACTTTGATCTCGATGGCGCTGACTTTGTGAACCCGGTTGTCGCCTGTGCAGACAAGACCAGCATCGAAGACTGTTTCGATACGACCAACGTCGGGCCTTACATGGTCAACAACATTCCAGACGATCCTGCGGCCGTTCAAAGCTACGTCTTCACGCTACCCGATGTGGAATGCACGAACTGCACGCTTCAGGTCATCCAGGCAATGCACGACAAGCCGCCGTTTGAAACCTCTCCGTCCAACAACGACATCTACTATCAGTGCATTGACATCATTCTCGACAACAACGGCCCAGATGTCCTGACGCTCGTGGACGGTACCGCACCGGATGCGGGCCCAGGTCCTGGCGAAGATGATGCCGGTGCCGTTACGGGAGCAGACGCAGGTCTGAACGCTGGCGATGCAGGCGGCGATGATGGCGGCGGGGGAGCTTCGGGGAGCGGCTGCCAAACCTCCGGTTCCTCACAGAGCGGCGGCCTCTGGCTACTTCTTCTCGGTGCGCTTTGGTGGCGTCGCCGCAGTGCCAGTGGCGCCGAAGCGTAGCTGCTAGCGCTTTCGCAAGATCACAACACTGTCGAGGTCTTCTTCGCCAAGTTCGATTTCCTCGTCAGCTTTGTAAGAAAAGTTATGAGTCGCGACGTGTTCGAGTTCGGGCACGCTCGCAAGCAATCGCAGGAACTGGTTTTCGTCGTAGGTTCGAAACTTCCAGGTCGTTTCGTTCCCCAGTGTTCTCGTTGGCATCTTGACAACCAAACGAGCTCGCAGAGTTTCTAGCCGCGTCTTGCGGTTGGGGGGCTCACTATCGATGCGGCACGTCACTTTTGTGCGCCCTCTCGCCCCGGTGTGCTGCTCGCTATCGTGCCGCTGGTCGGCGTAGTCGCTCAGATGGAACCCCAAAACGTAGACCCCGCCTTTGCGAAGCGACGCGGCTACGCACTGCAAATGGGCCCGAGCGGCTTTCTCCGTTAGGAGGTACTTGAAACTGCTCACCAGGCAATGCGCCATGGCGTAGCGCTTGCGTGGCCGAAAGCTGGTCATATCGTCGACCCAAAGCACGCCACCCAGCTTGCGTGCATCCAAACGCTCGCGGGCGTAGGCAACCATAGCCTCCCCGAGGTCAAAGCCATGCACGTCGTGGCCTCGGCGCAGGAGCCCTTCCATGAGACGGCCGGAGCCGCAAGCGGGCTCGAGAATGGCGCCTCCACGTTGCGCGTAGCGATCGTAGAGAGTCTCCAGAAAGTCGACTTCCGCCTTGTTGCGGCTGGCAAAGGCAATGTCGTAGTAGCGCGGCAGCTGATACCAATCAGCCACCTCGTAGTGTAGTCGAGCCATGTGCAGTCGAACCTCTGATGGGTCTCGGCTACTGGCGCATGGTGAAGCGCCCAGAGGCAGGCTTTGGCCCATGCCCTTTGCGCTTCTTTGGAGCTGGCAAATTTGGATTGGGACTAATGCCCAAGCGCGCGTACTCAATCACGGGCTGGTAGCGCACCTTCCACTTGTCGGTGCGAATCACTTCGCCATCTTTGTAGACACGCCGTGTCTTGGAAACCTTGTAGCCCGGGTAGCCAAGCTGCTCGACCACCATGTGCCCCATGCCCATATTCGGATCTTCTCGAGTTACCGTTTCAAAGTTGATGCGCTTATCAATGTTGCGCTCAAACTCGATCTCGTCGAAAGGCTTCTCTTTGCCGAGAATCTCAACGTGGGAAACGCCGCGAGCCACTCGGTAGTGAATGACGACGGGAAAGTCGTACGGATTGCGAAGCTGCAAATCGACCCGGCTTGCAACCACGGTTGCATCGAGTCCTAGCGTCACATAGGTGCTTGGCCGTGAGTGCGGTGTCACCTTTAGAATATCGAGGCCGCTAAAGAAGGCAGCGCCGTGCAGGGTTGTGGAAATCTGGCAAGAACCGCCCGCCATTCCGTCGACCATCTGGCCCTGGGAGATTACGTGCGCCATTTTGAAACCATCTTCGAGAAGGCGGTCCCCGGTGAGCGCGTTAAACGAGAACTTCTCGCCCGGCTTGAGTACGTAGCCGTCAATTTTGCTGGCCAGGAGCTTGAGATTTGCGTTGCGAGTCTTCTCAGCAACCGAGAACTTAGTCTTGAAGCTGCCGATCACCTTGGAAATGTCGGAAACACCCAAGTCCTGAATGGTTTTCTCGGCCGGTACCGCAACCCCTTCCAAGGTGACGTCGTCGGCTCCGGTTCGCAGCGCGACTTCAAGCGCACTCACGGATCCAAAGAGATCGATTGCCAGCCCGTCTTTGGCCTCGTGAACTTTGCGGGCCTCAAGATCTAAATATGCGTTGGCTGGGCCCTGGTCCATTCGAGCCTTAATGGGAGCCAGCGCCGCTTCGATGCTCTTGCGATCGGTCCCAAGTTCGGCACGCGAGATCGTCTCGACCCGGTCGCCAAAGTGCAATGCAATCGATCCCGTGGCGTTAGAAACCCGGGAAGGCGCCTCTACCTTGCTGGAAGCACTCGCCTTTGTGCCCTTCGCGGGGGCGCTCTGGCCTGCTCCGGCCGGCGTGTGAGCCGCCTCAGCGTCGTTGCTCTGGGTGAGGTACGTCCCTACCCCGGCTGCGCCGAGTAGAAAGAACAGTCCTGCTGCGCCTAGGTATCCACTGCCTGCTTTGCTCATCTGAGGGTCGATTGTAGCACCAGCCACGAAAACGACGAGTTTTTCGCCGCCATCAATCTGCACGGATCGCCATCTCTCTTTGACAGACACCCAACCATAGGGCAGCCTTAATAGAGAATGGGTTCCATAGTTCAACGCAATAAAGTCATCGCCAAGCGCAAAGGCACTCTGGCCGCGGTGACCGCGGGCGGCTCCGTAGCTGCCCTGGTATTGCTCTCGCCAGTCATGGGGGTCCTCGGACTCGCCGGCGCCGCATATCTCGGCTACGACTGGTTTCACTTCCGAGCAAAGAACGGCCTTCGCTTCTAAGCGGAGCGCAGTTCTCCTGTAATTCTCCGTATCGATTCTCTCGTCCGATCGAACGACGACAGTGGTTGACTCGACTAGCGCGGACCCACTCATCGGCCAAATCCTAGATGGCCGATACCGGGTAGAATCGCACCTTGGCGAAGGCGGCATGGGAGCCGTCTACAAGGCCGAGCACATTGCTATGGCCCAACCGGTGGCCATCAAGGTTCTCTTGACGGAGACCGCAAACGATCCAAGCATGGTCAAGCGCTTCATCCGCGAGGCTCGATCGTGCTTCCGTATTGACCACCCAAACTGCGTGCGCGTCACCGACTTTGGTGCCGCCGAGAACGGCGCCCTCTACTTCGCGATGGAGTATCTCGACGGCCGGACCATGGGAATCGACCTGCACGTGGACGGCGCGATGTCGAGTGCTCGAGTCCGCCACGTAGGATCGCAGGTCGCGGACGCCCTGCACCATGCCCACGGTCTTGGCCTAATCCACCGTGACCTCAAGCCTGGCAACATCATGCTTCTGCAGCGGGATGGGGACCCCGACTTTGTCAAAGTCTTCGACTTTGGCCTCGGCAAACTCGTCGACCAAGGAGCACGCCTTACAGGACTCACGATGTCTCCTCTCACCCAGGACGGCATTGTCTTCGGAACCCCCGAGTACATGTCACCTGAGCAGGCTACCGGGCAAACTCTCGGTCCCGCCAGCGATGTTTATACCCTCGGTGTTTGCTGCTACGAAATGCTCACGGAGCACCTGCCATTCAACGGTAAGACATTTACTGAGACGCTGAGCAAGCACGTTACCGAAGCTCCCATCCCACCAAGCGTGCGCTTCCCCGAATTGGCCATCGATCGGGCGCTAGAAGACCTCGTGATGCGCTGCCTTGAGAAGGATCCCGCGAAGCGGCCCACAGCCGCGGATCTCGCCACGGGCTTGCGCACCGCTGACAAAGGAGAACCTCAAGCGAGCCCAGTGTTGGCGAGTTCGGAGACACTCCTCGTGTCAGAGGCGAGCATGGCGTCGATTGCCGGAGCTCATCTTGAGCCCCCGGAGCCCTCGGAAACCGTCGAGTTCGCCCAGCGTCGAAACCCACGCATTCTTGCCGTTGGTGGGATCGCGATCCTTCTCCTTGCGGTTGGCGGCCTAATCCTCGCGACTCGTGGAGGCTCAACGAAGGCTGCGATTCTAGCCGATGCGGGAACCGTAGACGCGGCAGCCGCTCCGCCTTGTGACGCAGCTCTTCCTGTTGATGCGGCCGTAGAATTTGATGCTGCGCCACCGCCGCCGATTGTTCCAGCCAAGCGGCCCAGTAGAAAACCGACCAAACCAAAGGCCAAAGCCGATCCGGGGCCTGATGAACATCTGCGTGCCGCGGAGAAAGCCCGGCGCGCGGGAAACATCCTGAAACAACTTTCCGAAGCAAATGCAAGTCTTGGTGTGAACCCCAAGGGCAAACGGGCCGCCTATCTCGCCGGTGATGCACTGAAGCGAAGCGGTGACAAGGTAGCTGCGTGTAAGTTCTTTCGGCGTGCAGGTAGGCAGCACTATCGAGCAGAGGGGTGCAGCGATTGACCGGCCTTTGTCGCACTCCGTACAATTGGGGTTCAACACTTAGTTAGAGGCGAGAGCTTTCTGACTTCAGGAGGTTCCTCTACGTGTCCATATCTCAGGCTAGCGCGCAATCCACCCCAACCGCAGGAACAACGGTCGGCGACCGATATCAACTCGGCAGAGAGATTCGTGCCACTCCATTTGGAACCGTACTAGAGGCCACCGACACAGTTTCGGGCGATGGCGTTGTAATTCACCTTCTGCACAAAGAGTTGAGCGCAAAGCCCGAATATGTCGAGGCACTTAAGCAGGCAGTTGCCAAAGCCGCACAGGTCGATCACAAGAATGTGGCTTGCATCCAAGACGTTGGCACCGAAGGCGAAATCGCATACATCGTATCAAGTGCGATCGAGGGACAGTCCCTAGGTGAAATACTTAGACGCAAGCAGGCCGAAGGCGCCTCGTTCTCGTCAAAGCAAGTTAGCAATATCGCTGCGAGCCTCACCGCTGCAGCGGAAGCCTGTGCAAAAATCGGCGGACACGGGGGCATCTCGATCGAGTCCATTATTATCAGCCCAGAAGGAAGTGTGACGCTGACCGACCTGGGCCTGGGCATCTTCGGTGGTGCAGTAGGCGAAGCATTGGGCGCGCGACTGAGCCCCGAGTCTCGCTCTGGAGCAATTCCAACCTCGCAGGCAGATGTCTATGGCGTTGGCGCCGTTGTCTACGAACTCCTTGTTGGGGTCGCACCGGAAAAGGGCTGTCGACGACCCAGCGAAGCGGTCCAAGGCCTATCGGCCCTGGTGGATCAGTTTGTGGGGGCGACCACCAACCCCGATGCCGCCAAGCGCCCGACGATCGGCCAACTCGGCCCGGCCGTACAGAAGGCGCTTTCCACACCCTCTGCGGTGATTTCGCAACAAGCAGCAGTCGCCGCCATCAACAAACCTGCTCGCCCAAGCTTGGCGCAATCCATCTCTGTGCCGCGGGCCGATGCAACACCTCTCCCGACCGGCACGCATTCTCCAGCGCTCTTGCAGGCGCTCAGTGAGACGCATGATCGCTGGCTTGTCACAAAGGGCAAGCTCGACTATGGCCCCTTCCCTCTGTCGGCGATCGTTGATCAGATTCAAGCCAATAAAATTCTCCCGGGGAACATTCTCGTCGACAACGAGACCGGCAATCGCTGCAAGGTAGAAGACAACCCGCTCCTCACCGACCTCATAGATGCGGCGAAGCAAAAGCGCGACGACGAACGACGTGCGAATGCTGAGGTGGCTCATGCCAAGCAGGAGCGAAGTCGCGGCGCTTTTGTCTACGTCGTGATTCTCGCCGCCATTGTGGGAATTGGCGGTGGTGGCTACCTCACCATCAAAGCCCTGAGCAGTGACGAAGGGAAATCAAGCAGCAAAAAGCTCGCCCTTGCCGAAGGCTCACTTGAGGCCAAGATCAGTTTCCCTTCAGAGGCGCAAGCATCCAAGAAGCGAAAGAAGCATGGCAAGAAATCTTCTAAGAGCGGACTCGCAGGAACCGGCGGCGGATGGGACGACTCCCTAAACTTCGACATGGCCGGTGGTGAGGTCGGCAGCGAAACTCTTAGTAACAGCCAGGTGAACCCCGTCATTCAGCGTTCGGGTGGCAAACTTGGCGGCTGCTTGCAACGCACGAAAACCAGCAGCGCCTTCATCGAATTCATGGTGAAAGGTACGGGCAAGGTGTACCAGGTTCGAGTAAATGGCAGCACAGGCACACCGGTTGCCAAGTGCTTGCGCAGCGTAATGATGTCCATGAAGTTTCCAACGTTCGATGGCCTTCGTTCGAAGCACAACTTTGACCTAGGATTCTAGGCTTGCCGACGTCATCCCCCCACAAGGCGCCCGGCTTGCCGGCGCTTGCCTCGGTATTGCTGGCATTGGTACTCGCAGGCCTGCTCACGCCGATTGTGATGCTTCCACGCCTACTGCCCGATGCTGCGGCGATTGAGATCGGCGAGGCAGCACCTCTGAGCGTTCGGGTTTCTCCATTTGAAGTATCAACGGTTGCGCAACCCGGCAGTGCTATGGCGATGGTTCGCGGCGATAGTGTCTCGGCAGCACAGCGACAGTTTGCCGTAAAGCGCCAAACTCCGACGACCGGCCGATGGGCCACCGTCTTCGCTCTCCTACTCGCTGCGACCTTGGCCTGGACGGCGATCTTGCGAACGGAGCCTCGCAGCTCGGGGCTTCGGCAACACCTGGCCGACGCGGGGCTCGTCGTACTGCTAGCTGCCGGTTCCGCCGCCGTACTGCTGCTAACTCCCCTTTCCATCTTCGCGCTTCCCATAGGATCCATTGCGCTCCTCAGTGCCTACAGAAACTCGCGACGTTGCGCACTCGCTGTCGGCGGACTATCTGCGGTTGCCCTTGGCAGCATGGGTGCGGGCGCGCCCGAAATCGTCGCGATTCTCGCCACACAGGCCATCGTTCCGGCGCTGTGGCTACGGCGACGCTCTTCGTTTTCGCACCATTTCGTCGCAACCGCGGCGGCTGCCGTCGCCGGACTCTCGATCTACGCCCTGCTCTACTTCGCCGCCTGGGCGCAATTCCCAACGAGCATTCAGCTCGGCCTGGCAAGCTGGCTGTGCGCAGGCCTGGGGCCATTTGTATCGCTGGGCGCCGCGGTTCTCATGGTCCCTGCGTACACAGCGCTTCGCGGAGACACCTCAAGCCGGACGCTGAGTAGGCTAGAAAAACTCTCACAGCCACTTCTTCGAGACCTTGCTCAAAAGGCGCCGGGGAGTTGGCAACACAGCCTCGCTATGGCAAAGCTCGCTGAGGCCGCCGGTTCAAGCATTGGCGCAGACACCCAGCTGCTGCGAGTTGGCGCCTACTACCACGACATTGGCAAGGTTACACAGCCACGCTACTTCATTGAGAACATCTCTGGGAGCGAACACAGCGTGCACGAGAACGTTCCCGCGATCGACTCGTGCAAGGGCATCGTTGGGCACGTATCGAAAGGCGTTGAACTTGGACGCAGCGCAGGCCTGCCTGAGCAAGTTATCGACTTTGTCAGGACCCACCACGGCCAAGGCCTTCTCGAATACTTCTGGACCAAAGAACAACTCTCAGACAGCCACGCGCTGAAGGGCGCCCACGACGAGTCCGACTTTCGCTACCCTGGGCATCTGCCCAATAGCCCCGAGACGGGTATTTTGTGCATTTGTGACGCAATCGAAGGCGCTACCCGGCCACTCAAGAGCCCTACCCCCGACGAGCTGTCCAACTTGGTCCACCACATCGTCTTCGGGAAAGTTCGCACGGGCCAACTCGCGCACTCGGGGCTCAGCCTAAAAGACCTGCAGAATATCTCGAATGCTCTGAGCATGGCGCTGCAAGCGGCTCATGCCCCGGTTGCGCGAAAGTCTGGCAACTCACAGGAATCGTCCACGGCACCTGGCAGTGCCCGAGCACGACCAGGTGCTCGAAGGCCCAGTATTGCAGGGCTATCCGGTATCCGGCTCGACTCGCACGACCGCCCGAGCAATTCGTGGCGTCACCTTCCGAAGAGTTCTCAGAGCGGACGCATCCAACACTTGGAGGCCCACGCTGCCACTGAGAGTCTGACGATTGATGGAACCGATGACACGGCGCTGGCAATCGAAAGCGAGGGCGAGATCACGGAAGACCTTGCGGAAGTCATCACGGAAGATCTAAGTGAAGCGGGCGATCAAGATACGCTTGCACTGACAGCCGACGAGGACGCACCAACGGCCGACGAGAACGCTGCCGAAGCGCCTGATGAGGCTCGAGCAAACGCAGAAACCCGAGGTCTTCGAGGGACACATCCGCCAAGCGTGGACAGCAGGCCCAAGAGCAAGCCTCAGCCCAATGTCGAGAACGCAGATCTTGAGGGCGTGGCAGAGGACGAAGAGAAGGAGCCGGCGGCCGTTGCCGAAGCCAAGGCTGCGGATGCCGAAGCCGCCCCTCGCAAGAAGGCCAAAGCTGCTGAGACTCCGGTTGCAGCCGAGGAAGAGGCCTCGGCGACCGACCTTGCGGCACGCAAATCAGGGGACGAGAACGCCTCCGCCGAGACGCGAAAGCCAAATGCCGAACAGGCTGAGGCCACTCCCAAAGAGGCTCCACAGCCAAACGCCAACGATGCTGAGGTCGCTTCCAAGACGTCCGAAGATGCGGAAGCCGCTCTGAGTGAGACAACCGCTCCGGCTGAGACAACGGTCCCAGCTCTCGAAATCCCTGTCGCCGAGATGCCATTCCTGCTCACGGATCTAAAACGCAATGGTCCGCCCACACCTCCACCGTCGCGGCGAAACACCATTCCGCTTGGCAAGAATGAGCTCCTCATCGAGCCCGCCCCCATCGGAAGCCGGGAAAGTCAGCCGAGCCGCCGAGCGGATAGCCAAGATGGATTGCGCCCGGGAGAGATGGTCATTGGAGCGCCACCTGCGACGCATCCAGAGCGTGGCAGTGCAGACCAGAAAACCGCGGACGAGAAGACTGCGCTACGACAACTTCCGGTACCCGACGAAGCCAGGCGTCCCGAAGATCGCATTACCGAGGAGCAACTCGCGCTAAAACCGCCGGCGAGCTGGGGTGACCCGACGGCGCCTGTCGATGCGAGGCGGCCGAACGATGTGGATCCAGAGGTGGAACCCACCATCGCAAAAACCGACCGGCCCGGTCACAAGAAGCGCGACTAGGATCGGATGAGGCCGGTGCTTCTCTTGCTGGCTTGCTGCCCGATGCGCAAGGCTCGGATGTCTTCGGTGGCGATTGCGAACACTTCGTCTTTGCCGGTAAACGCCAAAACGGTTTCGTCGGAAAGCTCTAGGGTGCGAACGTCTGCAACCATGAGCGCCTCGCCGCCGAGACTGGCGTACAGGGTGATGCTCTGCTCTTTGGGAATGACAATCTTGTTGTCTTCCCGGGTTCCTTGGCCATGCTTGCTTAGAATTTCTGCCAGGGTCTTGGATTTCATGATGAGTCGATTCTATTCGCGAGTTGCGGCCCGGCGCCACAGGAGTGCCGGCTTTGCCTTGGCCATCGGCGCAACTCTGTTGCTGGCATGCGGATCGCCCGGCGCTGGCCCCGTGTCTCCAAAGCCTGCGGAGCGCACCCAAATGCTGCTCGATGAGGCCGAAGTTGCGGAGCGCGCGCGTGACTACAACAAGGCCCGTGAAAAGTACTTGCAGGCCATCAGCGAGGCCCCCGACGCTCAATCTGCCGCCATTGCGAATCGCGAAATGGCTTCAGCCCTCGTGTTCTGGGGCGAGTACGAAGGAGCCGAGGCTCGCATGAAGGCCAGCCTAGAGCACGATTCCAGCCAGGCGCGGGTGTGGCACGATTTGGGGCTCGTTCAAGAGCACCAGGGCAAACCGCACCTCGCCCTCGAATCGCTCGAGAAGGCCGTTTTACTCGCGCCAAAAGAGCCGAGGGCGCGAGTTGCCTACGCCGCACTCCTGGTCAAGCAATCGCAGTTCTCAGCAGCAATTGTTCAGTACGAAGAACTCCTCAAACTCCCGATCCCGGAGCGTATCGAGTCTGCCACCCACAAGGCCCTGCAGCTCCTTCGCCGCGAGGTCAAGCAAGCCCCGTAAGCGACGTGCCCGCGCACGGGAAGCAGGCTATAACGGGGCATGTCGCGCTTTTCTGTAGCCCTATCGTTGGCGACCGCCCTGCTCCTAGGTGTCCCATCAATAGCACCAAAGACCGCAGTCGCGTTCGAGTGGCTTGGTCACATTAACGAGGATGCAAAGGGCCTCGACTCAGACGATCCACAAACTCGGCTCGCAGCGGTTCGTGCCCTTGCGCGATACGATATCGAATGGACCCGTGACTATCTTCTCGCCGCACTCGACGACGACGACGTGCACGTTCGCACCGCAGCCGGTCGCGCCTTGGCAACGCATCACGAAGAGCGCGCCCTTCCCATGCTTATCAAATGGCTCGCGTTGCCAGATTCGCAAAGCAAGCAGGTCGGCGCTTCCATCCTTGGTGACATGAAAGCGCAAGCCGCTGTGCCCGCCCTGGTGCGAGCGCTCGGCGACTCCGATCCGCTTGTCCGCAGCGCCAGCCTTATTGCGCTGGGCACCATTGGCGGCGAGGCGGTTGTGATTCCTTTGGTGACCCTGCTTGAAGACGACAAGGCCGATGTTCGAATTGTCGCGATTCAACAATTGCAGGCAGTCGAAGACACCCGAGCGGTCATCCCTCTTGTCGGCCTCTTTCGCAACTCGAGCCAGCGTGTTCGAATTGCGGCGATTACGGCCGTGGGCAGCCTGCGGGACGAGAGTGCCTCCGATGCCCTGATTCGAGAGCTGAGCGATCCTGCGGAGCCTGTGCGCCTTGCGGCAATTGCCGCTCTCGGTGATCTTCGGGCGCCACAAGCGACCGATACGCTCATGAATCTCATGGCTACCGGGTCGACGGCGCTGCGAAGCAAAGCGGCTTTCAGCCTCGCACAAATAGCCAAGTCCCATCCGACAGAAGATCGTTCCGAGGAAGCCGTAGCGCTCTTGGTGGAAACCCTTGCCGAATCGAGACTTCGCAATGCAGCCATGGAGGCGCTTCGAACCGCCGGTCCGATTGCGGTGCCCCATCTGATAGCGCACCTCGATGGCGAACGCCAAGGGGACCCGGTTAGCGCAGTGAAGCTCTTAGAAGAACTCGGAGATTCTCAGGCGACGCCGGCGCTCGTTCGGGAGCTATCGCGTGGCAGGATTCCCCAGGCAACAACACTGAGTGCGTTGTCCCGAGTCGGCGATAGTCGCGCGCTCCTGCCAATTTTGAGCCTCTTGGACGATCCTTCGCCAGCCGTGCGACTGGGCGCGATGCGCAGCCTTGAGCCACTGTTAGGGGAGCCAAGCGCTGCAGCCGACTTGCTCGCAGAGCGACTTGGAGACCCCGAGCCTGAGATTCGCTTGATAGCGACCAAGTACCTTGGACAGATGAAGGCGCGCTCGGCAGTTCCCACACTGCTTGCCATTGCAGAGACAAAGGGCGACTTTGCATTGCGGGCTACGGCGTTTCAGGCATTGGGAGCCATCGGCGACGCGCGCGCAACGCCCCTGGCTCTAGCGACTCTCAAGTCCGACAACGCTTCTCTGCGAGCGGTTGCCGCCGATGTGCTTAGCGAACTCGCGGATCCCAAGGCCGTGGCCCCACTGCTCGCAATCGCCAAGGACAAGTCGCATGTGGCCCGCACGTTCGCGATTGAGGCGCTTGGCTCCTCGTTGCGAGGAAAAGAGCACAGGAAGGCCGTAGGGGTTTTTCTTAAACTGGCGAATGGCCCAGAATTGCGCCCAGCACTGGCCGCGATTGAAGCGCTCTCTGGCGTGCGCGACCCAAGAACGGCGCCAGCTCTCCAGCGGCACCTCGCGGGCACCGACCCCGAGCGCAAGCGGGCGGCAGCGCAAGTGCTTGGCGAACTCAAGGTGGCAGCATCTGCCGAGGCGTTGCGAGCTGCATTGCGGGAAGATGGCCAACGAATCGGCGCGGCCGCGGCCTGGTCTCTTGGTGATCTGGGAGCCCTGAGCATCGCCCCCGACTTGCTGGAGGCCAGCGAGCGCAAAGGGAGTGCAAGAGCCGTTAACGCGAGTGCCGCGCTGGCTCGAATCGCCACCCCAGCAATGGGGAAACATCTTGTCACTCTGCTGCTGCACGCCAATCCGCTCGTGCGAGTGAATGCGATAGCAGGGCTCGCGCGATTGGGTGATGCGACCCAAACTCCAGCACTTGAATCCATGCTGGCAAGTGACTCAAGTTGGCTTGTACGAGTTGCTTCGGTTCGCGCATTGAGCATGCTGGGTAGCTCCAACAAAGCTCTCGAAAAGGCGAGCAAGGAAGACTTTCGCAATGAGGTCCGAGAGGCAGCCACCGCTGTGCTCAAGGCTCCGTTTGCACCCGCAGCGAAATCGCGCTGGGCAGTGTTCCGCATCGTGGATCCTCTGCGAGACGACCGCCCGGTTTCTCAGGAAGCCCGGTTCTTTGTCGGTGCCGATGGCATTGCGCGCGTCGGCTTTAGTGATCTTCGCGGAAGAATCTATTCTCAGAAGTTTCCTGAAGGGCCCTATGTTCAAGGGCCGCTGTCGAGTCTTGGCGGGTTTTAGCCGGGGCTGAGTTCTCCGCGTCGAATCCCGTAGTCAGTTGCAGCATAGTCACGCAGAAGCGTTTCGAGTTGCCGACGAGCGCGGTAGAGGCGCGACATCACGGTTCCAATCGGAACCCCAAGCTTGCCGGCGATATCTCGATAGCGCTGCCCCTTTAGGTCGGCCATCTCTACGACCTGCCGATAGTCGTCTCCAAGGGTCTCCAGAGCCGCACTAACCTCATCGCCAAGGCACTCGTGCACCAAGACCTGTCTCGGCGACTGGCTTCGAACTTCCATGTCACCAAAGACCGCAGCACAGGCATCTTCGTGATTCTCCTGGGTGAAGCGGCGATGGCGCTTTCGTTTGCGGTAGCCGTTGATGAAGCTGTTGGTGAGGATCCGGAAGAGCCAAGCGCGGCAGTTTGTTCCGGGCTCAAAGCGGTCCCAAGCTCCGTACGCGCGAATTAGTGTTTCCTGGACAAGGTCGTCGGCATCACTGGCACTTCGCGTGTAGCGCATTGCGGTGCCGTAGAGGTCGCTGCGCAGGGGTAGAACCAAGCTGTCAAAGTCGCTGGCAGCCTTGGCGGGGGGAGTTGATTGGCAAGCGTTGGTTTCCATGTCCTCCTCTAGAGCACACCCGGTGCCAACCCCAAGGTGCTGGAATCAAACAACTCCTCTGGATGTGTCTCACTGCAGACACAGGCGAGTTGCTATTTAGACGCGGCGATCTCGGACCGAGCCGCGGGAATCGCGGCGATAACATCACTCGCGATAACCCCTGGCCCGCCGAGACTGCGGAGAGCGAGGCGCCCTGCCACGCCGTGCCAGTACACCGCGACCTGAGCAGCAGCAAAGGCATCCAGGCCCTGGGCCAGAAGCGCGCCGACCATTCCGGCGAGCACGTCACCTGTGCCGGCCGTTGCGAGTTCAGGCCCACCTTGTTCGCAGATGCTCACAGGGCTTTCTGCGGAGCGACCGTCGGCGATGCATGTGCGGGCCCCCTTCAGAACCACGACCGCTTGGGTCTCAGACGCCAATTGCCGCACGGCCGCCATACGATCTGCCTGAACTTCGGCTGATGTGATTCCCAGTAGACGTGCCGCCTCGCCCGGATGTGGCGTTAGCACTAGTGGTGCTTTGGCGTCCCGGGCGATCGCTGGATCGGTTGCGAGGTGGTTCAGGGCATCCGCATCGAGAATGCATGGAACGGGACTATGCAAAACCGCATGCGCAACAAGCCCGGCTGCTTGCGAATCGGTGTGCATGCCGGGGCCAATCACAAGCGCATGCTTTCCCGCCCAAGCCAAGGTGAGTTCATCGATGGTGGCAACTTGGGCCGTCATAATCGGGTCGGCTGCGTGGGAATCGAGAGATGCTGCCCCAAGGGTCACAAGCCCCGCCCCCGTTCGCAGCGCCGCGAGCCCTGCCAAACGACCCGCTCCGCGCTTGCCGGAACTTCCTGCAACTGCGAGGACATGCCCCTTCGCCACCTTATGCGTATTTCCCTCAGACCCGGGCAGCAGGCTTTGTACATCACGTCCTTCCATCAGGAAGGCGTCGGCAACGCTCCGCATTCGGCTTCCAGAAATTCCAATCTCCGCGACAACCAGAGTTCCGTTGCGCGAAAACCCGGGCGCTCCCACATTGGCAATCTTCGATGCGCCCATGGTCACGGTGGCCGTCGCAGCTATGGCAATTCCCAGTGTGGCACCGGTGTCGGCGTCCAGCCCGCTAGGCACGTCCACGGCGAGTGTCGCACCAGGAGATGCGTTCATCACGCGAACCACGTTGGCAATATGTCCGGAGATGTCGCGACACAGGCCGGTACCAAAGATGGCATCAACTAGCACGTCGGCTGCGCGGAACGCTGCCTTGGCATTCTCGAGTTCCTGCGCCGTTTGGAGCGGCGAGACAGCAACGTTGCACTTGAGCAGTGCCTCGTAGAAGATCTTGGCATCGCCCGAGATTCCCGCGACACCCTGAACTAAGAACACTTCGCAGTTGACGCCATGCTCCGCCAATACCCGCGCTGCAACAAATCCGTCGCCACCGTTGTTTCCCGTGCCGCACACAAGGGCAACATGCGGCGCGGCGTACGACTTCAGAAAATCAAGCACGGTAGTTGCAACGGCTCTTCCGGCGGTCTCCATTAAGACAACGCCGGGGATTCCAATTTGCTCAATGGCTTCTTTGTCCATTGCACGCATCTGCTGGGCGGTCAGGACAGGGCGCATTCTCAGTCTCGCTCCGCAATCACCACGGCAACTGCGAGCCCGGCAGCGTGACTAATGGTGACGTGCAGTCGGTCGATGCCCTGCTCTTTCGCCGCTACCGCAGCGACTCCATGGAGCTCCAGACGCGGCGGCCGATTCCCTCCCCCAACGACTTCCATCTCTTTCCAGGAAAGCCCTTTGGGGACACGAAGCGCTTTGAGAGTGGCCTCCTTTACGGCAAATCGCGCGGCAAAGTGTTGACCGCTCTTGACCTTGGACATGGCGTATTCACGCTCGCCCGGAGTAAAGAGTTTCTCGGTGAAGCGCGCGCCCCAGCGCTCAACCATCGCTTCAATGCGGTCAATCTCGCATACGTCCATGCCCATCCCAATGATCATGCGACCTCCGTGTTGACGTGTATTTTCAAGTCTATCGACCCTCGGACTACACGCAGTACTTCACAAGTTCGGCGCCAATCTGCTCGGCGCGTGCGCGAATCATGGCTTCGTCTGGACCTTCAATCATGACGCGGGCCTTGGGCTCGGTTCCCGAGTAGCGCACCAGAACGCGACCATCATTACCGAGCTCCACCTCGACGCTGGCGATGAGCTTGCTCACTTGCTTCATGTCGCTGATGGGTTTCTTGGTGCCGACCTTCACGTTAATAAGCACTTGCGGAGTTCGGGTCATCACGCTCGCCAGTTCGGAGAGCTGGCGCCCTTCGCGGACCATCACCTCAAGCACTTGTAGCGCCGCCACGGTGCCGTCACCCGTTGTCATGTGATCGAGAAAGACGAGGTGTCCAGATTGCTCTCCGCCAAAGTTGTAGCCACCTTTGCGCATCTCGGCGACCACGTACCGATCGCCAACCCCTGTTCGTATCAGCGTGCCACCAGCGCCGCGAATCGCGTGTTCAAGGCCCAAGTTGGACATGACCGTCGCGACCACCGTGTTCTTCGCAAGCTTGCCAGAAGCGATCATGCGCGTTGCGCACAAGGCCATCACCGCATCGCCATCAACAACCTGCCCTTTCTCGTCGACCAAGACCAATCGATCGGCATCGCCGTCGAGGGCGATGCCCAAATCAGCCTTCTCTTCCAAAACGCGCTTTGCAAGGGACTCGGTGTAGAGGGCGCCGCACTGTTCGTTAATGTTCTTGCCGTTTGGCTCGTGGTGAATCGCGATGACTTGCGCTCCAAGCTCCTCAAATACGGCAGGCGCGGTTTTGTAGGCGGCACCATTGGCACAGTCCACAACAATCTTCATGTCGTCGAGAGTGAGTTCATCGGGGAACACCGATTTGCAGAAGACAATGTATCGACCGCCAACATCGTCAATGCGCTTTGCGTATCCAATGTCCGCAGCCGGCGCGCGCAAGTCGTGAAGACCGGGGCTATCCATCAAGTCTTCGATCTCGCGCTCTACCGAGTCGTCGAGCTTGTAGCCGTCGCGAGCAAAGAGCTTGATGCCATTGTCAGCGAATGCGTTGTGAGAAGCACTGATCACAACCCCAGCGTCAGCGCGCATGGAGGACGTGATAAACGCAATACCCGGAGTTGGCAGCGGGCCCGTAATCCAAACATCCGCACCCATGGCGACGATTCCGGCCGCCATCGCACTCTCGAACATGTAGCCCGAAAGGCGCGTGTCCTTGCCGATGACAATGCGAGTGTGGCGATTCTCCTGGCGGAGTCTTGCCGCCACGGCCATCCCCAGCCGAGTCACCGACTCTGCTGTCATTGGATCGACGTTCGAAACGCCGCGCACACCATCAGTTCCAAAATATCTGCGCTTGCCACTCACATCCATAGGATATCGCAGTCGCGATTCCGATGGGACCTCCAGTGGAGCTTTAGCGGAGACCCTACGGAGCTTCGGGCAACGGAGCGGCTTCGAGCATCACGAACTTGGGATCGATCCGGTACCCAATGTCGGAGAGCATTGGTTCAACGTGTAGCTCCAGTCGCCGAGGCGCCCCTTGCATCAGGTCGTTGGCTGTCATTTTCACAAAGACCTGGACCTTGTCCGCGTCAATGGCTTCAAGAGCATGAACCGCGCCATACATGGTTACGAGTGCTGTCCCGGGCTTGATGGTAAACCCTCGCAAATCGACATTGAGGCCGTCGGCAGGCCGAAGCTCGATCTTCTTGGCCTCCAGCTTCCGTGCCTCAAGCTCCTCCACAATTTGCACACTCACATTGACCGATGGTGCATCGAGGATCTCGAATTCTCGAGGGAGCAGTGTCACCGCTCCCTCAAAGGGCAGCGTCCGCCCCGTTAGATTGATCTGCTCGGTAGTAATGGCGTTCACCGACGCCAGTGCCTTGCGCGCTCCACTCACGCGGACTTGCGTTGGTCGACTCGTGGCACCGCCCATGCGAAAGCCTCGGGCTGGCAGGCCAATGGTATCGATTTCGACAGTGAGCAGCTTCTCGTCCCGCTCATCAAATTCCAAATGGATACTTGGCGGGTTCACGGAAATCAGCTCAACGCCTTCTGGCAAGTTGAACATGGAAGGTTCAAGCAATAGGTCACCATTGGAGAGACGCGAGGCATCAATATGAATGCTCTCCAGGCGCTGCTTCTGCAGTCGTTTGATCCGACGCCGAGTGCCTCGCACGGAGATTTGCACTTGGTCGACTCGCTTGGAAACCATCACGCGCTCGTCTTCTTGCGAATACGTAACGCTCACCCAGGGGTGGTAGACCTCGTTCTCATCACTGTGCACCAAGACAAAGACGGTGAGCGCCAGCACCAGGGCAACAAATTTCAGGGCGGCGTTTTCGACAAAGGCTCTGTGACCTAGCTTTCGAATCGTCGTTGCCACGCCTTGGGATTCTTCCCGCGTGGTGGTTGGCGTGCGCTCGCGAACAGCAGGTTCCACAAGCGAGTCCGAAGACTTCTTACTCTCGCTCATTGCGAGTCCTTAACCGGTCGAGTGGTTGCGGCACGGAGGCTATCGGTGGTCGAGACCGTTCTCGGAGTCGGCTCGGATCGCGTTGCGGCTCGTGGGGGTTTGTCAGCAGGAATTTTGGTGGGCGCTAGAGCCTTTGCACGAGTCTCACTGCCACCACCACCTGCCATTGCCGCAACCGCCTTTGCAATAGCCGCGGCCGCATCCGCCTCATCGGCAACAGCGATCGACTCGCCCGGCGCATCATCGAAGAGTCTTTGCAGGGCTGTTCGCAGTTCTCGAATCTCAAGGTCACGCGCGATGTTGCCCTTGAAACACAGGCTCATCTCGCCACGTTCTTCGGAAACAACAATGGCTACCGCGTCTGTCTCTTCGGTGATCCCAAGGGCGGCTCGATGTCGAGTGCCAAACTCTGATGCGATGTCGGAACGGGAAAGCGGTAGCACTGTGCCGGCCCGCTGCAAGCGCCAATCTCGGATGATGACGGCTCCGTCATGAAGTTCATTGTCACGAGACGGTACGAAGAGCGCCACAAGAAGCTCCTTGGAGATTCGCGCGTCAATCACTTCGCCGTGATCGATGAACTCATCGAGACCAAGCTCGCCCTCGAAGACCACGATGCCACCCATACGTGCTTTTGCAAGCTGCTCGGCGGCGGCAAGAACTTCCTCCAAGGCGTGAGAAATGGCCTGAGTGCGCCCAAAGCGCGAGACGTTCTGGCCAATTCGCATTAGCGCTCGGCGAATATCCTGTTGAAAGACAACAATGACGATGATGATGAAATACTCGATGAAGTTGTCGAGCAACCACGAGACCGTGGTCATCTCAAATCGTTCAGCAGCGAAGAATGCACCGCCAATCAGAACAATTCCGATCACCATCTGAGCTGCGCGCGTTCCTTTGATGGTTAGCAGAACGCGATAAATCACATAGTAGACGAGCAGAATATCGATGCAGGACACCAGAATATCTCTGGTGCCAAGCCCGCCAAGATCTGCCCACAACTCACCCACGTCTCGTATCCTCTGCCTTCGCGTAGAAGACGCGCAGCGCGTCGCAAGTCATGCCTACATCGTGTACGCGAACCATCTGTGCCCCGCCGACAAATGCTGCCAGACTCGATGCTGCGGTTGCTGTATCGCGCTCGTCCACCGGTCGGCCCGTGAGCTCTCCCAAGAAACGTTTGCGCGAAGCCCCAATGAGGACGGGAAGGTCCAATCGTTCACGCAATGCCTTCCCACCGTGCATGAGCTCAATGTTACACGCCAATGTCTTCCCAAAGCCAAGGCAAGGGTCGACGATGACTCGTTGTTGCATCGACGCAGGCATCATTGCGATTCGAGATTCGAGTTCGCTGGCGACGCTTGATGCCGAAGCCGTCAGAGTCTGGTGCACCTCGCTCAGGGAGTCTGCGGAAACATGGCCGCATACATAAGTAACCTCAAGGCGGGATACTTCTGCGAGCATGGCCTCATCAAAGCGCCCGCCCGAGACATCGTTAACAATTTCGGCACCTGCTTCTACCGCGCGCTTTGCAACGAGCGCCTTACAAGTGTCAACCGAGAGAGGCGTCGCAAAGCGCTTTGTCAGCGCTTCGAGGACAGGCACAACCCGTCTCGTCTCCTCGTCCGCATCCACAGCAGGTGCCCCGGGGCGAGTTGATTCGCCGCCAATGTCGAGACAGTCGGCGCCGGCCTCAAGCATCGCCTCTGCGCGTTGCAGGACGGCTTTGATTGAATCCAGCTGCCCTCCGTCGGAAAACGAATCAGGCGTGACATTCAGCACGCCCATTACGAGCGGGCGTGTGAAGTCCCAGCGAGCCCCGCGAAAGACGTGGGGCAATCGCGTCACTATGCAGGCTCCGGATCCGGATCCTTTTTGCCAACTGGTCGGATGGGCGGAAAGAGCGAAGCGCGTTTTCCTTCAGCTGGCTCGTCATCGGAAGCAGAGACCGTATCTGCTTCCCCGTCATCGTCATTCTCTACTGGCTTGCGATCCAGCGTTCCACCAGCGAGTAGCGTTTGAATCTCGGCGCCACTCAAGGTCTCGTGAACCAGAAGTGCTTCGCCAACAATCTCGAGTTCGGCACGGTTTGCCGACAACAGATCGACTGCGCGCTGATACTCGCCGTTGACGATGCGTCCGACTTCGGAGTCGATGAGTTGGGCCGTCGCTTCAGAGCAGTCATTGCTCTTCTGCGTCATCTCGCGCCCGAGGAATACCTCTTGCCCAGACCCAGAATAGTTAAGCGGCCCAAGAAGCTCGCTCATGCCCCACTCGGTGACCATGCGGCGCGCCATATCCGTGGCTTGCTCGATGTCGTTGCCGGCACCCGTTGTGCGTTGGTCAAAGACGAGCTCCTCTGCGCAGCGTCCACCCATCGCGATACAGATGCGGTTGAGAGTGTACTCGCGCGACATGCTGAGACGATCTTCTGACGGCAATTGCTGCGTGAGCCCAAGCGCTCGTCCGCGAGGAATAATCGTGACCTTGTGTAGAGGATCAACCTGCTCGCCACCAATCAGAAGTGCAATGAGCGCATGCCCAGCTTCGTGCATAGCCGTGTTGCGCTTCTCTTTCTCGGAGATGAACATCGAGCGACGCTCGGAGCCCATGAGGACCTTGTCCTTGGCATCTTCGAAGTCAGACATCTCCACGCGATCCTTGTCGCGCCGAGCGGCCAAGAGAGCCGCTTCGTTTGTGAGGTTTTCAAGGTCTGCACCTGAGAAGCCGGGGGTGCCTTTGGCGATGATCGGGAGATCCACCTTGCCATCCATCGGCACTTTCTTTGTGTGCACTTTGAGGATCCCCAAGCGGCCATTGACGTCGGGCCTAGGAACATTGATTCGGCGATCGAAGCGTCCTGGACGCAGGAGCGCAGGATCCAACACGTCTGGGCGGTTTGTGGCGGCGATAAGAATCACGCCGTCGTTGGACTCAAAACCATCCATCTCCACAAGGAGCTGATTGAGGGTTTGCTCTCGCTCGTCGTGTCCACCACCAAGGCCCGCACCACGGTGCCGGCCAACTGCATCAATCTCATCGATGAAGATAATGCAGGGTGCGTTCTTCTTGCCCTGCTCGAAAAGATCGCGGACGCGTGAGGCGCCAACACCGACGAACATCTCAACGAAATCGGAACCCGAGATTGTAAAGAAGGGAACGCTCGCTTCACCAGCAATGGCGCGTGCGAGCAGCGTCTTGCCGGTACCAGGGCTGCCCATGAGAAGGACACCTTTGGGGATGCGGCCGCCGAGACGGGTAAACTTCTTAGGGTCTTTTAGGAATGCAATAATCTCTTCCACCTCGGACTTTGCCTCTTCGATGCCCGCTACATCTTTAAAGGTAATTTTGCCTTGGTTCTCGGTGAGGAGACGGGCCTTGGACTTGCCAAAGTTCATGGCTTTTCCGCCGCCACCTTGGAGCTGCTTCATGAAGAAGAAGAAGATGAAGACCAAAAAGATCATGGGGAGCCACGAGATGATGAGCGACTCCCAGAAAGTGCTCTTCTCTTTTGGCTCGACCGTCCAAGGAACGCCGTTGACGTTTAGCGCCTTGGTGATTTCGTTGCCGGCTCCGTTGTAGGGGCCGAGCACCACGGTCTTCGTGTTCTTGTTTTGGTAGTGCACGATGTACTTCGCGCTGTCGTTTTCCCGAGGTTGGACTACGACTTTTTTGATGGATTTGGCGGTCTCTGGATTTGCGACAAGGCCTTGGAGGTCCTTGACACTCTTCTCCTCGTCTTTGCTGCCGTTGCCCGTAAAGAGCTGATAGACGCTCACGAACATGAGGATCAATAGGACCCAGAGAAGGATCGTTTTATGGGATTGTTTCAAAGCGAATAAACCTGAAGTTGGAAATGAGGCGAGGAAAGCTCGCTTCGGAAGTGTAGTGCTTTGGCAGGTAAGTGCCAGCGCGCTACCTTCATTCCTTCAGCCCCCTGCTGGCAAGGGATTTGCGACGCTTATTCGGGGACTTGCTCGGCTGGGTGGATGACATTCACCCTCACATCCCAGCCATCCGCATGGCCAACATGCTGAGCCCAGACGATTTCACCCGCCGTATCGCCCCGGGAAGAGATCACGACCCAAGCCGAAGCGCGCTCAGCGGCTGGGACTTTGGCGGCCGCAAAGAGGTCGCTCAGCTTCTTTGAACGACCCTTGAGCCGCCGCGGTCGCATTCGATCGCCAGCTTGCCACCGCCTCGCAGAAAAGCCGTCGGGGATTTCCAGCGTGCACGAATTTGGGTGGCGCCCTGAGTCCCAGGCCAGCTCATCGTAGATCCGAACCGCCTCGCCCCCTGGCAGACTGAGCCGACGCGAGCCGCTGGTTGCGGACCGGCACAGCGCGAGAACTGCGTCGATGTGGGAGCGCTCGAGAGGCCTGGTGCTGCTCTTCTCAACAAACAGCGCCACGACACGGGCGGCCAGCGCATCCGGCAAGCCCTGGAATGCCTCGCCAAGCTGAAGGGTTCCCTCGGCATTGGTGAACTCTTGCAAGGCACGGGATGCGGCCCAATCGAGAACGGCCCGATGGTCGCGAGCAGAATCGGCAAGTCCACAAAGAGCCTCTTGGATCCGAGGGTTTTCCTCTCGCAGAATTGGCAGCCACCGGTGACGAATCCGCACTCGGGTGAATCGCTCCTCGCGATTCATCGGGTCGTGGGAGTACTCGAGCCCGTGTTTTGCGCAATACGCCTCGGTGTCTTCGCGCGTCACTCCAAGTAGTGGTCGACCATAGATGCCGCGGGTTGCTGCCATGCCCGAGAGCCCGACAAGCCCGGTGCCGCGCAGGATTCGCATGAAGACCGTTTCGGCTTGGTCGGATTTTGTGTGGGCCAGAAGAACCCAAGCGGCGTTGACCGTCGAAGCACATGCATCCAACGCCCGGTAGCGAGCCTCCCGGGCCCGCGCCTCGAGAGAGGCACCTTTGCCTTCTAAATCGACAGTGCTCACCAGGCACTTGGCGCCCAAGTCGTTGGCAAATCGCCGAACCACCTCGGCTTCCGCTGCAGCTTCCGGGCGTAGCCCATGGTTGACGTGGGCTACCACTGGTATGGCGCTGCCGGCTCTTTTTGCCCCTGTGATGGCCAAGTGCGCCAGCGCCAGCGAGTCGGCGCCGCCCGAGCAAGCCACGATAAGTTGTCCCTCGAAGGGATCCAGGCAGCGAACGTGCACGGGGGCATTGTTCGACGCTTGGCGACCAGAAGCAAGCCCGCCCTTTGCGCCCCCGCTCGAGGGGTGTATATGTCCGCATCCGGGCCACACGCCCAGGTTCGACACGCCATGAGTACCCCCACGAAACCAACGCTGCCCCTCGATCGCTTTCGCACCGCTCTCGCAAGCCCCAGAGCTGAGAAGCGACTGGATGCCCTGATCTCGGGAGACGATGCCGAAGATAAAGTTCGCGCGCTGGCCGTCACCGACCTCTACCATCTCATTGCCGAAGTTGGATTGGGCGACTCAGTAGAACTCTTATCCCTTTGCTCGCCCGAACAAATCCAGGGCTGCGTTGATATGGAGATTTGGGACCGCGATTTGCCATCGGTAGAAGCGTTTCTGCCATGGCTTGCTGCGCTCCAAGAAAACGGCTTTGAGTTCTTTGGCAAAGTATGGAACGGCATGGACGCTGAACTCACAGCGCTAACCCTGGCCAGACTCTGCATCATTTACGACAAGAGCCTGGGGGAAGAGGTTCCCGACGACGAAGGTCGTGACGTCTTTGAGACCCCAGATACGTTCTTTCAAATCGTCATTACGGCCGAGGATGAAGTGCAGATAAAGCTGCTCTACTCGATCATCGCAGACCTCTATCGCTACGACCTCACAGAGGCGCGCATGACGATCATGGCTGCGCGCGCCGAACCCAAGGCACACCTTGAGGAGATGAGCTACCGCTGGCGTTCTGGTCGCATGGCCGACCTCGGCTACGTGGACTTCTACGAGGCACTGGAAGTCTTCCGGCCAATTGATCCAGCTTCGGTGAGCATCGGCGAAGGGACCGCCGAGTTCACCGCTGCTGTCATCCCCAATGAGTTGCCCATCGCCGGCGACCTTCCCGCTCCGATGATTGAACCGATCATGGGGCGTGGCTTCTTCGCCAAAGCGCTCGACGCCCTCGACAATACCGAGGAAATCGAAGCGATGCAGGGCGCCCTGCTCTACTTGGTAAACCGTGTCCTTGCTGCCGGCAGCTTGAGCCCAGGGAATTCAGAAGCCCTCGAACTTGCCACGCTGCACGCGACCGCGACCGCCGCACTTGGCCTTGAGTACATCAGCGGCGGTGACGAGGACCGCGCAGTGGAGGCACTTCGCAGTATCTCGCTTACACGCCTTCACCGGGTTGGATACAGCCTCTGCCTTCGCCTCGCGCGCTTCGCTCGCATGATCGCTCCACGCGCGATGTGCGCAGATTCCGATACGCTCCTGTTGTTGGAAGCCGTGCTCTCAAAGCGGCCATTCTACCCAGAGTGTTTGGATGACCCAGGCTCTACGCAAATGCGTCCAATCGAGTCGAGAGCCGATTTGGCGATGCTCGCCGACGCTCTCAAGGCGCTCGCTCTGCGGGTTGCGATAGCCGATGCACTTGGCGTTGATCTCGCGGCGCTGGCGGCACACCCAGAACCTCGCCCCGGACTCGACGATTTCGCTCGTACGGCCCTTCTGCGAGCAGCATCGGGGGAACCCGCAAGCGCGGCGCCACTCCAGCGAAGCGAACTCAACGCCTTCCGCGACCTCGTTGCGGGCACTGGGCTCAGTGCCGAAGCGAAGAGCCTAGCAAGCGCAGGATTGGTACAACTCTTAGACGAGGCTGGCGTAGTCGAAGCTCGCGACTCGCTGGCGAACCTAACTTCGACTTGGCTCAGCGAGCTCTCCGATAGCTTTGTGGACCTGGCCACCGACACCCCTGTCGAAGCGAAGTTCCTAAGTGGCCTGGTCTTTGCGACCGGAATGGCGTAACGCCTACCGATTGAGTTCTTCAAGGGCAAGGGCAGCAGCGGCCTGCTCTGCGGCCTTTTTGCTGAGCCCAGTCGCACGGGCTCGCTCGGCCCCATCCACGATCACAGCGATCTCGAATACCTTCTCATGGTCGGGGCCCACCGCTCCGACAAGTTCGTAGACGGGCGTCGTCTTGTAAACGCGCTGCACATACTCCTGCAGCTTGGTCTTATAGTCGGTCCGCTGCCCTGGAGTGGCCGGGGTATGAGGTCCAAAGTGTTTGAGTGCAACGGCCTTGGCCACTTCAAAGCCGGCATCCAAATACACAGCGGCGAAAACTGCTTCGAGCGCGTCCGCGAGCAGAGAAGACTTCTCACGTCCGCCCGTCTGCCCCTCCCCGCGCCCAAGCCTCAGCCACGCGCCCAAGCCGAGCGGGCGCGCCACAAGACAAAGGCCCTGTTCACTGACCATTTGGGCTCGAGTCATGGACAAATCTCCTTCGCCAAGCGTCGGAAAACACTCCATCAGGTGCTGACCAATCACCAGATCGAGCACGGCGTCGCCAAGAAACTCTAGGGTTTCATTGTCTTTCGAACCTGTGGCCGTGTGCTCGTTGGCAAAGGAGCGATGGGTCAGGGCGGTCTGCAGAAGCTCTGGATTCGCAAAGTGATGCCCCAGCGCGTCCTCAAGTTCGCTGCGGTCCACGGTTTCGCCCTCGCCATTTGCATTGTCCCGCGCGCTTGCCACCTGAGCACTATATACTCGCAGCTGTGGCGATGGCTCCCGAGCGGCTCGGCAAATATCACATCCTTGGCATGATCGCCCAAGGAGGTATGGCCGAGGTGTACATGGCCAAGACGGTGGGCATCGCCGGCTTTGAAAAAGTGCTGGCGCTCAAGCGTATCAAGCCGCGGTTTGCCAACGAGGCGCGCTTTATTCGCAACTTCATCGATGAGGCGCGAATTGCCGTCACGCTCAACCATCGCAACATTGTTCAAGTGTTCGACTTTGGCAAGGCAGATGGCGAGCTCTACCTTGCGATGGAACTGCTCGAAGGCGTCGATTTGCGGACGGCCCTCCAGTCTCTGGGGCCCGGGGAGCGGCTACCCGCTTCCGTCGCCGCCTATCTGCTCTCCGAGGTGGCGTCGGGCCTCGACTATGCGCACCGCAAAGCGGATAGCGATGGAGTCCCACTCGGCATTGTGCACTGCGATGTCTCGCCACACAACGTGCTCCTGAGCCGGGAGGGGTTTGTAAAGATTCTCGATTTTGGTGTGGCCCGGGCGCGCTTTGTCGCCGCTCCCTCTTCACGGCGCCTGCGCGGCAAACCTCGCTATATGTCACCCGAGCAAACCCGCGGCGACACTCCCAGTGCAGCCTCCGACGTCTTCGTCGTGGGCATCCTAGCCTGGGAGCTTCTCGCCGGCCGCAAGCTCTTCACCGGGCGAGAACTAAGAGATATTCTCAAATCGGTTCGGGACTTTCGCATCCCCGACCTCGCTGGCATCCGACCAGACTTACCGACTCCGCTGTGCAATGCCATCATGCGAGCGCTCGAGCGCGATCCAGAAAAGCGCGGAACGGCTCGCGAGATTTCCAGCGTTCTTGCGACCGCCGGCAGAGAGCTTTCCGAAGGCTCCAATGCACAGGCGCTTTCAACTTGGCTTCGCGACAATTGCGCCCCGCAAGAGCCTATCGAGCAAACCCAAACTGACCTCGCGCCAGCGCCGGCATTTCCGCCGTCCGCTACCACTGCTGTGCACAGCGTTTCCGCCCCCATCGGCGAGAAAACACAAACGAGCTTGCGACTTGCTCTCACCGATTCCGGCGAAAGCGATTCGGATCTCGAAGACCACAGCAGCAGCATCGAACAGCCTCCACAATCCCTCGCCAGTCTCATCGACAAACGCCGGGTTGTGATTACGATTCTTCGTCTCGATGGCGGCGACGAATCGCGGCGTTTGCAGGTGAGCCGAGCGCTCTGTGATCTTGCGTACAAGCGCGGTGCCGTCGTGCACGAGCACAGCGACCGGGAAGTGGTCGCCATCTTCGGGCTCGAACTGGCCGGCGAAGACAATATCGCAAGCTCCATGCACTATGCCCTTGATGCGGCCGAGCTCAGTCGGGCGGCAGATTCCCACGGGCACCCCATAAGCCTGCGTTCCGCGGCCCGCTCTGGGGTCGTCGCACAACGACGAGCCGATACCTACCAGTTGCGCGGCGATGCGCTCAATGAAGCCCGAGAACTCGCCCGAGGCGCGGAGCCCTATCGCCCACTGCTCAGTGGAGGCGCCGGTCGTGTCGCCTCGGCACAGTTTCAGTTTCGCGAATTGGCGGCGCGGCGCTACCGAAGTCGCAGGCTTCGAGTCTTGGAGCTAACTGGGCCAAGCGGACACGACGACCGAAGGCGAGCACTTCGCGATCGACGAGGCCGCTTCGTGGGCCGTGACGAGGAACTCGCTCAACTGTGGCAAGAGTTTCAAGAAGCCGCTTTGCATGGTTCACCCGTCGGCGTTCTGGTGCAAGGTGATAGCGGTATTGGCAAGAGCCGCTTGATTGCAGAATTTGTCGCGCGCTTGGAGGAAACCGCAACCGAGACGCTGCTTATCGCAATTGCTGCGACCACCCAGTCCTCCGCAGCACCGCTCACCATGGCTGTTGAGCATATGCAAGCCGCACTTAACCTTCCGCCCGGACGTGGTGAGAACGCCCGCGCAAAGCTCGCTCAAAGTCTTGCATCGTGCCTTCGACAAAGCTGCAGCGAAGAAGATGTCATCGAGGCCACGCAGAGTTTTGAACTCGCCATGGAGCTTCGCGATGGAGCTCTGGGTATCAATGAGGATGCCGCAGCAGCCCTCCGCGAGCGCTGCGCCGAGACCATCGCCCTCGTGCACCGAACACTGGCCGGCGAGCGCCCCAGCGTGGTGGTTCTCGAAAACGTACATCTTGCAGACGAAGCCAGCATCGGAGTCGTGCGTCATCTACTAGATCGCAAGGTCCGCGACATGCCCTGCATCTTCGTGCTCAGCGCGCGCCACGATTTGGTGGGCGCGCAAGAGCTCACAGAAGCAACGGTACTCCGACTAGAAGAACTCTCAGGTCCGGCGCGCGGCACGCTCATCGAGGACAGGCTCGGAGAGTCCTATGACACCAAGGGAGCGGCAGAAGTTGCTCGTCGCACCGGAGGCAACCCTCTCTATATCGAAGAACTCTGCCGCACGATTGGCGAGGTCGGTTGGGACGCAACGCCAGCCACCATTCGGGACAGTGTCGTTGCTCGAATTGATCGTTTGAGCCGACGAACCCGAGCGGTTCTGCAACGCGCTGCTGTCATTGGCGAAACGTTTCGCTCCAGCATTCTCGAAGAATTGGTCGGTTCTGCGGTTGGGCCCTACCTACAAGAGCTTGTCGAAGAGGGCCTTCTCGTGCAGAGCAGCCAGGCCGATGTTCAGAGCCAAGGCGGTGAGTTTGCGTTTCGTCATGGCCTTATCCAGGAAGTTGTCTACTCCTCTCTCTCTGCCGCCCCTAGGCGATCGACGCATGGGAATCTTGGCAAACTCCTCGCGTTTCGAGCGGATTCGGGGCTCGATGAACCGCCGGCGCTGGTTGCGCGCCACCTAGAACTGGGAGGCGAGATCCTAGCTTCGGCAAGGCAGTGGCTCCGAGCTGGGCGAGTGGCGCTGGCCGCCTTTGAAACTGCAAGCGCGAAGGACGCCTACACAACCGCCATTGCCCTCTTGGGCACAATCGAAGAAGACGACCCACTCGTGGGCCGCAGCCTTATGCGCGAGGCACTCTTTGGCCGCGCGCGGGCGTATCGAGACCTGGGAGAGCCCGAAGCACAGGGAGCCGACCTCGTTTCCCTCGAACCACTTTGCGAGACAGACAGTGCTGAAGAGGCCGAGCTTGTTGTGCACTTCGCCGAGCGCCTTCTTCGAAAGGGTGTCTTCGACGGAGCAATTGAACGAGCGGAGCGGGCCTACGAAATCGCCAAGAAGGCCGATGTCCCCCTGATGCAGGGCGAGGCGCTTCGTGTCATGGGCGAGGGCCTGGAACGCACAGGCAACTTTGAGGCTGGCCAACAGCGCGCCGAGGAAGCCCTGGACATTTTTGTGTCGCTTGGAGTTCGAAGCTTCGAAACGCGCGCACGCATCAGCTTGGCCAGAAATTTTCTGATTCGTGCCCAGTACGCAGACGCCAAATTGATGTATGAGCCGATCATTGCGGAGGTGCAGCGCAACCGCAATCCGGGCCTTGAACGAATTGCGAGCAACCATCTCGCCGTGATCCACATGTGCCTGGGGGAGTTCGAGGATGCCATGCGATGCGCGCAACGCAGCGTGAGCCTCTGCGAGGCTGACGGCGATCAGGCGCGTGCCGGCGATAACCTTTCCGTGTGCGGAATCATTCTGAACGAGGTGGGGCAATTTGCTGTGGCAAAGACCTATTTCGAGCGAGCCCTGAGCCTCCACCGCGAGACCAAGTCTCGTTGGAGCGAGGCCGACTCGCTAATTTACGCGGGAACCAATGCCATCATGCTCGGAGACGTCGCGCTCGGCCTAAAGCGGCTTCGGCTCGCCTACCAGTACGCCGGCGAGATCAAATCTCCGTACGTGTTGATCAACGCGGGCATTGGCCTAGCCGAGGGGCTGTTGCGGCGAGACAAGGCCGGTGACTCAGAGAAGGCACTCGACTATGCCAAGACCGCTGCAAGCCAAGCCGCCGCAGCCGCTCTGGCTGGAGCCAGAGCTATGGCCCTGTCCCGGCAAGCCCTAGCGCAACACCGGCTCGGCAACCTTGAGTCCGCCCTATCGCTTTCTACGCAGGCAATGGAGATCCTCGACAAGCAAATCCATCTTGAGGGCTCGGAAGAAGAAATCCTCTATACACACTACCTCCTGCAAGAAGCGACCAGTGCAACAGGCTCGGAAGTAACGCTGAACCGAGCAATTGCCGGCTTTGAGCGCAAGTTCGAAAGCCTCTCGAACCCAAGCTGGCGTGAGAGTTTTTCGGATAACGTGGCCACCAATCGGGCACTTGTCCTTCTCAGCGAGCAAACGACCGAGTAGCGATCAGCGAATCCAGCCGCCGCCCTGCACAGTATCTCCATCGTAGAAGACTGCCGCCTGGCCTGGCGCAGCAATGGCATCATCTTGCAGTTGCACCATCGCCGTATCACCGTTTGGTGTCACGATCGCGGGAACCGGAGTACCGCGGTGTCGGAGCTGCACCATGGTTGCGAGTTCTGCCTGAGGCGCTTCGATAAACCAGCGAACACCTTCGATGGTGAATTTGGGCATGGGGGCTTCCCCCGCAGGACCCACAATGAGTCGATTGCCAGCGACGTCGAGACTGGTTACGTATGCGGGTCCTCCGCCGGCGAGCTTCACATCACCGATACCGCGCCTCTGTCCAATCGTGTAGCGATGCACGCCTTTGTGCCTGCCAACCACTTGGCCATCTTCCGTTACGATGTCGCCCGCAATGGGAAGGCTGAGCCCCCGTTTTGTGGCAGCCTTTTCGACAAATCCCGCGTAGTCCCCATCCGGGACAAAGCAAATCTCCTGAGAATCCTTCTTAGCCGCGTTTGGCAGTTTAAAACGCTCCGCCATTCTGCGGGTCTCATCCTTGTCGTATCCCCCCAGTGGGAACTGAATCGACGCCAACTCCGATGTGGGCATGGAAAACAGAAAGTAGCTTTGGTCCTTTTGCCGGTCCACGCCGCGTCGCAACAGAAGTCGACCGTCTTCCGTCTCGATTCGAGCATAGTGGCCCGTTACCAGGGTCTCAGCCCCAAGCTGGCGAGCCCGGCGCAAGAGTGGCGTGAACTTGATGCTCTGATTGCAGCGAATGCACGGATTCGGAGTGTGTCCTCGTAGGTACGTATCAACGAAGTCATCCACGACAGCTTCTTGAAACTCATCTGCAAAATCGACCACGTAAAATGGGATATCGAGCACGTCGCAAACTTTGCGAGCATCGGTGATATCTCGGGGGCCGCAGCAGCGACCGCTTGCTGCTGTACTGCCCTGGGCATCGTAGAGCCGCATGGTGATGCCAATAACCTGGTGCCCTTGTTCGACCAAGAGGGCGGCGGCAACGGCACTGTCGACGCCGCCGGAGAGACCGACCACCACCGGTGCGTTTGTGCTCAATTGAGTCATGGGAGCGGGCTTGGTATACGCTGCCTGCAGACCTGTCAACATGTCGGAACAACACCACCTCGTCACCGCAAAGCGACTCGCCCCGGATGGGCGCGGAGTCGCATCGATCGACACGGACCCCGAAGCCAATGCCGTGGAGTTTCTCGTGCAGGATCTCTTACCCGAAGAGAGCGCATGGGTCGAGATCGAGCACCGAAGTCCACACAGGGAACGCGTTTGGGCGCGAATTGTTAAGCGTGTCTCCCCTCTTTCAAGCGCTCGTTCCGTTCCACCCTGCCCCGCCTACGGCCTCTGTGGTGGGTGTTCCTGGCAGCACTTGGATCACCGCGGGCAGCTTGCGGAAAAGTGCGCCCTCGTTCAGGCGGCCTTCGTCAGCAAGCTCGCCAATCCACCCAACGTCCAACCTCCAGCGCCGGGCGAGACCGAGCAGTACCGCAACAAGGGCAAATACGTGGTCGCCCGAATTGATGGCAGCGTCGTACTTGGCGCCTACAAACCACGCAGCCATGACGTTGTGAGCACCCTAGGTTGCCGCGTCGTCGAGGCACCCATCGACAAATGCGCTCGGCGCCTGGCAGAGCATGCAACCGCCCTCGCAACACCGGTCTACAAAGAAGCCAGCGACGACAGCCAGGGCTTGCGCTACGTCATCCTTCGCTCCAACGCAGATGGTGAAGTCTTGGTCCTTCTTGTTTGCACTAGCAGCACTGCAGACGACGCGATTCGCGCACTTGCGGGCCTAGCGTTCCAGGAACCCAACGTCGTCGGCGTATCGCGATGCGACAATGACCATACAACCGGAGTTCTTCTTACCGACGCCATCACTCCAATGGTCGGCTCGCCCACACTGGCGGAGTACGCCTCGGGCACCAGAATCGATCTGGGCCCAGCCGCATTCTGGCAACTAAATCGCACCCAGGCCGCGTCCGCGTTCTCCGATCTTGCCAAGGGCCTGGCACTGCCACCTGGTGCCAATATCGTCGAACTCTACTGCGGCGTTGGAGCGATTTCCTTTGCGCTGGCGGCAGAGGGGTTCAACGTCATTGGCATTGAGAATAACTCTGAGGCCGTTCTAACCGCGAACCGAGCCGCGGCCAGCAAGTCCCGTGACACGACGCTGGAGTTTCTCTGCGCTGACGCGACCCAATTGGATTCACAGCTGCTTGCCGGTGCTGATGCCATCGTTGTCGACCCTCCAAGGAAAGGCCTTGGGCAAGCAGGCCGAGATAGGCTAATCGCTGCAAAGCCCCAAGTCATCGCCTACCTGAGCTGTGGCCCAGAGAGCCTTGCTACCGATGTGGCGGCACTTGTGGACGCGGGCTACACATTGGAGAGCGTCAACCTCTACGACTTCATGCCCGGCACATCACAAATTGAGACGCTGGCGATTCTTCGCCGACCTGGTTAGCTCACTCTCGCACGTAGCGATCGAGGTAGATCGAGAGCGCTTCACCATCGACCAATGTGATCTTGCGCTCGATGGGAAACCGACCTTTGCTGGTGATGATTTCGCCTTCAAGTCGGTAGGTCTCCGCCGAAATTACCAACGGCCAGCGCGCCGGTGCGCCCGTGGCGCCGCCCTCGTAATACTTGCTGAAGGTGCCGATGGGCTCAGAGTTATCCTCTGTGTCGAATAGGCGAACCTGCAGTTCCACGAGCTTGCCCGGAACCGGATCCTTAAAGCGAAAGACCAATTCGCAATCGGCCGATTCCACCTGGCAGGCGCGCGCCCCAAAGAAGACCACCGCTGCAACGAAGGCGATCGACAGTATGCGCTTTGCAGCCGGGGGGAGCGAAACCATGGGGCAAAGCTACGCCGGGCAAGCGGTTCTGACTAGGCATTTGCGCGCACACCTGGCTGTGGTATCTAGGTGCGGCATCGGGGCAGTGGCGAAATGGTATACGCGGGAGACTTAAAATCTCCTATCCGTAAGGATGTGCGGGTTCGAGTCCCGCCTGCCCCACCGGCAACTTGAGGTCCTCATGCGCGTATTCTCATCGACGTTCTTCGCCCTCCTTCTTTTCTCGCTGCCTCTCGCAGGCTGCGGAGATAACGACGCAACGTCGACTGAGACGGATGCTGCCCCAAATACCGAGGTTTCCGTCGACAACTGCACCTATCAAGACGTGCCTGCCACGTCGGGTGCAGGCGGAACCGTTGTAGAAGCGCCGCTAAGCGCTGGTGCTGCAGAGGCGATACTCGACATCCCCGTTAGCACCGCACTTGGCGCCTATACGTCGCGAGCAGGGTTCTTGGGCACCGCGGGAAAAGTGGACCTGAGAAAAGTTCCAATCTCTGGATCGTTCAACCCATCGCTGGGCGTCGAGAGTGCACCTCGGGTTAAGGCACTCTTCTTAGAAGCTGGTGACGACCGAGCCGTTATCGTGCGCTTGGATCTGGGGCTCCTCTACGAGGGGCTTCTCTTTGATGTTGAAGAACGCCTGGGAGATGACTTTCACGGCAAGATCATCCTCAGCGCATCGCACAGCCACTCAGCTTGGGGACAGCAGAGTGGAAGTTTCATATTTCAAGTGGGCGTTGGCCCATTCCGCGAATTGGTCTATCGCCGATACGTAGACGCCATTGAGGCTGTGACTCGAGAAGCCATCGCCAACGCACGACCTGCGAAAATCGGCATCAAGGCCGACATGAACTTCGATGCCAACGACGCCATTACGCGTGACCGTCGAAGCGAGAACGATCACCTCGCCGCCGGCAACCGCAAAGACCAAGCGTTTTACATGATTCGCGTTGATGGCGTGGACGATGTTGGAATCGCGGCACTCCCTGTCTACGGCGTGCATGGGACCATCATGGGTTCCGACAATAGCTTTGCCTCGGGCGACGCCCCCGGTGGCGCTGAACGCTGGCTCGAAGAGCAATTCGACAACCAAGTCGTTGTCATGCATCTGCAAGGAGCGGGCGGTGACGCTTCCCCCCGCGGCTATGGGCAACTCGATTGCGACAACGAGCCAGGCAACGAAGGCGACCCATGTTTCAACTGGCTCTCGATCGAAGGCCATGGCCGAACTGCCCTGCCCGCTCTCCTTCAGGCATACGAAGACGCCGGTGAGACCATGGAGACAAGCCTTGCCATGGAGATGATGACTCAGTCGATCGAGACCGGGCCAAGCGCAGATACGTTCACAATTCGCGATGGTGCCTTAAGCTACGCACCGTTTGACCCAGTTCGCGAAGCTGATAGGGAAATCTACGATGGCAGTGGAGCCATTCTTTCCCCAATTGACGAATTCAATGCCCCGGTGGGCGCGGCGCTCTGCGAGGCCGACTTGGACAACGAGACAACCGCCTATCCACTCTTCCCCCTTGGACTGATGCCAGGCACCGATTTGCTACCGCCCTACGGCGCCTGCGTGCGCGTTGATACAGCAGCAAGCATCCTAGGGGATCTTCTGAAACTGGAGAGTGAAGGCGTCGACGCAACCCATCCGGTCTGCCAGTCCACTCGCACAACCATCTCGGCTCTGCGGCTTGGCGACTTTATGTTGGGCACAATCCCCGGCGAGCTCACGGTAATGCTCGCCGACAAGATTCGCGAGGGAGCCCCCGTGGATCCCGATAAGACCATTCTCCTGGGTTATGCCCAGGGTCACGTTGGCTACTGCCTTACCGCCGACGACTGGCTCCTCGGCGGTTACGAGCCATCTATTAACGTTTGGGGCCCCCTAGAAGGCGAGTACATTGGCGAGAAGCTCATCGATCTTATGCCACAGGCGCTCACGCCTGAGCGCGAAGATGCCGCGGGCGGTGGCGCACAGCGGGTCGCCACGAACGATGTTGTGGACGACCTCATCTTTGATCAGCCGGCGCCCATGTCTGGTGTCGTTCCAACCACGATCCCAGAAAAAGTCTGGTTGCGTACCGGGCCTGCGGCAACCGCCCAGCCCGCCAGCACCATACCGCGAGTGAGCGGCCTGGCTACCTTCGTGTGGATTGGCGACGATCCCAAAACCAAGACGCCAGAAGTGACGCTCGAACGGGAAATTTCGCCAGACGTTTTTGAAACGGTTCGACGTCGCAGCGGCAGAGTCTTGCGGTCGAGCGACGTCTTGCTCATGTACACGCCTCAGCCACTTCGGCGCGAAGAAGGCATGCCGCAAACCCACTACTGGGCAGCCGAGTGGCAAGCAGTTCCGTGGTTGGGGTCACAAATCGAAGGCACCAACTTGGACGGCCTTGAAAGTCGCGCCGGTGTACCGCTGGGCCGCTACCGCTTTCGAGTCACCGGCCTCAACTTCGATCTCACAAGCGATGCATTCACGGTCACCGCGGCAGATCTAGACGTATCGCTCACCCGAAATGGCGCCTCGTTCGAATCCAACATCGCGATTCACGCGCCAAAGGGATATCGATTGCTGGACATGGATCTGCCGTCAAATGCTCCAGTTCCACTTCGTTCGGGCACGTTCGAGGTGTCCCTCCAAACCAGCGGCGCGCCACTGACATTCTCAGGTGTAACGACCAATGCCCAGGGCCTCCTATCGGTGGATGCGGGCGGCCAAGCAGACGATGTTGTCAGCATTACCGTGACCGATGCATTTGGGAACACCGGCACCAGAGCGCTCTAGCCAAACTCTTCTCTTCGCCACCGAGCGAAAGAAGCGCGCTACAATCGCTGAGTGTTTCGCCCTGCAGTACTCGCCGCCCTCACCCTTGCCACACTACTCCCCGGCTGTCGGGATGATGTTGAAGCAGCGGATGGAGGCAGCGCGGATGCAGGCGCCGATGCACCCGACGCGACCCCACCACGAGAGCATGCCGAACCAACCGCGGCGGGTATCGTCTATTTCGCGGGTATCAGCGACGCCCTAACCGGGCCAGGTCTCGTCAATGCGCTTCACAGCAAACTAGCCAACGACCACGTCTCGATTTCTTTCGATGCCCTGTACGGCGCCTACGAAACTCTCGACCAGGGTCGCGATGGTTGCATCGGTGTTTACGATTTCTATTCAAGCAAGTGCTGGGCGCCCGAAGAGGCATGTGGCAACTACACTCGCGAAGGTGATTGCTTCAATCGAGAGCACAGCTGGCCAAAATCTTGGTGGGGCGGCGGCACGGGCCCAGACCAACACGAGGACCTCGTCGCAGTCATTCCGGCGGATGGCTACGTCAATAACTCGCGAGCCCAGCTTCCTCTCGGGCCCGTGATCAGCGCGACCTATACCTCGTCCAATGGCAGCAAGCGCGGTCTGTGCAATGTTGCGGGAAGCGCTCCGGGCAGCGGGTGCTTTGAGCCACCGGATAGCCTGAAGGGCGACTTCGCACGCATCTATTTCTACATGGCTGTGCGCTACGAGGGCGAGCTCGACTGCTGCGCAGAGCCCGCAGTCAACGGCGCCGACATTGTGGAGTGGCAGGAAACCATGCTGCGCGATTGGCATGCCATGGATCCCGTGGACATCCCCGAGCGCACCCGCAACGAGGACATCTTTGGTATCCAAAGAAATCGCAATCCGTTTGTCGACTACCCGGCCTTTGTCGACCGCATCGAAGATTTCTAATCAACCGAGCAAGCCAGAATTTTACTTAGCTGACAATACGGCCGCCCGGTTTGCTCTCGCCAAGAAGTAAAGGCGTCCTGCACTCTCCGCAAATCGCGCTTTGACGTGGGCGCCTTCTCAACGATTCGTGCGGCAATGAGGGCACGCACCACATCGCCTGTGAGCAAGAAGGTGTCTTTGCCCACCTCGCGCAGGAAGACGCCGCGAGTGAAGCCGCCGAGCCGAGTCCCCCGCTGCTGGAGTTCTTCCCACAAACCAATCAAGTCGTCTTCGGGCCACTTGGCCAAGTACGCTCCAAACGAGCCCCAGTCATTGCAGACTTCAAAGACGAAGCGGGCGTTGTCGCGCACCGCTGCCAGCTTTGAGCGATTGCGAATCACCCGGGTATCGGTCGCCAGTGCATCAAGGTCCTCTTCATCCATGGCCGCGACTCGAAGGATATCGAAGCCATGAAACGCCTCCTCAAAGGATGGCCATTTCGCATCTACGATCTTCCACACGAAGCCGGCGCGAAAGATGTTCTTTGCCATAGAAGACAACACTCGGTCGTCCGGCACTCGAGACAGGCGCGCAGCGCTCGTGGGGCTGGGAAGCAAGGCCTCAAGCTCCTCTGCTCCTCCGTTTCGGGCCGCTGCTCGCTGGTAGATTGCGTCGAAATCCACCACGGCTGCGGAAGACGATGCCGAAGAACTTGCACGAGATTTGAAACCCACGCCGTGAGCCTACCCAACTACCGTGCCTGCTGGCGACTGCCCTAAAAAGCGGAGTTAGAGCGGAAGCACTTGAGCCCACTCGGACTCAGAGAGTAGGGATTCGCCACGGAGCACCAAGACCATGGCCCCCTCAACGTCGGCAATCGCTTCTACCGCCTTGGATCCTGCGCGCCCCGTGTCGAGCGGCGCCGATCGCAAGCTATCCGACTCAAGCCACTGCACTTCCCCCACGCGATCCACAAGCAACGCGATTTCCCGTTGCAGGCACGAGAGAACCAGTATGCGGGGGTCATGTCCTTTGGCGGTCGCACCAAAGCGAATCCGCAAATCAATAAGCGGTACGTATTCACCACGCAGCGCAACTAGGCCTTCCACAAACGATGGCTGCCCCACCACAGACTGGGTGGGCTTGGGAACGACCACCTCCTTAACCACCATAACGTCGAGGGCATAGTGGCGGTCGCCCACCATAAAGCGAACAACTTGGATGCGACTCAAGAGTCCTCCGCCGGGCTCTGGTCGACAAGCAGGTCACCCATTTCCTTGTACGCGCCCTCCGAATCAATCAGTGTCACCCGCTCAGCCTGCGCATCGGCCTGCTCAAGCCAGAGTTCTGCCGCGCGCTTGGCCGCGATCAGCCCAGTCGCTCGCCCTGGCGGTTGGACCGAATAGTTCTTAGACCCAGCCAAACGCAAGGCCGAGCGAATCGTCTTGGCGTAGCTCGAGAATTCAGCATCCTTCATCCGCCCCCCATCGCCGAGCCCAAAGAGAAAGATGCGATCAAAGGGCAGCCGAGGACCGGCGGGCATCATCAGGCTCTCTCCGACCGAACCAGCGCAGTGCCCGGAAGTAATGAGGCGGGAGAGCTGGCCATAGAGCCGCCAATCCGCCAAGCCAGCGGCGCCGTGCAGTGGGCGCTCGTCGGAAAAGAAGCTCAGGACTAAGTCGCCTGGCCCGGCTTCAGAAGACTTCGGAGCCTTCAATTCATCCCAATGCGACAGAGTCGCCGGCATGAAGAGAAGATCCACGTTAGTTCTGCTCCCGTACCTTGGCAGCGACCCGATCGAGAATGCCGTTAACAAACGCCGGAGACTCTGTGGTGCCAAAGCGCTTGGCCAGTTCGATGGCTTCGTTAATGACCACTTTGGTTGGCACGCTCTCGTCGTACATGAGTTCGGCTGTAGCCAGACGCAGGATATTGCGGTCCACCGTACTCATTCGTTCAAGGCGCCAGTTCCTGGATGCGCCCTGAAGCTCTTCATCGATTTCCGACGAGTGCTGCCGGGCGTTTTCAACGATGCCCTCCGCAAACGCGTCCCCTTCGGATTCAACGCCAATATCAAAACTCTCGCGAGTCGCTGCAAGCGTTGGGTCCGGCTCCGCTCCGCCACCCACATCGAGGGCGTAGAGCATCTGCAAAGCCTGACCGCGCGCACGTGTTCGAATTCCAGCCACGAGTCTGTCCTAGCCGTCGATTTGGCGAAAGAGATCGAGCATTTCGATTGCGGCCATTGCAGCATCAAAGCCTTTGTTGCCCGCTTTGGTCCCAGAACGCTCAATCGCCTGTTCGATGGTGTCTGTTGTGAGCACACCGAAGGCAACAGGAGTGTCGGAATCGCATGCGATATCAGCCATGCCCTTGGCCACGGTCGATGCCACGTAATCAAAGTGTGGGGTTGAGCCGCGAATGACAGCACCCAACGAGATCACCGCATCAAACTTGCCTGCCGACAGAACTTTTCTGGTCAGCTGAGGAATCTCGAACGCGCCTGGCGCCCAGAACACGGTGACATCGTCTGGATTGCCGCCGAGACGAGCAATTGCATCCTGCGCCCCGCCAACAAGTGCGTCGACGACGAAGTGGTTGAAGCGACCCGCGACGATTGCGAATTTGCCATCTTTGGCAGAGAGCTGCCCATTCATTACGTTTGCCATGTTTCTGTACCTCTACTCGCCGCTTGGAAGGGGAATGCGCTCGACAATCTCAAGGCCGTAGCCTTCAATGCCGACGATCTTTCGATCGCTATTGCTAATCAAACGAATTTTTCGACAGCCAACTTCCGCAAGGACCTGAGCGCCCAAGCCAAAATCACGAAGCACCTCAGAGAGACCTCCGGAGGGCGTCTTCGATTGCTCTCCAAGAACAAAGCGCTCAAAGTCTCGGCCCAGGTCGACGCGCTCTTTGTTGTAGACATAGAGAAAGACCCCGGCACCAGCCTCGTCCATCGCAGTAAGGCAACTGCGAATATCTGGCCGCAGCCCAAAGGCGTCACTCATGGGACTCATGCTTTGGACGCGCACAAGAACGGCTTCGCCCGCAGCAGATAGCGCCTTTATGTCACCGCGGGTGACGACCAAGTACTCGGTCTCTTCAACGGCGGTTCGATACAACATCACGTCAAAGTCATGACCTTCGCCCAAGAAGTCCGGACGAATCTGGCCTTGCTTCTCACAAGTCACGATGCGCTCGCGCTGCAGGCGATACGCGATGAGGTCTGCGACGGTGATGATGCGAAGGTTGTGCTCTTTACCAAAGACCTCCAAATCGCCCATACGAGCCATTTCGCCGTCTTCCTTCATGATCTCGCAAATCACGCCAGCGGGCTTGAGGCCAGCCAAACGGGCCAAATCGACAGAGCCCTCGGTTTGCCCTGTCCGCACAAGTACGCCGCCCGCGCGAGCCCTTAGGGGAAAGACGTGCCCCGGAGAAACCAGGTCGCTCGGTTTCGCATTGTCAGCAACCGCTGCAGCGATGGTTACGGAACGATCAGCAGCAGAGATGCCAGTAGTCACACCGTCACGCGCCTCAATACTCACGGTAAACGCGGTGCCGAGAGACGCGGTATTGTCGCGAACCATCATGGGAAGGTTTAGCGCATCGATGGCTTCGCCGGTGAGCGTTAGACAAATCAAGCCGCGGCCCTGACAGGCCATGAAGTTTACAGCTTCCGGAGAAACCTTCTCGGCGGCCATCACCAGGTCGCCTTCGTTTTCCCGGTCTTCGTCGTCGACAAGAATCACCATCTTGCCTTCGCGAATGTCGGCTAATGCTGCCTCTACTTTTTCGACGGTGCTTGGCTCACTCATTTTGGGATCGCTTACTGCTGGAGTTGTCATATCGGTCTCGGGATCTTTGGTGAGAAGTTGGGGAGGAAGTTGGGAATCGGTGTCTAACGAATCAGGTCCTAACAAGATGTCCTCCGAGTAGGCTCTCTACGTACTTGCCTATCATGTCGACTTCAATGTTTACCGCCCCACCGACACTCTTTGTCGCAAGGCTAGTTTTTGCCACCGTATGAGGAATGAGCGCGACGCCGAAGGAAGTACCTTCCAATCGATTCACGGTCAAGCTTACCCCGTCGATAGCAATCGAGCCTTTGGCGATGATGTAGCGCAACAAGGCCGCTGGTGGTTCAAACGTAAATTCGACGTTTGCGCCCAGGTCGCGCTTCGTCTTCATGGTGGCAATGCCATCGACATGCCCTTGCATGATGTGACCACCGAGACGAGCGCCAACTTGCAGTGCTCGTTCGAGGTTTACGGAGCCGCCGGGACGCATCTTGCCAAGCGTCGTAAGCCGCAGAGTCTCAGCCCCCGCCAGCACTTGGAAGTGGCCTTTGCGAAACTCCGTTACCGTGAGGCAGACGCCATCCACAGCAACCGAATCGCCGAGGGCCAATGTCGAGTCGGCAATGACGTCGGACGCAATTGAGAAGACGATCGCATCGCTTCGGCGATCACAGCGCTCGAGTCGCCCAACATCCTCTACAAGGCCAGTAAACATGGGAGGCCCTTGTATCATTCAGCCAGCGTCTTTTTGGCTGGAAGTGCTACGAAACAGCTGTCATCGACGCCATCGGGCGTTGGTGAAAAAGCGGTTCGCTCTACCGTGGACGCGCAATTAGGAGCAAGTCATCGCCCAAACGCACAGGTTCACCATGCCAACGCAGCCGAAAGGCGTCCTGAAGCGCCCCAATGCCCTGGCCGCCCAGCCAACCATGCCCTGGCCCGCCCAAGGCCTTTGGGGCCAGATACAGACGCAATTCATCGCAAAGGCCAGCCTCGAGAAAGGATCCGTGAACTTGCGCGCCGCCCTCAACCAGAGCCGAAGCAATGCCCCGTGCGGCCAACGCTTCCGAGAGCGCCAGCAGGCATGGGTGGGAGCCTTCGCTCGGCAGACGCAGCACTTCCGCGCCGGCCGCCACCAAGCGACGCTCTCGCGCCTTTGGGGCCGTTTCCGTCGTCGCAATAATCACGGAGGCTCGCGAGCGGGTGTTCGCAGGCAGAAGCTGAGAAGCGAGGGGGGTTCGCAGCTTGCTGTCCAAGACGATGCGAACTGGATCTCGCATTCCCTTGCCGCGAGCGGTGAGTCTTGGATCGTCAACGATGGCCGTTTCCACTCCGACAATGATCGCATCGAGGCGCGCTCGGAGGGCCCTACCATCCGCACGCGCCGCTGCCCCCGTGATCCACTTGGACTCGCCGGTTCGTGTCGCGATCTTGCCATCGAGCGACGCTGCAACCTTGAGTACGTAGAGCGGCCGTCCCTTTCGGGCCCAGCTCATAAACGCCCGATTGGCCTCTTTGCACTCGGCCTCGAGAACACCGCGGGTTACCGAGACGCCGCGGCTTGCGAGCCAAGAAGCGCCGCCGCCATGGGCGCGAATTGGATCTGCCTGCCCAACAACCAAACGCGCAATCCCCGCTTCGAGTACGGCTGGAGCGCATGGCGAAGTTCGCCGATTCTTGACGTGCTTGCAGGGCTCGAGATTGGTGTAGAGCGTGCCTCCAACGGCTTTCTTGCCGGCCTGCGCCAACGCCACCTTCTCCGCATGCGCTTTGCCAGCGCGCTCGTGAAACCCTTCGCCGACAAGCTTGCCTCGGCGGTCGAGAACGACGGCTCCGACGATTGGATTGGGCGACGTCTTGCCCTCGGCCTTCTTAGCGAGATCCAGACAGTGCCGCATCCATCGCTCATCACTCATCTCGTGCGCGCCTTAATGACGTCGGACAGCTCCGAGACAAACTCATCGATGTCGCGAAAGTCGCGATAGATGGAAGCGTATCGCACGTAGCTCACTTCATCGAGTTCCCGCAGCTTTGGCAAAATGCGCTCACCAATGTCTTTGGTGCGCAGCTCGCGAACCCCTGATTCAACCAGCTCACGCTCGACAGCTTCTGCCAAGTCGGCAATTTTCTGAATTGGTACGGGGCGCTTGCCAATTGCCCGCTGAAGCCCTTTTGCGATCTTATTTCGATCAAAAGGCTCGCGTCTCTCATCCGCTTTCACAACAACGGGCAGCGCTTCTTCGATGCGCTCGTAGGTCGTAAACCTTCGCACACACTCGGTGCACTCTCGTCGCCTACGAATCTCCGACCCATCTTTCGAGGTCCGAGAATCGATCACCTTATCTTCGGCGGCAGCACAGAATGGGCAACGCATTGCTGCCCTACTCCTCGATCGCCATCAGTTTGTCGACCCGTCGCTGATGCCGCCCGCCTTCAAATTCTGCATCGCTAAACGCAATGAGAGCCTCACTCGCCACGCCAGGGCCAACGACACGAGATCCGAAGACGAGAATATTTGCGTCGTTGTGGAGCCGAGCCATGCGAGCGGTAAAGCTCTCGGTCGCGAGGGCAGCGCGTGCCCCGCGAACCTTATTGGCCGACATCGCAATGCCGTTGCCCGTGCCGCAAACCAGGAGCCCAAGAGCGCCCTCGGCAACGACACGTTCGGCAACCGCTTTGCCGTAGTCTGGATAGTCGACAGAGGAACCATCGGTGGTGCCCAAGTCTTCGACCTCACATCCTCGACCACGCAACACGGCAATGAGCTCGTTCTTTAGATCGAGCCCGGCGTGATCGGATCCGGCGTACCACTTCATACGATTGCTCAGTCGCCTTTGTAGCGTTTCATGATGAGTGAACCGTTGGTTCCACCGAAGCCAAAGGAGTTGCTCATCACGGCATCAACTTTGAGTTCGCGCGCGACGTTGGGGACGTAGTCCAAATCGCATTCTGGATCCGGAGTCTCGTAGTTAATCGTTGGCGGCAAAATACCCCGGTCGATCGCGAGGCAAGAGAATGCCGCTTCGACAGCACCCGCAGCTCCCAGCATGTGCCCTGTCATCGACTTGGTCGAAGAAACAGGCGTCTTGTAGGCTTGGTCCCCAAAGACCGCCTTGATCGCAGCAGTCTCGTTCTTGTCGTTGAAGTATGTAGAAGTTCCGTGGGCGTTGATGTAGCCGACATCCGACGGATCCATCTTGGCATCTCTAAGAACTTTACGGATACAACGCTGAGCGCCCTCGCCCTCTGGTGAAGGCTGGGTCACGTGGAATGCATCAGAGTTGGCACCGTATCCAACAATCTCGGTGTAAATCCGTGCTCCGCGCTTTTTCGCGTGGTCGAGGTCCTCCAAGATCAGAACGCAAGCGCCCTCCGACATGACAAACCCGTCTCGATTTTTGTCGAAGGGCCGAGAAGCCTTTGTTGGATCATCATTGCGAGTCGACAGAGCGCGCATCGCATTGAAACCACCGACGCTTAGGCTTGTCAGCGTAGCTTCGGTGCCACCTGCGAGCATGACGTTGGCATCGCCCCAGCGAATCGCGCGAGCAGCCTCACCAATGGAGTGGGTGCCGGTTGCGCAAGCACTCACGTGAGCGAAGTTTGGACCTTGGGCGCCGGTCTTAATCGACAGGAGGCCTGGTGCCATATTGATAATGATGTCTGTGACGAAGTATGGCGAGAAGCCGTAGCGTGGGCCCTTCTCAGCCGTCTTCGTTTGGGTGTCCTCAATGGTCTTGATACCGCCAAGGCCAGACCCCATGTAGACGCCCCAGTCTTCCTCTTCGCCTTCGGGAACCTTGCGGTCTTCGTAGCCAGCGTCGTCCATGGCTTGCATGCCTGCTGCAACGGCGAACTGAAGAAAGCGGTCGAGGTGTTTCGCCTCTCGCTTGTCAATGTATGGCGTCCAATCGAAGTCTTTCACTTCGTGCGCAAATTGCGTCTTGTACGCCGAGCAATCGAACTGGGTAAGCGGGCCTGCGCCACTCTTTCCTTCGATAATGTTGGACCAAGAGCTCTCAGTATTCAGCCCCAAGGGCGTGACCATTCCAATGCCTGTAACAACGACGCGACGCATATGCTGACCTTATTTCGTTTCTAGCAAAACGCCCCGGCAGCAATCAGTGGAAAGCGACCGGGGCAAATGTAAAGAGGGGTATTCGTTTGAACGTCCAAAGGACGCGAACAGTCCGGGCTTGGAACAGTCCTAGCTTGACTGTAGCCAAATCCGTTGAAAACCAGTGCCAACCTTGGCGCTGGATTCCTAAACGTGCGACTTGATGTAGTCGACGGCGTTCTTGACCGTCTTGATTTGCTCGGTGTCCTCGTCGGGAATTTCCAAGTCAAACTCTTGCTCGAGTGCGAGCACAAGCTCCACAACAGCGAGGGAGTCAGCTTTCAGGTCGTCAACGAAGGATGACTCTGGCTTGAGCTGGTCTTCTGATACTTCGAGCTGCTGGCAGATGAGCTCTTTGACTTTGTTTTCAATCTCTTCAGGAGTCATACGTTTGTTCTTTCTTGTTCTGAGTACCTGACACACAGGCTTCGCGAGACCCAGGCGATTGCCCGGGTCGAAAGTTTGGTTGATTTTTTCCGTGTGCTTGTAGCGGAGCGCACCTTACATCAATAGTCCGCCATTCACGCGCAATACCTGCCCTGTGATGTACGAAGCTTCTGGTCCTGCGAGGAATGCGACAGCGTCTGCAACAGCTTCGGGCTCACCGATCCTCGCCAGTGGAATCGAGGAAACTAGCGCTTCGCGCTGCTCTTCTGGCAAATGCTCATCGGTCATATCAGTGGCGATGAAGCCCGGAGTAATGGCATTCACGGTGATCCCTCGGGATGCGAATTCTTTTGCCATGCTCTTTGTCATGCCGAGGATGCCGGCCTTGGCCGCCGAGTAGGCCGCCTGCCCTGGGTTGCCCGACTCACCAACGATCGAACCGAGGTTGATGATTCGGCCCTTCTCCTTGGCCTTGAGAATGTAGCGAATCGCTGCCTTGCTGCAGGTAAAGGAACCCGTGAGGTTCACGCCGATCACCTGCTCCCAATCGGCGGGCTTAAAGCGCATCACCAAGCCGTTGATGGCAATGCCCGCGTTGTTCACAAGGATATGCAGTCCGTGATCTTTGCCAACGGCCGCAACTCCCGCCGTAGCAGCCTCGCTATCGCCGATGTCGAATCCTGCTAGCACCGAGGTGCCGCCAGCCTTTTCAACCAGGGCAGCTGTCTCTTGGGCGGCATCTTCGCGAGAGCGATAGTTGATCGCGACCTTGGCTCCGCGCGCTGCCAGAGCGACACAGACAGCGCGGCCAATGCCTCGCGAGCCTCCGGTTACCAGAGCCGTACAACCGTCGAGTGCGTTATCTTGAAATGCCATGCGCTAGAGCTCCAATGCCTTGATGTCGTCGGGCTGACCTACGGGCTGAACAACCATGTCCTTGGCGATTCGCCGTATCAGACCTTTAATCACAGCTCCGTGTCCAAATTCAATGCTCTGGGCAACGCCTTTGCTCGCCAATAGCTCCACGCTCTCCTGCCAACGCACGGCGCCGGTTACTTGCTGCACCAGGAGATCTTTGACTTTGCCAGAATCCTGGTTCGCAGTCGCTTCCACGTTGGAGACCACGGGCGCTCGCATCGGGCCAATCGTTACAGATTCGAGAGCTGCTGCGACCTTCTCTGCTGCGGGCGCCATCAGTGCACAGTGAAAGGGCGCGCTCACTTTGAGGGGAATCGCTCGAGACTTTTGCGCCTTGGCCAGTGCCATCGCACGCTCAACCGCCTCTTTGTGGCCGGAGATGACAATCTGATTGCCGCCGTTAAAGTTCGCTGGCGAGCACACTTGGCCCTCAGCTGCTTCTGCGCAGATCGCTGCAAGCGTATCCGCGTCGAGCCCCATAATGGCTGCCATGCCGCCCTGCCCAACTGGAACAGCTTCTTGCATCGCTTGCCCACGAAGGTGAACCAGGCGCAGCGCATCGGCAAAGTCCAGGGCGCCCACTGCAACAAGGGCTGACCATTCGCCGAGAGAGTGCCCAGCGGCGAGGTCAAACTTCAGCGGACCGCGCTCTGACTCGAGCACGCGCAAAGCGGCGATCGAAGTTGCCAGAATCGCGGGTTGGCTATTGAAGGTCAGGTTGAGCTCATCGCCGGGACCTTCAAAGCACAGCGTCGAAATTGCGAAGCCAAGAGCTTCATCGGCCTCTGCAAAGGTTTGCTTAGCGACGTCGAACTGCTCGGCGAGGTCTTTGCCCATACCGGGCTTTTGTGACCCTTGGCCGGGAAAGAGAAATGCTGTCTTTGTAGTCGTCATGCGGATTCCTTGGCTCTGGCGGTCTTCCAAAGCTCTTGGTGGCGATCGATATCCTGGCTGAGCTGCGCAAGCAAGTGCTTCTCGGCAAAGCGTTCGGTCAGCAAGATGGCATTGCAGATCGCCCGTGCATCCGAACGTCCATGAGCAATTGTGGCAAGCCCGTTAATTCCCAAAAGCATGGCCCCGCCATACTCGGAGTAGTGAATCGACTTTTTGAAGTCCATGAGCGCCGGCTTGGCGAGGAGTGCCCCAAGCTTGGCTCGTGCGGAGCTCGTCAAAGCTGTCTTGATCATGCTCATCAGCGCCTCTGAGACGCCTTCCGCCGTTTTGAGGACAACGTTGCCGGTGAAGCCATCGGTTGCGACCACATCCACATAGCCATCAAAGAGGCCAGAGCCTTCGACATAGCCAAGAAACGCAAAATCGGCCTCCGGATCCTTGGCGGCTCGGGCGAGGATTTCGGAGGCCGCCCGCGTTAGTTCGGTGCCCTTACTCTCCTCGGTGCCATTCGAGAGAACCGCAATCCTCGGGTTCTTGGTGCCATTGAGGACTCGCGTATACGCAGCGCCAAAGATTCCAAACTGGGCCAGCATGATCGGCGTGACGGCCACATTCGCGCCCAAGTCACACATGGTCACGGTGCCTGTGGGCGTTGGAAAGACCTGGACAATGCCTGGGCGTTCGACCCCCGGCATGCGCTTCATCAAGAAGAGGCAGTGACCAAGCACGGCCCCTGAGTTGCCAGCGGAAACCATGCCCGCACAACTGCCGTCAACGACGAGGTCGGTCGCGACTCGCATCGAGGAGTCTGGCTTCTGGCGAAAGACCTTGGAGGGGTTGTCCTTCATGGACACCACCTCGGAGGCGTGGCGAAGCGACAAGCGATCGTCTTCGCTCGCGTGACACGCTGCAAGTTCGCTTTGCAGGCGGTCTTTGTCGCCCACGAGAACAACTCGCAGGCTTTCTGATTCGCGCAGGGCAGCCACCGCGCCCGCCACTTCAACGGACGGCGCGTTGTCTCCGCCCATGGCATCTACTGCGATAGCAACCATTTAGGAACCGTCCAAACCCGCAAAGGCTTGGAGGAAAAGGAACTACTCTTGAGCGTCGTCGCTGGCAGCAGCGACAACCTGACGACCATTGTACTGGCCGCAGTTCGCGCACAGACGATGTGGAACCTTAGGCTCCTCGCAGTTTGGGCATTTTTGGATGCTCGGGTGGTTCGCAGCATCGCGCATCCATGAGGAGCGGCGGTGATGGATGCGGGTTCTACCCATTCGTCGTTTTTGAAGTGCCATGTCGTTTTCCTAAGTCGCTATGTCTAAGCTGTCGCGGTTACTAAGCTGCGGGCTTATACCTTAATGTCTTTAAGTGAGGCTAGTCTTGGATCAACTACTTTGCGATCACATCCACACTCGGAGTCGTTTCGATTTGCGCCACACTTGCTGCAAAGGCCAAGACAATCGGCTTTGCAGAGGGGCGCATAGGGTACAGCGAGGAGAAAACGCTCGCGGAGCAGTGGCTCGACGTCGATCTCTTCCCCCTCGTAACCATAGGTATCTTCGCCGTCGCCCTCGTCCACATCCTCTTCATCGGCTTCCAGGCCTTCCTCGTTTGGCACAATGCCCCCGGGAAGATAGGTCACCATCATGTCTTCTTTGATGGGATGTCGAAGGTTTACGAGACAGCGGCTGCAAGCGAGCTCGACCCAGGCGTCCAGAGAGCCCCGTGCGAAGACGTTGTCCCCCTCGATGTAGAACTCAAGCTCTGCTGTGCCCTCGCCGGCCTGTGAGGCGTCAGCTCCAAGAGCCTTGCGCATGGGCAAGCCCGCCACAAGTCCATCGACATAGCCGGTGGAAAGCGTGAATGTCCGCTGGAGCGGCAGTTCTCTGAGGGTCACTTTCATGGGAGCAGCGGACTATAGGGAGCGATTCCCCTATGTCAAGAAAAGTCTGCCACGAGAAGCCTGGCGAGCCCCATAGAAGCGATCCTCTTGTCGGCGGCCCTTGCTCAATGGAAGCGCCATGCGCTGCCCCAAAGCCGCTAGTCGGTGGCGCCAGCGAGCGCCGAACCGCCCACAGTCATGAGCGCAGCCAGATCTTGGTCGTTGAACCGGAGCATGGCTCCAAAGAACACATCGCGCCCAATTGGGATGGTCTCAAAGAGGTCCGGTGTGGTTGGGTCGGCAAAGGCTCCGGGGACGATTTCATCAAAGGCATTGAGCGCATCGTCGATGCCGGCAAGGATGTAGAGCCCACCGAAGAATTCGTAGGCAGCGGCCACCTTGAGACGCGGGTTGTCGTCGAATCCAAAGTTGAAGACATCCGCGCTGATCTTGAGGCGATTGTCAAACCAAGTCGCGTCGATGCCAACGCCACCCGAGGAATCCTTCAGGCCGTAGCGAATCGTTAGCCAGTCGTAGCGTTTGGCGAACTGAAAGGTGAAGCGAACTGAGTCTTCAATTTTTATCGAGCGCTGCCAGGTATCGGAGACCGAATCGTAGTTGAGGGCAATTTCGGGATAGTTGCCCCGCGGGCCTTTGCTCAGCTCAATGTAGTAAAACTTATCTGGCCGAGTTTGCAGATCGATGCTGACGTAGTGGCGAGCCAGCCCCGAGTAGACGCTGATTTCGGACCGCAAGCCGACATACGTCTGCATGCCGAAGAGCGTCCCTAGAAAGCCCTTCGCATCATCGGTGATGTCCTCGACGTTGTCGGCGATTGTGGAGTCGTTTACGAGCCGGCCCAATGTGCCCGCTTCCTCGTCGATCTTCCGCATCACCGAAGCGGTCGGATCGACAACCTCATCAAACGAGTCGATGCGTTCGCGAAGGGTGTCACCGGTTTGCTCGACCTCGGTCCTTGCCACTTCGAGCAATTCGCCCAAATCGACAGAGGCCTTGTCCATGTTGTCGAGAATGGTTTTCACGCGAACGTTGGCATCGGACGTTACCCCGCGAATGTCCCGGGTGATGTCCTCAATGCGAGCAAGCGTTCGATCCGTGCGCTCGAGAATATTCGAGACCGTCGCCGATTCGTCCTGCACAAGGCTATCGACACGGCTCATCACCGACGCCAGCGGGCCATTGACCACGCCGCGAACATCCTCGCTCAGATCGCGCACGCTGAGAAGAACAGCGTCGACTTTGGGCATACTCTCGTCGAGGCGGCGAAGCAGCATATCGACGGAGGTTGCCTCCACGACACGGACGATTTCGCTTCCCGAGGGAAGCTTCTTGCTTGGCGTTGCCTCGCCCAATGCGCTGATCGACTCGGAACTTCCCGGATCAATTTCCAGATAGAAATTGCCGAGCAAACTAGAACTTTTCTTAAAGAGAACGGCGTTGTCCCACAGCACTACGTCGTCGCGCATCCGCACCGTAACTCGCGCGAATCGCCCATCGATGCGGAGATTGCTAACTTGCCCCACGGGCAGGCCAGCGACAACCACTTGCGAGCCCTCGGGCAATCCTGCGGCATCGTCGAGACGAGCCCAGACTTCAAAATCGGACTCCCCGCTCGGTTGCTCGCTCACGGTCTTAAAGACGCCGTAGGAGCCAAGAATCATGGCGACAAAGAGGATGCCGACCTTTACTGCTGCGGATACGCCCTTCATCGAAGTGCCCTCGCGGTTGGCAAGGCGCACGCCGCCTTACGAGCGCTGCAATTGCGCTCAGAGCATGTCGATAGGCGAAGAGTCATCAAATGGAGTTAGGTCCCAACCGGGAAGATAACGAGCAAAATCTCGGTAACAAAATAATCGAGTACGAGAACCGACACGGAGCTCACAACCACGGCTTTGGTCGTGGCGATCCCGACGCCGCGACCTCCGCCCGATGCGCTGAAGCCGTAGTAGCAACCGACGAGAGCAAGCGTGAATCCAAAGACCAGTCCTTTGAGGAGGCCTTTGGCGACTTCCTCAAAACTCACCATGAGTTCGAAGTTGAGTTGAAAGTGACCTGCATCGCCACCGAGTTGGATCACCGCAACAAAGTAGGCACCGAACATTGCCACGATGAAGAAGAGCAAAACCAAAATCGGCGTCATCACGGCACCGGCGACAATGCGCGGCAGCACCAAGAACTGAATCGGGTTGACGGCCATCGATTCGAGAGCATCGATCTGCTCGGTAATTCGCATCGTCCCAAGCTCAGTTGCGATGCCCGCTCCAACACGTCCAGCGAGCATCAGGGATGTCAGCACTGGGCCAAGCTCAGCCGCGATTGAGACGCCTGTCGTGCCACCGACAATGTGCTCAAAGCCAAAGATGCGGAAAACATGCACACTCTGCAGGGCGGTCACCATGCCGGTGAACAAGCCCACGAGAAGCACGATGGGCAGCGATCCAAAGCCAATGGACTCCATCGCATCAATGTAGTTGCGGATGCGGACCGGGCGCCTAGGTAGCCACGAGAAGGCCTTTGCTGCCAGCATAACGTGTCCACCAATCGCCTCGAGCAGCCCGGTGACCGGTGCAAAGGCATCCCGAACGCCCTCCCCTACCGCGTCGCGGAAGGTGACGTCATCTGACTTGTCTTCGCTAGCCATTGACTCGCTCGTATCGTCTTGGAACGCGCTTCGAAATCCCGCAACTCACTTCGTATTCGGTAATTCCGCAGAGCTCGGCCACCTCCGACACGGAGATGCAATCGATGCCCTGCTCGCCCAACACTACCACCTCGTCACCAAGCCGTACGGTTGGAGTATCCGTGATGTCGACGACGATCATATCCATAGAGACGGTCCCCAAAATGGGGCAACGAATACCATCGATGAGGACCTCTGCACGGCCCTCGAGATTGAGTCGGCGGGGCAGACCATCGGCGTATCCCAGAGGCACAATGGCGACGGTCGAATCGCGGGTTGCCGTCCAGTGAGCGCCGTACGAAACGCTTTCGCCCGTGGGAACGCCTCGGACTTGGCTCACTTCCGATGAAAAGCGGATCGCTTGCTTCAAACCATCGGCAGCGGTTGCCCCATTTCCGTACAGCGCGATACCGGGCCGAGCCAGATCGTATTGGGAATCGGGAAACCGCAAGATCGCCGCACTATTGGCGACATGGAATTGCACCGAGGAGGAGACCTGGCCTTTGCATGAAGCCACGAGGTTGCCAAAGAGGCGCAGCTGTTCTGCGCTCATCGAAGTTGGATCACTCGGGTCGTCGGTATCGGCGCATGCCAGATGCGAGGCAATTCCGGCCAGTCGCAAACTCGGATGTTGGGCAACGTCTCCCAAGACGTCGCTGAGTGATTCCGGGCGGATTCCAAGACGCCCCATTCCGGTGTCGACCTTTAGGTGCAGGTCTAAGACTTGTTCTGAATCCCGCGCCGCATGTGCCAACGGCTCAACATGGCGGACATCCGACACCATCGGCATCAGGCCGTACGTCACCAACAAGGCATGCGCATCCATCAGCGAAGGCCCCATCACCAAGATGGGCATCGTTACCCCCGCTTCGCGAAGCTCAATGCCCTCCTCGACCAAACTCACAGCAAACCCTTTGAGTACGTCGCCCTCGGGAAACTGCTCCTGCAGAGCCAAACTCACGGGGACGGCGCCATGGCCATAGGCGTCCGCCTTGACGACAGCAAACAGTGCACATCCAGCGCGCTCGGACAATTGCTGAGCATTCGCCGTGATGGCGGTCAGATTCACGATCGCCCGTGTTGGACGTATTTGCGGGCCCCAGTCCACCAAACGATTAACCTCCAGAGCATAAAGCTCTGTCAATGCGAAGCATTCCTGGTTGTGTAACGATTTGTGTCGTCACAGGTGCTGCCCCGAAACGCAAAGAAGCCCGCCGCATGGGCGAGCTTCTTCCAACTTGGCTCCGAGCGTCGTTATGCCGCTGCTACTTTGCCAACTTGTGCCATCAGAGCATTTGTCACAACGAGACTTCTGCCACGGGCAATGATCAAGCCCTCTCTGGCGAGTTGATTGAACGCGCGAGAAATCGTTTCTCGGCACGAACCAATCATGTTGGCGAGTTCCTGCTGGGTTGGGCGTCGCCGAACCAGAATGCCTTCGTCGGCCACTGTGCCTTCTTCCTCGGCAAGGTGGACGAGACGATGAATCAGGCGCTCATTCACATCACACAGAGCGAGTTGCGCGATGCTCTCGTCAGCTCGGCGCAGACGACCGGCCATATCTCCCAAGAGATTCAGAGCTGTCGCTGGATAGCGAGAGATGTGCTGCAAGAGGTCTTGGCGGTGCAGTACGGCCAACGTCGTCGGCTCTGTTGCGATGCAATTTGCGGAGCGCTCTTTGCCATCAAACAGCGACATCTCGCCAAAGCACTGGCCTTGACGAAGAACCGAAAGTGTCACTTCTCGTCCGTTCTCGCCAAAGATTCCAACTTTGACGCGGCCGGAAATGATCAGGAACATCGACTCACCAGCTTCGTCTTGGCTAACGATCGTGCTGCGGGCAGCGACGCGCTTAATCGATGCGCGCCTCGCAAGATCGTCGACGGCTTCTGGCGTAAGACTGTTGAAAAGGGAGGCCTGGGCAATGGAAGCACCGATGCGGGCTTTCTCTTCCTCGGCGGCGGTGGTGAATGTAGGGCGGGCAAAGCTAAATGACATAAGATGCTCCTGTTGTTAAAGGCGGGCCTCGCGAAAGGCTTAGTGAGCCTCTTCCTTAAGCAAGCGCTATTCCGAAAGCTGGCGGTGCCCCGGATTTGTGTGCGTTCGGCCACTTGAGCGAGATTTCCCGCACTCGCGGTGTGATCCAACGTTCACAGACCTCAGGAACCTGTGACTCAGCTGTCGCAGTTGTCACAGCTTCTGCGTGCATCGGCATTCGGAAAAAAATCTCGTGTGAGATCACCATATTGGACTGTTCCCCCTCTAGGACTTGCGAATTTCCGCGAGTTGCCACAGAATCCCCGCGCTTCGAGTGAATCGCTCGAACAAGCCGATATAGCTCAGTTGGTAGAGCAACGCATTCGTAATGCGTAGGTCAGCAGTTCAAGTCTGCTTATCGGCTCCAGGGACGCCTGGAGGCTATAGTTACAGCCTCTTAGGACTGCGCTAGAAGAACAGCTCGGGCTTGCTTACCCAAAGCAGGGCCAACACGCCGGCTGCGATGGCAAAGAGGCCGAAGAAGACCTCGAATGGCATGAGCTTGCGCTGAACCTCTTCGGCGCGCTCTTCCGGATCGCTATCCCCAGGGATCCACTTCGCCACGAGCCCAAATCCCATCGTGAAGCCCAAGATGAGCTGAACACCCAGGATGGCCAGAAAGAGGATGCCGAAGCGCGTGGAAAAATCGAATCCCGCAAACGGATTGAAACTGGCGTCGTAGAGGGTGACGGCAAAACTGCCAAGCAGGCCCACGCCCACAAACGCCTTATAGGGGAGCAGTAGGTTGAGCAAACGTCTGGAAGACGCTGCGTTCTTGACAGTCCAACTCGCACACGCAAGAAGCCCGCCGAGAATCGGCATAAAGGCATTCAGTACGTACCATCGTTCCATGACTTCGCCGGCCCGGAGGCCACTTGGGAATAGTAGCGAGGCACGGCTCGGATAGCGAGCCGCGGCCTAGATGCCCCCGACTTTAGACGCCGAGCATGAGTCTCTGCGGATTCTCCATCCGCTGCTTCACGGAAACGAGGAATTGCACAGCCTCTTTGCCATCGACAACCCGGTGATCGTAGGTGAGCGCAAGGTACATCATGGGACGCACTTCGACGCGATCTCCAATCACGACGGCTCGTTTCACAATGTTGTGCAGCCCGAGGATTCCGGTTTGTGGAAAGTTTAGTAGTGGCGTGGACATCATCGATCCGTAGATGCCGCCGTTGGTAATCGTGAAGGTGCCGCCAACCAAGTCGTCCAAGACGAGTTTGTTCGTGCGGGCCTTGGTTGCCATGTCGATGATGCCCTGTTCGACGTCCGCAAAGCCTCGATGGTCGCAATCGCGAAGCACTGGGACGACGAGCCCCCGCTTGGTACCTACCGCAATTCCCAGATCATAATTCTTCTTATATACGATGGCTGCGTCGCGAACTTCCGCATTGAGCCCAGGGAACAATTTGAGCCCCTCGACTGCGGCCTTTACGGCGAACGACATGAAGCCGAGCTTCACGCCATGGGTCTCCAAGAACTCTTCTTTGTAGAGTTTGCGGAGCTCCATGATGGCGCTCATATCAATCTCATTGAAGGTCGTGAGCGAAGCCGAACTCTGCTGCGCCTGCACCAATCGCTCGGCGATTCTGCGGCGTAGAGGCGACATAGGGACCACTTCTTCAACCTTCGGTTCATGCGACGCGCGCACGGCATTCGCTACCACCGAGGTTGAAACAGCGGGAAGACTCGCTTTGCCCGATCGAATATCTTTGCGTTGCGAAGGCGAGAGCACGCGGCCAACTCCATCCCTCTCGGGAAGTGTTTCCACAGCAGCGGGCGCCGAAGCAGCAACTGGAGCGGGTGCGCTTGCAGGTGCTGCGGGCGCAGCTGGGGCGACGTCTTTTGCAGCGGGAGCTGCCGGCGCAGGAGCAGCGACAACGGCATTCTCATCGACTTGCCCGATGATGTCGCCAACTCGAACGGTGTCACCGACCGCGTACTTCTGTTCGGTCAATGCCCCCGAAACCGGAGATGGCATTTGCACAGTAATTTTGTCGGTTTCTAGGTCAACCACGGGCTCGTCGGCGTCTACCCGACCGCCGACTTCAACAAGCCACTTGCCGATGACGGCTTCCGTGATGGACTCCCCGAGCGATGGAACAACGAGATCTTTCATCGCGGAGAATCGTAATACACGGCCGAGTGGCTAGCTTCCTTTTGCCCGGGTTTCTGGCGAGGGTTTCTGTCGGTGTCGGATTCTGCCAGGAGCGAGGACCTCTTGAAGCGCACGCCCCTCAACCGAGCCCTCCGGTCCTTCGACCTCCAGCCCGCTGAGATCCACGCGCTCAAGGTTTCGATTGCCACGGATGTTCAGCGCGCCAAAGATTCGCAGGGATTGCAGTGCACAGTTCTTGAGGCCGCTGTTGTCACGCACTTCAACAGCTCCCATCACCGATTGCAGCGCGCCCAAGAAGAGGCCCTGAAGCCGCCAATTCCCCTCCACGTGCAGACGTCCGCCAATCCTCACGACGGAGCTGAGGGAGGAGAGGTTCGTGAGCTGGTAGCTCGGCCCAACAACCAGATCGCCTTCGATGGAGATAAGCTTCGCGAAGTCAGTCGCCGCATCCAGCGCACCTCCAAGATGAAGGCTGCCCGTGATGTGCTCACAGTTTCGAAAGCGCGCTGCATCATCGCGGTGCCAAATCTTCCCGCCTTCGCAATCTGGCCGAGAGGACGAGAGCTGAGCGCCGCCACAGGAGATCGACGTCACCAGAGCGGATGCGGCCAACGCTGCCGCGAGCGGCAGACGATGTCCCATTAGCAGGTTGTAGGCGCTTCTACGCTTTGCCCGGCACATACTTTGAGATACCGAGAAATGGTTTCTTCCAAGCCGAGATAGAGGGCGTCTGCCAAGAGTGCGTGTCCAATGCTCACCTCTAGCATCTCGGGAATATTCTTACCGATGCGGGGCATATTGCGAAGGTCCAGGTCATGGCCAGCATTGACGCCAAGGCCCTGCGCAGCCGCTTCCACGCAACACGCCTGCAAGCGCGCAAACTCTTTGTCCTCGTCGGCGGTGCCGAACGCATCGGCATACGGCTCGGTGTAGATCTCAACACGCTGCGTTCCAGTTGCCGCCGCAAACTTCATGTTCTCCGCATCCGCGTCCATGAAGATAGCGCTGCGAATGCCCGCGGCATTGATGCGATCCATGATGGGCGCCACCACGTCGCGCTGCTCGGGTAAATTCCATCCGTGATCGCTGGTCACCTCACCAGGCGTAACCGGCACCAAGGTAAACTGGGTCGGGCGAATCTTCAGAGCCAATGCCGTGAGTTCTTCGCGCTGGTCACCTTCGAGGTTGAACTCAACGCCGCGATCCTTTGCCAGCGTGCACAGGTCGTAGACGTCCTCGACTCGTGTGTGGCGGTTGTCTTCGCGCCAGTGCAGCGTTAGGCCCTGCACTCCAGCGGCAATGCACGCTTCGGCGGCGACGCGCGGAGACGGATTGGTAGCGCCGCGCGAATTGCGAAGCAGCGCCACTTTATTGAGATTGATCGAGAGGTTGATCGCCATGCGCGTAGGCATACCGCTCGCCCCTCCTTTTGAGCAAGGGCGGGCTACAGATCCGTGGCGATGTTTCGTCGCAGGTAGTTCACGGTCTCCACGAGGGTGAGTGCCGGATCGCGGCTCTCAAAGCCCAGCTCTCGCGAAGCCTTGCTCGAATCAATCCACCAAAAATGCTGACTCATGTCGACTGAAATCTTGTCGATGGGCGAGTCCTTGCCTGCCGCACGGTAGACCTCTTCCATAAGCCCGGCGCCAAAGCGTTGCCACTTTGCGGGCAGCCTTAGTCTTGGTGCGCTGACTTTTGCGGCTCGCTCGAGACGACCAAAGAACTCTTGGAACGTCCAATTGGGGCCACCAAGGAGATATCGTTCGCCGTTGGCACCCTTGGTGAGCGCAGCGATGGTCGCCGACGCCGCGTCGCGTACATCGACAAAATTCATGCCGCCTTGTGGCACCACAGGAATCTCGCGGCGCAAGAATTTGAGCACGTCTTCTGTGGAAGAGAGCCGTCGGTCGCCGGGCCCAAGCAGCAAACTCGGGTTGATGACAACAACTTCGATACCGAGCTCTTCGCCAAGCTGGAGTGCGAGCTTCTCCTGATAGATTTTCGAAGCGTAGTACGGCCAACCCGCTGCAACATCGGTTGCGTAGCCGCTGCGCTCGTCGTGAATTCTCTCGGATGCAGAGACCGCGATCGTTCCCGAACTCGATGCCACCACGACCCGAGCAACGCCCGCACGCGAAGCAGCTTCGAGCAAACGCCGCGTGCCATCAACGTGGGTGCGCATCATGCGTTGGCTATCGTCTGGGTCGCGGGACACAATCCCCGCGAGGTGGAAGACGCCTTCGCAGCCAGCGAGGCACTCCTCAAGCTCTGGCCCCTCGGAAATACTGCCGCGAATTTGTGAGACTCCGAGTTTTTCTAAGACTGGAGATGTCGACCGGGCCAAGACCACGGGTTCATGCTCACCAGACTCTAGAAGCTGGCGAACAAGGTGCTCACCAAGAAATCCCGTGCCGCCGGTAACTAAGACTTTCATACGCCTGCCTCATTCTGTGGTGGAATCACCGCATCTGCTGCCGGCGCGCGCCCACTCTCGCCCAGAGTCCACTCGTACCGCGTCGGTGCCATATCGCGAACCATGCCTTCCATTCGATAGGCAATGTGACGATACGATTCCGAGCGTTTGAGTCCCGTGGTCATTGCCTGCAAAGCATCGTAGCTTTGGAACGGCCCAACGTTGGATACGACCTCTTGTCGCTTGGGAAGGTAGGCGCCCTTTGGCATCGCATCGTGCGTGCCTCCGAGATACATCGGCAAGATGCCGCAACCTGCGGTCATGGCCAAGTAGCCAATCGACGGTTTGAAGTCCGTCATGATGCCCGTCGTGCTGCGTGTGCCTTCTGGGAAGATAAGCAGGATGTAGCCTTCGCGCAGAACTTCTCCTGCGAGCCGAAGTGACTCTCGAAGAGAACCGTGCCGCTCCATGGGAAGCAGGTTGGTAAAGTTCTCAAAGTACGCCTTCCTGACCGGGTCTTCGAAGAAGTAGTCTTTGGCTGCAAGTGCGACCAGCTTGTCACCGTGCTCACCTAGGGCATGTTTAACCAGCCCCATGTCGAGGTGCGAGCTGTGGTTTGCCGCCACAATAAAGCCGCCGAACGGAGGAATGAACGACTTGCCACGCACCTTGGTGTCGAGGTAGTGGCTGTACAACATGCCCTGCCCCGTTCCCAAGGCGGCGCGCCCCGCATTGGCCAAGGCGCCCGGAATCTTGATGTCGTCTTCGAGGCTGTGATCGCTTGCCGCAACAATCGCCTTTGCAACCTTGTCACGCGCCATGGAGAGCCCTTGCTGTGCTGCGAGGGTTTCAAGATCGCCAACCGTCTCAAGCTCGGTAATGACGTTCGGATCGGGCAAGCGCAGGCCCGCGGCCTCGAGGGCAACGGTGAGTTCGGTCAGCATTAACGAATCGAAGCCCAGAGACTCCATACGGCTATCGGGGCGGACATCGCTAGGCTTGCGTTGCGATACTTGCGCCACAACATCGCGAACCCAACGAGTATCACCAGCATCACCGTCACTCGCTTCGTCGGCAGCTTTGCGTGCGCTGGAAGCGCTGCTTGCTACCTTCTCGAGTTTCTCAAGCTCCTCGACGATTTCGCGTCGCTTGACCTTTCGCGTCGATGTCTTTGGAAGATCGTGGTCCCAAAGGTGCCACAGCTTCACGCGCTTGTAGATAGGCAGCTTTTTCGAAACCTCCTTCACATGCTCGCGCACCAGGTCTCGAACCTTCTCGCGTGAAAGCTCCTCGTCGTGCTCGTAATCAGGCACGAGCAAGGCAGCAACGGTCTCGCCCGTTCCGCTCGATGCTAGGCCAACCACAGAGAGTTCTTTGACGTAGTCGCAATCGCCGTACAACTCTTCGAGTTCGTCTGGATAGACGTTCTCCCCAGAAGCGCCGAGGATCATTTCCTTCTTGCGGCCAACGATAAAGACATTGCCATCTTCGTCGATGCGCCCGAGGTCGCCGGTGTGAAGCCATCCGTCTCGAATCACTTCATCCGTGGCGTCCTCGTTCTCGTAGTAGCCCTTCATGACATTGGGGCCCTTGCCGATGAGTTCACCAATGCCGTCTTCATTGGGCTCGAAAACCTGTACCGAGATTCCCGGAAGCGCGCGTCCAACACTGCCCTCTTTGACAGGATCTCCAGGTCGCTGGACAGCCAAGACTGGTGACGCCTCTGTCATGCCATATCCCTCGAAGAGCCGGAAGCCCATGCCGCGGAACGACTTCATGACTTCGGGCGACAAGGCAGATCCGCCGCTGATCATGAGACGAATGCGACCGCCGAGTTCGCGATGAACAGGGAAGAACACCAAGCGGCCAAGATCCACCTCAAGAGGTGTCTTCTCGCGGAGCGCTCGATTGACGTCGACGATAGCGTCGAAGGCTCGCTCGACAAGTGGCCCTTGAGCGCTAACGCGCTTGCGAACATTGCGATGCAAGAGCTGCCAAAGTGCTGGGACACCAACCATGCCCGTGATGTGTCCACACTTAAAGCCTGCGGTTAGGGCATCGGCATTGAGCTCATCGAGGTAGGTAATGGAAGCGCCGTGAATAAGCGGCATGAGCAAGCCAGCGGAGAACTCAAAGGTGTGGTGCATCGGCAGCACCGAGAGCAGCCCGTCGTACTTATAGAGCCGGAACGTCGATGACAGTTTTGCTGCCATCGAAGTGAGGTTCTTGTGCGTCAGCATGACGCCCTTGGGTTGCCCTGTGGTTCCCGAAGTGAAGATCAGCGATGCGACTCGGTCGCCCTTGCGAGGAGGCAAGGTGACGGGCGTGCTGTCCTTTGGCGTTTCAAGAATATCGTCGTAGCCGACGACTTTGAGGCCCGGGATTCGAGCTGCCAACGCCGATATCAATGCGTCTCGCTCGCCGCCTTCTTCCGCTTCGATGTCGCCATCGGAAACCAATCGGTCACAGACTTTCTCTGAGACAAGAAATACCTTCGCCGACGCCGCGGTCACTACGTTGATGATCTCTGATAGCGAAAGCTGGGAGTCCATTGGGACCGCCGTAGCCGATGCCTTCAGGATGCCAAAGTAGCCAATACTCCACTCAGGGCGCCCCTCACCCATGATTGCGACGCGGTCTTCGCTAACCACGCCCCAATCGCGCAAGTTCATCGAGGTCCGCTCGGCAAGTACGCCGAGCCTCTCGTAGGTGTAAACGACGGGTGGCGCATCCGGTGTTTCGGTTTCGAGGAAACGCAGTGCGACCCGGTGACGATTGAGTTTGACGGCGGAGTCGAACAACTCCAGCATGTCTTTGTAGGTGTAGACCGAGCGTGGCTTGACTCCGAATTCGTCATCGAGCATTGGGAAAACCCACTCAACAAGCCCAGGGAAGTGACTATCGATCCAGTATTGCCGCCAATCGATATCACCAGGAGTCCACATCATCCGGTCTTTGTCGCGGTCGGTGAGCCGGTTCCAAAGCGCTGAGAGATTGTCGGATCGGAAGGCAATATTATGGTCGTGAATGAACGGCTCAAATAGATCCATTAGATCCATAATCTGCTCGCTCATCACTGAGACTTTCCCTAGCTCTTCCTGAGCGCGCTCTGCGAAGGCTGCCAATCGCGGCACACCCCACTTGGGAAGTCGCTCATCGATTTCTTTTGAGACGCGATCGACAAGGCGCTTAACCTGCGGGGTTCCAAGCCGATGAAACGTGTCCCGACTAACCGGATGCGCCTCACGACGTGCCCGCATTCGGTTCTTCCACTTGTCGACGCCATCATCCGCCTGGTCTTTGTAGTAGCCGCGAACCGCAAGTCCTGAGAGCTCACAGAGGCGTTCTGAGGACACGGGATTGATCCCGCTCGAGCCCGCCTGATAGACCGCTTTGTGCTCGTTGCGCATGACTGCAGCGGTTGCCATCACAATGGCCGTACACACCATATCGACGGGAATGATGTCGAGGTTTGTGTTGTCACCCGTGACGATGAGCCGCTGGCCTTTGAGCATCGCGTAGACAAGTGGCGCGGTGGTGTTGAAGCCCTCGTTCCAGCCCTTCTTTGGAAAGGACACTGCAGATTCCACGATCGCGGGTCGCACAATGCACGAGCGCACCGTTGTGTCTTTGAGGACAACTTGCTCGCCAAGAGACTTTGAATAGGTATAGGTGTTGCTCCAACCCCAATGCTCAGCGCGCTTCATGCCCACATCGGTGAGTTGCTCGTGAACCCAAAGCTTGCGCTCACGGGCAACCGAGAGCTTTAACGTGGACGTATCGTCAGGATCGCGACGTTGGCTGCGAAGCGTCTTCTGGGCCCTCTCACGAAACATCGAGATGTGCCGGCGATCTTTCGCCAGCTCGCGCACCTGCTCAATGACCCGCTCGCAATCAGCAATCTCGGCATCCGCATCAAAATCATCATCGACAAGTTCATCGCGGCGCGGGAAGTAGCCGATAACCTTCTCGTCTTCCAGGATGTCGCCATCACGGCGACCCGCCACGTAGCAAGTAGAGATATGAACGAGTGGTGCATCGAGCTTGCGAGCGAGATCGAGGCAGTTGCGGGCTCCCTTCGCGTTGATGCGAATGGCGCTCTCAAGTGATGGCGTAAACGAGACCAAGCCTGCTGAGTTGATGATGGCGTCAATGCCGCCCATTTTCTCGAAGGCCTCAAAGTCCTCATCTTTGAAGTTGCAGAGAGGACGTCCAATGTCGCCACCGACAGGCAGCACTTTGTCGCGCAGGTAGGCGTCATAGCCAGCACCGTAGCGATCGCGAACTGGATCGAACGCTGGCGAGGTCGCGACCTTCGTAAAGAAGCGATCTTCGGCCGTGTTGCCCATGCCTGGGCGCACCAAGGCTACGATCTTGCCGATTTCGGGGTATCGATCGAGCAACATGCTGATCGCGACCTTGCCGACAAACCCCGTGCTGCCAATCAGCATGATGTTTTTGCCCTGCAGGGTCTCTGCAATATCCAGTGGTGGCATCGCCGTCTCAGTGCTCATCAGAATTCTCCCTAGATGACGTCGGTCAAGAGGAATGGAGGCTGGTGCAGCATACTAATCTGCGCAGACTGCCCCATTGATGAACGTCCCATGGCAATCGCTTCTGCCATCGAGCCTGCGGTCTCCCAACCAAGCATGGCTGGAACCGTTTCGTTGTCGGCACCGACAACAATCACGCGACCAACCTTCTCGCGGCCACGCTGTCCCCAGTAGTACATGTAGAAGGGGTGTGCGCCGTGATAGGCATTTCCACGGCGATACATCTCGACGTAGGTTGGGTTGTAGGCGAACTCGTCTTGATACTTCTTCTCAAGCTCGTAGGCGTCTTTGGTTTCGGGCAAAAGACGATTGAAGAACTCGATGTAGGAGGGGTGATGAACCGGGTCCCACTTGTCACTGCAAGGATGGGTGATGATGAGAACCCCGCCTTCCTTGAGAAGCGATTTCTTGCGGTACATATGATAGAGGTAGCCAAGTGCTAGCACCTGCACCAGAAGCGGATTGAGCGCCTTCGAATTTACGTTGTACGGCGAGAGGTACGGAATGCCGGTAATCATGATATCGGCCTGCCCCTCCACTTCTACGCAGTACTGCTCATAACTTTTCTCAAGCGTCTTTGCATGGCACGGATCGCAAGCGCCGGCGTAGACGCCAATAAGCTCAAAGGCCGCGGGGACTCGGTGAAACATCTCGCGCCGAGCCGCAAACGGCATGCGATCGAGAGCCCACTTCATGCCTTGGAACTTGAGCCTATCGCCCTCGGTGTAGTCGTCTTCCTTCTTCATGAGGAAGTCCATCGGGCCGTCGAACATCTTGTTGTTCAAAACCGTCTCGATGTGAAAGACCTTGATCTCTTTTTCAACAACCCGGCCGATGCGGTTGATGGATGTCGCGATCGCAGAGTTCTCCGGATCCATGTAGGAATCCGAGTCCACAATCGCCTTTGGTGTGTGGTGTGCTTTGAGACTCTCGTAGCCACAAAGACCAACGCCCATCGACTTCTGGCCGCCGTTCATCGGGACCAGATTGAGGTTTACGTAGATGCAGAGATCCGAGTCGGCAGCGCGCTTATTGGTTTCAACAAGCTCGCCGTGGCGTGTTCTGCCGAGAATCACCATGCCATCAGGATCGCAGGCATCGTGGTTGTAGAGCCTATCTGGCCAGTAATCGCGCCAAACCTTGGGGCCTACCATGCGCTTGATCTCATGGTCGTGCAGCCTGCGATGCAGTGCCAGAGCGATGATAATCTCGACGTCATCGACGCCGTGGTCAGCCAGCATTTCACAGACAATCTCTAAGACCGTCTGCCGAATGTCTGGTGTGCGCATCATCGGCAGTGGCATCGAAATGTCATCCACCGCAATGGTGACTTTCATGCCCGGCTTGAGCATCGAGTGAAGCGGGTCCATCCCCTCAGGATGATTGAGCGCATACCGAATCGCAGCGACCCGATTATCGATGCCAGCGAGCGGCGCCTTTGGGTAAATGCATCGAGTGCCTACGGGCAAATCCTCAACGGCAAAGTTCTCGCCAGAGAACATGATCCGCGGAGCGGAATCGGTGTCGATCGTGACGATGTGTTCGCGGGCGGCGGAGCGGGTACGGGGTCGGCTGGCTGGCATAGATTGGTCCTGGGATTAGCGTAGTTCTACGACTGGCCAGTCATAGGAGGTAGCCACCGCGCGAAGGCGGCGATCGGGGTTACAGGCGGTAGGCCGGCCAACAACGGCCAGCATGGGGAAATCGGAGTAGCTGTCGGAATAGGCGAATGACTCGCTTAAATCGAGGCCGTGCTTCTGGGCGAACTGCCGCATCAGCACAGGTTTTGTGGCGCCACCGACGAACGGTTTCTTGAGTTTGCCCGTGGCGAGCCCGTTTTTGAACTCGAGGCTATTGGCGATCACATGCTCGATGCCGAGGTACCTGGCGAGAGGCATCATGGTGAAGTCGAGTGCGCCTGTCACAATGACTTGCTTGCAGCCGGCGCGTTGCGACTCCTTTACTAAGTCCAGTGTCCTCGGAAAAATCTTTGGCTTGATGACTTCTTCGAAGAGCTCTTCTGCGAGTATCTCCAACCGATCGAGAGAGAACCCTCGGTAGTTGTTGTAGAAGATTTCGTTAAACCACTTGCGTGAGACTTTATCGGCCGCAACAAAGAGCGGCACACTCATCGCGGTCTGAACGGTAGTGCGTAGTGACTTGCTCCACGAAGCTTGCCGAGCTGCGTAAAACGCAAAGGTGTGAACAATGTTGATTTGGATTAGCGTGCCATCAACATCGTAAAAGGCGGCGGAATTCTTGTATTTAGGAGACGTCATCACCTGGCTTTTGGGCCGGCACTGTTACGCCAGGTGGCTAGCGGGTGTCAACTCTGGGCAGCTCTCAGCAGATCCCACAGAATCGCGCATCCCCCCAGACCCTCTCATGTGCCCGATCTTTCGTTCGAAACATGCGAAAAGGCACATTTATTTGCTCTAGCCAACGTCACACATTTGTGACAAAACGGCTCACGCACCCACCCCAACGAGGTTGAAGAATGGCTCCCCTAAAGACTCTTATTGCCACAAGCGCCCTACTACTTCCGCTGCTCCTAACTCCGCTTGCAGGTTGCGGCGAAGATGCTGAGCCGATGCTCGGTCCAGATGACGACATTGATGGCGATGGCTTCTCCGAAAACGAAGGCGATTGTAACGAAGACAATCGATCCATTTATCCAGGCGCTCCTGACCCATGTGACGGTATTGATCAGAACTGTGATGGCGTCCCCGATGAGCTCTTCGACCAAGACCTCGACAACTACACAACCTGCAATGGTGACTGCCGCGACAACGACAATACGTCGAATCCCGGCGCCTCCGAGGTTGTTGATGGACTCGACAACGATTGTGATGGCATCGCCGACAACAACACCTCGCAATACGATGACGACGGTGATGGCTACTCCGAGGACCAAGGCGACTGCAACGATCAGGCATCCGCTGGTGGCGCGCTCATTGGCCCAGACGCTATTGAGATTGCGGAGACTCCAGAGGGCGAGCCCGAGCTAATCGACAACGATTGCGATGGCGAAGTTGACGAAGGTGTCGACCCATGCCCAACCGATCTCGAGATTACCAATCCGCTTGCACTCGCAGCGGCCATGGATGTTTGCAACGAAGTCATTCAGGCCAGCATTGATGATGTTGTGAATGTTCGCAGCTACTCGGTAATGCCTGCATTCGGCGATACCTACGTTCCGTTTGCCGGGCCGGACTTCACGGTGCTCTCAACAGGCATTGCCTGGGACACAACCGACCCACTCTACGCTTCCACCTCAGGCCCACACAGCCAGAACATGGACAGCACAATCCTGCACCCGGATCCGCAAACGACTGCCCCTGTTGGTTGTGGCAGCGCTGACGAAGCAGAAGTAAACGACTACAGCGAGGTATCCCTCACCCTGCAAGTCCCGGCCAACGCGCAAGCGTTCTCCTTCGACTTCAACTTCATGTCGATTGAGTTCCCTGAATTTGTCTGTACCTCGTTCGACGATACCTTCCTCGCTCTTCTAGAGTCCGAAGCCTTCACGGGCAACGTCTCCTTCGATGCGATGGGTAGCCGTGTTTCCATCAACGTGGGCTTCTTTAATGTCTGCGCAACCACCTCGGACCCAGCTTGCACTGGCGAAGCTGAGCTCATCGGAACCGGCTTCGAAGCCGGTGCTGAAGGTGGCGGCGGAACTGGTTGGCTCACCACGACGGCTCCGGTCGTTCCTGGCGAGAAAATCAAACTCACCTTTATGATCTTCGATGAGGGCGACCACATCCTCGACTCGACCGTTCTTCTCGACAACTTCCGCTGGGAGCTTGAAGCGGTTGATGGGCCGATCACCGAAGGCCGTGAGTTCAAGCGCCAATTCATGAACACAGGCGACGTCCAACTCGGCGCTCAAGAGTAAATCGCAGCAGAAAGCGCCACACTGGGTGGGGTCAACCAACCCAGTGGCTAGGCGCCCTGCCAGGGAGCGAGGTCCGAAACATGTCCGGGGAAGTCCCACCATGTAGACAGATCTCGCTCTTCATTTTCGGTGCGTTTTTAGGGAGTTGCGCGAATCCGATATCGGCCCTGGCTTTGCAATATCCATGGGTATGGTCTTGATGTCCCGCGCCGTACTCTCCTCTCTGGTCCTCTTGGCAGTTTCCGTAGGCCTTGGTGCCTGCGCCGCCGAAGTAGGCGGCGACTTTGAGCCAAATTGCGATGATGGCCAGTGCGACACCCAGAGTCGTCGCCGCGACAATGCCGAGATCATTCGCGATACCGCAGCGGCAGCCGGCCTCGACAATGCAGTCCTTCTAGCCGGCATCGGCCAGGTCGAAACCACCCTCGCCCACTGCTGGTCCGATGCCCCCTGGGCGTGCAAAGGGCCGGCGTCTGCAAGCTGTGGCGGCGGCCCGGTCATCGCAGGGTCGGCTGATGGAGCTTGCAGTCTCAAGCGTGGTGGCCTGGGTATGTTTCAGTTTGACGCCGGCAACCACACGCAAACAGTTAACCACTACGGCCGCGATATCCTAAGCCTTCAGGGCAACGTGAGTGAGGTCATTCCCTTCCTTGTCAGTCGAGCCATCGAATCGGTCCCCGGCGTAGGTACGGAGCAAGAGGCCCTCAACTGGATGAACTCGATCCGCATCGTTGATGGCGATCCGGATTTCGAAGCCTGGCTCGAGTTTATCTCGTGGCGCTTTAACGGCTGCCAAGGCTGCACGTCCCAAGAGAACAAGTACCGAGAAGGCACCCACCAAGTCCAAGAAGAACTCGGAGCAGACTTTTGGGGTAGCGTCGGCGGATTCGAAGACGGCGCAAACGGATCGTTCATTGGCTCCGACTGCGGTGAAGACCCAAGTGTCTGCGACTTTACGGCCGACGGTGCTGCTGCTGAATGCCTCGATTGGTTTGATGCGGACGACTCCTCACTAAATGGTTACTGCTCGGTTTCCTGTGAAGGCTTCTGCCCCGACCAAGCGGGTCAGGCTCCAACCTTCTGCGCTGACTTCCGCAACGATCCAGGAATGTGTGCGACCACGCCAACCTCGTCCAACGCGTCCTGTGATGACGTGCCTGGCACCCTTCTGCAAGTCGTTCCCCGCTTTGTGGGCAACAGTGGAGCCACTGCCGTTTGGAAAGGCGTCTGCGCACCTCCAGGCAATGCAACCTCCTGTGTGACCGATGAGGGCCAAGGTGGCGAGTGCTTTGACACCGACTCCATGGAGTGCAGCGGAACCCTGCACGGAGGCGCCTGCCCTGGTGGCTCAAACATCCAGTGCTGTACGCGCTAGATACTAAGCCGCTTGAACGGGGCCATCGGCCTCGCTCTCGGCGATGAGTTCTGCCATTCGCGCATTCATAGCGGCTTCTTCTTCGTCATCTTGATGGTCATAGCCAAGCAAGTGACACAGGCCGTGGGCTGCCAAGTGAATCACTTCGGCGTACAGACCGACCTTCGCCTGTCGCTCCGCAGTGTCGATGGAAATCACAATGTCGCCGAGGATCTCTGGACACAGGCCCCCGCCTTCACCTTCGCGCTGCGCAAACGCCAAGACATCGGTCGGCTTGTCCATGTGGCGGTAGTCGCGATTGAGAGCATGAATTTCGCTGTCATCGCACAGACGCAAATCGGCTTCGAGCTCGCGATCCGTTTTCTCACTGAGCCAGGCAGCGGCAACCATGCGCTCAAGCTGCGCCTCAAGTCTCTCGGTGAAGCCTTCATCCAGCCGCCCGAGTAGTTCTTCTTGAACCGTGAGTCCCAGCACTGGCGCTAGCCTGAAACCACGGTGTCGTAGACCTTCGACTCTACGAACATATCGTAGAGCTCTACATCCAGCTTGCCGCGATCGACCTCGGACTTGAGAATGTCGAGAGCCTTTACAAGCGGCACAGCGCGCTTGTACGGGCGATCCGATGCGGTAAGCGCGTCAAAGATATCGCTGATTGTCATCATCTTCGCTGGCGCGGGAATCTCGTCGGCCTTGAGTCCCCGAGGGTAGCCACTGCCATCGAGTTTCTCGTGGTGTGTGCCTGCGATGAGAGGAATGTTGCGAAAGGTGCGACCCCAGGGGATTTCCTTGAGGAAGTTGAAGGTGTGCACAACGTGACTTTCGATTTCTTCGCGCTCGTCTTTGGTAAGCGAACCTCGAGCGACCTGAAGCGAGATGACTTCCTCGGCCGAGAGATAGTCGTGCTCTTCACCCGCCAAGTTGAAGTACTTGCGCGTTGCAATTTCGGCGATGCGATCAAACCCGCCCTGCTCCAAGACCGAGGGCTCGTTTGCTTTGAGGATGAATTTCAGAAAGTCATCAATCTCGGCAATGCGTTCGGCGGCAGCGGCATCACTGGCCTGCAGCTTCTCCGCAACTTGCTCCGCGGATGCATCTAAGAGGTAGTCGAGCTTGGTGTTGGCAGCCTGCAGTTCAATGCTGCGACGAATGTACTGAAAGCGCAGATCAATCGCCTGGCTCTCATGTCCGTAGAGCTTCTTGGGTTTCACCAAGACATGCTCGCGAACACCAACCTTGCCAAAGTCGTGCAAGAGCGCGGCGTATTCGATCTGCTTGATCTCGTCCGGCTCAAATTTGAGATTCGCGTAGGTGCCGCTATCGGCGCGGTCGACGACCTTCGCCAATCCAACCGTTAGATCTGCGACCCGCTCAGAGTGCCCCGAAGTCGTTGGGTCACGAGATTCGATGGCGGTAACCGAGGCGTGCACAAAGCCTTCGAACAAGGTCTTCACCTCGTCGTAGAGAAGTGAGTTTTCGAGCGCAATGCAGGCTTGCGATGCCAACGTCGTGGCGTAGTCAATCGACTCGTCGTTAAAGGGAGCAACGTTTTCTTCAAAGGTCTCAAGGCCATCAAGACGAAGCACGCCGGCTTTGCGCCGATTGATCAACTGAATCACACCGATAACCTGGCTGCGCGCAGACACCATCGGAATGGTTAGCAGCGAGCGACTTTGGTAGTTGCTCTTCTCATCAAAACTCTTATCGTGAACAAAGCCCCATGTGTTGTTGCCTTGGCCCGGAGCGTCGAGATTGTAGAGGTCTGGGATGTTGATAACCTCGGATGCAAGCACACAGGCGCCGACGATCGATGTCGACGAGACGGGCATCGTGAAGCCCTCAGATGTGATGGTTCGCGAATCGTTCTGCGATTCGGTAAAGCGGATCAGGTGCTCAGACGGACCCTCCGCATCGCCCTCGACGACATAGACAGAGCCTGCATCGGCGCCTGTCACTTCGCGTGCGCGCAGCAAGATGAGGTTGAGCAGCCGTTGGGTATCTCGCTCTTGCGAGAGTGCTCGGCCGATATCGACAAGCATGCTGCTCTCGTAACGTGCGCGCTCAAGTTGAAGTTGCAGTTCATCAACCTCTTGCGACTCGGAACCCATCGTGGCGTCGAGGGTCGACATGAGTACAGGCATCGAGGTGGGAAGCGGAAGAAGCACTTGCCCCTCGGCCAGTGTCAGCGTTTCGAAGTCTTCGTGGCTGCCCAACAAGAGAAGCGTGCATCCGGGATGACTAGCACTCTCCCGCAGCGAGTTCAGCGTAGCTTCTTGTGACCACTTTGATGGCCCGGCGATCAGCACAATTCGGCTACCGCGATTCACGGCCACCATGCCATTCGCCCGGTTCTGAACGTGCCAATCCGCGAGCTCGTCTGCGTTGCCAACAGCATGCACGACCTGTTCAACGGTTTCGAGTCGACTCACGGTGCTGATGGTAGCACCGCCAGGCAACGGCGCTGTGTTAGCGCTCTTCTTTTGCGTGTTGCCGAGCTTCGCGAGCGCGGTCCCGAGCGTCGTACGCACGAATCACGTCCATCACCAACGGATGCCGCACAACGTCACCATCGCTGAACTCACAGAAGCGGATGCCCGAGACATTGCCCAGGACCCGCTGAGCATCGACGAGACCGCTGCGGTTTCCCGCTGGCAAGTCGCTCTGGGTCACATCGCCTGTGATAACCGCCTTGGAACCAAAGCCCAGCCGTGTGAGCAACATCTTCATTTGCTCAGGGGTGGAGTTTTGGGCCTCATCGAAAATCACAAAGCTGTCGTTGAGCGTTCGGCCCCGCATGAACGCCAGCGGGGCAACTTCGATAACGCCCTTGTCGAGCAGCTTGCGAGCCCGCTCGTAATCGAGCATCTCATTGAGGGCATCAAAAAGCGGTCGCAGATATGGATCGACCTTTTCCTCCAGCGTCCCAGGAAGAAAGCCGAGTCGCTCCCCGGCTTCGACCGCCGGGCGCGTGAGGATGATGCGCTTGACGATTTTGTCTTGCAGCATGCGAACCGCCAAAGCCACCGCAAGGTAGGTCTTGCCCGTACCTGCTGGGCCAATGCCAAAGACCACATCCGCCTCGCGCACCGCGTCGACATACTGCTTCTGGCGCAAGCTCTTTGGGGTAATCGGCCGACCGCGCTTTGGTTTGATAATCGTGTCGGAGAAGATGCTCTTGAGCTCGAGATTGGAGTTGGATCGGAGTGCGTGGACCGCTCGAACCACATCATCGCTCGCCAAGCCGGCGCCCTGCTGGGCGAAGACATAGAGCTGGTTAAGAGCGTTTACCGCCACCGAAACTTTAGATTTCTCGCCCTCGACGGTGATCTCGGTTCCGCGCAAATGGACCGCGACCTGAGCCGTCTTCTCAAGCAGCTTGAGACGTGAGTTGCCGTACCCACACAGCTCTACCAATGCCTCGGTTTCGGTGAAGCTGAGCTTCTCCCGGTGCATGGGCGCGGACGTGGATGGTGTTGCTTCTGGAGTCTCAGACATACGGTTCTCCTTCGAATCGAAGGCCTTCGCTACTATCACGGATTGGTCCAGGCTGTCTGGTGTTGCGGCCCCGAGCAAAGTGCAGAGGGCACGAAAGACCGAGCCGACTCGATTGGCACCGATTTCCCGCGGGGCCTATGCTCGGCGCATGTCTGGCATTACTGGAAGTCGCTTTACCGAGCTCGTTGCCGTCATGGCGAAGCTGCTCGGCCCGGGAGGCTGCCCGTGGGACCGCGAGCAGACCCTTACCAGTTTGCGCCCCTACCTCATCGAAGAGTGCTTCGAGCTTGTGGATGCAATCGACTCCAATGATGCTGACAACCACAGGGAAGAGCTCGGCGACCTGCTTTTCCAAATCGTCTTTCAAAGTGCGTTGCAGGCCCGAGATGGAGCGTTTGATGTAGACGATGTGGCTGGGGACATCGCCGACAAACTGCGCCATCGACATCCACACGTCTTTGGGGACGCCACCGCCGCTGACTCGGGCGAGGTTCTCAGCCGCTGGGAAGAAATCAAAGAGGAAGAAAAGAAGGCCAAAGGCCTGGTGGAGGCACATCTTCTCAATAGTGTGCCCAGGTCCCTGCCCGCTCTTTCTCGGGCCCAGAAGATCTCCAGCAAGGTCTCGCGAGTGGGCTTTGATTGGAACACCGCCACAGACTGCCTTGGCAAAGTCCGAGAGGAGGCCACCGAGGTTGAGGAGGCGATTGCCGAGGGCGATCAGGCTAAGATTGCCGAAGAGATAGGCGATTTGCTCTTTGCGACCACCTCATTGGCGCGAAAGCTCGGAATCGACGCGCCGGCAGCTCTGGCGGCCGCAAACCGCAAATTCGAGGGGCGCTTTGCCCGCTTGGAAGATCGGCTCACGGAGCTAGGCAAGACTCCTAAGGACTCGAATCTAGAGGAGATGGACCAGATTTGGGACGAGATCAAGCACCTTCCGTAGCGGCCTGGGTCGCAAGTCTTGACATCTCCTGGTTGGGCGCGGTAAAGACCGGCGCTCAACTCGGACTCCCCGAGAACTCAAGGATTTATCGTGGCTAACAACAAGTCTGCAATCAAACGTATCCGTCAAAACGACAAGGCTCGCCTTCGCAACCGTCTCGTCATGGTTTCCATGCGAACGGCAATCAAGAAGGCACGCGCCGCTGTTGATACCTCGGCCGACAACGCCGCGGAGCTCATCAAGGCTGCCTCTAGCAGCATCGATCGCGCCGTCAGCAAGGGTGCTCTCAAGCGCACCACAGCATCGCGCTACATCTCGCGCCTCGCTGGCCGCAAGTCAGCGTAGCGTTTCAAGACCTACCCAATTCTCGACAAAGCCGCGCCGCGTACATGATACGTGCGCGGCTTTTCGTGCGTGGGGCGAGTCGGCGGCCCGGGCGAATTGGCATTCCTCTAGCCTCGCGCTGCAGACGGTAGGCGTCGACGGCGCCCGGGCTAATTGGCATTCCTCTAGCCTCGCGCTGGTTCCTCGACCTGAATATGTCAGGCCTCCCAGCCGCACTCGGGTCCCTCTCCGCTTACAGCGCAGGCCAGAGAAACGCCAATTGCCTTTCGGGCTCAGGCCCCGGCTAGTGGCGCCCTAATACTCAGCCGGCGAACGTACTGCTTACCACTCGTCGATGACGAGTACTTCACGGGGACGAAGGAGGTAGAGCTTCTTTCCAACGCCAATGGCGTAGGCATCTTCGATGAGCTCGCCGTCATCGAAAGCGGGCAAACACTCGGCTTTCACTTTTGCGGTGCCATTAGGACCTAGCTCAACGAGACGCAGAAGGTTCCTTTGCTTGTAGCCCCCGTAGAGAAGGACTCGCGAACCATCTATGGCTAGACCACGCCCGCCGCTTTCGCCAAACGCCCACACCTGGTACGTGCCGTGGCAAATGCGAACAATAGGGAACTCGTGGTAGAAGTAGACCCAAGCCTCATCGTCGTCCACCACGTTGACCGCATAGGCGTCGCACATGGTGTCTGTTCCGGCGGTGTGGGCCGAGTAGGCATGCTGCTCATTGCCCGCCGCATCGAAGCGCACGAAGCCCGACTCACCGATGGGAGCGGGTCCTGGGCCTCCCCACCCGTAGTTGCCGAAAATGCCTTCATCGAAGTATGAGGCCCAGATGGATCCATTTGGAGTGGTTCGCACGGTTTCGATGCCGTCGCCCAAAGTAAAGCGCCCAAGCTCTTCGCCCTCCCAGCTGTATTCCACGGCGTTCTTCTCTGCGTCATCGGACCGCCAGTGGCATCGAGCGCCCACCAGGAGAAACCCACGGGGCGTCGGCTGCACGGTCGAGGCGACGATGCTCTCGGGCCCGACCGAGGTACTCTGCACCGCGCCATCGTTCCACCGGCTCACGGTGTAGCGTGTGCCCTCTGTAAGCTGGCTCTTGGGAAATGATGCACCGTGCTCTTTGTCCGCAAGGGGCTCGGAAGTCACGCCTTTCGCCACGTACACCGCGCCATCGCCATCGATGCCCACCGCTGCCGGGCCCTCGCCTTGGAGGAAAGGCGCTAGATCCATGAAGGGGCGAGCGATCATCGGCTTCTGCATGCGGCCCATCCTAGCTCAAATCAATCTTCTCACACACAAATAGCAACGAAAAACCTAAGAACACTTCTGAAACGAAAATTAGTACGCCAACTTGAATGCCAGGCACGCCTATTGCCGTAGATACCTCTCTCGTGGACTCGGTAGCACTCTCTGCCGGCCCCTGCCATGCGACGCTGACGTATTGCTACACTAGGTCGAGCCCAAACAGCCTGAGCCCCCAATGGCACAGATCCGTCGCTGTAGGCGCCCTAGTACTCAGCCGGCGAACGTGAACGTGAACGTGAACGCGAACGCGAACGTGAACCGTGAACCGTGAACGCGAACGGTGAACGCGAACGGTGAACGCGAACGGTGAACGGCGAACGGCGAACGGCGAACGGCGAACGGCAAGACGCACACGCCAAAGCCGCGGGCAAGGTTGGGGTCCTTGTTCGGCGAGATTGCACAGCCGTCTCGATCACCACGCAAGCGACAGAACCAAGCGATTCACCGCCACATCCCATCGGCGAGCACCGACCGCAGCCGGACAAGGGCCCAAACCGCCAGCCCAGGCCGTACCGTGTCGAGCACAACCGCCCGCAAACCAGCGTGCCAAACCAGCGTGCCAAACCAACGGCAAACCAGCGGCAAACCAGCGTGCCAGAACCAACAGCTACTGAGAAGCCAACCGAATCAAGTCCCGCACCAGCCCCTCAACCACGACCCGCTCCGATAGCGACCGCCCCAGGACCTTGCTGCTCCCACCAAAGCCTTTCAGGGTCCGATCGGCCTCCCCCAATCGGGTTAGCGCGTTGGCAACACCCCGCACAGAATAGTGCTTCGCTTGCCGTGAGAGTTTTTCTAAGACGAAGGGCGGCACGGAAACCTTTTTGGCGAGTTCACCTCCGCGGAGCCCTTGTTGCTCACCAGCCTGGCACAACCCCAATTGCCGCATGTGGCGAGCCAGCATCATCACCACACCAATGGAGCTTTGGCGTTGTTCAAAGAGCCCCGCCACCGCCAGCTGTGCTCGGGCTTGATTCCGGCTCGCAATCGCATCGGTGAGTTCGAAGACGGAACGCTCGCGGGTGTCGGCGATCAAGTCATCCACATCATCGACATCGATTGCCTTGCCATTGGTGTAGAGCGCGAGCTGCTCAATGGCGAGTCCCAGGCGCGCGAGGTCAGCACCGACAACGGTCGCAAGTCGCTCGGCGGCCGCCGAAGATAGATCGGCATTTTGCCGCTTGGCCTCGTCGCGAATCCAAGGACCGAGGCGCTTGGGAACACTGAGCTCGTGCAAAAAACCAAGCTTCTTGGCGCGCTGAAAGAACTTGATGCGCTTGTCGACCTTCTGGCAGAGCGCCACCAAAACCGTGCTTGGATTGGGCTCCTCGATGTAGGCCACAAGCTTGCTGAGTTCTGCGGCGGCCATGCTCTCGAGACCGCGAATCAGCAGGAAGCGCTTTGCCGCCATCATCGGCAGTGTCTGTGCCGCGGCCAATACCTCCGAGGCAGCGCCGCCCTTGCCCTGAAGTTGATCGCAATTGAACCCTCGCAGATCTTCGGGCACAGCGGCATCCAGCAGCGCCTTGTGCGCCCGACTCATTAGCAGCGATTCCTGTGCCACCAAGATGTAGACCGGGGCCAGCGTCTCGGGATCGAGCTTTGTATCAAACGTCGCCACGAGCCCAGCCTACCAACACCCCAGAAGCCTACCAACAGGCCCTTGTCGCAATACGTCGATTCACAATCGTCCGCCCCCGCCACGCGTTTCCGCAGTCGCACTGCATGCCTCCGCGTGGTACAGACAGCGGAATCCGCTATGGCTTCCAAAGCAAAACCGACTGCCACCAAACCGAGCAACGAGCCTTCTGGTGAGCCCGTCAAGGCCAAGCCCGTGGACGATGGCAAGCCCATCAACATCACGATGCTGCACGGCCGAGGACGTCATATCGGGTGGGTGCTCTTCGGGGGCATCGCCGGCGGCGTGCTGCTCTGGCGTTTCGGGGCCATCGGCCAGGTGCTAGGAGCGATTCTCGTGGCAATTGGCCTCCAGCAGAGCTATCGCCTCATACAAACTCTCATGCGCTCGCCGGGAACGTTTCGGGTCGACGGAGACGCTGTACAACTGCCGATTGGCTTGTGCGCGGGACCAGAACTCAAACTGCAACGCGAGCAGATCGACCATGTCTTCTTCCTGCGGCGATCTGTGCCATGGACCCAAGCCGGCCCACTCTTGATCGTCGAGGCGCAAGGCAAGTCCTACAGCTTTCCGCGGGACTGGTTCTCAAGCGATTCGGATCAGCGCCGTGTGGAAACCGCACTCAATCGCCAGCTCCGACGCAATGCCGTAGCATGAGTCGCGGCGCACTCTCGCTCGCAGTAGTACTCGCGCTTGCCATCCTCGGAAGCAGCGAGGGTCATGCAAAGCCCGAGGCCGCGCTCCACAGCAACAAGGCGTTGCGCTTTCAGCTTGCCGTTGCACCAACGCTCACTCCATCGAAGCCTGCCGGCGACAGCCAAGCGGTGCTCTCCTTCGCGGGACCAGACGGCCTGCGCGCCAGCGTCACGAGCTTCGAAAGCGCCAATCGGTCCGCCTTTCGCAAAGACCGCAATGCATCGTTTTTCGCAACGATTGAGCGGGGCCTGGCGACGCTTCAGCCACGCTACAAGCGCCTCTCTCGCAACAGCACTCGGATCGAACGGGTGCCGGTTTTGGATCTTAGCTTTTCGCGCAAAGGCGCTTCTGGCGCCCGAGAAGTGGTCTCTATGCGCTTTCTGTTTCGCTATCGGTTCACCGTTGTGGCAACCGCGATCGTGCCAGCGGCCAGCAGCAAACGCATCCAACGACTCGCTCGCAACTTCGCTCAAGGCCTCCTTCCGCTGGCCAGCCCCTAGAACTCGACTTCGCCTCGCTCCGCCTTGAGCCTTTGGTAGGACCGGGTGCAATAGTGTAGGTGATCACGTTACAAACCATTCATTTCCTTTATTTACAAAGGCTGAGGGGTATGATTGCGGTAGCCGTTCCATGGGTACATGGGCGCAAAGGACCTCGCTCTCATGCCGGACCAGCCTCCAAGCCCGCTACAAAATGGCGACGTTGTCCTCGACCGATATCGAGTGGAGCGCGGCATTGCGCAAGGCGGCCACAGTCTCGTCTACCGCGGGCTCGATGAACGACTTTCGCGACCGGTTTGCATTAAGGCCTTCCACAAATTGGGCACGGAAAAGGGCATTTGGGACACCGCCTACGAGCACTTTGTCCAAGAGGCATTTGCACTCTCCAAGCTGGGCCACCCGAACACCCTTCGCATCTACGACTTCGGTCATTTGGACGGTCGCCAAATCGCGGGAATCCCCGATGAGAATCGGGTTCCGGTCCAGATCTCCGAGTACATGGGTGGCGGTACACTCGCAAGCGTTGTGCATTCGCAGGGCCCCCTGCCGGTCATGCAAGGGCTGCAGATTATCCGCAAGCTTGGCCATGCCCTCGCCGAGGCTCACAGGCTCGGTATCGTGCATCGCGACATCAAGCCCCAAAACATTCTCTTCACCAGTGCCAATCGCGATCGCGAGCCCAAACTCGCCGACTTTGGAATCGCAAAGTCGGTTACCAGCGGCAACTTCGAGTACCAAGCACAGGAGACGCAAGTCGTCGTCGGCTTCCCTCTTGCGATGTACTCACCGAGTTGGGCCGCCCCCGAGCAACTCGACGGAGCTCCCGCCTCACCGCCCGCAGATGTCTTCTCGCTGGCCCTACTGGCGGTGTACGCACTTAGCGGAAAAGCGATTTGCAAAGGCGATACACCGGATGACGCGCATGAGCGCCGAGAAGATGCGGCTGGGAACGCAACTCGTGCTCTGCGCGATTTGGATGTGAGCCCGCCTGTACTTCGCATCCTGCAAGAAAGCTGTGCCTACCGCGCCGCAGACAGGCCTCAAGATGCGGAAGAATTCGTAAGCGCCCTAGAAGTTGCCATGCAGGCACCGCGCATCTCGCGACGCGCCACAACGCAACCAACAGAAGCGACGATTGGTCCTGCCATGTTGGCCACCCCCAAGGCCGCTCCTGCTGCACCCAAGGCGCAACCGCCGGCAACACCACCACCGGTTCCTTCGAAAACGGCAGTCAAGGTCGATGCAAATGCCACCGACCTCACTCCCTCGCCAAAGCCACAGCGCGTTGGAAGCCAAACGTTTCAGTTTGTGGAAATGCAGTCGGTAACGACGCTTCACTGGGGCGATACGCGCGCGCAGTTTACCCTCACGCCAACACCGGGCACGCTGCACAATATGACGGTGAACGTAAAGGGTCTCACCACCTTCGTCTCCAAGGTCGACGGGCGTCCCTCGCGTGCTGTGCACTTCAGTGAGGACATCAGTGTCGACCTCTTAACGCCTGCCAAGCAATTGGTTGGCAGACTTCACATAAGCTTTGGCGTCCACTCGGGTGGCAAGCGGTATTTCAACGTGGGCCAAGCGCAAGTGCGCGTGGGAGCCGCAGAGTGTCCGTGTGCAATCTTAGTCGACTGCCCTGCACTCAACTACAGCTACATCCTCTACGGGCTAGGCAGTGCGTCCCCCAGCATTGCGCGGCAAAGGCAGACCTAACAAATGAGCAATACTCCAGACGGTGGTGATTTCCCGTACGATACGGTGCCTCCAGGCGCGGTCGTCTCACCTCATCCAAACGACGAACCCAGGCCAGCCGAAGAGCCCGCTCAATCCGCTGGGTTGTCCTATGACGACACCCCGTACGAGCCCCCAATGGGCCAGCAGCAGGCACAGAGCGGCTTCCTGGAGCCCGATGTCTTGTCGACGGGCATCGCTCCCATGCCAGAGCCGAGCACCGTTGGCGCACCGAGCCCATTTGTATCACGATCGCGCATCTACGGATTTGTCTTAGACCAAGAGGGCTTGCCCATCGAGCTTGGGTCCGGCAGATTCGCAAAGGCCTACCTCGGCGAAGAACGCTGGGTCGAGTCAAAGACGTCGTATCGCCGCCACGTCGCCATCAAGTGCATGCAGTCGGGCGTCTCCGTCGAAGATCAAATGCGCTTTCAGATGGAGAAGGAGATTCTGGAGCGGGTCCAAGGCCACCCCAACATCATCGAGGTACTGGCGTCTGGCGAAGGCGACAATCCTCACTTCATTCCGCCGATGCTGCGAGACCGCATCGAGAACGATTACATGATTCTTGAGCTTCTCGATATGTCGCTCGAAGAACGCCTCAAGGGCTCGCGATCGAAGCGGCGCCGCGACGATCTTCTGGCGGTTCCCATGCGGGACCGGATCTTCCGCGTACTCGACTATGTGATTCCTGTGGCAACGGCGATCGAGCACGCACACTTGGTTTGCGACACAGTCCATCGCGACATCAAACCCGCCAACGTTCTCATCAAGCTCCCCGATCCAAACCTCTGCGGTGCACAGATGACGGTAAAGCTTGCTGACTTCAATGTTGGCAAGGCGCACGGCCCCGATGTCGACCTATCCATGACGTCGCACCAGTCCGTGCCCGGCACCCTCTATTTCCAGAGCCCCGAGCAAGAAATCAACACCTTTGAGCTTCTGGTGAACGTTCAACAAGGGTCGCCCGAGGTGGAGTTCTTCGAAGATTTCTACATCGACATCCACGAGAACGACACGTTCTCACTTTTCAACCGTCCGCAGGTGTACCAAGTTGCCAATGCCGATCGAGGCCGCAAGCGTCTGCTTCTCACGTCGCCATTTCAGGAAACTACCGAGGTAAACGTTCGCGCCCAGGTCACAAAAAGTGTGGGCCGCCCTGCCGACATCTACTCCCTCGGTGCGTTTTTCTACTACCTAATCTCTGGCGCCTACGCCAACCCCAAGACGCTCTACGACGCGTTTCGGAAGTTCATCGAATGGGAGAAGAAGGACGAGAGCAACACGGTCCTCGGCTATGTCGAACACGAGTACGGCATCATTCAAAACCTTCGCGCGCCAAAATCCGATGAGCAAGGCATGGCCCTTGCGCCCGACGATAGGTTCTTTAGCTACAAGCACTACCTCGATGGCAATGGAGAGCTCATCGATCCGGCGATCATGGCCATCATTGGCAAGACGATGATCCGCAACAAGCCCGATAGCTACTGCCAAAGCTGGGACCTGCGCACCACCGGCATCTCGGAATTGGTCGACGACCTCTACTCGCTGTACATGCGCTACGGCGTCGATCCATCGGCACGCAATGCTTACCAGCGCGGCATGAGCATTGCGCGGCCGCCGGGCAAGATGCGACGCGCCATCGACAGTGTCACGAGTCGCTTTCGCGGCTCACGCTAGCTCGAGAACGGCTACCACTTCGACCTGGGCCGTTTGTGGCATCAGGTCGATGGGTTGCGCACGCACCGCTTTGTACCCAAGCGCGGTGAGAGTCTCGATATCGCGTGAAAGCGTTGCCACGTCGCAGGAGACGTAGACGATACGCTTGGGCCCAAGGGCGGCTATCGATTCGACGACTTCTCGGGCACCACTTCTCGGTGGGTCGAGCAGTACGACATCAAAGCGCTCGCCGTCGGCTGCTAGAGCCGCCGCTGTGGTTGCTGCGTCGCCGCGAATCCATCGCGCGCTGATGGCATCGTCGCCCTCGAAGAGAGGCGCTGATTCGATCGCGACCACCTCAGTCGCCTTCGTTAGCAAGCGTGTGAAGTTTCCGGATCCGGCGAAGAGTTCGAGCACACGCAGCCCTGAGACGTCACCCACGGCCTTGACCACTTCCTCACACAAGGCTTCATTTCCCTCGGCCGAGGCCTGAGCAAAACTGTCTGCGGACGCGGGCACACCACCCTCTAGGCGAACATGCTTGGCGCCACTGCTGCGCGTACCGTGAGATACGCCGCCAATGATTGGGTCTGCAGCCAGCGCTTCAATACTCTTGCGTGTTGCACTTCCGTGCACAGCGACATGCGCCGTACCGTCAGATCCAAGAACCACCGAGACTTCACCGCGAGCGGAGAGCCCTGGTAGCAAATGCGTTCGAATGGCAGTGAGGGCTGTTTGCAGCCCTTTCGCAAGCTGCGGGCATTCGGCCACATCAGTAATTTTCTTATCCCCCTGCGGGAAGAACCCGAGAACTTTCGGCCCACCGGCCCAGAACGAAAATCGCGCACGCCGCCGCCATTGCCACGGTGGGCATGGCTCGAGCACCGTCGCACACTCCATGCCCAGGCCGATTGCCCGACGAAGGCCCTGCTCTACAATCATTTGCTTTGCTGCGTGCTGGGTCTCTTGCTCGATGTGTTGCCACTGGCAGCCGCCACAGCGTTCCTCGGCGAAGAGGTTGCAGCGTGGCTCCACACGCAATTCCGAAGGCTTCAGCACCTTGGCTATCTTGCCGCGGGCAAATTGCTTGCGCTCCTGAACGAGCGAGACGAGCAGCGTATCGCCTGGCGCGGCCCTGGGCACAAAGGTCACCCGGCCATCCTCTCCCCGTGCCACGCCATCGCCTCCAGCTGCGAGACTCTCAACAACCACTTCGATTCGACGACGACGTTTACTCATGGGGAGCGCCATCTACCACATCTGCGGCCAGGACCAGCTCCACAACGGTGCCTCTTGACGCTCCGAGGGTTTCCGCCGCATTGCCTTCGCGAATCGCAAACTCCAGGGTCTCCCGAGAGCCGATATAGGCGACAAGCTCCCCCGAACCGACATTCGAATAACTCTCACTGAGGGACGCGATTTTCCGTCCCGCAATGCGAAATCCCGCACCCTCCGGGACCTTGGCCCGAGCAATATTCGTGATGAGGTTGCCGAAGACATCGATGTGAGCCACACAGGCGGCGGAACCTTCGGCGTGCTCGGCAGGCAGGCGCCCACGAAGCACAACCTGGGGACCCGCGTCTTCGGGGTGCCCGCCTCGGGCCACTTCTGCGGCGGCGGCGGCAAAGACGTCACGTCCGTGGAACGTCATCGAGGGCCGATCGCGCAAAAATGCCGATTCCGAAATCTCGTATGCCCTGGTCGCACGAGGCGCAATCAGAGAAAACACGCCATTGTCTGGCCCCACCAAGATTTGGTCTTTGTGCATCACAATGACGGCTTTACGGTCGGTGCCGACCCCAGGATCGACCACGCAGACGTGAATCGTGCCAGCTGGAAAGAAGGGAACCGCATTGGTGAGAGCGTGCGCGGCAGCGCTCACATCGTGCCGCGGGATGGCATGGCTTACATCGACCACCCGAACCCCAGGAGCGCGCGAATACAAAACGCCCTTCATGGCGCCGACATATCCATCGGCAGTCCCAAAATCTGTCATCAGAGTCACGAGGGCCACGACACGAGAGTACCTGGTGCTGTGCTGTGGGCACCAGCGACCCGAGCGCAATTGACACCCTGTCTCCCGCCCCTCTACTCTCGCGGCGATGAATAAGGTCTACGACAATGCCGAGGCCGCACTCTTCGACCTAAGAGACGGCGCTACCCTCATGTCGGGTGGCTTTGGTCTGTGCGGAAATCCCGAGAACAGCATCCAGCGACTCGCCAAGATGGGCGTCAAGGATCTCACCATTATCTCCAACAACTGTGGAACCACAGACAAGGGCTTGGGGATTTTGCTGGCTCAGGGCCAGGTCAAGAAGATGGTCTCCTCCTACGTCGGCGAAAACAAAATCTTCGCCGAGCAGTTTCTCTCTGGTGAACTTGAGGTCGAACTCACACCACAGGGCACGCTCGCCGAGAGAATTCGGGCCGGCGGTGCAGGAATCGAAGCATTCTTCACGCCCACCGGCTTTGGAACCAAGGTCGCCGAGGGCAAAGAAACCCGCGAGATAGCCGGCGTGCACTGCGTACTTGAGAACGCCTTGCGTGCTGACTACACCCTCATCAAGGCGTGGAAGGCCGACCGCTGGGGCAACCTGGTATTCCGCAAGACGGCTCGCAACTTCAACGCCATCATGGCTGCCGCCGGCAAGGTAACCATCGTGGAAGTAGAAGAACTCGTAGACGTGGGCGAACTCGACCCAGACCAGATTCACACCCCCTCGGTTTACATTCAAAGAATTTTTGTAGGCAAGAACTACGAAAAGCCCATCGAGCAACGCACAGCGAGGCCAAGATCATGAACAAGTTGACGCGCGACCAAATCGCAAGCCGTGCCGCCCAAGAGTTGAAAGACGGCTTCTACGTTAACCTCGGCATCGGTATGCCCACGCTGGTTCCAAACTTCGTTCCAGAGGGCGTTGAAGTCGTTTTGCAGTCCGAAAACGGCATGCTCGGGATAGGCCCATTTCCGTTTGAAGGTGATGAAGATCCAGACCTCATCAACGCGGGAAAGCAAACCGTCTCCGAGATACCGGGTTCGGCCTACTTCGATTCAGCCGAGTCCTTCGCCATGATCCGAGGCGGTCACATCGACATGGCCATCCTCGGCGCTATGCAAATCTCCGCAAAGGGCGACCTGGCAAACTGGATGATTCCCGGGAAGATGGTCAAAGGCATGGGCGGCGCCATGGACCTTGTCGCTGGCGCACGACGCGTCATCATCATGATGGAGCACGTGACGAGGAAAGGCGATCCCAAGATTCTTAGCGAGTGCAATCTGCCTCTCACGGGTATCGAAGTTGTGCATCAGATCATCACGGATATGGCTGTCATCGATGTTGAGAATGGTGCTCTCGTCCTCAAGGAGCTAGCACCGGGCATCTCTGCAGAAGAGGTAATTGCGGCGACCGAAGCACCGCTGACGGTGAGTCCCGACTGCAAGGAAATGAGTTTCTCGTGAGCACACGGAAAGAGCGATTCGCAACTGACGCTGACCTTGAGATCAAAGGCAGCTACGCACCTGGTGATATCGAAGGGCTCGACTACGAGCGCGACCTCGGCGATCCTGGGGCGTATCCCTACACGCGTGGTGTTCGCGAAACCATGTACCGCGGGCGTCTTTGGACCATGCGCCAGTACGCCGGTTTCGGCACCGCGAAGGAATCCAACGCGCGCTACAAGTATCTGCTGGATGCGGGCTCCAAGGGGCTGAGCGTCGCATTCGACCTGCCAACGCAGATGGGTCGAGACTCGGACCACGAACTCGCCCACGGCGAAATTGGCAAGGTCGGTGTTGCCATCGACTCCATCGAGGACATGCGTGTGCTCTTTGATGGCATTCCCTTGGACAAGGTCTCGACATCGATGACCATCAACTCCACCGCAGCGATTCTCTTGGCGCTGTATGTAGCAGTTGGGGACGAGCGTGGCGTACCCCGCAATGCACTTGCCGGAACGATTCAGAACGACATCCTTAAGGAATACATCGCGCGCGGTACGTACATCTACCCGCCGAAGTCGTCGATGCGACTCATCACTGACACCTTCCTCTTCTGCAATGAGCAGGTGCCCAAGTGGAATACGATTTCGATTTCCGGATATCACATCCGAGAAGCTGGTTCGGATGCGGTTCAAGAAGTCGCCTTTACACTGAGCAACGGCATCGCCTACGTACAAGCCGCCTTGGATGCAGGTCTGGATGTTGACGCCTTTGCTCCGCGCCTCGCCTTCTTCTTTAACGTTCACAACAACTTCCTTGAGGAAATTGCGAAGTTCCGAGCGGCACGGCGGATGTGGGCTCGCATCATGCGCGACCGATTTGGCGCAAAGAACCCCAAGAGCCTGCTCCTACGCTTCCACACCCAAACCGCCGGCGTTACACTTCAGGCAGAACAACCCCTAGTAAATGTACCTAGGGTTACAATGCAAGCGCTTGCGGCAGTATTGGGCGGCACCCAAAGTCTGCACACCAACTCGTATGACGAAGCGTTGGCCCTGCCCTCGGAACACTCGGCCACCCTCGCCTTGCGCACGCAGCAGGTCATCGCCCACGAATCGGGCGTAGCCGATTTTATTGACCCGCTAGCAGGCTCGTACGCCGTTGAGTCGCTTACCGATACCATTGAGGCCCGCGCCTTGGACTACATTGCGCGCATCGACGAGATGGGTGGAGCGACCCAAGCGATTGAACAGGGCTTCCAGCAAAAGGAAATCGAACGCCGAGCCTATGAGCATCAACTGGCGGTCGAGCGCAAAGAGCGCATTGTGGTTGGAACCAATGAGTTTCGCAGCGAAGGCGGAGCACATGTGGACTTGGCCAAATCCGATCCAGCGCTAGAGCGTGAGCAGGTCGAGCGCCTGCAAGCGCTGCGAGCTAAGCGCAATCAGGTCGAAACCGATCGTGCGCTGCAAGCCCTTCGCGATCGAGCCCAGGGCGAAGGAAATCTGGTCGAGAGCATTCTCGGCGCGGTTACCGCCGAAGCCACTGTCGGTGAGATTTCAGACGTCATGCGTGACGTCTTTGGAACCCACCAGCAGAGCTAGCGCATGCGCGTGAACACGTGGGCTTGCTAGCCCATGTGCTCCGCCAGCTTTCGCAGGCGCCGCCCTCGAACCAGGCTATGGCGGCACAAGGCGCCATAGAGCCGGAGTTTCTGGTCGGCAAGAACTTCGGTGCCGTCGACTCGGCGCGCGTACATCTCCAGCACCTTCTCATCGAGCAGTACCAATGCGAGCCAGTCGCGCCACTTGCCCGTGCCGTACAGAAGCCTTGCAAGCCAACGATCGAGCGCGAGCTCACGGCCCACCGTTGCTCGCCGAATCTTCTTGCGATACTTCGCAAACGAGAACTCCTCTGAGTGCAGCGCTGCATCAATGCAATCGCCTGCGACCACAGCTTGCTCCATGGCGACAGCAATCCCCTCGCCGGTGAGCCCATCGATTCCCGCCGCATCGCCAACCGTTAGAACCCTCGTCTCAGAAATTTTCGCATCGGGGTGATAGCCCCAAACGGGCCAACCACGAACACCTTTGGCAGGAAGCTCAACGCCATAGGGACGCAGCCCCTCGGCTAGGAGCGCCGTGAGTTCTCGGCCGCTAAGACTCTTCTTCGCATTGGGGTAATGCATGAGCCCGACGTTGAGGCGATTCCCTGGAGCTGGAAACAACCAAACATAGCCACACAGACCGCGATTCATGAGGCCAAAGTCATAGACCATGCTGGTCTCAAGTCCTTCGGGGGCCGGCACATCGAGCTCAATAACAAAGAGGCGATGGGGTGTTTCTTTTGCGTTGTTAAGAATCTGCTTTCGAACACGGGACGCCGCGCCATCGGCTCCTACCAGCACCTTGGCTCGCAACTCGCGCTTGTTCGATGTGTGAACAATGACGCCGCTGGAGGTAGTCTCATAGGAGGTGAGCCCCTCGCCTTCAATCACCTCAACGCCAGCTTCTCGGGCTTGTGCCACAAGGTCTGCATCAAAGTCTTGGCGGCGAATGACATCAACGGTCTGCCCCATCACAACGCGCCGCTCGAAGGTTCCACAGCGCACAACGGCGTCTGGACAGGCGACGTGATCGACGCGAACCGCAAGGTCCAATTCCTTCAGCACAGGCCCCATATGCCCTGTGAGAGCGCCCCCACATGGTTTGTCCCGAGGAAAGTGGTAGCGGTCGAGGACTAGGATGCGCTCAGCTCGGCCCTTTTGCACGAGACGCGCAGCGACAGCCACCCCCGCCGGACCAGCGCCGGCGATAATGACATCGTAGGTATCGTTACTCACTTCTGCCACGAACGGCTAGGTACCACTTGGCATCAGAGAGTCAAATACGTTGCAGCACGATTTCGGGTTGCGCTGCGGGCGACAGGTAGATGCCAGCGATGGCTAGATGCCAGCGACGGCGGTGACCATAACAACCGCTGTGAGCGTGCCGGTCGGCACTTCGTCGCCGGCAGTGATGTCGACGTCGGTGCCAACAATAATGTTGAACGGCTGCGAGTAGCTCTTCATGTACTCGGCGAGCAGTTCGCGCCCGTTCGGAGTGAGCACGACATCTTGCCCCTCGATGATGGTTCCAGCGGGCACAGGTGGCAGCGTTCCCACAGCTTGTGCACCAGGATCACCCGGGGACATCACACCCTCTGGAGCCACGTAGACCGTCATCTCTGGCGTGTCGACGTTCATCGTATTCTCGGTAACTTTGTAGGCGATGCTGTTGATGGTGATGGACACCAACGGCTGCCCCTCAATCTCTTGCAGCTCAGGTTTCTCGCGGGCGAGATCAAAGCTGTGCCACAGGTTTACGAGGATTTTGACGTCACACGTCTTCGCTTCATTGCACGACCCAAAACAGATGCCATCGGCGCCGCAGAGTTCCGTAATACCAAGTGAGCAAACACCGGGGTTGTCGGTGCAATCAACTGCCGGCATGGTGGCATCGTCTGTCAGTTGCCACGTGCTGGTGTCTACGACAATTTCCTTCTCAGGCAAACTGAGATCGAAGTCGGCGATATCCGGATCGATGAGGCCACACCCTGCGACGAGCGTGAGTCCGGCGGCGAGGGCAGCAAAGCGGGAGAGTTTAAGCATAAGGGTCCTACAGCAAGTGGTTAGGCTAAACGTAAGATCCTATTCTAGCACCCCAAGGGGCGGATCGCGACGTGAGAGCCATCACCGCCGCTACAAGCTCTTTAGGACAGACTCAGCCGCGGTGTAGGGGTCTTGCTCCCCGCGCACTACACCTTCTGCCAACCCCTCGAGGCCGCCTTGGGCTCGAAGCGTCGCATCGGCGCGATCGGCCAGCATGCCGCGAACAAGTTCGGCAATATGGGCTTTGGCGCGCTCGGTCTTCCGCTGAAGCTCGTACTCGCTGGCTCGTGCTCGGTGGCTGTCGATCGCTTCAGCAACGTCGGCGATTCCCGATTCTTCGCGGGTGCCCAGGGTCGCAATGCTCTTGACGATCTCGACTTCTTGTCGCCCTACAAGGCCACGCAAGTCGAGCATGTGAAAGAGGTCGCGCACTGCTCGATCCGCACCTTCGCGATCGGCTTTGTTCACAACAAGCACGTCGGCGATCTCAAGAATTCCGGCTTTGATCGCCTGAATGTCATCACCCAACCCAGGCACGGTGACCACCACGGAGGTGTAGGCCGTCTTCATCACTTCGATCTCGTCCTGCCCGACACCAACCGTTTCGATAATGATTCGGTCAAAGCCCATGGCGTCGAGAACGGATGCCACGTCGAAGGTCGATCGTGAGAGCCCTCCAAGCTGGCCACGGGTCGCCAAAGATCGGATGAAGACACCCTCATCCATTGCATGGCGCTGCATGCGAATTCGATCCCCCAAAATGGCACCACCGGAAAACGGGGATGTGGGATCCACGCAAACCACGCCCACTCGAAGACCCGCTTCTCGGTAGACACTGATCAGAGAATCGACAAGCGTCGACTTACCCGCTCCAGGATTGCCGGTAATCCCAATAATGTAGCCCTTGCCGGTGTGCGGATAGAGAGCTTTGAGTTCTTCGATCGCCGACGGAACCCGATCATCAAGATCGCGCATAAGCCGAGCCGCTGAGCGAATATCGCCCGCCAATACCTTGTCGATTCGAGCCATTATCGTCTTTCTGCAGCAGCAGGTTGTCCTGGTCCGCCGCCCTTAAATCGCTGTTCGGGGCCCGCGGGCGCGTAGAACTGTAGAGCCTTAAAATCCTCGGAGCCGACAATCGTCGCACCATGCTCAACCGTCGCGGGAATTTGCACCGCGTCACCGGCTTGCACATGTAGGGAACGGCCGGCCACTTGCATCTCCGCGCCACCTTCAAGCACAAGTAGGTACTCAGAAGAGTTCGCATGCCGATGGAGAGGTATGTTGGCGCCCACTTCGGCTGTCAGAGCCCCGACGTAGGCCGATGCATCGCTTGTGATTGCCTCGTCCAGGATGATTCGAATACTCGCCTTGCCACCCGCGATACTGTGCGATGCAGCACCAGCCGCCGTTCGAACAATCGGCTTGGCTCCGCGTTTTGGCAGCTTGCCAGTGAAAGGCGTAGTGCCTGCAGTTGCACTCGCATCACGGAACCTGCCCTCAGGGCCACCTGGCGCGTAGAACTGCACAAGCTCGGTGTCGCCCTCGCCGCTGTGGTCAAAGCCGTGAACCACACCTGCAGGAATATAGATCGCAGTCCCAGCTTGGATATCCTGCGGCTTACCGATGCCAGTGACGGAACCTGAGCCTCTAAGAACAAATAGCAGCTCGGCGCTCGTGTGCGCATGAAGCGGCACTTTGGCCCCTGTCTTGGCAGTAAGCACCGTCATCGCCGCTTGCGGGTTACCGGTGTTTTGCTCATCGATGAGCACCTGAGCGGTCATTGTGCCGCCGGCAATCTCGTACACGGGAACATGCGGCAGCGCCACGCTGTACTGAGCCGTCGGCGCCACAAAATCAAATGGCGGCAGTTGAATGCGGTCGCCAGCGGTAAAGACGTCGGGCCAGCGATAACTCTTCCACAGCGCCATCAGGCAGTCTGTGAGAACCGCATCACCGACGTTCTCCTCGATTAGCTTCGGCGTGGCCGTGCCGTTCTCACCAATCTCAAGAGCGATAACAACCTGCCCTTCGAGCTGCAGTTTGTCAGCAGCCCCGTGGGCCCAGCATGTGTGCACGGCTGGACTAAACTCATTGAGCGCTGAGGCGATGCTTTGGATCTGCATCGCCTCGACCTCGGCTTCGGAGCCGCCATCGGGAGCGGTAGCCACCGGAGGCTTCGCGGGTTTCGCGGAACCGCCGCCGCACGCAAATGCGAGGGCTAGTCCTGCACAGAGACGTTGTCGCTTACCCATTGACCAATTTCCTGTGTCGTGGCTCCGGGCTTAAAGATCTTCGCAACGCCATTTGCCAAGAGCTCAATCACGTCTTCATCGGGAATGATGCCGCCGCCAAACACTAGGACATCGTCCGCGCCTTGCTTCCTCAGCGCTTCAATAACCGCAGGGAAGAGCGTCATGTGGGCACCCGACATGATCGACAAGCCAACCGCGTCGACCGCCTCTTGAACCGCAGCTGTGGCAATCATGGTTGGGGTTTGGTGCAGACCTGTGTACACCACTTCGTGCCCCGCATCCGCCAAGGCTCGCGCCACCACTTTTGCTCCGCGATCGTGGCCATCAAGGCCAGGCTTCGCTACCAAAATACGTCGTTTTCGCTGTGTAGTGCTCATCTAGTACTCCGCTAGTTGGATGCTTCTTTGATTAGGTGGCGCGCGATCACAATGCGCTGAATCTCGCTGGTGCCTTCATAGATCCGAGTCACCCGTACGTCACGGTAAAATCGTTCCAAAGGAAAGTCCTGCGTGTAGCCGTTACCACCGTGGATCTGAATCGCTTCGTCGCAAATCTCACACGCCTTCTCGGTGGTGAAGACCTTGGCCATGGAAGCCTCTTTCGAGAATGGAATGCCCTGGTCTTTCATCCAAGCTGCTCGTTCGGTGAGCAACTTGGATGCCTCGAGCTTGGTCGCCATATCGGCCAACTTGTTCGCAATTGCCTGATGCCGAATGATCGGTTGACCAAACTGCTCGCGCTCCTTGGCGTAGCCCAACGATGCCTCAAGAGCCGCCGAAGCAACACCAAGCGCCTGCGATGAGATACCGATTCGACCACCATCTAGCGCTGCCATGGCAAGGCGAAAGCCCATGCCCGCAGTGCCGAGCATGGCGTCGTCACCAACCATCACATCATCAAAGCCCAGCTGAACCGTCGTGGAGCCGCGAAGCCCCATCTTGTGCTCCTCGCTAATGACTTCAAGACCGGGGCTGCCACCCTCGACAATGAACGCGCTGATTCCGCGAGTTCCCGCGGCTTTGTCGGTGAGAGCCCAGACGACGATGACACCCGCTTTGTCGCCATGGCTAATCCACTGCTTGTTGCCCTTGAGCTTCCAACCACCCTCCACCTTCGTGGCTGTGGTCGTCATCGCCGACGGATCCGACCCGGCCTGCGGCTCGCTCAACGCAAACGCGCCACACACTGCCTCGCCACTTGTAAGCTTGGAAACGTGACGTTTCTTCTGCTCTTCCGTTCCGAAGGCGCTAATGAGCTCAGCAACCATATTGGTCACAGAAACCGTTACCGCGACCGAGGCGTCGGCCTTTGCAAGCTCTTGCATCACCACCGAGAACGCCATCGCGCCTGCCTCGGATCCACCATAGGCCTCGGGAACGTTCACGCCCATCAGGCCTAGCGCGGCGAGTGCTTTCAATTCTGCGAAGGGAAACTCACCACTTAGGTCTCTTGCAGCAGCTTTGGGCGCAAGCTCGCGCTGTGCGAAGTCTCGTGCCGTTTGGCGAATTAGGTCTTGCTCGTCGTTTAGGGAAAAGTCCACCAGTTACTCCGGGTTGTAGCGAAATCCCAACTTGGCGATTTTGCCAAGTGGGTCGACAAGGGTCCAAGCACGGACGAGAGTTTGAGCACAGTCTGCCCATCCCGTGTCAATGCCGTCTTTGTGAGGCGAAGCGAAACCAACCGACGCAACGACGCCGCGATTTCCAAGATAGAGCGTGACCCAAACATTGCGCGGGTCCGTGGCACCGTCTCCAGCACACGAGGATAGCTCCTTTGCCAACCCACCGACGGCGCTCTCCGCCTTCTCCTCAGTCCACCAATTCGCCGTGCGACGCGCCTCAAAATCGAGAGGCAGACTAAAATCGGCCTCGCCGCCTTTGGGCTTTTTGAAGGTCATGCTGCGGCTCTCCTCCAACAGGCACTTTTCGACAGGCCATGAGCCCACACTGCTCTTGGTGGCACGCACGCTCTTTACGGTGCCATCACGAGCAATCGTAAAGCTGAGTTCCACTTGGCCACCAATGAACTTCTTGCGCTTGGCCTCCACTTGAAAGCAGGTCGCAAGGGCCGTCGAGTGGCCTTCCATGCCGATCTGAATATCGTAGGGCGCGAGGTGCCCCTTTAGGCCCTCGATCGAGACGTCGTCGTCATCATCATCATCATCGTCATCGTCCATGCCCGGAACGCGCGATCGGCGACGAGTAGGCCCCTCATCGTCTTGCTCGATGTCTTCGACATCTGTTGCCGATGACTCAGACTTTTTCTCAGATCCACCACAGCCGGGGGCAACGAGACCGCCAGCGACAATCACCAGCGGCAACGCAAGACTTCCGATTCGCAAGTTGATGTTCATCGCCTAAAAACTCTGCAGCTTAAAGCCGTACGAGTACTGCAAAGACCTTGGCAACGTCGTGAACTGCCAACGCGACACCGACTCAATTACGCATGCTTCCAGCGTTTTCGAGCGTTTGCTGGCACCGAGGATTTCCAGATTCGTCGGCGATCCGTCCGGTTGAATCACAAGGCCAAGGCTGACCGCAATACGTTCGTTCTTGTCCACTTCACCAGACTTCACAGCAATGGGAAAGCAGCGCGCCACCGTCGATGACTTGCGCTCAAAGGTGCTTTGGATTTCCTCGAACTTTTCTTCGGGGATGAGGTCTTCGCCCTCGTCCTCCTCTTCTTCTTCTGCAACGGGCTCGGGCTTTGCGGCCTTCTTCTCACCACCACCACATGCACCGGCCATCGCCAACACAAGAACTGTTCCGCTCCACCATTTCACGCTCGCCATCTCAAGCCTCTTTTCGCATGTAGTTGGTAATCACCAGGCGCTGAATTTCGCTAGTGCCTTCGTAGATCTCAGTAATCTTCGCATCGCGAAAGTGGCGCTCTGCGGGGTACTCAGTGACAAAGCCATTGCCACCAAAAATCTGAATGCACTCGCGTCCCGCCTTGTTGGCGATATCGGAAGCAAAGAGTTTAGCCATGGCAGCCGCCTTCCCATAAGGCTGGCCCGAATCCTTGAGATGCGCGGCTTTGAGAACCAAGAGCCGAGCGGCATCGACCTCCGTTGCCATGTCGGCAAGCTTCCACTGAATCGACTGATGCTCGGCAATTGCTTTGCCGAAGGTTTTGCGCTGAAGCGCGTACTCCAGACCATCTTCCAAACACGCCCGAGCGATGCCGAGGGCTTGAGCTGCGATGCCAATGCGACCACCATCGAGAGTACTCATCGCCACGCCAAAGCCTTTGCCCAACGTACCGAGGAGTGCTTCTTTGGGGAGCCGCACGTTCTCAAGAAAGATCTGACACGATTTGGAACCGCGGATTCCGAGTTTGTCATCGGGCGCGGAAGTACTGACGCCAGGTGCGTCCATCGGCAAGATAAACGCGCTAATGCCACGGTGGCCCAGGCTCTTATCCGTCATCGCCATGAGCACACAGACGTCGGCAACGGGACCATTGGTGATCCAGTTTTTTGTACCGCCAATGACCCACTCCTCACCGTCGAGGGTTGCCACCGTGGTCTGCGCAGCAGCATCGGATCCGGCTTCCGGTTCTGAGATCGCAAAGCAACCGAGCTTCTTGCCGGAAGCCAAATCTGGCAACCACTTTGCCTTCTGGGCATCCGAGCCATAGCGAGAGATTGGATCGCAGACAAGCGAATTGTTGACGCTCATGATGACCGCAGTCGAAGCACAAGCGCGAGCAATCTCTTCGATCGCAAGGGCGTAGGAGACGTTGTCCATTCCCGAACCGCCATGCTCATCCGAAACAGCCACGCCCATGAGACCGATCTGCGCCATCTTATCGATGAGCTCTTTCGGGTGCCTGTGCTCAGAGTCGATCTTGGCTGCCAATGGCAGCACTTCGCTTCGAGCAAAATCTCGAGCGGTCTTCTGCAGAAACTGTTGTTCTTCGCTTAGACTAAAATCCACGGTCTTTACCTCTTCTTCCGTGCCTAGCTGCCGCGAAATGCGGGTTCACGCTTCTCGAGAAACGCTGCCATGCCTTCGCTCTGGTCGTCGGTGCTAAACAGGTTTGCAAACGCAAGCTGCTCAAGTCGATTGCCCTGCTCTAACGTCATAGAGAGGCCCTCGTGAATAATCTGCTTGGCGGCAGCAACTGCCAGCGGACCATTGGCGAGAATCTTTTTGGCGGTTGCAAACGCGGTATCCATAAGCGCGTCGGGTTCGACGACCTTGTCAACCAAACCAATGCGCAGGGCCTCTTCTGCACCAATGATGTCACCGGTGAAGATGAGTTCCTTTGCCTTTGCGACGCCCACTCGACGAGCGAGACGCTGGGTCCCACCAAATCCGGGAATCACACCGAGCTTCACTTCCGGTTGCCCGAGCTTTGCCTTAGCAGATGCATAGATAAAGTCACATGCGAGAGCGAGTTCGCAACCACCGCCCAAAGCAAAGCCATTTACGGCTGCAATGTACGCCTTGCTGGACTCTTCAATCGCACGACCGACGTTGCCGCCATACTCTGCGAAGGCGGCTGCATCACAGGAATCCATTCCCTGCATCTCGGAGATATCGGCCCCGGCAACAAATGCTTTGCCTGCCCCTGTGAGCACAACGATGCCGACTTCGTCATGACCTTCCAAGTCCGCAATCGCAATCGATAGCTCGGTTAGAAGCTGAGGGTTGAGTGCGTTGAGGGCATCGGGGCGATTGATCGTGACCGTCGCGATGTGGTCGGCAATGCCAACACTGAGCAGCTCGTACTGCATTACGCTTTCTTTCCTTGGGCGTCGTACGTGTAGAAACCACGGCCCGCTTTGCGGCCGAGCCAACCAGCGGCGACATGCTGCTTGAGCAGTGGACACGGCCGGTACTTGTCATCCCCAAGCTCTGAGTGCAGAACGTTGGCAATCGCAAGGCAGGTGTCGAGACCGATAAGGTCTGAGAGTTCGAGCGGCCCCATTGGGTGGTTGAGACCAAGCTTGACCCCGACGTCGATATCTTCCACGGTGCCCAACCCCTCATAGAGTGCGAAACACGCCTCGTTGATGAGCGGGATAAGCACGCGATTCACGATGAAGCCGGGGATGTCGCGCGCGGCGACGGTCGTTTTGTTGAAACGCTTTGCAAGAGCCACAGTAGACTCGTACGTAGCATCGTCGGTCGGCAGCCCGCGGACGATTTCCACAAGTTTCATGACCGGCACAGGGTTCATGAAGTGCATGCCGATGACCTTTTCTGGCCGGTCCGTGCATGCCCCGATCTTGGTAATCGAAATCGAACTCGTGTTGGATGCCAAGATGGCTTCCGGCTTCGTCACTTGACTGAGCTTCGTAAAGATTTCGACTTTAATGTCTTCGCGCTCCGGCGCTGCTTCGACAATGAAGTCGCAAGGCTTGAGATCCTGGTAGTCGGATCGAGGTGAGATGCGGGCAAGCGCCTCCGCCTTTTGCTCGACGGTGATCTTCTCCTTTGCAACCAAGCGATCCAGGGCGCGCCCTAGCCTCTCGGTAGCTTTCTGAGCCATCTCAAGATTGGCATCGAGAAGGATGACGTCGAGACCAGCCTGCGCTGCTACCTGTGCAATGCCGCGCCCCATTTGACCAGCGCCGATGACACCAATGGTTTGAATGTCGAGAGTTTGGATGTCAGCCATCTTAGTTTCGCTCCACCATGAGAGTGATGCCTTCGCCGCCGCCAATGCAGAGGCTCGCACCACCCGTTTTGGCATCGCGTCGCTTCATAGCGTGAAGTAGCGTTACCAAGATTCGCGTTCCAGAGGCGCCAATGGGATGCCCAAGAGCAACGGCACCACCGTCTACATTCACCTTGCTGCTGTCGAGAGAGAGCATCTGATTGTTGATGAGCGAGACGACAGAAAACGCTTCGTTGATTTCCCAGAGATCAACGTCGGCTGGCTTCCAGTCGGCCTTCTTGCAAGCCTTCTCAATGGAGGCGGCAGGCGCTGTGGTGAACCACTCAGGAGCTTGCGCGTGATGTCCCCAAGAGACGATTTTGGCAAGTGGCGTTAGACCGCGCTTGGCGGCTTCGTCTGCCGACATCAGCACAACAGCGGCAGCACCATCATTGAGCGACGAGGCATTGCCAGCCGTGACAGTGCCGTCTTTTTTGAAGGCAGTGCGCAGCGCGGGAAGCTTCTCTGGTTTGCCGCGCCCAGGCTCTTCGTCTGTGTCGACAACAACATCGCCCTTGCGGCCCTTGATCGTGACCGGAACAATCTCTTCGGCAAAGAGTCCGTCGCCAATTGCCGCTTGCGCGCGCTTGTAGCTCTCCGTTGCAAAGGCGTCTTGAGCCTCGCGGGAAATGCCTTTTTCCGATGCGCAAAGCTCGGCGCAATTGCCCATGTGCTGGTCGTTGTAGACGTCCCACAGGCCGTCGTTCACCATCGAATCGATGGTTTGGAAGTTGCCCATTTTGATGCCGGCTCGCAGTCCACGTTGAACATGCGGCGCCTGCGACATGTTTTCCATGCCCCCTGCAACGGCCACATCCACGTCGCCGCAGGCAATCGCCTGTGCTGCCAGGATGACGGTCTTGAGTCCTGAACCACAGACCTTGTTGACGGTGGTGCACGGCGTGCTCTTGTCGAGACCTGCGCCGATGGCGGCCTGGCGTGCAGGAGCTTGGCCAATGCCAGCCGCGAGCACACAACCCATGTACAGCTCGCCAACATCTCCGGCGCCAACGTTTGCGCGCTCTAAAGCAGCGCGAATGGCGATAGCCCCCAGCTCAGTGGCCGGAACGCTGGAAAGAGAAGAAAGGAAGGAGCCAATCGGGGTTCGAGCGGCACTAACAATAACAACATCGCGCATGGGCGTTTCTCCGAGAAATGGTGAGTGGCCAGGAGCCAACGGTCCGGGCTATCGAGGGCTCAGCTGAGGAGCCGAGAATAGTGGGAATAGCCCAGTAAACTCGCGTATGTCAAGGCGCGCACCCGCCTGCGGTGCTGGGCGCTGAGGTGTGCGCTACTTGCCTTACCCATCGGTGTCATTTGTGGTGCTTTGTTGTTTGGGCGGCGCTTCTTCTGTGGTGTTGGTGGGCCTGGGTGCTTGGGGTGCTTTTCGGCTCAGGTTTGCGGGGCTCGGCTGTCTGGGTGGTGCCTTTTTGGCTGGCGTTTGCGGTGCTTGGTTGCTTGCGGGAGCCTTTTGGGCTGGCGTTTCCGGCTTGGTTGCGTGCGGGGGTGCTTTCGGCTGGGGTTTGCGGGGCTGGTTGCCTGGGCGGTGCCTTTTCGGCTGGCGTTTGCGGTGCTTGGTTGCTTGAGCGGTGCGGCCTGGGCTTTGTCATGGGCTCCATGGCCGTGCTCAAACAGTGCTCGCCGGTGAGTCTTGGGTCGTTTGCGCTCGATGTGGCGCCTGCGTTGTCGCTGTGTTGCGGCTGCGCAACTGCGCCGGCCACAGAACCCATGCCTGCCCGCGGCTTGCGACCTGCGATACACACGTTTGGGGTCACGTTCTGGTCCGCCCTCGGGTTCACTCTCAGGTTCACTCTCAGGTCCACTCTCAGGTTCACTCGCGGGTCCACTCGCGGGTGCACTCGCGGGCTCCCTTCCGCTTGCCATGTCCCATTGAAACCTCTCGACTCAGCGACATTGAAGCCAGTCCTTACGAGTTCGGCACAGATCCAAGCCTGGAAACCGCCCCACCATTCGCACACGCACTGCCGCGGCCAAGGTTGGGTGCCTTGCTCCAGCGAGATTGCACAGCCGTCGCAAAGGCACAAAACACGCAGATCTCAGGCGCAAATCAAAACACTCCCACGGCGAGCACCGACCGCAGCTGGAGCAAGGTGCCCGACCGCCGGCCAGGCTGCACCGTCACATGGAGAGAGCACCGCAAACCAGAGCCCCAAACCAGAGCCCCAAACCAGAGCACCCCCCCAGAAACCAGGAAGGCCCCAGCCTTACCCGAAGCGTCTGGCACGAGCGAGGATCGGCGGCAGCGCCCCGAGCAGCGAGCCGACCTCCGCCGCCGTGGTCCCCGGCCCAATCGACAGCCGCAGTGCCTCCATCGCTTCGCCCTCGGTGAGGCCGATTCCAAGCAGAACCGAAGAGGCTTCGGTGGTCCCTGATGAGCACGCAGCTCCTGTGGATGCCGCCACTCCTGCCAAGTCCAACCCCGTAACCAATAGCTCTCCCAAGACACCGGGAAACCGAGCATTGACGGTATTGCAGAGTCCGGATGCCGTGGAGTGCAAAACGCCCCCTAGCGTCTCAAGTCCCGCAGCAAGTTCATCTCGGAGCTCCATTTGGCGGGTGACATCGGCAAGCCGCTCCGGCAACACCTCGCACGCGGCGGCAAATCCGGCGATCAGCGCGACGGCTTGGGTTCCGGGCCTTCGTCCAGATTCTTGCTTGCCACCCCCGATAAGGCTTTCCACTGCGGGACCTGGCCGAAGCCAAAGTGCGCCCACCCCTTTAGGGCCGCCAATCTTGTGCGCCGAAAGGCTCAAGCCATCGACAAGAGAAGTGAGCGCGCTGACATCGAGCCGTCCGAGGCCCTGCACCGCATCGCAAAACAAAAGGCAGCCGGCGGCTTTGCAAAGAGCCGATACGGCAGCGACATCTTCAACAGCTCCCAATTCGTGGTTTGCCAGAGAGAACCCGAGAATACGCGCCTCACTCGAGGCAAGCGTTTCTGCCAACGCCTCCAGGTCAAGAGTCCCGTCTCGCTGAACGGGGAGCGAGACCACGCCACCGCGCTCGGCACCGGCGGCTTGGCCGGCAGCCCACAGTGACGGATGCACGGTTGGCGGCATGAGGACTGGTCCGCTGCGTGTTGCAGCCCGTGAGAGCCCCATCAGACCAAGTTGGTTGGCTTCCGTCCCGCCAGAGGTGAACACAAGGTCCAGCGCTCCGGCGCCAATCGCCATTGCTACAGCCTCCCGTGCGGTGTCGAGTAGTGCCTGTGCGCGGCGCCCCTCTCGGTGAAGACTACTCGGATTTCCCGCCTCGCAAAGGGCTTGGGAAATGGCTTCCGCAACCCCGCTCGCAAGCGGCGAGGTTGCGTTGTAGTCGAAATAGCTGCGAGCAGAATTCTGAGTGGTTGCTGACATTTGACTTTGAGTTGCTCCACACTACATGATCAATCCCCTGGCTTCTCGCTCATGGCTGACGACGTTGGTTCATTGCTACTTCGCGCTGGTTTGGTTGACCCGGATCAGCTCGATCGCGCCCGGCTGGCGGTTCAAAATGATGGCGGCACGGTCCCCGAAGAGCTTGTTCGATGCGGTCATGTGGGCGATGAAGATCTAACCGCGTTTTATCGAAGCCGCTTGCTGATTCCGCGGGTCAATCCGTCCGAGCTCACGCGCCTAAGTTCGAGACTTCTCGAAAAAGTGCCTGCGGATATGGCTACGGAATTTCGCTCCATTCCGGTCGCTCTCGACGCTGACGGCAATCTGACGCTGATCATGTCGGACCCAAGCGATACCAAAGCAGCCGAAGAGATTAGCTTTTTCACGGGGAGCTACGTGATGCGCGCCGTGGCCACGCAAGCGCAAATTGCCTGGTGTCTCGCTCACTACTACAAGCAAGAAACCGGGTTGTACCGAGAACTTGTTGCGGATGGCGCCTGGCCCGATACCGAGAGCGATAGTGCCAATGAAGCTGCGGAGAGCGACCCCTCCCTGCAAACCGCACCGATGAAAACCCGTCCGCGGCCCATCAAGGTAAAGCGCAAAAAGACCGCCAAGCCAGGTCAAGTTGGAGAAGAGAAAGAGGAAACAACGGGTCCTCTCAAAACTCGAAAGCCCAAACGGCCAGCGAACCAGCATCCGAGCCCACCAGAACTTTTCGCAAGAGCTGGTGAAATTCAAAGCGTGCCGAAGCCCGAGCCGAAGATGGATTCAGCACCGGGGATTCAGGTGTTCTTCGATCCACAGAGCGAACTCGACGCGCAAGAAGAGGTCGAAGATACGGCGGTGGTTCAATCCCCTCAGCGTGGCACCGACACCGCTCCCATCTTGCTCTCCAGCATCAAGGCAAATCTCATCATGGATGCGTCGGGCCCCATCGTTCTCGACGCGAAGAATCGGAAGCGACGTGTCTCCCGACAAACAAGTCTGGGGCTTGGGGCGATTGGAAGCGACTCTCCAATTCAGCGCGCCCTTGCGGAGCACGCAGAAGCTGGGCCTCAGAATATTTCTGCAGGGCTCCCGGAGGACAGTGGCACGATCGAGACGGCAGCGCTCGCTAGAGCCATCCAAGCGGGCGAAAGCCAGGATGTGAGTGTGGAGGCGGAGGAAACCGCCGAAAGCACCAACGCAACCATTCGAGACATCGCGCCACCGACCGAGCAAGACCTTGCGACGGCATCGCGAGAAGCTGCGAACAACGATGCTCACGACAACGATGCTCACGACAACGAAGCTGCAGACAACGACGCGGTCCGAGCAACGATTCGAGACATTGAGCCGCCAACTCCGCAAGAAACGTCTGCCGTCGAGGAGGAGCCAGCCGCGCAACTATCGCGAATGGACGACCTTGTCGGAGGCAATTGGGGGTTGCCGGGAACCACCATTCCCCCGGGCTACATCGGCGCGCAGCCACAAGCCTACGAAGACGTCAGCGATAGCATTCCAATCCCCGTCGACGATAACGATGCGGTTACTCAGCAGATCAACACTGCCGATCCATCGGTTCCGGTTCTCGTTCCCCCATCGGGCGACGCGACAGTTCGCAGCGATGCGCCTCGTGCCGTCACGCAATCCAACCTCACCGAATCCGCCAGCAAGCTACTCACTGCTCTGCGCGCCATCGATGGAGCCGAGGACAAGCGCGGCATCTTGGAACCAGTCCTAACATTTCTAGACATGGCGTTTGAACGAACAGGCTTCCTCGCCCTTCGTCAAGATGATCTCACAACCTGGCTTCTGCATGGCTGCACCGACGATGCGAGCGGCACCATCAGCATCGATGAGGACTCCACCTTTCGCGGCGTCGTGCGCATGCGACTGCCTTACAATGGCCCCATCGAAGACTCGGTCACCAAGCAGTTTGCCCGGGACCTCGACATGCCCGATGCACTCGACATTCTCGGTTTGCCGATTGCCATCCGCGATCGGGTTGTGGGCGTGCTCTTTGGGCTTGGCAGCTACGACGCGATCTTCGAGGAGCACCTCACAGTGCTCTCACAAGCTGCCGCTGAAGCATTTGAGCGCCTCCTACGCGCCCGAAAGTAGCCGAGCGAAAACCCGAGACTGCCTCGCGCTCGGACGTAGCCCCCAGCGAGGCTGCCTTTGACGAGCTAACGCGAGTTACGGCGCTGGAACTTCGAGTTCTTCCAATAGCGTTGCATCCACAGCGAGAATCGCCTTCTGAAGACTCTCAACCGAGGCACCACGCTCTTTCGCTCGACGAATCGCACTGGTGGCTTCCTCTTTGTTGCCACTCGTCTTCATGATGGCCCGCGCCAATGCCAGCTCCGAACCAATGGTTGCAACGCCGGCATCGAAGACATCTTTCAGGTTTTCCATCGCCTTTTCTGGGTCGGTGTCGACAAGCACCTGTCCCAACATATCCCTGGTTGGAAGGTACCCAGGATTATTCTCAGAGGCGGCTTCGAGAGCGGTGAGAGCCGCTGCGGTATCGCCTTTGGCAAACGCAATCCGACCGAGTGCAAGGTAGGAGCGATACGCCAGTGGGTTGGGAAATGCTTCGGTAATGTCTTCGACAGAATTCTTGAGTTTGTCTTCCGCGAGTCCACTCTTGCCAACCGCCGCAAGTGCCATGCCGTGCACAAAGCGCGCGGTCTTCGTGGTTGCCTTGCGGCCAAGGCTATCGAGCGCTTCGTCGGCTTTGCGGCGCTCTGTCCCCGTAGACGAAACCATCCGTGCAGCTTCGGTCCAAGCTTGCAGCTCGATGTCATCAGGAGAAACCTCTAGGGCTTCTTCGAATGCGACCAACGCTCCTGGAACATCCCCGGTATCAAAGAGAGCGCGCCCGCGAACAACTGCTGCGTGTACTCCGGTAGCGTCTTTGAGGGCCTCCAGCGCGGACTTTGGAAGGCCCCGCGCCATGAGAAGTTCAACATCGAGTAGCGTTACCAGTGGATGATTCTCTGGATCGGCGGCGAACCAACGAATCGCGCCTCGAACTCCAGCCGCATCGACGATGCGCCCCTGGGACACTCTGGCAAGACCCAGCCTTGCGAGGAATCGTGGTTCTTGTGGCCCGTTGTCGGCACTCGCATTGTTTAGCGCGACACCAAAGGCCTCGTAGTCGCCCAGCGAATGGGAGGCACCTGCCATGGCGAGTTCTTTCCACGCAATGAGCTTGGCGCCCGTTGCCTGAGCAAGGCCAATGCTGATGTCTGCCATCGCCTCTTGCGCCTCAATCTTGCGCTCTGACCGCGCAAGCGAGCGGCCCACGAATGCAAGGGCGTGATTCTGCGATCGGCTGAGTGCGTCGTCGTACAGCTTCATCGCCATTTCAAAGTCGCCCTCGTCGAGATGCGCGTTTGCCAGGTCGACGGTTGCGATCGCTGGCCCTTCGCCGTTTGCATGTGCCTGCGCAAATGCTTCTTTCGCTGCGGTGCGATTTCCTGCGCTCAGAAGTGCGCGCCCTAAGAGCCAACGCGCTAGGCGGTCATCAGGCGAACGCTCCAGCCACTCTTTGAGTTCTTTTTGCGCAGCCAGCAGCCGCGCATCAGCACCCTCCGAGAGTTCGGGAAGTTCCGAAATCGCATTTGCAGAGCGCGCGATGACAAGCTCGCGATACCCGGTTTGTCCAGGCTCAGTGATCTTCTGAGCTACCGAATTGACCGCTCGCTGAACCTCAGCAGGTGTGTACTCACCGTAAAGCAGCGTTGATAGGCTGGTGATTTCGGCCAGAACCGACATCGTGTAGACGTCCGAGGTGTCTCGCTCAAGAGCTTTCTTGGCCTCCTCACCTGCCTTTGCCAAGTCCCCGCGGTCGCCGCTATCGACGAGCGCCTTTGCACTGTCAAGGTAGCGAGCAATATCCGCATCGACTTGCTTTTGTGCGTACCAATACCAAACCCCACTACCGGATCCAGCAGCCAAGAGAATCACAAAGAGATAGACAAAGACTCGCGACGCCGAACGTCCCCAGCGCTTGCCTGGCCCCGGATCATAGTTGGCTTCTTCCACACGGACGTTTGGAACGTCGAGCAGGCCGCCCACAAGGAGCTGGTTGAGGTATTGCTCGCCAGCAGCGGCAGAGACACGAAGCCCCTCTTGTGCCGCATCTTTCGGCTTCGCAGCGGAAATTACTCTTGGCCGAACCGCCGGGGCTTGCGCTGGAGCGCCCGGCCCCGGAGCTTGTGCGCCTGGAGCTGGTGGCGGTGCCGATGGACGAGCCGATCTTGGTGCCGACGGCAGCGGAGCCAATGGATCTTCTGGCGGCGGCGCCTGATGATGCTGAATCGGCGCAAACTCGGGACCATCCATATTGCGTCGATCGTTAGACGCTGCGGCGGACACCCGATCGCTTGGCGCGGGCGGTGCTGCTGGCCGAACCGCCTTTTGTGCGAGCTCCATCCGGGCAAGAGGTGGCGGAGCTTGTGGAACTTGTGGCGCGGGAGGACGGGGCCGCTCTGGCGCCCGAGGTGCCAAGGGCATGGCTGCAGGAGCCGACGGCGCAGGTGGGGTGTATCCGCCAATCGCTTGCACCGGGGTCGGAATGGGCGCGGGAGGATCCAGGGGATGTCCGTCCCTCGCGCGACGTACGAGCCCAAGAAGCTGCGAGTCAGAAGGATTCAGATTTTGCGCGTGCTGCAACACTGGGAGTGCGCGCTCGAAGTCGTTTCGGCGCATCAGAACTTCACCTAGTAGGCGAAAGCCCGCGCTGTTGTTGCGGTCCGCTTTGACCACCTTCAAAAGTTCCGCCTGCGCCTCCTTCCACCGATGCAGTGCTGCGAGCGCAGTACCAAGGTAGAGGCGACCGTCCAAACTGTTGGGGGCTGCTTGCAGTCCCCGTGCGCAAACCTGGACGGCGTCCTCGGCTCGTCCAAGCTGCAAGAGGCAATTTGCCAACCCGGTAAAGCTAGACGCCGGATCACGGCGAAAGGCTTGTTCGAGTGCAGCGAGTTCATCGACGGTGGGTAGTGATACGGTAACCATGGTGATGTTCAGCTGGTAGCGACCTATAGTATCCCGTGATCTTGGCGACTTGCCCAGTTATCGGGGACAGCATTTTCTAAATCGATTTTGAAGTAGGACTTCTACCTACGGCGTCTCTGCCGAACTTGATTCGTCGCCAAGACGTTCGTCGGGCGAATCGTCGAATCGCTCATTGGGACAGGCGCCGCGGACGGAGAACGCTTCCCCTGGGCAGCTTGAGGAGCTGAGAAACGTCTTGCCATCGCATCCGCAGTACTCAACAAGATCCGTGGTGCAGGCTCGCTCTTGCGGCACACAGGTGCCGGGGCGGCTGGAATCGCAACTCGCACCTTCGCAGGTATTGCTGAGGCAATTTGCACTGCTAAAACACGCACCACCATCCGGACGCCCTCCTGCATTGGGAGTGCTCACATCGACGCTGCCAGGCTTACTCGCCTGACCTTCCCCCGCCGGAGTTTCCGAGACTACGGGGGCGGTGCTCGGTGGCACCTGCATGGGACGACTCGCTGGGCACGCCAAGCCCGCCAGCGAAAGAACCAGCGCGGGAAAGAGATACCGAATCGATCCTGGCATGTGCGCATTGTAAGCGCTGGCGCTGTGCCCGTGCCACTGGCCCATGACCAATCCTGGTAGGCTAGCGCCATGGGAAATCGCTTTGGACGGCTCTTCCAGATCACAACATTTGGAGAGTCACATGGCCCTGGAGTTGGCGTCATTATCGACGGCTGCCCTCCACGCTTGCCAGTGGATGTCGAAATGATTCAGCGCGAGTTGGATCGTCGCAAACCGGGCCAAAGCCGCATCACCACCCAGCGCCGCGAAGGCGATGAAGTCGAGATTCTCTCCGGTGTTGATGGAGGCCTATCCACAGGCACATCCATGGCGCTGATGGTGCGCAACAAAGACGCCCGAGGCAAAGACTACAGCGAGATGCGCGAGAAATTTCGCCCCTCGCACGCCGACTATACCTATCAGAAAAAGTATGGAATTCGGAGTGTTGAAGGCGGAGGACGGGCCAGTGCTCGAGAGACCATCGGAAGAGTCGCGGCAGGCGCGGTTGCCCAACAAATTCTCGCAACCGAAGGCATCGATGTACTCGCCTGGGTTCAGAGCGTTGGCAACCTAGTCGCCGAGGTAGATTCCGAGACGGTCACCCTCGAAAACGTCGAAGCGAACGCTGTTCGTTGCCCCGATGCTGCAATGGCCGCCACAATGTTTGACCACATTGATGCAATTCGCAAAGCGGGTGATTCGGTCGGCGGCGTTGTCGGAGCCGTTGCCCGAGGTGTGCCTGCTGGTCTCGGATCCCCTGTATTCGACAAGCTTGAGGCGGGTCTCGCAGCCGCAATGATGAGCCTGCCGGCCTCCAAAGGTTTTGAAATCGGCTCGGGATTCTCGGGCACCGCCATGCTCGGATCGGAGCACAACGATGCGTTCTACACCGACGAGACAGGCCGAGTTCGCACTCGCACGAACTTCTCCGGAGGCATCCAAGGCGGCATCAGCAATGGGGAAAACATCGACATTCGTGTCGCCTTTAAACCCACAGCAACGATTCTCCAGTCGCAGGAGACGGTCACCGTTGATGGCAAAGCAGCCACGCTTGCAGGTCGCGGCCGACATGATCCATGCGTCTTGCCCAGAGCCATACCGATCGTGGAAGCCATGATGCGACTTGTCCTTGCCGATCATATTCTCCTGCATCGGGCGCAGGTTGGAAACCTCGGCGAATAACTCCCATGGGTGACCTCCAAGACGAGCTGATGGCCCTGCTCTCCCCCGAGGACGCAGAAGCTGAATACCCTAGCGAAGCGAGCCCGCTTCGTCGTCCCGAGCCCAAGCGGCTGCCCATCGCCGAGGCCACCAACATGTGTGGCGTTGGCCAGATTCTCGCAGCCGAAGATGCTGGCGAGCCGCTTGCCGTCGCCAGACTCGCAAGCGGTGCCCTTGCCATCCTCGCCGACCTCTGCCCACACGACGGTGGGCTGCTCTCTGACGGCTTTGTGGATGGCGAAGTTCTGGTTTGTGCTCGGCATGGCTGGGAGTTTGAGGGTCGAACGGGCAAATGCCTGAGCCGAAACGGAGTATCCGTGCCCTGCCGCCCTCAGAAGCCGCCGCATATTTGATCCCTCGCAAGGAGTCGGCTAGCGTTCGAGTTACGTGGCCAGCATCTTGGTATTTATGGACAGGCGAGGCGCAAGCCTTGCGCCTCGGTCCAAGCGAGTTCTGGCCCAGGGTCGGCGCATAGCCAGTCATCTCGGGGCAACGCTCTACGCCGTGGCTTCGGAAAACGAAGACGACAACGATACGTGGATTGCCGAAGCTGGACTCGCCGGCGCGGACAAGGTGGTGCTCCTGAGCTTTGGCTCGACGGACGCAAGCCCAGAGCCATCAGATAGGCAAGAACCAGGGCTGCTGGCAGCCGCGATGATGGCCGTCTCCGACGCATTGTCTCCAAACGTGGTCTTGCTCGACAATGATTCCCTGGGAACGACCATCGCCCCAGCACTCGCCAATCACCTCGCGGCGCAAGTCATGCTCGGGGTGACATCGCATGTCCTGAGTGACGGCGACATCATCCTTGAGGAGCGCACCGCTGACCGCAGGAGTTGGCGACACGTGAGCCTTAGCAAGAGCATGGCGCCTATCATCGCCACCATCTCTACGACGGGTGTGAGTCCCACCGAAGGTCGCGACGACGCCGACGTCATCTTCTTCAAGGCTCCGCGGAGCCCGGCGCTACTCGAAGGTCTCACTGCAGCAGCCGACGCGATGCCCCTGATGCCGTCTTTGGACGGAGGTATCGTCGTCTGCGCAGGCATCGACGCATTGCCCGTGCTCGAACAAGTTCGCAAACTTGCCCATGCGCTAAACGCTCCGCTCGTATCGACGAAGGCACTGGCCCATGAACAGGGTGATGTCAGCACGCCGATTGTGGATTGGGACGCGCATCGAATCGCACCGCGGCTCTACCTCTGCTGTGGCGACGATGGTGCCGACAGCCATCTGCGAGCGATTTCCCTTGGCACACCAATCATCTCTATGGGCTCGGAACCCCGCAATAGGGCGATATGCGCTTCGCGCTATGCGGTCCTCGGATCGCTCTCAGAAGCGCTATCCGGCCTGCTTGATGCGGTCACGGCCCCAGCCTCTGAGGCTTCGAATCCCTCACCCGATGCCGAGACCAAAGCCGTGCTGCCCTTGAGGGCGCCTGCGCTTGCCGACGCGTTCACTCCCTGCCCCGACGCGGTAGAACTTTTCTCAGACTCGTCTACGTTGCTTGCACGACTGCGCGCAGACAAGCTCTGGAATCCGTAGTGGGAAGCTCAACACCAATGTCGGTGCACCTCGCAACCGACGAGACCACGTTGGCAACGCAGTGCCACAATGCGTTGCAGTGCCGCGGCCTTTCCGTAGAACGGGCAATCCTTGATCTTGCGCAGACCGATGCCTTTCTCGAGGCACCAAATGGCAATACGAATGGCGACACGAAAGTCCTCAGCATTCTTCTGAGTTCCATCCCCTCGGGCAAGACAGCGGCACTCTTGGGCGCGCGCATCGCCAGCCATGCAAAGGCCGGGGTCCCACCCGTAGTACTAATTCCCTTCGCACTTTCCGGACCAGAGAAAGCTCCGATTCGAAGCGGTGACGAGCATGCTGCGAGCCTTGCATTACTGCGCGCGCGTGGGGCCATTCTACTTCGAGACCCGAATGCTTGGCTTGAGTGCGTCGTTCTCCTCGCTCTCCACGGCGTCCCCAAAGGACCGCATGGAGCGATTGTCGCCGAGCCTGGTGGCTGGCTAGCGCTCTCTGCCGCAGCTCTCCAGAAGCGAGCCGAGGCTGTGGGCGAACGCTTTTCCCCACGCACCGGCGCCACGGATAGCGAGCAAGCCACCGACTTTGTCCTAACCGACACAGTGGCAAGCGTGAAAGCGCCTAGGACGCGCGCCATGCATATCCCTGTCGGGGTCGCCGCAACGACAGAGTCGGTTCAGCTTATTGGGCTGGCAAATTCACTCGCTGCGGCGGAGGCAGCAGGCCAAGCGAGTCGTCGTATTGCCGCAGGAGATGGTCCAGCAACCGACATCGACGCTCCGAGGGAAGACTTCGACGACGCCCGTTTCGAACGTCAGATCGACAAGCTCGCACAGGCAGTAGGAGACCACGAGTGCAAGGTATTGCTCTCCAGCTACGGAGTTGCCATCACCCGGCAGGCTGTTGCGACAACCCCTTCTGCCGCAACACGCATCGCCAAGAAAGCCGGCTACCCTGTGCAAGTCAAGGCGTGGGGGCCACAGCAGCCAAGTGAACCGGAGGGCGCTCTCGTGCTAACCGACGTGGCCACTGCCGCCGATGTTCGCCGCTCATTCTCTTCTGTTTGTTCAAAGGCGAACGCTGAGGCCGTGATCATCAGAGAAACTCCGATGGCAGGCCGTGAGGTGCAAGTGCATTTTCGCTCACTGGGCCCGGTCGGTCTCGTTTGTTTTCTCTATCAACGCGGCAGACGCGGCCCTGTTGCTGCACTCGCCCCACTCCGCCAAATCGACGCGGAGTCCATGGCTCGCCAAGTTGTCGCGAGTCGCGCGGGAGACCAAGATCCCGACTGGGAGGCGCTGTCTGCTCTCTTGGTTCGCGCCTCCTTCATGATTGCCGAAAACCCCCGCGTCGTCGCTGTTGAGCTCAACCGAGTCATCGTGGGCACACAGGGACAAGGCGCCCTTGTGGTTGACGCCCGCGCCCAGCTATTGCCGGATTGAGATAAACTCTGATGCTGCCGACTCGAGAAACTCGGGCCGATTCCGCGAAGGATCCTCCAGAACCTGCACAAGCAGATCGCGCAGGGTCTCGCCGACCACTGGGCCGCGAACGCCCGCCAATTCCATGATCTTCCCGCCTGAGATCGCTAAGTCTCCAAGCTCAAGAGCGACCCCGCTGCCAAGAATCACGTCGGCCTTTGCAACAGCGCTCGCCAGCGAGGCATTGTTGGTACGCGCAGCCTCCTGAGAGACCAGCGCCAGCAAATCGGGCGCGGCCTTTCGCCCCACTGCACTAAGAAAGCTTCTCACTTCGACATCGGAGCCGCACAAGGCGTCGATCTCCGCGATATGCCGCAACGCGCTCATGATGCGCTTCCGCTCGTCATTGCTCATCTTGAGATGTCGCAAGATGTCATCCAAAGACGACGCCGGCACACCCCACAAGAGCGTCGCCAGACGAAGTACTTCATCGCAAGGCGCCACGGAAATCCTAGCCAGGGCATCCTCAAACGCCTCATGGGAAAGTTGCGGAAGGATCGTGGCAAGGATCCGGTTCTTCTCCGCCACACGCAGCGCACGCACTACCGCCGGGCCACCCAAGAGCTTGAGAAGCTCAACGCGCACGCGTTCCATTGCAACTTTCGACAACGCCTCCAGCGCCGTAGAAAGAGCCGCCTCGGTGTCCTCCTCTAGTGCAAAGTCCAAGGTTGAGACAAATCGAACGGCCCGCATGACTCGGAGGCCATCTTCCGCAAAGCGCTTCTCAGCGACGCCAACAGCGCGAATGACTCGATTCTCAAGATCGCCCACGCCGTCGAATGGATCGTGCACCTGCTTGGCGATCGGATCAAACGCCATGGCATTCATCACAAAGTCCCGCCGCTTGAGATCTTCGTTCAGCGGCACCCCAAAATGCACACAGTCAGGCCGCCGTGAATCCGAATATGCGCCCTCCCCTCGAAACGTGGTGATTTCAACAGGAGTGCGATCGTGCCCACGGCCTACGAGGGCGGTAACGGTCCCATGCTGCAGCCCGGTGGCAATCGTGCGGTCGAAGAGCTTCAGAACTTGTTCGGGCAAGGCGTCACTCGCCACATCCCAGTCACTAGGAGTTTTACCGAGAACTAGATCACGCACAGCTCCACCGACGACCCATGCCTCAAAGCCTGCATCGTGGAGTACCCGACAAGCCCCGCGAACCGGCTCTGGCACCTTTGCTTGCATAGAGTCTGCTTCAGGCACGATTACGCTACTTCTGGTTCGGGGTTCGCGGCCCCTCGCAAGCGGCCAAAGACTTCCTCGGAGCGGCGGCGAAGCGTTTCTGCTTCCTCCATGTTTCCGATGTGCTCGCGATGGACAGCGTAGGAGCGATACGTGCGGGCAAGCTCCAGTTCGTGCTTCATGCCTGACAAGATTTCCACTGCCTTGCGAAAGTGTTGGTCGGCGACTTCTAGATCCGCTGCGGCCCGTCCGACGCGAAAGGTCGCTTCCGCCATGACGCGGTGTGCGCTGCCAACGTGAAAGCGAGAGCCAATCTTGTTCCCCAGATCGAGAGAACGCTTCGCGTTGTCCAACGCCTGGGCTCCGTCGCCAATGCGCAAGTAGGTTTCGGCAAGGTGGCGATAGCATTCTGCTGCACCTGGGAGATTCCCCAAGCCTCGCGCAATGGATTTCCCTTCGAGCAAACTCTCAATCGCATCAGAGAATTGCCCACTGGCTGCCTGACATTGGCCGAGCCCCGAGAGCACTTGCGTGAGGGCAAGCTTGTCACCAATGGAGTTTGCACTCTTGCGCGCCTCGGCAAACATCGCGAGCGCCTTTTCCGACTCTCCGTCTGCACTGTGCACACCAGCCAAATCGCACAGCGATTGAATTACCCCAGCCGTGTCGCCGATCTCACGTCGCAAGCTAAGTGCCTCATGAAACTGCTTTGAAGCCTCTTTGAAGGCACCAGTCTCTCTGTGAACCCGACCGATATTCGCAAGCGAGAGCGCAATGGATCGCGGGTCGCCAATCGCCCTGCGAAACGCCAGAGCTTGGCGATGAAACTCGAGAGCCTGTGCATACACACCACGAAGCCAATGGACCTGGCCGATATCGTCAAGGGTCCCAGCGATACCCCGCTTATCCCCGGCAGCCTTAAACAAGTCATGCGCGGATCGCAGATGTGCCATCGCCTGATCGTATTCCCCAAGGCGACGGTGGATGCGTCCAAGACGATTGTGGGCCGCCCCTCCCTTCGAACGATGGTCGAGCAGCCACGCATGGCGAAGCATCCGACTAAAGTGCCGTTGTGCCTCTGCGGTCTGCCCGATCAAGTCCAAGACTGAGCCGAGATTGTGAAGAGCGTCGAGAAGCAAGACGCCATCATCCTCTTCAAGGAACTCAAGGCCCTTTCGATACAGTTCCACCGCTTGGTCATTCGCGTACCGAGCTCGCGCCTTATCACCGCCGGCGATATAGCTGTGCGCAGCTCTCCGCTTGTCCCCGCCTCGCTCGTATAGCTGACCTAGGAATTCGAGCTGCTCCTCGGATCGTGCCGCGCTCTTGGTTTCAATCCACTGCGCCGCAAGTCTGTGGTAGCGACCAAGTTTCTCGCGCTCGGTACTCTTCGCAATGAGCTCGCGCTCAAGGTTGTGCTTAAAGACAAGCTCCACATCCCCTGCGACGGTCGAGTCTTCTGCATCAAGGCGGAGCAAGTAGTCTCGATCGACCAACTCCTCGATGCACTGGGTAACACCGCGGCGAATCTCTTCACCGCGATCGCTCCAGTTGTAGTCTAGTGGCCCTGCAGGCGCCGTAGGCACCGTCTCCTCTGTAGTCCGCGCCAACTCGATCCTGGAGAGCGCAACAACAGAACCAATCCAAAAGACGTTGCCAAAGACAGCGCCCTTCTCGAGAACTGCGCGCTCATCGGCCTCTAGGGCGGCGATACGGGCTTCAATGGCCTCCTCCACCGTAATCGGCAGATCGGTTTCCATGGCGCGGTCGGCGTTGATTTGCCAGGGCGTCACCTCCGCGTCGATCGTTCCATTCGCCAAGAACAGCCGAACAAGCTGGTCTAGGAAATAGGCATTTCCACCCGTCATTTCCACGGCATCTTCGACGATTTCTTCGGGAATCGTCTCGCATCGGCTCAGCATGGAGCGAAACATCGCCTCGGCGTGCTCCGTATCCAGATTGCGCAACTCGATACGCAGGTGTTCTTCCACACCCGCGCCCCAATCAGCCGTGCTCACCATCAGTTCGGGACGTGCCCCAATTAACAGCGTCACAGCCGACTCGTGGAGCGACGTACTCAGCTCCCTAAGTAGCGAGAGACTTCCGGCGTCTGCCCACTGCAAATCGTCGACGACAAGGACGATGGGGCCGTGACTTCCATCGACCTCAACAAACCGACGCAATACCGTTCTAGCGACTTCCTCGTACTGCTTTGGGTTCTCAGAAAGCACCCGCAAGAACGGAGAATCGGGGAATTGCAGATTAAGAAAACCTCCGAGTACGTGCAGTACTTCGGCCACTCGCTGGTCCCCAAAGACCTCTTGAACTTCGCGGCGAAACTCTTCGATAAGATCGCCTTCCGTCGCCGTCTCCGAGATCGCAAACCGCGCCCGCAAGAGCCTGGCGATGGTGCTGTAGCGAGCGCCATTGGGAACAGCAGCGCATCGATAGAAAAGCGTTTGACTTGGCAGGCTGTGCAGCAGTTCATCGATGAGGCGGCTCTTGCCGGTCCCCTGATTTCCCACCACGGTAATAAGGCCCGGTCGGCTTTGCGCTGCACTCGCTGCCACAGCCGCCTTCATCTGCGCAAGCTCAGCTTCACGCCCCACCAGAGGACTTCGCAGTCCTCTCAAGCTAAACGGATCTGACGTCTGCATTCGAGTCGGCGCCCGATCATGCTCTGGCCCCGACGGTCCTTTAAAGAGAATTTCTGGGATCTGACTTTCGGCGCGAGTGCGCCTCCGGCCCGCGTCGATTTCTGTTTTCTCTGCTTCGACAATCGTCGAAGGCCGATGTACTCCCTCGTCAGACAAGATTCCCAACGATACCGTTACCCATGTCTCGGCAGCAAGCGAGTGGCCTCCACTGTAGGTGTATGTGTATGCGCAGACGCTGAGAATCTACTGTGAGCGAATCTGGCGCAGGCGGCCACGACCTGTGTACCATTCGAAGGCTGATGAACCGCATACCCGATTCAAACGCCAACGCGCTTGGGCACAAGTCACGTATTGGACTCTGCGCAATCGGGTTCACGGTTGCCAGTGTACTTCTCAGTGCGTGCCCCACGGTCGACCTCGGCGAGACGCCGGTTTCTCCTGGCGCTTGTCGCCCCGACCCCGCGTATTTTGAAGATGTGATCTGGCCAGAGTTCATCGCACCAGCCGACGAAACAACGTCGTGTGTGGCCGATGGCGGCTGTCATCAATTAGAAAATGGTCGCTCCGCATTTCGCGTCTCGGTCAACCCACCGATCGACTTCGCAGCAAACTACAACGTCACAACGCGCTTCCTAAACTGTGGAACGCCAGAGGCGAGTCCGCTCTTCACCAAGCCGATAAGTGGCGTTGACAGCCATGGTGGAGGTGACCTCTTCGCCCCCGGCAGTGCGTCCGAAAGTGCCTTTCTCGATTGGTTTATTACCGAATGAGACGAACACTCTGGCTATCCCTAGCACTCGTGATGGGACTTCTCTTGGCCTCGCCTAGCGCTGCCATGGCCGAGGCATATCTGCGAGTCATTAGCCATGACGCCCCTGTTCACACAGGTCCCTCGGCACAATATCGAAGCGTGTATTTCGCCGAGCGCGGTGACGTACTCGAAGTACTCGACCGCAGCAGTAAGAACTATTGGTACCGCGTCCGCTTGGACGACGGAACTACAGGTTGGATATTTGGCGAGCTGGTATTTCCTTTTGAAGTCGTGGACGGCGTTGAGAAGGGCCTTTTCTCGCGTATCGGCGGTGCGATCTCAGATACTTTCTTAGGCCCCTCCCCGGTGCCCTATGCCGATGTCGAAATCTCGTTCTCGGCGGGCAGCCTCGATGGCGAGGGCACATTCTTTCTGCGGCCAGCTTGGCTCATTGATCCCTACTTTGCCCTTGAGGGATTTGTCGGGCTCAGCCCTCGACAACAAGAGGACCTCTTTGTCGGTGGGCTTGGTTGGACATTGCGAATGCTTCCCGGAGCAGCGTTTGGTCCCTTTGTGCACGCGGGTGTTGGAGCCGCTCACTTGCGCCCCAAGGCCGATAACTTCACACAAGACCCAGATACCCTCTACGCCGTCGTTGCTGGCGGTGGCTTCGAGATCACTCTAAAGAAACAAATCACGTTGCGTTTGGATTTCCGGAACTGGACGATCTACGACCCGGATCAAGCGTCCAATGGACAGGAGTATAGCGGTGGCTTGGCAATCTTCTTCTAAGGCAACAATAATCCCGAGAGCGCGGCTCATCCCAAGAGCGCGGCGCAACATGTTCTTTGCATGTGTGCTTGCAACCGGTTTCCTCCTCGGCGCCTGCGGCAAACAGGCAGTGCGCGCGAGCGAGAAAGAGTTTCTCGCAGACCGCATCATGCAATTCGACGCCGATGGTCAAGAGACGGCCGCGGATGAGCACATCCTATCCAACCGAGAAGGCTCCTCTGGTGGGCGCGGAACCGGTGGCGGTGGCTGTGGCTGCAACTAGGAATCTCTGCGCATGAAGTGTTCAGCGAGCCTCTGCGGTCTGGCCTACCTGGCTCTACCCATCGTTCTGCCGGCGATGGTTGGCGCCATTGCGCCTGCCGCCGTGTCGGATGCGTACGCAGAAGACCGGGTCGACAGCACTACCACTTGGTACCAGGAACGACGCAAAGGCAACCTCGGCGGTCTAACCGTCGTCCACCCACAATTCGATATCGGCGTTGATGTTGGCGAAAACACAACGCTTGATCTTGGCTACTCTGCCGACGCGGTGAGTGGTGCGACGGCGGCCGTCTACTCGACCGATGCCGTCTCCTCCGCAACCACCTTCAAAGACCTGCGTCACGCTGCGAACACCGGAATCACATTTTACGGTTCGCGTTCAACACTGAGCATCTCGGGCAACATTGGCACGGAGCGCGACTACAACTCGATTGGTGTTGGCGTTAGTGCAAAAATCGATCTGCCCGGCAAGAACACTGCCTTGGCGCTTAGCTACAACCACGGCTTCGATCAGGTTTGCGATTTTGACAATGGCATGGCGACAGCATTGGAACGCCGGCCGCTTACTGGCCAACAAGCGTGCAAAAAGAAGAGCATGCTTCTCGGTGAAGATGTCAAAGACGACAGCATCTGGCGCGACCTCTCCCTCGACGCCACCCAGGCCACCATCACCCAAAACCTATCGCCGTCAGTCGTGGCGCAGGTTGGTCTCTTCGGTCAGGTGATCCGAGGGTTTCAGAGTAATCCCTACAGGCGCGTTCGTGTCTCTGGCGTCGAAGCGCAAGAGCACCTGCCCAACGTTCGAGGGCGTGTTGCTCTGATGGCAAGGGTCAACAAATACCTGCCCGAGATCAAAAGTGCAATGCACGCAATGTTTCGAGGATACACAGATACCTGGGGCGTGAACTCGGTAACGGTGGGTCTGGGCTATAGCCAGTATTTCGGAAACAGCCTGCTGCTGCGAACAAATGCGCGGATCTACCAGCAGTCCGAAGCAACGTTTTTCAAAGATGCCTTCTTCTATGAAACGGAGGGTAGCGCTGGCGAGTACTTCACCGGCGATCGCGAACTCGGCGCCATTCGAAACATCGTTGGTGGCATGAAGTTCAGCTACATCAAATTCGACGAGGACGGCGGCAACGTGCTCGGTGTTTTCGACGAGGTCAGCTTCAATCTAAAGGGCGAGGTCTACCTTTTGGACGAGCTTCCAGCCGACCCCATTGAGGACAACCGCGAAGGCATTGACCGCCAGTTCCTCTCAAGTGGGCAAGCAGTTGACGCCTTTACACTTCAGCTCGGCATGCTCTTCCGCTACTAGCGAGCGGCGCACGCGTTCTAAGGCGCTGGAGATCCGATGCGCGCTCAGCAGCCTTAACTAACTGCAATCACTGCGCTATTCATAGTCGCGCCCAGTGTCTGGTGCCTGGCATCTCTCGCCTATCGACACCCGATTCGCACAATTGTCTCAGGTGTAACCGGGGTGTAACCACGACTCTTCTATTGTTGTGAGCATCCCTGCTGACAATGCCACCGCTGCTCGGCTCCTCGATGGCTTTTGGGATTGCGAGAATGGCTTAGGCGATTTCGTGGGCTCTAGGTGGGAGCGACTGTGACCGATAGATCGCCATGCAGCGCCCGCGCCACGCAGCAGAGCGCCACACCGCCAAACAGTCTTGCGCCGCTCACCTCGACTCAGCCGCAGGACCACATCGTCTAAACACTGGCCCGATGTTTATCACTCTCAAGGGAGATTTCTTATGTCACATTTCATCTCAAAACTATCGCTTTGTCTCATGCTCACAGCGTTGGGCAGTGTCACAACCTCACTCGCTGTACCGGCCGTCGCTCAAGCAGGTGAGCCAAGCGCCACCAACAAACGTGACTATGACAGGGCATTTGCATCTCTCAAGCGCGACATAAACGATCAAATCGATCGCAAGAACACCATCCATGAGAGCACCATCAAGCGTGAGCGAAAGAGGATAGAAACCACCCTCGGTTACATGAAGCGCAACGACGGCGTGGACATCACACCGTACCAAAAGGAAGTCGATGACTTTATCAAGGAAGCCTACGCTCGCCTTGAGGTCACCCAACTTGCGAAGGCGAAGGGCAGTATTGACAAGAACGTCCCGACGGTAGCTCCTGGCACCGGTATTGGGGCCATCAAGATTGCAGCGCCCACGTGGTGCTCAGATGACGCGGATTTCATGAAGCTCTGGGGCAAGATCTATATGCCCAAGTCCCAACGCAACCTAACGCTTCTCACCATACACGAGGCTGCCCGCTTTAGCTGCCGGTTGCCAGACTACGAGCCCGTCCTGAAGTGGACGCAAGCCTGGCGCCAATACCTGAGCAACACACTCGGATTGACTCCCAAGGAGAACGAGGCCCTGATCAAGTATGCAGTTTCTTCCTACAAGCCACTCAAGTACGAGGACCGAGCCAACTACGCCACCAACGCGCGAAAAAGCATATGCAGCAAGCTAAGAACGCCTAAGAAGAACGCCAAGCGTGAGGACATTGCCGAGGCACAGGCCATTGCGTCGATGATGGGCTGTTCGCTCAATCTAAATATGCCCGTCGGTAACCACATCCGTTTTCAGAAGAAGTCCTTTTGGCTCATTGATGTACCGGGCACGCCAAAGAGCGCACTCGGCAAGCTCTCGCTCGCTCACCAATTGCTGCTCATGCGCAACTCATACGAGGATCTGATGGCCCCCGAGAGCGCACGCAATCCCTTCGCGGTCATCAATAACTTTGGCGTCGCGAACTCGTTTGGGTACGATCGCAAAAGCGCCCTGAAGGAGGTAGAGCAGCTTGGTCTCAAAGGCGACGATCTGTGGCTGGCGAAGATGTCGGTCATGGGAACTGCTCAGGATCTTGAGAAGGCCAGAAACCTGGTGCTCAAAGTTGCCAAGTCAAACCCTGCATTCAAGGCCATCTTCATCGACGCCCCAAAGAAGGGGTATGCCGACTACGCGAAAACATCAAAAGGTGGCGAAGGCGCGCTTGAGCTCGTGCTCGCGCTCGAAGATAGCCTCATCAATGCCGATGGTGACCTCGAGGGCTGCGCCGAGGCGCTCTTTGAGGAATTTCGTCCCTGGCTCAAAGCGCACGTCAAGGCCAACAAGGTCGCCGACTACAAGGACGTCAACTTCAATTCCTTCACCGGCTCTTTGCTTCTTCATGGCTTGACCACCTGCGCCACCCATGAGGCCCACAACATCCCCGCCATGCTTTACGTCTTCAAGGACAAATACTATGGGAAGACCGAGATCCATCGTGGCCCACTCTCAAGTGCCTACCAGTCCATGTTGGCGGCCTACAATGACTACCTAAAAAATCCGCCCAAGACGAAGACCTTCTCTCGAGAGCGCGGCACAAAGGGCAAGACGATCAAGCTTACGCAGATCTACTGGAATCCTGTTATGCGTCCAATGCTTGTCCCGCCCTCAAAAAGCTACGCCATGGACAATTCGAATATGCCCGGGGGTGCCAGAGCGGATCGTCGGGGCGTCATCGCAAAAATCTCCAAGGCCGATGGCGGCTTCGTCAAGATTGACTTCAAGAAAGAGCCATACCGTTCGGCCATCCGCAAGTGCACCGAGACCGGTCGCATTGACTACATCGACGACAACGGGCGCTTGGTGCCTCGGTACAACTGCCGCACCACAGGCTACGAGACGCTCACGCATATAAATGCTTCCATCTACATGCCGGCATGGATCGCCAAAGGCCTCAAGAAGGGAAACCTCCTATCCTATGAGTCGACCGCCGAGACCAAGGCCGTAAAGATCAAGTCCTACGCATTCCCCTACGCCGCCTACAAGACCAAGAAGGCCAAGAAGCCCATTATGATCCTGGGCGTCTACCTTTAGGTATAGGGCGCTGAGGCGAACATCGACCGACAATCCGGCGTTGCGCATCTCTCGCGCAGCGATGCATTCAGAGAGCAACACCAGTACCGTGCGTCAAACGTTTACCCTACAGTGAGCCAATGCTCCCAGCCGCGGTCAGCACTCTCCGAGTTCTTCTATTCGCACTTCTCGTCGCCATTCCAACCGCATGCCACACAAGCGTTGGAGCGGTGCGGCCCGTGGGTGGAGGGCGATATACGATATCAGCGACCTCAAGTGGTCTTGGCGCAGACGATGCCTACAATGCCGCCGTGGCGGAGGCTCAGCGGTTCTGCCGTCAGCACAAGAAGGGCCTTGTCATAGAATCCAGCACAGGTTCAGCATCTGGAGGAGGCAAGAGCTCAATGTCGGAAGACAATCAGCGAATTTACTTCAAGTGCCGTTCGAAGAAGCGGGCAATGAAAGCTAGGAGACGAAAGGCCGAGAAGCCTCCCCTGCTCGCAACAGCGGACCGTATCGGCGGCGACGTCGGCACTGTGAGGAATGAGCAATGGACCGATTCTGCCACGGGACTCTCAATTGCGACATACGAGTACACCCTGCGACGTGGCTTCGTTCTTAGGCTCAAGATTCGCGAGATGGTAGACGATAGTCTTTCTAAGAATATCTCTGTATCGATAATTGCCGAGTCGACAGCTTTGAGATTCTCGGACGACGCCCTGATCGCGCTTATTGTTGATGGCGGAACACCGCTTGTGACTGACACGGCGTGGAGCGTTCATCAGCTGGCAGGACAACCTACCCACGAGTCTATTGAAGGCACGATATCGACGGCAAAATTTGTCGAAGCAACGAAACAACTCAACAGTCTAGAAGTCCGTGTCCACACACGAGAATTCCGCCTCTCCACGAGAGCCCTAATCCAGCTGCGAACGTTTATCCGCATCGCCGATGAGGGCTTCACCGTGTCTTCCGCAGCAGGCGAGCGCGAGATCAACCTCGAATCGTCCTCCACAAACCCGCCGAAGCAACCCTGACACCCAACGTCTCAGGTGAGCAGGCAGCACTGCCCGCCCATGGATGGATCGGCAAACGGCTACAAATCGCGCGGATCGATGTCGTGTTTCTTGAGCAGCTTGTGAAGATACTTGCGGTCCATATCCGCGGCTCTCGCCGCCTTGGAGATATTCCCGCTGGCCCCTTCGAGCAACCAGCGCAGGTACTTGGACTCAAACTCATCGGTCCATCGCTCTTTCTGCTCGCGAAACGAAATACCTTCTTCAAAGACAAAGCTCGGTCCTTGCTGCGCCGTCTGACTAAACCCTCTTTGCTCACCAAGTGGAGCCACGAGGGTGCCAGGATCTGCTCGCAAGGCTAGCGCGCGCTCCAGAACATTTCGCAGTTCACGAACATTGCCGGGCCAGTCGTGGCCCATAAGGGCCGCCAAGCTCGCGTCGCTCAAGTCGGGAACGTCTTCTTTTGCTAGGTCCTTAAGAAAGTGACGAACCAGCAACGGGATATCGTCCTTTCGATCCCGCAGCGCCGGCGAGACGATGGGAACGACGTTGAGTCGGAAATAGAGATCCTCGCGGAACTTTCCCTTTTCGATTTCGCTGCGCAAGTCCATGCGCGTTGCCGCAATGACGCGCAAATCAACTTTGATGGTTTGGGATCCACCGACTCTGCGAATTTCTCTTTGCTCGAGAACTCTGAGCAGCTTGGGCTGCAAGTCTAGGGAAAGTTCTCCAAGCTCATCGAGAAAGACCGTTCCGCCGTTGGCGTACTCAAAAGCGCCCAAGCGTTGCGTACTAGCCCCCGTAAAGGCGCCTTTCTCGTGTCCAAATAGCTCGCTCTCAATCAGCGTCCCGGAAACTGCGCCGCAATCCACAACAACGAAGGGCGCGTCTTTTCGTTTCGAGAGCTGATGGATGCTCCGCGCAATAATGTCCTTGCCAGTGCCAGTCTCACCCTCGATAAGGACCGTTGCATCCGTCGGTGCAATGCGCTCGATCAGCCCAAAGATTTGTCGCACCTTCAGCGACCGTCCCACCATGCTTCCGAGTTTTTCTTTCTCGGAGGGGAGAATCTGAATTCGTTCTTCGAACGGGCTGAATTTGAGCTCGGCAGCACCAGCAGCAATCACAGCACCAGCGCGGATGTATGCCTCTCGAATCTCCGCGCCATCCAAGAACGTGCCGTTGGTTGACTGCAAATCCCGAAGTAAGTAGCCCTTCGCGTCACGCACAATCTCGAAGTGGTATCGAGAGACCGTCTCATCGGTCATGACGAGATCATTATCTTCGCCCTTCCCTACTCGGATCACCTCACCCTGCACGACATGCTCACTCCCTCGCTCGGGCCCCTTGAGCACGACAAGCTTGCACTGGCGCAGATTGACGGTTGGCACACCACCATCGCGTTGAATTCGAGTTCCCGAAACGTCAGCCACGGTGTGGAATGCTAGCTCTCTTTAGCGCCTCATCCTAGGCGAGGCGCACGATTTGATTCCTTGTCGTTCGTCAACCGACGTGTATGCACGGTCAGAGTTCGCGCCCGCAAATTGACCCGATGATCAGACCAAGGGTAGGCTTGCATCGTGCTCCTTACCAAGGTCGCTAGGTACTGCACCGCGCTTGCCGTTTTCTGTGCTGCCCACGGGGGCGCTGCAATGCTCGTTGGTGCTGATGCAGTTCATGCCCAAGAACTGCCCGCAGCCGCATCTGACACGCAAGATACCCAGGAAACGAATGGAGCGCGGCCTTCCGAGGTAGCCATCCCGAACTGCCTCGATCAGAGCATCACGGGTGAACTCGGTCAGAGTCTTCGCCCTCGCGGTGTTCAAAAACGAGATTTCCTAAAGAAGGGCCAACTTGAATTGGTGGCACGAGGAGGCCTCTACGCCTCCGATCTGCTGTCATCTTCGTATTCCTATGGCGGGGCGTTGGCGTTTTTCATCACAGAAGATCTCGGAATCGAGGTTTCCGTAGATCGCACACCTGTTGCACTCGACCTCGACAAACCTCTGGCAGAGTTTTTCGGAGATGATCGATTCAAAGGTGGCATCGGCTACCTGGGTCTCGCGGGGCTTGTTTGGTCGCCGATTCACGCAAAACTACGCACCTCGGATAGCATCATCCACTCAGACATTGTCTTCACAGCAGGTGGCGGCCGTTTTTTCCACAACAGCGCCCAAGGGCTGGCGGCACAAGCAGGTGTCGCACTTGAGCTCTATACAAGCCAATGGGTCACCTTTCGCTTCGATCTTCGCGACGTGCTCTTGGTGCAAGAGGCGGTTGCAGAAACACGACTGACCAATAACCTCATGGCCACATTCGGCATCGCATTGTGGATCCCAACAGGACTATGAAGCCCCTTCTCGCCTCATTTGGCCTGCTAGCCGCCTTTGCTAGTACGGTTGTTACGGAACTCCCATCGGCTCAAGCACAGGAGACCGATGCCGTCGATTTCAGTCCCACGGAGCAGTGTATTGACAAGGCGATTGCGAATCGACTTGCAGTAAAGCGCAAGCGTCGGGGAACGGTAGATCGACTCGTTGTGAAACAGGCGCGTCACGAGTTTTCCGTAGGAGGTGGGTATTACGTCTCCGATCTCTTTTCGGGCACATACTCGCTTGCAGCCTCCTACACCTTCCACATGACAGAGAGCACTGCTGTTGAAATCGGTGGCGCATTCACACACGCCAATGCGGACGTAATTCGCGCGATTGAAGACGAACGAGGCACGGTACTCGAAGACGACTATGCGCAAGTTCGATTCGTTGAGAGCCTTCTCCTGTGGACACCGGTGTACGGCAAACTACGACTTGGAGGCACGATTGCCCGCTTTGACCTACATCTCGATATGGGTGTAGGAGTCGTAGACTCCGCCACTAGCCGTGGCGCTGCGGGCGTTGCGGGACTAGGATCTAAGCTCTTCTTGGGGGAAGCCGTCGCGCTCCGCGTTGACCTTCGCAACCATGTGTTTCGCCAAGAGCTGCTCGACGAAAACTTCTTAGTAAATGACCTATCGCTAACCGCGGGCTTGTCGGTCTTTCTCCCCTTTTCCAACTAGAACCTCAAACTAGAACCGTTCTTGCCCGCGTTTGTGCGGGCCCCTACGCCAAGGATCATGCGATGCGCGGCCTATCAAAACTACTCCTAGTCTTTCTTGCCCTGTCCTTACCCGCTCACGTTGAGGCAAAACAGCCCGACGGGGAGACTCCAGACTCATCTGACGATTCTGGCGAATCGATCGACGGAGAACCCATTGGCGATGACGACACGGAGCCGACCGAAGAAGACGCAAGCGCCGACCCGCCGGAAGTCCCCGAGACAACATCCGGCGAAGACTTGCAGGCTCTGCGAGCTGAGTACTTCAAGTTGCGAGACCGCCTCTTTCAATCCAAAGCCAGAGCATCCGCTGTCGCCAGTGCGCTCTATTCAACGCGTCTCTCAGTTGGGCTCAACTACACATCTGCGCGCTACTACACGATTACCCGCGCAACGATTCGTCTGGATGGCGCGAACATCTATGACGATACCGAAGGCACCGTTTCCTCCGACAAAGCTTCACGCTTTGAAGGCTACATAGCTCCTGGTCGTCACCAAATCAGCATTCGCCTTGAGGCCACAGGCAAAGATGACCAGCGCTTCACAAGCATCATCGACAACAGTTTTGTGGTGCAAGCAATCCAAGGCAAAGACCTAAACGTCCGTGTGCGCGCCGAAGACGGCGGCGACATTGCTTACAAATGGAAGAAGAAGGAACAGGGCAGCTACCAACTCCATATGGATGTTTCAGTGAAGTCCAAGAAGCGCAGCGACAAACAAGGTGACCGCGTCAAGCGAACTGGGGAGCTACGCAAGCATGCGCCTGCCAAAACAAATCGGGGCTAGGCTTGGCCTTCTCGGTGCCCTTGGTTTGGGCGCCGTGCTTGCCACAGGCCGCAACGCAGCTGCGCAGAATACCACTGACACCGAGTCCGCCACGAGCGCGTCTCCGACCATTGGTGACTACTACGAAGAGTTGCAGAAGAGCGGCAACATCGACGTAGAATCCGGATCTCGTGACACCCTGATTACCGAACTGCGCCGCGCCGAGGCTCTACTCCGAAGCGGGGCCTACGAAGATGCGGCGGTTGCCCTTTATGCAATCGTCGAGTCGCCGCGCTATGAGGGTTTAGAAGATTTCGTAGAGTTTCAGAACAGCCAGTACTACTTGGGCGTGGCGCTCAGCCGCTCCGGTGCCTACGACGCCGCCCTCACCCACTTGCTAAAGACGATGGTTGCTGGCCCGAGCACGCTGTACTTTGCGCCCGCGCACCGCAAAGCCGTCGATATTGCCCTCCTCACGAAGCAGCCCAAAAGCGTGCTCGCACAGCTTGAAGGCCTCAAGCTCAATGAACCCGTTCCACCAGGCGTAAGTGGAGAACGAGCCTATTTGCGCGCCCGTGCGGCCTACGAAGAGGACAACCTCTCGGCCGCCGAAGCTGAGCTTGTCAAGATCTCGCGCAAGAGCCGCCTCTATAGCTCCGCTCTCTACCTTCGCGGCGTGATTCGCACCCGCAAAGGCGAGTTTGCCGATGCTGCAGCAGCGTTCTGCGAAATCTCGGACACCCCCGACAACGGCAAGTACACCTTCGTCGTCGACGAGAGATACTTTCGAATTAAAGACCTCGCACGCCTGGGACTTGCGCGAATTGCCCACGAGACCGACAACTACGACAACGCCTACTACCACTACTTCCAGATCCCCGAGGACTCAGACAAACTCGGAGATGCCCTTTTTGAATCCGCATGGTCGATGTACCAAAAGCGCGAATTGCCAACGTCCCGAGACTTGGTAAAGGACTTCATCAGCCAATTCCCCAATTCACCGCTCATTCCTGAGGCCCGCCTCCTGGCTGGATATGTTGAGCTTGCGGATTGTGAGTTTACGGACGCTCAGTCGTACTACGACCAACTGGTTACCGATCTTGGCCCTATCGTCAAAGAGATCGAGAGCATCCGCGAGAGTCCAAACAAGCGCAGTCAGCTGTTCAATAAGGCCCTAAAGCGCTGGCGAGCAGAGAAGGCGCAGCCCGATGCACAGTTGGCCGAGAAGCTTGCGACCAAGAGCGATCGTGTCCTTGCGCTGCTTCGCTTCAACGAAAACTTTGTTCGTGTTCACGAAGCCCTCTCCGGTCTGCGGCGAGCCTCGGGCGCTGCGCCCCATGTCGTTCAAACGTGGCAAGGCCTTGGCAAGCAGCTCGGACGCGTCAAAGTTCGTTCCAATAGTGAAGAGCAGACCTTCGAGCAAGCGGAGGCACTTGAGGGGCAAGCACTCGTCGGCGATCTGCAACGTCTCAGGGATCAAATTGACCAAGCGCGAAGCAACCTTCGACGAGCGCAGCGAAGCGGCGAACTTGAAGCCGCCGATGTGGAAGCGGAATCTAAGCGCCTAGCGCAGATTGCAGGCGACATTGATGCGTTGGAATCACGCGCCATAACGGCCGCGGAAGCTGTGGCCATTGCCGATGAAGAATCAACGCCAGACGGCCTCAAGCCTCTCGTGCGGGCCGACCTCGCCCAATCAAAGCAACTTGACCAGTCAGCAAAGGAGCTCCTAGGGCGCCTTGAGGCAACCGCCGATACAATGGCCCAAGACGCTCTTGAGACGCTCTACGTCGAAACCAAGCGCGTCCTCGACAAAGCCAAGCTCGGCAAGATTGACGCCGTAATCGGCCAGAAGCGCCGCTTGGAGATCGAGGTACAGGACCTTTCCTCCGGTCGATTCCCAGCGGAATTGCATGGTCAGCTTTGGGAGCAAGGGCTGATTGGTGACGACGAGGAGTTCTGGCCGTTCGAAGGCGAATACTGGAAAGACGAATACGAGGGTTGGCGTTGAGTAGAGCAAGCAGACTAGCGGTGGTTCTTTCGACCTGCATTGCAGGGAGTGCGCTTGTGGCGAGTCCAAGCCTTGCACAGGACATCAACGAAGTACGACTCGACAAGAGCGCTGCAGGCGACCTCTATGTCCGCAAGCGCCCACCGGTCCCAGAGGCCCCCAAACTCCCCAAGATCCTTCGCAAGCGCCTTCTCAAGGTGGAGAAGAAGGTTGATGCCAAGCGCGATGAGGCAATCGGTCTCCTAAGAGAATTCCTCAAGTCCGAGCCAACCGGCGATGGCAAAGCAGAGGGCCTCTTTAAGCTCGCTGAGCTACTCTGGGAAGACAGCCGTCGTCAGTATCTCATCAACATGGAGCGCTACGACCGCGCTCTTGAGAAGTGCCGGCAAGACAAAGAAAACTGCAAGAAGCCTAAATCCGAGCCAACGCTTTCCTTCAAGGAGAGCGAGGGGCTGTATCGCGAACTCCTTGCCGAACACCCGAAGTTCCGTCGTACCGACTTGGTGCTCTACCTCGTTGGCTTTGCGACCCAAGAAGATGGTCGGCGCGAAGAAGCACTGCAGTACTTTGCAAAAGTCGTTCAGAACTATCCCACCTCACCGTTATATGGCGAATCGTGGCTAATGATCGGCGAACACTTCTTCTCTGGCGACAAATGGAGTGAGGCGCGTCAGGCGTATAGCCAAGTTCTGAGTCGACCGGAGTCAGAGAGCTACGACTTGGCGCTCTTCAAAACCGCTTGGTGCGACTGGAAGCTAGGCGATACCGACCAAGCGGCAAAGCGCTTTAAGCTCGTTCTTGACTTGGCTGCAGAGGCCGAAAAGAGTGGAACGGAACGCGAGCGCAAACGCCGTTCACAACTCCGCGATGAGGCTCTCGATTACTTGGTCCTGGTCTTCACCGAAGATCCCAATATTAAGGCCGGTGACGTCTTTGAATTCCTCGCTTCGATTGGCGGCGAGCGTTATTCCAAGTCCGTAATCGTTCGCCTCGCAGAAGTCTTTTTTACGCAAGGAGACTACGAGCGGTCGATTGAAGCGTACCGATTTCTCATCGAGGACAATCCAAGCAGCATTAAGGCATCCAACTATCAGCGACAAATCGTTGATGCGTACTTGGAAAGCCTCGATCGCAAGAAGGCGATGGCTGAGATCAAAATCCTGGTTGAGGATTACAAGCCTGGGAGCCCGTGGGCAAAGGAGAATACCCAGCACAAGAAAGCCGTGAAGCGCTCCTACGAGTCGTCTGAGGTGCTTGTGCGCACAATGGCAAAAGGCTTCCATGCGGAGGCCCAAGCGCTAGAGCGCAGCCAAGGCCAGCCCGACCCAAAGGTGTACGCCCAGGCCGCCGACACCTACGGCTTCTACCTTGAGAGTTTCTCTGATCATGAGCGGTCGGCAGAAGTGCGATTCCTGCACGCTGAGATCCTCTTCTTCAAACTCAAGCAGCTTGAAGCGGCTGGCGATGAGTACCTAACGGTCGGCAAGACCTCGCCGGTTGGAAAGTGGCACAAGGACGCGCTTTTGAAGGCAATGGCTGCCTTTCGCAAGGCTCGGCCTTCCTCGGTTGACACGACGAAACGACGCGAACTTCTACCCGTCGACCGAAAGTTTGCGGAAGCGACGGATCTCTACGCGACCCTGTTTCCGGCCGACCCTGAATTGGTAGGCGTTATCTACGAGAACGGCCAACTCTTTTACGACTACGCCGACTACGACGAGGCCATCAAACGCTTCGGACTCATTGTCACCAAGTACCCGAATCACCCCAACGCTGGCGCTGCGGGCGATCGGATTCTCGATGCACTGAACAAGGGCGAGGATTACGAGAACATCGAGGACTGGGCGCGGAAACTGCGAGACGCAAAGTCCTTTCAGTCTCCCGAGCAACAAGATCGCCTAGACAGGCTCATTGTCGAGTCGATTGGCAAGTCTGGTGAGAAGTACGCAGACACCGGTGACTTCGTAAAGGCCGCAGGATTCTACTTGCGAGTTCCCAAGGAGTTCCCGAATCACGAATTGGCTCCTCAGTCGACATTCAATGCCGCCGTCTTGCTCGAGAAGGCAAAGCGCCCAGAACAGGCAGCAGATACCTATCTAAGCGTTGTCGATCGCTATCCAAAGCACAAGCTCGCCCTCGAGGCCTCGTTCACAGCGGGCGCGGTCTATGAGTCGATGGCCTACTTTGAACGAGCGGCGGAATCGTACGAGCTTTCGACTGAGAAGTTTCCCAAGAGCAAAAAGGGCGCGGATGCTCTGTTTAATGCTGGAGTCCTCAGGCAGGCACTCGGCCAAAACGAGCGAGCAATTGCCCACTATCAAGCCTACGCAAAGCGGTTTCGCAACACCAAGAAAGACGCTGCTGAAGTCGCCTTTCGAGTTGCCGTGGTGCACGAAGCGGCAGGCCAAGATGGCCAAGCAGAAAAGGCGTATCAAGAGTATTTGCGCAAGCACAATGGTGCTGCACACGAGATTCAAGCGCTGGCACATTCTGGACGCGCTTCCTACAAACTCGGGCAGTACAAGCGTGCGAACAAGCAGCTGGATGCAACGCTAAAGGCGTTCAAGAAGCTCAAGGGCGACGCAGCCAAGCGAAATCGCAAGTTTGCAGCAGAGGCTCGGTACTACCAAGGAGAGCTTCTTTACCGCCAGTACGACAAGGTCTCCCTGGATGTGAAGCCACGCAAGCTGGACAAGGCTCTCAAGCAGAAGATGAATCTGTTGGAGAAGGCGTCTCTCATCTACCTCGATGTCGTCGAATACGGCGACCCATCCTGGTCCACGGCCGCGCTGTATCGCATCGGCTCCGTCATGGAGGAATTCGCTACTTCATTGCGCGAAGCTCCAACCCCCAACGGCTTGAACGAAGACGAAGCCAATATGTACCGAGACGCCTTGGACAACGAGGTCATCACGATTGAAGAGAGAGCCATCGACCTCTACACAACGGGCTACCGCAAGGCCATCGATCTCAAGGTCTACAACGACTACACCAAGAAGCTTAGGTCTGCACTGGGACGTATGGCTGCAAGTCAGTTTCCGCCGGCCAAGGAAGCCAAAGAGCCGATGCGACTCGGCGACCGTACTCCGTCCATCGACATCATGAGAGAGGTTGTTCGCGATGATTAGACGCGTACTCCAAAACGCCGCATTGGGGACCGTGCTGGCGCTCAGCTGCGGAGCCCTTGTTGCTTGCGGTGGAACCCAAGGCCGCAGTGTTGGCAAGAAAGCCAAGGAGGCACCAAAGCTTCCTCCTGTGAATCCGCGTGCATTGCGCCAGTTCGACTCCGCTCTACGGGCGCTCAAGCTGGGTGGCCCGAACGCCCAGGCGAAGGCCATGAAGCGCTTTGAGGGTGCTCTAGAACTCGACGATACGCTGTGGGAAGCCTGGCATAACCTCGGTGCGATCCTACTCGCAGAAGGTGAAGTCGATCGCGCGGCGGAAGCCTTCGGAAAAGCTCTTAGTATCAACCCAACGCATCGCCCGGCCATGGCCGGCCAAGCGGAAGCACACAGGCTCAGCGGCAAAACCAAGAAAGCCGCCAAGTCCTACAGGAAGCTCATCGAACTTGAGCCAAGCTCGGTTGATTCCTATGCTCGAGCTGCCTCGCTGTTGCGAGCCAGTGGCGACTACGAAGATGGGCTCGACCTGCTTCGCGAAGGCTTACGTGTAGGTGGTGCCAGCTCGCCCATCATGGTCGAACTGGGGCTTATCTACCTGGCCCAAGGGCGCGATGAGCTCGCCAAGCTCGTGCTCGGCAAGGCGATCGCGATCAACGACAAGGATCCAGCAATCTACAATGCACTCGCTTTGGTGGCGATGGGTGCTGGCGATGATCAATTGGCCTTCTTCTACTTCGACAAAGCGGCTGAATTAGATCCAAACTACATCGATACGCGTTTCAACAAGGCGAACGTCCTGCTCGATGCGGGCGACTATCAGGGGGCCAAATTGGAACTAGAAGCGATCACAGCCATTGTACCCGGCGATCACGATGTACTCGTCGCTCTGGGTATCGCCCAACGTGGCACCGGTGACCTCGATGGGGCACGCAAAACGTGGTCTGCAGTTGCAAAAGATTCGGGGGCGCGGAAGCGAGTTCGCTCCGATGCTCTCTTCAATCTCGCGATACTAGAAATGAATTTTGTTATGGATGATGACAAGGCAATCGCCGCCTTGGACCGGTACCTGCAAGGTAGTTCTTCGAAGCACTCCAAGCGTAAGGAAGCAGTGGAACTACGGAAGGAGCTGGGGGAATGAGCCCCCTCCAAAACATATTGCGGGTGGGTAGCGCCCCCTATCGTGCGATGAGCAAGGTAGGTATGAGTGGTCTCTTGCGTCCGCGTACCATGCTCATGGTCTTCATTGCATTGATGCTGGCGGCGCCCTCGGTTTCCGATGCGCAACGCCGCAAGCGTCGTCGAGGCAAAAGCAAAAAGACCGAAGCGGTTGCCTCTGTCAAAGAATCTAAGAACAAGTCGGGTGGCAAGAATCAGGTATTCGACTTCACCGGGCTAAATCTCGGCGCGAGCATGCGCACACCACAGCTTCTCTATTTCCTCGATCGTGCCAGCGAAGAGCTGCACCGTGCCTCCCTAAAGCGGCGATCTTTTGTCCCTGAAATGGTCCGCTCCATCTCGGAGGAAGGCCTATGAGCAGCACACCAACTCCTGTTAACTCTCCCGTCCTTCGGGTTAGCTACATCTGGCGTGACGAAGTCATGTCGGACACGGTCTTTGGTGAGCCACAAGAGGTAACCCTCGGAACCACGGGCAGTGCGACCATCGTCACCCCGGATCTCGGGTTGCCAGCTGACTTCGCAATCTTCCGTCCTGGCGCACGCGGCTATGTGATGACCCTTGGGGCCGGCATGGCCGGTGAAGTGGAAATCGGCAAGGCAAAGCAGCAGATTAAAGACTTTGTTGGCGCTGCGGCAACCGGCTCCTCCGAGCCCGGTGGATTTCGCGGACAGAGCATTGCAGCGGGTGATTTCGGCGTTATTCGCCTCGATGCTTCCGGCGATCACAGCATCTTCTTTCAGTTCATCAAAAAGAGCGCTGAGCTTCCCAAAAGCCCGCTCGTTCGTGACACAGAACTTCTCTTACCCGCATACGCATTCGCCGTCGTCCTCGTGGGCTTCTTCTTGATCTACGCCCTTGCCATTCACGAGCCCCTTGGACAGGGTTTCCTTTGGCCCGGTCGGCGCGACTTGGTCGCCAACTACCTCATCAATCGACCTGAGCCCATCATCGAGTTAGAGCCCGAAGAAGTGAAGGCGGGCACCGACACCGGCGAAGAGAAAGCCAAACCCGTATCTACCGCCGGCAAGATTGGCAAGAGCGGCGGTGAAGGCAAGAAGGAGCGCAAGCGGGCCAAGGACCCCGATCAGGGCGAACCCGATGAGCCCATACCGGAGAGAATTCAAGTTGGTCTTCTAAACAAGAAGAGCCGCGATGCGTTTGAAAAGGTCCGCAATCGAGGCGGCTTCGACAAGAAACTCGGCACGGCCCTAGCGGGCTTGGTGGGTGAGACGAACGACGGCTCCAGAGGTTCAGGAGATGGTAAGGGAAGCGGCATTGGGGCTGGCGAAGGCTCGGGTACCACCAAAGGCACCGGCAAGGGGCCCGGAGGCGGCGGCAGCGCTCACGCAGATGTTCTTACCCAAGGCAAGCTCGACACCGGCGGCAAGCGGGCCGCGAGAGGCACCCCGGGCGGCAAAGGGGTCAAGGAAGTCGCGATCAAGGTGAAGCTGAGCAAGCCATCGGGCAGTCTCGGTGGGCTCACGCAAGACCAGATTATGAAGGTCGTTAGAACCCGAGCTCGTGCGATTCAGTCCTGCTACTCGCGTGAACTCCAGCGCAACAAGGGCCTGGGCGGCAAGGTTGTAGTGAAGTGGAAAATCGATAGCTCAGGGGCCGTACAACGACCTGCGGTCCGCAGCACTACAATGCGAAACGGTCGCGTCGAGGACTGTGTGGTTCGCGAGGTGAGTCGAATGAAATTCCCTTCCCCAAAGGGCGGCGGCAGCGCAACCGTCAATTTCCCATTCATCTTTGGCCAACAATAGGTTTGCGAATACAGGCATCGTGAAGGAGCAACTCATGACATCGCTAAGACAACGCAAGGCAATCGCCGCACTGCCACTGGCAGGGCTCTTCGTTGCGTCAGCTGCGCTTGCGATGGGCTGTACCGAAGATCCAAGGTACATCTTTCCAGACGAGCCAATCAGAGCTGCACCCATCGCAGACGAAGATGCACCGCCGGTGCTACCTGTTCAGCTTCTTCTACCCATACGGCTCGAAGAAGAAAAAGAAGCCGAGGAGCGGGCAGCGCTCGCAGCCGAGCTTGGCGTTGATGTCCCCTTCGTTAGCATCGATGACATCGACCTATCCCTAGAATGGTCGATTGAGAACCTCGACGACTCTGATGCCCAAGTACGAATTCTTCTTACGGGCGCCAATGAGTACTTTGCTTACGTTCCAGCCAGCTTCGTAGTTGATCCCGAGGAAGAGCCCACGCCGCCGCCTCTTGCCGGTGACATTCCCCTTCAGATTCCAGCCCTAGGAACGATCAGCGGTGTGTTTCGCGAGGACCAGATTCGCGAAGCATCTCTGGATCTAGACATCATCACACGAGGAGCGACCAACCCCTTTGCTGCGATGCTTGAGAGCCACGATGGAATTGACGAAATCGTTGTCGAAGGAGGCACTGCCATTCCTTCCAAAGCGTTTGCGAGTCTGATTCGCTTTGATTTGGCCCTAGTCTCCAATCGGCGCGTGCTGATGCGATATGCCCTGCGCGCACGCTCGCACGTGAGCCCAAATCTTGTTCACGACGAAGGCCTTGCAGCCGTCGCTGGTGAACTAACTGTGTTCGAGCCCGTCGACTTTGTTCCGCCACCACCAGAAGAAGAAGCGCCGTAGCGCTATAGTTTGCCCATGCTGAGTCGGCTACGAATCGTGCGCAGTGCCCTGCTCGCTCTGAGCTTGGGCGCACCAACAGCGCTTGCCATACCAGCGCATGCTGATGACCGGCCTGTGTCGGTGGGTCCATATGCGCAGGTGAGTATTGGCGGCCAGAAGATGGTGGGCAAAACCAAGCGTCGGACCAACGCAGGGCCCAAGCTTGCCATGAGAGTAGGCACCGACCTCTTTTCTTGGCTCAGTGTCGGGGGTCGACTTGACCTAGCGAGCCACGAGGTTGTGCTGCCGCGCCCTCCTGAAGGCGAGTACACGCAGTTCTATGGCGGCGCAGGTGAAGCTCGTCTAAGCGTCTCCATAGGCCGTGTGGCGCTCTACGCAGAAGGCAGCCTAGGCTACACCATGATCTCAACCAACGTGCTTGAGAATGTCGACATCCTCGAACCGGGCGAAAAGTTCTCGCCAACGATTGGGGCCGGCGGTGGCCTCGAGTATCAGCTGCAGAATCGTCACTATGCATTTGGTCTCGGCGGCGAGTGGAATCTGCTCACCGAGTTTGCCCGCATGCACACCGTCAATGTCTCGGCACACATGCGCTACACGTATTAGCCTGGAGACTGGACGGCTGGAGACTGGAGACAGGACGGCTTCGAAGCCTGGAGGCAAGGGACAACAGAAAAAGGCCCTCCACAGCGGAGAGCCTTATGTCTCCCTCAATACTGAGGGCGCTTCGGACATGAGCCGAAAGCGGTTTGATGTGTAGGGATTAGAGATCGATGACTACGACGCCACGGGATGGCTTCTCTTCCTGTTCTGAGAGTGCAGGTCTGTCATCACGTCTTTGCTCATCATAGAGCGGTAGCTGAATACGACGTGCATCCCTTTCGCGATTCCTCTCGTCCTCGCGACGACGAATTTCTTCGATGATCCATGGTTCAAGCATTGTTCACCTTTGAGTGGCAGGGTTGCGATAGAGGTTAAGTTGGGATGCGGTTGTTGTCTTGGTAGCTTGTCGTTTCTCAGAACGCTTGTCTCTTTGAAACGTTTGTCTCTAGTAGTGAGACGGATATGGAGGCAATTCGATTCGATGTTTCAGCCTCAATATGTTGGTTCGGCACTATCTCGAGCTTCTGAATATGCACAGCCACTTTGGCTTCACACTTTGGTAGTGCAAAAGGCGGGCCCCAAACGTGTCCGGGATCCTTGTCTACTCAAGTAACTGATATGAGTAGTATAGCCTGCCTTTGCTGTTCCATGAGTACAACCTGATCATGACATGCGAGTATGGCAACCCCAAGAAGCAGACCCATCTTCTTTGCACAGATCTCCATTTTTCTCTGCATTCCTATGTACTTACGTATGCGTGACGGAAGCGCACACCGGCCGTCACGATTGGGCCCGGCAGCGAGGACACAAGACCCTCTGATCCGCATGTCATCTTGAAGACGATTCTCGACAGGCCTAGAACTCGCGGGACGTCATAGACGCTTGATCTTCCACAGACCCTGCTCACGTTCGAGCTCAACCTCGTACGTTTCCCCATACCGGAGCCTGGCCTGATTCACAGACTGGGTGTCCGACGTTGGTGCGTTGAGATTTACGCGCACGGTCTCCATCATGTCTCGCATTTCCTTCTTGCGAGGTCCGTCAAACTGCTTCTCGATCATTTCGACGGTCATGTTCTCGCGGTACTTCGAAGGGACAAATCGCAGCATCACATCCCAACGCTTGTGGGTATATGCGCGAACAAAGGACCGCACAGTGTCTCGTGGCGTGGCCTGGCTGTAGAACATCAGCGGGTTGGTGACGATCTTCCAAGAGCCACCCTCTTTTTGCATTCGCAGGGTTTCGTCGTAGCCGTAGCTAAGCTCCGCACGGATCGCGACCGAGCCCTCCTCGACCGATAGCCGCTCTGCGGTTTGCTCGGCCTCAGGTGCGTTGTCGCGGAGCATGGCGGCAAACTCTTCCTGCGAGTGCTTGGCCCGAAACTCGGCAGACATGAGGCCATACGCCTGCCCAACTTTGCCCTCGCGAATTGCCTGGGCGTAGCTGTGCAGCGCCGCCTCTGGCGAATGACTCGCGGGACCGCAAGCGGCAAGCAATCCCGCTAGGAGTGCCCCTTGGAGCGCCGCTTGAAAGAGTGGCAGGAGTTTTTTGGTTGCGCTGGTGGCCAACACTTCAGCGTTGTACCACGGCCGATCGTTTGACGCCGCCAAAGCTTGCGACGAAGCAGAGCGAAGCCAGGACCATCGTTGCCGTGGGCAAAAGCAGCGCTGTCTGCAAATCGGAGCGCTGCGCCATCCAGCCAACGAGGAACGAGGCGGGCGCGGTACCGCACAAGTGCATGGCGGCGATGTAGAGGCCCTGGGCAAGGCCGGCATCCTCGGGCGGAACCAAGTCATCAACAGAAGCCACCAAGGGGCCGTGGTACCAGTTGATCGTGAACATGAGTAGCCACGAAGCGATATAGAAGGCGGGCCCTAACGGCAAGAATATGACGCAAAGAGCCAGCGGGACCGAGGCGCCAATCCCTATCGCAGCGGCGGCTTGGCGACCATGAGGGATTCGGCTGAGAAGCGCGTCTGCAACCCAGCCTCCAGCTAGCACTCCCCCTAGGCCTGTCACCAGAGAAACACCGAGAACGAAAAGCGCCTCGTTTTCATCGGCACCTTTGCTGCCTTGCAGAAAATCAAAGAACCACGCGAGATATCCACCGGCGGAAAACGCCATGAACACCGCTCCAAGCAGCGTCCATCGATAGGTGGGAAGTCCAAGGAGAAACCGAAAGGCCGAAGTACCTCTGCGACGGTTTTGGCCCGGCTCGGTCTTCGAAACGTCGTGCCGGCCCTCGCCAAGCTTGAGCCTCCAAACTAAGAGCCCCACAGCGATCCCAGGCAGACCGAGCACGAGGAATGCGGGCGGGAATCCGAGCTTCTTGCCGATCAACGTGCCCGCAGCACCTCCGAAGAAGAGCCCAAGGTTGAAGAGTGCGACCGCTCGCGCTTTTCGTTCTGACGGAACGAAGTCGCAGATCAGTGCATTGGCAACCGGAACACACGCTGCGGTTCCAAGGCCGACGAAGGCCCGCAGTACCAGCATGCTCACTACTCCATCTGCCAACGCGGTGAGCGCAGCGGCGGTGCTCCAAACGAGCAAGCCCACAGCCAGAACTTTGCGACGCGAAACTCTGTCGGATAGCCATCCGAAGAATACGGTGGCGGGCGCATGCGTGACCATGAAGATGGTGGTGAGCAGCCCGAGCTCGCCATTGTCAAAGTCAAAGAGCACGCGCAAATCGTCGTACATGGTGACGACCACATTGCGGTTGGCGTAGTGCAAGAAGTTGGCGAGTGCCAACAATCCCAACACGTACCAAAGCGCTGATGACTTGCTTCGCACGACGGGACTGTACCGGCACCGAAACCGAAACCCAAACGAGCCCCAGGAACTCCTTGGGGCTCGTCATCGATTCGGGTCTCACTTAGGGCTCGATGATCTCGGCGACCTCCACCGCTTCGGCTCCGAGCTCCGAGTCCTCCAGAATTGCGGCGTCGGAACCGTCCTCTGGCGCCTCCTCTGGCAGCGCAACTTCAAGAGCCTCGCCCGAGTCCTCTGGCGCCTCTTCTGTACCAGCTGCAAGCAGCGAGATGACTCCGTCGAGACGTTGGAAGTTGGCGAGCGCCTTCGCCGAGCCTCCGTTCCCCGCTTGTCGATACGCGGCCCTGGCAAGCTCAATCTGGTCGAGGTGCTCGTACGCCATGCCAAGGTTGTTCCACATGTAGGCTCTTGGTGCGCCGCCAGTGGTGGCCTCCTCTAGGGCCGCCACTGCATCTTCGTATTGTTCTTCCTCAATCAGAACAAATCCTAGATTATTCCAAGCGTACGAGTTGTCTGCGTCTTCCTCGGTTGAGCGCTCAAACGATGCAATTGCCGCCTCGTTTTCGCCCTCTGCAAGTTCGACTCGACCCATCGTGTTCCAGGCGAGGCTTGACGTCCCATCGAGTTCGATTGCCGCCTCGGCGTGCTCTCGAGCCTCGCCGCCCTGTCCCATCGCGAGAAGAGTTCGAGCGAGCTGGATTTGGGCATGCTGTGAAGCTGGGCGTTCGGTCACCGCAACTCGGTAGTCTGCGAGCGCCCCTTCAAGATCTTGCGACTGAAAGCGCATGCGAGCTCGGCCCATCCATTCAGAAAACTTCTCAGGCTCTGGAACAGACACGATCTCTGGAGCGATGTTGGGCTCAACCATCGGCGATGGTTCTGCGACCGCCTGCGGAAGCTGAGCCGTTAGGTTTTCCGAATCTGCGCGGGATGCAGATTCAGGAAACGAAACGGTCTCCGATTCGACTGGCGGGTCGATGCGTTTGTCGTTTGAACACGCTGCGGCGGTCAGCATGGTCATAAAAAGGATGCTCTTAGTGATCTTCGAAACTGTGCTCATGATTCTCTCCTCGGGGGTTGGTGATGCCCCGAGTAAGAGCAGGCTCCGTGCCACCCTACATGTCGCCCACAATTAGGCAGTTAGGTCGCCTCTGTGTCAGGCGGGACGCGCCCCATTCCTCTGATCACCACACACGCAGCCCACCTCCGCTGGAAACTGAGAACTATTCCGGCTGTGGCAGAATGTTTGGATCCGTTGGCGCCGGGACAGCCACCGCCGTCCCGCGAATCAAAGATAGCGAGAGTTCGTAGGCAGCTGGGCCCTTGACCGTCTTGGCGTGCACCTTGAGAAGTGGTGACAAGCCCTGCCCGACTGGCACTTGGCTCAACGCCTCGCCGACCCCTGAGCCAACGGTGAGTCCCTCGGCCAAGATGGCTCCGCTTTCGGCCACGACTGAAATGTCGAGGTCTGCCCCGGCTGCACCCGAAAGACGAAGCTCCAAAATACGATCGTAAGTCACTGGGGCCAACTGAAAGTAGTCCGTGTCTCCGTTGGTGATTTCGCCACGTGCAATTAGCAGAGTCGAATCACTTCCACCCAGCGGGGTCGCAGTGGCTTGGGAGTCGTTGGGCTCTTCTTCGGTGCCTGGGCCAATTTCCGCCGTGTCGACTCGCAGCATGTAGCTCTCTTCTGGATTCGAAGATTTGCCACCAATTCGGATCGTGTACGAATCGGCTCCTACGTCTGGCAAAAGATTTCGCACCGCGAGTTCTTCTCCCTTGCCCGCGGACCGTTCGACCATCACTTCGCCGCTGGGCCCCAGCAACGCAAGACGCGTCGCCACACCAGGTATGCCCGTTACGACGATGTGCAGAGCCTCTTTGGAAGAGGCAGCGCCGTCATCCGAGTTCGCGACAACTTCGCCAAAGCCCGTGATCGGGAGACGCCATAGATCCTGGTCGCCGCCCCAGCCAACGAATCCGCGCCGTTCCTCTCCAATAAGAATTTCACTGGCGCCGGTAGCTTCTTCGTTCGGCTCGCGCTCAAAGCCCGATTCGGCATCTTCCTCGATGCGCCAAGCCAATTGGTAGGCCCCGGACGGTCCCTTGCGACCACCGGCCTTGCGAAGCTTGCGTCCAACAAACTCACCAACTACCAACTGGTATTTGGAGCCGGCTTCCACGCCAAACCCCGGCAGGCCTTCGAGAGTTCCCGCTGGCCCCCGATCCGATTTGGCCAACGCGGTTCCCGACGCGTCGTGAAGAGCAAGGGTCAAGTCGGCTTCTTGCCCACCACGTGCCGTGACAAAGAGGAGCCCTGTGGAGGCCGCCACGAAGGCGTACCGATCCACATCATCGCTGCCATCCAAGGAGCCCGATGCCGACGTCCCAGACTCGAGCAGCTGGGCCTCGGTAACCTCATTGTTGGGCTCCACCTCGGCAAGAGCATCTCCACTTGCTTCGGTTTCCCCAACGAGCACCACTGCGGGTTTATCGCTGCTCCGGGTGAGACGCTTCTCCTCGGGCGAGTCCTTGTTACAGCCCAAGACCGGCGTCGCCGCAAGTACAGCCGCAGCCGATAGCACTCGAAGTGGGGCAGATGTGTTCACTCGCGGGGAGCCATGGTCGCCAGAAATTCGCCTTGGCTCACAACCTTGCCATCAACCTTGCACTCGCCCTTCATCTTCCAGATTCGCCCCTTTCGAAGCGGTTCCACTTCAATGACGAGTTGGTCGCCAGGCTTTACGGGCTGGCGAAACTTAACTTTGTCGATGGCCATGAAGTAGACAACTTGCGTCTCAGGATCGAAGTCGCCACTGCGCGCTGCGAGGATGCCGCCCGCCTGTGCCATGGCTTCGACTTGCAGCACGCCGGGCATTACGGGCATGCCCGGGAAGTGCCCTTGGAAGTGTGGCTCGCCATAGCTGACATTCTTGACTGCCACGATCTTCTCGGGCGTCACAGAAAGCACTTTGTCGATCATTAGGAAGGGGAAGCGGTGCGGAAGTATCGCCAGAATTTCCGCAGGACCAATCGCACTGGATTCGCTCATTGCGTCCCTATGTATCACATGGAGCCCTGTAGCGCCCCTGTGGGCGCTACCGCTCGACGTGGACGCCGAGGTTACTTCTTGATGCGCTTGTTGACGGCGCTGGTGATGTCCAGACCGTTTCCAGCCCAAAGCACCATGCTCTTATCAAGCACCATCACGTAGCCCTTTTCATTGGCTACCGACTTGATGGCCGGAGCGGCCTTGGCAAAAATCTCTTTGACGAGTTTGCCTTCCTCAGCAACCAGGCCCTGCTGAAGCTGCATGTACGTCTCTTGAAGCTTGACGTACTTCTCTTGTAGTCCGCGCTCGCGCTCTTGAAGCACAGCGGGCTTGAGCATCATGCGCTGCTTCTCAAGCTCCTTAGCGGCCTTCTGAAGTGCCTTTTGCTCTTTGTCGAGTTCCTTCTGGCGCTTCTTTTTGGTGTTCTCAAGGCGCTTCTTTGCGGCCTTGCCAGCGGCGGTCTCATTCAGCGTGCGCTGCAGGTCAACGAAGGCGACAGCGCCACCGGCGCCCTTTTGGGCTTCTACACGGACAAAGCCGCCAACAACAAAGCACAGTCCGAGAAAAGCGATAGCGAAGTTACGATTCATTTGGTTCTCCAGCAGTGGCGCCACCGGATAAGGTTGTGTGGCGCACGCACAATTAACACTCAAGCATTCGGGTTAGAAGAAGTTTCCGATTGTGAATTCAAAGACAAGCGGTTGCTCCCCCTCCTGACGGTCCAGTGGGATGCCCCATTCAAATCGAAGTGGGCCAATTGGTGAAAACCAGCGGAAGCCGAAGCCTACAGATGTGCGAATTCCCTTGAGAATCGAGTTCGGAAAGTCAAAGCAGGGATCGAACTTCGCCGAGACATCCCCAGTCTGGAAGCTGCCGCTGCAGTAGCGATCTTCCAAGTTGTAGGCATTTCCCGCGTCAAAGAAGACCACACCCGAGATTCCGACCTGCTTAAACAGTGGGAATTCGATCTCGCTGTTCCAAATGAGCTGCATATTGCCGCCCAGAGGGAGATTGCGGAGTGGCTGACCGATATCACCCGGCTGCGCAACCCGAAGCTGCGGACCGAGCGAGCGAGGAGCAAAGCCTCGAACGTCGTTGATGCCACCGATGAGGTAACGCTCAGTAATGGGGACGCCCAGCGGATCGCGGCTTGTTGTCACTCCGATTTCGGCATTCGTCTTGAGGATGAAGGGCCCAAAGAGAGGCTGATAGTGCCGTGAGAATCCGCCGTAGCGAACGAAGATATTCTGTGAACCGGTGAAGGTATCTGCCACCTCGACAAAGGCGTTGTGATACCAGCCCGCGGTTGGGAAGAGCCGGTTGTTGCGCGAATCGTAATTGATGGAGGCGCGCAGCGAAGAGGTGATGCCACCACGGAAGAGGTTGGCGACACTATCCGCTTCGACAGGCTCTTGAATTGCGCCGATGTTGGTGAAGCCACCGCTGCTGGTACTAACGCTCACATCCTCAAGCTTGTAGGTCAAGAACGCCCGGGATTCGAAGCTCAGTGGGTAGCCCCAAGTTAGGTTGCCACCGACGGCATTTCTCGCAAATCCGCTAAACGCGCGAACCTGGTTGAAGACGTCAAAGGCGAAGGTCCAACGGCTATCGAGGAACCACGGCTCGACAAAGCGAAGCAGAAAGAGCTGCCGCAAGCTTGAGAGCTGTGCTTGCAACGAGAGCGTTTGCCCACGGCCAAAGAGGTTGTTTTGGGAAATCTGTGCTTGGGCGATGAAGCTCTCTACAGAGGAGAAGCCCGCGCCGATTTGAAACGATCCGGTAGGCCGCTCAGCGATTTCAATGTTGACGACAATGAACTCGTCGCTGCTGCCGCGCTTTGTGGAGATGTCGACTTTCTCAAAGAATCCGAGTGCGGTGACACGTCGTTTCGAGACCTCGAGATTGGTCTGATTGTACAGCTCGCCCTCGGCAATTTTCATTTCACGCCGAACCACCTTGTCGCGGGTTTTGCTATTTCCTCGGACGTTGATGCGCTCGAAGTAGACCTTCTTGCCCTTCTCAATCTCAAAGCTGATATCCACGATGCGACGGTCGAGGTCGACGTTTGTGAGCGGTGTGACGTTTACGTAGGCATAGCCTCGATCTTTGTAATAGTCGTTGAGCCGAACGATGTCTTGGCCAACCTTGGAGCGATTGAAGTTTGCTCCCGGCTTGATAGTTAGGCGGCTGTAGTAGGCACCCTTGTCACCAATCATGTCGCCCTTGAAGTCGATGGCACCAACCTCAAAGACCGGGCCTTCATCAATGGGGATTGAGAGGTACATGTACTTCTTGTCCCGTGAGAGGCGGATTTGGGGTGTTCCAATTTTGACGTTGATGAAACCGCGGTCGTAGTAGTAGGCCGTGATCATGAGCAGGTCGCGCTCAAACATTTCCTCCTGATACACGCCGCCGTCGGAGAGGAAGCTCAGCGCCCCACCCTTGCTCGTCTGAATGATGCTTCGCAGTTCGCTGTCGGGAATTTTCTCATTCCCGATAAAACTCACTTCGCGAATTTCAACTTTGCTGTGCTCATCAATAATGAAGATGACGTCTACTTCGGCTTCGTTGACTTCGGTTACTTCGTATTCAACGCCGGCGAGGTAGTAGCCCTCCTCGACGTAGAGATCGTGAATCTTGGTGCGATTCGCTTTGATCTTTGTGATGTTGAGAATGCCATCTCGTTTGAGGTCGAGGACGTCATTGATCTTCTCGAGGTCGAGACCGTTGTTGCCGGAGATAAGAATCTTCCGAACAGACGGCTTCTCTTTGACCGCGAAGATCACAACAACCCCGCCTTTGGCGCTTGGCAGCGCTTCCACGGTTATGTCGGCGAAGAAGCCCATCTTCCACATCGCACGGATGTCTTCTCGAATCTTGTTGAGGTCGAGCTTGGTGCCTACCTTGGTAAGGAGATTGACGCGAATCGCGGCATCCTCGACTTTGCGATTGCCGCGAAACTGCACTTGCTCGACAGGCAAATCGAGAAGCTCCGAGGCCTCGCTGAGAGCTGAGCGCATGTCCGGGGTGGGGGCACCTTGGGCGTGAGCCGTGGTTGCCGTGAGCCCCAAAAAGCAGACGAGTGCGAGCCCAAGACTGGCAACAACCAGAAGACTTCTTAGGCAGCGTGTATTACGGCAGAACGCCATCGACGAGCCCTCCATCTTCCATTTTTAGGCAACTTGGCATCATCTCGGCAAGCTTTGGGTTGTGAGTCACGATGAGCATGGTCGTGCCACGCTCTCGGTTGAGCTCTACAAAGAGGTCGTGAATTTCTTTGCCGGTATGGGTATCAAGGTTGCCTGTTGGCTCGTCGGCCAGCAGTAGTGGCGGCTCAAGCACCATCGCCCGAGCGAGTGCAACGCGCTGCTGCTCTCCGCCGCTCAGTTCCCCAGGCCGGTGGGTAAGGCGCTTTGAGAGCCCTACCCGGTCTAGGATTGTGCGGGCTTTTTTCTCGGCCACCCTGGTGTCCATGCGATTGATGAAACAGGGCATCATGACGTTTTCCAAGGCGGTGAACTCAGGCAGCAAGTGGTGGAATTGAAAGACAAAACCGATGGAGCGATTGCGAAACTCCGCGAGACGAGTTGGCCCCATGCTCGTGACCGACTCGTTGTTGAAGAGAATCGATCCACTGGTTGGCAGGTCTAGGGTTCCGAGGACATGTAGGAGCGTCGATTTGCCAGCCCCCGATGCGCCCATGATGGCTGCCATCACCCCCTTCTCAAGATCGAAGGAGAGGTTGCTCAAAACGTTGAGGGTGCGCCCGCCGTGTTCAAACGACTTGCAGAGGTCCCGAACGCAAATGCGAGCCCCACCTTCAGGGTCTGCCGGACGCGTGTCTGTACTGGTTTCCATCGATTTCCCGAAAGAGTCCCGGAACTTACTTAGGGGATCCGAGGCTGTCAATCGGTTGGGACTCCACTTGCGGCCGCTCGGTTGCCCCGAATGCAGAAGCGGCCGCTCTGCAAGATCGGTTAATTACCAATCCGGCGAAGCGGCCGCGTGCATGTGAGCTTTGTCCGACTAGAATCCGAGTGAGACGCCGACGTTCAGCATCTCCAGAGAGCCGTCTAGGGCTTGTGACTCACCGCTGTCGCGAAGTTCTGTGTTCTGGGCCGTGTAGTCGAGCCAAAGGCCAACCTGTGTGAGGGGCAGGTTAATGTTGTACTGGAGGCCAACGCCGATCTCTTGGCCGCGGCCTTGGTAGCTCCAATCTTCCATCTCTGCGGGGCCACTGAGCCAGGTTTTGTTGAGCCCGATCTTGCCGTAGCCTTCGAGGCCTCCAACAAGGCCAATGTAGTACTTGAGGTCGACACCCAGTGAGATGGTCGTGAAGTCGCCCTCCCCTGAGAATCCGCTGGCGCCGCGAAGCTGGCTTCCAAAGAGCGAGCCTTCGACAGCAAGGGCACCGAACCGCTCGCCAACGATGATGCGAGAGCTACTGGAGTCCTCGTCAGTCGTGAAGTGTTCACTGAGGTCGCCGCTGAGGTCGCCACCGGAACCAATTCCGGCGCCGATGTACCCATCGGCCTGAGCTTCGCCGGCGCCAGAGAATAGGAGGAGGGAGCCGAGGACTACGGGGAGGATGGCGAGAGCTGGGTTGGCGCGGCGATGACTCATGCACGAGGGTTGTGCACGGGCCATGCCGCTGCGTCTGGAACAACATTTCCACGGTTTGCAGCGGTCTTGCCGTATCCGGCTGTTCACACCGTGACCAGATGGTCAGGGCCGGTCAGAAGGAACCCTGAGTCAGTGACTCGGGAGTTTGCGACTGGGTGGGCAACGAGCGCTGTGATAGCGCCCACAGCGAGTTAGTCCCAGCGCAGACCTTTGACAGGGCGCATACGAGCCGCGATGAAGGCTGGGTAAATCGTGGCGACAACGCTGATGGCGAGTCCTGCGATGGCAACGTACATGATCGATTTCCCTTCGACTTGGATCGGGAGCTTGTCGATGTAATAGACATCGGGGTCCAGTGGGACGCCATAGGTCATGCCGAGGTAACAGGCGCCGAGGCCAAGAGCTACTCCAAGCGAGGTTCCCACCAAGCCGATAAAGAATCCCTGCGTGATGAAGATTTTCATTACCCCTCCATCGGAAGCACCAAGAGTTTTGAGAATCGCGATCTCCTTGGCTTTCTCGATGACGACCATGATCAGGTTGCCCACGATGGAGAACGAAGCGACCAGCACGATGATGACAAGGATGAAGAACATCGCGATCTTCTCAAGCTCAAGAGCCGAGAAGAGAGCTCGATTGAGTTCTTTCCAGTCTTGAACGCGATACTGCGGTCCGAGTGCAGCTTGAAGGTTCCGAACGATGACGGCGGTGTTGCGCGGGTCTTCTACACGAACTTCGATGCCATTGACGACATCGCTGAGATCGAGAAACTCTTGCAGTGCGTCCAAGCTGCAATACACATACTTTAGGTCGTACTCATACATCCCCGAGAAGAAGCGACCTGCGACGCGGAAGTTCTTGAGTCGCGGGATGCTGAGGCCGTCGGGTGAGGTATCGGGCAAGGGCGAAATTACGCGAACCTCTTGGTCGGTGTAGAGGTTCACGGTTTTTACGAGTTCCCGACCAACCAAAACGCCATCGAGAATCGCAATGCCTGGGTCGATGTAGTCGTGTGGGCGAAGGTCGACATCCCAGTCGGGCTTGGAGAGTGGCGCGGTTGCCACGGCGTCGCCGCCGTAGTCGATAGCATCCGTATCGACACCATCTGTATCGCTGGGGCCGCCATCCGGCAACTCGTCCAGTCCACCGCTAAAATCCTGCGGGCCGTCGAGTTCAAAGTCGTCTAGGGCCTCATCTTCAATTTCCTCTAGGCCGCCACTGAAATCGGTGGGGCCATCGTCGAGTTCAAAGTCGTCATCACCGGTACCAGCGGGCTTTGGAGCGCCGGCGATACTGCCATCTTCTTCCAACGGCCAGAGTTTTTCTAAGGCGCGCTCATCCCCCTTTTCGAGGTTGTGTACGATTTCGGTAACGCTGGCGACGCGGGCCGGATCAATGCCCTTTAGGGTGACATTGCCATAGTTGTTGTGATTGGACATGTACGCCTCCGTTGTTAGAAACGGGGTGTAGCCAAGCACGCCTTGGGTATTCTCCAGAATGGCTTCGACATCGCGGTAGTTCTCGAATTGGAGCTCGTCGTTGCTGCTGATTTGAATGTGCGCGTTGAATCCGAGGATTTTTTCGCGGAGGTCAGTTTCAAACCCCGACATGACACTGAGAACGATAACCAGCGCCATGGTGCCGATGGTCACGCCACCGATCGAGACGGTTGTGAAAAATGTGAAGAAGTACCGAGCCAAGAGCAGAACACCCGCCAAAATGGCGACCGCTCCTGAAGCGAGTGCGGGCATGACCAGCCCCATGGGAGGTGTGTACGCGCCCCAGCCACCGAGGAAGTCGAGGTTCATCCCTACCCTGGCCACTTCGATACCAAAGTGAACGCCGATGGCAATTAGGCCAGCGCTGGCGAATCCTGCCAAGGCGATGTTCAGCGCGAGAGGCTGTCTCTGCTTTCTCGTGACAGAGAGGATGTACGCGATAAGGCCGATGAGGCCGACTGCGACGCAAAGTCCAGCGAGCTTCGTCCACACAGACATGCCGCCAACAGCCGGGAAGAGTTCTGGCCACACCACGCCTCGGAGCCCCAGGAATCCGAGAGCCATAAGAAGGACTTCGGCGGCCACCAGTTGCAGTGCTGCAATGTACAAGAACGTCGAACGACGGCCCTCAAGGTTCAAGAACCTCATCAGTACATAGGTTACGAGTGCGACAGGAGTGTAGAAGGCCACCATGAGCCACAGAAAACCCGAGGCTTGCTTGCCCGAGAGCACCTTCCACATCAGGGCTCCCTGCAGAAGGACTCCCAACGCGCAAACTCCAAAGAGCCCAGTGGTCGCGAGGACCTCAGCGTCTGAGAGGCCAACGGTCATGCTGCGGTCGAAAATGTAGAAGGCTGCAAGCGAGAGCAACATGCCGTGGAGCGCAGCCAGCAAACTGCCCCGCGGATCGGATTTCCGCATCACCCGCACAAATGCTGTCACCAGAGCGATGAGTGGCATTGCGCACGCAAGGCCGACAATTGGGATGAGCCAGCTCGGAGGATTGGGGGGCGGAACCAAGTAGTTATCCGCCAGTGGATAAAGCACACAAGCGATGCCCATTCCAAAGGCCTGCCAGAGACAAAACCCAATGAAACCGAGGATTCCGCCGCTGAGCCTTCGCTCGCGCTCCATCAAGTAACGCCACGCCACAAAGCGCTGGTACTTGGTCATGAAGATATTGAGAGGCATGTTTTGAGGCACCGGCCAGGAGACACCGCGCAGCGCCCGCGATTGCATACCCCACAGAAGTGCCGGCGTCCATGCCCGCTGCGTTTCGTGGTAAGCGAGATCCATGAAACGTATGTCGATTCTGGCGTTGGGGCTTTGTCTTCTGGTGGGGCTTGGGTCCTGCAAAGGCAAGGAGAAGCCCGAGTTCAAGCAGGGCGAAGCCGCTGAGACTTCGAAACCTGCGCCAAAAGCGACGGCCACCACGGTCATAGAGGCCCCCGAGTCGACGAGCACAATCGACGAAAGCGGCATCACCTGGATAGAAAATGACTACGATGCTGCCCTAGCCCTTGCCCGCGAGACAGGCAAGCCGTTGGTCATCGATATGTGGGCGGCCTGGTGTCACACCTGCCTCGCCATGAAAAAGGGGACGCTTCGCGACAAGGGACTGGCAGCCATTGCAGAAGATGTCATTTGGCTGGCGATTGACACCGAGGATCCGTCTTCGGCGGCGGTGATGAACAAATTCCCGCCAAAGGTGTGGCCCACCTTCTTGGTTGTGAGTTCGGCCGATGAAGCGGTGCAAGCAACCCAGATCGGCTCCGCTTCCGTGGAGGTCTTTCGCGATTTTGTGGGGCGCGGGCGCGACCACGCGAACGCTCTTGCATCCGGGCTAGCGCTTGCCGATGACTCCCCCTTGGCGCTACTTCGCAGCGGCGACCACGCTCGGATGAATAGCCGATATCTCGATTCCGCCGGTCTCTACGCTGGTGCGCGCAAATCTTTTGCAAGCAGCACAAACGCCTTTGCAGATTTGGCCAAGATGGAGATTTCCGCCCTGCACGAACTGGAAGATAAGAAGCCTTGCGCGGTTCTTGGCGCGAGTGAACTTGAAGTGATGGCTGCGCACCACAGCCCAAACGGCGTGGACTTTCTCTACTATGCTGCAAGTTGTGCAGAAGCCCTGGAGGAGCCGGATACCACCCAATTGCGCACCAGGTCCTTGGAAGCCATCCGGGCAATTGTCGCAGACGATGACGCGGCGCTTTCCAACGACGATCGCAGCTACGCTCTCGCCACAGCTCGCGCCATCGCCCTCGAACTCAAGAACGAGCCACTTGCCAAGGCGCTCGCCACCGAGCAGCAAGCTCTCCTGAAGAAGGCTGCAGCACAGGCTGGCACGGCCCTCGAAGAGATGACCTATGTTTGGCACCAAGTGGAAGTGCATGCGTTCCTCGGCCAAGGCGAGGCGATTCTTCCCTGGGTCGAAGCGCTCGAGGCCAGGCTCCCCAACGAATACGATCCGCCGTATCGCCGCGCCTGGCTTTTGCTTACGTTGGATCGACACGCTGAGGCCCACGCCGCCGTAACCCGAGCCCTGCCCCTCGCCCATGGTGCTCGCAAAGGGCGCATTCTGAGCTTAGACGCCGACATCTATAAAGCCGAGGGCAATATGGAGAAGGAGCGCGAACTAAGAGCCGCCGTGGTCGCGCACTACGAGGGTTTGCCAACGGGCATGGCAAGCGCCAAGAAGCTAACCAACGCGAAGAAGGCGCTGGCAGCGATGGACAAGGCACCTAAGCCCTAGGCTTCGGCGTCCGTACCACCCGAGCGCAATAAGTACGTTCGAATAAACTCGTCGAGGTCGCCATCGAGAACTGAGTCAATGTCACTGACTTTGAGTTCGGTTCGGTGGTCGTTGACCATTCGATACGGCGCCATGACATACGAGCGAATTTGCGAGCCCCACTCGATCTTCTTTCGATTGGCGGCGGCATCGGCGCTTTTGGCTTCCTGCTCGGCGATGTGCAAATCGTACAAACGCGATCGCAAGACACGCATCGCAGCAGACTTATTCTTATGCTGCGATCGCTCGTTTTGGCACTGCACAACGATGCCCGACGGCATATGCGTTATGCGCACCGCGCTATCGGTCTTGTTGACGTGCTGGCCGCCGGCGCCGCCAGCTCGATACGTGTCGATTCGCAAGTCGCCGTCGGCAATTTCGATTTCGACATCGTCGTCGATATCTGGCGTGACACGAAGTGCCGCGAAGCCCGTTTGCCGGCGCGCGTTTGAGTCAAAGGGCGAAATGCGAACAAGCCTGTGCACGCCGTCTTCTGCCTTGAGCAGCCCATACGCATAGTCACCTGAGACCACGACCGTTGCGCTCTTGATCCCCGCCTCTTCCGCGCTCTGCTCATCGACGACCGACGCTTTCCAACCTTTGCGCTGGCAGTAGCGAAGAATCATGCGAAGGAGCATTTGTGTCCAATCGTTCGCATCGACTCCACCGGCTCCGGCATTGAATTCGACAACGGCACCGCCGAAGTCGTCTTCTCCCGAGAGCATGCGTCTAAACTCCAAGTCATCGAGCGTCTTCTCAATCGTCTCAACGCTGGTTCGCGCTTCGATGATCGAATCCGCATCTTCGGCCTCGATGCCGAGCTCCAAAAGCGCTTCGGCGTCCTCTAGTGCCGCGGTCTGGGAATCATAGGTTTCTACGATATTCTTTGCGATCGTCGTCTCTTTGAGAATCCCCAGGGCTCTCGTTCGGTCGTTCCAGAAGTCGGCCTGGGCGGCGATGGACTCTAGCTCGGCAACTCTGCGTCGTTTGCTATCGACGTCAAAGATGCCCCCTCAGCTCATCGAGCTTTGCGGAGAGCCCGCGGACAAGGTTGCGGATCGAATTTAGATCGAGGTCTTCCATTTCAACTTTACTGCATCGCTACAAAGGGGAATCGGCGCTTGCCGGCTGCCTCTTTGAGATGCTCACAAGCTTAGCAGTTTTTGCATCCTCAATTGCGACTGGGTACTCGCCGGTAAAACACGCAGAGCAAAAACCACTGTCGTCGCTCTCGTCTACGTCTAGAGAATTGAGGAGCCCAGTGTGCGTTAGATAGGAAAGGCTTGTGCATCCAACATACGTCGCAATTTCATCGATCGTATTCGAACTTGCGATGAGTTCTGCTCGTGTGGGGGTATCGAGGCCGTAGAAGCACGAGTGCGTCGTTGGAGGCGCCGAGATGCGCATGTGAATCTCTTTCGCACCCGCACGCTTGAGCATCTCGACGATCTTTCGAGACGTGGTTCCTCGCACAAGCGAATCATCGACAACGACCACACGCTTGCCCTCGACGACCGAGCGCACGGGGCTCAGCTTGAGCCGAACACCAAAGTGGCGGATCGAGTCTTGCGGTTCAATAAACGTGCGGCCAACGTAGTGCGAACGAATCAATCCGGTGGCAAATGGCAGGCCGCTTTCCTCTGCATAGCCGATCGCAGCGGGAACCCCCGAATCGGGAACCGCGATTACGACGTCGGCCTCGACCGGTGATTCGCGAGCCAAGGTATGGCCCATGCGAACCCTTGAGCTGTAAATCGAACGGCCATCGAGCGTGCTATCCGGCCGGGCGAAATAGACTTGTTCAAAGACGCAGCTGCGAGCTGCCACCCGTCCTCGGGTTGCATCAAAGGGCCGATACGACCGCACCGATTTGCCTTCGCAGATCACAATTTCGCCGGGCTCCAACTCACGAACAAACTCGGCTTCGATGAGTCCGAATGCGCAGGTCTCCGATGAGAAGACGGTTGCGTCTTTGAGCTTCCCCATCGACAGTGGCCGGAAGCCATGCGGATCGCGCACCGCAATCAAGCGTGTCTCTGTAAGAATAAGTATGGAGTAGGCTCCGGTTACTTGCCGAAGAGCCGAAGCCAATCGCTCGATTGACTCAGGCTCGCGGGCCTGAGCCATGAGGTGCACAATGACTTCGGTATCGCTGCTGGTCTGAAAGATCGAACCTGCTTCTTCGAGCCGCTTGCGAACTTTTGATGCGTTCACAAGGTTGCCGTTGTGCGCAATGGACAAGGCGCCGTGGGCGTACTCAAAGAAGAATGGTTGCGCGTTGCGCAGCTCAGATTCTCCCGACGTTGAGTATCGCACTTGGCCGATTGCCGACGAGCCTGGCAGCTTCGCGAGGGTCGCCTCATCAAACGCGTCCGAGACGTGCCCCATGTGGACTTGCCGGTGCAAGCGAGACTCGCTGCTCGTGACGATACCGGCGGACTCCTGACCGCGGTGCTGCAGCGCGTGCAGCCCCAAGTAAGTGAGATTGGCCGCTTCTTCGTGGCCGTAAATGCCAAAAACTCCGCACATGACGAGGGCTCCGATAGCTAAGGGGGCACCGGCAAACTACAGGTCCGCCCCGGCTCTGTCGACTCGTCACCCCCGTTGAATGTGGGGCGATCCACTCCTTATTCTCCCCGCGCTCAAGCTCGCTGGCGATCTGGCCGAATCACTTCCATGAACGACAAGTGCACCCGTCGAGAGGTACTTGTAAGGTAATTGATACATTTCCCTCGTCGAATTGTCACAATAGGATTACAATTGAATTATGGGCCGGCATCTAGCTGAAACGACAAGACTTCTTAAGTGGCACCACGCCAACTTGGTCTTCGCCCTGCTCGCCCTTCTCAGTGCGGCCTCAGCCATGGTCCTGCCAGGTCCAGCCGGTCAACTAACTGGATTTTCTAGTGTTCTCTTAGTTGGTGCGCTAGCGCTACTGGCAGGTCATGCCTGGGGAGTGCTGGTGATTGCCAGCGCCGAGGTTCTAATCCTGGGGAAAGCTTGGCCAATTGTAAGCTCCATCATTACAAGTGGGGAGCCGGTCTCAGGCTTGGGGAGCGCTGCTGCGATTGTCACCACGCTGGCGGCCCTACCGGGGCTCGTGCTCTTCGCCGCCACCCTGCCCTTCATGGTGGAGGTAGTAATCGGTCGCAAGGATTCGGCAGGCCAGCGGCCAGGCGAATTGCTCTCAACGGCTGCAGCAGCGATCTGGCTACTGCAACCGATTTTGCCAATGCTCTAAGAGAACGAGGCGAAGGCGTCGCCAAAGGCGCTTGCCATTGCCGAGAGCGGCTGGTTGAGCTTGGTTTCGCCACCGATGCTGAGGCGCAGCTCCCGCCCGCCAACTGTGCCGACTTCCAGAAGGCTGGCACCGCAGCCAGCCGCCAGGCGTGAAACCGCCGCAGCATTGTCATCCGAGTAGCTCACGATAAAGCGCGCGGGTCCCTCGCCGAAACACAGCTCGTCGAGCCGCCCCTCAAACACGGGCAGCGATACCTGGGCACCAATCTCTTCCTCGCGCAGACAGCACTCGGCAATGCCACACAGAAGTCCGCCATCCGAAATGTCTTCAGCGGACGCCAACACCTTTGCTTTGGTCATTGCGAGCATGGCTGCAAACACCTTGCTGTGACGCTCCATGTCAAACGGAACAGGGGTGCCCAATTCGTATCCATGTCGATGCTTGAGGTATTCCGATCCGCCCAAGCCGCCATGCAACGTGCCAAGCACAGCAATCCGATGCCCCTCTTCTTTGAAGCCGGCAGTGATGACTTCATCAACATCATCGACAAGGCCCACCATTCCAATCATTGGAGTTGGCTTGATCGCGACACCATCGGTCTCGTTGTAGAGTGAGACATTTCCCGAGACGATTGGCGTGTCCAGTAGGCGACAGGCATCGCCCAATCCGCGCACCGACTCAGCGAACTGCCACATGATGCCCGGCTTCTCTGGGTTGCCAAAGTTGAGGCAATCTGTCGTTGCTAGGGGCTTTGCTCCGACCGCCACAAGGTCTGCATACGCTGAAACAACCGCTAGCCGGCTTCCCTCGTATGGGTCCAAATACACGTGCCGAGCATTGCAGCCGGCTGCGATTGCCACACCTTTACGGCGACCACTTGTGGGCTCCACAACCCGAACAACGCCAGAGCTTGCCTGACCAGGTCGCACAACGGTTCCGTGCCGCACCATGTGATCGTACTGCTCAAAGACCCAGGATTTGTCGCAGAGATTTGGCGCCGAGAGCATGTCGAGCAGCGCCACACCCAAGTCGGCAGGCTCGGCAATTGTATCCAGGTCGAGCTGCGCCACGTCATCCAGATAGTCGGGCCGCTTCTGTGGACGATCGTACTTCAGCCCCTCAGCAAGAAGCGATGCTGGCAAGTCTGCGTAGACCTCGTCGTGCATCTTCACGATGACTTTGCCGGTATCAGTAACCTGGCCAACGACTGCCGCATCCAAATCCCACTTCGCGAAGATGTCGAGAGCCTCTTGCTCCCTGCCCTTGTGAACCACCATGAGCATGCGCTCCTGCGATTCACTCAGCATCAGCTCGTAGGGAGTCATGCCCTCTTCGCGCATGGGAACGCACTCGAGGTCGAGTTCAACCCCAGAGCCTGCTCGCGCCGCCATCTCAACGGAACAAGACGTTAGGCCAGCTGCGCCCATGTCTTGAATTCCAACAAGAACGTCGCTCTCCATGAGTTCGAGGCAGGCTTCGAGTAAGAGTTTTCCCATGAATGGATCCCCAACTTGAACTGCGGGCCGCGCATCCTCCGAACCCTCGGCGAATTCCGCAGAAGCCATCGTTGCGCCGTGGATTCCGTCACGTCCGGTTTTCGCCCCGACATAGAGAATTGGATTCCCCAGCCCCGATGCGTAGCCACGGAAGATGCGATCGCTCTTGGCAAGGCCAAGGCAGAACGCATTCACCAGAATGTTTCCGTTGTAACTATCGTCGAAGACAACGTCGCCCGTTACGTTCGGAACGCCAAAGCAGTTCCCGTAGTCGCCAACGCCGGCCACAACGCCGTGCAATAGATAGGACGTGCGCTCGTGATTCGTATTGCCAAAGCGAAGGCAATCCGCGATGGCGATGGGCCGCGCGCCCATTGTGAAGACATCACGACAGATGCCGCCCACACCGGTTGCAGCACCTTGGTACGGCTCCAGGAACGATGGGTGATTGTGGCTCTCCATCTTGAAGACAACGGCTTGTCCATCACCGATATCAACGACGCCGGCATTTTCGCCAGGGCCCTCGATGACCTGTGGCCCATCCGACGGCAGAGTCTTCAGATGCACGCGGGAGCTTTTGTAAGAACAATGCTCACTCCACATCACTGAGACAACGCCGAGTTCGGTATAGCTTGGATCGCGACCAAGCCCATCACAGAGTATTTTGTACTCGTCGCTGGCGAGGCCATGCTCCTTTGCCAGAGCAGCGTCTACCTTTGGTCCGTGCTGAATCATCGTGCTACTCCTGAGTTCGCGAGAGAGTCGAGTACGCTTTCAAAGAGCGAGAGCCCATCGATGCCTCCGCGTCCCAAAACAGCTTCACAAGCGCGCTCCGGATGCGGCATAAGGCCCACGACATTTCCCGCGGCATTGCAGATTCCCGCAATGTTGTTCACAGAACCGTTGGGATTTGCATCGGCGGTCACGTTGCCCTCCGCATCGCAGTACCGAAAAATCACTTGCGCCTCCCCTTCGAGACGTTCGACATCGGGGTGGCGATAGCAGCCCTCCGCGTGGGCAATGGGAATTCGGATGTGCCGCCCGGCTGGAATGGTTTTCGTAAAAGGCGTCGGGCGCCCCTCCACGCGGCAGTAGATGTCTTTGCAAATGAAGCGCAGCGAGGCGTTTCGGGTAAGCGCCCCTTCGAGCAATCCCGATTCACAGAGGATTTGAAACCCGTTGCAAATTCCTATGACCGGCCCACCAGACTTTGCGAAGGCCTTAACCGACTCCATGATGGGCGCGTGAGCCGCCATGGATCCGGCCCGCAGATAATCACCGTAGCTAAAGCCGCCCGGCACAATCAGCCCATCGACTTGGCCGACAGAATGCTCTTTATGCCAGAGGATTTCTCCGGTGGAGCCGCGGTCTGCCAATACGGTGTTTACGATGTGGAGGGCATCATCATCGCAGTTCGAACCAGGGAAGCGAATGACACCAAAGTGTGCCATCAGTCTATCTCGACTCGGAAGTTTTCCATCACCGTGTTGGCGATGAGCTCATTGCACATCTTGGTAACTTGCTCTTCGGCGAGTTTGGGATCATCGCCTTCAAGATCGATTTCGACGTACTTGCCGATGCGAACCCCTTTGACGCCCTCGTAGCCAAGCTTGCCAAGGGTGCGCCCTACAGCTTGCCCCTGTGGGTCGAGAACACCGGATTTTAGCGTGACGTAGACTTTGGCTTTCATGATGCGAGTCCTAGGTTGGCGGCAATGCGAGCTTGAGGGTTGGCGCTCTCGTCGGGGACAAACGTCTTCCCCGTGATGAGCTCGTAAATCTCCACGTAGCGTTTGGCGGCTTCGATGCGGACCTCATCGGGCATGTCCGGTGGTGGGCCCTCACCCCGATAGTCGTGGGTCTCGGCCATCCAGCGCCGTAGGTACTCTTTGTCGAGACTGCGAGGTTCGTCGCCCCGAGCTAAGCGTTCTTCGTAGTCGCCCGCATACCAGTAGCGAGACGAATCAGGCGTGTGGATCTCATCGATAAGCATCATCTCACCCTCGCTCGACACGCCAATTTCGTACTTGGTGTCCACGAGAATGAGCCCACGTTCCGCAGCCCGCTTCTGACCAAAGGCAAAGAGCTTCTTGACCAAGGCCGCAGCCTTGTCGAAATCCTCGGCCGTGATGTGCCCCATTTCAATGAGCTGCTCCCGGGAAACGGAAACATCGTGGTCGCCCTTCTCGGCCTTGGTCGAAGGAGTGAGTATCGGCGCCGGCAGCTTTTGGTTTTTGCTCATGCCCTCGGGAAGCGCGTGGCCACAAAACGTCCTCGCGCCACCTTCGTAGGCCCGCCAGATCGAAGTTGAAGTGACACCGGTTAGATACGATCGCATCACAAACTCGGCCTTGAGCGGTTTGCACTCGCGCCCGATCATGACGTTGGGGTCAGGGACTTCAAGCATATGGTTCGGCGCAATATGCGCAGACTCCTCAAACCAGTATTGGGCGATTTGATTTAGCACTTGGCCTTTGCAAGGCAGGGTTCCAAGCACTACATCGAAGGCGCTAATCCGGTCGCTAACGACGATGATGCGGCGTCCATCATCCGTTACGTAGCAGTCTCGGACTTTGCCTTCGTAGCGCTCGCCGAGGCCGGCACTTGAGAAATCTGTCCCCTCGAGGGTGGCGGCCAGTTGATTGCGAAGAATTTGTTCTAGCGATTCCATACTCGTTCCTTATGTTGGCGACTATTTACGAAAAGGCCCGCGACATGATGGTGTCCACATGGCGCAAGTGGTGCTGAAGGTCAAAGGCCGCGTCGAGTTGCTCCGCGGTAAGGCGCTTGCTGATGTCTGGGTCGGCTCCCAAGTTCTCTCGAAAGGTGCCCTCCCCGGCGTGCGCTGCCATCGCGCAGCGTTGCACCATCACGTAGGCCTCTTGCCGCGGCAAGCCGGCACGAACAAGCGAGAGCAACACCGCCTCGGAGAAACAGAGTCCCCCCGTCCGCTCGAGGTTTTGCATCATTCGCTCTGGCTTAATCACCAAGCCGTCGATGAGCCGTGTGCAACGGGCCAACATGAAGTCCGCCAAGATGGTTGCGTCGGGAATGCTCACGCGCTCCACCGACGAGTGCGAAATATCGCGTTCGTGCCATAGTGCGATGTTCTCGAAGGAGGCACCAGCGTAGGCGCGCAGCAAGCGGGCGAGCCCTGTGAGGTTCTCCGAAAGGATAGGGTTTTTCTTATGCGGCATCGCACTCGACCCCTTCTGCCCTTTGCCAAAGCCCTCTTCTGCTTCGCCAACCTCAGTTCGCTGCCAGTGTCGAACCCCAACAGCCATGTCTTCGATTGCCGCGCCCAAGAACGCCAGCGAGTTTAAGAGTTCCGCGTGCCGGTCGCGCGCGACAACCTGCGACGCAACTGTCTCCGGCGAGAGGCCGACCTCTCCAAGTGCTTCCAGTTCAATCTCCGGATCGATATTGGCGTAGGTACCAACAGCACCGGCAATCTTGCCAAAGGCGATGCGCTTCTTGGCGTCTTCGATGCGCTCTCGGCACCGGGCAAGTTGCGCGTACCAACGTGCAAAGACCAGCCCTGCGGTAATTGGCTCAGCGTGGATGCCATGCGAGCGCCCCATCACTGGAGTAGCCTTGGTCTCAAGAGCTCGGCTCTTAATCGAAGCAAGCAGGACATCGACGCCTTCGAGAATTTTCCCGAGCGCCGCTGTGCACTGCACACCTGTAGATGAATCAAGGACATCGCTTGATGTCATTCCCAGGTGCAACCAGCGTGCTGGCTCTCCTGCGAGTTCTTCTACATGGGTGAGGAAGGCAATCACATCGTGACGGCAGGTCGCTTCGATCTCTGAGATGCGATCGGCATCGAGTTTCCCGAGACTTTTCTCAGAAACCAACTCGGCCGTTCCAGCAGGCACCAGGCCTCGCTTCTCCATGGCTCGGCAAACGCCAAGCTCAACTCGCAGCCAGGTTTCAAACCTTGATGCATCGGACCAAATCTCAGCAAACTCGGGACGGGAATAACGCTCGATCATGGAAGTGCCCTTTCGAGCCGACTGTTAGTCACTCCGCGTCTTGGAATCAATAGCATCTGCACAACAGCGAAAGCCGACGTCGGAATATGCGGTCTGCGCAGCCGGATTTGGCCGGACCTGCGAGCAGCGCCCTTTGCTCCGATCGCTGGAGCTGCCTCCGCGAATTGAGCCATCCGCGACCCATTCCGCGACGTTGCCGCTCATATCGTAGACCCCGAAGCTGGTTCGGCATCGGCTGTGGCTGCCGGTGAGCCCGGCTCGGTCACTCGCCACGTTGCAGATCTCTTTGTCAAATCGAGTTCCGTATGGCCAGCTTGACACGCCCCGATCACGACACGCCAACTCCCACTCCTCCGCCGAGCACAGGCGTTTGTCATCGGCTGCGCACTGGGCCGCTGCCGCGTCTAGCCCCATCCCGGTCTGTGGCGTGCGTTCCAGGCCCGGTGATTCGTAGGCATCGATGCAAAACCCCGCGCTGCCATCGACTGCGGTGTTTTCGACACCGTTGCCCGCCGCATTGTGGAGGACCATGGAGTCTGGGCACGGCGCGAGAATCGCCACGGGTGGCGCTTGCTGGCGCCTCGGTTTGGGCGCCTCTTGGATCGTTCCCGCGGTTGTGGTCGCCGGTATCTTCGGCGGCGCAGACTTCGGAGCCTCAGAAGATCTCGTACCCCGAAGGGAGAGAACGATACTTACAGAGGCGGCGCCCCCCGCCAATGCCAGGGCCAAGACTAGCCAAAATCGACGTTTCGTCCCATGCGCTGTGGGTGCTCTCGGCGGCGCGTAGCTTCCCAAATCTTGGCGGGCTGTTGCGGCACCGGGCAAGCTCGTGAGCGATCGAATCTTCGGTTTGACGGGCGACTTCATCGGCGCCGGCGTTGGTCTCGTCTCGATGGGCTCGGCCGGCTTCATCGATACAGCCTCCCGCGCAATCGCCACGGGCAAGGGAACTACGAGTTCTTCTGTGTCGGGGCCACTAACATCCTCCCCGACCACGTGGACCTCAGTGGCGTCATCCTCATCGTCATCGCACAGCAGCCCGCCAATTTGCGGCGACCCATGCACAGGTGATGCAAACATTTCATCGACGATGGTCGACGAAACCCGGTCGGAGGACTTTGGCTCTCCGCAGGCGATTCGAATCGGCTCAAGAAATGCTTGGGCTGAATAGGGCCGTTCCGAGGCCACCTGACGCAGCGCGGGCTCAAGCGCCGCCAGGAGTTCTGGGTTGGATTCCGAAAGCGCTTTCTCAGCATCCTCGATGGCAGCGCTCCGAAGCCCCGTCGCCAAATCCAGCAAGACGACACCGAGGCTGTACCAATCACTCATCCGCGTCGGGGCGACGCCCCCTGCGGCGATTTCCGGGGCAAGATAGCGAATCGCATCGCCCCAGCGCGGTATCACCCACGCGGCGTCTAACTTCGCAAGTAGCCCAAGACCGCAGAGCTTCACTTGCCCGGCGACTTCCACCACATCTGCCGGGGATAGCCAACCGTGTACAAGGCCCTTATCGTGCCCCGCTTGGAGCGCACTCGCCAAGCCTTCTGCTAGGCGCCAAAACTGCGAAGGGCTGGCAGGTGTGCCAGAGGCAAGCAGCGACTCTAAACTCGCGCTCGTGCCCAGTTGCCAAGCCAGATAGAGCTGCCTCGGCCCATCGCCGGCGGCAACGACTGCACTATCAAAGAGCCGCAGCACGTTCTGGTTCTGCACTCTTCGCATGGCATCGGCGGCGGCACTTGCCCCAGCATCACCTCCGAATACTTCTGAGTCGAGCAGCCAGAGAGCGACCTCGACCTCAACGTCTTGATCGTAGGCCCGAAACACACGGCGCAAAGGACTGCCCGAGAGAGCCTCGAGCAACTGGTAACGGTCGGCCACAACATCTCCGACAGTGAGCCCAGGGCGCGCCCCTTCGTCACTTGTGGCGCCGTCCAAACCTAGCCCCGGTTCTCCGTATGCCCAGCTCCGGTAGAGCCAAAGCCTGCGCTTCCACGAACCGTTTCTGAGAGTTCCTCAACCGTTTGAAAGTCGGCCTGAACAACGGGAGCAATTATGAGCTGAGCGATCCGCTGACCAGGCTCGATCGTCACGGGCTCCGTGCCGAGATTCACCAAGAGAACTTTCACTTCCCCGCGGTAGTCGGAATCAATGGTGCCGGGCGCATTCACAACCGTGAGTCCCTGCTTCAAGGCGAGACCGGATCGCGGTCGCACTTGGCCTTCATAGCCGTCGGCGATTGCCATGGCGAGACCTGTATCAACAGCACGCCTATCCCCTGGCGCAAGCACCAGGGGGGCGTCAATGGCGGCGCTTAAATCGGCGCCAGCCGCCGCCGCACTCATGTAGCGCGGCAGCTTTGCGTCGGCGCGTGTACGCCGAATTTCAACTCGTGCCCTGTTTTTTGAAAGAGGCAAAGGGACGTTCCCCAAGGACGGTTAGGCCACGAAGTTGTTGATGTCAGCTTCGTCAGGCTCAGCTGCCAGGACTTCCTTGATGGAGAGACGAATCTTTCCGTCGCGGTCAACCTTGAGACACTTAACAACAACAGCATCACCCTCAGTGAGGACGTCTGTGACGTTGTTGATGCGCTCAGCAGCAATCTCGCTGATGTGAACGAGTCCGTCCGTACCAGGAAGGATTTCCACGAAGGCTCCAAAGTCCACGCAGCGCTTCACGATGCCGTGATAGAACTCGCCGACTTCGGCTTCCATGGTGAGGCCCTTGATGAGTGCCATCGCCTGGTTGAGGCTCTTGCCGTCCGAAGACGAGATGGAAACCACGCCGGCATCATCGATGTCGACATTGGCGCCGGTCTGCTCTTGGATAGCGCGGATGGTTTTGCCACCAGGCCCGATGATGTCACGGATCTTGTCTGGCTTGACCTGAATGGTCTCAATGCGCGGAGCATTGGGGTTGAGCTCGTCACGAGCAGTCTCGAGGGCTTCGCCCATTTTGTCGAGAATGTGGAGACGACCTGCACGAGCTTGCGTTAGAGCCGTCACGAGAACCTCGCGAGCAACACCCTTAAGCTTGATGTCCATCTGTAGTGCAACGATGCCCTTGCGGGTACCTGTGACCTTGAAGTCCATGTCACCGATGTGATCCTCGTCGCCGAGAATGTCGGAGAGAACGGCGTAGTCGTCGCCTTCCATCATAAGACCCATGGCGATTCCGGCGACAGCGGCGCTAACCGGAACACCAGCATCCATAAGAGCCAGTGAGCCGCCGCAAACCGATGCCATCGAGCTTGAGCCGTTGGACTCAAGAACCTCAGACACAACGCGAGTTGTGTAGGGGAAATCCTCGTGGGTCGGAAGCACGCGTTGAACCGAGCGCATGGCAAGGTTTCCGTGTCCAACTTCGCGGCGTGAGGTGCCGCGCATCATCTTCGTCTCACCAGTACAGAATGGTGGGAAGTTGTAGTGCAGCATGAAGCGCTTGCGGACTTCGCCGCGAAGGCTGTCGAGGCGCTGCTCGTCGTACTTCGTGCCGAGAGTTGCCGTTGCAAGAGTTTGCGTCTCACCACGAGTGAAGAGAGCCGAACCGTGAGCTCTAGGAAGAACTCCGACTTCGCAGCTGATGTCGCGAATCTCGTCGGGCTTACGACCATCGATGCGAGTCTTGGTTTGGATGGTTTGCGTGCGAGCAACCTTCTTTTGAACTGCACCAAATGCGTCGGCAACTTCGCCACCGCGATCGGCGTAGTCCATGCCTTCACTTGCGAGGCTCTCCATGGCGATTGCCTTCACAGCAGAAAGAGCTGCAGAGCGCGCGTGCTTCTCGCGAACGGCAAGAGCCTCTTTCACTTTGCCAGCGACGAGCTTGTCCACCTTGATGAAGATGTCCTTGTCGGCAACTGGTTCCACAAACTCGCGCTTTGTGATTCCAACGGCGGCGCGGATCTTGTTCTGCAGCTCGAGGACGGGCTTGATTGACTCATGGCCAAAGAGAAGTGCGTCGATGACGGTCTCTTCGTCAAGCTCAGCCATCTCGCCTTCCACCATGCAGATGGCGTCTTCGGTAGCGGCGACAATGATGTCCAAGTCGCTCTGCTCACGCTCTTCGAACGTTGGGTAGGCGACGAACTTGCCGTCGATGCGTCCAACGCGAATTGCTGCGAGAGGTCCATCCCAGACAAGGTCGGAGATGTGGAGAGCACAAGAAGCGCCAATGATCGCGAGGACGTCAGTAGCGTTCTCTTGATCGAAGCTGATTACGTTGGCGATGATCTGCGTGTCGAAGCGCCAGCTCTTTGGAAAGAGTGGTCGACATGGGCGATCCATGAGGCGACAAACAAGAATCTCGGCTTCGGAGGGGCGTCCCTCGCGGCGGAAGTAGTTGCCGGGGATTTGGCCAGCTGCGTAGCCCTTCTCTTGGTACTCACAGGTGAGTGGCATGAAGTTCATGCCTTCGCGGACTCCCTTGGAACCGTTGGCGGTAACAAGAAGCATGGATTCACCCATGCGAATAACAACAGAGCCTGAGGCTTGCTTAGCCCATTTACCGGTCTCGATGGTGAGCTCTTTGCCACCGACAGAGACGCTTTCACGTACAAAGTTCATAGTGCGTTCCTTCGCGTCAATGCAGTTGGCTCATCCCTCAGGTGCATGCACGTGCGCCTATGCAAGTGCACACAACTGAAAGATCAGACCCGTCTGCAACGACGTCCGAATGATGTTTGTAGAAAGAAAGGCGCACCGAGCATTCGGAACGCCTCTCTGTTCAGAAGTTTACTTACAACCGCTTATTTGCGGAGACCGAGAGACTCGATCAGCGACTTGTAGCGCTCGAAGTCCTTGCGCTTGAGGTAGTCGAGCAAGCTGCGTCGATTACCAACCATGCGCAGAAGTCCGCGGCGTGAGTGGTGGTCTTTTTTGTGAACCTCAAGGTGTGAGGTGAGGTGAAGTATGCGCTCAGTCCAAAGGGCAATCTGCACTTCTGGCGAACCGGTATCGGTGCCGTGGGTGCGGTGGGATTCGATGGTCTGGGCTTTTCTAACTGGTGAAACTGGCATCTTTTTCGTAGTTCCTTGATCTCAAACGATTTCGGCGGGGACATTGGATGATCCAAGCTCCCTCGTCAAGCCGTAATTGAAGACTCTGCGATAGCGGAGTCTTTCTTCGTCCACTTCCGCGATTGCGAGGAGCGCTTTACCACCTGGAGTGAGAAGCGCAAAGGGTTCTGCGGGAGGTTCTTCGTCGCTAACTAGTTGCCATGCAAGGCGTTTCCCATCGGCCACATCTCGGGCCACATCTGAAGGTACCTCATAGCTCGGCAAGTGCGAAATCGCGTCGGCGGGATCGAGTACGGGCATCGAATCCATCGCCAGCAGGGTTTCGAGGGGCAGCGCCTCCGACAAATCGAATCGGCCAGCACGGGTTCGCCGCAATTCGGAGAGGTGGGCACCGCATGCCAAGGCCCGACCCATGTCGTCGACCAGCGAGCGAACATAGGTGCCCTTGCTGGCAGCCACAGAGAAGCTGCCTCGCCCGTCTTCGAAGCTGAGTAGGTCGAAGCTGTGGATGGTGACTGCGCGGGCCTCTCGCTCCACCTCCTGCCCTGCTCGAGCAAGTGCGTGCAAGCGGCGCCCGTTCTGGCGGATGGCAGAGAACATGGGTGGCACTTGCTCGATGGGCCCGGTGAGAGCGCGCATCGCATCGAGAACCTGCGCTTGCGTAACGGCCTTCGCGCCCTCTCGATCTTCTGCGGTGACTTCGCCTTCGCGATCGAGAGTATTGGTTTGCACCCCGAGTACAAACTCACCATCGTAGTGTTTGTCGGCGGACAAGAGATAGCCGGCAACCTTGGTGCCCTCGCCAACGCACAACGGCAAGACGCCGGTTGCCATCGGGTCGAGTGTTCCCGTGTGACCAATCTTCTTGATGCCCAAGCCGCGCTTGACCAGCGAGACAACTTTGGCGCTCGTCATGCCGCTCGGCTTGTCAACAACGACGACGCCGTGCACGTCTTCCATACGACTCATAACCGGTTGCAGGTCAAGCTAGATGCCCAAACTCAGAATCCACGCCTCTAGCGTAGCAAGGGCAGCTGTGTCGGCAATCTCAGAACCTTTCGGAGGCATCTGTAGATTGTTGCCACGGGCCAGCATGCGCACATAGATCGCGCTGGCGTCGATGTCGCCCGGTTCAATGAGCGCGGTTGTGCCGGCAATGTTGATGCTGGGCATTACACCGACGGTGGTGCTGTAGGCGGTGGTTTCCTCGACCGTTGCCAGTTTTGCGACTTCCATTCGCAGCAAGAGCCCAGGAGCTGTGTCCTGGACGTCGGAGTCTGGGTGATGGCAACCGCCACAGTTGCCATGGAAGTAGCCCAACACGGCCTGCTCGTCGCCAGTGCCGGGGATTGCAAAGTATGGGGAGATGCCGGTTGGTGGTGTTGTGAGAAGCGAATCCGCAATCAACGTATCGAGATTGACCCCGGAGTTTTGGTGAGCGAGTTGAACGGCGCCAAAGCCCAGCGCAAAGTCTGGCTGCCGTTCGTGACAGGTTCGGCAATCGCGCTCGCGAGGAATGTCGAAGGTGGTTCCCAAGGCGTTTTGCACGCCATCGGGGACAGCAATTGCCTCGGTTGTGGCGGCATCCCACGCATAGGACATGTAGTACCAATCGGCCGCGTTCGGCCCCATCTTCCAGAGGTAGCGCGTCTCGAGACGCTGGCCATCAAGTGTGAAGTCCTTCCACAGCTTGGTGCCTTCGGGGAGCACCCAGAAGTCCATGTCAGTGGTATCGATGGTTGCGCCATCGGGCAAGAGAATCCATCGGCGCTTGACCGCGCCATCACTCCACAGTGGCCACGCAGGTGTGTACTCCAGCACTCCTGGCGCCAACACTTCGCCTGCGAAATCCGAGTACAGCCCGGTCTCTTCCAACGTCACCGGGAAGATGCTTGCATCGGGCACAAAGGCATCTGGCGGCTCGGCGTCGGCTACCGCGGCATCAACAATGATCGTTGCATCCGCAACGACTACCTGGGCGGCATCCGCCGCTTCCTGGTCGTCAGAGCCGCCGCAAGCAGCTGCGAGCGCGCAGGCGCCCACGATCGAGAGAACCGTACTGCGTAGCTCCGAGCGAGGCCTTACCATGGGCCGACTATACAGCACAGACTGGCCCTACTGAAGCGCCGCAGCCAGCGCTGTCTCAACGGTCTGGCGCGCGTCGGCCAACTCGCCTTCGAGAGTGCAACCCGCGGCCCCTGGATGGCCACCGCCGCCAAGCGAGAAGCAGATCTTGCCCGCATCAAAAACGTCCCCACGAGTGCGCATAGACACCCGTACGCCGCCGTACTTCGAAGGACTAATCAAAACTCCGCACGAGACCCCTTTTAGGGATCGAGCGTAATTGATGAGCCCCTCGGTATCTTCCCACGAAGCGCCACAAGACTTGAGCAACTCGGGGGTGATTGTGATGAAGGCCACCTTGCCTGAGAGAACCACGTCCATCTCGCCGAGCACCTTTGACAAGAGCCGGTAGCGTGCGCGGCTACTATCTTGGCTAAGGCGCTCTCCGAGACTCGCAGGATCCACCCCATTGCGCTCGACCAAATCCGCTGCCAGGCGCAAGACCTGAGCATTGGTGTTGGCATAGCGAAAGCCCCCGGTGTCAGTGACGATCGAAACGTAGATTCCCTGAGCGGCTTCGGGCGTGAGTGGCCACTCCAGAATCTCGGCGAGTTGGGCAATCATCACCCCTACCGCAGCCACCGAGGGCTCCGAGATGAAGATGTCGCCAAAGGGCCGTCCGCTACCGTGGTGATCGAGAGCGACGATTTCGCCGGTGACTTCGGGCTCGGGGAACTTATCGCCTAAGAGTTTTGCATCACCACAATCCACCACGATGGTGAGATCGAAGCGCGCTTTCTTCTTGAGCTGCTGGACGAAGCGCTTCGCGTGCGGGAGCCACTTTAGGTACCGCGGCACCAAGTCGGGGTTGTAGAGCACGACGGTCTTGCCATGCTCTTTGAGTAGCGAGGCGAGAGCAATCAGCGATCCAACCGAGTCACCATCCGGTCCGCGGTGACACGTGAGAAGGATCTTTTCGGCTTCGGTAATTTTCTGAGCGACGACTCGAAGTGCGTCGCTCATTCGCTCGGATCTCGAGTAGCCGTTTTTTCAGCAGCCGTATCGTCCGAAGTCGCGTCGTCCCCGGCTTCGGGTTCGGGTTCTTCCTCAACGTGCCGCAACTCATCATCGCGAATAATCTGGCTCAGGCGCACACCGAATTCACTGCTTTGGTCGTGCATGAAGCGTAGCTCCGGTGCCCGTTGCAGCTTTAGGTTGCGCCCAAGGGGCCCGCGAAGCTTGCCTGCAGCCTTGTTTAGGATGGCGACAGCGGGCTCGCCGGCAGCATCGTCACCACCGTAGAAGGCGATGTAGATATGAGCCAGCCCCATGTCCTTGTTCAGCTCAACATGGTTGATGCTGACAAACCCTGCGCGCTTCACCCGAGGGTCATTGAGCTGCGAGCGGATCAGGTCCCCTAGGCCTTCCCGAATGGCTTGCGCCACTCGGGGCCGTCTAGGGTTCCCCCCTCCTGCGTTGTCGTCGCCCATCGTCTACCAGACGCCGCTAGAGAGTCGCTTTCTCTTCGACGACTTCGTAGGACTCGATAACATCGCCAATCTGCAGCTCGTTGTAACCGTCGAGCATAAGACCGCACTCGTAGCCTTCTTTGACCTCGGAAGCCTCGTCCTTGAAACGGCGCAGGCTGGAAACCTTGCCTTCGTAGACTTGGACCGAGTCGCGAATGACGCGGAGATGAGACCTGCGAGCGACGCGGCCCGAGGTGACCATGCAACCAGCGACAACACCGCGGCGAGGAATCGTGAAGGTTTCGCGAACCTCCATGCGTCCCTGCTCGACCTGCCTCTGAATTGGCGAGAGCAAACCGGCCATTGCAGCCTTCACGTCGTCGAGACAGTCGTAGATGATGTCGTAGAGTTTAATCTCGACGCCCTCTTTCTCTGCCAACTTGCCAGCCTTACCGGCAGTTCGAACGTGGAAGCCAACGATGATGGCATTTCCGTGCGCCAAGTTGACGTCGGTCTCGGTGATGCCGCCAACTCCTGCGGAGATGACTTCGACAGAGACTTTCTCGGTAGACTGCTCGATGAGAGCGGCCTTGAGTGCTTCGACGGAGCCCTGAACATCGGCCTTGAGGACGATTTTGAGAACTTCGGTCTTGTCGGCGCCAGACTTCATGTTCGACATCAGCTTCTCAAGAGACACCTTACCGGAGCTTGCGAGCTCCTTCTTGCGCTTCTGTTGCTGACGCGATTCGACAACCTGCTTGGCCATCTTCTCGTCTTCGGTGGCGTTGAGAGTATCGCCTGCACTTGGAACACCGTTGATGCCGAGAATCTCGACAGGGGTACCAGGACCGGCTTCCTCGAGAGCGACGCTCGCGTGGTCCATCATTGCTCGGACTTTGCCAAGGCACTCGCCGACAACAATGGTGTCGCCAAGACGAAGGGTTCCCTCTTGAACAAGCACTGTCGAGATAGGTCCTCGTGAGCGATCCAAGCGAGCCTCGATAACGGTGCCCAAAGCGGGCTTATCGGGATTGGCCTTCAGGTCGAGAAGCTCTGCGTTGATCGAAATCGCTTCCAGAAGCTTGTCGACGCCATCGCCAGTGAGAGCCGAGCAATCCACGTACATCGTATCTCCGCCCCACTCTTCTGGAATGAGACCGTGGTCTGCAAGCTGCTGTCGGGCGCGGTCTGGATTTGCACCCGGAGCATCGCTCTTGTTGACGGCAACAATGATTGTCACCTCTGCAGCCTTGGCGAGTTTCACAGCTTCGATAGTTTGTGGTTTCACACCATCATCCGAAGCGACGATGAGAATCACAATATCGGTGCACTGGGCACCGCGAGCACGCATCTCAGTGAAGGCTGCGTGACCCGGAGTATCGATAAAGACGATTTCGCCAAAGCCTTCGCCCGCATCAACCTTGTAGGCACCGATGTGCTGGGTGATGCCACCGGACTCGCCGGCGGTGACCTTCTCCTTGCGGATGTAGTCGAGAAGCGAGGTCTTTCCGTGATCGACGTGACCCATAACCGTAACCACTGGGGCACGGGTGCTTTTGGTCTCGTCCTCGTCGGGCTCACTCGCAAAGACATCGTCTTCCTTGAAGGCAACGTTTTGCACTTCGTAGTGGAACTCGGCGGCGAGCAATTGCGCGGTTTCAAAGTCGATGGAGGCATTCAGAGAAATACCAACCATGCCCATACCCCAAAGCTTCTTTAGAAGCTCCTGAGCCTTGATACCCATGTTCTTGCCAAGTTCACCAACCGTTGTGGTTTCCTCGATACGAACCACACGCTTGTGCTCAGCGGGTGTCGTGATTTGGGTTTGGCGACCTGCACCTTTGGGCTTGGACTTCTTGAAGTTGCGTCCCCGTCCGCGCTGGTTCGCCTGATTAAAGCGATCGCGACGAACTTGTTGCCCTCGAGTGGAAGCGAGCGGGCGCTCCACAACCTTGATGCGAGTTGACGGCAGCTTAATGACCGTTCCCACTGCGGGTCGACCATCGGTTGGAGCTGGGGCGGCTTCCGCTTGTGCGGCAACCTTCTTGGCCTTTTGCTGAGCTCGCTCTTCATCTCTCGCACTTGCGAGGTCACGGGCGCGCTGAAGCTCGGCTTCAAAGCGTTCCTTGGCCGTTGCTGGCTCTTCCACCTCTGGCTCGGCAACTTGCTCGACAACAGGGGCTGGTGCGGCAACAACAGGTGCTGGCGCGGGTGCCGGTGCTGGTGCGCGAACAACGCGTTGGTGACCTGGAAGATCAATCGTCTCCGGGCCGGCAACAACAACTTGCTTGCGGGGAACAACCGGAGTCGGCTCGGGAGCCGGGGTTGCGACCACAGGAGCGGGTGTCGGGACAGGAGTTGGCAATGGTGTCGGGACAGGCACTGAAATTGGTTGAGACACGGCTTCAGCAGCCACCGGCTCGGCCGGAGCTGGAGCTGGAGCTGGTGTTGCCACGGCAGGTGCCGGAGTTGCTACAGCAGGTGCTGGCGTCCGAACCGCCGGAGCTGGGGTGCGAACTGCCGGAGCAGGTGTCGCAACAGCAGGAGCAGGAGCCGGCGCAGGAGTTGCCACGCGCGCTGGCGTTGTCACCACGGGATTTGCAGCTGCAGCTTCCACAGGCGGCGCTTTGCGACGGCGAACCATTGGTTGGACAGCAACCGGCTTGGCGGCCTCTTCCTTACCAGCACGTTTGCGCACAGGAGTCTTAGACTTACCAGAACCGGACTTGGCCTTCGCCGATGCCCCTTTGGGATTGGCTGCAACGCCTGTGTACCCAAGATTCTTCTTGAGCTTGCCCGCCTCATCGAACGTTAGTGAGGACATATGACTCTTCACGCTGAATCCGAGGTCCAGAGCCATTTTGACAAGCTCCTTATTGGGAATATCAACCTCACGGGCCAGTTCATATATCCGAATTTTGGAATCGCTACTCATTAGAGCCCTCACTTCTCACGTTCAAAATCTGCTGGTGAATCGACGCGATAGACGCACCAGGTATCGCTGTTCTAAAGGAACGACTAAAGCCGCCCTTCGTGGCTCTTGCAACACAAGAGCTACGAGCGTGTACGTATGCACCACGCCCATCACGCCGACAAGAATCATCGACGCAAAGTTTCGCTCCGTCCCGAGTTACGCGCACAAGTGCACGCTGCTCATCGACGGTGTGACAGCCAACGCAAGTTCTGCGTGGACCATCGTTTTGGAGACTGGGGTTCATCCCTCAGTCACCTCGGTAGTTGTCTCATCGGATGCCGATGCTTCTTGTGCAGCCTCGGCGGCGGCCAAATCGGCAGCAGCAGAATCAGCTGGGGCGGCCGCTGCGGCTGGCGTCTCGCCACCTCGCATGAAGGCTTCGGCGCCTGCGATAATAACTGCAGCTCGGTCCGTCGTTGCGACTTCTTCAAGCTGAGCCATTTCCTCGGGCATTGCGCGGCTGAGATCGCTCACTGAACGCCAACCAAACTGGAAGAGAATGTTGGCAAGCTCGTCGTCAACACCTTCAATTGCTGCCATTTGCGTTTTCGCGCGGGCCTCAAGCTCAAGGATCTTTGACTCAGAGTGAATGTCGATGCGCCAGCCAGTGAGCTGAGACGCAAGGCGAACATTTTGGCCCTTCTTGCCGATGGCGAGAGAGAGCTTGTCGTCGGGAACGATGAGTTCCATCCGGTGTCCCTGAGCGTCGATGATGACTCGAGAGACTTCTGCTGGAGCAATGGCGCTGCAGACAAATCGCGCTGGGTCGTCATCGTAAGGAACGATGTCGATTTTCTCGCCGCGAAGCTCTTGCACGACGGCCTGGACACGAGAGCCCTTCATACCGACGCATGCGCCTACTGGATCGACATCTCGGTCTTTCGACGAAACACCGATTTTGGCGCGGGCACCAGGCTCACGAGCAGACGATTCAATGCGAACAATCTTCTCGAAAATCTCTGGGACCTCTTGTTCAAAGAGCTTTTCAAGAAGACCTTTGTGAGTTCGCGAAAGAATGATTTGTGGACCGCGAGCGTTGCGGTCGATGTCGAGAAGCAGCGCGCGAATGCTATCGCCACTTCGGAACGATTCGCGTGGAACCTGCTCGCGGGTGGGAAGAATTGCTTCCGTCTTGCCGAGGTCGACAACTAGGTTGCCGCGCTCAAAGCGACGAACGATGCCACTGATGAGCTCGCCCTTGCGGTCTTTGAACTCGTTGTAAACGTTATCGCGCTCGGCTTCGCGAACTCGCTGGTAGATGACCTGCTTGGCCGTCTGTGCAGCAATGCGACCAAAGTGCCTGTGCGCGCCTTTGAGGTCAATCAAGCCGCCAAAGCGTTGGTCCTGCTCGGCAGCACGCTCAGCGTCTTCATCGCGGTAGAAAACTTGGAAGAGAAGCTCGTCGCCAAGTTCGGCCTCGAGGCCATTCTCTTCGGCTTGCGCCAAAGAAATCTCGCAGCCTTCCTCTGGATCGTCTTCAACAACCGTGACGATGAGAACAAGGTCAACAGAACCCGTTTCCGCGTTGAAGGTGGCTTCGAACTGGCGAATGGTTCCGAACGTCTTGAGAGCGGCAGTGGTAATTGCTTGCTCCAAGGCTTGAATAAGAACCTTGGGATCAAGGCCCTTATCACGCCCGACTTGTTCGATGACCATCGTTAGATTGGCGGCTTGCATACTATTCTCCTCTTATGCCCTCTTCCCCTGGCCCTTCATAAGGGCACTCCAATCAGGGACAAGCCTTGCCGAAGACAGATCGGCAAGTGGCAATTCGAAATGGGTGTCGTCGACATCAATTGTGACGGTGGTGTCGTCGTCTGAAACGGAAACCAAGATGCCCGTGAACTTGCGACGACCTTCAAGGCCATTTAGCAACAGCATCTTGACCTCGCTACCTACGTAGCGGCGAAAATGCTCGGGCGACCGGAGAGGCCTATCGACGCCGGGTGACGAGACTTCAAGTTCGTAGCGGGAGGATATCGGATCCTCAACGTCCAGAATCGCTGATACCTCTCGGCTCAGGCTCGTGCACTCGTCAAAGCTAATCGTCTTCTCCGCAGCTGGCGGATAGTCGATGAAAATGCGGAGGACAGCTCCACCTTGGCTCTGCTTAAGTTCGACCTCTACCAGTTCGTATCCCGCATCGATGCAGATGGGCGCCAATAATTCACGCAACTGATCGGAGCCAGCGTCACTAGCGTCTGCGCTAGATACGATTTCGGCGTCACCGATATTTGGGCGGGAAGTTGACACTGGTATGAGATCGATTCGTTACAAAATTGGGCCTTAAAAAGGATTCAATCAAGACAGAGAAAGGGAGCGTAGTGAGCAGAGCGTGGAGCGTAAAGAGACAAGGCCCAGAACTAAGGAAGGTGGAGCAGCCGAAGCCGTCCACCCAGGATGAGCCTCATATGTAGGGGGCGAATTACCACGGACATTGTGGGTTTGCAAGGGTTTGGCTCCCGCGAGCGCTTTGTGGGGCGATCCTGTGTGCCTGTTCCCGCCCTGGGAATTCTGCTAAACCACAGGGCCATGACGACTTCTGCTCCAAAACCCAACAAAGCCGCTGTAATCCAGCTTTGTTCCGACGGCGACTTACAAGGAAATTTAGCTACTTGCGAGCGACTTGTGACACAAGCCGCAGAGAGAGGGGCAAGCCTCGTGCTGCTTCCCGAGTGCTTCGCATTCCTCGGGGAACGCGAGCAGGACAAATTTGCGATTGCCGAGTACCTGCCACTTGGAGCCCTGCCACAAGCCGCAGGTCCAATCATGCGCAGCATTACCAAGATGGCCACCGACCACAACCTCTGGGTGATTGCTGGGGGAATCCCCGAGTTGCGCCCTGAGGATGCCGATTCCCCGACAAAGACAACCGCCTACAATACCTGCGCAGTAATTAGTCCCGCTGGCGAACTCGTCTCGGCCTACCGCAAGATTCACCTATTCGACGTCGATATCCCCAACGGTGCGACGCTGAAGGAGAGTGTTGCGACCTCGGCAGGAAGCGATGTGTTGGCAGTTGATACGAGCATCGGTCGCGTTGGCCTATCGATTTGCTACGACCTTCGGTTTCCAGAACTTTACCGAAAGCTCACGATGGACATGGGAGCCGAAGTTCTTGTGGTGCCCGCCGCCTTTACTGCGCACACGGGTGCAGCCCATTGGCATACGCTGTTGCGGGCACGTGCCATCGAGAATCAGTGCTGGGTCTTGGCCGCTGGCCAAACCGGGCGCCACAACGCCAAGCGACACTCCTATGGACACTCGCTCATTATCGACCCATGGGGCGTGATACGAGACGAAGTGGCCGAGGGCGATGGAATTGCGATTGCCGAGATCGACTCGGCGTTTACCGACGAGAAGCGCATGCATCTGCCCTGCCTCACCCATAGCGTTCTCCGCAAGAGCTAACTCGCATGTCCGAAACTCCATCGCCAGACGAAGAGCCGATAGCGCCCAATACTGCCGCTTCCGTAGACGAAGAGCCCATTCCCAAGCTGCCGCGCGCAAAGCTCATGGGCAAACTCTCGATGAATGCGGTGGTTCGCATTGGCATGTTTGGCACGTTGTTCTACGCCATCATTGTCATGCGCAAGCCGTGTGCAGAAGGCGCCGGGCGCTTCATCATGAACTTTGATGATGTGGTGGATGCGGGGCCACCGCCCGCTGTCGATCAGCGCTACCCAGGCTTTGAGCTCATCACTGCCGAGGAGGCTCTCAAACGATGGCCAGACAAACCGGCGGTCGATGACGATGCTGGCGACGGAACGCCTGCCGGCGATGCCGCTACCGGTGAAGCGGATACGGCCGAGCCGACTGGCGAGGATCCCTAGGCTGCGAAGTCTTCTGTGAGCGACTTCTGAGAGCGCGGCGCCCTAGCCCGCTTCGCCCGACAGCCACAGATTCTTAATCGAAAGCTCAAGCCGCTTGCGTCCCGCCCACTGGGTGATCGCCGGCATGTACGCCACATCGATGCGGTTGCCAGCGCCCGGGTCCTTCTCACCGAGCCCAAACGCAATCCCCGATAGTTCGCGGCCGTGTTCGTCGCGCAGAGTGAGCTTGAGATGGGACCCGTCTCCGACTCGCCTCGAATCTTTAACTTCGACGTTCCGACTCATCAAGAGAGGCTCGGCATTGCCTTTGCCGAAAGGCGCCAGCGTCTGTAGCTCATTGGCCAGGTGCTCACTCACGTCACCGGCAACGACTTCCGCGTCGCACTCGTACGCGATCACCGTCTTCGGAGCCTGGTCCGTGACGGCCTGCAAAAAGGAATCGCGAAACGCTGCGATGAATTCGGCCTGCATCGTGAGCCCGGCGGCAGCGGCATGCCCTCCAAAGCGCCCCAGGTGTTCGCCGCTCGCATCGAGGGCGTTGTAGAGGTTTACCCCGCCAAAGCTCCGAGCGGATCCGCGAGCTTCTCCCGACAAGGCGTCGATTGCGATGACGACGGCGGGTCGCTGAAAATGGTCGACCAGGCGAGATGCGATGATTCCGACGACGCCGTGGGCCCAGCCCTCACCGGCAACGACAATGGCGGAATGCTCGCGCGGGCTTTGGGATTCAAGCAACTCCATCGCCTCGGCAAAGACTCGGTCTTGCTCGACCCGGCGTTCGTTGTTGATGGTCTCAATCAATCGCGCCGCCGCTTGTGCGGTGTAGCGGTCTGGAGCGCGCAAGACATCCAAGGCGGCCTGTGCATCGCCGAGCCGCCCCGGCGCATTCAAGCGCGGGCCGAGCTTCCAACCGATCGTTCGCTCGGTCACAGGTTCCGAGCGTTTAACCCCTGCCATCTCAAGCAACGCATCAACTCCTGGGCGCGCCCGACGATTGAGATGTCGAAGTCCTTCGGTGGTCATGATGCGATTCTCTTCGGAGAGAGGCACCAAGTCGGCCACCGTCCCCATCGCAACCAAGTCGAGCCAAGTCGTCACATTGGGCTCGGGGCGCGCTGGCCCAAAGTGCCCCATCCCGCGCAGCTCGGTTCTCAGGGCGCCCATCACGTAGAACGCAAGTCCGACGGATGCCATGCCCTGAAAGGGAAACTCGGAGTCGGCGCGAAATGGATTGATGAGCGCGAGCGAGGGATGTGGCTCGTCGGCCGATGGCACCGTGTGGTGGTCAATAATGATGACAGGCACGCCCTGCTCAGCGGCCCGCTCAATGGAGGGAATGTCCGAGGTCCCACAATCGCCGGTGATGATGAGCGTGCAGCCAGCATCCACAAAACTCTGAGATGCCTCTACCGTAAATCCGTAGCCGGCTTTGCGACTGGCGACCTGCGTGACTACCTTCATCCCAAAGGCCTCCATGGCCTCGGTCAAGAGCGTCGCCGTGGTCACGCCATCGACGTCGTAGTCGCCAAAGACGCCGACACGTTCACCCGCTTGGGCAGCCTGCACAAGCCTTGGCAGCGCATCTGCCAGCCCGGCCAGCCCCGTTGGTGGCCGCAGGCCGGAAAGCCTGGGTTCGAGGAACGCTTTCGCGGGTGCGCCCTTTTGAACGCCTCGCGCCAATAGGCATCGAGCCGTCACATCGTGAACACCGAGCTCTGCTGTGAGTTCATCGACAAGAGCGTCGTCGTGGACTCGGATGCTGCAATCGCTGTTCACCAATCCAGACTATAGAACCGCTCTGACAAAAAACGCCGCATATCTTTCGACATGCGGCGCTTCCAAGGCAGTTTCTGTGTCGATCCCGCGATCGGCACGTAGTGGGCGATTGCTACTTATTCTCTCCCGCTGGCCCGCTGAACCACTTGTTGTGGATCGCAAGAGCTACCGGTGAAGCGACAAAGACCGATGAGTACACACCCACAACAACACCAATGTTCATGGCGAAGGCGAAGTTGCGAACCAAGCCGGTTCCCAGAAGGTTCATCATCAGCGTCACAACAAAGAGTGTGATGGACGTAAGAAGAGTTCTAGCCATCGTCTCGTTGAGCGAGATATTGATCACGCGACCAAACTTCTTATCTTTGAGGCGAACCACGTTCTCACGGATTCGGTCGAAGATGACCACCGAGTCATTCACCGAGTAGCCTATAACCGTGAGCAGCGCGGCCACGGTCGTGAGCGACACCTCCTGCCAGGTTATTGCAAAGACGCCAATCACAAGGATGGCATCGTGAAGGAGTGCGACCACAGCGCCTGGTGCGTAGCGAACGTCAAAGCGGAACGCCAGGTAGAGCATGATGAGCGCCATGACGTAGAAGAGTGACTTGATGCCATCGTTGCGAAGCTTCTCGCCAGCACGTGCACCAACGCCGTAGACGTTCTGGATTTTCACAACAACTTCGCCACCGAGAGCCTTCGTAATGAGCTCTTGGTATTGAGCGTCAAGGCCTGCTACGGAGAACTGGAGGTTGTATTCTTCGGTGCCCTCGCTGGGAACCGAGAACGCTTCCACATTTTCTGGCGACCACTCGCGGAGGTTCTTGTTGTGCTTCTGAAAGAAGTCTCGAGCGGCTGTCCAATCAATCGTGCCAGAGGCACGAACGAACATCCGGTCACCTGACCAAGTCGCCTTCAGGATTCCAGGGTCGGCGAAGGTTGCGGTGAAGTCCGCGACAATCTTCTGCCCCTCCTCCTTCTTGACGGCTCCGAACTCAGGAGTTCGAACCAGCATTCCCGAAGCCTCGACAGCTTTGCCATCGGGACCTTCGGTCTGCCAAGCGAAGTTGGAGACCGCGAATCCTGATTTACCAGCGTCGTTGAGGGCGCCGCGAATCATCGCAGCATCAACAGGGTGAGGAGTTCCATCCTGGTTTTCGAACGCAAGGATTAGCTCGGTGCCACCCTTAAAGTCGATGGTCCAGTTCAGGTAGTCGCCACGTGTGGACTTGTTAACAAAGAGCATTGCGATGCAGGCGAACACCGCAATGAGGGACACCAGTGCCCACGTTTTTCTCTTCTCAATGAACTCGAAGTTGCCGTTTGGCTTAACGAGCTCGCGGAACGGTTTGTGCGTTTCTGACATTTTGATTCTCGCGATGTCCTAGAGGGAAATCGTCGGAGCCTTTCGGCCCTTGCCTACGTAGTGTTCGAAGAAGAGACGCGTCACCCAAGTTGCACTAAAGAGCGTGCAAACGATGCCGATCATGAGCATGACGGCAAACCCGCGAATTGGGCCCGAGCCAAACTGGTAGAGAACGTAGCCGGCGATTCCGGTGGTGAGCTGACCGTCGAGGATGGCAGCGAATCCGCGACCAAAGCCGGCATCCACTGCGCCTTTAACAGACTTGCCCGACCGGAGTTCCTCTCGGATTCTCTCGTAGATAATGATGTTGGCATCCACCGCCATGCCGACGGTGAGCACCAGAGCCGCAATACCAGGCAGTGTCAGCGTCGCTCCAAACGTAGCCAAGATGGCCATCATGAAGAGGATGTTGAGCGCGAGGGCGACAATCGAGATGATTCCGCAGGTTCGGTAGTAGCCAATCATGATGAAAATCACGAGGACGGAACCGAGGATGAATGCGAACTTTGCTTTGTTCACCGCATCAGCACCGAGTAGCGGACCAACCTTGGATTCCGAGTCAGCCCGAAGTGGAGCGGGAAGTGAACCTGTGCGAAGAACGTTTACAAGGTCCTGCGCTTCGGTTTGCATCTGCTGAGGGTTGTTGCCACCCATCGAGATGGATGAGCTACCGCCGGCAATTCGCGTTTGAATGGTTGGTGCGCTGTTGATCTTGTCGTCGAGGATGATGGCCATCTTGCGACCAACGCTCTTGCCGGTGAGTTCACCGAAGCGACGTCCACCCCAGCGGTTGAACTCGATGAGAACCTCGGGCTTGTTGCTGGTTGGGTTCCAGTAGACATAGGAGTTTTGGACAGCCGTGCCCGCAAGCTCGACCTGTCGGTACAAGTAGTAGGAGCGCCAGTACGGATCAATCTTTGGATCCTGTGGCTTCACAAGCTCATAGCCAAAGGCGTGATCGTCATCCAGGGTGAGCCCCGGATTTCGAGCGCCCAAGCCCTCCAGGTATCCAAGAAGAACCTGGCGACCTGTAACGTTGCATTCGCGAAACTCAGGGTCGCGATTCTCTTCTACATCGAGACAGCCAATTTCGTCGGCCTCTGCATGGCGAAGTTTTTTGCGGCGATTATTGGCACGCAAGTAGTAGTCGACGTAGACCCGGCCCGACTCATCGTGAGTCCACTGGTCGATGTCGACAGTGATTTCTAGGTCGAGAGCGACTTGGTCAGTCTTGGCAAAGCCATAGACGCGCTTCATAAAGTCGTTGCGAACTTTTCCGTTCACCTCGGCTTCATCGATAATCTTGAACTCAAGTTTTGCGGTGCGCTCGATGAGGTCCTTGACCCGGCCGATTTCCTCTTCATCCAAGCCCGGAAGCTCAACGATGATTTGGTCGCCTTTGGCAATAACCGAAGGCTCTGCAACGCCGCGCTCATTGATGCGCTCGCGAACGGTTTGGATGGCCTGCTCAAGCGCCGATGCTTTGATGCCTTCTGCATAGTCGGACGAGACGCGAAAGCAAACGCTCCTCGCTGTGACATCGTTTGCAGGGCAATCGCGCATTGCGATGATTTCGTCGTAGTCGCGAGCCACACGGCTCTTGATCTGCTCGACGTCCTTCGCATCTTCAAGGATTACACTCACGGCACCAACAGGTGTTGCCGGCGTGCTTACACGACCCTTGATGCCAAGCTCTTCGAGCTGAGCTTCCATGTCTCGCTTGAGCTCGGATGCCTTGTCATCGACTGCCTTATCGAGATCGATACTGTAGACAATGTGCAAGCCACCTTGGAGGTCGAGTCCATAGTTGATGCGAGTATTAAAGAGCCCACTAAACCAGCTTGGTAGCTGGTCGCGAGCGACGAAGGAGGGCACGAGTGTCATGACTGAGAGGCCGATTAGGGCCACTAGCCAGAACGTGCGCCATTTAACTTTGCGTTCCATGAACTAATCCAGAGCGTTCGAAGCGATGCGTTCTTACGTAGGTTTACTTAAGAAGAGTGGTTTGCTTGGGGTGGTTTGCTTGGGGTGGTTTACGTGGGAAGGTCGCGAGCTACGCGGCCTTCTCCTTGTCGTCTTTTGTGTCTTTGACGGAAGCTTTGGGATCGTACTTGCCGTCAACGTGGCTTCGAAGAACGCGGATGCGAACCTTCGCCTGCATCTCAACAACGAGCACTGCGCCATTGTCTTGAATGCCTGTGACCGTGCCGATGAGGCCACCACGAGTAACAATCTGGTCGCCTTTTGCGATTGCGGAGAGCATCGCTTGATGCTCCTTTTGCTTCTTGGCCTGTGGACGAATCAGGATGAAATAAAACACCCCGAACATCAGAAGCATCATGAACATTGGACTTGCTGCACCCATTTGGAATCCTCTTTAATCTACAGAGCTGTGCGTACTGATTTCTGAAACCAGCTAATAACGCGAAAAGACGCGTCGAAATAGCATTGGGGCCCAACAAGGTCAAGGAAGAGGTAACGGCTCTCGCCCCTCTAAGATCGCTTGGCGCATGCCCCGCATGTGCTCGGCGTAGTAGCTCAAGTTGTGGATCGTTGCCAGCCTGCTGAAGAGCAACTCTTTGGCCTTGAGCAGATGTCGCAGGTAAGACCTACTAAATGTGGTGCATGTGTAGCATGGGCAATTCGGGTCCAACGGGCCGGTATCGCGACGGAACTTGGCGTTCTTGAGTTGGAGTTTGCCCTCGGAAGTGAACATCGTTCCGCCCCGAGCATTCCGCGTGGGCATCACACAATCGAACATATCGACCCCGGCGACAACGCCCTGGTAGAGATCGGCGGGGGTTCCAACACCCATCAGATATCGCGGATTGGTGGACGGAAGTTTATGCGCGACGCCTTGGAGAACTCGGTACATTTCCGGTGGTGGCTCCCCAACCGAGAGCCCGCCGATGGCATATCCGTCGAATCCGATGGCCTTGAGCTCCTCGAGATGCCCAAGTCTGCGCTCGACGTCGAGGCCTCCTTGGATGATCCCAAAGAGCGCCTGCCCCGCTGGCCTCTCAACCTCGGCACAGCGCTTTGCCCACGCCGTTGTGCGCCGCATAGCAATGTCGTGGTCTCGAGGGTGCGATTGGGCCGGCGGACATTGGTCGAAGACCATCGCGATGTCGGAGCCAAGCACGCCTTGGATGTGCATCGAGACTTCTGGGGTTAGGCGGTGTTTGCTGCCATCGATGTGCGAGCGAAACGTAACCCCTTCCTCATCGATCTTGTTGTTCTTTGCGAGGCTGAACACTTGGAAGCCGCCCGAGTCTGTGAGGATCGGTCGCTTCCACTGGGCAAACTCGTGCAGCCCACCATGATCTTCAATGACATCCAATCCGGGTCGCAAATAGAGGTGGTAGGTGTTGCCGAGAATGATCTTGGCATCAATCGGATCCGCCACAAGTTCGGTGGGTGCTAAAGATTTTACTGAGCCGACCGTTCCCACTGGCATAAAGACCGGCGTGAGAATATCGCCGCGGGGCGAGTGCAGAATCCCAGCCCTCGCATTGCCAACCTGCGCCTGCAGCTCGAACGAAAAGCCTTCGGTCTTCATAGTCATTTACTCGTCTCCGGAAGCGATGGCGCCAGCGTCGGGCGCGACCAACATGGCATCGCCGTAACTGTAGAAGCGATAGCCTGCCTTAACGGCGTGTGTGTATGCCGCCATCACGCGCTGATAGCCTGCAAATGCGCTTACAAGCATGAGAAGCGTAGATTTGGGCAAATGGAAGTTCGTGAGAAGCGTGTCCACAATCTGAAATCGATAGCCGGGGGAGATGAAGATCGATGTGCGCCCTGCCCCTGTGCGAACCGATTTGCGGCCCGTCGCAGCGCTTTCTAGCGCCCGCACAACCGTCGTGCCCACGGCAACGATGGGCCGGCCGCTGGCAACAAGTTCCGCGCATTCCTGGGAAATGTTGTAGCGCTCTTCGTGAAGGGCAATCTCATCGAGGGATTCGGTTCGCACCGGCGCAAACGTGCCAAGCCCAACATGCAGAGTAATGCTGGTGCGAGTAATGCCTCGGGCGTCCAAGGCGCGCAGCACTTCTTCGCTAAAATGCAGGCCCGCGGTTGGTGCAGCTACGGCGCCCTGTTCGGCGGCGAAGAGCGTCTGGTAGCGAGCGCGGTCCGCGTTGGTATCGCCCTCGGCGCGATCGATATACGGCGGCAAGGGCAGCTCGCCGTGCTGTTCGAGGAGTGAGAATACTTCGCAGGGGAACTCGACGAGGATACTGCCATCCGCAGCTCGGCTGCCGAGCGACTTGCACTGCACATCGGCTCCAAGCACTTCGAGAATGCAGCCGTCGCGGATGGGCTTGGAAGCTTTTGCCAGGCAACGCCAAACCACTCCAGCACTGGCGCCCTGGCCCAGCGAGTGCTCAGCTGACGGCTCTAGCAAGAGAAGCTCGACCGCACCGCCGCTGAGTTTCTGCGTGCGCAGCCGTGCGCGGATTACTTTGGTGTCATTGACGACCAGGACGGCGTCCAGAGGCAGGAGTTCGACAATATCGGCAAAGCCTCGGTCCGCTAGATCGCCGTCGGGGCCAAGACACAAAAGCCGCGAGCCGTCTCGGCGCTCGGCGGGGGTTTGCGCGATGGACTCCGCGGGTAGCTCGAAGTCGTAATCAGAGGTACGGCGCATGGGGCGGCACTATGCCCGTAAGGCCATGCGGGGTAAAGTGCCGGCCATGTCTCGCTCCCTACTTTGGTGCGCCGCCCTCCTGCTTGCCTTGCCAGCCAGTACGGCAACCACAGCCCATGCGCAACGCCCAACCGCTTCGGTTGTCGCAAAGGTTCAAGTCGGTGGCGATGCCCGCCCCGATGAAGTGCGCATCGATGAGGATGGCAGCATCACGGTCTACATAACAGGTGATGAATCGGCGGGCGCTTGGACGCCTCTGGCCGCCAGCGGCAAAGTTGTGGGCGGCAGTATTTTTGTCGACACCAAACTGAGCGCGGGTCGCACAATCATCCTCGCGACCTCAAAACTGGGACGACGAGGTGGGCGGAGCTTCACCGAAGCTGTCGCCTTGGCCTGGAGCCCTGGACGGCTGGAAACTCTTTGGCGCGGCAAACTCGGATCCCAGGGAAGTGATGGTGCTACCAGCCTGAGTATCGAACTCGGCAACTACGGCCTTATCAAGTACTCCAATCGCTCTGGCGTATCGCGATGCGACGGCGCCGCAGCTCATCTGGATGCAGAGCGCTACGACTTTGGCACCGGGCGATTTCGCCCTGCCCGACAAGCCCATCGCATGGACGTTGCCCAAACCCGAACACCGCTGGTGGCCAGTCGCACGCCCCCCGACTTTCTCCAGGACGACGCCACAGCGTTTTGGTTTCGCGCGACCGGAGCCTCATCATCAGGAACGGCAGCTTCAGCAGCCGAACTCGTTGCACCAATCGCCATTGCTGACGGTTCTGACACCACAGCGTGGGTGGAGAACAAAGGCGGCGCCGGAGCGGGCGAGTTTGTCACGCTGCAAAGCAGTGTTGGCGAAGTTCAGGTAAATGCACTCCGACTGCTTCTTGGTCACGGCTCGGCACGAAAAGACTACAATCGCCCCAAGCGCATCGGAATTATTCTTAGTCCAACCGAAATGTATTGGGTCGACGTGCCCAAGGATCCACGGCTAGCGCAATGGGTCACGCTCCCCAAACCAATCACAAGCAGTTGCGTAACACTGGTATTGGACTCGGTGTACCCAAAGCGGCCCCTTGCCCAAACGGCCATCTCTGAGGTGACCGTGTTTAGCGTTGAAGAGCTCGACCCAGCGAAATCTGCGCAGCGACTCGCCAAGCGCATTGCAGATGGAAAGGCCGGCGCCGATACGCAACGACTTCTCTCACGTCTTGGCGCGGGTGCGAGTGGCGCGCTTGTCGCCGCAATTTCCGCATCCGAGCAAGCGCAGCGCCCAACAGCGGCAAGAGAGATCAAGAATTTGCGCTTGGCCCTCGCGAGCATTCCAGCAGCACCGAAGGAGCTTGTCGCAGGCCTTACCGATGACCTTCTCAGACCACGCGACTACTCGGTGTTTTCGGCGGCCCTTGTTTCCATCGACGAACCTGCAATCGCCCCACTCACCTCGGCACTCCTGAGCCAGCGACTGAGCGGTTCGGGAACCGCCCGGGTTGCGCGGGTGCTTTCGCGATTGCCACAACCACTTGCCGGGGAAGCCTTACTAGGCGCCTTGGGCAATGGCAGCAGCGCTGTTCGCACCGGGCTTGTGCGCGCGATTGCAGAGCGCGCAGATGCGTGGCGACAGCTTCCCGCTGCCCTATCTCCCGTGAATACGGCAAAAACAAACGCAGACCTCTTTCGCGCCATGGGACTCGCAAGCGAACGACACGCTGCGGGCTCGAAAGAGCGAACTGCTCTCGGTGAAACCCTTGCCAAGGCAGCCAAGGATAAGAATCTCGCCTACGAAGAACACTACCGTCTGTTGCAGGCCGTGGGACAAGCGGGAGGCGACGCCGCAATCCGCGCACTGCTGGTGAGCACACAGCATCTGGCGTCCAGGGAGGATGCCGAAGGACTAGCGCTGCATCGGCGCGCACTCGCTTCACTGGGGCGAAGCACGGAAGATGTCCCCTCCGGCGGATTGGCAGATGACACGCAAAAGGCCATGCGAAACGGACTGACGCACAGCGATCCTGGCGCTCGCTTGGCGCTTCTTGCTGCTCTCAACGCCAAAACCGCGCCCGAGTCCTCCATCGAAGAACGCCTAAGCGATGACACCTGGCCTGAGGTTCGTCGCGCAGCCGCCGCGACCCTTTCCACTCGATGCGATGAAGCGAGCGGCAACGCGCTCCGCACGGCGGCACTTGAAGACCGCAACACCAAGGTCGCGCGAAGTGCACTTGGCGGCCTGCTGCGGTGCGAGAACCCTCGAAACTTTGAAGTGGCGCTGCAACTTGTCAACGATGCCGACCGTCCTCTTGCACTGCGAATGCAGGCCGCTCGGGTCCTTGGAGACTTGGCGAGTGAGAGCCAGCACGAGGTCGTTGTTGCACGTTTCTCAAAGGCTCGCCGACGGTCACTGGCCGATGCGACAAGCGGCAAGATGGCATCGGCACTCTCGCGATCCTTGGCAGACATTGGCTCCCCGGACGCGATTCGCGCTTTGGAAAGCAGCGCAGCCGACCCGGCGTTTCCTCAGCTTCAAACCGCGGCGATAACGGCCCTTGGGGAACTCTGCCCAACGAGTTCGCAAAGGCTTCTGCAGCGGCTTCGGCAAAGCCACGAGCACAGTGTGTCGACAGCCGCCACGATGGCGGCCAGGCAGTGCAAAGAGCGCTAGCGGCAGAAACCGCCGGCGCCTAGACCAGGCCCAAGCAGGCCAGGCGAAACCGCCGGCGCCTAGCCCATCGTGGCTAGGGCTTCTTTGGCTCCAGCGTGCCCCGAATCGGCACTGAGGGCTCGCTTGTACATATCCTTGGCCTTTGGGCCCTCGTCCTTCGCATGATGGATTTGACCGAGCTTGAAGTAGACATCGGCCTTGGTGATTCCAATCGCCGGATCGATGTTTTGCAGCACCATCGATCGATACACACGTCGAGACTTCTCCCAATCCTGCTTCGCCATGTACAGCTCGCCGAGCCCGACCATCGTTCTCACGTTCGTTGGATCAATGCGGAACGCCTCCTCGTAGGCCGTAATCGACTTCTCGGCATCGCCCTGCGCATGAAAGATACCGGCGATTCGCTGCTTGTAGCGCGCCACATCCTTCATGCTTCGCTTTGCCTTCGCGGCTTCTGCGAGTTGTTCGTACATGGGAGCTGCTTCATCGTGACGCCCGGCGTGGAAGTACAAGTCGGCCAGTGGCCCGAGAATGCGAGGGTTGCCAGGGGTGCCCTGATTCGCCGCTTCCAGAAGCGGAATCACTTGTGCCGGCTGTCCCAGGCGTTCGCCATAGAGCTCGGCCAACTCAACCGTTAAGTCGAGACGCTTGGCTGGATCTTGGCAGATTTCGTAGCGTCGGCGAACCATGTCCGCAACCAAGATCCAATCGTCCTTGTCGCGTGCCGCCTCTTCGATTCGCTCCAGTGCAATGGGGTGGTAGCCATCGAAGTGCAGCGCCTGGCCAAAGTGCTCCTGGGCCTTTGCCTCATCGCCATCTTTGTTTCTGGCGACTTCACCCAGTCGAACGTACAGGTCAGCGGCATCGGTTCCCTGCGGGCCAAGCGCGAGTGCCTTTTCCAAGACTTCGCTGCATCGCTCCCAATCGCTTGCAGACTCGTAAATCTTTGCAAGCCGTGTGAGTGCGGCAACCGAATTGGGATCACGAACGAGAATCTTTTCGAGAATCTCAGCAGCCTCATCGGGATTGTCGAGTTGTCCTTCCCAGACCTCGGCAGCCTGTGCGAGCCAACGTAGCTCGCCAGCATCGTCGCCCTGCACGGCGCAGATTTCCGCTCGCGCCTGATGCAGCTCCACAACATCGTGCCAGCGTTCAAGACCTCGCAAGAGGCGCTCAAGCTGAGTATTGGCGTCTTCATGCGCACTATCGACTTCGAGCACGCTGCGCATAAAGTCGACCGCTTCCTCCGGTGCCTCACGATCGAGTTCCGCAAGCTGCGAGAGTCGCATGTAAACGCCAATCCGGGCTTCATCGCCTTCAACGGCGTCGGCACGGCGCAATAGCACTTCCTGCACAGCCATAAAATCCTCGCGGCGCCGGTGAAGCGACTCGAGAGCATCAAGGGGCGCAAGAGCATTCGGATCCAAGTCCAGAACGGCCTGCCACGCATCCACGCCTTGTTCGAGGTCTCCTAGCTGCTCAGAATATATCTGAGCGACTTCGGTTCTCAGGACGCGATCCGCCTCCGAATCGGTAGCGTGTCGCGACGAGAGCTTAAGGACTTCAATAAGCTCATCCCATGCAGCTTGCCCTCGGAATAGAATTGCGAGTTCGCGCTGGGCTTCAGCATCCGCTTCATCCAAGTCGAGAACTGCCTTCCAGGCCTCGATGCACTCCTCGCGCATCTCAAGCTGAAGTCGCAAGTGCGCCACCTCAACGAGCATCTCGCGTTTCGCGGCCGGCTCGTAAGTGAGTTCAGCCCGATGCCACTGGGTTTGAGCGAGTCGCGCCCAATCTCCTTGCTCCCGACAGATTTGCTGCAGTGAATCGAGGGCATTTGCGTCGTCACCATCAAGTGCAAGCAGAGCCTCGACGTTGACAAGCGCCCCCGCAAAGTCGGCAAGTTTGTCGATCTTGATGCGAGCGCTGCGGGCGCCTAGGCGACCTTGCACATCGGGATTCGTACTAACAGCGCAGATACCATCGAGACGCGCAGCAACTTCGCCGTGCCGCTGCACTTGCTCACCAAGACGCTCCAGCTCGTCAAGCGCCTGTTCGCTCTCTGGCTCTTCTGCAAGCCATCCTCCGACCGCATCCAGGGCGCGAGTTGCGTCCCCAAGCTCCTGCTCGGCTATCTCGGCGATGCGCGCGTAAATCTGCGCGCGTTCAAAGGCGTCGTGCACGCCACCGATCTTTGTGCTGAGCAAGTCTGCCAATCGAGCAGAATCCCCATCTTGCTCATAGAGCGGCTCGAGGATCGCAATGATCGTGCCTCGCTCCTGCTCACTGGTGGCCAGGAGGCGCTCTAGGGCACCGCGAGCAGCACCATGATTTGCATCGCGCTCCAAGACGTCTCGGTACGACGCAACCGCATCGGCCTCTAGCCCAAGCCTCTGCTCTCGCACATCCCCCAGCATGAAGAGCAAGTTTGCCTGCTCGGTTTCATCCATCGTGGCGTCGGCTCGGCGTGCGTAGGTATCCGCCAATTCGGCAAACTTGCTATCTCGCTCGTAAATCCGTGAAAGCGCCAATAGCGTTGGCCCTTCATCGTCGGCTACCGACAGAGCCCGAGAGTACCGTTCAGCGGCCTTACTCAAATCCCCTAGGTTTTCTTCGTAGAAACCACCGAGCTTCGAAGCACAGAGGAATTCGACATTCGAATCCACTGCGTCGACAAGAATGCCTTCATAGAGGTCCACAAGTTGCTGCCAATTGCCCATCGACGTAGCAAGGCGCTCTAGTTGCGCCTGCACGGATTCATCTTCGACTTGAACAACAAGAGCTCGCGACCAAGTTGCAAATGCCTGAGTCGTATCCCCTCTGGACATCTCGTGCAGTTCGGCAAGTTCAGCAAGCAACGCGCCTTCGCGCCCCTCGTCTCCCTTGGCCGCAGCCAGTCTTGTCTCCAGAATCTGCGCCAAGGCATCAAAGTTCGCCTCTGCTCGGTACACGCCATCGAGTACCTCACAGCAGCGCTCAAGGGTGTCCTCATTGGTACTGTGCCGCAGAAGGGCTGCTCTTGCAGCTTCATGGGCGGGGGCGAGTTCCAACACTCCTGCGTAGCGCTCAATGGCTGCTTCCACTTCCAGAAGGCGCGTCTCAACCAATTCGGCTGCAGTGAAGGCGCCCTCCACTTTGCTATCGCCCGAAGCCAAGGTGGTTTGTTGATCGAGGACCTCAAGCAGATCCTGCCACATCGACTCTTTCTCGAAGAGCGTTCGCAGCCCCTCAAGCGCTCGGGTGTCATCCGGGTCCAATTCAAGGACTGCCCGAGTTTGCGCAATTGCCTCGTACACATCGCCTAGCTTGGCTTCCTGAAGACCTGCGAGTTCGAAGTGCAAGAGCCGACGCGCTTGCACATCTTCTGTGGTTTCGATCTTCGTGAGCAGGACTTGAGCAAGCTCGGTCCAGTTTTCCTCGGCCGTAAAGAGCCTCTCAAGTGCGTTGAGCGCATCCGCATCGCCCTCTTCCACATTCAGAATGTTTCGGTAGGCATCAATCGCGGCTAGGCGGTCGGAGCGTTCATTCTCGTGGGTAATCGCGGCTCGACGAAGAAGCGCGACGCGAAGATCGGGCTCCTCTGCGAGTTCCGCTCGTCGTTCAACGATCGGAATCAAGGCGTCCCAATCCATCGTGGCAACGAGCAGCCGGTCCAGCTCAGAAAGAGCGCCCGCGTGGTCATCGGTCACTTCGAGTAGTCTTCGCAGACAGGCAATGGCCTGCGGCAAGTCACTCTTGGTCGTCTCGTAGATGCCGGCCAGTTGCATCAGTACCGTACCGACGAGTTCAAAGTCGTATTGATCTTTGATTCCCGCCTCAAGTACTTCCACCAAAAGGTCGGTCTTCCCTTGCGAGAGTCCAAGGGACACAAAGCGCTCATACAGAGCAGAGTCTCCGGTTTCCTCAAGCCAAGCCTTGCCAAGCGCTTCCAGCGCCAAGCCGAGGTCACCACCGCGTTCCTCGTGAATCTGAGCAATCTCCCGAAGCATCTCGCCTCGCTGAGACTGATCTTCGGCGTACATGAGTTTGGCATCGAGAATGACTACAAGCTTCTGCCACCAGTCTTTCTCACGATAGACAGGCTCAAGAATGTCAGCAATTTGTTCGCGATGCGCATCGTCAATAACGAGACGTTCTAGGGCTGTCAGCGCAAGTTCGCCACCAGGCATGTGCAACGCCTCCTGGTATTGCTCAATGGCGCCATCCATATCCTCAAGGTGCTGCTCGCGAATCTGTGCGAGGCGAAGCCGACTCTCCAAAAGCTGACCTTCGTCTCGAGGGCGATCGATTTGCCCCAGCAGCAGGTCCGCAAGTTCGTACCAGTTCTGTTGCACCTCAAGCAGGCGATCAAGCTGCCCCATCGCGCGCTCGTTGTCTGGGTTTATTTCAAGCAGAGCACGCCAGGCATCGGTCGCCTTGCCATGATCTTCAAGTTGCTCTTCTTGGACAGCTGCGAGTTTCTCGTAGATCTCTTGTCTTCGTACATCATCCAGCGAGGAGTGCACGACCTCTTCGTACAGTCCAACCAGATCGGTCCACGCTTCTGCGCGAATCAGCATCGTCTCCGTCCGAGTGAATACCTGCAGTGCGTCGGGATCCATCTGCAAAACGCGTTTGTACGCGACAAGCGCCTGATCGACCTTTCCGAGACGCTTATTGTAGAGCTCCGCGAGTGTCTCGGTGACCTCTCGCAACTCGGGTGAGTCGCCCGCTTCGTCATCGACATACGATTGGTACACCTCCGCGAGGCCTTCCCAGTTGTGGACAACGCTCACAAGGCGCTCGAGCTGCATGCGAACACTCTTGTCGCTTGGACTCTCGCGAAACACGCGCCCGAGCCAGTGGAACGCGCCATCAAGGTCTTCGAGTTGGTCCTCGTGAAGCCGGGCGATGTACTTGGTTATGCGAAGACGTTCGGCTGGATCATCTGCTGCTTCCAGCTTGATCTCGTAGATTCGAACCAGCTGTGGCCAGTTTTGGTGCGCCACGTGAATCGGTTCGAGAATATCGGCGACCGCACTGCGCGTATCGGCTTCTTCGAGTAGCCGTTCCAGGCAAGCCAGCGCCGCTTGGTGATTGGGATCGCCGCCAATCGCCGCGCCGTAGTTCTCAACCGCCGCATCTGGATCCCGAAGTTGTTCTTCGTAAAGAACACCCAAGCGATATCGCAGGTCGACAGCCTCTTCCACCGTCATCGCGAACCCGAGACGGGATTCAAGCGCTTCTGCCAGGTCGTGCCAGCGCTCGCCTTTTCGGTAGAGGTCCTGCAACATCGAAGCAACGTCGCGAGACCCGGGCATGAGCTCAAGCACCTGCTCCCAATGCATCGCTGCATCACTGGAACGATCGAGGTGGTCCTGGCAGAGACTGCCAGCCTCGGTCAGGGCTGCCGCACGGGCCTCAATATCGTGAGCAGCCATTTCGGCTTTTTGAACCAGCAAATCGTAGAGAGCACTGTGGTCCTCCCGCTCTCGATAGATACCTTCAAGGGCACGCAACGCGCGCACATCGTCTGGTTGACCATCTAAAACCAACTGATAGTACTGGCGTGCCGTGTCCTCGTCCTTGAGGACAGCCCGGCTTAGGTCTGCGATATCGAGGTAGAGTCGTCGCTGCAAATCGCCGTCAAAGACATCGGGCGCGATGTCTCGATACACCGTTACAAGCGTCGGAAGTGCTTCGTTCTCGGCAGCAAGGCGCTGCAAATCAGAGAGCAACTCAGGTAGCTCTGGCTCGGCAAGCGAAGTTCGCACGGCGCGCTTAAGCACCTCGAATGCAGAGGCCGAGTCTTCCAAAGCGATTTCTTGGATCGACGCGATACGACGGAGGTTTGCCATCACAGCGCGCGGGTCGTCGTTGTCTTCGCTGAGACTTTCGAGAAGCGAGATGAGTGCTAAATGGTCGCCACCGGCCTCGTACAATGGGTCCAGAAGTTCCGCAGCCCGGTACCGCAAATCGGGATCCGATACAAAACCGCGCAGCCGCTCGCGAGCCCCCTGATGGTCAACATCGAGACGGAGCACATCTGCGAAGTGCTCAACTGCTTCGCTCGGTCGCGACAAGTCATCGGCCAACACCACACCGGCCTCAAAGAGCAATGCGGCACGATCGCTGCCTTCGCTGGCTTGCACACGGCGCTGCAGCACATCCAGCAAGTCATCGTGGCGCGCTTCGCTCCGGTAGAGCTTCGAGAGCGACGCAAGAACCTCGCTGTGGTCGACATCCAAGTCCAACACTTCGAGGTAACTCGTGATCGCTTCGTTTGGTTCCTCTAGTTTCTCGACGTAGAGGGTCGCCAGTCGGTTCAGGCCTGTGGCTCGCTCGGCTCCAGGGTCCATCAGGTCGATTCGGCGCCGAAGAATCTCCGCAAGTTCCCTGTGGGCCCCGCCGGCTTCGAGCAAGCGCTCAGATGCTGACAATGCGGCCGTATCTTCAGGGTCTTCCCCGAGGACTGCGCCCCAGGCAAGCAGCGCCGCCTCGGCGTCTTCAAGCGCAACCTCCTCAATTTCCGCCACTCGCGTGAGAAGTGCTTTGCGCTCTTCGCTTGATTCAGCCCATTCGGCTGCACCCCGGAGAACCGCTGCTTGCTTTGTAAACTCAGAAGAGTTCGCATAGAGAGTGTCCAGCAACCCGGAGGCGTATCGAATGGTCTCAGGATCAGACGTATCGAGCGCCAGAATTCGTTCTAGGAGGCCAATCGTCTCGGCCGGTTGAACGAGGATATCGTGGCGAATATCCGCACACGTGCGCAGAAGACGTGCCCGCGTGCTGAGGTCGCCTTCGTCCACCGCGTCGACAGCGGTCTCAAGTCCAGTTGCTAGTTCGCTCCAGCCATCGACGACCGGTGCGAGACGCAGAAGCGCCGCGAGGCAGCGCTCGTCACTTGGCTCTTTCGCGAGCGCGGCCATCCAACTCTGCATCGCGGCCTGCGGATTGCCAAGAGCCTCATCTTGAATTTCCGCCATCCGGGCATAGAGCTCTAGCGCTTCAGGGTCACTTCCGGCGCACTGAGCTTGTGCCTCAAGCATTCGACAAAGAGAGGCATTGTCGCCCGCAGATTCATAAATAGGTTCGAGGAGACGAGCAATACGGAGACGCAGGTCCGCATCTTCGAGCAAGCTCTCGCAGACGGCCCGAGCCTCTCCGTCCTCTCCATTGCGCGACAAAATCTCCTCGGCCAAATCGATGGCGCCATGGCTTCGCCCGAGCTTCTCAGCGCGCAGCCGTGCCCTGCGGCAATCGTTCGAAGACAGCGCTGCACCGTCGAGGTAATCAGACCAGTGCCCTAAGAGTTCTTCTAACTCTTCCCAGCGTTCGCTACGCTCGTAAATACCACCGAGCGCCGAGAACGCTCTCGATTGCTCAGGGTCTGACTCGATGATGCCCTTAAACGCAATCTCCGCACTGGCCGCATCGTCGAGAACGCCCTCAGAGAGTTCTGCGAGCTGCCAGTACAGGCGCACGCGCTCGGTGACATCGAAGCTGCGCTCAATTTGCCCTTCGAGAAGCACCTTGAGTTCAGCCCATTTCTCGCTCGTTCGGAAGATACGCGACAAGGCTTGATGTGCCCCGGGATGGCCCTCTTCCAAGCTCTGCACTCGTCGCCATGCTGCTTCCGCAGCCTCGGCGTCATCCAAGATTTCGTCACAGAGGACAGCGAGTTCCAATGCGATGCCGAGCTTTGCGGCTTCATCGCAACCGCGCTCGTCACAGACGTCAAACGCCGCCTCTAACTTTGCCCGCAAGTCTGGCACTCGGTCCAAGAGCTTGCCCAACATGTCGAGGCGCATGCGATTTCCAGCGTCCGCCGGATCGAGCATGAGGAGACGCGCAGACGCGGCATAGGCGCGTTCCGGATCGTTGAGTTCGCCATCATAGAGGCTCGCCAGACGACCTTCGTAGCCCAAGCGCTCCTCGCCCTCAGCAGACTCGACAAGCACTTCAATAGCCTCAGCAATTTTCGCATGCGCAGCAGCTTGCTCGAATGCTGGCAAGAGCAAATGCGCCATCTCAATGCGCACTTCGGGCGATTGCTCTGGCTTCATGAAGAACTGGAGTGCGTCGTACACGTGTTGTGACGGCGCGAGTTCCATGCTGCGCTTAAACGCCTCTCGTGCATCGTCCGGCCTACCAAGAGGACCTTGGTAGAGTTCGCCAAGCCGATAGTGCAGTGCGGCTTCGGAATCCGAGTCTCCAGAAATGCCAACCTCGACTTCGAGAACACCAACAAAACGCTCCCAGTCGCCGAGTCCTTCGAAGAGCCGGCTCAGCGCCCGCAATGCTCTGCGGTTCTCGGGTTCAAGTTCGAGAATCGATTGGTAGCTCGCGATCGCGGCATCAGCGTCTTCAAGGCGCTCTTCCTCGATGTACGCCACCTTAAACAGCAATTCGACCTGCCGTTCCTGGTCCTCTCCCATCGCCACGCGCTTGCGCAGAATCGCCAGAAGCGCTGGCCATTCACTCTGCTGCGTCGCGAGTTCTTCGAGGGCATCCAGCGCCTGACGGTCCTCTGAGCGCAAACTGAGAACTGCCTGAAAGTATTCTCGCGCCTTGTCCGGCTCATGAAGGCGTTGCTCAGCTATCGTGCCGAGTTCGCGAAAGAGTTCGACGCGCTCGTCTTCGCTCGCATCTTCGCCTTCCGTTCGCTCTAAGAGAATCTCGGAAACTTCGTGCCAGGCGTCGGCTTCGGCGCCCAGACGCTTAAGTTCTGCGAGCAGCTCAGGGTCGTTCGGCCGCATCCGATAGGCTCGTCCCGTCCACTGAAACGCCAGCGACTTTGACCCGAGTTGGTCTTCGCAGAGTTTGCGAATGTCGTCGATGAGTGCGAGCGAGTCCTCCTCGGATGCATGCTCCAGCAGGATCTCGTGAATGCTGAGAAGTCGAGCCCACTTGCCAGCTCCGCGATAGAGCGGCACGAGTGCCTGAGCCGCACCGAGGTGCTTTGGCTCGACACTTTGCAGGCGTTCGTAGACCCGTGCGACTTTGTCGGGATTCTCAATATTCTCCTGAGCAATGCGCCCTGCCCGTTCCAGCAGTGCCACGGTCTCAGTGCGGTCTTGGAATTTATCTGAGATCGAGAAGTAGGCCTCAACAAGGTCATCCCACTGTCCCATCCCACCGTAGAGCGCTTCCAAAGCATCGTAGTCGCGAGCCGCAGCATAGAGCTCGCGCAAGACGCGGGCCGCTTTGCCATGGCTTGGCTTCAGCTCAAGAATTTCTTGATAGACCTTTGCAGCTTGCGCTGGCGCCTTGAGCCTATCCGCATACACGGCTCCCATCTTCTCCAAGACAGGCAGTGCGGCTTCGGGGGTAACGGCCAGAGCACGCTTGCGGCTGAGCATCTCAACCAGCGCCGGAAAGCGCTTCTCACGCTCGTAGAGTGCGCAGAGAGCATCGTAGACAGCCGGTGCATCAGGGGCGATGTCATCTGGATCGGTGGTGTAGCCAGGCAATTCGAGAACCTGGTTCCAAATATTGATGGCCAAGCGACTGTCACCAAGCTTTGTTCCCGCCAGCGCCGCCATACTTGCGTAATGCGCTCGGCGGCTTTCCACATCCAAAGAGAGTGCTTCGCGTCCAAGTAGCTCGATGAGAGCGCGCCATTGCCGACGCCGCGTGTAAATCTCTTTCAAGCGCGAAAGAGCCTCCGGGTGGGCACCATCCATCGCTAAGAGTTCTTCTAGCGGCTTGATGGCTTGTGCGTAGTTTCCAAAACGATCGATCCATAGCGCCGCCACTTCGCTCAGAAGTGCCGCGCGAACATCGAGGCCCAGGGTCTCGAGGTGGGCCTTTCGACTCAGAACCGCGATCAGGTCATTCCAGCGTCCAAGCTCTCGGTATTTTTCTGCAAGCGCATCGAGTACATCGAGATTGGAGGGCTCCAGCGTAAGAATGCTGTTGTAGGTGTTGATCACCATTACGTCGAGATTGAGGCGATCGCGATAGATCTCAACAACCTCAAGCAATCCCTGAACCCGCCCATCGACGTCGTCCGCAGGCAGCTTCTCGACTTGATCCTTGATTAGATCAAGAAGCGCATTCCATTTGCCGGTTCGCTCGTAGAGGCGACGAAGAGACTCGGAGGCCTCCATGTTCGACGGATCGCTGCGAAGAATGCTCTTCCAGCTATCAATTGCCTTCTCCGGGTTGTCCATACTGCCCTCGGAAAGCTGCGCAAGCTCAACCATGAGCTCTTGCTTGCGATCCGGGTCAGTGGTGCCAACGCTTTTTAGCGCTTGGCGGTAGAGCTGCATGAGTTTGCCCGCTTGCTCCGTCTGGACGTAGTACTCCTTGTAGAAGTCCAACTGGACACGATGAGCGGGCGCAAGTTTGCGCAGTCGCGCGAAGTACTCCTCCCCGGCTTCCGCATCTCCCAGTCGTTGCCAGTGCAACATGCCAATTTGAATCAGCATGTCGATTTCGGTTTCGGCACTACCAGAACGACGCTTGTTCTTGAGCGCGTTGGCGTACAGCGAAACCGCAGCAGGCCAGTTCTCCTGCTCTTCGTAGGCATTTGCCAAAAAGCCGATTGCTCGAGAGTTCCCGGGCTCATCAGCGATCACATGCTGCATTGCAGTCGTGGCAAGCTCGGCGTCTGCCAAGGGACCCTGGCCAAGCTCTGCCAATCGGATCCAACACGCGATTCGAATGTCGGCCTTGTCGGCGACTTCGATGCAGCTTTGCAGATGCGCTTGCAGTTCATCGAATCGCTCGCTGTCCCCCAAGAGACGCGCAAGTTGAAGAGCAGCCCGGTAGTTTTTGGCATCAACCTTGAGGGCTTTGCGCAGATGGGACTCGACCTCCGGCGCTCCTGGATTGTAGCGAGCAATGGTCTCCGCGGCGGCGCGATACAGCGTTGTTGCGAGCTTTGGCTCGGTCGTCGCCTCTGCCTCTTCGATGTACTTGTCAACGATCTGCTCCCAGTGCACTTGGATCTGTTCCAGGTGCGTGAGCAGCTCTTTTACATCTGCATTATCCGGTTGAAGTTGCAGTGCTTCATTCATGCACTGCAAACTTGTGTCGGCATTGAGCAGGTCTTCAAAGACAACCTGACCTTTACCGACAAGCAGTGCGGCTTGCCTATCGCCGCCCGCGTGCTCAAGCTCCAGGTCGAAAAGCTTTACCGCCGTGTCCGATGCACCCTTGCCGCGCAATTGCTGGCGGGCTTCATCAAACGCGATCGCAGCTTCCGGTGTTCCCAGAACCTGCGGTCCTAGTTTTTGCAGCTCCGCTAGCGCCTGTGAGTCGCTAGGATCGCTATGGAGCATGACAAGGTACTCTCTAAACTCGGCCATTTCCCGTCGAATGTATCGCGCCACGTGCAGCCCATACAACGCCCAGCCATTCGAGTTTTCGACGTGTTCGAATGCGACATGTGCGCAGAGTTCTACATCGCGATCTGAGTGGCGTTTCTACGCCCAGGATCCGTGCGCGCCCAGTGAGACGGCGCTACGGTTGGGCTTGGTAGTTCCCGGTGAGTTCTGTAGACAATGTAGGGCGCACCAACGCCGGCGAATTGGCGAAAGCTGGCCCCTGGTCGTTGCTACGCCCATATCGACGCGAGGTCTCAGCAGCCTGCTTTATGCTGCTTTGCACCGCTGCGCTAACGCTCTCGCTACCCACCCTCTTGGGCAAGACCATCGAAGCGCTCATCGGCCCCGATCCCGCTGGCCAAGTTCCCACTCTTGCTCTGTGGATGATCGGAATCGCCATCGCCGGAGCCTGTACCCGGATCGCATCTCGGGTGTGGCTCTTCAATGCGGCGCGCAAAGCCGAATACGATCTTCGCTCAATCGTATTTCGGCACCTTCTGACCCTTGACTCTAAATTTTATCGCGAGAACTCCACTGGCGATGTGATGTCGCGACTCACCAACGATGTGCAAACCGTGCGTGCGCTTTGGGGGCCGGGGCTGCTCAACATCGTCAACACGAGCTTTCTGGTCTCCGTCGCGTTGGTTCTCATGTTGCGAGTCGACCCAGTGCTTACGGCGTGGGCCCTGTTGCCCTATCCAAGTATGGTTGTTCTCGGCTTGGGCTTTGGTCGGCGCATTTACAAGAGCAGCAGGCAAGTGCAAGCACAACTTGGAACGCTCTCATCGTCGATCCAAGAGGACTTAACCGGCATCGCAATTATCAAGTCGTACAACCTTGAAGAGAACCGCGTCGAGAATTTTGCAACGTCATCAACGCTGCTGCTCAATCACAACATGGCGCTCACCAAGGTGCGCGGGCAGCTTGTCCCAACCCTTGGTGCGGTTGCCGCACTAGGGACGGTGGTGATGCTTTTCATTGGCGGCCGGCGCGTCATCGAGGGACACATCACGCTAGGGCAGCTTATCGAATTCAACGCGTATCTTGCCGCGCTCGTGTGGCCAACCCTTGCGATGGGGTGGATGATTTCGCTCCTGCAACGAGGCCGTGCATCCTGGGAACGCCTCACGGTTCTTCTGACAACCTCTCCCGAAATCGCCGACGGAGATGGCGATGCGATCGACCCCGACAAAGCGCGAGGGGACGTAGAGATTCGAGATTTACACCTGAGTCTTGGGGACACCGAGATTCTCCACGGCATCAGCCTGCGCCTCGAACCAGGCACCACGACTGCGATCGTCGGTAGAACTGGATCGGGCAAGAGTTCGCTCATCTCCACGCTTCCGCGCCTCAATGCCGTCGTTGATGGCAGCGTATTTCTCGATGGCCAGGACATAAACTCTCTGCCGCTCGAGAGCCTGCGGTCGCTTATCGGCTTCGCTCCCCAAGAGGCATTTCTCTTCTCCACGTCCATTGGCGAGAACATTCGCTTTGGCGTCGATCGACGCCCTGTTCCACCAACAACCGAAGAGGGCTACGCGGCCGCCATCGAAGAGGCAGCAAAGTATGCGGGGCTAACCCGCGACCTAGCCGCACTGCCCGATGGTCTTGACACCGTCGTTGGCGAACGTGGCATCACGCTTTCCGGTGGACAGCGTCAGCGAGTTGCTCTTGCGCGTGCGCTTGCCACCCAGCCCAAAGTCCTCGTCCTTGATGACTCCCTCTCCTCCGTTGATGCGGAGACCGAGCGAGAAATTCTGAGTCACCTCGGTGAGCTGATGAAGGATCGAACGTCGATCATTCTCTCGCATCGCCTGGCGGCCGTTCGGCGAGCAGACCAAATTGCGGTTTTGGAAGACGGCAAACTTGTTGAGCTTGGACAACACGCCGAGCTTCTCTCCCAGGGCGGCGTCTACGCCGAGATTTACGATACCCAGCTAAAGGAGGGCGTACTGGATGAGTAGTGCTCCAGCTCCAAAGCCCACCCAGCGCGATGAAGCGGTGCTCGGCAAGGCCTACGATAGCCGGCTCATGCTGCGGCTCTGGCGCTATGTGAAGCCCCATTGGGCCCTTCTGGCTCTGGCGCTGATTCTAATCCCGATAACCGTCGCATTCGAGATTGCTCAACCCTACCTCCTTAGCATTGCTATCGACATCTATATTGCGCACCACATCACCGAGGGTCTGGGCAGCCTTGCACTTCTCTTCGTGAGCTTCGTCCTGCTGCAGGCGATTTGCTCGTATGCGCAACTCTACGCGCTGCAACTCGTCGGCCAGCGTTCCATGCACAGCCTGCGCATGGCGACCTACAGACATATTCTTACAAGAAGATTGGCCTTCTTTGATCGCGTGCCCGTTGGCCGCCTGCTTACTCGAATGACAAATGACATCGAGAGCATCAACGAAATGTTCTCAAGCGGCGTGGTTACGCTCATTGCCGATGTGATTCGGCTCTTTGCGATCGTCGCCATGATGTTCTACTTGAACGTCAAGCTCACACTCATCACGTTTATAACCTTGCCCGCTCTCTTCGTGCTTGTGGGCTACTCGCGCAAGCTCATGCGCACCTCGTATCGGCAAATTCGCGTCAAGCTGGCGGCGATGAATAGCCATGTGCAAGAGCACCTTAGCGGCATCAAAGTCGTCCAACTCTTTTGCCGCGAACGCGCCACAGCCTCTACCTACGAGAGAATCAACACCGAGTACCGCGAGGCGTACACCGGCTCCATTCGCGCCGATGCCTCGATGTACGCAATCGTCGAAGCCATTGGAATTTGCTCTGCTGCTGCCATTGCATGGCATTCGGGGAGCACAATAGGCGAAGGCATCATTACCGTTGGGCTCGTCGTTGCCTTCATGGAGTACGTCAACAAGTTCTTCATTCCCATCAAAGACTTCAGTGCCAAATATGCGGTGATGCAATCCGCCATGGCTGCTGCTGAACGCATCGTGGGCCTTCTTGATACCGAGGAAACGGATGCACCACTCGACGCTGAGACCGACGCCAGCGTTGTCGAGGGAGCTCCAGCCATTGCCTTCTCCGATGTAACGTTTAGCTACCGGATTGGCGAGCAAGTGCTCAAAGGCCTATCGCTCGAAGTCGAACCTGGCCAAAAGGTCGCTGTGGTTGGGTCCACAGGATCGGGCAAGTCCACCCTCATCAAGCTTCTGGCGCGTCTCTACGAAACCGATGGCGGCACGATTGCCCTCGGTGGGCGCGACCTCCGAACCATCCCAGCCGACGAAGTGCGTCGGAGAATCACCGTGGTCAACCAAGATGTCTTCCTCTTCGGTGGCACGATTCGCGACAATGTACGACTTGGACACTCCAGTGCATCCGATGCCGATGTCGATCAGGCACTGGCCCAAATTGGTGCAGATGAAGTGGTGCGCGCGCTCGCCGATGGAGCCGATGGAGCGTCCGCACACGTCGCCGATCGCGGTGAGAACCTCTCAGCGGGCGAGAGACAGCTCATTTCGTTCGCTCGCGCGCTTGTGCGTGATCCTGAAATTCTGATTCTCGACGAAGCTACCGCCCACGTAGATCCCAAAACCGAATCACTTATCGAAGCGGGCCTCGACACCCTCATGGAGGGGCGAACCACCCTGGTTATCGCACATAGGCTCTCAACGATTCGCAACGCCGATAAGATCATCGTGCTTGCCCACGGGGTCGTCGAAGAAGAGGGCACCTACGAAGAACTCTTGGCTCTAGGCGGTGTGTTCGCTAAATTGGAGCAAAGCTTCTCTCGAGAACACTAGATGCCCGTGCGCTCTCACTTCAACGTCGCAATTGTCCAGGCGCCTGACTCTGTCAAATCGCAGATTGCGACGCAGCTCGGGCCGCTACTCGTGGAAGGCACCGACCACCCGGCCGAATCGACGCTGTTCTTGCTTTGGCTTGAAGCCGACGCCCGGCTCCCCGAACTAGAGCCCGGCAAAGCGCGTCTCGCGGTGACTACGAGCGCTCACTTCGGCGACGTCACCGATGCCATGGTGGATGGACACATCCATGGTTGGATTTCGCCCGAAGCACTTCTCCCTGGCCTAATGAGGGCCTGCGTCTCGGCATGGCAACGATTCCTCAAGCAACGAGACGCTGCGGTCAGCGCAGCCCCCGATCGCAAACTGCTGTCGCTGATGGTCAATTCCATGGCCGACGGCCTCATAATGACAGAGCGAGACCAGGATGAGGTACTCATCAACCCTGCTGCCAGGCTGCTCTTAGAAATCGCTCCTACGCGTCAAGTCACTCGTAGCTTCCTGCAGGAGCGCCTCGGGTTTTACCCATTTGACCTAGTTGCAGCCAACCCCGATTCCACCGAGCTGTTGCGTGAAGAGCTGAGCATTGGCGATAAGCGCCTGCATTCGATGGTCTCCCCAGTACGCGAGCCCGGAGGCGACCTTCTGGGAGTCGTCATTGTACTTAGGGATTTCACCGAGTCGCACAATCTGGCACATCGCCAAGAAGAGTTTGTCGCGATTGTATCCCACGAGCTGCGATCGCCGCTCACGTCGATCGGGGGCGCTCTAGACATCGCGCTTAGTGACTACGCGGGCAGGCTCAACGACAAACAGCGCCAATACCTGAGCCTCGCCCGTGAGTCGTGCAGCGCCCTGAACCATATTGTCGATGACTTGCTCGATGTTGCACGTTCCGATAGCGGCGGCATGGCAATTCACTTCGGCCCAGTGGACCTTAGCCAGCTAACTGACCAGGCGATGAGCCAATACCGAGGTTCTGCCCAGGCAAAGCAAATCGAGCTAACGCTTATTGCCAGCGACGAGGACATGCGAATCTCTGGCGACCCGTACCGCCTCACGCAAGTCCTTAACAACCTGCTCTCCAACGCCATCAAGTTTACGCCCCGCGGTGGAAAAGTAGAAATCGAAGCCTTTGGCCCCTCGGTGAGTTCCTCGCATGTTGGAGTATCGGTCTACAACAATGGCGATGCGATCGCAGACGAAGCCAAGGAACGCATTTTCGAGAAGTTCGAGCAGATTAAGAATTCTTCTACTCGACGAGTTGGCGGCAGCGGCCTGGGCCTAGCCATCTCGCGGTCCATCATCGAGGCGCATGGCGGACGCATTTGGGCAGAACCACGCGAGCATGGCGCGAAGTTCGTTTTCACCCTGCCCTCCACTTCGGCCGAGCACCCAACGCCACCACCCACAACCGGCGAATTCGACAGCGCCCTTGAAGCGGCGCCTCGCAGTGGCAAAAACGTTTTACTCGTCGACGCGGATCGGCACTCTAGCCTCATCCTAAAGGGCATACTCATGTCGGCTGGCCACAACGTGGAAGTGGCATCAGACCCAGATTCGGCGCTGGCCTTGGCTCGCAAGCGCCCACCAGTTTTGATCGTTGTGCACGCATCGCCCAGGCACTGGGACCCGCACGCCCTGCTTGAAATCATCAAGCACGATGCCGAAACTCGGAAGTGTTCTGTGCTGGTGCTTACCCAAGGGGACGTCGCACCGCTGCAACTCGCCTGTCCCAACGTGCTTTCTCTACCCGTCGATCCGCCCTCGTTCCACAAAGAGTGCGATCGTTTGATTCAGGAAGCGCTAGCGGAGGCTGGCAACCGTGTCCTGGTGGTCGACGACGACCCGGCGATTCGCACCATCTGTGCCGAGGTTTTGCGCCACGCCGGCATGAGCGTTCGCATTGCGCAAGATGGAAAGAGTGCGATCGAAGAAGCCAGGAAGTTTCGTCCAAACCTCATCCTGCTCGACGTGATGATGCCAGACATGGACGGGTTTCAAACGGCCGAACTGCTAAAGGCAGACACGAGCACGGCGATGACGCCCATTATCTTTCTCTCGGCCCTGGGAGAGACCAGCGACAAAGTGAAGGCCTTTAATGTCGGCGCCGAGGACTATGTCCAAAAGCCATTTGTTGCGGCCGAACTCATTGCTCGTGTTCGCAAAGCTCTCGATCGAAGTGACCGCGAGCTTGGCGCCTCGCCAACGACACAACTTCCGGGTGGCGGCGCTATCGAAGCGGAGTTTACGGCGCGCCTCAGCAATCCCGATGCTGTCTTCTGCTACCTCGATCTCGATAATCTAAAGGCCTACAACGACTATTATAGCTATGCCAAAGCCGACAGTATCATTCGGCAAACCGGCGACCTGATTCGCGATGTGCTTGCGCAGACTGGCAACGCCGAGGACTTTATCGGTCACATCGCCGGCGACGACTTTGTCTTTGCCACAACCCTGGAGCGTGTTGATGGCGTTTGCATCGCGATGTGCAGCGCCTTTGATCGACTGGTGCCGCTCTATTACGATCCCACGGATCGAGATGCGGGCTTCATCGAAACCCGGGACCGCTACGACGAGCTACGACGCTTTCCGCTGATGAGTGTCTCTCTGGCCGCAATCACCAACGCATCGCAACGGCGGCTCAATTACTCCGAACTCGCAAAAGCGAGCGCTACGGGTAAGAAGCTCGCCAAGGGCGTGCAAGGCTCTTGCTACGTTCGTGACGAGGAGCTGATTTGGCAGGCCTACAAACCCTAGGCCCACCTCGAATCGGTACTGGGCTAGAAGCCGAGCTCAACACCAAGCGCGCGAGCCGTCGTGACAAGTGGGCCATCGGGTTGAACACGTTTTAGCTTCGACACAGCTTGCTCCATCGCCACGTCCACAACTTGGCCTCGCTGGTAGGCAGCCACACGCCCGTACTTGCCGGCGGCCAAGAGGTCGACAGCGGCAACGCCAAAGCGCGTCGCGAGCAGCCGATCAAACGCGGAAGGCGTGCCTCCGCGCTGCACATGCCCAAGAACCGTCGTGCGTACATCAAACGGTGTTTGCTCCTGAATCAACCGAGCAAGGTGGTCGCCTGCCCCGCCAAGACGCGCCTGTTGCGTCGCATCGGCCTCCTTCTTGGTGGCAAAGTCGCCACCGCGAGGCTTCGCTCCTTCGGCAACAACAATGATCGAAAACGATGACTGGGTCTTATGTCGGCGGCGCAGCGTCGTAATCACCTTATCGACATCGTAGTCGATCTCGGGAATCAAGATTGCCTCGGCTCCAGACGAGAGGCCTGCGTTCATCGCAATCCAACCTGCGTAGCGTCCCATCACTTCGCAAATGATGATGCGGTCGTGACTCTCGGCGGTGCTGTGCAGCCTATCGATCGCGTCTACCGCGATGTTGACGGCGGTTTGGTAACCAATGGTGTACTCGGTCGCCTCCAGATCGTTGTCGATCGTTTTTGGGATGCCGACAACCTCAACCCCCATCGCCATCATGCGATGGGCAATGCCCTGAGTACCATCACCACCGATCACGATGAGCCCCTCGAGACCGAGGTCCCGATAGTTCTCGACACAGCGTTCTGAGACATCGGAAACGGTCTCCACACCGTCGGCGCCCATGACTGGGTAGGCAAAGGGATTCGCGCGATTTGATGAACCCAAAATCGTGCCTCCGCGATCGAGCAGGCCCCGAACCGCCTGGATCGGCAGCGGCATGGTTTCACACTCGTAAAGCCCTTTGAATGCGTCACAGATGCCCACGACCTCAAAGCCGTGAGTCGTCGTCGCGTGTTTCACGACTGCGCGGATTGCGGCATTCAGGCCAGGGCAATCGCCGCCCCCGGTCAAGATTCCAATGCGTCTTCTCATGGCCAGACAGTAGGTGATCGCCGGGCATGGCAACAAGGCGAGATGGAGGAAACGGGAGGCACCTTTTCCCTTTGACTCCCCAGCGCTTGGCGGAGTAACAGTAGCCCCATGCCAAGCCTAGACGGTCTCAAAGTTGTTCAATCCAAGATTCACGGTTACGGAATCGTGGCTCTTCGCCCCTTCAAGACGGGCGACGTGCTCGTCTTCGGTGACGGCGTGCTCTACCACGAAGACCAAGAATTCGATGACACCTACTGCTTGGTCTACTCGGATGATGAAGACGAAAAAGAGGATCCGGATCGCTACTTTGATCTCATTGATCAAACGCGTTGGATCAATCACGCATGCAGCCCGAACTGCGAAGTCTCCACTGACCTAAACCCAAAGAGCGGCCAACCGCACGCGTGGTGGACCGCACTTCGCGACATTGCAGTAGGCGAAGAGCTCACCTACGACTACGCATTCTCCGGTCACCTTGCCGAACCTTGCAACTGCAACAACAGCGCGTGCATTGGTCTCATCGTCGATCCGGATGAACTCGATGACGTACCCAAGAAACTGCAAGCACTCATCAAGCGCGACCGCATCGACGCGCGACGCGACCAGGTCGCGCTCGCCGATTTGAGCTAGCAGCGAGCGCTTAACGGATAGCTGGAACGAGTGGCAATCGCCGCTGTGGGGTTCCGGTCAGCGCAAAGAGCGCACCAGCCACAGCCCCAGCAATGGGCGGCGTGGCTGGCTCCCCTACCCCGCCGTGCGGTTCCGAGGAATCGACAATGGTGGTGTTGACCTGCGGCATCTCGTTCATGCGGAGCACTTGGTAGCGATCAAAGTTGCCTTCAACAACGCCCCCGTTTTCGAACTGAATGTTGCCATACAGCGCAGCGCTCAAGCCGTAGACAATTCCGCTCTCCATCTGCGCTTCAATCGTCAGCGGATTGATGGTCTGCCCGCAATCGATAACGCAGGTAACCTTGTGCACTCGGGGTTTGCCCTTCTCAATCGAAACCTCTGCGACTTGCGCACAGTACGATCCGAAAGATTCACACGCGGAGATTCCGTGTGCGTGACCTTCGGGAAGCGCCTTCCCCCACGATGCCTTCTCGGCCGCCATCTCCATGACAGCGCGCAATCGCGGATTGTCTTCGACGGTGTTGTCCTTGCCAAGGCGCGCAATTTGGGTGTCCAACCGAAACTCCAGTGGGTCACGGCCGGCGGCCTTAGCGGCTTCGTTCATGAAGCCATCCACAACAAATCCGTTTTGCGAGTGCCCCACCGAGCGCCAAAACCAAGTGGATATCGGCATCTCGACATCACTCCACGTGAGGCGCATGTCGGGCACAGCATACTTAATGCAGCCCTCGACCGAGCTGCCATCGATGCCACCGCGCAGTGGGCCAAACTGACTAAGAATGGACGGTGATGCAATTCGGTGCTCCCAAGCCAAGAGCTTGCCCTTTGCCGGATCCACCGCAGCGCGAAACGTATTGAGAGCCGCTGGCCGATAATGGTAGCCGCGAATGTCCTGCTCACGATCCCAAATGATCTTTACGGTCCGCCCCGAAGCCTTTGCCGCTTCGACCGCCTCCTCTACAAAATCGGCCTTAGAGCGGCGGCCAAAACCACCTCCGAGCAGCTGCCCGTTCACAAAGACCTTCTCAACATCTAGACCGGTAATCTTCGCAGCCGCTTGTCCCGCAGCCGTTCCACTCTGCGTCCCTGTCCATATGTCGCAGCGGTCCTTCGAAATCTCTACGGTGCAGTTCTCAGGCTCCATCGGCGCGTGGGCGAGATAGGGAACAAAGTACTCGGCTTCAACCACCGTCGCACTCTTGGCCAGAAGCGCGGTCGCTCGGCCAGTGGCAAACGCCTCTTTGCCCTTTGGTAGCGCCTTCTTCATCGCGTCTTCGATGCTGGCTTGCGAGACATTTCGATTGGGCTCCTCCCACGTTACTTGCAAGGCATCACGGCCTTTCATCGCCGCCCAAGTATGATCGGCAAGCACAACGACTCCAGAAGAAGTCTGAACAACATCGCGAACGCCCTCGACTTCTCGCGCCTTTGAATCATCGAAGCTCTTTACTGTGCCTCCAACGCTTGGCGAGTGAACACTTTTGCCGATCAGCATTCCGGGCCGTCGAATATCCATTCCATAGGTGGCCGTCCCGGTCACCTTGGCGAACGAGTCCAATCGCAGCGTTGGCGCTCCAAGCACCAAGTCCTTGCGAAGCGGTGCATCTGTCGTCAGCGGCAGAGCGGATGCCTTTGTCGCAACTTCGCCAAACCGCAGACTCTTGCCACCTAACTTCCAGTGCACCACAGAATCAGCCGTATCGCATTCGCCCTCGGGTGCTCCCATAGCCTCGGCCGCAGCCGAAATCAGTAGCGTTCGCGCCGCTGCACCGACGGCGCGAAAGCGGTCAAAGCCGGTGCGAACGGTTGTAGAGCCACCGGTGCTTTGCCTACCAAAAGCTTGGCTATCGAGGGGAGCGGTTGTCGCCACCGCATTCTTCCAAGCGCCACCGAGTTCCCCTGAAATCACCATGGGAATGGCTGTGTGCACGCCCTGGCCCATTTCTGCTTCCGGAACGTAGTACGTGATGACATCATTCTCGGCGATGTGAAGCCAGGCCGATAGCATGCCACCGCCTGTGCCCGCGATGGGCGGAGCTGTGGTTTCGGACGGCGACGCAGACGATGTCGAGTCATACAAATTCTTAGTCTCATCGTCGCCCGTGTTCTCAACAGGCGCCTTTTTGCTTTTGCAGCTGGGCAAAGCCATGACAAGCAGCCCTCCCTGCCCCGAGAGTCGCAAGAACGAACGTCGAGTAATCACGGAGTTTCTCCCTTCGCCATGTACTTGGCCGCCTTATGAACGGACTTGCGAATTCGATTGTAGGTGCCGCACCGGCAAATGTTGCCGCGCATTGCATCGTCAATATCCTCGTCGCTAGGTGTCGGGTTCCGCTTGAGCAGCGCATACGTCGTCAAGATTTGCCCAGGCTGGCAGTAGCCACACTGAGGCACGTCCTCTGAGATCCACGTTTCCTGGATGGCGTGCACAACTGCGTCCGTACCCTGCTCTGGCTCGCGCAGCTTGCTGAGCCCCTCGATGGTCATCACCTTGGCTTTGCCAACATCAGAAATCGACAGTTTGCACGAGACGGTCTCGACCCCATCGAGCAAGACCGTGCATGCACGACACTGAGACACCCCACAGCCAAACTTGGGGCCCGTGAGTCCTACGATGTCTCGAAGCACCCAGAGAAGAGGCATGTCCTCGGGGGCACTCACCGTCATGGCCTCGCCGTTGATATTGAGAGAGTAGTTCGCCATTGGCCTATGCTACCTGTTCCCCGCCCGGCGTGGGACGCAGTGAGGGCCCGTTGCTAGGGTCGAACGCCGTGGCGCCTATGGGCGAGCAACGGTCAGCGCCAACGCAAGTTCGTCTGCGGCGAACGGCTTTGCGAGGACATCCACGTCATCACTCTCGACCAAGGCCTCGATACGCGGATCTTCGATATTCCCCGAGACCATGATGATGGGTAAGTCCGCATCAATGCTGCGCATCATCCTGCATGCCTCATCTCCGCTGCGTCGTGGCATCTGCAAATCGAGCATGGCGAGGCAAATCGGCACCTCAGAGCTTTCCAGCAATTCGACCGCCTCGACGCCGTCGTGCGCCTCAATGACTTCGTAGCCAAGACGCCTGAGAAGCCGGCTTGTGTGACGTCGGACCAGCGCCTGATCCTCTGCCAAGAGGATGTGGCGTCCATTGCCACGGGGAGCGATTGCCCGAGTCTTTGAGTCGGGCGCGGCGGAAGTATTGGCGCTTGGGGAAATCGCGCCTTGGCACGGCAAGTACACCGACACCGTCGTGCCTTCACCGAGCTTGCTTTGAATATCGATTGTGCCGCCGTAGTTTTTGACGATGCCATAGGTTGTCGACATGCCGAGACCAGTGCCGTGCCCTTCGCCCTTCGTCGAATAGAATGGTTCGAAGACCCGCTGGCGCACCTCGTGGCTCATTCCCACACCGGTGTCTTTTACTCGCAGACAAACGAAGCGGCCAATTCGATCGCTATCCGGTGGCAGCTCATCACAAACCTCTACGGTGAGTGTTCCGCCATGCGGCATTGCATCGCGCGCGTTGATGCAAAGATTCATCAAGACTTGAACAAGCTGTCCACGCTCTGCAACGACGAGAGAGGTGCTCGTGTGATCGGACCGAACGCGAATGCGTTGATCAAAGGTTCGTTGAATCAGTCGGGTAACCTCTTCGGCTACGTCGGAGGCCTTCACCAAATCGTTTGCTTGTTTGCCCTGCCTAGCAAAGCTCAAGAGTTGGCGAGCGAGATCCGCGCCGCGCTCTGAGGCAGTCATGATGTCGGCAGTCGTCTCTTCTAGGTTTGTCGAATCCCCATCTTCAAAGTCATCAACCAAACAGCTGGTGGCTCCAACGATCGCCATCAACACGTTGTTAAAGTCGTGCGCAATGCCCGATGCAAGGCGTCCTAGCGACTCAAGTTTTTGCGCTTCGAGTGCCCGCTGATAATCGGAGTCGTACGGCCGAAAGAGAATGACCTCGCCACGGCCAAGATCGATCCGGTCGCCAAAGCGGAGTAGTGCAGAGTCCCGCTTAACACCATTGATGAGAATGCCGTTGACACTCTTGTTGTCGTGCACGACCCAGCCCTCGTCTTCTTGGAGGATACGAGCGTGAACGCGAGAGATATGGCTGCAAGGAATGTGGAGAGAACAATCACTGCCTCGCCCTACAGTAATCTCCTCTTGGTCTAGGATTCGGGTACTGGTGTTGGAGACTCTTTCGGAGACATGAACAATACAGGCGCGAGGCTCTTGATGCTCCGTTGTGCCCCCTTCACGAACCATGACCGAGGTCATGGTGTCCGCTTCGTTCCAACTTTGGCCCATCTTCTAATTCTAGGCTGTATGCCATCTCGCTACAAGCCCAAGAGTTTTACTGAGATCCAATCCGCCGCAGCTTGCGCACAAATGCAAAACGACCACTCCAGGAATTACTGAAGTGGTCGATTACGACTCTTCACTCGCCACACATTCAGGCGAGTGTTCTAACGCAGCAAGACTAGCCGATACGCCGGCGTCGAAAGAAGCCAAGTACGAGCAGTAGGCCAAGGCCGGCTAGAAGCGAGTTGCGCTCGCCATCGTGCAAGTGCGGTGCGGAAGCGGCGTGACAGAAGCCTCCTCCGCCGGTTCGAAGCTCAACACGGCAAACGTCAGTGTTTCCATCCGCAAGCGATGGCAAACAGAAGAAGCCATTTTCGGTGTCGCACGTGTCGGCAGCCGCATCACACTCAAACGCACAGAATGAGTTTTCGCAAAACCCTGAGCGACAGTCGACAGGCGACGTACATGCAGCACCTTGGGAACCAGGTGAGATTCCCTCGTACACACAGCGCGCGTCGTCGTTGCAAGTCATGCCGGATGGACAGCTGCCCGGATCGGTTTGGTCGCAAGGTTTGTCGCAGTATGTGAACTCAGGGTCATCTGTTGCGGCAACACAAGAGCCCGATTCTTCGCAATCGCCATCGCCTACACAAGCGGCACCACCAAATGATCCAAGTGGGCAATCCCAGTCGCGGGTTGCGCAGGCCTCTTCGCATACGCCGTTGTATTCACAGTCGTCGCAGCCATCATTTTCGCAGCCACCAGAATAGTACTTAATAAACGGAAGAAGAAAATCGGCGGCGATGACATCGACACGCTGGCGATTCACGTTCTCGTTACACTCTTGCTGCGTGATGGTGACCGTAACGAGCTCTGGCCCGTTGCCGAAATCCATAAAGCCCGGTCCGCCACCATCGGCGTAGCAGGTTGTCGCCTTCTCGGTTCCCGCCGTTAGGCGTGTGGGGCTGATGCTGACAATTGGTGTGGTCACAACGTTACGTGCTGTGAACTCTTCGAGAGTACCTGCGGCTCCGTCTTCTTTACCAAAGCCGACAAACTCGATCGGCATTCCAATTAGATCCTCGCCGAGTGCTTCGGCGTGAATCGTGACAGGAGTAATGGCAGGCGATGGAGCCTCAGAGAGATACAGAAGCGCGAAGTCGTTTTGCCCGCGAAAGTCTGGATTGTAATAGCGGTGCATCGTCAGACCTTGGACGGTCATCGGAGCTTCGTTGCGAGTGTTGTCTAGAAAGTAGGGTGTTGCAGCACTGATACTGGAGCCGAACTGCACCTGCACCGACCCTGCGTCGAGGTATTCGTCAGTGAACTCGGAGTCGAGCTGGGCCTCGAGGTTTGCATTGAGACAACCCGCGGCCGTCATGACGGTTCGCTCTTCGATCAAAACACCGGAGCAGTACCGGAACTCGGTTCGAGCTGTGCCGTTTACGCTCGGGGGCAATAGGACGGTGATTCCCGCGACCGCATCATAGTGGGGCTCGCCCTGGGCGGGACCTCCACCTATGCTCGCTTGGGAAGCGCTACCGAGGTCGCCTTCTTCAAATTCACCAGAGTCGAGTTGGCAAGCGGCCAAGCTCGCCACCAGGCTTAGGAACATCGGTGCCGATAAAAGCTGATTTCGTCGCATCGCAGGCATTCTCCACATACTCGTCCTCGGGGTCAACACACCCAAGGTATAGGAACTGCCTGGCTTCGCATCAAACCTCTGCTGCTAACAGCAGCTATTCCCTAGCCGCCCGCAGCAATCAGTCCGCGATCGCAGAGCTGCTCGGCAATTAGGACGCAGCCTTTTGCGGCTCCCATCTTCGTATTGTGGGACACCAGCATGAATTTCCAGCCATTTTCGACATTTGGGTCCTCTCGAAGTCGGCCAACGACCGTGGTCATTCCGTCACCTGCATCACGATCGAGCCGCACTTGGGGGCGGAAGGGATCGGAACTGAGATGGATGAGCTTCTCTGGCGCTGAAGGATATCCCGCTGCCAGAATTTCAGCCCCTTGCTCGGCCCAGACTGCCGCAATCTCATCCGCGGTCACGGATTTGGAGAATTTGAGATGCACAGCCTCAGTATGCCCCTCCAAGACTGCGACTCGGGTGCAGGTCGCGGAGATGCCAAAGCGTGCCGGCACAACTTTGTCGCCCTCGAGGGTGCCCAAGACTTTGAGGGTCTCGGCCGCGACCTTCTCCTCTTCTTTGGGGATGTGGGGAATGATGTTGTCGACGACGTCGAGTGCAACGACGCCAGGTGAGCGACCCGCGCCGCTCACGGCCTGCATCGAAACCATGTGGACGGCCTCGATCCCAAACGCCTTGTGAAGTGGCGCCAAGGTAATTGCCAAGCCCACCGTCGTGCAGTTTGGGTTGGGAGCGACAAAGCCCTTCCAACCTCGGGTCTCCGCTTGTCGGCTGAGGAGTGCGATGTGGTCGGGGTTAATGCCCGGCAACAGCAGTGGCACATCGTCTTCGTAGCGGAAGGCTGATGCCGTCGAAATCACCGGCGTTGTTTGCGCATACTTGGCCTCCAAGATTCGCGCGGGCCCGGCATCCACGGCGGTAAACACAAGGTCGACTGCGGTGGCATCCAGTGTCTCTGCATCCTCAACGATCATCGAGGCGAACGCCGCAGGAAGCTCACCGCCGCCGTACCAGGATAGTTGGCCCGATTCGGAGCGAATCGCATCCGCGTAGGTTTTCCCAGCGGAGCGGGCCGAGGCTGCGAGTTTCACGACCTGAAACCAGGGGTGACTTCTGAGGGCCCCCAGAAACTCTTGGCCTGCAACTCCGGTTGCGCCGACGACTGCGACGCGAACTGTTTTCCCTTGAGGTAACGACATTAGGACTGAGAATGAAGCACGATTGCGCACGGCGGTCAAGACGCCCCATCGGCACTAAGACTTCTTCTTATCCTATCGCAGGGCCGCAAATGCCACGATGAGCCCACTGGCAACCAGATTCAGGACCATCAGGCCGTCGAGAACGACGCCATACGCCTGCATTTGAGCCCTTAGAGGCGCGCGCCCGCGTTTCCGCTCAAGTGGCAAGCCCGCGTCCTCACACACTTTGGGAACCGAATCGAAGCGGTCCCAGTCGTGCCGAGACAGGTACCAGGGGGCGCGGGAGCTGCGAACGACAGCAAGGCCGCTCTCGTACAAATGAAGAACCTTGATTTTCGCAGGGCCAATCCGAAATCCGAGTTCGCCCCAGCCCCACTGAATGCCACCGGAGTCGATTCGCACAATGGCACTTCTGACGGCGACACCAACGCCCGCAATGCTGACACAAACCATGGGCAGGACGATGAACGTCGAACTGAGGTTGCCGCGAATGAGTGAGTACGTGATTGCCGCGTCGATGAGCGACATGAGGAGGACCGCCCTCGCAAGCCGCTTGGGACCGCGCCGGGATCGAAATTCTCCTAGCGCGGGGCCGGCAAAATCTCGTCCGGGAGGCGCATCCACCACGCTCACGAGAGGTCCGCCAAGACCCGCAAGAGGTCGTCGCGCAGGGCTTCCCCCTGCTCTGCCGAGAGCTTCTTGCCATCCACCTGTGCGTAGAACGCATCCGCGACTCGGTCGCCTTCGGTGCTAACCATCGCTCGGTGGATATCCAGACCGTTGCGGCTGAGCACTGCGGTAATCGAGTGCAGGAGGCCAATCGCGTCGCCGGTATGCACTTCGATAACGGAGTAGTCGCTCGATTCGGCGTCGAAGATCTTCACATCCGAGTCATCGCGACCCGTGATCTTCGGCTTTGTAAGGTAGCCCTCGTTGCGACCAGCGAGCAGTGTCGCAACGAGCTCGGATCGAGACGAACTCGCCATCACCTCGCGGATATCGCGCTCAACTCGGGCCCAGCGTTTGTCGTCGCTTGCGATCGGCTGGTCATGCTCATCGCGAAGCATGAAGACCTGCATGGCCACAGGGCCCGAATCCGATTCCATGGAGGCAATGGAGGCGCCATCGATGACAATGCGATGTGCCGCCAAGACACCCGCTACATGCGAGAGCACGGCCGGGGAATCCTCTAATACGCAAACAAGCTCTGTCTGTCCTCGTCCCGCGAGCAGGCGCACGCCAATTGCCGCCTGCACGCCTTCGTCGGAACGCCGCAAGACGCACGCAACCAACCGCGAAAGCTGCCTGGCACTCAGGGCATTGACGAAGCCTGGATCGAGTTTATCGACGACCGCATCAGCGCGAGCTGCACGCTTGGGTTCGCGCCCTTGCTCCGAGACAATTTCCACAGCCCTGCGTCGAGCTTGCCATCGGTGAAGAGCTTGTTCGCTCTCCATCGTAGAGTCCCCTTCGAAGGTGTCGAGAGTACGCAGGTACAGGTCGGTCAGCAGCTGGTCCTTCCAGGAGCTGAGGTTGCCCGGAGCAGTCATGGCGGTATCGCACCGCGTGAGGAGAAAGAGATTTGTGAGTGAGGCTGCGCTGCCAACAAGCTGAGCGAACTTGCTGATGACGTCCGGGTCGCTCAAGTCGCGGCGCTGGGAGATGTGCGACATGGTTAGGTGTTGTCGAACCAGAAAGTCGACCATCGCCACGTCGGCCTCGGGCATGCCCAGGCTAATGGCAATGCTGGCGGCGATTTTCGCGCCATTCTCTGCATGCCCGGCGCCTAGCGGCTTGCCAACATCGTGCAAAAGGGTGCCGAGGTAGAGCGCATCATGCGAATCAAGACGCTGATACGCCTCCATGGCTGTCGCTGCATCGGCATCAAGCAAACCGGCCCCGGTCATCTTGAGAAGCTCGACGGCTTTGAGCTGATGATGGTCAACGGTATAGACATGGTAGAGGTCGTGTTGGATACGGCCGGTACAGGGCCCAAATTCTGGCATCAGTGCCGCCAGCAATCCGAGGTCGTGCATTTGCCGAAGCAAGGTCTTGCCGCGGCGCCCATCGGTGTTTTGATCGCGTAGATCGGTGAGCGCTTCGAGAAAGAACCGCGACGCTTGCGGGTCCCCGCTCAGATAATAGCCGCTCTTGGCAACCTGGGCCTCAATGAGCTCCTGCGTGTGCCCGTACAGTGGCAATCCGTGATCGAGCGCCACGCGAAAGTATCGAAACATCTCGGCGGGCTGTTTGGCAAAAATTGTCGGGTCGCGAACTGCCAGTTTGCCGTTCCAGCTTAGAAAGCTGTGATCGAGCTTGTGAATATGGGGCTTGCGACGCGCGGGAACGGTGGCGCTTTCGATCAGGCGATTCGCGACCCGCTCGATGCCTCTGCCAACCAAGTAATACTTGCGCATCAAGGTCTCGACCGCAGGGGCAACCGCAGGAACGATTCGCCCCTCAGGCGCAACCACATACGGAAACAGAGCGGGCCCAATCGCCTCTTGGATTTCGAAGCTCAGCTGGTCCGTCGCACGACGAGCTTCCAACTGAACCAAACTACGAATTTGTAGTAGAAAGTCGAGTCCACGCTCCAAGACTTCGAGCTGACGCCTTGTGAGTTCCCCCATGGCGACAAGGTCGGACAACGAAGAAACGGCCCAGCGACCGCGAGCGGCCCAATGTGCTGTTTGGTAGTCGCGAAGCCCGCCGATGCCCTGCTTGATATTGGGCTCCAGCAGATAGAGCGAGTCACCATACCGCTCGTAGCGTTTCTCCCGTTCGTCGCGAAGCATTCGCAAAAACGCATTTGCATTGCCACCGGGCGCGACCGATTGTCGAGTCGCCGCCACAAGTTCCACAAAGCTCGCAGGGTCACCGACAACGAGACGAGCATCCAAGAGAGCCGTCGCTGTCGGCAAATCGTCACGCGCCAATGCGGCGGCCGCCCGACAACTGCGAACCGCATGGCCGACCTTCACCTTGGCATCCCAAAGTGGATAGAGAATTTTGTTAGCCAACTCGGTAGCCAGCGCCTCGTGCTCGGCCTCCGCCAGGATCACAAAGTCGATGTCGGAGTACGGGCAAATCTCTTCCCGCCCCCAACCACCGAGCGCCACGAGAGCGAAGCCCACATCCTTTGCCGCTGGAATCTCGCTCAGGGCAGACTCCCACAAGGTCTCTACCAACGAGTCGTAGCTATTCGACAATCGCTGACAGGCTTCGACGCCGCTCATTCCGACTGCGAGATCTGCGGCCATTTGCGCACGCGCCCGGGAAATTTGCTCGGCTCCCCGGAGGGGCTGGACGGAGCTTGACTCGGCGGGCATGCGCCAAGCGTAACAAAGAACGGCGACAAGCCTAACGAGCTTTGACGCGCCTTGACAGCTGATCTAGGGTACCCGGGCAACCATGGCTACTATTGAACTTGCCCATCTCTCAGACCACCTCGAAGAGGACGATCTCGAGGCCACCATCGCCGCCGTACTAACCGAATGCGGGACCTCCTTCACGAGCTCTGAAGAGGAAGATAGTGAGATCCTCGAGGCCAACATCGACGACGATGTCTTCACCGATTTTCGCGATCGTCTCGAAGCCAACGACCTAGACGCTGACGTCTACGTGCCCATCGAATTCGAGGACGTTGTGCACGTTGGCGAACTTCGAGTCGCATCGACACAATCACTTCGTTTGGTACTCGACAGCTTGCGCGAAGACTTCTTTGTCGAAGATGAAGAGGATGGCGAGACCGAGGAAGATGACGCCGAGGACGATTTTGAGCGCGACCTTGAAGACACCGATGAGGCCGCGGGTTACTACGCCGACGAAGACGGTGGCATCGAGATGAAGGACGAGCAACTTCGCCATGTATGGCGCTCTGTGTTTCGCGGTAGTCGAGAGTCGATTGAGCGCAACATGCCGCTCTTTCTACACAACTAGATTCGTCTGAGATACTCAGTCCAAGCTACGCCCCTTGCCCATGTACCGCACATCACTCATCGCACTCGCCCTCACGGCTTCGGCCTGCGGCTCCAATCCCGATGGCGGTGGCACCGATGGGGCCCCGGTTCCCGCCGATGCAGTGGTACCGGTTGATGCGGCTCGAATCGACGGCTCCCCCGTTGTCGTTGTGGATGCGGCACCGCGCCCCGATGCAATCCCAGGCTTCGCCTGCGGGGCCCCTATCGTGCTCGCGCCCGGAGATTCCTTTCTTGGCGACACACGCAACTACAACGACACGAGTTCCGCGAGCTGCTCCACGGGAAGCCAAACGGCTCGCGACACCATCTTTCAAGTGACGCTTCCAAACGAGCCCACGGATCTCATTGCTCGCGTACTTGTTGATGACGAGGTGACGCCAACCTTTGATGCCGTTGTGAGCGTCCAAACCAGTTGCGCCGATGAGAGCAGCGAAGTCGCCTGCTCGGACTTCGGCTTTTCGGAAGCGACGGAAGCACTCGCACTCTCGGGTGATGCGTACATTTCGGTGGATGGAACTGCGCAGTTCGGCGGCAGCCCCGATGGCACCTACCAGCTTGATGTACGCACTCGGAGCATCGCGAGCGAGCTAGGCGCTTGCGACCCCCTCGGCGTAGCATCCCGATGCGATACGGGACTCTTGTGTGTGGCTGGCCAGTGCCAAGCAGAGAGTCCCTCGCTGGCCTGTAGCCTGGCAACGACAATCACTTCGGGCTCGGAAGTAACGGCGGAAACGCACGCGTATCAGACCGATTTTTTCCAAGGCAGTTGCGCCTTTAAGACGAGCGCGAATGCTGGAGAAGCGCTGTTCGCATTCACCCTAGCCGAGCCATCGAGCATCGATGCTACGACCGACTTTGCGGACACGAGTTTCGACACGGTTCTGTATTTGCGGTCGGCATGCGAAGGGGCGGAACTCGCCTGTGCCGACGATATTGACGCAGCGAACAGCAATTTCCGCAGTCGGCTGCAGGCTGCAAATCTGCCCGCTGGCGACTACGTCCTCGTCGTCGATGGTGCCTCGAATGCCGCGCCGAACGGCCGCGTTCGCTTGCGGCTCGACGTTGTTGCTGACTAGCGCTGTTTCGGAGCTGCGTTGTTTCGAGCTGCGCGAAACCAGCTCGCCAGCGCTACTCTTCTTCCGTAACGGTCTCGAAGATGGAAAGAGCCGCCTCGCGGGCAGAGACCTCTCCAGCTCCGATGCTAACGACCGTTTCCAGAATCGGCAGTGAGAGGTTCTGCGACCGGGCCAGGCGCAGCCCCGCAATCGCGGCACGCATTCCCTCCCCTTCGCACTCGGCCCGTCCCTTCACCAAATCCAAACCGAGGCGATAACTTGGAGAGATGCGACCGTGTTCAACAGAGCTTCGCACGAGCAGGTTACCCAAGCCGGCAAGGCCAGAAAATGTCTTAGCGGTGCCGCCGAGTGCGGTCCCCAGAAGCGTCATCTCAGAAATTGCTCGAGTGACCAGAACAGCTCGAATTCCGATGCCGACCTCAAGTCCATCGGCAAGGCCCACCGCGATGGTGTACGCCCCCGAAAGGGCGGATGCGAGTTCTGCTCCCACGACGTCCTGGCTTCGGTACAAGCGCATCTTCGAAGGAATGCTCAAGAGTCGCCGCGATTCGCGCGTCACTTCATCGAACTCGGACGCACAGACAAGCGATGTAGATCGGCCAGCCGCGATATCCGCTGCCATTGATGGCCCCGCAACAACACCGCTGCGAAGAATTGGAGTCTCCTCGGCGATGAGCTGCGAAATTCGCCGGTCGCCCTCGGGGGCGAGTGCGCCAATGGCATGAACCGCAATGTGGGACGTATCCGCCACTCGCCCCAAGGTCTGCAACCGATCGCATGCACTCTCGGAGGAGACCGCAAGAACCAAGAATCGAGCCTTGCTCACCAACTCTTCCAGATCGCTAACCGCTTCAAGGCCCGCGGGAATCGTGTGTCCAGGTAGCCTATCGCAGGTGCGCTCGCGATTGATGGAGTCGACTACACTCGCCGTGGTGGACCAGATGGTGACCGGGCGACCGCCGCCCGCCAGCATGCTTCCCAGCGCAACACCGAACGGCCCCGCACCGAGAATCCCCACTCGCTCCGCATCGAAGTTTAGCGGCTTCATCGGGCGGCCTCATTGGTGGCACTTTCGCTGGGCGAAAGGGAGAAACGAACGTGGGCACAGCGATTTCGGTAGTAGTAGAGGAGCTTCATAGAACCAACTCGAATGTGCGAACCGCTTTGATAGAGCACTCGCTTCACGTGATAGGTGCTCATGTAGTGCAGCGTTTGATCGACGATTTCCTTTGGCGTTAGGGTCGTGAGTGCGACGTCCAAAACACCATTCTCGGGCTGCTGAAGAATCGCTTCACGCAACTGACCAACGGCTTGGACAAGGTCCTCAACGGGAACCGCGAGCGCCGACTCGCTGAGCCGCATGAGCCTAAGAATATCTCCGATCCCAGTTCGTTGGTGGGCGACTTCCAGGCAGGCCCTCGCAACGATGTGAGTACCCATGAGAACCGTATCCCGGCGATACGCGGCTGATAGTTTGCGCCCGAGTACCCTGGTGTACACGCTGTCCCGTTGCGCATCCCGCTGCACAACTCCCGTGGCGTCTCGGAGGTACCCTCGTGGATCGATTACATGACCGCGATTGTCGAGCGACTCGCCCTCGGCATCGACAGGATTGCCAAAGGCGTCAAGGGGCGCGCCAAAGCGCAACACTGCGGCGCCCTCGTGAGCGAGCGTCTTTCTTGCGAACTCGACGATCCGCCCCAAACGCGAGAATTCATCATCTTCGATGATGTAGCGCGAGCGGCCGGTCTCCTCAAGGTAGTCCTCGATGAGAGTCTCGGCTTCGAGAACCAGGCGGTAGTTGATGGTGACGGGAACGATGTAGATTCGTGGAATCTCATCGCCAGAGTCTTCCGAGCGATTGACCATCGCACTGACCGTGGTGCCAAGGAGGCCAAGTTTGAGCTTGGCTTCGACCATGTTGGAACGAGCCCGGGTCCCTCCGGGAAAGAATAGGGAGTGATAGCCGCGCTCCAAGAGAACCGTGGAGTATTCCTTGAGAATCTCTTTGTAGAGTCCAAATTGCATGCGGCGATCGACGCGATAGGCTCCCAAGTTCTCCATGAAGTAGCTCATGAATGGATTGGTGAAGAGGTTCTTGCCGGCGCCATACGTTACCGGCGGCAGCCCGACGCGATTGAGCGCAAATCCCAGAACGATTGAGTCGAGATTTGAGGAGTGGGTTGGCGTGACGACAAGCGTTCCGCGCTTGCAGCATCGTTGGATTTGATCAACGGGGCCTTCGATCCGAATCTGCTCTGCCAAGGCTCCAAGGGCACGCACACCCTCGCGGAAGCCTGAAATCGGGTTGAGCAGGAACGATAGCGCCGGCGGCAGCACATCCGTTGCAAACCGAAAGACACGGGGATTGAAGTTCCCGGCAATATCTTGGGCGTGATAGCGAACAATCGACTCAAGCTCTTTGCGCTTGTCGAACTCAGACATGTGCCCGAGCTTGTGAGCCAAATCGTGCCACCGAGCTAGGCGCTTCTTGTTGTCCCGAGATCCGCTCTTTTGCAGCCTTTGAATTTCGGCAAAGGCGACCTCGTTGAGGACATACTCCAGCGAAGCGTCAGGACTACGCTCAGCGAGCCTAAGTCGTCCACCTACAACTCGACGTGTGACGTCGTCGACGATGGAACTTCTCTCGTCGTTGAAGGTGGCCAGGCGATTCTTTGCTTCCGGCACAGGACGGCGATCCATGCGGACATGGTGTCATCTCCCACGCCCTAGAACCACGCTCAGAGCACCAAGACATCTGAATTCATGGAGATATATGGAGAGATCGACCTCACTGCGAAAGATGCTCTGGGACGTGGGATTCGCCATGCTAAGGTGATATGCATTCGCCAACTGGGGTGTTCGGTTGGCGCGTTACCGCCAAGTTCGAGTGACCCAGTTTACTGGACCCACCCAGGGCGCTGTCCTGGAGCTCCACTTCTCGACCCTCCTTTGGACCACCGTCCGCAGGCTCCGCGCAGGCTTCTCCGGCGCGCTCTGCAGGCCAGGCTCTCTGGAAACGGACAAGAAACCGGGGCGCCGCGAAGCCCTTCCGAATCAACAACCACCGCGACACTCACGCACCAGCGACACTGGAAACCAACTCGGTTTCGCGTCTGAAAGCCAAGAAGCATATGGCGAAAGCACCGGCCAAGAAATCCGCGGCCAAGAAAACGATCGTTAAGAAGCCTGCAGCGAAAGCTGGGGCGAAGAAAGCTGCCGCGAAGAAAGCTCCGGCAAAGAAGGCTCCGGCAAAGAAGGCTCCGGCAAAGAAGGCTCCGGCAAAGAAGGCTCCAGCCAAGAAGGCTCCGGCAAAGAAGGCTCCAGCCAAGAAGGCTCCGGCAAAGAAGGCTCCAGCAAAGAAGGCTCCAGCAAAGAAGGCTCCGGCAAAGAAAGCTCCAGCCAAGAAGGCTCCAGCAAAGAAGGCTCCAGCAAAGAAAGCTCCAGCGAAGAAAGCTCCGGCGAAGAAAGCTCCGGCGAAGAAAGCTCCGGCGAAAAAAGCTCCGGCGAAGAAAGCTCCGGCGAAAAAAGCTCCGGCGAAAAAGGCTCCAGCCAAGAAAGCTCCGGCGAAGAAAGCTCCAGCAAAGAAAGCTCCGGCTAAGAAGCCTGCAGCCAAGAAGGCTCCAGCCAAGAAAGCTCCAGCCAAGAAAGCTCCAGCCAAGAAGGCTCCAGCCAAGAAGGCTCCGGCCAAGAAGGCTCCGGCCAAGAAGGCTCCGGCCAAGAAGGCTCCAGCCAAGAAGGCTCCAGCCAAGAAGGCTCCAGCCAAGAAGGCTCCAGCCAAGAAAGCTCCGGCAAAGAAAGCTCCGGCAAAGAAGGCTCCAGCCAAGAAGGCTCCGGCCAAGAAGGCCGCGACTACGAACAGTTCTGAGAACAAGAAGGCATCTTCGGCCTCCAAAGCAACTGCATCGACAAAGCGCAGTGCCAAGAAGCCAGCCGAGGAAGCCCAAGAGGAGACTGAGATTCTGCCAACTACGAAAACACCAGAAGAGCTTCGCTTCCTTGAAGCCGAAGCAGCCCGGGTTGCCCTTGCTGCTCGTGTGGCGGATGACGAAGCCGTCGATGTTGACGACCTCCTCAGTGTCGCCCAAGGAATCATGGGCATCGACGGCTATCGCATCGGCCAGCGCGAAGCACTGACCCACATTCTCGATGGAGAGGACCTGATCGCGGTCATGCCGACCGGTAGTGGCAAGTCCCTCCTCTACCAGCTCCCTTCCTTGGTCCTCCCCGGAGTGACCGTCGTCGTCTCCCCTCTTATCGCGCTCATCAAAGATCAAATCGACAAGATGAAGTCTTGGGGAATGGCGGTTTGCCGGGTGGACTCCACGCTAACGGTCAAACAAAAGCGCGAGATGGAAACTCTTGTGCGCGCTCCAGGCGGCAAGCTTGTGCTCACGACTCCCGAGCGGATGGCGGTCCCCGAGTTTCGCGAGTTCTTGAAGGAGAGTTGCTCAGGTGTTGGCGTAAGTCTCTTCGTGGTCGACGAGGCTCACTGTGCATCCCAGTGGGGCCACGACTTCCGGCCCGCGTACCTTTCCCTTCGCAAGGCCATCGAGGACCTCGGCAACCCGCCGATTCTCGCAACCACGGCAACGGCGCCCCCTCACGTCCGCAAAGACATCTGTCACCAACTGGGGATCGAAGACGCCAAAGAAGTAAGTACCACCTTCGACCGGCCAAACTTGCACTACGAAGTCATCGCAGTTCCAGGCGACGACGATAAAAACAAGACTCTCGTTACCCTGCTCAAGAAGCTGCCCAAGCCCGGCATCGTGTATTGCGCAACCGTCAAGATGGTGAACACCTTGACCGAGCGTTTGTCGCGTCACGGCATTGATGTCACGCGCTATCACGGCAGACTCACGAAGAAGGAACGCGACGCGAACCAACAGCAGTTCATGGAGCGACGCGACATGATCATGGTGGCTACCAATGCCTTTGGTCTAGGAATCGACAAAGCCGACATTCGCAACGTCTTGCACTACCACGTACCTGGCTCACTTGAGGCCTACGCGCAAGAAGCAGGACGTGGCGGCCGCGACCGAAAGCCCGCCCGATGCGTGCTCCTGTTCTCGCCCGACGATGTTGCAATTCAAGAGTTTTTCTTACGCGGCAGCTATCCAACAAGGCGCCAAGTGCGCGCCGTGTTTACGACCCTAAAAGCCTGGAACAATCATGAGGAGGCAGACCCAACACCTGCCAACATCGCTCTCGGTGCCAAGACCAGCATTTCGAGAACGAAAACTGTTCTCAATCTACTGAAAGACGAAGCATTCATCGTCGAAGAAGAAGGTGGGCTCTTTCAAATTGCCTCGCCTCCTCCCGACGAAGGCAAGCTCTACGAAAAGGCCAAGCAATATGAAGGTCGACGCATTGCCGATCGCCAGCGCCTCGACGCCCTCCTCGAGTATGTAGGAACTCCGGGCTGCCGTAGCCAACTCATACTGAGCTATTTGGGCGAGGAGGATCCTCCGGAATGCGGCCGCTGTGACAACTGCCTTCGCTCCAAGGAAGCCGCGAGCAAAGCCGCTCGAGAAGCCTCTCGGCTTGAAGATGGCGTCCTGAAGCTCCTCCACGAGGATGATGACGATGACGACTTGCACATGCCACGCACCCAGACCTTGGTGCGGACACGCGTGGTGCGAATTGACCAACCCAAAACCCGGTCAAACACCAAGCCAACGGATGGCGAGGCGGTAGCTCCTGCAGCCCTGAAGTTCGAGTACGTCGAGGACGATGACGAATCGGATGACAGCTACGAGTATTTCGATGAAGAAGAGGTCGAGGAAATCCAGCAGACCGCTGCCGCCCTTGCCGAAGAGGGCTACAGCCCCGAAGAAATCGAAATCACCATTCTTGCGCGCAAGAAGCAACCAAAGCCGCCAAAGCGCAAGCGACGATTCGACGAATCCGATGAGCAAGCGCCCAAAAAGAAGAAGCGGCGTCGGCGGCGCAAAAAGACCAACATCCCCAAACAAGCGGCGTTCTCAAGCCCGGTCATTTCCAAGGAGTCGGCTGGGCCAACACCCGCTACGCGTACAAGTGGTGGCAGGCGCCCGGGGCGCAATTCAAAGCGCAACAAGCCACAACCCGCAAGCACCGGGCCTTTGATCGAATACGTTCGCGGCCCCATGCGGCTCAACATGGCGCCTGTGGCCTCGGCCGGTCCAAGTGATGTGGCCAAACGCGCTAAGAAGAAACCCAACAAACGCAGGCGCAAACCCGCCGTCAAAACCGTCGATATCAATGCGGGTTCAGTCATTGGTTCGGCGCCAGCACCAGCGGCACCAACGGCTACGTACACCTCAGGCAACGGCACCCCAGAGGCCAATCCCGACGGTGGCAAGAAGAAGCGACGAAGACGACGACGGCGCAAGAAGAAGCCGGGCGAAGGAGGAGCCGCGGCATCAACCGTAGCCGATGCTCCAATCGACTTTTTCTCCAGCAGCACGAGCAGTCTGGCTCCAACCGGCATCGCCCAAGGCGGCGGTGGTGGCAATGGTGAGGGCAAGAAGAAGCGCCGACGACGACGACGCAAACGGGGCAGCGGCAAAAATCGCGGGGCTGGTGCCGAGGGGCAAACCTCGACAGAAGCGACCAGCGAGTAGCGTGATGCAAATGCGTTATTCTGCTCTCAGCAGCTGCCTACTGGCGGTGTTCTCGTTGGTCTCCTGCAAAGGGGACGATAGCTCCGATGGCGCACGCAAGCTCGGTGTCGACGAACCCACCCCCGAAGGCTATCTCGTGGGCATCCGCCCCGAGGACTTTGCCTGCGAGAGTGTATTCACCATCGAGAAGGCCACAGAACTCTTCGGAGGGCGAGTCGAACAGATCGAATCCCCTCACACGCCGCCGGCTGGCGTCCCAGGGTCCTGTGACTTTGTGAGTTTCGCCGAGGATCGCGATCCGCTGCGCTGGAGTTTTGACCTGGACTGCCGAGAAGGCGCTCACAAAGACGCGGGGCAACTCATGGTTCGCTACGCCGATGCCCAAGGGGCCAAACCCATGCGAATCGGACGCAGCGCCCTGGATCACAACGATAGCGCCCTACTCTTCATCGACGATGACACTCCCTGCTACGGCCGTGTTCTGGGCCCAGGACAAGAGATACGCGTTCGCATCGCGAAACACCTGGTTCCTGCGATTGACGCCCACAGCGCGCCCACCGGCGCACAATTCATCCTGCAGGACTAGTTCTGTCGTGGGTTAAGGACAGCAGAGCGCATCTAGCCCTCGCACTGCCGCTCTGCCTTGGCTACATGGGGCAAGAGCTCATGGCCTTGGTGGATTCCGCCATGGTGGGCCACTTCAACAAGGTCGCTCTTGCAGGGTTTGGCGTCGCCAACATACTGCTCTTCGCTCTCAGCAGGTTTGGCGCCGGTGTCATCATGGGCCTGGACAGCCTTGCGCCCCAAGCGCTAGGAAGCGGCGAGCCAGCGAAAGCTCGTGGGCTGTATCGCTCTGCGCTGATTCTGGCTGTGCGCTTGGGCATCCCACTCACCTTGGCAGGCGCCCTCATGCCACTTGTACTTGGGCTTGTTGGTGTTCAAAGCGACGTCGCGACGGAGGCAAAGATCTATCTATACGGACGCCTGCCCTCTCTGCTGCCCTACCTAATCTTTACGGCCAACGCATCCTACCTACAAGCGATTGGCCGCACTCGCCCGATCGTCATGGCAGTCTTCCTTGGCACCTTGGTAAATTTCTTAGCCGACGGAATCCTGGTCTTTGGCGACGCTGCACTCATTTGGGCGGGTCTACCAGCATTGGGAATTCCAGCCATGGGCGGTCTTGGGGCGTCACTCTCAACCTGCTTGGTCACAATCGTCATGACGCTGAGTCTTAGTTTGGCCATCCGAAGACACCATGTCCCCGACGCACCCTTGGGATCGAAGAGGGACTTGGCAAAGCTGTGGCATCTGGGCTTTCCGGTGGGTCTACAGCTTCTTGCCGAAGTGGGAATCTTCGCGATCGTGGGGGTGACGGCCGGGCGCCTTGGTGCGGTGGCGGGGGCGGCTCACCAGGTCGCGCTCACCATTGCCAGTGTCACCTTCAGCATCGCCCTTGGCATGGGAGCCGCAACCACCGTTCGGGTCGGTCATGCGGTGGGCGCAGACGACAGGCTTTCCGCACGCCGAGCGGGCGTTCTTGGTGTCGCTTGGGGTGCCGCCCTGATGTGCATTGCGGGCAGTGCCTTTCTTCTCGTGCCGCACAAACTTGCGCAGGTATTCACGAGGGACACCGAAGTCATCGTCGCAGCCGTACCGCTACTTGCCATTGCGGCCCTTTTTCAGCTAAGCGATTCCGTGCAGGCCATTGTTGCGGGAGCTCTGCGCGGAGCTGGCGACACCCGCGCCGCCTTTATTGGAAACCTTATCGGCCACTATGGGGTGGGCGTCTGGGTTGCCTTGGGTTTGGGGCTTTGGGCCGGTATGGGCGCTACGGGGCTTTGGTGGGGGCTCAGCGCTGGGCTCACAGCAACCGCGTTTGGCCTCGCAGCGCGCTTCTGGTGGCTCACCGGCAGGCCGCTTAGTCGCGCGTAGATTGCTTTCGGCAAGTTCCACCAGTCGTGGTATGCCCGGTGGCATGCGCCCCTTCTCAAGACGCCTCCTTCTGCTGTGCGTGGCCCCTATGGTGGCAGCCGCCTGCGGAACTGACGACAAGGATGACCCGATCGTGGGCGAAGCAAACATTTCGATTTTGCACTACGACTACCAGTTCAATATGGAGTCGCGAGAGGCGCGCGCAGAACTGCGTGTCCGCGTCGACAGCGAAGGCGACTGCTTCTCTTTGCCGATGCGAAGTGAGGGGCTTCGCGAAGTCACCCTCGACGATGAAGTGGCGCTAACCTCCGACGTTCAAGGAGGCCAAGCGCGCGTCTGTGGCATCGGCTGGCCCGAAGGCACAGAAGTGGTTTTCGCAAGCAGCACAACGGTGCCACTGGGAACTTGGCAAGGCTCACAGGTTGGCTATTCGGTATCTCCTGACATCGAAGGCAATCCCTTTACCTACCTGGTGAGTTGGGTTGGGGGGTGCGACCGCTTTGCCCCCTGCGACGCAAAGGCCAGCTCCTTCGCAACCTATCGCTTCACCATCGATCATCCTGCGGGACAGCAAGTCTTGTGTCCTGGAACGCTTAGCCCTGGTGAAACGCAGACCATTTGCGAATTCGACTACGCCGGCGGCCCGACCTACTCAAGCTTCGGATTTGCCGCCAGTGAGAGTTGGGTCAAGAGCGATCTTGGCAACTGGGGCGGCGTCGACGTGAGTTTCTACGACATGCCCACGGCTGACATCGCACGCAAGATCGATGTCGAAGAACACAAGAGTTTCATGGCGTGGATGGTCGAGAGCTTTGGCCCCTACCCGTACGGCAGTGAGCTGCGATTTGCCGTTGGACCCACGTATTGGAATGGATTTGAGCACCCTGGCAACATTGTCCTTAACGATAGGCTCCGAACAAGCGGCTTCCAATCGGCATTCTCGAACCCGCTGGCGCACACCACAAGTCACGAGATTGCTCACCAGTGGGCTGGTGATGAAACCACTCTTCTCACAACCCATGACTTCGTCTGGAAAGAAGCGATGGCCGAGTACCTTGTCTTCGTGCACAAGATCGAGAACCTATCCGAGAGCCGGGCCCTGCGTACGCTGAGTGCGTGGAAGAGCTTCGCGGGCTCTTCAGAGTACTTCTTAGTACCAGGAGAGAAGCCCGAGCTCATCGACTACTATGGAGATGTCTACGGCCCGGGCCCCATGATTCTCTTCCGCCAACTTGAAGCGCTCTACAGTCGCGACGCTGTCATGGAGGCCTTGGGAACACTGCTGGGTGAGCAACGAGCGATTGGCATCGACGACGTCCAGCTTGCTCTCGAAGAGGCCACAGGAGCCGACCTCAGCGGTTACTTTGCAACCTGGGTACACGGCGAGGGTGCCCCGCAATGGCCACGTTTCACGGTCGCCCTTGCCGCCGAGGGCGCGGGATTGCGCCTGACGGTCTCGCAAGAAAACGCCGAAGCCGGCCTCTACGGGTGCGCATTTCACATCGCACTTCTCGGCGAGAACGAAGAAGAACTCTTAGTCCGCGTTGATCTAGGCCCAGATGGCCAAGCAGTCTTCGAGGACGTGGTGAATCCGAAGTTCGCCGTCGTCGATACGCTCTTTGATGCCAAGCGCGAGTGTCTTGCCTTTGAGAACGTCGCTACCGCAACTGGCGCGCCGCCCAAGAGGGAGCGCATCAACCCGTGGGTTGCTGAAGCCTTTCGCTAACGTTAGGAAGCCTTTCGCTAGCGTTAGGAAGCCCCTCGGCCAACGGTAGGAAGGAGCGACTCCCTTCGCTGAGTCGCTCTCCTTCGCAGCTTAGTGAATGTGTTTTTGCTTGGGAACGTGTGGGCCCGTTAGGTCCACAGGCTCAAGCAAGTCGTAGATATTGGCCGGCACCTTCATGCCCGACGTTGGAAACTCCAGGCCGTTGCCCTCTTTCAAGGCTGTTGGGAAAAAGATGATTGGCTCGCCTTTGCCGTTGTAGCCCAATTGCACCAGAGCGTCCTTGTTGACGACCTGGTCTTCGTTTGGATGAAAGTGCTCGCGCATTCGGTAGAAGCCCTGCGGCTTTAGGGACTCAAGCCCCTCGATAAACTCTTCGCTGTTTATCAAGAAGCCCTTTTCGCCAAACTTCCAGACGTTGTTCACGTTCTCGTCCGGCAGGATGACCATCGAGTCTCCCTGTTGCGAATGGTTGTGATAGTAGACCAGCCGCGGCGCCTCAATAAGCTCTTCGCCGGCGGGGATGGGACGGGTGGATCGATATAGGCCGCAGTCTTTACTCATCGTTGTTGTTTCTCTTTCGATGTCTGGCAAACCAAGCACAAGGCCGTCTCGGGCCTCGCGCGCAGGCGTTTGTAGCCAATGGGTTCTTCGCAATGCAGGCACTCGCCATACGCATCGCGTGTGTGTGCGGCAATGGCTGCCACGACTCTGTCATAACGCTGGCGGGCTGCACGTTGCGATGCCTCTGCCATCTTTTGCTGTTGCATCGCATCCATGCGACTGAGGCGACCAATAGGCTCATCCAAGTCGACAGGACGAATCCCGCCGGCAAGGTTGCTGAGCTGCGCATCAAGATCGCGCTGTAGCTCATCGAGGGCAGCCCGCAACGTGCGGCTCTCCTCTTTGGTCAACTCCTCGGCCATTGCCGGGCAAGCATAGCGACGAAATCCGTCCCACGCCCGCCTCGCCCAGCTGCCTCACGATCCCCCACGCCTGTCGAGTGTCAAAGTGGACTAATTGCCCCGAGATCGGGCGATTTGTACATCTCAGTCCCAGCTGACGCCCCCCGAGACACGTGTGCCCTACCCCCCGCGTTTCAATCCCAAAACAGCTGTGATAAATGGCTCTATCTAACAAGGGGGAGCGCATCTGGGCGCACCTACCTTCTTTCGAGGAAATAGATCGAATCATGCGAAAACAACTCTACTCAGTCCTATTCCTAAGTGTCTTTGCCCTCTCCGCTTGCGGCGGTGTTCCTGGCGTTCCCGGCATCCCCGGTGGCAAAGCCAGCGAAGTTAATCCCAATACCTGTGGCAACTACGCAGCGACTGATGTTGGCAAGAAGCTCAAAGGCTTCCTCAAGGCAACAGTGGCACTCGACGCAGCTGTGCTCGAAACCGAAGCCGAAATGAAAGTCAGCTGTGCCGTAATGGCCAAAGAGCTGGGTGTCTCCGAGGAAGGCGACACAAAGACCGTTTGCAATGCCGTTGCAGACTCCATCAAAGAGCACCTTAGCGTAGGCCTGAAGGCTGGCGCGGCTCTCACAATCAACTACGAGCCTGCGGTTTGCACAATCAACGCAAGCGCAACAGCCAGCGCTGCTGCTTCCTGTGAAGGCAGCGCAAGCGCCGAAATGGGCGCTACTTGCGAAGGTACTTGCCAAGGCACATGCAACGGCGAGTGCGAGGGTTCCACAGGTTCCGGCGGCGAGTGCGAAGGCGTCTGCAAAGGTTCTTGTGAAGGAACTTGCGAGGGCTACAGCAACGTCGAAGCCAGCGCAGAGTGCAAAGCCAGCGCAGAAGTTAGCGCTAGCCTCGAAGCTGAGTGCACGGAGCCTAAGGTTGAGATTGAGTTCGCAGCCGATGTCGTTGTTGAAGGTCCCAAGGTCGAAGCTGTGAAATCGGCCCTCATGAAGGGTCTTCCTAAGATTCTTATGCTGGAAGCTAAGGTGAAGAGCCCACTTATGGGCGCATTCAAGACTTGGTCAGCATCTGCCAAGTCACTTGCCAAATCGAGCGGCAAGCTCGCTGCCTCTCTTGATGATCAATTCACATGCGTGAGTGGTCAGCTTGCTGGCGCCGCTGGAATGGTCGCTGGCGTCAAGTCTAGCCTCGACGTTCAAGTTGAAGTATCGGTATCGGTATCTGCTTCGGCTTCGGCTGAAGGTTCAGCCGGTAGCTGAGTCACTTCTGGTCGCATCTAGCACCAGACAAAAAATGAGGCGCTGGCAATTGCCGGCGCCTTGTTTCGTTTCGGGCACGACTTTGGGCATCTCCCGCGGTTGCTCGATCTATGCCTTGAATCTCCAGTTCAATATGTGTACGAAGCGATGCCCCGAGCGAGGCCTTAGCTATGAAAAATCTTACTGAATTCTCCGGAGTAATCTTGCGCCAAGCGGCGGCGGTGCGAAGCACCAAATTGGCAGAGCTAAAGGCGAGCGCCAAAGCTGCGCCGCAAGCCACTGCATCAGAGGCGGAAACAGCTCCCGTCGTTGCAGACGACCCCAATGGCGCTGTGGTCGAGGCCGCTGAAGCACCTGCGGAAGCCGCCGATGACGCGCCTGCCGATGCCCCCGCGGAAGCTGCCGCTCCCGAAGCGGAAGCTCCGGTCGAAGCCGCCGACGCACCTGCGGAAGCCGCGCCAGTCGAGGCTGCAGCCGAAGAGAAGCCTGCTGCTGAAGGCAAGCCAGCGGAAGCTCGCATCGACGACGAAGCTCTGTCTGCAGCCGTGGGCGAAGAGATGGGCATGGAGGGCGACAAGCTCGGCTACCTCATGGGTGCCCTTAAGGCTGTTGGCCGCAAGGGGCTCGAACAGGTTCGCAAAGTTCGCGTCTTTCAAGGCGAGCAAGGGCCAGCCGGCTCGTTTAGCATCGATGACCTGCACTTTGTCGTCGACCGAATTGTCGTTGCCTCAAAGTCAAAGGATGACCGCGGCGGAAAAGGTCGCGGTGCCAAAGGCGGAAAAGGTCGCGGACAAGGCCGTGGAGGTCCAGGCGGTGGCGGCTCGGGCTTTGGTGGTGGTGGATCCGTTCCCAAAGGCGGCAGCGGTTTCGATGTCATGAGCAAAGATGAGAGCATCGGCGATGTTTCTGGAGGGCTCGGTTGGAGCCTCGCAAAGACTCCTGGTGGCGCGAAGAAGGAAGGTCGCGGACGTGGAAAGCCTGGCCGCAAGGGCCCTCGTCGTGGCAAGCCTGGCGCAAAGCCTGGTGAAGATCGCAAGCCCAACCGCAATCGCAATCGCAAGCCACGCACAGACTCCGGAACCGCAAAGGCGCCAGAAGTCACTGTAAAGGCGCCCATGGTGCCAGCAGGCAAGCCTGCACCCGCTCCAAAGCCGGCTGTGGAAGCAAAGCCTGCAGACGCTCCCAAGTCCGAAGCGTAACGCAACGCGCGCACGGCCTCGGTGTCCTAGATTGGAATACCGAGGCCCAAGCGGAGGTGCGAGTTTTCCCGAAAGCTCGCACGCTCTGTACTATGATGAGCCTCGCCCAACCTCAATTGGAGAAGCCATCATGACATCCCCCAAGAGCATCATTGTTCGCAACCTTCCCCTGCGGGCGATTCTCGCCGGCACCGCCCTTACATTTGCTCTCAGCTTCGTCGCGAAAACCGCAGACGCCGGCAAGAGCACTAAGATTGACAAGGCGTTTCGCGGGCAAATCATCATCTCCGATGACGCCCTACCCGCCCCCGACGGCGCCGATGAAAAGTCGACCATCAAATCGTACAAGTCACTTCGCAAGACCGTGATTGTTAGCGCCGAGACTGATGGCGTCGCGAGCTGGAACTTCCACTTCACGGCATTTACCAAATCCAAGCCGAAGACAAGCAACCTGACCTTGGAGTTCTATACCGATGACAAAGAAAAGCTCTTTGTTGCCGACAAACGCCTCAGCGGAGCGGATCCCAACTTATCGATTCTCGCTTCTTCGGTGCGGATTAGCGAAGACGAAAACGTCAACCGTGGCCGCAAGTACATTTTGAAGCTGGTTGCCAAGCAAGGCAAAAAGGACGTCACCCTCGCGACGACCAAAATCTCTACGAAGTAGTGGACTCCGACTACAGAAGCCGCCCTTGGGCACCCGAGGGTGCGCTTCCGTTCAGAGGAATCCCTAGATGCTCATAGGCCAGGCGCGTTGCCATCCGTCCTCGAGGAGAACGAGTAACAAAGCCGGCTTGCAGTAGAAACGGCTCCACAACTTCCTCCAAGGTGCCACGCTCTTCACTGAGCGAGGCGGCAATCGCCTCGACGCCTACCGGGCCACCGTCAAAACGCTCAATGACCACGCTGAGGTATTGGCGATCCAAATGGTCGAGTCCGCATTCATCCACGCGGAGTCGCTTGAGCGCGCCATCCGCCACGATTCGATTGATGCTTCCATCGCCCTCGACCTCCGCAAAGTCGCGCACACGCCGCAGAAGACGGTTGGCGATTCGAGGGGTTCCCCTGGAACGACGCGCGATTTCTTTGGCGCCCGGTCCGTCGATTGTGAGCCCGAGAAGGCGTGCAGAGCGCTCGACAATGACCGTGAGTTCTTCGACCCGGTAGTACCGCAGCTGCCAGTGAAATCCGAAGCGATCCAACATAGGGGACGAGAGAGCGCCCATCCGCGTTGTTGCTCCGAGCAGTGTGAACTTTGGCAGCGTCATGTTGACTGACTTCGCGTGGGGCCCTTCCCCAACAAAGAAGTCGAAGCGAAAATCTTCAATCGCTGGGTAGATGGCTTCTTCCACCACAGGGCTGAGCCGGTGAATCTCATCGATGAAAAGCACATCGCCTTCGCGCAGATCGGTGAGCGTACTTGCCAATACGCCCTTGTGATCGATGGCGGGACCACTCGTCACGTGCACCTTCGCACCCATCTCGTTGGCGATGACATGCGCCAGGGTTGTCTTGCCAAGCCCAGGAGGACCGGCGAAGAGAAAGTGGTCCAGAACCCAGCCGCCCTTCTTTGCTGCGGCGACCGAGACCTTGAGGTTATCGATAACTTCACTCTGCCCTACGTACTCATCAAAGCTCTGAGGCCTGAGCGCGTTTTGGAACATCGACTCGTCCATGGTCTCGACAGGCGAAACCTCGCTGTCGCGAATTGGCGGCGCATCCCCATCATCGTGTTTTTTTCGTCCCATGAGTTCTACCTAGGCATCGCTTGCAGTGCCTGCCGCATGACGGATTCTAAGGTCGCAGATTGATCTTCGGGCAAGCCATCGACGACCTTTTCGGCGGCGGGCTTGCGGTAGCCGAGCTGTACCAGGGCCAAGATGACATCGCTGTGTACCGGCGAGCGATTACCGGTGGCCTTCGGCATGGTGTTCTGGGCCGCTGTTGGAGCCTCAATCGCCATGCCGTCTGCCGCCCATGTCATGAGAAGCGCCTCGCACTTCTCGTGCAGCTCCACAACAAGCATCTCAGAGGTTTTCTTACCTATGCCCTTAATGGTTTGTAGCTCTTTGCTGTTTTGAGCAGCGATCAGTTGGGCAATTGCCACGGGCCCCGCCCCCGCAGAGAGAATTTTGATTGCCGATGAAGGGCCAACGTTTTTGACCGTGACAAGCAAATCAAAGAGCTCGCGCTCGTTGACCCCAGCAAATCCATAGAGGCTGATTTTGTGATCGAGATAGTGCGTAAAAATCCGCAGAGAGACTTCCGCACCGATTTCGCTCAAAGCCGACAGCGTGTGTGTAGAGGCCGAGACCTCGTATCCAACCCCACCGCATTCAATAAGAACATTGCTAACGCCCCGGTCGATTACTTTGCCTCGTAAGTTGCCAATCATCTCTGTACTACCTTCGGTTGGAAGACCTTGGCGTTTCTCGTAGCGCCATCGGTTCCCTGGGTTCGCCTATCAATATCAAATCGCATGCCGTGAGTTGTGGCGACGGCTAGGGCATCCGCCGCGTCCGCCTGTGGTGGGGTTCGCAAGCCCAGAAGAGCGCTAACCATTTTTGCTACTTGTGGTTTACCGGCGTTGCCCTTGCCGGTAACACTTTGCTTGATGACCGTAGGAGCGTAGGAGTGCACAACGAGCCCGGAAAGCCCGGCAACTGCCAGCACCGAGCCACGAGCCTGGGCAAGAGCCAGCGCGGACCGAGGGTTCTTGCCGCAGAACACATCTTCGACGGCCATCACGGTGGGGCGGAGCTCGTTGATAACGTCGGTGAGCCAACACGCAATGTTGCCAAGCCGGATCTCCGCAGTACCTGTGCGCTCAGGAGTGAGGACGCCGCATTCCACATAGGTGCACGTCCGCCTATCGCTTACATCGATGACTGCATAGCCGCACAATCGACTTCCTGGATCGACGCCGAGAACCCTCATGCACTGTACATTAGCCCAGGTACTGCCACGGTCCAAAATCTTGGCGATGGCTTTTGCTGCAGCGATCCCTAGTGAGCGCGTTCCGCTGGGTAGGTGGGCTCAGCAATCCCGGCCTCTCCGAGCCATTCCACAACTTCGGCGAGAGGTAGGCCAATGACATTACTAATGGAACCACGGACTTCGCGAACAAATGCGGCGGCCATGCCCTGGACAGCGTACGCGCCAGCCTTGCCCTGCCACTCCCCACCTTCGATGTAGGCCGCAAGCTCCCGGTCCGAGAAATCCCGCATGTGGACCTCAGTGCTCACCGCTAGCGAATGGGCCTTGGCGTCGCTACGCCGCACAAGGGCCATAGCGGTCGTAACTCGATGGCTCCCATTTCGCAGTCGAACCAGCATCGATTTTGCCTCCGCGGCATCGACTGGCTTCCCCAATGCCTCGCCACCTTGCTCGACGATCGTGTCTGCTGCAAGCACCCAATCGCCCGGGTGCTTCTCTGCGACGGCGGCGGCCTTCTCACCAGCCACGCGCAGCGCGTAGGCAATGACTTCCTCGCCGGGCAGGACAGACTCATCAATGTCTGCAGGTATGACTCGCGTCACGATGCCAACACGTTCCAAAAGTTCACGTCGGCGCGGGGAAGCAGATGCAAGAATAAGCGTGTGCGACATATGCGCGCCAGGCTACCTCAGGGGCACTCCGATGGTGCCTCTCCCGGCAAGAAGAGGGCTATTTTGCCAACCTTCTTGCAAGAACTGCGGAGGATTTTGCGTTCCGCCCTGGCCTGCCGGGATACTCTCTTCCTGTTGAGCACCAACGGCCCAAACGCGAGAGGCACGCTGCTGAGACCACATAGGGGTTTCGGCGCGCGTCGCGTTGGATGGGTACTGCCCAGAGCGGGATGGATACGGCCGAGAGCGGGATGGATACGGCCCAGAGCGGGATGGATACGGCCACGAGCGGGATGGGTACTGCCATGCCTCGCCTTCGGGACACTCGCCTGCGGAAACGATCGCCCGATCGCCTCAACGCCCGATGGTGCTGTAACCGATGCTCAGAGTTTCTCTGATGCAGGAATCGATGGCGATGCAAGCGCTCCGCTTGGCTGGGTCGACTTTGCCATTAGCGGCTGCGCCACCGGTGATGGCAGTGAAGCTTCGCCGTGCCTTGGACAAAGCCCCCTAGTTCTGCAATTCACCGCACTGGCCCCCGCACAAATCGATAGCCACGTGTGGAGCTTCGGAGACGGCAGCATGCCCGATCCTTCCCTCGGCCCCATCCATCGCTTCTCGGAGCCTGGCAGCTATGACATCGGTCTAAATGTCGACGGCCCCGGCGGCAGTGCTGGACGCACCCGCCTCGCTGCTGTGGTCGTAATCCCCGCGTCCCTCGGTTCAGTATGCGATGGCGATTCGCAGTGTTCCAGTGCGGATTGCCTATGCGGAAGTGAGCAGTCGTGCCCACCGCCCCTAGCAACCGGCATGTGCGTGCTCGATTGCGATAGTCATGAGGCATGCGGCGCCAACCTCTGCATCGATCTCGGGTCCGACGGCGATGCCCCATGGAGCCTCGCGACATGCCTACCAAGCTGCGATCCTGCAGCCGATGATTGTGGGTCGAATGCCTCCTGCCAAGCGCTCCTCGGTGTTGACGGAGAGTTCAGCCACGCCTGCTTTGCGACCGGATTGCTAGCGCCGATTGGTGCAAGCTGTCGGGATGCCAACGACGAGTTGGACGATGCGCGCTGCGCTTCAGGGGTCTGTGCCGATTTGGGCCAGAGGGGCCTGTGCACGGCAAGCTGCGACACTGTCGCCTGCCCACTGGGAACGGCGTGCGTAACTCCAACCGATGGCGTTCCGGGTCCAATCTGTGTTGCGACCTGTGCAGAGTCGGCTTGCGACAGTGATCCGCTACTGAGTTGCCGTGCTCCAGACGAGGACTTCACCGTTGTTGGCGATGCAATCGCCGAAGGCTACTGCACTCCGAGTTTTCCCTAGTCTTCGCCGCGCACAGGTCTGACGCGGCCCTCGCACGTCCGCGCCCGAAACGACAAAGAGCACCCGTTCGGATGCTCTCTGCACTACAAGCTGAGATTGCCCTCAGCGCTGTACTATTGGCCGCCCTGAGGAGGGAATCCGCCGCCGCCGCCCTGTCCTTGGGGAGGCATTCCGCCTTGTGGAGGCATTCCACCCTGTGGAGGGAAACCACCTTGCGGAGGCATTCCACCTTGAGGAGGCATTCCGCCTTGAGGAGGCATTCCGCCCTGTGGAGGGAAACCACCTTGAGGAGGCATTCCACCTTGTGGAGGCATTCCACCTTGTGGAGGCATTCCACCTTGCGGAGGCATTCCGCCTTGAGGAGGCATTCCGCCTTGAGGAGGCATTCCACCCTGTGGAGGGTAACCACCTTGCGGAGGCATTCCGCCCTGTGGAGGCATTCCGCCTTGAGGGAAACCACCGCCCTGTGGAGGGAAACCACCAGCTTGGGGGAAGCCACCATTGCCAGCCAGCATGCGCTTCGCTTCGTCGTAAGCCTCAGGCGCCGTGAGCATCACAATGCCGAAGTACGCGAGGGTTGCGATCAGCATGTGCACCAGGATGAATACGCTGGTGAGGAAACCGGGGCCATCCAACACGAGCGCTATGAAGAGCAGAAATGCCTGTACGGGTACCCAAGCGAGCAGGACAGCCGTCGCGATGGGGGCGAGAAGGTCTACCTTGGCGAGCTGTGGAACCTGCTGTGGTGTGGGAACAAATGCCGCGCATGCAACCGCCACCATGAGTACCAGCATAAAGAGAAGGTCGTGAATGATTTTTAGTGCTCCACCATCGAAGGAGAAAGCGTCGCCAAACGATGCGAAGAGAGCTGCGACGCAAAGACCTGCACCAACACCAATAACGTATCGAGCCCAGGCGTCATTCGGATTTGAGAGTCTGGAAAGGAGACCAAAGAGCAGGACTGGGTAGCCCCAGTTGAGCATCGTCAGTGCGCCGCCCATTGGAACCGAGCGTCCCAGAGACATCATTTTCATCAGATAGATGACACCCCAACCACCGATTCCCAGGCCGAGAAATGCGACCGTAAACGGAGCCCACTTGAGAACCATCGGTGGAATCTTGGCTCTTAGGTCCGAAGGTGCCTTAGCAACAAACAGGTAGACGACGGCTGCGATGATCGGCCAAACCATGTTTGGGAACTTCGCCACACCTTCGGTCCAAACAAAGATCGTCTTGCTTTCTTTGCCCATGCTGAAGTGCATCAGCGGAATCACGACACTTGCGAGCAAGGCAATGCCCGCAATGAGCAATGCCTTGGTTTCTAGTGCTTGATCTCGAAGTGTTGCCAGCGGTATCCCGAAGAGCGTCCCTGGAGCAGACCCTGGAAGCTTCGCTGCGAGATTCGCAAACGGATCACCACCCTGCTGGCCCATTCCCATCTGGGGAGCACCCATCTGCGGAGCGCCCATGTTTGGCTGCCCCATCGGAGGCTGACCCATTTGCGGAGCACCCATGTTTGGCTGCCCGCCCATTGGAGGCTGACCCATTGGAGGCTGACCCATTGGAGGCTGCCCCATTGGAGGCTGACCCATTGGTGGTTGCCCCATCGGAGGCTGCCCCATCGGTGGCTGCCCCATCGGTGGCTGGCCCATCGGAGGCTGGCCCATCGGAGGCTGGCCCATTTGCGGTGCACCCATTGGAGGCTGACCCATTTGCGGTGCACCCATTGGAGGCTGACCAGGTGCAGGCTGTCCTGGAGGAGCTCCAAACGGAGCAGGTGGTTGGCCAGGAGCTGGGTATTGTGGAGCTGCGGGGGCCGCGAACGGAGCCGGAGCAGCCGGGGCCGCTGGAGGCGCGAAGGGAGCCGGAGCCGCTGGAGCGGCCGGAGCGGCATACGGAGCCGGCGCTGCCGGAGCCGGAGCCGGAGCCGGAGCCACGGGAGCCACGGGAGCACTGGGGTTGATCATCGGTGGCGCCATGCCAAAGATTGTCTTCGCCGGCGGAGCTGCAGCCGGAGGAGCTGCGGCCTGAGGAGCCGCTGCGGGCATTGGACGTCCACATGTGCCGCAATGGGCTGCTGTGGAGAGAACGGCTGCGCCGCAGTACGGGCAGGGTTTGGTTGGTGTAGCCATAGATAAGATATCCCTTGATATTTACTAAGTAAACCGTACGTCTGCTGGTCGCCTGGGTCAACGTCGTAGCGTTGTTTTGCGAGCTGCAGCCATCGGCCACTTCTGGCAAGGATCTCACGACTTTGTCCCCCTGGATATGCCATTTGACGATTTCCCCTCAGGGCTGCGCGCAATGGATCTGTCCAAATGAACAGAACGCTGCGCCGATTCGAACGTCTTGCGAGTGAATTGGCAGTCCCTCTTGAGTGAACGGCACATGGTTGAACAGCACATGGTTGAACCGCATATGGTGGCCTAGTAGGTTTCCCTTTGTGCTCGAAGGCAAGCGGATTGGTTTTCTCGGTGGTGGCAATATGGCTGAGGCGCTTCTTCGTGGCCTCATTAAAAATGGCGTTGCAGCAGAGCAAGTCGGAGTAAGCGACCCCCAAGAAGAGCGACTGGAGGAATTGCGCCGCCTCTACAAAATCCACGGCCTCAGTGACAACGTAGCGCTGGCTGAGTGGGCTGACATTGTCATTCTCGCGGTAAAGCCGCAGGTCGCAATCGGTGTCCTTGCCGAGCTTAAGAAAAGCGCAGGATCTGTCGCCCTCTTCATCTCGGTAGCGGCCGGCCTCACAACCCAAACCATTGAAGCCACACTTGGCGATACATCCCACGTCGTTCGTTCGATGCCCAATACTCCCGCATTGGTTGGCGCCGGTGCTACCGCAATAAGTTCGGGCAGGCTCGCCAGCGAAGATGACCTCAGGACAGCGCAAGCCATCTTTGACGCCGTGGGAATTACCGAAGTTGTCAAAGAATCCCAACTTGACGCCGTAACAGGCCTTTCGGGCAGCGGCCCGGCCTACGCTTTTATCGTCTTGGATGCGCTCTCCGACGCTGGCGTAAAAATGGGGCTCCCCAGGGCCACAGCCCTCAGGCTTGCCGCACAAACCCTTTTGGGCAGCGCAAAGATGCTACTGGAAACCAACGGCCATCCTGGCAAGCTAAAGGATATGGTTACCTCCCCCGGCGGAACCACGATCGCCGGCGTACACGCTTTGGAAGCCGGCGGACTTAGAACAACTCTCATTAGCGCCGTCGAAGCCGCAACAAACCGCGCAAAGGAACTTGGCAAGGGTGAGTGAATCCCTCGCCACTGCCATTCCAGGGGGCGTTCGCATTCCGATCCTAGTCCAGCCGCGTGCGTCCCGAGTTCGGTTCGGGCCTATCCACGGCGACCGCGTCAAGGTGGCGATTCTAAGCCCTCCTGTTGACGGAGCGGCCAACCAAGCGGTCATTGCCCTTCTCGCCAAGACGCTCGGCGTCGCCAAGCGCAAGGTGCACATCACTGCCGGACACACCTCTCGGCGCAAGACCGTCGAGGTCCTGGGCATTGGCGTGGCAGCGGTTGCGGAGTCGATCGCATGAGCTTTCGCAATCTTGGTGTTTTTCTTACCTTCATCATGGGCGCCTGCACGGGCCAAGAAGGAACGATCCGAATTTCCGTCGTTGCGGATCCCAGCGGCGACCTACTCTCACAAATCGATCGTGTCGAAGCGAGATACACAGGACGAGATACAACCTTCTCGGCAACGCGCGACGACGATGGCACCCTCGATCTGGGCCTCGACCTAGAAGCCGATGGTTCCTCTGGCGACCTCGTCCTTACGGGCTTTGCAGGCGATGGATCTCGCATTGCGGTCGGCCGCGTTGGCCCCCTTCCTCTCGCTGCCATCGACGCCGATGTTGTCGCATTTTTGGCGCCCCCAAACAGCATTACGCAAGCCCCGGTCGTATTGGCCGTCCCGCGCTCTCACATCGGAGGCACCGAGGCATCCTTCGGGGCACTGCTTGCAGGGGGACTGGGAAGCGATGGCCCAGTCGGCGATGTAAACGTCTACAGCACCTACTTACACACCATTCAAACCGGCTTGCCTTTGCCAACTCCGCGCAGCCACATCGCTGTTGCCGCTGGCAGCTCAGGGTTTTTCTACATGCTCGGTGGTGAGGATGAGAACCAAGACCCGATAGCCGAGAGCTATGCGTTTGATACGCGAGTACCCCCGGTCGGCTCCTACCGCCCTCTGGTAATCGACGAGGAGTTTGCCAGATCCGGTGCAACGACCGCAGTTGTGGGAGAAGAACAATTCTTAGTAAGCGGCGACCCAGCTCTCCTGCTCGACGGGCTGCGGGGAACCGTGCAACCTCTACTCGACGGAGGCGGCCTTGACGGCCAAGCGGCAACGGTTGTGACCGACAACAGTCTGCAAGTAATCTTCGCGGGCGCCAATGTTGTGGATCCTGAGCTTGGCGGCATTGGAGCCGCCGTATTTGAAGGCAATGCTGTAACTCACCTCGCGGCACCAGTAGAAATGGTGAGGCGCGAACACCGCGCTGTCACCCTGCTTTCGGGCCAAGCACTTTTCCTTGGAGGCGCACAGGAGGACGGGACACTGCTCACCGATGCGGTGCGATACGCCCCAGCCACCCAGACCTTTGAGGTTTTCGAGCTCCTCGCCACCGGGCGGCGAAACCCTGCGGTTGCGATCACAGACAAATTCTTAGTCGTAATTGGAGGCGAGGACGAGAGCGGCAATGCCATTGCCGACGCCGAGGTATTCGACGTTCTCACCTTGGCAGCGGTTGCGACGATTCCGCTTGTCCTGCCTCGCAAAAATGCGGTGGCCCATGCACTGGGCAATGGGCAAATCCTCATCGCTGGCGGCCAAGACGAAAACGGCGCTCCCACCGAAATCCTCAGCCTCTTCACCCCCGACGAATCATTCTAAGCGAGCGCTAGCCGAACCGCGGAGGCTAACTGCGTGGCCAGCGACAAAGCCCGACGAGGGTCTCGGTGGCCGCAAAGCCCACAGACTCATAGATACGAGCGGCGTGATACTCGGTATCGGCGACCATGATGAGCCTCTCGACGCCAGGTTGGGCCAACGTGCGCTCTGAGGCGTAGTGCACCAGCGTCCCGCAAACGCCTTGCCTACGCGCCTCGGGTCGTGTGACGACGACTTGAAATCGTGCACTGGAACCATTGCGGAAAACGCCTAGGTTTCCGACCTGCCGCCCACCGAGATAGGCGCCGTACCAGTCACCTTGGCCAGCATCGACTCGGGCGCGCAATGCGGCAAGTCGGCCCTGGAGAAAGACCCGATACGACTCTTCTTCGTGCTCCGGATCTCGCGATTCGAATTGACTCTCTGCAACCTCGTTCCACTCGGAGTCGCTCTCCAATACACGGATTTCCAGGTCTTGATTTGGATGGCGCGGCGGGCAAACCTCCGAGGCTGTGAGGACGACAGTTCGCTCTTCCTCGTAGCCATCGTCTAGAAACCTCTGCAAGGAAGCATCGCCGCCGCCCACATCCCACGCAAAGGTTTGGTGCTTTACGTCCGCAAGGTCGGCGAACTCGCGCGCGAAAATCGCCTCCCAAGCGTCCTTCACCTGCCCTTGGGGCGGCTTTGAGAAGACTACGAGGTTTCCCCAGTAAAAGTTCGGCTCCTTCGGACTTCGCACGACGAGATACGCCCCGCGATCGATGACGTCGGCATCGAGGAGCGAAAGGTCAGAACTGAGCCCGAGAGACTGCAACTGCATAGCAATCCCTATAGCAGAGTTACAGATTACGCATCTTGGTGATGCGAAGGCTCGTCATCGCTCTCTGTGAGCTTCTCGACAAAGCTATCTACTTCTTCAATGGGAGTGGGCTCCACTGGAACTCGAGGAAAGATCGGTGGCGATTTGTGCGCGCGAACTTGGGCCGACAATTGCCCCCAAATGAGAAATACGGTCACCCACGCTGTGGGCTGCCAGATAAGGAATTCGGGGAAGAGCTTAAGTGGGATCAGAATAAATCCTACAAGCACGTTGGCCAAGACGAAGAGCGTGAACCAGCGTGAGCCGAGGCCCCCGAGGTTGGCCATCCGAAGATTGGATCCCATAAGCACACCGCCGCCAAAGAGCGCGAGTGGCAAGTAGCGCCAAACGGCGCCCGGCGTTTCAAAAAACGGAAAGAGCTTGGCACCGCCAAAGGCCTCTACAGCCAATGCGTGATCCGCCGGTGTGTATTTGAGCAGAGCGAGAAACCACGTCGCCAGAATGCCGGCCATCAGTGTGGTCGGAACGCCAAAGCAGAGGCTCTTGGGCACTTGCGCCGTGGAGAGGTTAAAGCGTGCCAGTCGGTACACCGCGCCCAGAAGCCAGGTTGCACACGCCGCGATCAGGACGATTCGGCCAGCACCTGTTTCAAAGGGAAGTGTTGGCTCGCGCCCCAGACTCGCGAAAATCAGTACCGGCGGCGCAATTCCGAAGTTGAGAAAATCTGCGAGCGAGTCCAACTGAACACCGAGTTCAGAGGTTCCACGCACAAGTCTCGCCGCAACGCCATCGAGTTTGTCAGTGCAGACCGCAAAGACAATGAGCCACGCTGCAGCAACGTAGTTGCCCTGCATCGACTGAAAGATCGATACAAGCCCGAGCAGCATGCTTCCCGCGGTAATGAAGTTTGGCACTAGGTAGCGCCACAATCGCTCTTCTCGCTTTGGCTTCCTCACGAGTTCTCTCCTCCTGCGGCATCCGACTCAACGCCCTCTTCGTCGCCCCAGGCTTCTTTGCTGAACGCCAAGAGTTTCGTCGTGAGTAGTCGGCCCAGGCTATCCACCATCAGTCCCTCAACCATGTCCTCAATCGCGCGACGTTGCGAGTCCTGTTTGTAGATGAAGCGAATTCCCATGCCGGGACCGTCTTCTTCTTGGCTACCCGCTTCATTGATCCAGCGAACTTGGCCTTCAATGCTGAGAGGTTCCTCGAGCTTGGGAACTTGGAGGCGAAAGACAAACTCCGTTCCGATGGGCAGTGGCTTCTCGGTTTGAATAAACGTTCCGCCGTTGGAAATGTTGCGGGTGTAGTCAGCGAAGAACGCGTTGAGTCGCTTGTACTCAACCTTCAATTCAATGGGCTTGCGCGATCCACCGCGCCTGCTCTCGTCTGACTCGCTCGCCATGGGGCGCGACAGTACACCAGTGACGCGCGACGTCAATTCACTTCCGAGGCCGGAGAAACCCGGGCCAACTGGCTAACAACCAGCCCATGCTCGTGTCACCATGGCTTCATGAGTACGCCGGGCTGGCTTTGGCGGGCCACCGTGGAGCATTTGGTCTCGTGGAGGACCCGTATCTGGGCGACACTGCTAGCCATTGTCGCGATCGGCTTGTGTCGATTGCCGCTATTCGGCGTGCTCGGCTTCGAGTTTTCCCTTGTCATGGCCGTCGTTGGCTCGGTGGCTGGGGCCGATCTCGGGGCCAGTCTCGTATGGCGCGCCCGCACCATGCCCGCCTCCAAGGTCTCCCGCACCCTGCCCGCATGGCGCGTCATGGCCCAGGCCATTGGGGGAGCGGCCGCTGTCTCTTCGGCGATCTTGCTTTTGCCCCTACTGCTCATAAGTCTTAACGCGATTCGCATCCGCAACTGCGATTGGCTCTTTGGGGTTCGCTGTTTTCTCCTGATGCCGCTCTTCTCTGCGGCCTTTGCAAGTGGCCTTGGAGTCTGTGCTGGCATCGTTGCCGGGCGACGGCGTTGGCTTTGCACCGCGCTTCCCATTGGTCTCTTGCTCATGAGCACGCTGTGGTCTCTGGTGCACTTCTACTCCGCGCCCGCCGTCTTCTCCTACAACCCCTTTGCCGGCTACTTTCCCGGAAACATCTACGACGAGAGCATCGACCTTCGCGCTCCATTTTATTGGGCGCGCTTCTATCACCTCGCGCTCCTTGCAAGCTCTGCCGCCGTGCTCGCTCTGTGGCTTGATCCGCAAACCCTCCGCTTGCGGCGCAATCGCGGTCCGAGCTTGGCAAATTGGCGAACGTCACTTGCGGCTGCAGCTTGTGTCGCGCTCGCTCTCGTACTGCATCTGCAATCTGGCGTTCTTCGGTTCTCAGTCGATGTTGAGGATGTTCGTGCAGCCCTGCCCGGAACCTTTGAAAGCGAACACTTCACCATTCACTACCCAGCCAGCCCAGGCATGGCCGAAGAGATGGAGGTCATTGCAGCCGATCACGAATTTCGACGAGCCCAACTCGTGCGTGACCTCGGCGTCGATCCAGCCGGCAAAATCACCTCATTTTACTTTGCGTCTCCGGACCAAAAGCACGAACTCATGGGCGCGCGAAACGTCTACATGGCCAAACCGTGGCGGCACGAAATCTATTTAAACCACCAAGAGTTTCCGCACCAAGTTGTCCGCCACGAGATTGCGCATGTCATGGCTGGTGCCTTTGGTGACCCAATCTTCGAAGTTTCAGCAGGTCGCGTCCTTGGACTTCCGGTGTTCTTCAATGTCGGAATGATCGAAGGCATTGCGGTTGCGAGCGACTGGCCGGATCACTTCAACAAGCCTCTGACGCCGCATCAAAGTGTCAAGGCCATGGAGGAGCTTGGAATGCACCAACCTGTGGAGCGCTTGTTCTCGACGGGCTTCCTATCGCTTTCCTCTGCCCGCAGCTACACGCTGGCTGGCTCCTATCTACGATATCTTCTCGACAACTTTGGCATCGCGAAGTTGCGCGCTCTGTACTCAAATGGTGGCGACTTCAAGGCCGCCTACGGTGTCGAGCAACACGAACTAACAGCGGGATGGCGAGAGACCATTGCCAACACCGAATTGCCCGAAGGCGCCGCGCAAATCATCCGCGAGCGCTTTCGCCGCAAGGCCATCTTTGACCGCCCCTGCCCGCATGCCATTGCGAGAGCTCGAGATGCGATGGCTGAGGAGGTGGCCCTCGGCAACATTGCCAAAGCCATTCGCACCGCTCGAGGTATCTGCCGCGATGTTCCCGCAGAGCCGCGGCACCAGCTCCAACTTGCAAGCCTACTGCGGCGTGGGACCGCCAACGAGGAGGCCCAAACCAAAGAAGCCCAAGACATTTACGAGGCCATTGCAGCAGACGCCGAGACAACCAGTTCGACCTTGCGGTCTCATGCGCACTTTGAACTTGCCTCGCTAGCCATGGATATCGGGGCGCCCGACATTGCACTCTCCCACCTCGATGCACTCCTCGCCTTGCCTCTGGGTGATGACGATCGACGACGCGGCGAGGTCCTAAGACAAATCCTTAACCACGAGGGGCCAGCGCGCGAGGCGTTGCAGGCAATTTTCTGGCAAGAGAACGGAGCCGATGTAGACCGGCTCCTGCTCGTTGGTCTCGCCGCGGAAGCTGTGATGCTAGAGCCCAACTTGGGGCTGGCCCACTACCTACTCGCACGTCAGATGCGTGGCCGCGGTTCGCCCAAAGCCACGGTGCGAGCGATGAAACGCGCACTGGCGTTCCCCCTGGCACCACTCGTAGAGCGTGAAGCGGCGAGGATTCTCACAGAGGCGGCCTATCTCGCCGACGATGCAGACGCACTCAATGCTGGCGCCACGCTGCTGGTGCGAGCCGACCAACCCGAGGTGACCCGACTCTTGGGCTACGACTGGCTAGAGCGCGCCCACTGGGCAAAGCATGGAACCGTTCCGGAGGCGCCGCTGGGCTGGGTAGCGGGCAAGACCCGTTCAGGTATGCCCTAAGACTTTCTCTAATCATGGAGTCGCAGAGAGAAAGCCGAGAAGCTCCTCGACGCTGGGATTCACAGACTGAAAACGTGCGAGTTCCTCGCCTTGTGAGCTGAGCATGAGCATTGCCGGCAAGGTGGTAGCGCCGTAGCGCGCCTGCACCTTCTCGTCTTCATCTGTGCCATTGGAAACGTCGAGCATGATAAGGGTGAGCTTGCCTTCGACGGCACCGGCGATCGCGATATCGTCGAAGAGCTTTTTGGTGACCTTGCACGGAGCGCACCAGCTGGCGTCGAAAAATAGAACGATGGGAGTGTCCTCAGCGGAGGCGTGCTTGAGCCCCTCTTCAAGATCGCGGAACCACGGCAAAACCTCCAAATCGATTCCGTCGAGCGGGCCTGGACTCGGCTCAAAGCTGGCATAGAGTGCTTCCATCTCTCGCTGCGCCGCTTCCATGTCGCCACTGGGGAGTGCCCCAATCCGGGCCACGCAAGCCTCTAAGCCTTGCGGTACTCGACCCGCGTCGCGCTTCTCAGCCAACGCAGACTCCTCGGCCACCACCTTCGGATTGGCGGCCGCCCAGGTCCGGAGCTCCTCCAGTGTGAGGCCCGCCTTCGCAAGGTTTTCCTGCCAGACCTTTGCTTGGCCCATCTCGAGCATACTGCGAATTTGCGCAAGCGAAGCTTCGGCCTTCGTCGTGTATAGGGCCGCGCAGTAGCGAACAATACTCGCCTCCAGTGCGTCGCTTTGGTGTTTCAGAAAGAGCGCATACTTCCCGGCAAAGCTCTTAGCACTCGGCTCTTTTGTCTGGGCCGCCTCTGCGGTGTGAAACGCCGTTTCTTTGGCATCCTCTGAACGTTTCGGGTTCGTTCCGCATCCCGCCATGACGGTGCAGACCAGTACGCTGGCAAAGAGTCGAGTTCTCATACAAGGCATCTACCCCAAGGCTGGATGGGCGTGCAACCTACGCTCAGAACAGCTCCGAAGCGCCGCAGATACGACTCCACGAGCGCGCAAGGCAGCGTGCGCCTGGAGCCTCCTCATGCACCTTCAGGTCGAGCCGAGAAACTAAGAACAAGCCCTATTTCTATAGACAGACTGCTATAAACAGACTGCTATCCTCCAAACGATGTGTTGCTGTAGTAGAGCGTGAGCTGGGAACCATCCGCAGCATCTGCGAACACCGTGGCATGGCCCTGAAACTGTTGACAGACCCTGGGGGAAAGCACCTTGTTGAGGAGGTAGCGAGGTCCATCGGCGAGCTGCATTCGAATGCTCGAAGCCAGCTGCAGGTTGCCTAAGATGAAGTTCTTATTGAGATCGATTCGGACTCCATCTGCTCCAGAAAACCCCAGATTTTGCGCTTGCCCCCCCTGCCCACGAATTCGCGTTGTGGAGAATGGGACGACCTCCAAGGTGCCTTGCACAATTCTTAGACCGCCAGAGCGAGAAGAAGAGTCCTGATAGGCATAGGCCATGTGCCGGAAGTGCCCTGGCGGAGGCCCCTGCCCAACGAAAGCGAAGACCTCGTTGCATCGTACGGCCCGCAGAAGCGCAGAGGGTCCCATTGCGGGTGCTTGGCCTTCAGCAGCAGCAACTGAGTCCACCTCCAAAGCTTCCAAAGCTTCATATTCTTCAATACCCGCGAGTTCCTCTTCATCCATCTCTTCCAAATCCATCTCGCACCCGGTCATTGCAGGTGCGGAAATGGCGGCGAGTAAGAAGACCATTGCTCTCATGCTATTTTTCATGTGTCCAAGACACACGTCGAGGAATCTCGTCTCATGGTTTTTTGAAACGCGAGAAAAAGGCATCAACCCTGGGCTCGGTCATATTCTGGCTGATGATTCCGCGCGAGGTTGCGGGAATGCCGAGTTGCCAGCGCGGCGGCAGCTTCGGAGCCCCCAAAACGCCGATCGGCCTACGAAGCCGCGTTTGCCGACGCTTCGCCCCGCTGTCGCGATACTTCGTAGAGAGCAATCGCAGCGGCGACCGATACGTTGAACGAGCCCACAGCACTGGCCGCCATAGGAATCTCCAGGTGAAAGTCGCAGGTCTTGGCAACTAGCGTTCGAAGCCCTTTGCCTTCCGACCCCAGCACCAAAACAAGCGGCAATTCACTGCTCACCTTTTGAAGCGGGATGGCATTTGGACCACTTGCGACGGCCGCACTCCAAAATCCATCTTCTCGGAGTTCTTCTAATGCACGAACAAGGTTCGTCACTTGGGCAATGGGAAGATGCTCGCTGGCCCCGGCAGACGTTTTGGTGACGAGCGCGGAAACCTGCGCCGAGCGATCTTTGGGAATGATCACGCCATCGGCCCCAAGAAGCAGCGCCGAGCGCACGACGGCGCCCAAGTTGTGAGGGTCCGTGACACCGTCTAGCGCGACAAGAAGCCCGGGTTTCTTTGCGGCATCGACAATTTCGTGCAGTTCCTTGTAGGCGTACGAACCTGCGATGACGACCACGCCTTGGTGATTGGCGCCTTTTGCCAATCGGTCGAGCTCGGCATTGGCAACACCTGTCCAGGACAGATTGCGATTCTTCGCTTCACCAACAATGCTCGAGATGCCGTCTTTGCCACCCTTGGCGAGACGCTTTTCCGACACAAAGATGCAGTCGATTTCGTGCGCAACAGCCCGGATGACCTCTTGGACTGGGCCAATGCCGTAAACAATTCTTCGACCACTCATAATGCAAGTTCCTTAATAATACTTCTTGCCGAAGCGCTTGGGCTCTCGGCATCCCGTATGGGACGACCCACAACTATCATATCGGCGCCCGCAAGCCGGGCTTTTGATGGTGTCATGACGCGTTTTTGGTCACCGAGAGCGGCCCCTGCTGGCCGAACCCCCGGAGTCACAATTAGGAACTCTTCTGGGAGTGCAGCTCTCAGGACAGCCGCCTCATGCGGTGATGCAACCACCCCATCACAGCCTGCCTCCGCCGCTAGACGAGCGCGCTGAACAACAAGGTCGGAAATGCTCTTATCGATTCCCACCGCCGCTAAATCGCTCTGTTCCAGGGACGTGAGCACGGTAACGGCCAGAATCCGAAGCCGCCCCAAATCGCCCGCGCCTTCTGCGGCAGCCGCTACAGCGGCCTCCATCATTGCCTTGCCACCAGCGGAATGGATGGTCAGAAGCCCGGCTCCGAGCCCAGCAAGACGCTTGGTGGCGCGGCCAACCGTGGCCGGAATGTCGTGCAGCTTGAGGTCGACAAAGACACGCCGCCCCGCTGCCGTGTAATCGCGAACAAGCCCTGGCCCTTCGGAACTGTAGAGTTCGAGCCCGATCTTGAACCAACGCACATCATCATCAAGTGCGTCTGCAAGGGCATCGGCCTCGGCTCTCGAAGGCACATCGAGAGCGACAATCAAGCGTTCTTCTGGGCTCATGTCCATGCCTTAGACGCCAGCGAGCTTGGCTTTTTCATCGGCAACGGCCGCAGCGATTGCTTGCGCAGCCCCTTCGACAGCGAGCGGCGTCGCCTCTGCATCGCGTCGCCACTTCATCTCAAGCGTTCCCTCTCCAAGCGAGCGCTTGCCGATCGCAATTCGCAGAGGAATCCCGATGAGGTCAGCATCTTTGAACTTGGCGCCAGGACGCTCTTTGCGATCATCGAGAAGCACATCGACGCCCAAAGCCTTGAGCTCTTCGTAGAGTTTCGTCGCAGCATCAATAACGCCGTCGTCATTCATCTGGAGCGGCAGAACCGTTACCTCGTAAGGAGCAATCGACATCGGCCAGATAATCCCGCCCTCGTCGTGGTTTTGCTCGATTGCGGAGGCGGCGATACGGGTGATGCCAACGCCGTAACAGCCCATGACCATCGGCTTGCTCTTGCCGCCTTCATCGAGATACGTGCATCCCATAGGCTCGGAGTAGACGGTACCGAGTGAGAAGACGTGGCCCACTTCGATGCCCAGGTAGGCCTTGTAGTGACCGTCACAGCGTGCGCAGCCCTCACCTTCCTCGGCAATGCGAAGGGATACGTACTTGGTTACCGTGCAGTCTCGAGCTAGGTCGAGGCCGGTGTAGTGCATGCCCTCTTCGCCGGCGCCAGCAACCGCGCCCGTTGCGCCTTCCAGCTCAAGGTCGGCATAGATAGGCAGGTCGAGACCAACGGGGCCAATCGACCCAACGGGCGCCCCTGTGGCTTTCTTTGCCTGGCCATCTCGAGCTAAGAACAATTCTGTAGCACCGGTGAGTTTCTTGAGAGCAATCTCGTTGAGGCTTCGGTCCCCGCGCAGCAGCACGAGTAGCGGTTCACCGTCAGCTGTATACACAAGGCTCTTAATCGTTTGCTTGGCATGGACGTTGAGCATCTCGCAAACTTGCGCGATCGTCTTTGCCCCTGGCGTTGGAACCTTGGTCAGGTCGCCGCCACCGGTAACCCCAGGTTCCTTGGGCGTGCGGACCGCAGCTTCTTCCACATTGGCCGCATAGTCACACGAGTCACACGCAACAAGCTTGTCCTCGCCCGTGTCGGCGAGAACCTGAAACTCATGACTCATGGAACCACCAATGGCACCGGTATCCGCCTCGACGGGGCGGAAATCCAAACCACAGCGGGCGAAGATGCGCTTGTACGCGTCATACATCTTCTTATACGAAACGGCTGCTGCGTCGGCGTCCACGTCAAAGGAGTACGCGTCTTTCATGATGAACTCACGACCGCGCATAAGGCCGGCGCGAGGTCGCATCTCGTCGCGAAACTTGGTTTGAATCTGATAGAGGTTTAGTGGCAGCTCGCGGTACGACTTGGTTTCGCGACGCACCATGTCCACAACCACTTCTTCGTGGGTTGGGCCAAAGCAAAAGTCTGAGCCTTTGCGATCCTTAAAACGCAGCAGCTCTGGACCGTACTTTTGCCAACGCCCGGTTTCCTGCCAGAGCTCGGCAGGTATGGATGCGGGCATGAGCACTTCTTGGGCACCGGCCTTGTTGAGTTCTTCGCGAACGATGTTCTCAATGCGCGAGATGACCCGCATGCCGAGCGGCATAAAGTTGTAGATGCCGGCAGCTAGCTTGCGGATGTAGCCACCGCGAACCATGAAAACATGGCTTGCGACCTGTGCATCTGCGGGAACCTCTTTGAGGGTAGGAATGAATGCCGTGGAAAAGCGCATGACGCAGCGAACCTACACGAGAGGCTCGCCGAATGGCGGGGCAAAAGCCGTTTTCTTTCCGCCCCAGTGGCGCCCGCCCGCTAGCGAAGTGCGCGCAGTTCGTACTGGCCCGTAAGCGGCTGCTGCATCTCAAAGAGCAACCCAGGGTCCGCTCGGCGATTGTCTGAGCCAAAGGCGATGGTCCCTGTGAGGCTGGGAACCTCTTGCATCCGCAGCGCCTTGCCGAGCTCTTGCCGTGTGCGAGCTCCCGCGTCCACAGCGTGGCGAAGTACGGTCGCGGCATCGTAGGCATAGGCCTCGTGGGCCGATGGCTCGCTGTCAAACTCTTGCTCGTAGCGGGCAACAAAATCGGCAATCCTCGGGTCGGTCCGATCGGGGTAGAACCCCGGAGCCAAAACAGCGCCCCAGCTGTAGCGCCCGGCGGCTCGCAAGTATCGCTGGTCGATGCCTTCAGCGGTGGATAGCAACATGATCGATCGACCGCGCTTGCTCTTCTTGCCCACAGGCTGTGCATTGAGATTCGCTGCCGCCAGCGCTGGTGCAATGAGTGCCAGTGTCTTGGCCTGGTCGGGGACAAAGAGCGCGCTCCAAGGCTTTTTGAGTTGGCGGATGTCCTTCGTAAATGACGTGGTGCCCGGAGCATAGGTTGCCTCCACGATGATGTTGCCTCCGAGGGATTCCACTTGGCTTTTGAATGCGGCACCTACAACACGTCCATACGCGGTTTGCGGCGAAAACATCGCGAAGTCCCGCACGCCTTTCTCGTAGGCATGTGCGGCGAGTCGCCGAGCTCGGCTCTCCGCACTGTGGCGAATACTGAAGACTGTCCCGCCAGCCCCACCGCGCGGAGCTAGGGAAATCACCGGCATGCCGACGCTTGCCGCCAAGGGAGAAACGTTGGCGACCGCGTTTCCGTCAAAGGGGCCGATCGCAGCAATCGCGTCGCTGGCAACGATGCCTTGCAACCCAGCCGTGACCGTTTGCGGATCGGAGCTTGTATCGCGAGACACGAGTTCGAAAGCGGAGAAGTCGCTCGCGTCATTGGCCAGGACCGGAGCGTTCTGCGAAGCCATGACCAAACCGCGCAAGCTAAGCTCCCCGACTCGATTTAGCCGTCCCGACAACGGCAGCAGCGCCGCCATTCGCTCTGGATTCCCAGGGCCGCTAGAACCGACAACGACAGCATCCTGGCCCAAGGCACGACGCGCATTAGCGATCGAGGCAAGTACCCGCGCGGCGCCGGCAGTGTCGCCAGCAGCTGCGAGTTCTTCTGCCAGGCGAGTCCCGACGATCGCCGCCCCCGGACCGGCCTTGGGAGCAAGCGTCCGTAGCGTCGGCTCAAGTTGCGCCGAAGGCAAGCCGGGAACAACGGCTCGAATTCTGTCGAGAGCGTAGGTCTTCTCCGCAGCACTAGCGCCCGCCCACCAGGCGTCGTAGTGAATCACGGCTGTCGTCATGCGACGATTTGCGACGTTGGCTTCGGCCATACCCGCATGCCAAAACGTAACCTCTTTGCTATCGCCGCGATTGAGAGCCTTCTCCCCGACCGTTAGTGGCGAGAGTGCCTCCGCATGACGCCCGAGGTTGGATAGGGCAAGTCCGCGAAACAGACTGGCGCGGGTTCGGAGCACCTCTTCCGTGGGCGTTAGCGCCGCGAGTTCATCGAGCTTGGCTAATGCCGACGCCGCATCGTTGTTGCGCATGTCCGCCATGGCGCCATACAGCAGCGCGTGCGGCACGATTGGATCGTTGGGAAACTCACGCACAATCGACTCGAACGTCTCCGCCGATGCTGCGCTGCCGTCGCGCTCAAACTGGCTCCGTCCGCTTTCGAATCGCGCGCGCGCCGCGGTATCCCCATTTGTAGGGAGCGTCATCACGGGCGACACGACCTTGCGCTTGCCACGACCGGGACATGCGGCCACCGACACGCTCAAGACAATTAGGGCGAGGAGAGATACCGGGCTTCGACGCACAACCTGACTGTAGCGAATGCTCACCTAGCTACAACAGCCAAGTGGCACTTGGTATTTCCCTTGCGCCCGGGTTCTAGGCGAAGGCCGCGGAATCAGCGCCAAAGAGCTTCTGTAGAGAGGCGAGCAGCTCATCGGTGGGCGCCACGCGAAAAGTATCCCCGAGGAAGATCGCGGTCTGCGAGCGGCCTGGAATCTCGAGAATGATCAGCGCAAGGCACTTGCCGCTCGAGCCCACCAAAATTCCGCGAAGCGCCTCAATGTCGTCTTCGGTAGCGGAACTCGCGTCGATGCGAATCACAACTTTCGAGGTCTTGGCCACGCGGAGTTGTGCCAGTGGAGTGGCCTCGTCGAGGAGAAGCTTGAACGCGTGGTTGCCGCCCTCCCCTTCATCCTTGACCGTGCCTTTGCAGAGAATTGGTTCATCGCTCGTAAGAGCTTCTCTTAGCTCTTCAATCTTCTTGGGAAAGACGACGACTTCGAGTTGCCCGGCGGCGTCTTCAAGTTGGAAGAAGGCGATCTTGCCACCGCGCTTTGTTGGGCGTTCGCGATACGCCGACACCACACCAGCAATGGAATGCTCCCCGGGCTGTTTGCGCTCCTCAAAAAAGTCCTGCGCCGTCGCGGTTGCGTACCGCTTCAAATCGCCAGCAAAGCGATCGAGTGGGTGACCACTGATGTAGAACCCGAGACTTTCTTTTTCAAACTGGAGTCGCTCTTTGTCGCCCCAATCCTTTACGACTGGATACTTGCCTTCGTCGGCAGGCCCTTCGTCCTTCTCAGGTTCCAGCATGCCAAACAGCGAGGTTTGCCCAGAGCGGCGGTCTCGTTGCGCTTGGGACCCACGCTCCATGGCAACTTCAATGGCCGCAAAGCTCCGCGCGCGAGCAATCGGTTCGTCACCCTTGGGAATGCCATCGTAGGCGCCAGCCTTAACCAACGCTTCAATGACGCGGCGGTTGACCTTCTGCGAATCAACGCGCTCGCAAAAGTCGAACATCGACTCGTAGTCTCCGCCCTCATTGCGGCTGCGAAGAATCGACTCCACGGCCCCTGAACCAACCCCTTTGACGGCCCCAAGACCAAAGCGAATCACCTTGTCCTCCACCTTCTCGGCGGGCACTACAGTAAAGTCTTGCTGGGACTCAAGAATGTCGGGACGCGCAACCTTGAGGTTCATCGCACGAGCTTCAGCGATGAACTTTACGATGTTCTCGGTGTTGTCTTGATCGCAGGACATGAGTCCGGCCATGAACTCGTGCGGATAGTGCTTTTTGAGAAACGCGGTCTGGTACGTGACCCAGCCGTACGCTGCGGAGTGAGAACGGTTGAAGCCGTAGCCAGCGAAGAAGGCCATCAAATCGAAGAGTGCTTCGGCCGTGCGCTTGTCAACCGTCTCTTTCTCGTTTGCCAGGGCACCAGCAACGAAGCCCTTTTTCTCGGTTTCCATCACCTCGACCTTCTTCTTGCCCATGGCGCGCCGAAGAAGATCCGCTCGTCCAAGGCTGTAGCCACCGATCACCTGGGCAATCTGCATGACTTGCTCCTGGTAGACGATGACGCCATAGGTGTCGCGAAGGATGGGTTCGAGGGCTGGATGATCGTAGACGATTTTCTGCCGACCGTGCTTACGCTCGATAAAGTCGTCAACCATGCCGCCCTCAAGAGGGCCTGGTCGGTAGAGCGCAACCGCCGCCACAATATCCTCGATATTGCTTGGCTTGAGCTTCTTAAGAATTTCTCTGAACCCAGAAGATTCCAGCTGAAAGACACCCGTTGTGTCGCCCTTGCCGATCATGTCGTAGACCCGCGAGTCCTCCATCGAGATGAGGTCGATATCGAATGGTTCTTCGTCGGTGGACTCCCGCTGAAGGTTAATGATTTTGACCGCAGTATCGATCACCGTCAGGGTCTTGAGCCCCAAGAAGTCGAACTTGACCAAGCCGGCCTGCTCGACATCGGTCATGTTGTACTGCGTGACGATTTCGCCGTTCTTGCCGCGGAAGCAAGGGACGTAATTCCACAGTGGTTCATCGCCAATCACGACACCAGCGGCATGCATGCCAGCGTGACGATTTAGCCCCTCGAGGTTTGCGGCAATATCGAGCAATTCGCGAATGCGCGAATCCGTCTCGTAGAGGTCTTTTAGTGCGGGTTCCTTCTCAATCGCCTCGCGAACAGGTGGCGTCTTGCCGGCAACCGGCTCGGGAATCAGCTTGGCGAGCTTGTCAGCGTCGGCGTACGGAAGCTCCATGACGCGGGCAATATCTCGAACCACACCGCGCGCTTTGAGTTGGTGGAAGGTCGCGATCTGCCCAACATGATCTCGGCCGTACTTGTCCTGAACGTAGTGAATGACCTCCTCCCGCCGGTTCATGCAGAAATCGATATCGAAGTCGGGCATGGACACGCGCTCGGGATTGAGGAAACGTTCGAAGAGAAGCTTGAAGACCAGCGGGTCGATGTCGGTAATGCGAAGCGCATAGGCAACGATGCTGCCTGCACCAGAGCCACGGCCGGGGCCAACGGGAATCTTCTGTTCTTTGGCCCAGCGGATGAAGTCCCAAACAATGAGGAAGTAGCCGGGGAACTTCATCCCGTTGATGATGTCGAGCTCGAACTTGATTCGCGCTCGGTACTCATCTACGTCAAAGGTCTCGCCCTTGGCAGTCTTCTCACGAAAGCGCTGCTCCATGCCCTCGTCCACCATCTTCGCGAGATAGCGTTCAAGGTCATAGCCTTCGGGAACCTTGAAGCTCGGGAGCTGTGGCTCTCCCAAGTCAAGCTCAACGTTGCACTGCTCGGCAATGCGGACCGTATTCTCCAATGCCTCCGGGCAATCGTGGAATGGCTTCACCATCTCCGCCGGCGACTTGATGAAGAACTCGGAGCTATCGTGCTTCAGGCGATTCTCATCGTTGACCGTCTTACCGGTCTGAATGCACATGAGGATGTCGTGGGCCTTGGCATCCGACCGCTCCACATAGTGGCAGTCGTTTGTGGCCACCAGAGGAATTCCTAGACGTGGCCCCATCGTCCGCAGCTCTTCGTTGAGCTGATCTTGCTCGGCCATGCCGTTGTACATCATCTCCAGATAGAAGTCTCCCGGGCCAAAGATGCTCTTGTACTCTTTGGCGACCTCTTCCGCTTCCTTGATGCCATGCTTGAGAAGGGTCTGGGCAACCTCTCCGCCAAGACACGCGGACATGCCAACAAGGCCTTCGCTGTGTTTGCGAAGCAGTTCCTTGTCGATCCGCGGGTTGTAATAGAATCCTTCTAAGTAGCCCATCGAGTTTAGGTACTGAAGGTTCTGAAAGCCGACCTTGTTCTTTGCCAACAAGACCATGTGGTAGTTGCGGCGGTTGGTCCTGTCTTTGCGATCGGTTGCGGCGATATAGGTTTCGCAGCCGAAGATGAGTTTGACCCCAGCCTTCTTGCTGGCTTTGTAGAGGTCCACGGCACCAAACATGTTGCCGTGATCGGTCGCCGCGACCGTATCCATGCCCAGCTCACTGACGCGGCTAAAGAGATCGCCAACGCGGATCGCGCCATCGAGGAGGCTGTACTGGGTATGCAGATGAAGGTGGGAAAACTCAGCCATAACGACTCGCTAAGGAACCCCGTAGTTTTAGCCAATCGCCGCTTCGGCGGCTAGCCCTCCTCGCACTGTGTATTCCGCCAACCCCTGCGAATTGCCTCATCTTCACGAGGCGGCTTCAGCCTGCACTGAGCTATACTCGTGACACGCTCGGGCTCCAACTGCGTAGAAACTCGCACAACATAGCCTGCCGACCTGCCCGGCCTGAAGCGGGCTTGGGGCGTTCTGATAGCGACCTTGCCCGCCGCACCCATTGTACTTTCCTACACTTGACTTTGTCTCCCGCTTCCATGCGTTCCGTCCTTCGAAATCTGCTTGTCGCAATCGCTTTGCCGGTTGCTGTGCAGGCATGCGGCGACAACGATTTTCCGACGCGGGACGCCGCTGTGCCGGGCAACGATTCGCTTGCGGTTTTGAATCCGCCTGGCGACTCGATTGGTTTGGATTTCTCGGGGACATCCACCTTGCGAGTGCAGCTCGTCGACAGCGACGGCGACCCCATCACGGGGCAGCCCATTGAGTTTTCCCTTCTGCAAAACGCTGGGGAATCTGTTGGCGGATCTAGCCTCTCGGCATCCAGCAGGCAGACCAACAGCATTGGAATCGCCGAGGTTGACCTGCTTGCGGGCGCCGAGCGTGTCAACTTCCGCGTTGAGGCCAGCACGCCCAACGCCCCCTCGGTTCTCTTCTACATTCAGGTTTCCGACCAAGGCTTTAGCGACGTCTCCATCGTCACGGCCCACGAAGGCCCAAGAGATTCGACAAGCTACGACGGCGTTGAGCTCCGCATCTATTCGGATGCCAGCGCGCGATGCGGTGCGATCGACTTTGCGAGTCCCCCGGAAAGCCTATTTCCTCCGCGAACCCAGGAGTTGCTGGGCGAAGCGAGTGACTTTAGAAACCTAGCCGTGGGATTGGGCTACACGGTCATCGCCTGGGCCGAAGCTGGCGCTGAAGCCACGCCACACGCCACAGGTTGCCTGCATATTGCGGCCGATCGCTTGCGCAGTGGAAGCGCCTTTGAGGCCGTCCTCCCGGTCGCGGACCTGCCTTTTCAACTTCCCCAATTGCTCGCGGTGGACACAGAGATTCAACTTGCCGATCTTGCCGCAACGCTAACAGGCCAAGATACATGGGTAACGCTCTCGTGTCCCTTGGGCCGAGCGCAACTGCTGCTCGATTGCCTTCCCGACGCACAAACTCCCGATGCACTGCTCGACTGCAATTCGCAGCAGGCATCGCCACTTGGCACCGCCATCGAGGCACGTCGTGGCATCATCGGTGCGGATGGCTGTAGGCCCGCGACCACGGCAGGTGGCGAGGACTCCCTCGACGCGCTCTTGATGAATGCCATGACGGGCTGGCCAAGCGACGTAGAGCTAGGCGCCCTCGTCGTAGGCCGAGAACTTGTACTAGGAACTCTTCGCATCCAATCAGAAATCACTAGAACCGGCGGCGGTGTCGTGACGCACAGGCTCCGACGTGCTGACCTTGATACGGTCTCCGTTGACCTGCTCCAGAGCAGCCGCCCCGTGGTTGAAGTTACCGCCGTTCCTGTGCAGCGAAGCGCCAGCCCGGAGATTTCCATTGCGCCCCATGGTTTCACCCTGCGCTTTGCCGAACTCGCAGAAAGCGGATACGAGATTCTGGCCCTGGGCCCGGCCAACGTGAGTGGCCTCGGAGCCGCCTTGGGCACCGAATTCATGACAGAGATTTCCATCGCTGCGCAAACGGGCTGCACCGGCCTTGAGGCCTTCGTCTGCGGCGAGCTTGGGCTCGGAGCCGACTGCGCCGACCTATGCAGCACAATCGCTCCCGCCCTCGATATACGACTCGCGGCTTGGCTTGGGGACTTGCAGAGCAGCGGGCTCGACTACACGGTTGAGGCGCAAGCAGACTTGCTGGACGACGATCGAAACCTCATCATTGATTCGGCGACCGCAAGCGACGACCAGATTGTCGTGCAGTTCGCCACCGACCTGCAGAGCATTGCGCTCCCCGCGACCATGAGCTGTGTTGCGCAATAGCGCTCGAGCGACCAAATTCGATATCAGCGGCCGGGTAACAGGCCACCCGATGTGACACGGCCGGGCCCCGATGGCATGCCGCGTCTTGGCAACGAAGCCTAGTCGTCGTCGTCGCGGTCGAGCTGAACTTCGACACGGCGATTGGCTCGGCGTCCGCTCGCGGTTGTGTTGTCGGCGAACGGCTCCGCATCTGCGCGCGAGAAGGACTTCATGCGCCCAAAGCCGACGCCGTTTTCAATCAGATACTCGCGAACCGAATCCGCGCGCTCCTGTGCGATGGCCTCGCGCGCATCCGCCTCCGGCGCCTCGCGGTCGTCACAATGGCCGTAGAGTTTGATCTTGATGGAGGGATTCGCTTTGAGAAGCTCGGCGAGTTTGTCGAGTTCCTCAAGGCCAAGGTCATCCATCACACCCGATCCGGAATCAAATCGAAGGCCGGCAATCGCCCCTTCGACAAGACGAACATCATCGCTAACTTCGTCTGGGCAGCCGTCATCATCTTGAAAGCCGTTGTAGGTTTCCGCTTGCCCCTGGCAGCGATCAAGCCCGTCGATTACGCCGTCCTTGTCGTTGTCGAGTTCGGGGCAGCCATCGGCATCTTCGAAGCCATCCTTATCTTCGGCCCGATCTGGGCATGAATCGGCATCGTCGGGAATGCCGTCTCGATCGGCATCAGGCGGCGGCGGCGGCGGAAGTTTGCTGCTCTTGGTTTTGGAACGCAGCCCAAAGGTCATCAGCACTTCCCAATCCGACGCCGGTGCATTGCCCTCTTCCGCACGCATGGCGATGTAGCGACCTTCGATGCCAAGCCGCAGACCTTTGAGTTTGAAGCTGAGCCCCAAGCCGCCATAGACCGCAGGCTGAATGTCCGTAGGAACCGAGCTCTGACGCGTTGAGGTAACAACAGGGGTTCCAACGCCGGCCACAATACTTGGCGAGACTACGATATCGCCGAATGGTGAGAGCCGCCCGTGCACACGTGGCATGCTCACAAAAAGCGTGGCTCGATCGTCGCGGCTCGTTGTGACGCCGATTGGCAACTCGCCTTCCAGAGACACCCAGGAGCCAAGCTTTTGGTACATGCGCAGTCCGACGACCACGGTGTTTGTAATGGATGATTGCTCCCCGTCGCCAAGACGACTCTCGTCGCTAAAGCCATGGACGCCGCCAAAGGCACGCCAACCCCAAGAGAGTTCTTCTTCCTCGTCGAGAGAATCCCCCGGGTCAGCGTTAGCCGGAATTTGACCAGCAAAGAACGCCAAAGCGGCGCAGGCAACAGTGCCCAGCGCACGCAAACGAGGTTGAAATGACGTCATAGAAAAACTCTGACTTTCTACAGATAGCGTAACGTGCGTGAGCGAGCAACAAAAACGAAGACCTAGAATTCAGGCCCACGTTTCAGACAAAACGAAGACCTAAAACTTATAGGTCGCGCCAAGATGAAAGTACTGCTGGGTATCATCCACAAGCATGAGTCGGTGAAAGTCATCCATGAAAGCACCGCGCTCTGAATTGAAGGTGAAGTCGTAGGTTCCCCACAAGTTCCAGTTCTGACGAACGGCAATTTCAACCGTCAACGCGAGCAGTACACGAGCGCCAGTCTCGCGATCGAAGATGTTGCCAGCGCCTACGGCTGCGTCGATGCGATCGCGTGCAGCTTGGCCAAGAGTGCCATCTGCATACGCCTTACACACTGCAATTGGATCCGACTCACTCGAGAACTGCCCATTCTTAAACTCTGGACAGTGACGATCAGAGAACAGATCTACATAGGCCTTGCCAGTGACAGTCACCGCACCAAGCCCCGTGAGCGAGGCTTGTGCACCAAGGTCCGCAAACCTTGTGTTGCGCTCGCTATTGCCAAAGAGATCCGTGCCCCCACCCACCATCGCGAAGGTGCCAAACGAGAAAGGCTCTTTATCGTAGAGAGTCAACCGGCCCTTAATGGCGAAGTCAGTTCGCGAAAAGTATGAGCGCAAGATGAGACCTGCATCAAAGCCAAAATTGCCAAGCTTGCCAGCGCCTACCGTAATGCCGCCATTGAGGACGTAGGGAAAGCCCGTACCAAAGTCGATGGTAGAGCGACCAAGAGGAAGTGTGCGCGCACCAAAGGAGGTTAGGCCGCGTTGCTCGCGAAGCGTCTCAGCGGCCGTTGGCCCGGTTGGAATCTTCTCAAGAACCGCGTTGACGACCTTCATCTTGCCGCCCTGCACCTTCACCGAAGTTTCAAAGTCAAAGTAGCCAGAGAGCTGCACCGTAATGATGTGCTCACCCGTCGCAATTTCCTCGTTGACGAACGGCGTCGACCCGATTGCTTCACCGTCCATCATGACACTGGCGCCACCGGGATTTGAAAGGAAGCGAAGCCCACCCACAGCTTTGAGTTCGGCCGTCACCGTGATGACTTTGCCTTCTTCGATGACGAGTTTTTCTTCGAACTTTTTGTAGCCGGGTTTGGAAACCACGACGAAGTGCTCACCGGGCGAGATTTCAATTTCCTGGGGCACCGAACCGAGGCGCTTGCCATCCACATGAACCTCAGCTTCGGGCACCGGCGAGACGATTTTCACAATCCCCTTTGCCGTTGCTCCATCCGCTTGCAGATCAAGTTTAAGAACTGTAGCGGCGCCAACAGCAACCGTGACTCGCTCCTCACGAGTGACAAATCCTGCGGCGCGAATCTCGACGACGTGATCGCCGGGCTTGACGTTCTTCAAGTCTTGCGGTGCCACACCGCGCTCTTCGCCGTCCAGGTAGACCATCGCGCCTTCGACATTGGAAAGGACGCGAATGTTGCCACCGTCGCCGCCGAGAGAGGCTTTGAGTTCTGCGGTTACCTTGACGGTCTTGTCGGCCTCAACTTGGACCGTCTGTCGCCAAGGCAATGCCGGAGCCTTGCGAACTTCAATGACATGGGGCCCAGCAATGATTCCCGAGAGAACCGTTGGCGTAGTGCCTGTCTGCAGGTTGCCATCGAGGTAGACCTCGGCGTCATTTACGTCCGAGTTGACGAGAATTGCTCCAACCTCTTTGACTTTAATCGCTCGGAGCATGGGGTTTACGTTGACGCGCTCGCCCTCCTTCATCTCAACCCACTGAGAAAAAGTCTCAAAGCCTTCTTTCTTGATTTCCACAAGATGCCGGCCATCGCCCAGTTTGATGGTTACGGGAATGGCCCCCTGAAGTTGGCCATCTACCCAGACTTGGGCATTGAATGCATTTTTGTCCGCATCAGCGCGGACCTCGAGAATCGCTGGTTGCTCCTGTTTGACCAACGGCATAAAGGTCTCTTGCGTGCGGCGTGTGCGCTTAACCGAAACAACACGGGTGGCATCCTCGTAGCCATCCTTCTTGATAATGACTTTCCAATCACCGGATTGAATGGAGCCCGTCCACGGGGTGTAGCCAACAATGCCGTACTTTTCGTCATCCAAATAGATAGCGGCTTGCTGAGGCGCCGAATCGATTCGGACCTTGTATTTGCGACCCTTCTTCTTTGGTCTTGGAACTTGTTGTGCACTGGCGACCTCAACCGAGGATGCGAAAACCGCAACCCCAATAACAAGGCTAAGAATTACGCTCAGGCGACGGAGTAAATAGGCGACATTCATAGATAATCCTTCGAACTAGGAGATTAGTAGACAGGCGCTTCGAGCGTCAAATTCACGGATGTCGCATTGATCACCAATACGCCTTTCCTGCCGATCCCAGAATCTCGCTCCAACAGCCTGAGCTGGGCGGTCTCTGCGCTAGAATGGGCGAATCATGAGATGTCTTGCCGTCATAGTCGCTGTTTTGAGTCTAGGGCAAAGTGCGTGCGGAGGCGGCAAAGGCACTAACAAAGCACCGGACACCCCCACGCCCGATGTGACCAATCCAGCAGAACCCAAGGCGGGAGCCGATGCTGGTGCTGTGGTCTCAGCGACAAGAGTGCTGACGGCGGCAGACTGCGAATCGCTCTTGGAACACATGTTCGGCCATCTCTATCAACACAAGACCGAGAGCCTCCCTGAGAACGAGCAGCCCAGCCCCGAAGATATGCAGATGGCCAAGGACAGTCTTCGAGCGGAGCTGATGAAACGCTGCGAAGGCGCGGCCCCCGAGTCCTTTGCGTTTGACTGTGTGATGGCCTCAACGAGCTTCACCGAGATGGCGCGTTGCTCGGAGACAACTCCAGCGCCTTGAGGGGCTGGCCCCCGGGTCAAGCGATTCTCTGAGACCACAGCTCGATCACGGCGCTGCCCACAGGAATCCATTTGCCCGGCAACACACTGTTTTTACTTACAGGTGCGAGGTGCCCACGGGATCCCGAAGCAGACTCACCACTGGTCTGGTTAGTGCATTGTTATGAGAGCATGTCGGTCTTCTCGAATTTCATGCTCCGTTGCGGTTGGATCCAACTCTCTCGCTACGGCCTAGAAATGTCTGAGACAGGCCAGCTGCGTGGCCCATCGATTGGGGCTGCTTTGCCTCCTCAGGACCAGAGTCCGCCCATGCAGTTGCAGATGCCGCAGCAGCCAGTGGCGTTTGTGCACCGTGAGGATTTGCCCAAGCTCAACCCAGCGCTTCTCGATACCGAACCTCAGCTGAGCTCTTTGCCGAACACCACCCAAGCTGCCGCGCCGACAACTCCGCAAGCCCAGGTGCCAGCTGTATTGCCCGCTGTCGAAACGGCGGAAGACGAGGACGAGCGAGCTTGGCAGGAGGCGATGGCCCGCGCCAAGGCTGCCAGTGATTCCGAATTTGCTGTAGCCGATACCGATCAAGTGCCAGCGATTGTGACGCAGACGCCAGTTTCAGAGACCCTGGCTTCCGAGACGCTGGTCCAAATCCCTACCATGCCAACCGAAACCGAAGCCGAAGAGGATTGGGACGCACTCATCGCCGCTGCAAACCAGCGTGCCGCAGACGATGGCCTGCCCGCACTCAGCGATTTTGTGACAGCCCCAGCCACGCATGTCCCAGCCATGGGCGCCCAAGTTGAGCAAGACGCAACTCCAGCCAACGATGATATGCCGGCCAACCTCGTGACCTCGATCCACCGCAGACGACTCGCCGCCCCATCGCCTCAAGTGCAGGTCGCGCAACCGATTGCAGAAGAGGAAGACTGGGCAACGCTAAAGGCTGATGCCGAGGCTAAGGCTCGCAGTGAGAAGGTCAGGAAAGAGCGGGCCATGCGGGAGATTCGACGACTACAGAGAAAACCCATGACTACAGGCCTAGGCGCGCCACCTCGTCGGCGACTCGCCGCCGGGACAAAGAATGGCGCTCGCGCCGCTGCACCGCCCATCCCCACAGCGATCCCTCTTCGTCAGCGACCTGCAGCGACGTCCCAAAGCTCCGCCACCCAAAGTTCCGCTATGGCCGTTGGCGACTCCACGCAAGTCGACCTCCCCCGCATAACGCAGCGATTCTCTTCGTAAGCACCAACAAAGAAGCTCAGAGAATCAGACATATCCCTAGGCTCAAAACCTAGGAACATATCCCACTACCGCCCTACCGCCCCTGATATACGGGCGGCCGCTTCTCAGAAAAGGCTTTGAGCCCCTCGTTGCGATCATCTGTGTAGAGCGTCACCTCGTAGCAGTCGCGCTCGATGCGAAGGCCTTCGTCGATGCCGACTTCGATACCCCGATCAATCGCGCGCTTTGCCATTTGCGTAGATTTTGGCGCGCACAGAGTGAGTTCTGCGAGCATCGACTCGACTCGGCCATCGAGCTCTGCATAGGGAACCACATCGAGCACAAGCCCGAGCTGCAACGCCCTCGCTGCGTCAATGCGATTGCCAAGTAGGATCAACTCCTTCGCCGCTGCCACGCCAATCAACCGAGGTAGACGCTGAGTGCCACCTGCACCGGGCATAATGCCAAGTCGAACTTCCGTAAGTCCAAACAGCGCATTGTCGCTGGCGATGCGAAGGTCGCAGGCGATGGCGAGTTCCATGCCACCACCAAAGGCAAAGCCGTTGACAACGGCGATCGTTGGTTGCGGGAGTGCAGCCCAAGCATTGATAGCACCACTAATGGCATCGATGAACGGGCCGGTTTCCTCGGCTGCAACGCCTTTGCGCTCTTTTAGATCAGCGCCCGCACAGAAGCTCTTGTCTCCAGCACCACGCAAGACGACCACTCGAACATCGGGATTGCGAGCGAGGTCTGCGGCAACGGAGATGAGTTCTTCGTTTGTCGCTTTCGAAAGCGCGTTGCGCGCAGCCGGCCGATTGATCGTTACGTGGGCTGTGCCCTCTTTGATTTCTACGAGTAGATTGCTCATGCTGAATTGCTTACTGCGAATTGCTTTGCGCTCGCTCTTTTGTACGCCGTGATCGCGCCTGCTTGCCGATGTGAGCCTTCAAGTACTTCGAAGGCAAGTCGTGCCCCACAAAGCTCGCAGCCATCCGTGAGCACTCAACCAGGGCATCCAAGTCGATACCGGTTTCAATCCCCATCCCGTGCAGCATTGCCACAAGGTCTTCGGTTGCGAGGTTGCCCGAGGCGCCTGGAGCGTATGGGCAGCCACCGAGCCCACCGACCGACGAATCCACAATATGGATCCCGGCGGCCAAGGCAGCAACGCAGTTGGCGAGTGCGGTCCCTTGCGTATCGTGAAAGTGCACCGCGAGTTTGTCTTTGTCGATGCTTGCCGTGAGGAGATTCAAGACGCTCTCGACCTGCAAGGGATTTGCAACGCCAATCGTGTCGCCTAGGGAAATCTCGTAGACTCCGGTTCCAAGCAGTGTCTGGCACAGGTCCAAAACACGCGAGGGATCGACGTCCCCCTCATAGGGACAGCCAAAGACTGCCGAGACATACGCTCGTACGGAGAGCCCAGCATCTTGCGCGGGCCTTACAACATCCTCAAACGCTCGCAGCGTGTCAGCGATGGTCTTGTTCACGTTGCGTTTGTTGTGAGTCTCAGACGCCGAAATAAAGACAGCGACGTCTTTCACGCCGGCCGCAATCGCATTGTCGAGACCGCGCCGATTTGGAACCAACGCCGACATGTGCACACCGTCAACGCGATCCACCGATTCGGCGAGCTCTCGAGCATCGGCGAGTTGGGGAATCCACTTGGGACTCACAAAGCTCGTGATCTCAATTCTAGAGAGACCCGTTTTTGCGAGGGCATTGACGAAGGCAATCTTGTCTTCGGTCGGAACCAGATTGGCTTCGTTTTGCAGTCCGTCTCGAGGGCCAACCTCGTAGACCGTCACACTCTTTGGCAGGGCCTCAAACATCACTTAGCTCGGGCGGACCATAGCACGGGCCACGAGGTCCTCTGTGAGCTCATCCAGCGTGCGAATTTGCCAATGAGCAGCCGACTGATCATGTTCGGCGTAGTTGCCAACGGAAACCGCCACCACAGCCATCTGCGCGGCGATACCAGCAGCAATGCCCGCACTTGAGTCTTCGACCACGAGGCAGCGTTCGGGATCGACCCCAAGAGCTTTGGCGGCCTTTAGGTATCCATCAGGCGAGGGCTTCGACGTGGCAACATCTTCACTGGCGACCGTGACGGCGAACGCGTCGCCCAGAGCAAGCGCCTTGAGCGCCTGGTTCATCTCGACTCGCGATGAACCTGTGACGATTGCCAGAGGGAGATGCGCAAACCGTCTCACCACCTCACGGGCGCCAGTGAGGATGGTTAGCCCACTCTCTGCAAAGACGTCTTCTCGCTTAACCGCCGTGGCTGCGATCAGCGCTTCACGCGTCATGGTGAGTTGGGGATATCGCAGGCCGAGTTGCTTGTGAATTTGCACCCAGGAACGCCCGACAATGAAATCGCGATCTTGCTGTTCGATGGCAATGCCGGCGCTCTCTTTCAGCGCTCGGGCCATGGCTTCTGCGCTCTCGCGCTCTGAGTCCACCAACGTGCCATCTAGATCAAAGAGTATGGCCTGTACATCCATTTCGCGAAGGCTAGCACTCGCTGAGAAGTTTCGTGGACTCGGATGTAACCTTAGCGCCCATGCCATGCACTGACTTAGTAGACATGCTACCCACTCATAAGACTATGAAACGCTTTTCCCTGATTCGCTGCGCCCTGCCCTTGCTGGTTTTGACCCTCGCCATGCCTTCTCTTCCGAGTTGTGGTGGTGCCCCAGACAGCGCGAGAACAGCCCAACGCCACCTTGTACGTGGCGACTACGAGGCGGCCAGCGCCGCTGCGGATCGGAGCATCGAAAAGCACCCCAAGGATCCAACCTCCTGGCGCGTTCGAATTCGCTCGGCCATGGCACAAGGCGAACTCGCCTTGGCGGCCCAGCACTACCAAGAGTGGAAAACACTTCGAGGCGATCACGATCGCACAACCTACCGGCTGATGGCAGTGTCCACCTTGTGGCAAGGCATGCAGGTTCCGGCGCCAGAAATCAAAGCGCGAACCATCGGCTTGGTAGCGCGGCACAATGTAGAAAAGCTTGCAGGCGAAGTTCGCGATGCCCTTGGTGACGATAGTGATTTGGTCGCAGCATCGGCCGCAGTTGCTCTCATGCGGTCTCATCCGGCGGCTCCCCACCTAGCAACGGAACTTCTGCAAAGCGGTTCGGCAAAGGTTCGCGCTCTGGTTGTGACGGGCATCGGCAAGAAGATCGGGCGAAAGGCGCTAGGAGACCTTGTACCGGCACTCACTGACGCGGATCCCATCGTTCGCCGCGCCGCGGTTTCTGCCATCGCAAGTTGGAAGCACAAGAAAGACTCAGCGCGGCTGATGGCGATGGCCAAGAGCGATAGTGATGGCCAGGTTCGCTCTAGAGCGTTACGAGGGCTGCTTGCCAAGGGTGGAGATGGCGTTGTAGCACTCGCCCAGGCCTCTCTCGACGATGCCTATCCCGGCGCACAGCTCGCAGGTTTGGCGCTATTAGAAAAGTTCTCAGAGCCCGACGCGGTTGCTCGTGCCCGAGAACTTGTTGCCTCCAAAAACGTTGGCCTTGCAATGCGGTCGGCGGTCATTCTTCATAAACACGAAGGAACGCCACAAAACGCCGTAATAGGAAACGCGTTTGCTAGCGCCGATTGGGCCAGTCGGTCCGCCGCTATGAACACCGCCGCTGAAGTGATGAGCGACGTAGATGCCATGGCCATTGCCAAGCGAGGCCTCGCCGATGTGCACGAAGATGTTCGCATTGCAGCAGCTCGGCTTCTCATTCGGCTGGGTGACGTTGAGCAAGGGCGCAGCGCACTCACCGCGGCGCTTGCGTCCAACCAACTCGGGCCCAGGCTGGCCGCCGCAACCGAGCTTGCTCGCTTGGAAGATGCGAACGCCATAGCGCTCTTGGGGCAACTGGCCCGCAGCGGCAACGCTGACCAACGCAAAGCTGCGCTGGCGGCACACAAGGCAGCGCAGGTGCTAAGCGATGGTTTGGTTGCAGCCCTGGGCGATGAGAACATCGACGTTCGACTTGCCGCCGCAGATGCCCTACTCGCTCGGTAGCGCATCCAATGGCTGGCTAGTCGAGTCGCTTTGCGAGTCCAGTGGCAACCTCGATGGCCAGGGTCACGCCAATCCACATCCATCGCAACCAACTGTATTAACAAGGTTTTCCTCGCATCCTGAGAAGGCGGCAGAAGTGGTATGACATATGCTCTGTGCCTGGAGCATGCACGCTGTAGAAGCTAGGTCGTCCGTACTCAACCCAAGCCTTGGGCGCACAAGCTCAGCCTTTGAAGTGGTTGAGGTGCGACGCAAACTTGCTCGCAAAACCGGAGCCATGGACATCCCCGCGCCGCCACGGAAGAAGCGCCCAACTGCCCAAGTGTACATCGACGAAAACCCCACACTCGTTGACGGAGCCTCCGCATCCAATCGGGCAAATCGCTTTCTTACCGGCGTGTTTCTCGCCACCGCTGTCGCCCTCATGGCCGTTGTCTTGGGCGGTCTCGGCTAGCACCGACGCTCCTGAGTCCGCACTGCCACCTCGCCTCTGCGGTTCGCCATTGGCAAGCATGCTGCGCCAATAGATGCGGCGGTATGCTCCAACCCATGAGCCCGGGCGAACTTATAAACATTCAAGGGGAAATCGCTTCGCTGCGAAGCGAAGTTGAGGCGTTGCGCGCAGAAGTAGCCGGCCACCGCAATTCCGCCCGCACAAGTCTGAAGGAGCACCATCGGTGCCCACAGTGCCAGGGCCGCTCCATCCTCCACTGCGCGGAAATACGAGACCACAACCACGGAGGGCATATGCCGCTGTCCATCCAGCTCGTTGGCGTTATCAAGCTGCGCTCTGTAGGAGACTTTGAAGTCTACATCTGCAGAAACTGCGAACTGGCTGAGTGGTACGTAAAGGGTGCCAAGGACATCGATCCTGAGACCTTAGACAAGAAGAATCGCAAGCTCGTGCGCATCATTGAGAATGAACTCCCCGGCAACGGTCCGTTCCGCTAACACTGTCGCTCGTCCGAGGTCTTGCGCTAGTTCTTGCGCTTAGGCCTCGCAAATCACGCTCGGCAGCCAGCGACTTCCTTTATTGAAAGAGCCCGGCAACAGCCGCAACAAGGGTCGGACGCTTTGCGACTCGAGCCCAGCGCGGCTTGTAGGTGTTTTCGGCGCTGTGATGCTTCTGTGTCCAAGCTGTGGCGGGATAGTTCGTTCGGTGATCGAGGTGCACAAACTGCTGTTGTCGATAGAATCCCACGCCAACTTCCTCGTCGTAGCGGCCCCAAAGATAGTCTCGCACGTCGGCGGCACGTACTCCGTCGACCTTGATATCGATAGCGCGCCCATGGCGATGCCGAGAGCCAGCCTTTGCGTTTTCACCATGGCGGTACGCCGAGACAACCTCGATCGTTCGACCGTCATAGTGACTTGAGAGGTCCGCGATTTTTGCGAGCAGCCCCTGGTTGATTCTGTGGGTTCGCCCTGTTCGACGACAGCGGAAGAGACGACGGATCTGCTTCAGTTCCGCCGTTTCAACAGAACCGTCGAGTCCAATCGAAAACTCGTGGGCTGCCATCTTGGGCCCGAGCTGAAGGGAGACCTGCACAACCTCGCTCGGCGAATCTTCCAAGCCCAAATCTCCCAACCCCATGTACGCCCAAAGAGCCTCAGCGCGCTGGACATCGGCTGGCAACTGCGGCGTCTCGGTGGGGGCGCTCTCTAGAGCCACCTGGGCGACGCCCCTGAGTTCCTGGGACGGCGCGCTCTCGGCCTTCGTTATCACAGGGGTGCGAGATACTGTGGTCGGCGCCTCTTGTCGTGCACCGCAGCTCACACCCAGCGCCGTAAAGCTCGCGAGGAGTGCCATGGTGATGATGGAATCGCTTTGCTTGGTCCGAAGCATGTCGCACTCCTATTCCAAGAGTCGTGCCGGGTACTCAAGCAGCTAGAGTTATTGCGTTTCGGCCCATTCCACGAGAGGCAATCCTCCGATTATCGGAGACCAGTGGCCAGTCGACCTTCTGATTCTCGGACACTGCATCAGGTGCCTATAATTGCCTGGGCATCCCTCGGCCCTGCTACGATTCACTCCGCTTTGGGCCGTAAGAACCGCAACGACGAAACGCTGCTGCTCGACGCGGATCCACGTTCGGCAAAATCGGGGACTCTCCTTCTTGGCGTTGGGACGCCAGGCGAGCAACGCTTCCCGGTTGGCACCAAAGCTGTTGTCATTGGCAAGGATCCCGATGCCGACATTGTGCTCAGCGATCCTGCCGTCTCACGACGCCACTGCGAAGTACGGCGAACTGCCGCAGGGGTTCATATCCGAGACCTGGGCAGCCGCAACGGAACCATCGTTGGCGGCGTCCCCATGGATAGCGGCCTACTGTTTCACGCCAGCACCATTCGCGTCGGTGAGACAGACCTCTACTTCCTTTCAGAAGAAGAAGAGGACGTGGAAGTCACCGGTTCCGAACCAACACATTTTGGGGCAGCAGTCGGCGTCTCCCCCGCGATGCGCAAACTATTTGCTCTGCTAGAGCGCCTCGCGCCAACAGACCTTTCCATCACACTGATTGGCGAAACAGGAACAGGCAAAGATGTGCTCGCGCGCGCATTGCACAGCCGCTCCACGCGTAAGAACAATTCCTTTGTCGTCTTTGACGCAGGAGCCGTGGCAGCAACCCTCATCGAGTCTCGGCTTTTTGGCCACAGCAAGGGAGCCTTCACAGGCGCTGTCTCCGACCAGCAGGGGCAGTTTGAGGCCGCCAACAAAGGCACACTCTTTCTCGACGAGATTGGCGAACTCGGATTGGAACTTCAGCCAAAACTCCTGCGAGCGCTTGAGCAACGCACCGTAGTTCGCCTTGGAGGCACGGCCGAGATTCCCGTGGATGTTCGAATCATCTCGGCCACCAATCGCGAACTCGCCACCGAAGTTGCCGAGGGACGTTTTCGCGAAGACCTCTTCTTTCGTCTTGGTGTTGCAGTTGTGCGCGTGCCGCCACTTCGCGACCGACGAGAAGACATCCCGGTGCTGATCGAAACGTTTGCGAAGGACTTGCCGCGCCCCGTTACGTTCTCCGATGCGGCAATTTCACTTCTCAGTGCGCACCCCTGGCCTGGAAACGTTCGAGAGCTCAAGAATGCGATTGCACTCGCAGCGGCCGTATCCCAAACCGATAGGCTAGAGCCAAGCGACTTTTTTTCCTCGTCTCCAAATCGCAAGCCCGAGCAAACTCTCGATGCATTGCCGCTTGCTGGACGCACACTCGACTCCATCGAAGCGAATGCGATCAAGCAGACGCTCATCGACTGCAACGGCAACAAAACCCGCGCTGCCAAAGCGCTGGGAATTGCCAGCTCGACGCTCTACGAGAAGCTCAAGAAGTACGACCTCTAGGCCTAGAGCACCAACTTGGAAGAGCACCAACCCCGGTGCCCCAGCAAGACAGAGGTATCTAGAGAACTAGTTGCGCTTCCAGCATGAAGCTGTGGCTGATGTCGTTTGCGGGATCAGAACCGTTCTTAGCGTTGTAGTTGATCATGCTGTACATGAAACCAACCCGCCTGTAGCCGTCTCGATACAGCTGAACCAAACCGTCAATCTGAAGAGCTCGCTGCGCTGGCGGCGGCTCTTCGAGGCTGCGACCACCAAGGCCGAGCAATGGAAGCCTACCGTGGCTCACTCGAGTTCCAACGAGCAGTCGGCTTGGCAGTACAAAGTACGAAGCCTCGGCGGTGAAGCCGAGGTAATTGCGGTGACCATCACCACTGGCATCCACAGCCGTTGCGATATTGCTGTTGTCGTCGTGCTGAAGGATGGAGCCCCAGCGCTCATGACGCCACGTGCCTTCCAATGACAGATCCCAACCTTTGTAGCGAAGCTGCGCGTCGATAGCAGAACTCAGCACTCGAACGTTGTCGGCAATGCCATCGCCATCGACATCGCGATTCTCTACATCGATGCCAGCCAAGGAGAATGGCATCTGCACCAAGTCGTGCACAAAAGCCCCGCCAACGGTTAGGCGAAGCTCCTCGCTGCCCTCGATGTCACCGGAGCCAGGTGCAATGTACTCGCCCAGCACCACGCCCTCGACACGAGCGGAGACTGCCATATCGATGTTGGTATTGCGCGCGTTTGGACCGGCACCATTGGCCACTCCGGCCTGATATCGCAACTTGCCGTCAAGTACACGACCAAGGGCATACACACCCAAATCGCGGTCGTAGCGCTGTGCGTCCTGGGTGGCACTGAGTTCAAAGAACGCTCGCTGATTTGGCTCAGCCAAGAACGAACGCGTGTAGGGAAGCCTTGTTTGACCAACGCGCACCGTGAGTTCCTCGCGGTAGCGCATGTCCATGAAGAAGTCGAGAAGCGGTGTTCCGCTCCCCGTGAGCTCAATCAGAGATTGGTAGCGCAAGCGCTCGCTACCGATTTTCCCACGCAGGCCGACACGAGCTCGACGCAGCTGAAACCCTGTTGCATCGACGCTTGAGAAGTCTTCTGGCACATCCATTTGGAAGCGCGGCTGCAAGTACCCCCAGATGGTCATCTCGTAGCGTCCATCACCGGTGGTGAACTTCATGCCATCGTCGTATTCGGCCGCACCGCCACCTGTGGAGACAACTGCAGGCTGTTCCACGTTTGCGATTGCCGTTCGCAAGTACTCAAGTTCGGTCTGCAAAACAGTGACTTGCTCTTTGAGCACATCGATTGAGGCAATGGCGTCAGGCATGCTGTCCACCGCACGTGTCTTCGCGTCGATTTCTGTTTCAAGCCTTGCGAGTTTGGAGCTCAGTTCTTGAACGGCTTGCGCCATGGTGGGAGCACTCGCAGCAACTTCACGCAGCGTCACCAGTTCTGCTTTGATGGCATCAAGCTCGGCTTGCACGCCGCTTTTTGATTGCGCAAACGCTGCGCTACTGGCTGTTGCCAGACCAAGAGCCAATGCCAGGGATGTCGCTAGTTTTGAAAAATGCATCGAGTACCAAACCTATTGCCGAAAAGAATCGTGGCGCCCGAGCAGAGCCGGGGCGCCAACGATAACAGTATTTTGGTAGCGAGTTTTGCTACGAGGTTTGCTTACCTACCGTGCTAGCGAGGTACGCCGCGCCGTGCAGGAACAACTTCGTTCTTGCGTCCCGCTGGTGCTGCTTTGGTGCGGTGGTCGCGGACTTTGGGACCGGCGGCAGCAGGTGCTGCTCCCCAGTGGCCAGGTGTCCAAGTCCATCGACCATTCTGAGCAGCCCAGCTACCGGGCACCCAGACTTGAGCGGCCTTGGCGCGCTCCCAGTGTCCCTTGGTCCAAGAATATGCACCGTTGTTCCACTGGTAGTGCCCTTGAATCCAAACAAAGCCCGCTTTCGCTGCAGGTCGTTCGTACCTTGGTGCAGGCGGTGCTGCTACAGGATATGCACTCGGTGCCGGTGTGCGGTGATCGCGAACGACCGGTCCCGGAGTTGGGGCTGGTGTGCGGTGATCGCGAACTGCAGGTCCGGGTGTCGGAGCTGGAGTGCGATGATCGCGAACGGCGGGGCCAGCTGCGCCAGCTACCCAACGACCACGAACAAAGTGCCATCGGTTGCCACGGCGTTCCCACCGACCTGCGGTGTAGCTGTGATTCGCTCGAGCGCGAACCCAGTGACCACGTTGCCACTTCCATTGATTGTTACGCCACTCCCAGTTGCCCTGGACCCAAAGGAATCCACTTCTAGCAGCAGGGGTTTCGTACTGAGGTGCCGGCGGTTGCTGATCAACCACGTACGCGGGGCGAACCTGAGCGCGTACAACGCAACTCGGTGCCACCAATCCAACGCCGAGGCCAAGCCCCGCGACTACAAACATGCTGCGCCAATTCCATTTCATAACAGAAATCTCCTTAGTATTAGGTCCAAAATAAGATAGGCAACTACGCGCCCACTCCTTGGACGAGCATCCCCTCAAATGAATCAATGGAATTCTCTCGTTGGTCTTGGATCTCTGTCAATGGCCTGTGATCACAGATATTTGCCAGTGGATCCCTGCCACGATTTTGCGCATTTGGCGCATTTCGACGCCAGGGGCCCGTGAGGCCCCTCACTTCTCGAGTGTGCGAAGACCAACAAGGTAGTTCACGAGCTCATCGAGTTCAGCATCATTGTATTTCCCCTGATTCGCCGGCATCTCATTCTTCTCGCCGTACCAGCGCAGGTGACCAGGATTAACAATGAACTCCCGAAGCATATCTGGCGCCCCTCGTTTGCCGAGGTTGGGTCCAACATCTTCTTCCGTCACCCAATCAATCGAGTGGCAATCACTACAAGAGCCATCATCAAAAAGCGTTTGCCCCTTGCCCGCCAATTCGGTGTCTACGTCTTCGGCGCCGGTTTGTGCATAGACAAGTTCGACAAGTGCCGCAAAGTCTTCGCCCTTCTCGGTTACAGGTTTCATGACATCGAGCTTTGTGGATCCAAAGAACCGATTGGCAGACGGGTTTCGAAGCAGATCAGAAATGTACTGACGAGAGTTGAAGCCGGCGAGAATTTCGGGTCCCTGGCGATCCGTCACCTTGCCCGCATGACAGCCTGCGCAGTCGCGATCAAAAAGCTTCTTGCCAAGGTAGCCAGGTTCCAGAGTAAAGACCGCAGCCCCACCCTGTGGTGGCACGCCATACTTCTTTGCCAGTGCACGCGCTTTGAGTGAGCTCTCGTGAGCAACCGCGTGAGCCTCTTGGAATTCTTCGCTACCGCGATCTTCCAGGTAGGAAACCATGGTTAGGCCCGCAGCCACCGCAAAGCCTATGGCAAGTACCGCGAGATACGGCAGGCGCTTCTTGGGATTGTTCGAAGGCCCGCGATCGACAAAGGGAAGCGCAAGCAAGACGCCACCAACTACCACCGGCGCTCCAAGGGCAACGATGACTTCGAGAATGCCGTGGAAGTATTTGAGCCCCTGAAAGAGCGGTCGAAAATACCACTCAGGGCGTGCATCGAAGGCAGTAGATGGATCCGCGGGAGCGTCGAGGGGCGCACCGTGGGTTTGAAAATTGACGATGATGAGGATCGCAAAGACGAAGGCCATGGCCAAGATGTCCTTGAACATTTGATCGGGCCAAAACGGCTGCGTTCGTCGTTTGAGCTCTTTTTCGTCGAGCCACCACGGCGGCGTTTGGTGATGCTTTCGAAAGAGCGCAATGTGCAGGGCTGTTAGCCCAATCATCAGCGCAGGCAGGACAAAGACATGCAGCGCAAAGAACCGAGTGATCGTTAGGTTGCCGTAGCCATTTCCGGCTTGCATGGCCTCTTGCATTTGCTGTCCCGCAAGAGGTGCGGTGCCAGCAATGCCCGTTGCAACTTGGGTCGCCCAGTAGCCGGTTTGATCCCATGGCAAAAGATAGCCGGTGAGTGCAAAGGCCAGAATCAGGGCAAGCATGAGTACGCCAACAATCCAGTTGAGCTCTCGAGGTTTTTTGTAGGCGCCGAAAACCGCGACTTGAAACAGGTGCAGCCCCGAGACGATGACCATCGCCGAAGCACCGTGTGAATGCAGCCCGCGAACAAACCAGCCCGCACTCACCTGATCGTTTAGGAATGCAACGGAAGCCCAGGCGTCTGTCGCCGATGGGCTGTAGTACATCGCCAGAAAAACTCCGGTGGTCATTTGCAAGACCAGGAGAAACGTCAGAACCGATCCGAAGACGTACGCAAAGCGTGCACCGCCTAGGACTTCTTCATCGAGAGCTGATGCGAGACCAGCTCGATACCCGGTTCGCTCGTCGAACCAATCGGCGATGCCCTTTAGCATCGGCGTTTGCCCCATGACGAAGTCGGAAGCGACATATTAAACAGGCTCTCGTGCGGAGATATCGTTTCGAAAGCGCTTGTAGGTGACTTTGACGCGACCGTCCTCAAGCGTGACTTCGAGAGGATCCAGACCGCGCTTGGCGGGCCCGTCATCCTTCTTCTTGCCATCGAGTGCAAACGCACTGTTGTGGCAGGGGCACCGAAAGTCTTCGTTCTTATCAGAGTAGGAAACCGAGCAACCGAGATGCGGACACACCGATGTGAACGCCGTGATCTCACCGGACTCGCTCTTGCTCACCCAGCAGCTGCCAACAGCTACGTTATCCGCGCGATTCCAAGCATCGCGCACACCGTTGGCGACAATGGGCAAGCGAATCGGTGCAGCCCCGGCGATAATCTCGGATTCCGCCGCAATATCGATTGGGGTATCCGGCGTCGTCACCACCGGGCTTCCCACTGGGTGCAGAAAATAGCGCACCAAGGGAATCGCGGTAATCGCTCCCATGATGCCGCCAATGCCGAAAGTCGCCAGCTTCATGAAGCGGCGACGCCCCTCGTCCGTGTTCTTGTCAGCCACTTGCCCGACCCTTTCGCCATATTGAGATTCGCAGCAAACTACGAACTCTTCCTCAAGGGGTTACGTGGACGCTCTCTATCGAACGTCCGGGAACAGGCTAGCTGTAGACCTTCTCGTCTCGCTCTTGATCTTCTTTGCAGCGAATACAGAGCTGCGTTTCAGGACGAGCTTCGAGACGCTTCTTATTAATAGGCTCGTCGCACTCGACACAGGTGCCAAAGCTCCCATCATCGATCTTGCGAAGTGCAAGCGTTAGCTTGGAGAGGTGCGCCTTCTCTCGTCCTCGCAGACGAAACTCAAAAGACTGCAGGGCCTCGCTCGAAGCGAGGTCCATCTCGTCAGGCAAATCATTCGGATCCAAGACCATATTGTCCGTAAGCGTTTTTTTCGCGTTTTGGTAAACGCTGTCTCGCTTCGTCTCAAGCTGGAGCTTGAATTTCTCGATGTCTTTTTTGCTAAGTGTCTTTGCCATTATGTCCACCCTCCGAAGTCGCTCAAAAGAGCACCGTGGGGCGCCGATTTTAGCGGGCAATTTCAGAAACACAAGCGGATGAGGGCGAGCGCGTGATCTTAACTGCGGGCGGGAGCGCGCAAACGTGCGCAAGCAAAGGGGTTACTGACGCAAAGGGCCGCCCATGCCTTGACAAGACCTACCCCCCCTTACAAAACTCCGCGAATGGCTGGGTCTGACAAGAGAAAACAGAGTCTTTATTTTCCTGAGGGAATGCTTCGCGAGATCAAAGACGAGGCAACGCGCCAAGATCGCTCTCTAAGTTGGATTGTCCAAAAAGCCTGGAAGACGGCGCGCAAAGACGTCATGAACTTCCCATCGGTCAACGACTTCGGCGAAGACTCCAGCAGCGAGAGCTAAGCTCTGAACGCTGGTTCGCACAGCGTCGGTTCACCCCCTGCGCCCGCGAGGCCAAAATCGGGCTACGCCATCTCTACAATCGATGGAACGCCGATTTTCTACAGCGTCGCGGGCGAGAACACCGACGCACTGCCGATCGTTTTATGCGATGGGATTGGCTGCTCGGGATTTATCTGGAAGCACCTCCGCAAGCCCTTGGGCCTGCAGAGAAGAGTTGTGTCGTGGCACTACCGAGGCCATGGCCGATCGGCCAGCCCCAAGGACGAAACGCGGGTTGGAATATCCGACCTTGCGGATGATCTTGCCTGCGTCCTTGACGATCTAAACATCGATGGGGCGATCCTGGTCGGCCACTCCATGGGTGTCCAAGTTGGCCTCGAATTTCACCGTCGCCACAGGTATCGGTGCAAAGGGCTCGTGCTTATGTGCGGTGCTGCCAGCGAGCCTCTCAAGACCTTTAAAGGGTCCAATATTCTCGAGGTGGCCCTACCGGCGTTGCAAAAAACCATCGGTGCCGCCCCCAGGCTTTTTCGCGGGCTCAGCCGCGCTCTGCTTCCAAGAGACTTTGCGTATCGCATTGGAGCCAAGCTCGAGTTCGAGGAAGAACTCCTTAGCAAGCAAGACTTTATGCCCTACCTAAAAGGGCTTGCTCAGATGGACCCAATGCTCTTTCTCGCCATGCTGGGTGATATGGGTGAGCACTCGTGCGAAGACATTCTGCCGGAGATTCGCGTGCCGACGTTATTGATCGGTGGCCAACTCGATACGTTCACACCTGCAGATCGCACCCGCCAAATGGCCGAGCGAATTCGAGGATCCGAGCTGTGCATCGTCCACCAAGGTACGCATTCAACGCCCCTTGAACATCCAGCGTTAGTTGGCAAAGTCACATGCGACTTTTTGGCTCGCGTCGAGAGTCCTTGACCGCTTAGTGACACCAACATAGGTTCGCCCCGGGTCCGCGTATGGGCTCTTGGAGGGAACGAACTATGCTGTCACTTGACCCGTCATTGGGACGAACGTTTTTTCGCGGTCTGATCATCGCCATTATTGCTGGAGGCTGCGGCGGCGGCTGTGATGGTTGCGGCGGCATGTCAGCCATCCCCGGTGGTTTCCCGGCCGAAAGTCGAAGCGCCAACGCAATTCAAGTGCGCGTCACGGAGACGGCCTTGGATACGCTTGAAGCGGACCCTGCTGCCCTTGTAGGCCCTCTGCTCGGCCAAGAAGGCCTGAACATCGATATCCCTGCAAGCTGCGGAAGCGATCCGGAGATTTGCTGCGAGGGGGGTGTTGCCGCCGATTCCTGCGGCCCTCTCAACATCGACCTCGAAGCGCAAAACGGCGACTTGCCAAGGCTTGAAGTTACTCCGATAGCGGGTTCGCAGCGAATCGACGTGACCATTCGTACGCGCATCACCTCGGCCGCGCCGATTCCTGTGACCTACAGCGGCATTAGCTGTGATGTCAGCATCGATACCGCCGGTGGTTCTCGCGACGGAATAACTCTTACGATGAACCTTGGGCTGCCACAGGATCCAGACGAGCAGACAACCCGCCTCGACGTTGGCGATGTCACCGTCGACTTTCAAGATGACGATATCAGCCTCGATGGTGGCATTCTCTGCGGCTTGAGCGATGCGTTGCTCAAAGGCGTCATCATCGACCTGCTCACCGACAACATCGGCAGTCTTCTCGGAGGCTCGCTCGGTGACCAAGCGTGTGTTCCCTGCGAATCGGGTACGACGCTCGAATGCGGCGAATTCGCCGATTCCTGTACGGATAGCGTCTGCATGATCGGCGACCGCTGCGAGCAGCGCTTGGGCATTGCCGGTCGCATGACTGCGGCAGGCCTCTTTGGCGGGTTCTCCTCCGGCCAATTGGGAAGCCTTGACCTCTACGACGTGGCTGGTGGCTACACCGAGACGGATAACAACGGCGTGAGCCTGGGCATGTACTCCGGTGCCCTGCCCTTTGCCGAACCACGCGACCGCTGTGGGCCACAGGCTCCGGCACCTGCAGACGTAGTCATCCCACAGAGCAGCTTCTTCTCCGGCAACACGCGCCCAGATACCAATGCTCCGTTCCACATTGGCATCGGCGTACACCAACAGGTCCTCGACCAACTTGCCCACGCGGCGTACGAGTCTGGTGGCCTCTGTCTCAACATCACTCCTGGTGCCGTCGCTCTTCTCAATACCGATGGCCTTGCGCCCTTGCTAATGCCCTCGGTCGTAGACCTGCTTCACGGCAAGAACAGCCCCATTGTCCTCGGTCTTCGGCCACAGTCTCCACCCACCCTCAAAATCGGTGCAGGCACCACGATGGAAGGCGAAGGCGGCGAAACAATCATTGTAGAGCCCTTGTTGGACGTCGGATTTGAAGACATCGAAATCGATTTCTTTGTCATCGTCGATGACCAGTTCATCCGCGTGATGACGCTCAGCGCAGACATCAATTTGCCAATGAATCTCGAAGTGAATGAGATTGGCGAGATTGAACCCGTACTCGGCAACGTCGACGACGCGATTACCGATACCCGCGTTACCAATAGCGAGGCCCTGCGAGAGACCAACGAGGAACTTGAGGAGAAAATCCCTGTACTGCTCTCCCTCGCTCTGCCGACGCTTCTCGACGGCTTGGGAAGCTTTGCACTGCCAAGTCTTGCCGGTCTCGGTATCCAAATCGCTGACGATGGCATCCTCTCGGTGGAGAACAATAGCTTCCTCGCCATCTACGCGGACTTGGCCATTACGAGCACGATGGCGCGCGTCCACACCGAGGCGGACTTCGCCATCTCGTACGACGGTGATTCTCCGCTCGTAACGCTCAGCATGGGCGGAGACCGTTCGGACCTTGAGTTCTCGTACCGCATCGACGGTGGGCTCTGGTCTCCATACACGCGCTCATCAGAAGTTTCCCTACGCCGTGCTCTGCTCGAAATTCAAGGCGAGCACACGATCGCGGTCCGCGCTCGCCAGCATGGCAAGCCGCTGAGCGCCGACCTCAGCCCTGTCGTACTCAAGGCGCGCATTGAAGGAAAACCCGGCCAGACGTACTTTCACGGTTCCTCAAGCGGCGACGGCTGCGCCTGCAATAGTGGTAGTGGCAGCACGGGTTGGCTGGCAGCTCTCGTGCTTCTGGTCCTGATGCGTCGCCCACGTCGCTACGGAGCGTACCTAGCCATGCTCGGGCTGGCTGCACTCAGCGGCTGCTCTTGCTCGTCCGACCCATCGGGCCCAACCTGTGCTGATGAATGTCTTGAAGGCGAAGTCGAGCGCGGGCCGATCGGGCGCTACAGCTCGCTAGCTGCTGGCGATGGCCGCGTTGTCGCTGCTGCCTACGATGATGGCCTGGGAGACCTGGTGCTCATCGAGCGCGGTGAGGATGGCCTCCTCAGCTACCGAGCCATCGCGGGCATTCCAGACGAGCTGCCAACCTACGAGCCCGACACCTACCGCAATGGCATCGCCGGCGACGGCCCAGACCAAGGGCTGTGGACCTCAATTGCCATCTATGATGGAAGAACCAATATCGCCTTCGTCGACGCCGAGGACGGCTCGGTGCACATCACGCGCGAGCAGGATGATGGCTCCTTTCGACCGGAGCTTGTCGATGCCGACGCGGGTCTATCCGGGGCGAGCTACCTCTCCCTCTCCCTATCGGCTTCAGGCGTTCCCAGCATTGCGTATCTCGCTCATGGCGTACCGAGTCCCGAGCACGATGGCCTCCTCTCTGAGCTCCGGGTCGCCGATGGCGGGGCGAGCTGGGCAAAGGAAGTTGTGGATGTAGGACCTATCACCTGCGGTGGACTCTGTGACGACGCAAGTGAGTGCGTGAACACGGGTGCCATCGAAGAGTGCAAAGCACCGAGCGGCACTTGTGCTGAAGGTTGCAGCGACACCCAGGTGTGCGTCGAAGATGTTTGCCTCGATATCGTCGAAGCACTTCCCAATGGGCAAATGCTCGATGGCGTTGGCCTCTTTGCCCAACTGGTGCAATTGCCAAGTGGCCAGGTGGTCCTTGGGTACTACGATCGGGTTCTGGGGGATCTTAAGATCGCTACCAACACGGGAAGCGGCTTTGTTGCCGGTCCAAGCATTGAAGGACCACTCGACACAGGCATGTGGCTCTCGATGGTCGCAGCAGAGAACAACGTTGTTCATATGGCCTTCCAAGATGCGACCGGAGACCGGCTGATGTACGCGCGCTTTGAGGATGGTGCTCTCTCCGAGCCCGAGATTGCTGACGATGGCGCTCGCGTTGGTGACGATCGCGCTCATCCTGTTGGCGCTTCGGCGGCAATTGGACTGCGCGGAGATCGCGCGCCGATGGTCACCTACCAGGATGGCCTTACTAGCGACGTGGAACTATCGATCCGCGAACAGGGTTCATGGACACGAACGACCTTGAAAGAGGGGCCGCGGCTCGATGGATTTTTTATTGACGCAGCGACCACAGATGGCAGCGTTTGGATGAGCCACTACTTTTACGATCGAGCCGTTACCCCCATGGGAGAGCTCGAAATCGAGGCTTTAGCCCCCTAGCAAAAACCCAGCATATTTCTGAGACCGACGCAAATTTATTTCAGTGAGCCGGGCTCATAAACGCATTCCGGGGTCCCATCCAGTAGCGAAAATTGGGTCCCCAGAAAAATAAAAAATATACTCTCGTAAATTGGCAATTTATCGGGCAAGTTGGCCCGGCAAGGTGCTCGAACGGGGAAGGTCGAGCATCAGTTAACCATTAAGAAGAAGAGGAAGCATAACTGCAATGACTCGCGCAGCATTACGACGCTCAATAGATGACGATCACGACGGTCTGGTGGCCCTGCCACCAGTCGAAGATGTCCGCAATCGGCTTCGCAGCTCAGTTAAGAATTTCCAAGCATCGTACCCAGGTCGTCGCGCCGCAGCTCTTGCTGCTGTGTGGATTGCCGCTACGGGTTGTGAATCGGATCTAACTGTCTACGACGCAGAAGACGCTCTTCGAACCTACCGCTTGGCGGAATCAGAGCTTCGTGCGGAACTCCGCATGAGCCTGGCCCGTGCGATCAATAGCGAGCCTCACGAGGCAACTCGCGTAACGATGATCGCAATGCTTGAGCATCTCGAATCTCTCGAGTCTCAAGCAGTGGCACCAAAGCCACAACGTCGTCGACGTCGTCGTTAAGACGACAGTCGTCTTTATGACGACAGGGGGAGCATCCTAGCGGGAGCGTGGTTTGAGGCCACATGGGTCTGAAACACGCTTCACTAGGGTCAATATAGGGGGATTGGGCTGGGAGAAAACCTCTCTCACCCTTCCAAAACGAGACGCGACACGGCCGCTACCTGGCAACAGGTTCAGCGGCCGTTTGCACGTTTGCAGCTTTCTTCCGCATATGGGCGCGCCAGCTTATAGTGCCCGAATGGACGCTCAAGAAGCCGCACGCCGTGCCCCACGTTTCGCCACCGACGCAACCATCGCTGTCGGCGACGAAGGCAATCAAGTTCGCGGTCGCTGTGTAAACCTGAGTAAAGGGGGCCTGTGCTCCGAGCTTGAAGCGGCGGTTGAGTCTGGGCAAACCTATCGAGTGCAAGTGAGCCTGGTCTTTGACGAAGATATTGAATCTGAACCTCTGACGCTCAACGCCCGTGCGGTTTGGTCGACGCAAATCGGTGAGACCTGGCAAATCGGCTTTCAATTCCTTGCGCTCGACCCATCGCAGACGTCGTTTCTGCAAATGTTTCTGCGCTATCTCGGTGGAGATACCAAACGCTCCTAACGACATTTGAATACCCCTCAGGTGTGTAGTTCGTTTCGCGGGCCAGCGGCTAGTTTACGCACTCAGAGTGGCGATTCGGCTTCGCGTACTGCCGATCTCCGCAATCTTTCCAGATACATAGCTCTGGCATACCCAGTGCACTGGGTGCCAGCATGATCAGTGAAGATACCAAGGGTCCCGTCGGTTTGAATCAGCCAAGCGCAGCTGAACGCCAACGAGCCCTCGACATTCTCGCACGCTCGCTCTATCGAGAACTAACCTCGCAGGGCTACGAGCAGAAGCACATCGTGACGCTTGCGACCGCCCTACTTGGGGAAGTCACCGACGGTCGCACTTCGCACAGCTAGCATCCGAGCGGCCCAGACGGATTCACATACGACAGCGGCGTTTTCAAAAGCGGCCAGGCCGTCGTCGGGCGAGCGCTACGGAACGAGCATTCAGAGCAAGATTCTCTGAAGCTCGTTTTGTCGTTTCGGGAGCAACGGCGGATCCCACAAGCCGCCAGCAAATCGCCCTACCCGCGCCTACCCAAGGACAATTGCATCGAATAGAGTCGCTCCCAAGTACGGGCCACGGGCCCTTAAGGAAAGACAATCACGATGGCAAAAGTACGAATCGGCATTAATGGTTTTGGTCGCATTGGACGCGGCTTTGTTCGCGCTCTGGCAATGAGCCCTGAGTCTTTTGACTTGGCCCTCATCAACGATCTCACAGACGCCAAGTCTCTAGGACATCTTCTTAAGTACGATTCGGTGCACGGCCCCTTCCCTGGCACGGTCGAAGTTAAGGACAACGCCCTCGTCATCAATGGCGACATGGTGAAAATCACGGCAGAAAAAGACCCGGCAAAGGTCCCGTGGAAAGAAGCTGGCGTAGACATCGTTCTTGAGTGCACAGGCCGATTCACCGCGCGCACCGATGCTGGAAAGCACCTCGAAGCAGGCGCAAAGAAAGTTCTCATCAGCGCACCTGGCAAGAACCCCGATGCAACCCTCGCCTGTGGCATCAACCTAGACGAGTACGATCCAGCGACGCATCACGTCATTTCGAATGCCTCGTGCACAACCAACTGCCTTGCACCGGTTGTCAAAGTTCTGCATGACACCTACGGCATCAAGTCTGGTCTCATGACTACGGTGCACAGCTACACCAACGATCAAAAGATCTTGGACCTGCCGCACAAAGACCCTCGCCGATCACGAGCTGCAGCAATGTCGATGATCCCAACCACAACGGGTGCAGCGAAGGCCATCGCCCTCGTGCTACCGGCCCTGGAAGGCAAGCTCGACGGTATGGCAATCCGTGTCCCCACACCAAACGTCTCGTTGGTGGATCTCACTGTCATCTTGGACAAGAGCGCTACCGCCGAGGAAGTTAACAAGGCCTTCACCGACGCTGCCAACGGCGAACTCAAGGGCATCCTCGCTGTGTCTGACGAGCCACTGGTCTCTATTGACTACAATGGCAACCCGCACTCAGCGACCGTCGATCTTGATGTCACCAAGTCGAATGGCGAGCAAGTGAAGGTCTTGGCCTGGTACGACAACGAGGCTGGATACTCCAAGCGTCTCTTCGACCTCGCCGCCTTTGTCGGCAGCAAGCTCTAGCCATGATTCGCAGTATTGAGGAGCTCCCACTCGAAGGTCGTCGCGTATTCTTGCGCGTCGATTTGAATGTACCGCTAACAAAAGATGCGTCGCCGGCCGTTGCTGACGATACGCGCATCCAAGCGGCTCTCCCGACCATTAAGCACTGCATCGAGCGCGGCGCCCGAATTATTCTGGCGTCACATCTCGGTCGCCCCAAAGGGGAAACCGTGCCAGGACTCTCGCTAGAGCCTGTGGCAGGTCGCTTGGCCGAACTCCTCAACTGCGACATTCGCCTCACCGACGAACCGGTCGGTGATGGAGCCCGCAAGGTGTGCGCAGATCTTCGCGAAGGACAAATCGCCCTTCTTGAAAATCTGCGCTTCAACCCAGGCGAAAAAGCCAACGACCCAAAATTCGCTGAGACGTTGGCAAGCTACGCAGACGTCTATGTGAACGACGCCTTTGGAACGGCACACCGAGCACATGCGTCAACCGCTGGCATGGTCCCCATGGTTAGCGATCGCGGCGCCGGCTTTGTGATGAACAAGGAAATCGAGGCGCTCAGTAAACTTCTGAATGCCGACCGAGCTGGCTACGTTGCAATTATTGGCGGGGCAAAAGTCTCTGACAAGATCGACGTCTTGGAAGCCCTTCTGACTCGCGTAGAGACGATTCTGATTGGCGGCGCCATGGCAAATACCTTCTTGCTCGCTCAGGGCAAGAAGATGGGCAAGAGCCTTGTCGAAGACGGCAAAACGGCCCTTGCAAAGAACTTCCTCCGCAAGGCAAGCCAGAAACACGTAACCGTGCTCTTGCCGCAAGACCTCGTGGTTGCGCAGAGCCTCGACGCCGAGTCGGGGACGATTGTGGAGTCGGGTGCAATTCCAGCAGATTCGATGGCACTCGACATTGGGCCCCAGGCGACGGAAAGCTACGCCAATAAGGCCAAGCACGCGCGAACGCTGTTTTGGAATGGCCCGATGGGCGTCTTCGAGAAGCCGGCATTTGCCTCCGGAACCTTTGCTGTGGCCAAAGCCGTTGCCGACAACGAATTTGGATACACCGTTGTTGGTGGTGGCGATAGCGCGGCTGCCGTTCAACAGGCTGGCATTGCCAATCGCATTCGGCATGTATCGACAGGTGGAGGTGCGGCCCTAGAGTTTATTCAAGGTCTCACCCTGCCCGGCATTGCGGCCCTCGAAGAGACCGAATAGCGGAGCCATCACCGTTGGCCAAGAGGGCAAAGCCGCGAGCACTCATCATCGAGTCCGACCTCGCTCGCCAGCAAGAGCTGAAAGCCGCGCTTGAAGAGCTCGCGGTGGAATGCACCTGCATCGCACACGTGAGCGATGCTTGGGCAACCTTTGCCAAGACTCGTCCCACCCACGTCTTCTCTGCCGTTCACACCATAGAGGCCAATGGAGAGACCGTTCGCGCCGGCGAGTTCTTTCTGCGCAAGCTCGGCAGTGACTACATCGGCACGATGCCCAGAGTTTTTCTCACCTGCACAGAGGCCGAACTCGCTGGAACCGCCCCCGTCGACCCTGAGGCCTACTTCGTCTGGCCGATCCTGAAGTCAGCCCTAGCGGGCTTGGTTTCCGGCAGCGGCTTGGCTGGTGATAAGGCGGGCAAGCAGGCCATGCGACTGCGCGAACTCTACGATATGAGTTTGCTTGGCCCCGATCTGATTCGCGAACTCGACCAGCTCATTAGCCGAGCGACCATCGGGTTCCAGGTATCAGATTGCATCCTCTGGGGGCCCGGCAACGAGCCGCACTGGCCTCGTTCCACGCAAGAGATTCCAAAGCCCCAATGGCCACAGATTCGCCAACGCTGTGAACTGGCATTGCACGCGCGCACAACCGTCATGGTCTCGCTTGGTCTTGCGGGATCTGCGGTGCATCGAGGCATTGGGCAAAGCTTGCTCGCAGCTCCGATCGGGCCGGTTGGCGAGGCACCCATCGCGGGCATTTGCCTGGTGAGTAACGACAACAACGTATTCTCCCCCGAGGCCGTCGATTCACTTCGCATTGTTGCCCGCCGACTGTCCAACGAGCTGGCCTGGATGTCGGCACACAACCGCTTGTTGGCCGAGCACGAGAAGCTGCGGCAAACGGCTCTCCTCGACCCTATGCTCGGAGTTTGGACACGGCCCGCTCTGCAGCAAGTTATATCCAACCAAATTGCAGCCGATCGCGAGCGCACGATTCCCCTCGCCATTGTGATGTTGGACTATCAGCAGCTCCGAAAAGTTAATGATCGACACGGCCACCTTGTGGGGGATGCGGTGCTTACGCATTTTGCCCACGTGGTTCGCACAAGCCTCGGTTCGCAAGATCAATTGGGTCGCGTCGGTGGCGACGAACTCGCCGCCTTGCTCGTCGACTGCACCCTCGCTGAAGCCGAGCAGCGAGCCAGCGCGATCCTGCAGACACTAAGTGATACCTCGTATCGAGATGGCGACTTGGAAGTTCACCACGAGGTGCAAGCCGGCGTCACAATTATTGGCGAGAATGAAACGGGCAGTGAAGCTGCAATCGTGCGCGCACAAATGGCGATCGACGCTGGCAAGCTCGAACGAGACTCTGTCATGGTCGTTGAGAATACCTCTGAGGAACAACTCGTAGGCCTCGAACGCAACCAAGACAATCTCTTATCGGCAGGCGCAACTCTCGGAGGCATGTACCGCATCCTCCACGAGATTAGCCGCGGTTCGATGGGCGTTGTGTACCGCGGTGAAGACTTGGGACTGGGCCGTCCTGTTGCCGTCAAACTGTTGCGCGCCGATCTCAGCAACGACGAAGAACTCGTCGCGAAGTTTCGCTCAGAGGCAGCCCTGCTTGCCTCCGTCCATCATCGCAACCTTGTGCAGGTGTACTCCTTTGGCACCGAGGGCGACACGGTCTACTTCGTCATGGAGTTGGTTGAGGGCGAGCCTCTGTCTCACATCGTGCAGAGCTTGGCGCAACAAGGCTCGTATATCGATGTGGCAGCCGTTGCGAAGATTATTGAAGAGATTGCCGAAGCGCTCGATGCGATCCACTCCTTGGGAATCGTGCATCGCGACGTAAAGCCCGACAACGTATTGGTTGACCGGATCAATGATCGGGCTGTGCTTGTCGATGTCGGCATCGCAAAACGCCAGGGAGATGCGCGCGATGCGGCGGGAACGCCTGGCTATGCTGCACCGGAGTCCTTTATGGAGGCCGATGAAAGCCCACCAACCGATGTCTACGGTTTGGCAGCAACTGCCTATGCCCTGCTCACGGGGTCGGCGCCGTACCACGCTGACGAACTCGCCGTAATCGTCAACCAACAGCTGCACGAGCCGCCGCCACCACCAACACAGTTTCGATCTGATTTGAGCCCCGCCGTGGACTCGGTCTTATCCACTGCGCTGGCCCCAGATCCCCAGCACCGGTATCGCTCAGCAAACGCCTTTGCGATTGCCCTGAGCCGTGCTTTGGCGAAACAGCCTAGCCATGGGAGTCCCATGGCTACGCCTCCGCCAACGAGTTCGGGACGCCACTCTCCCATCACCGAGAACAACCCGGTTTCGCAAGTCTCGACCTACCGAGTAACGGTGCCTGTGCCTGTACCCGAAGAGAGTCTGAACGCGCGCTCGGGCCGAAGTCGTGGAGCAATCTTCCGCGTCGCGGGCTTGTTCCTGCAACAAAAACTCGGCCGGCAGTGGTACCGCTCGATGCTCGCAGATGAATCGCGTATTGGTGAGTTGCTGATGCCCACGCTGCCGCCAGACTCTTGGCAGCGCACCTCCTACCTGCTCACTCTGCTCGACCGAATGCAGGCCAGCGAACAATCGAGCCCTGAGCTGTATCAAGAACTCGGGTCACATGTTGCTTCGGCGACAGTAACCAGGCTCTTTGGAGCTGATCCCAGAGCGCAGTCGCCAGCGTCCATGCTTAAGGCAGCGGAGTCCTTCTGGAGGCGCTATCACACCTGGGGACAGCTCTCTGTTCGCCCCATCGGCGACCGCGAAGTAGGCATTATTCTGGCCGATGGTCCGGGGCACGCAGCGCTGTGCCAGGTCTTCGCTGGCATGTTCGCGCAAATCGCCAAACTCGCCGGCGCAAAGAACGCTCGCTGCAAGGTGCGCACGTGCCAAGCGCGAGGCAACGGACAGTGCAGTTTCACGGTCTCCTGGGACCTTTGAACAATGCAGGAGTGATACACCTTGGGCATGGCATCTAGAACCCCCATCGTCGTAGGCAACTGGAAGCTCCACAACACCATCGCGCAAGGCGAAGCATTGGTGACTGAGCTCAAAAATCAACTTGGTACCGTTCGAGACGTAGACGTTGGGGTGGCTCCGGTCTTCACCAGCCTAGCCTCCATCGCCAAGCGTCTTGGAGACAGCAAGATCTGGCTCGGCGCCCAGGACTGTTTCTACGAAGAAGGCGGCGCCTGGACCGGCGAGGTCAGCGCGCCCATGCTTGTGGACGCCGGATGCAAGTTTGCCATCGTCGGACACAGCGAGCGGCGGGCGAACTTTGGTGACACCGACTCCGTGGTGGCCAAGAAAGCCCGGGCCGCCCTCGACGGCGGGCTGCACGCCATTATCTGCGTGGGGGAGTCCGAGCAGGAGCGCGATTCAGGCAAGACCACAGAGCGCGTGGGAAGCCAGCTCTCGGCGGCGCTGGGTGTCTTGACCGCTGAGGACCTCGACCGGGTCATCGTCGCCTACGAGCCCGTTTGGGCCATTGGCACGGGTCGCACAGCCACGCCAGCCCAGGCGCAGGAGGTGCACGCCTTTATTCGAGGGCAAATGACCGAGCGATTTGGTGATCTCGGCTCGGGAGTCCGAATTCAGTACGGTGGTTCTGTAAAGCCTGGAAATGCGGCGGCTCTCATGGCAGAGGCCGATATTGACGGGGCTTTGGTTGGCGGGGCCTCTCTCAAGGCCGAAGACTTTGGCGCGATCGTAAAAGCCTGTTCCGCAAGGCAAAGCTGATGCTTGCGACTGCCCTTCGGATGCGCTAGAACGCCGGCCTATGTCCTTCATCGTGACAATTGTTCACGTCGGTGTGTCCCTCTTCCTCATGCTGACCGTTCTGCTGCAAGCAGGCAAAGGCGGCGGTATGGGTGCAACCTTTGGTGGAGGTTCTAGTCAGGGCTCCGTCTTCGGTGGTTCCGGCGCTGGCAACTTCCTCTCAAAGCTCACCACGGCTTCGGCAGCAATCTTCATGCTCACGTCGATGACGCTTGCGTACCTTGCGTCGACGACAGGGGAAGACCCTCTCAAAAGCGTGAGCCGCGAAGCTCGCGCAAACGCCGCTGAGAAGAAGAAGCTCGATCAACAGGCTCAAGACCTCAACGAAGAGAATCAGCCGGACCTGCCTGAGGCTCCCGAGGGCGAGTCGATCGACCCTGTCGACTCGACGGATCCGATGACGACGGAGGATGTCGGTGACGGCACTGAGACCGACGGTGCGGAGACCGATGGCGCTGAGACTGATGGTGCCGAGACCGATGGCGCTGAGACTGATGGCGCTGAAGCTGCTGGTGCTGAAGCTGCTGCTGCCGACCCGGTGGCGCCTGCTGCTGTCAAGCCCGCTGCTGTTAAGCCTACTGTCGCACCTAAGAAAAACCCCGCAGTTGCAACTCCAAAGCCTGCTGCGGAGCCAAAGCCTGTTGCCGAGCCAAAGCCTGTTGCCGAGCCAGCACCTGCTGCACCAGCACCCGCTGCGGAACCTGCGCCTGCTGCACCGGCACCCGCGCCAGCAAACTAAGGGCACTAGTTTGGGCTCGATCGCCTTTTCTAAGTACCAAGGGCTGGGAAACGATTTCCTAGTTGTGGACAACCGGTCCACCCCGAGCACCCCGTCTTGCGAAAAACTCGTAGATGGGGTGTTTGTCATTGCGCGCGACCTCTGCGACCGTCGCTATGGGGTTGGTGGTGACGGTGTGCTCTCGCTAACGCGGCCAACATCCGAGGGCGCTATCGCCACGATGCGCGTTCTCAATGCCGATGGCAGTGAGGCGGAGATGTGTGGCAACGGCCTGCGATGTGTTGCCAAGTTTCTCGCCGAGACAGGCGACGGCCAGCCGGAATCCGTTTTGGTAGACACGCTGGCGGGCGCACTCGATTGCCAACTTGAATGGCTCGATGGAGCGGTCGCCGCAGTCACGGTGAACATGGGCCGCCCTCGCCTTCGGCCAACAGAAATCCCCATGGCTGGCGAGACTTCGCTAGATTCCTATATTGAGCAGCCGCTGGCACTTGCTGCAGGCACCAGGGCCACGACCGCGGTTTCGATGGGAAATCCTCACGCCATCGCATTTGTCCCCGAGTCGGGGCCAGCCCTTGAGGCGCTTGCTACAACCCAAGGAGCCGAGGTCGAAACGCATGCCTCCTTTCCAAGCCGCACCAATGCAGAATTTGCTCACGTTGTGGACCCCACGCATATTGAGCTATGGGTTTGGGAGCGCGGCTGTGGCATCACTCAGGCCTGCGGAACCGGCGCTTGCGCAACGGCGGTTGCAGCCTGTCTCACAGGCCGAGCCGAGCTTGAAACCGAGATCGAAGTGAGGCTTCCAGGTGGCCCGCTCGCAATAACCGTGGCCAGCGACTACGCGACCGTGTTCATGCGCGGGCCCGCCGTTCATGTGTTTGACGGGACGGCCCAACTTCGGGCGCTGACAGACTCGTAATCCCCCTCGTAATGGCGATGCGCCGCTGCAGGCGGCCCCCCAGCCGCCTACAGCTGCATCGGAGGGCGCTCTCGGCCGAGAATCGCCCCACATCACATAGTGGCAATGGGGATGCAAACGGATGCAGGAAATCTCGACCGAGATCGTCTTCAGTGGCAGGAAAACTCTCCGAGCCCAAGTTCCGGGGATCCGCTAGTCTAGCCAGCATGCGCTCGCGACTTGTCGGTTCGATCTTGGCACTCTTGATGCTGTTGCTTGGCAGCGACGTCCAAGCGGAACCCAAGGATTCGGCTTCGAAAGAGGTCAAGAAGACCGAGAAGAAGCGAAAGAGTCGCCCCTGGGCTCCGAAGCAAGGCGGCAAGTACTGGGGACTCGTGCTCGAAGCTGCCGATGACGATGGGATAGCGGCGCTTCACGTCGCGGGCGAGGCAGCGAAGAAGCGCGGCATTCCCGCTTACGTCAGCGACGCAGGGTGCATTGCGGTTGTGAAAGGTGAATTCACCACCGACAAGGAATACCTTCTGACGGCAGTTTTCCCGAGCCGGAAGAGCGCCTTACGGGCCCGCAAGAAGCTCCGTGAACCAGCGCTCTTCTTTGGGAAGTTAGCGACGTTCTGCCTCGACTGAGGACCGAGGCGGCAACGTCGATCCCAAACGTCGACTCGAAGGCCCCCCAGCAAGTAGCGGTGGGTGGCCTTCGGCGTCGCCTCAGTGTCGCGACGCCCTACTCCGATACGCGCTTGGCAGCTTCGACAATCTTGGCCACCGTGAGCCCGTACTTCTCGTAGAGGATTTCGGCCGGTGCCGAGGCGCCAAAGGTGTCGACACCAATCGCTTCGCCAGCGTCGCCAATGTAGCGCTCCCAACCCAGCGTACAGCCGGCTTCAATCGAGACACGCGCGCGAACCGCAGGTGGCAAGACACTGTCTCGGTAGCTCGCATCTTGTGCGGCAAATGCCTCCCAGCACGGCATGGAGACGACACGAGTTGCAACGCCATCAGCTTCGAGTACCGCGCGGGCTTCCATGGCGAGTTCAACCTCGGATCCTGTCGCCAACAGAAGCACCGATGGTGCTCCTTTGCTGTCGGCGAGCACGTAGGCTCCCTTGCTGATGTCCGCGGAATCCGTGCCTTCTTGAACGAGTAGGTTTTGGCGAGATAGCACGAGCGCCGTTGGACCATCGGTGCGATTCATTGCGTAGCGCCAAGCACCTGCAGTCTCGTTGGCATCGGCGGGACGCACGACCGAGAGGTTTGGCATCACGCGCAACGACATAAGGTGCTCAACCGGTTGGTGCGTTGGCCCATCCTCGCCGAGACCGATCGAATCGTGGGTCCAGACGTAGATGATTGGTTGGCCATTGAGCGCCGCCACGCGCACCGCAGGCCGCATGTAATCGGAGAAGACAAAGAACGTTGCAGCATAGGGACGAATGCCACCGTGGTAGTCCATGCCGTTGCAGATGCTGCCCATGGCGTGCTCGCGAACACCGAAGTGAATGTTGCGGCCGGTGCCGTTGGTGCCCTCGAACGATCCGCCATCGGCGATTGCAGTCTTGGTGGAGCAGCTGAGATCCGCATCTCCGCCCAGAAGCCAAGGAACGGTTTGTGCGATGGCGTTTTGCACTTTGCCCGCAGCCGATCGAGTTGCGATCTTGTCGCCTACCTTCCACGTCGGCAAACCAGCATCCCATCCCTCTGGCAGTTTGCCAGCGAGCGCGAGCTTCCAAGAGGCCGCAAGCTCTGGGTATTCTTCTGAGTAGGCTGCAAAGGCTTCGGTCCACGCCTTGTTGAGCCCTGCCCCGGCGATTCCCGGCTCGGCCATATGTCCAGCAACGTCACTAGGCACCGTTAGCGGGGTTGTTTCGGTCCAACCCAGTTGTTTCTTGGTGAGCGCAATCTCGTCGGCTCCAAGTGGCGAACCATGAGAACTCGCGGTTCCGCCCTTGTTGGGCGAGCCGTAGCCAATCGTGGTGTGCACATAGATAAGCGTTGGCCTATCGGTATCGGCTTTGCCGGCGGCAATTGCCGCGTCGATGGCTGCGAGGTCGGTATCGCCCTCTTCCACTCGCAGGACTTGCCATCCGTAGCTCTCGTAACGCGCACAGACATCTTCTGAGAGCGTCATATCGGCAGGACCATCAAGTGTGATGTCATTTGCGTCGTAGAGACAAATGAGTTTGCCAAGACCAAGGTGGCCAGCGAGAGATGCGGCCTCACAAGCAACGCCTTCCATCACATCGCCATCACTGATGATGCCGTAGGTAAAGTGGTCGACGATGTTGTGACCAGGGCGGTTGTACATGCTCGCCTGCGCACGCTCGGCCATCGCCATTCCAACAACGTTCGCAGCACCTTGGCCAAGGGGACCCGTGGTTGCTTCGACGCCAGCGGTATGGAAGCTCTCCGGGTGTCCAGGGCACTTTGAGCCCCACTGCCGGAAGCTTGCGATGTCCTCGATGCTGAGGTCGTATCCAGCCAGGTGCAACATGGAATACATGAGCATGCTGCCGTGACCAGGAGAGAGCACAAAGCGGTCGCGATTGGGCCAAGATGGATCTTTGGGATCGTGGCGCAAATGGTTTTGCCACAAGGTGTACGCCATGGGAGCGGCTCCCATGGGCAAGCCCGGATGTCCCGAGTTGGCCTTTTGAATGGCGTCGATGGACAGGGTACGAATCGTGTTGATGCTCAGCTCGCGTAGGCCGTTTTCACTCATGATGCTGCTCTCCAGGCGTTGGTTGGGCTCTAGGTTGCACAGTGCTAGGTTGGGTGCACAGTGCCAAAATCGCGGTCACCGTACCCGATGGCCAGCGGAGTGGTCTATCGCTGCGCGAGGTAAACGTAGAGCGCAACGAAGACGCCGACCAAAGGCAGCGGTGCCATCATCAGAACGGTTTCTTGAGGGGTGAGCCCCGCGTCGACAAAGGCGCCGGCGAGCATGCTGGAGAGAGCGAGCGTGAGGGTCAGGCCACCGAACTCAATGGCAAAGACCCGACCGTGCAGTTTTGGGTCGACACCGGCTTGCAAAAGCGTGCCGGCAAAGACCCAAACCAAACCTTGGAGAAGCCCACTCAGACTGTAGAAAACACAGGCTTCGGCAAACGAAGTCGCGTGGGCCAAGAGCCAGTAGACCACCACCTGCCCGGCAAATGCCCCCACCAAAGAGAGCCGCATGATGTTGTGATTGTCGCGCACCAAGACGCGAAACCAGAGGGTGCCGACCAACGTACCAACGCCGCGAACTGCGTAGAGAGCGCCAAGCCAGAGAGCGCCTTCATAGCCAATAAACAAGCCACCGCCGAAGAGGGGAATTAGTGCGAAGACACCACCGGCGAGGCACTGGCAAGTCTTGATGCACGCTTGTGCCGCGAGTGCGGGGTTGGCGCGCAGGTACCGGAGGGCCGCTGTGAAATTTGTATTGTCGGATGCATCGGTAGGAGGCTTTTGTGGGGGCAGCCGGTAGAAAAACGCCGCCGAGACACCAAACGTTGCAGCGTCGATAACGAAGGACGCATCGATGCCTAACAATGCGGTGACGGTTCCTCCGATTGCGGCACCAATGGTGAGCATGCCGGCCCAGCTGGCGCCCCCCATGGCATTTGCGGCCGAATAGGCATTTGCCGCGACAATGCGAGGAAGGACCGCTTGCTTGGCCGGAATCGCAAGCCCCGCGAGCAAGGTGGAAGCGGTCGCGCACGCGTAGATCGCAGGCAGGTTGCCAAGGTGGTGCAGGCCCACGAAGACAAGCGCCAGGGCACCGCGGCCGACGTCCGTCATCATCAGGAGGCGTCGCCGGTCAACCCGATCGACAATGGGACCGGCGATTGGCGCGATGAGGAACACCGGCGAGGTTTTGCAGACCAGAACGAGCGTTAGGGCGAGCGCGCTATTGGTGAGTTCGGCGACCGTTGAGTACAGCGCAATGGTCGTGAACCAGTCGCCAAGGAATGAGACCAGCTGTCCGCAAAAGAACATGCGGAAGTCCCGGTTCGTGCGCCACAGGTCCCGATATCGTACAACGCTTGCCACTCAGTGGAGTGCCTAGCGACCGCGTTTGCGTCGTTTGCCAAAGCGGCGGAGCTGTACATCCAACTCCAGGTCTTCGGTCGGCGTCACCTTGCGGACCACCGGCTTAAACCCTGCTTTCGAGACCCGAATCTCAATGGGCTCGTGAGCGGGCACCTTGCGTCGCACAGGAGTTTTCCCAGCACCCTCGCCATTTATCTGGACCCACGATTTGCGTGGGGTGCTGAGGATGCGCAGCACGACAATGTCGGACTTCATGTGATGAAGCAACGTGAACGGCGTGCCGGCGACCGTTTCGATTTCGAGTTTATGACTTGCGAATTTCGCGTGTTCAATGGTGACTGCCAAGGGCCCACACGGCACCGCCACGAGGCTCTCGCCGAGAGCAACCGAAGTGCCAGCAATCACCACTGTGGCATCGACAGGAGTCACATCTAAGAGAACTTCGCAGTCGGAGGCAGGCACTTCGGGGGCGGAGTCGGGAACCTCGTGTGCTGCATCGGCCGGAGGGCTGGCATCGAAGACAATCGGTTCAGCATCGTAGCTCGGGGGCGTTGCATCAATACTGGGCTGGGGCACAATCACGGGTCGGGTGCCCGACTCGAAGGCATCGTTTTCTGCGATCTTGGCCTCCGCCCTAGTCGCTTTGGGCGTGTCACTGGCCCCATTGCCGCGCAGAAGAAACCCAAAACCCAGACCGACCGTTAGACACGCAATTCCCAGGATTGCCCCGGTACTTCGGCGAATCATGACGGGTGCAGAGGGCTGCGTGGTTCCCCCGCCGAGAACCGGTGAGACCATCGGCAGGCTGGAAATGGATCGTGCTGCTGCGGGCGGCGACACCGGTGGCATGCCTGGCAAAGGCCTTGAGGCGACGGTTGGCTCCACCACCGTTTCCGCGATGGCCGCAGCGATGGCATCCGCTGCCTGCTCTGGCCGGGGCGCCAGGGTCGGACGCTGTGCTTGCACGGGCAGCGCTTCGCTCGGCACCGGGGTTGGAATGCTAGATACCGCCGTCTGTTCCGAGCTCTCGTCTTCCGTCCGTGATGGATCCACCGCGGGCGCGGCTTGCCTTGCAGGTACGGGAGGCGCTGCCACGGGTGGCGCTGCCATGAGAGGCGCTGCCACGGGAGGCGCTGCTGATGACGGAGGGACCCGCGGCGGAGCAACCATCGGCGGACTCGTCGAGGGAAACGGGCCCCGCGGCGGAGCGACCATCGGTGGATGCGTCGAGGGAAACGGGCCCCGCGGCGGAGCAACCATCGGCGGACTCGTCGACGGCGAAGGCGGAGCGACTTGTGGCGGCACCGCGGTCTCAGCCTCCACGCTCGCGACCTGGCGTGGAATCTCCTTGGCTGCCGGTGCCGGTGCCGGTCCAGACGAAGGTTTGCCCACCAGCGGCACTACACGAGACACCGGTTGAATCCGAGCAATGGGCGGACTCTGAGTCACGGGCAATGCGATGGCCGCGCCCGGCAATGTCATCGACGCAACCCGGGTCGGCGCCCCCCGGTCCTCCTCGTCGTCATCTTCGACGGAGTCTGCAATGGCGTCGAGCGCCGCCGCAAGATCCGGCCCGGCCGATACCGTGGTCGTCTCTTCGGGCTCATCCGTGTCCAAGGGACTTGCAGCAATGGAGGCTTGAAGGGCTGGTACCCCGGTCTTCTCTGCCGAAGACTCATCGACATCCGACACATCGGCAACCTGTGTCGTCTCAGCTTCATCGTCATCGTCGTTGGCGATTGGATTGGCACCAACCGCCGGCACTGCCTGCTCCTTGGCATCCAGCAAGAACACCTCACAGCGCACCAGACGCGCGAGCTCCTTCGCGCCGGGCCCACCAAACGCCGCGGCCTTGCGCCCAGCTTCTTTCGCGGCCTGTTCTGCTTGCAGCTCCTCTAGCGATGGATTCTCCACAAGAGTGGACACGTCAAAGCTCTCATCGCTATCGCCACTGGCATTGGCACCGAAATCGGGTTTGGGCACCGTCGCCGCATTGAGTTCTCGTAGAAGTATGCGGCCCATCCCGTCTAGGCGTCCCAATTCCAACAACATGCCCGAGCGCTGATAGGGATTCTTTGCGTCGGCAAAGCTCTCAGAAATACTCCCAGTTCCGCGAAGAACAACATTGCCCGGATTGCCCTCGGCATCGTTGCTCAGGGCGATCGCAAACGGCACGTTCTTCTCGACCGCGAGCGGAGCATCCATGGGGAGAAAGATGGAGGACTCACCACACAGCTCGCGAAATGCCGCCGTGAACTCATCAAGAGCCCCACACCCAGTGACGATGCGGGCGAACCGCCCCGCCGCCTTCTTCAAGTCCCCTCCCACTACCTGGGTATGGTAGCGCAGCAGGAGAAAAAACACAGAATCCTGCCCATTCGGATGCGTCACTCCGGTTGCTCCACGACGCCAGCCCGGGCACAGTAGCGACATGCGCCGGTCTCTCCTTTGCCTTGCCTCGCTCTTCACCGCCCTCGGATGCAAAGGGGATACCCCAGACGTTCGTGCAAAGATCGTACACGAGCCAGTCGAAGTGCCCCAAGGCGCGAGTTCCATCGGCGAGCAAACCCAGTACACAATTCGGTTTGACGACGCAAAGCACCACTACCTCCACGTGCGTGCGGTGTATCCAGCGCCCGCAGATACCGACGTAGAACTGAGCATGGCAGTTTGGACGCCCGGCTCATACCTTGTGCGTGAGTATGCCCGCCACGTTGAGGACCTGCGCGCCGCGACCGCGGATGGCGCACCCCTCTTCGTTGGGAAAAGCCGTAAGAACCGCTGGCAAGTGCACACGGGGCCAAAGCCTGGCCTGGTTCTCGAATACAAGGTGTACTCCAACGAGCTATCCGTTCGGACCAATCTTGTCGACGCCGACGTGGCCGTCATCAACGGAGCCCCAACCTTTGTTCGTTTGGTCGAACCGAACCAACGCGCAGCGTCTGTCGAGTTGATTCTGCCCGAAGGTTGGAAGGACACCGTCACCGGCCTGGATCCAGAGGCGGTGGGGACCGCGAATCGCTTTGTCGCTAAGAACTACGATGAGCTTGTCGACTCGCCTTTGATTGCGGGGCGCGAACTCATCGACCAGACCTTTGAGATCGATGGCGTCAAACACCACGTGGCGCACCTTGGAGATACGAGCCACTGGGACACAGAAGAAGTCCTAGCGGATGTTGAACAGCTCGCTCGAGCAGAAGCCCACTTCTGGCAGGTCCTCCCCTACGAGCACTACCACTTTCTAAACCTCGTCCTGGGTGGCGGTGGTGGCCTAGAGCACCTCGACTCGACGCTCATGATGGCCGGTCCCTTCCGCACACGAACCCGCAGTGGCTATCGAGGTTGGCTTGGGCTCGTCGCACATGAGTTCTTTCACACCTGGAACGTCAAGCGACTCCGTCCAGCATCGCTTGGACCGTTTGACTACGAAAACGAAAACCACACACGCTCACTCTGGGTGGCAGAAGGCATCACCTCGTACTACGACGACTTGCTGATGCGACGCGCCGGGCTGCTCGACGAAAAACAGTATTTGGAAAAGCTCACCGGGCAGATTCGGTCCCTGCAAACCACCCCGGGTCGGCTTGTGCAGCCGCTTGGCATGGCATCGTACGATGCATGGATCAAACACTATCGCAGTGATGAGAATTCTCCCAATACGTCGATTAGCTACTACACCAAGGGCGCTGTCGTGGCGTTTCTCCTCGATACGCAGATTCGCATTGCATCGGGTGGCGCGAAGAGCCTCGACGATCTGATGCGATTGCTGTATCAGCGGTACTCAGGGGATGTTGGCTACACCCCAGAACAATTCCGATCCACTGCGAGTGAAGTTGCCGGCACCGACCTCAGCGAGTTCTTCCAGAGCGCCATCGACGAGACCGGCGAGCTCGACTACGAGCCCGCCACTGACTACTTTGGCCTCACCCTCAAGAACAAGGCCGCCGCCAAGGACGAGGACCAAGAGGAAGATGACGACACCGATGACCCCGTCGCGCATCTCGGTCTGCAGATGTCGGGCAACACTGTGCGTCGCGTATTGCGGGAGACTCCGGCCTATGAGGCGGGACTCAACGCTGGCGACGAAATCGTGGCGGTAGACGGCTACCGGCTCAACGGCGATCTAAAGGGACTTATGGCGAAGTTTCGACCAGAGGAAACGCTCACCATCACCATTGCTCGGCGGGGACGGCTCAAGGAAATCAAAGCAACCACCGGCCACGCACCAGAAGAACTCTGGGCGCTCACGGTCAATCAGAGCCGCAGTCAATTGCAGGAGACTCGCTACAAGCAGTGGATTCGCGAGTACACCAACCTCTAAGTTGGCAGGCAACTAGCGCTAGAAGCGGCCGGTGAAGCCGAGTCCCACCGAGTGCCGGTTCACGGTTGGAGCGACCGTGACGGCCTTGCTCTCCGCCTCAGCGCTCTCGCTATTGCCCAAATAATACAGGGCGCCACCCGCGATCATGGCGGCAGCACCAAGGCCGGTGAAGATAATCATCTTCTGTGAGGCACTCTCGCCCTCTTTCTCCAGCAGAAGCGCCTCATCGGTCCACTGGTCCGCAGGAAAGCTTGTGTCGCAGTCCGACGGGTAATTGGTGAGGCAGCTCGAGATGTTCTGTGCATCGAGACCAAATTTCACACCGATGGCGATCGAAACTACACCGGCGGCGGCAAGTCCCATTCCGCCGTAGCGGAGGCCCTTCCCCGGATCGGGTTTCGATTCTGAAACACCTAGATCGTCATCGTCGTCATCGTCATCACCAAGGTCGTCGTCGTCGTCACCAAGGTCATCGTCGTCATCGTCGTCATCGTCGTCATCGTCGTCATCGTCGTCATCGTCATCATCATCATCATCATCATCGCCGCGACTGCGACGGGCCAAACTGCGTTCGAGGATGCGCACATAGGTACGAGCAAAGTCCCCAGCTTCTCCGGTCGGTTTGGACTCCAAGAACTCTTGGTAAAAGTCCAGTGCCGCTTGCTGCTTGCCCGCCAAACGAGAAACCTGTGCAAGGTTGTAAAGCATGAGCGGATGAGGAACCAAGTCGTACGCTGCTTGGTACTCATCGGCGGCAGCATCAAAGAGTCGCGCTGCCCTGGCGCTATCACCGTCGGCCTTGGCTTCCTCAGCCTCACCCTTGAGCTGATCGCCATCCATCACATGTTTGCCAGCTCGCTCGCGCGCTGTATCTGCCCACAACGATGTTGGTGCAACGAAGCCTAGGACAACGGCAACGCAAAAAACCCGAAGCAGCAGAACCATATGGTTTAAAGCTACGTGATATCTGCGAGGAGCGCGACCCTATCCGCCATCGGCGAACCTAAGGGATTGCCAGGTCGCTCAAGTAGGCCGTCAGAACTGTGGTCGAACTGGCCAAATACCCAAGGTTGACGGTTTCAAAGGTATCGCTGCTCAGGTGGTAGTGAGGGGTAGTATCACCACTCACGTACTCCTCTGTTATCCCCAGAGCCGCGAACCCTCGTTCGCGAAATGCTGTGTGGTCGCTGCCAGCTGTGGAGGTTTCAATGAGTTCGACTCCAAGACCTCGCGCAGCGATGCTTGCCTCAAACGCGGCCAACATTCCCGGCCCAGGCAGCTCAACTTCCATGCGGCGATCGGCGTCGTCATCCCAGCCAAGTTGATCGAGAGTGATTACGCCAAGCACGTTGCGGCCATCGGATACGAGTTGCTCCGCAAACGCCCGACTGCCAATCAGTCCATTCTCCTCTTGATCAAAGAACGCAAAGAGGATGCCGTGCTCAAGGCAGTCCTGCTCGTCAACCAAAATGCGTGCGGCTGCCAAGACCGCAGCAACACCCGTGGCGTTGTCGTTGGCGCCAGGACTTTGTGCAACGGAGTCAAAGTGCGCGCCAAGAATGTAGATGCCCTCTCCGCTGCCGGCGAGTTCGGCGAATACATTGGTTCCGGGCAGGTTCCCAGCAAACGCTTGGCGCTCCACCGCAAACCCCAACGCCGCCATCTCTTGCTCGATATAGACTTGGGTGCGTGCCCTATTTTGCTCGGTTGCGCGATCTGAAAGGGTGACGCCGGCGCTGATCGGTAGAGCACCACTAAGCTTGGCAACGACATCACTCTGCATCGTCGTCAGCCAATCTGGGGAGAGATCAGGTGCCCCACAGACCCCGCCAGCGGCATCGACAATGTCGCCGCCATCGGCGCTCCCTGGTTCGTCGGTTCCACCGCATCCGAAGACGGCAAGATTGAGGGCAACAGCAAGGATTGGTGACCAGCGCATGCCCGAACCTATGATTATTCGGAGGATCTTCCAAGCAATTTTATGTAGTTAGGCAATGTAAGGGAAGTTTGCGCAACTTTGTTTGCGATGTCGGCGGATGTGGGTGCTCAAGGAAGTGCAGGTCCAAAACACTCCCCCCTCTTCCTCCCCGGACCTGCTCCCCCACCGTAGACAACACAACGCTGGCAGCAGGCCCCCCTCCTCACACGTTTCTCCCCCCCAAACTCCTTCCGGCCTTCTCCAATTCGACCCTCCAGTTCAGATCCCAGGCAGCGGTCCCCTTTCTCCTCCTCTTCCTCCCCCGGACCGCTGCTTGGCCTTCTGCTGCCACCCTCCGAGCGAACTCAGCGTGAGCACCGCGCTCAGCCTGAGCGAACTCACGGTGAGCGCACTTGGGTTGAGGAAACTCAGCGTGAGCGAAACACCGAGCGTGAGCTCAGCGTCAATACGCCGGGCGAATCGCCACGGCGCTAGCTGCCGAAGACGACAGGAAAGCGGCTACTAAACGTCTCGGTGGTTTTGCGAAACTTCCATCGCGCAATTCGCGAGCGCATGCATGTGCCAAGCGGAGTGCCCGACAGTGAAGGAATGGAGACACCACTAACTCTGCCGTCGAGTCCAACCTTGATGTCGACCCACGTCTTGGGCAGTTTGAGTAAGGGATTCTTCTTAAGTTCGCGCTCGTAACACATCTTGATGGCAATTTGATTCTTGCGGTAGACCTTCATCAAGTCCTCGCCATCAAGTGGGCCGGTGGCTACTGTGGTGCCCGTAGAGCCCAAGTCAACTTCATCCGGATCGCGCTTGGGAAGCTCGGGAAGCGTCGTGGTCTTTACCTTCGTTGTTCCGGTTCCACCTGGGTTCTTGCGGATTCGAGGGCCGGTCTTTGGATCGACGGCTTCCACTTGGGTTCCTTCGACCGTGGGGGCGTCTTGCCCGCCTTTGGTTCGAGGCTCACCGGTGAAGCTGTAGCCAAGGTTGCCACTGCCACCAACGCGGCCTCGAGCAACTTGGCTTTCTTCATCGTCACCCATGAGCAGGATGACCATGGCCACAGCAACGCCAACGATAACTAGGCCCGCGGCGATCAGGGGAAGATGGAGACCGCGGCGCCGTTTGCGAGTCGCTGGCGTCAGGGGAGGTGGGGCGTCTGAATCGAGTGCTGCCGAACCAACCGGTGTGCCACCAAGAGCTTCGTTTGGCCCTGTTGTGCTGCCTACGCTTGCGCCACCAATGGCCGCTTCTTGCCCACTGCCTCGTCCCAAGGACGATGCAACCGGCTGAGCGCCCATGCCGGGCAAACCACCACCGTTGTGCATACTGCGTGCTGGCCGCACCGGCGCATTGCCGCGCGATGCCATGAGGGCTGGCAAGTCTACAACGCGAGACGCTTCGCCAATTTCAAAATCTAAATTGGGCCCATCGTCTGCCTTGGCGGGAACCAACGCTGGGGCCGATACTGCGGGCGAAGATGCTGCCGGGGCCGATGCTGCGGGCGAAGATGCTGCCGGGGCCGATGCGGACACAGCTGCCGCTGGCGTTTGGGCCGGCGCTGAAACTGAAACCGCTGGGACCGGCGCTTTGGCAGCGGCCGGAATTGGTGGTGCAGAGGCTTTGCCTGCCTGCGCCTGTGGGATCGCATCAAAAGGCCCGGTCACAGGCTTCTGCGGAATGATCTCGTCGTCGGGACTCGCTCCCTGGGTGCGCTGCGCAACAGCGGCCATCGTCGCAGCAAAAAGCGGCCTTGGCGTGTCTTCATCGGGACCGAGCAAGTCGTCGCTGGCAACGGTGGGAATCTCATCTTGCGATGGCGCTGGACTACTTGGCGGTGGGCTGCTTGGCGCTCGGCGCAGACTGCGGAAGTGGCTCACCTTATCGGTGGGTAGCCAATCGTCGTAGCCCTCGCTCCAACAATGCAGTTCATCGTCAGCTGACTTTTCCTGCACCCAAACGCGAGCCTCTTTGAGGGAGAAAGGGCCCTCCTGCTCACCGTCTATCGAGAGGTACCACTCCGCTTCAAGGCTCACAGGGGGGGCGGATGATCCGCTCTGGCCTGCTGGCGCACTGTTCTCGGTAACGGACTTTTTGAAGGCACCTGCAAGAGCTTTTTGCCCTGCGCGCTGAGCCGTCGTATCCGCTTTGGCAGCTACGGGTTTCTCCGCACCCACCGGCTTTTGAGCGGCTGCTCCGCCCTCGCGCACAGTGATGACGGCCGAGCAATTCTTGCATCGAATTTTCAGGATCTTGCCGCGCACCCGATCATCAGAAATCGAGTACTTAGTTTTGCAGCGATCGCAGTGAAACTTCATATGAGGCGGGCCCGACAACCAGTATATCGGAGCTTTTGGCGACAGGTTGAACAAGTTTTATCAACGGATAGCGACATCCGCTGACTTTGTACGAGCCGGCCGGTTTTATCAGACAAGCTCAGACCTTAGATAGATCTGCTCGACGAATCCTTGGCAGCATTTCGCGCGACACTCACATCCATTAGGTGATCTGGAACGACATTGCGCAGTGCGGCGAGCATGTGTGTCTTGATCTGAGGGTCGTCTTTCTCAAGGGAGCTGAGCAAACGCTTGATCACTTGGCGCTTTTGGGCCGGGAGTCCGCAGCTTGGGCAGCCACAGCGAACCACCGGAAAGGCCCGACTGAGGTTGTACTCAATCAACACTGCTTCTGGAACGAGGGCCAGAGGGCGAATCACTGTATTGCGTCCATCGTCGGAGCGCAGAAGTGGGGGCATGGAAGCGAGGCGCCCTGAGAAAAAGAGGTTCATGACCAGGGTCTCGATGAGATCGTCAGCATGGTGCCCAAGAGCGATCTTTGTGCAGCCCAGATTCTCGGCCAAATTGTAGAGCACACCGCGTCGAAATCGTGAGCACAGGGTACACGGGGTCTGCCCAGGCTTAAGCATCCCTTCAACAATTGCGGCATAATCCTCCGTAATCATTCGATACTCAACGCCAATCTCCTTCAGATGGGTCTCAATCTGCGGCGTGTCATAGCCCGGCCAACCCTGGTCGACATTGACGGCCAGTAGCTCGTATTTGACCGGCGAGCGCTTCTGCATCTCCAGCAATACATCGAGCATTGCGTACGAGTCCTTGCCGCCAGAGATGCACACCATGATGCGATCTCCCTCTTCGATGAGCTCGGGATAGTCACCTAGAAGCTGTCCGACCTTCTTGCGCATGAGACGCAAGAGCTTTTCGCTGGATCGAGGCTCGGCCGGCGTCGGCGAGAGGTGCCGACGCGGGGTCAGAGCAGAGAGAGGTACCAAGGTCTCCATGTCCGGCCTATACCACGTCTTGTGGTCAGCCCGGCGGGGGAATTGCTGCACTTGGACCCGCGTCAGGCTTCGCGATTCGTGGCGTTCCAGCATCCTTGCTCGAGGCTTCAGGCGTTACCTTGCGCGGCGTCTCCCGCACCACGGGCAACTCGATTCGGTTCACAGGCACCACATGCCGAAGGGCGCCGCGGTTGCGCTCCAGGTAGATTCCACTGACGGCCACCGCACCTGGCAGGCCTGACATCTCAACCAGAAAGTCCGCCGTCTGCAACTGGGCACCGATCCAAGATGCGGTCGTAGCCTCCATGGAAAACGCTACCCGGTTCCATGCGTCGGTGAGCTTGTTACCTGAGAGCGCCAGGCGAGTGATGACGACTTGGCGCAGCTTCAAACTTCGTCGCTCGGAGACTGCAAAGATATCGGGCCGAGCCGCACCTGTGTCGAGGGTCGTGACAAAGCGGAGTCCGGGAACGAGAGTCTGAGCGACCAGGCGGATTTCCTGACTCTGTGGATCGACGATGGCCCACCCAACCCAATCACCGCGCCGCAAGACTGCCCCGGCCCGCTCTGACACCGGGCAACCAAAGTGCACCGCCGTGGCGCCCTTTGCGTCCGCAGCAAATTTCGCGCTCTTTGCAAATGCGATAAATTCTGAGCGACGCTCTTTGAGTGCTGTGACATCACAGGCTTGGCCCGTTGCCTCCTCATCGGGCTCCGCCACAGGGCTCCCGTCATTGTCAGGGACCCCCGACTCGGATGTGGGAGGCATGACAACGGCGGCCACAACATGTCCCTTTTCGACAATGAATCGTGTGTCGGGCAGCGCCGTAAACGTAATGATCCGGGCGTCACGTCCTTGGTTAAGGGGCGCTTTGAGGGCACCGAGCGCGCCAATAAGTTCTTGAACGCCTGCGCCAACGCCGATGCCACTTTCGGTGCGCGCGATATCGGGGTCAAGCACGGAGATGAATGCCACCCCACCCCGGCGTCCAACACCGAGCAAGAGTGCATCTCCGTCGCTGCGCATCAAGCGATAGTCAAAGAGCCCTTCGGCTTCGAAGAGTTCGACGCGAGGACCGTTGGGCAAGAGCGCCAAAGTCGTTTGTAGCGAGGCGGAAAGCTCGTAGGGTCCTACGCCGCGACGATGGATGTTGTGCGGAGGAACGGCACGAACAGGATCCAAGGGAGGTGGGCGAAACTTCCTGGGTCCAAAGCTCGCGTCTTCGAGGAGCTGACCGCCCTTGTCCCGCCCCTTGTTTTGCGGACAGCCAGCCAAGAGCCCGGTTGCCAATCCCCCAGCCGCCAATGCCACCACGAACGCGTAGCGCACAGGTCGCATTACAGGGCGCCGAGCAGAAATGCGCCGCCAACGCCCAACGCAATGCCAATCACCAGCATCACTATGGATGCTGCGCTCCCACTCGCCTGTGCTGGCGTTGGAGCCCGTGTCGCACTGCTTGCGGCTCGCGCAGGCTCAGACGTTTGGGCTTTGGGCGGCTCCTCGACTTCTGGCGTGTCATCGGCCTCTGCGACCTCTTTGGCTTCGAGCGAATCGGCTGGCGTCTTGCGCGCGGTTTGCGCCTCGCCTTCGGGTGCTGCGCGCGATGCGGTTCGCACGAGTTCGACATCGATGCCAAGCGCATCGGCCACTGCGCTTTCGTCTTCGTCCACTTCGTCCCAAGCGGCGGCCGCCTGCGGGCCACGCTCCGTCATGGCGCTGAATCCGCTAAAGAGATCACGGTCAAAGTCGAGTTGCTCTTCGTCGCTATCGAGCTCGGCCTCGGAAATGAAATGCTCGCGGCGCTCCCCGTTTTCGGCGACGGCGAGTCGGTCCAAGTAGCGAGCGATGCCAATGGGCCCGGTCCGCATTTGCTCTTCTCGGAGGTACTCCCCAAGGGCTTCCGCGAAATCATTGGCCTCTTGGTACCTGTCGCTAGGCTCGGCCTCCAAAGCGCGCATGACAATCGATTCCAGAGCACCTGGGTAATCGTGGCGCACGAACGTGGGCGCTTGAATATCGCAGCCGACGATGCGCGGAAGAACTTCGCTAGCGGGCCCGCGAAAGAGTCGACGGCCTAGCGTAATTTCGTAGAGCACAACGCCCAATGAGAAAATGTCTGAGCGATGGTCGAGCGTGCCGCGCTTGGCTTGCTCTGGCGACATGTAGCTCAACTTACCTGGCACAAGTTGCGCATCCCGGTATTGCTGGCCTCGAAACTGGCTAATGCCGTAATCGATAACCTGCAGGTAGCCGTCTTGGCCAACCAGAAGATTGTTGGGAGAGATGTCGCAATGCACGAGGTCGAGAGGCTTACCGCTGGAGTCACAGAGGTTGTGGTAGTAGCTCATGCCCAAGGCGGCCTGACGAATCAGCTCAATGGCGTGCTCTAGTGGTAAGAACTCTCCGCAACCAATGCCTCGACGACACAATTGATTGAGCTCTTCGCCTCGGATGTACTCCATCGCCATGAAGGGCAAGCCCTCGTGGGTTCCCGAATCAAATACATGCACCGAGTTGCAATGCCCAAGCATGCCGCTCACTCGCGCTTCATCGCGAAACATCGAGACGACCCGCGGGTCCTTGGCGAGCTCGGGGCGGAGACGTTTAATAACGACATCCTTGGCGAACCCGCCTTCGCTCTGCTGGCGCGCGAGAAACACCTCAGCCATGCCGCCCACAGCCAATCGCTGGGTAAGCCAGTAGCGGTCGCCAAACACGACCTCTTCTTGCTCTTCTAGGGCACTCATCCGGGCGCGAAACCTAACGCATTATCCTGCATAACCAAGCAGATCATTGGCATTGAACCTTCGTCATCTCACATTTTCTAGCCGTTGTACACGTCGCGCCGCGTTGTAGCGGTGTTAGCGGGCGCCCGTTTGCACCTGCCAAAGCCTTGCATAGATCCCACCCTGCTCCAGCAACTCCTCGTGGGTGCCAGAATTTACGACCCGTCCGGCCTCGAGAACGTAGATTCGATCGGCATTTCTCACGGTGCTGAGCCGGTGCGCGATGAGGATCATGGTGCGGTCTTCCGCGATCCGATCCAGCGCTTGTTGAATGGCCGCCTCGGTCTCATTGTCAACCGAGCTCGTGGCTTCGTCGAGAATCAAGATCGGTGAGTCTTTTAAGACCGCGCGAGCGATCGAAATCCGCTGCCGTTGCCCGCCCGAGAGCTTGTGACCGCGTTCGCCAACAACCGTATCGTAGCCGTCAACAAGCGACTCGATAAAGTCGTGTGCTTCAGCAGCGCGAGCAGCCTCCCGGACCGCTTCGTCGTCGGCATCTTCACGCCCGTATCGGATATTTTCTGAGACTGTCCCATGAAAGAGAAAGACGTCTTGGCTCACAAACGCCATGGCGTTGCGCAGGTCGGCCATCCGAATATCAGGAACCGGGATTCCATCGAGTGTGATGCTGCCGCCGCTCGTTTCGTAAAACCGCAGCAAGAGTTTTAGCAGGGTGCTCTTGCCCGCCCCCGTCGCGCCAACGATTGCCGTAACCTTGCCAGCGGCGATGTCAATATCGAGGCCCGAGAGCACCGGAACACTCTCGTGGTACGCGAAGCTCACGTCTTTGAGTTGCAGGTGCCCCTGCACGGCGTCTTTGGGGAGTTCGGTTTCTCCATCAGAGAGCACAATCGGCTCGTCGAGCAGGCCAAAAATACGAGTGCTCGATGCCATCGCTCGCTGGTACAAGTCCAACGTCTGGCCCATGCGGGTAAGTGGCCACAGCAGGCGCTGTGTCATGAAAACGAGGGTTGAGTAGATACCAACGCCAAGTTGCCCGGTGGTGGTCAAGTGACCGCCGTAGACCAGAGTACCGATGAAACCGCACACAATCGCCATGCGAATCAAAGGAACAAACGCTGCCGAAAGCCGAATCGCGGTTCGGTTGTGCTCTTTGTACTTCTCACTCTCCCCACCAATGCGTGCCGCTTCAAATGCCTCCGCTGTGAAGCTCTTGATGGTGGCAATGCCGCCAATGTTGTTGGCGAGTTGGCTGTTGAGCATGCCGACTTGCTCGCGAACTTGTGAGTATCGCGGTGCCATGCGTCGCTGAAAACGCATCGAGCCCCAGATGATGATCGGCATCGGCAGGAAGGCCATCCAGGCAACGCCGGGAGCTGCAGCAAAGAAGAAGGCGCCGATTGAAACGATGGTGATAATGAGTTGGATAATCTCGTTGGCGCCGACGTCAAAAAACCGTTCGAGCTGATTCACGTCATCGTTGAGGATGCTCATAAGCTCGCCGCTGCTTTGGTCTTCGAAGTAGCGCAGATCGAGGCTCTGCATATGCTCGTAGGTTTCGAGCCGCATATCGTGTTGCAGCGCCTGGGCGAGATTGCGCCAATAAATCTTGAAGAGATACTCGGTGACGGATTCGCCACCCCAGATCAGAAACGTCAGTGCGGCAATCACCCAAAGTTGGTTGATGCTGCTCTCGATGCCGGCATACGAGGAGAGCAGAGAGTTGGTTGGGTCGACGACAGTATCCACCGCAAGCCCGATTAGCAGCGGCGGCGCCAAGTCGAGCACCTTGTTGAGGATGGAATAGAATGTCGCGAGAATCAGGCGCTGCCGATAGCCCGAGGCGTAACGCAGGATTCTTCGGAGCGGCGAGTTCATGCCTCGCTTGTACCAAGAGGACCGAAGATGCGGTTGCGTCGCTGGGCACAACCCAGTACTCGGCTAGTCCCGCTGGGCACAACCCAGTACTCGGCTAGTCCCGCTCCGGCCTCTGATCCCGGCTCATGATGTCGGCGATTCCCTCGCGAGGATCGAGCCCTGTGTAGAGCACCTTGTAAATCAGCGTGGTGAGTGGGGCGTAGACGTCGTGGCTTTGCGTCCATTCATAGGCAACCCGAGCGGTCTTGACGCCTTCGGCGATCATCTGCATCTCCGAGACGATGGTCTCAAGCGTCTTGCCCTCGGCCAAGGCGAGCCCCACACGACGGTTGCGACTAAGATCACCGGCGCAGGTGAGCACGAGGTCACCCATGCCTGAGAGGCCTAGAAACGTGAGCGGATCGGCCCCCATGGAAACTCCCATTCGAGAGATTTCGGCCATGCCTCGGGTAATCAGCGCCGCACGAGCGTTTTGGCCAAAGCCCAAGCCGTCACTGAGACCCGCGCAAATTGCGATGATGTTTTTAAGGGCACCACCAACTTGGACACCAATATAGTCTTCGCTCGAATACACGCGAAATAGCGGGTTGTGAAAAACCTCTTGGACAGCCACGGCACTCTCGTGTTCCCTGGATGCAACGACCATGGCCGAGGGCATGCCTGCGGCCACTTCCTTTGCGAAGGTGGGACCGCTCAAAAACGCTGCGCGATGGGCAATTTCGTCTGAGAATATATCTGAGTAGACTTGGTCGATCCTGGCGTAGGTGTTTTCCTCAAGCCCCTTCGATGCGTTGACGACAAGGACCGAAGGCTCAAGAAACGGTGCCGCGGCTCCCAGCACTTCCCGGGCGGCCTGCGATGGCGTTACGCCAATGACCATCCCGCGTCCCTTGACCGCTTCCTCAAGTGAGGCCGTGACCGAGATACACGCTGGCAGCTTGAATCCAGGCAGGTAGTCCTCGTTGATGCGGGTCTTCTCGATTCGCTCCGCCCGCTCCGGGTTTCGGCACCAAAGACTCACGTCATAGCCCTGGTTGCCCAGATGCTTGGCCAAACACGTCCCGTAGCTCCCTGCCCCAATCACTGCGATCTTCATGAAGCAAGACTACACCATACGACCTCATCGGCGATTGCCGAGCGGTAGTTGCGTCTCGGACTTACTCTGAAGTGTCTGCGTCGCCGGCGCCAACATGCGTGGCCAAGACAACGCAGTTTCGGCCGCCGTGTTTGGCACGGTACAGCGCGTCATCGGCCTGCCTGACCAGAGACTCCGCTTCCAAAGCATCATCCGGAAAGGATGAGACCCCCACAGAAACCGAAACAAATCCGCCCGGTTGTTCGCTGCGATGATCAAAGCGGTACTCTGCGACTCGAGTGCAAAGGCGCTCTGCAACTTGTGCTGCCGTGAACTTGGGGGTGTCGACAAGCACAATGGCAAATTCCTCGCCGCCATAGCGCGCTACGAAATCGTTCGCTCGACGTCCGTCCCCCATAATGCGAGCGAGTTGGCGAAGAAGCTCATCGCCTTTGGGATGGCCGTGGCGATCGTTGTAGGCCTTAAAGTGATCGACATCGATCATCAGTAGCGAGAGTGGCAAGCCGTTGCGCGCTGAACGCTCGATCTCAAGGGCGAGGCGCTCGTGAAGGTGGCGATGGTTGTAAAGGCCCGTTAGGCCGTCTGTAACGGCGAGTTGCGCCAACCGCGTGTTGGCTTCGGCAAGCTCGCCGGTTCGCTCCGAGATCCGCGCTTCCAAGTCACGGTTCATTTCCAAGAGTGCTTGGTTCTTGGCGTAAAGGTCGGCCACCAAGCGCTTGTTCTCTTGCGATAGGCGGTAGCTCCGCAAGAGTCCTTCGACGGCAAGCCTCAGATTGGCCTCGTCCCAGGGCTTGGCAGAATAGAAGTCGAGTTCGGCCCGGTTGATGGCTGCGATTACAGCGTCAAGACCGGCCTGCCCTGTGAGAAGGATCTTTGCCGTATCTGGCGATCGAGCGTGCACCGCTTCGAGCAATTCCACGCCCTTCATGCCCGGCATGATTTGATCGGCAATGATGACAGCAACCTGTTCGCCATCCCGCTCCAACTCATCGATGAGTTCAAGCGCATCCGCACCACTTTGCGCGCACGCAATATCGCAGTCTTTGCCAAAGCGCGTCGTGAGCTGTTGCTCAAGAGCGTGCAAGACGCCCTCTTCATCGTCTACGCAGAGAATCGTGTCGCGTTCCACTACGTCGGCTCTCCGCTACTGACACGACTACTGGCACTCTTGCGACGTCGATCGATCGGTGCCGCCGCATGCCCCGGCAGCCAAACTTCAAAACAGGTTCGCCCGGGTTTTGAGTCGCAGCTCACCTTGCCGCCATGCTTGTCGATAATTTGGCGCACAATCCCCAAGCCGAGGCCGGTGCCTTCGCCTTTGGCCTTGGTTGTGAAAAATGGTTCAAAGATGCGCTTCATGACGTTGTCTGGGATGCCGGGACCATTATCAATGATCCGGACCGCGATGCCATCATTTCGCACCAGGGTTTCAATATCGATTTGCCCCTGGCCACCAAGAGCTTGGGCCGCGTTATGTATGAGATTGGTCCACACTTGGTTTAGCTCGTCTACGTAAATAGGCACGCTCGGAAGGGCTGCATAATTCCTCTGAACCACAATGCCGCGCGAAAGCTGGTATTCCAGGATGACGAGCGTGTTCTCGATCCCCTCATGAACATCGGCTTCGGCCCGCGCAGCTTCCTGGTCAAGGTGCGAGTAGCTCTTAAGAGATCCCACGATCCGCTGAATTCTCCGAATCGCATCTTGGATGGTTCTCGTGCTGCGATGCACGCTCACGTAGTCTGTAAGTGTATCTACGACAAAGCGACCATCGACCGCGTTGCCCTTGAGATAGGGGCTCAGGTGCGCAACCAATTCCTCGTCGGCAGAGAGTTCCGCCAGCGGCTTTGAAACTGCGGTGGCGGTCTGCGGAAGCACACTCCGCTCGAGGAGAGAATCCCCGACCACCTTGGCTGCTCGCCGAACCTTGACGGGCGATTCTCGGCGCATATCCGATAGCCCCGGTGCGACCTGGGAGATGTACTCAACAAGGCTATGCGCCCCCTCTGGACCAAGCATCTCCAAGAGCCGAGTTTGGCGAGTGGAGAGCCGCCCAACCGTATCGGCTAGCGTATCGGCGGTACCGCGAATGGCCGCCGACGGCGAGTTGATCTCATGCGCAACGCCAGCGACCAGCTGCCCCAAGCCCGCGAGCCGCTCGCTCAAGGTGAGCTGGGCCTGAGTTTCCTTGAGCTCCATGATCGTCTTGCCCAGCTCATCGTTGATCGCCTGAAGTTCGATGGTGCGCAATTGAACTTTGGCTTCGAGTTCTTCGTTGAAGCGTCGGACCCGGGCATAGAGATTTGCGTTCTCAATGGCAGTCGCAGCCTGGTCGGCGAAGGTTGAGAGCAAGTTCTCATCCGCATCGGAGAATGCCCGTGCTTGCGAGCCACGCCCCACCACAATGACGCCAACGACGCTGCCCTTTCGCTCAAGAACCGAGGCAATCAACGAGCCATCAATTGTCGCTGAAAGCGCGGCTTTCGCGTGTTTGGGGTGTTCTCGCATGTCTTCGAAACGCAGCGAGCCACGCGATGCAGCAACGTCTTCGGCAAGTGAGCGCAAGGGGCCAACCAATTCGGCTACGGCGTCTTGGCTGCCGATCGTGCGCATATCGGAACGCTTTGCCCGGGCAGCGCCGAGCAAGAGTCGCGTGGGATCCGTAGTCTCATCGCCGCTCTGATCAACCAACCACAGAGCGCAGACGCGCAAATGCAAAACTCGTGCGACTGAGTCCACAACTTTTCGCAATACCTGGTCGGTTTCAATCACCGAAGACACCGCGCGGCCCGCATCGTGAAGCGCAACAATCTCGCGCATCCTCGCTGCCAGCCTTCGCTGATTTTCCTTAAGCGCCGTGGTCATGTGCGAGAAGGCTCGAGCCAAGTCGCCAATCTCATCGCCCTCCGCGACAGAAATCTTCGTATCCAAATCCCCTTGGGCGATGGCAATGGCGCCGTGGTGCAGCGTTTGAAGAGGACGCGCGATTCTTCGCGACAGGAGCCCTGCCAATCCAAGGGCAAAGACAAACGCGCCAGCGGCACCGAGGGCCAACGAGCGCGTCGCGCTCTTTCGGGCTTCAAGAACAGGACCTCGCTTCAAGGCAACCGCAAAGACACCAGCGACCTGCCCTTCAAGGTCGCTAATAGGCGCGTAGCCCACAGTGTAGGGTCGGCCGAGGACCGAGCGATTTTCAAAGGCGCTGTTCCCTTGGGAAATTTCTGAGACCAATCCGCCGGGCCTATCCCAGGTCGAGAGTCTGGCTCCGCGATCGTCAAGGAAGCTCATCATGGGCTCCCCGCCGGCATCGGGCCCTGCAATAATCAAGACGTCGGCGCCCAGCGACGCTTTCAGCTGGTCGGCAAAGAGGCCGTCCAAGGGCACCGTTAGCACCACGACACCAACGAGCCGAAAGTTGGCATCAACAACCGGTGCGGTTGCGCGCACCATCAGACTTTCCCCGAGTCGCTCCACTGTCACTCGGCGTTCATAGGTGAGCCCGGCTTGCACCGAAGGACTGGCGGTTGTAACTCCCATTCCAGCGAATCGCTCTTGGCCGGTTCTGGCATTGCGACGAGCCACAATCTCGCCATTGGCATCCGTTACCTGGATCAGGGCAGCGTGCAGATGTTGCGATTCCACTCGCAAGGCTTCTGTTAAACGGTCGCCCTCCAGCGCCAACCCATCCACCAAGGTCTTGCGACTCGCGAGATGGGTGGCTTCGTGTCCGAGCCTCTCGATATCGCGCAGAAGCAGATTGAGGCCCACACTGAGTTGTTTCTCGGTCTCCGCGCGCAGTCCTCTCTCAAGCCCGCGAAGCACTACGCTGGCACCAACCCAATAGGCGACCAATACTGGCAAGAGCGCAGCAATTACGAGGGACGCAGCCAACTTGTGGCGCAAGCGCAGTCGAAACTTCCAAGTACTCATCGGCGCTCCACTTTCTCAAAGAGCACTTGTGCCGAAGGCGAGATTACAATGCCACGCACATCGGAACGCGCCACCACCGCAATTTGTGAATGCACCAAAGGAATCCACGGAGCAAGCGCTCCAATGCGCTCTTGGGCCTCTTTATAGATCGCGCTGCGAGTTGTGCGATTGCCGCTCTGTTGGGCATTCAACAGCAATCGGTGAAGCTCCGCATCATCCAAAAACGAGAGGTTGCGAGCTCGGCCGATCTGCGCGTTGTCGGCATCGAATAACACGTAGAGATAGTTGTCAGGATCGCCGTTGTCGCCGACCCAACCCATCAGGCTCATGTCGTGTTTGCCCCGACGAAGCTCCTCAAGATGGCTTGAAAACCCCTGTTCGACGAGTCGTACCTTGAGTCCCACCTCCTCGAGGTTGGATTTGATGATTCGTGCGACCATGCCTGGATCGGGCAGATACGGCCGAGGCGTTGTGGGAACAAAGAAGCCAATTTCAAGTTCCGGGTCGAGAACCCCCTCAATTAGCAATGACTCAAGATCTGCGCGGGCCCGTCCCGGATCGTATGGGTAATCAAAACTCTTAGGAGAATATCCCCACTGCGTTGGTGGCAGTGCACCGGCCGCCGGAATCGCCATCCCTTGATACGCAAGCTTGACGATGGGCTCGCGATTGATCGCGCGATTGAGAGCCTCGCGAACCCGAACGTCGTTGAACGGCGGGCGCTGCGTATTGAGCGCCACGTACGAGACGTTGTTGGCAGGTGCGCGGTACAGCGTGAGCTCGGGATGCAAGGTCACAAACTGCTGCTCGTCGGGAAGAATGGAGTACGCCACATGCACTGCACCACTCTCAAGAGCGACCAAGCGCTGTCGAGCATCGGGAATCGACTTGAAGATGAGCCGACCGAGTTTTGGAAGCATTCCCCAATACTGAGCATTGCGCTCCAAAACAATGCGTCCATCGCTCCACTCCCCAAAGGCAAAGGGGCCGGTGCCAACGGGATGGCGATAGAACTCTTCGCCCCACTCTTTGACCGCGCTTGGTGAGACGATGGCCACCGGAAACATGGCCAAGTTCGCAGCAAAGGGGGCGAACTTGCGGTCGATGGTAATGCGCACCGAGAGCACCCCAGTCGCCTCCACAGCAACAATGTTCTTGTAGTTTGCGCGCCATCCAAAGTCCAAACCACTTGAGTCGGCGAGGTGATAGGGGTGATTCACATCGAGTTGGCGCTGAAACGAAAACACGACTGCCTCGGCGTCAAGGGGGGTCCCATCGTGGAATTTGACCCCTTCCCGGAGCACAAAATCCCACTGCCGCCCATCCGAGCTAACCGCCCATCGAACCGCGAGGCCCGCTTCAACCTCCGTGGTTCCGCTGCGATAGCGCAGAAGCGACTCGTACACCTGCGCGCAAATCTCAACCGATTCGTTATCAGTTACCCGCGCTGGATCGAGCCCAATGGCGTCAGCGGCGCGACCTACGATCAAGGTCGCCGCTTCTCGCTCAACGCCGCGCTTGGTGCCGCACGCCATGCAGCAAATCAGCAGCAGCCAGGCCAAGCCTGAGAACGAACGCCCAATCACCCAAGCAGTGTACATGTACATGACGTAAGAGATACACGGCGCTCGATTGACACCGGAGACATGCCTCGCCTACCGTCTGCACGTTAGCCCGCACTTCGGCGCGCTGGCGAGCCCACAAATCCAATCCTCAAGGGGGGGCACGTGCCCGGACTTAAGAAACTCATTCCTTTACTCGCTCTCTCAACGCTGGCCTTTGGTGCTTGCGACATGGCAAAGATTGCTGTCGGTACAACCTCAAAGGTTCTCGACCGCGGTAAGTACGCCGTCAAGCAAGAGCCAGACTACGACTTGGCAGCTCGCGCGATTCCCGGTTCCCTGAAAACCGTCGAGTCGTTTCACATGGTCGACCCCTCGAACACTCGACTCACCAATATCCTTGCAGAAGGCTTCTGCCAGTACGCTAGTGGCTTTATTGAGGATGAGTGGGAACTCGCCGTTTTGGCGAAAGACTTCGAAGAAGCTGAGTACCAGAGCAACCGCGCTGCCAAAGGCTTCATGCGTTGCATGGGGTACAGCCTCCATATCCTGGGAAAGAAATGGCAGAAGTCGATTCTTGGAAGTGTTGAAGACGTAACCAAGCGCGCCAACAAAACCGGCTTTGGGAAACGCGACGCCCTTCTCTGGGCGGGCGTTGGTCTCGCCGGAACGATCAACCACAACAAGGACAACCCGGCGATGGTCGCTCAGGTGACCAAAGCCCGAATCATTATTGAGCGCGTGATCGTCCTCGACGACAAGAACAAGCAAAAGGACAAGGCCAAAGCGGGCTTTGCACACATTGTGCGCGCGATGCTGCACCTCTCGCTTCCCAAGGCTCTCGGTGGCGATCCCGAAGCCGGCAAAGCAGAATTCGACCGAGCAATCGAGATTACAGAGAATAAGTTCCTACTTGCCAAGGTCCTACTGGCACGAAAATATGCAGTCGCAATCCAAGACAAAGACCTCTTCAGAAAGACTCTTATTGAGGTTTTGCAAACAGATCCAGCTATTTGGCCGGCTCAACGACTCGCGAACGAAATCGCTCACCGGCGCGCAAAGCGCTACCTGAAACATGAGAAGGAGTTCTTCTAGTGCATAAGCAAACCAGCAGTTCCAAATCCAGTCATTCCATCCTTAGCCGACGGAGCTTGCTCAGCCTGCTCGCAGGTCTGCTCATCTTTGCAGGAGGCTCTACAGCCGCCCAAGCCGAGGAGTGGCGAATCGCGACTCTCGCGCCCGACGGCTCTTCTTGGATGAAGATCCTCTCCAAGGGCGCAGCCGACGTCGATTCCAAGACCACCGGCCGCGTGAAGGTGAAGTATTACACCGGCGGAAAAATGGGTGGCGAGAAAGACGTCATCCGCAAGATGAAGATGGGCGCTCTCGACGGCGGAGCATTCACCTCCGTTGGCCTCTCACAAATCGTTCCTTCGATTCGTGTACTCGAAATTCCGATGCTCTTTGATAGCGTCGAAGAGATGGACTTCGTACGCCGCAAGATGTGGGGCACGTTCATGAAGCGCTTTGACAAAAAGGGCTACAAACTGCTCGATCCAGGTGATGTAGGAGCAATCCACTTCTACTCAAACTCACCAATCAAGACCCGTGCAGACCTGGCAAAAGCCAAGGTTTGGCTCTGGGGCGAGGACACGCTGGTCAAGGCAATGTTCAAGAAGCTCGGCGTCAATGGCGTACCAATGGGCGTACCGGACGTGCTTCCCGCACTCAACACAGGCCGCATCAATGCTTGCTATGGCTCGGCTTTGGCGACGGTTGCCCTCCAGTGGTACACCAAAGTGAAATTCGCTACCTCCATGACGACCTCGTACGGTGTTTCCTCAACGGTCATCAACAAGGCCAATTGGGACAAGATGAGCCCAGCGGACCAGGAACTCGTCAAGAAGTCGTTCCGCGCACACTCCAAAGAGCTTCGCGCTACGGTTCGCCGTGACAACAAGCGCGCTCACAAGGCCATTGTCCGCGCTGGCGTTAAGGTCATCGAGACCCCAGAAGCCACTCGAGCTGAGTTCCAGAAACTTGCCGAAGAAGTCTGGACTGAGATGGTCGGAGAACTCTACAGCCAGAAAGACCTCGACCGCGTTCTTAAGTACCGCGCCGAGTACCGCGCCAAGAAAGGCTAGTCTTAGCCGCACCGCGTCGAGAAGGGTCCGATCGCAAGATCGGGCCTTTTGTCGTTTCGGGGGCTGGTCGAGTGGCTCGCTCCTCTCATACGATAGCCGCTCGTGTCCAAAGAGAAATCGAAGACATCCCCGCCCCCCTCCACTGATGGCCCACCTGACCTAGTCGGAAAGCTTGAAGGCGTTGACAATTTAGTCGGCGCTTTGGAGCACGCCTTCGTGGCAATTTCGCTCTTCAGCCTGATCGCCGTCGGCACATACCAGTTTCTGGCAAGCCGCCTATTTGGTGCCAACGATACGTGGCCGTTTGAAACACTGCGCTACTTGGTGTTTTTCTGTGCCATGGGTGGTGCATCGCTATCCGCGCAAAAGGGCCGCATGATCTCGATGGACTTCTTGTCCCGAAAGCTTGCACCAAAGAAGCGCGTCATCCTGCGCATCCTAGTTGCGGGCTTTGTCATCTTCGCATGCGTCCTTCTCTACAAGGGCGGTATGTACGTTCGCTCAACAACTGGCGACGAAGAGTACGAACTCATCCCTCCGGCAATCGCTCTCATGGCACTGCCTGTTGGCGCCATTCTAATTGCGTTTCACTACCTTCTCCATGCGATCTGCGACGCGCTCTACTTGTCCGCAGGTCTCATTCCCCCTGAAGAGGATGGGCCTGTAGCCCACTAGGAATCCGACATGACACTCATCATTGTAGGCGTACTAATCCTCCTCTTTGCGCTAGGCGCACCCATCTTCTCGATCATGCTGGTTGCCGGCGCTTATGGCGCTACGCAAACCGCTCGCGGCGACTTCATGCAGGACTTCGGTTCGCAGGTCGGCGACATCTTTACGATTGGCACAGGCGAGCCAGCTCAGCTGCTCTCCACCATCCCGCTCTTCATCTTTATGGGCTTTGTCATGGCCGAGGCCAAGACCGCGGATCGGCTTGTGCGCGCTGCCCGAGCCGGCCTTGGCTGGATGCCCGGTGGGCTCGCCGTTGTCACCATCTTCGCCTGTGCACTCTTCACGACGTTCACAGGAGCCTCAGGCGTAACGATTGTGGCCCTTGGTGGCCTTGTCATGCCGTCGCTGCTCAAAGAGAAGTACCCAGAAAAGTTCTCACTCGGACTTGTCGCTGGCACAGGCTCCGTTGGCCTACTTTTCCCACCAGCCCTTCCCCTCTTCGTCTACGGCACGGTCTACGGACTCGCAGCCCAAACACAGAGCGACACGGGCGGCGCTGAGATGGAACTCATCGAGTTCTCGACGGACCGCTTCATCTTTGCTGGCGTGATTCCCGGGCTCATCTTGCTCACCATCATGTCGGTCTTTGCTGTTGGCGTTGCCCTCAAGCGAAAAGTTCCGCGACATGCCTTTGACGCCAAAGAGCTTGGCGCTGCGTTTGTGCAAGCCATCCCAGAGATGCTGCTGCCCGTCCTAATTTTGGCAAGCCTCGCCAATGGCGTGACCATTCCCGAGATTGCCTGCCTCGCCTGCGTCTACATCATGCTCATCGAGATCGTGCTCTTCCGCGATGTAAAGGTGAAGCAAGTTTGGACCTTGGTCCGCGACTCCATGGCACTCGTTGGTGCCATCTTCATTATTATCTTTGCAGCCTCGGCGCTCACCAACTTCTTCGTAACGGCCGAAGTCCCCACCCTGCTCTTCAACTGGATTCAGGACAACTTCGAATCCAAGTGGACGTTCCTGTTGGCGCTCAACTGCTTCCTGCTCCTTGTGGGAATGACGATGGATATCTTCTCGGCCATCGTCGTGGTGGTTCCGCTGATTACGCCAGTCGCAGCGGCCTACGGAATCAACCCGTATCACCTCGGGGTTATCTTCTTGCTCAACCTCGAGCTCGGATACCTAACGCCTCCCGTCGGGCTCAACCTTTTCATCACCGGCTTTACATTCAAAAAGCCCATCGACGAGGTTGTTCGCTCCGTGATTCCATTCCTTGTCTGTATGGTCATTGCGCTCGTACTTGTTACCTACATCGAGGCTCTCACGGTCAAGCCACTTGACATCATCAAGCCTGCCGAACGCCGTGGACGCGTTGCGCAAATGGCCCAAGAGGTCAAACAGGCCTACGCGAAGCTCAACGTTGCGCAAGAACTCACGCTTGACTCCGGTGAGAAGGTGCTTTTCACCAGTTGCACGGCCATCGAAGACGCCGACGAACGAGGCGTTTGCGAGGGGCTCTTCCTAGATGTCGCAAAATGTCGCGCAACCCTTAGCGGTGATGAACTAGCGGAGTGTGAAAAGACCGCGAAAGCCGACTACTTGGATCTCCGCAGCACGCCAGCTGGTGTTGGTGGCGATGGCGACGGCGATGGCGACGAGGACTACCCAGACCTTGAAGGCGACGAAGATGGCGACGACGAGGACTACCCAGACCTCGAAGACGACGAAGATGGTGACGACGAGGAGTATCCAGATCTCGAAGATGAAGACGACGAGGATGCGACCGAGCCGGCTCCTGCAGCAACGCCTACCGCTGATGGTGAAGACGAAGAGTATCCAGATCTCGAAGACGAAGAGTGATTCGCCCAGCACTGAGAACCCTGCGGCCTAAGCAGTGGGTAAAGAACTTCTTTGTCCTGGCCGCACTGGTCTTCTCCAAACACCTGCTTGATCCCGCATTCGCCCTGCGGGCGCTCGCAGCGTTTGCGATCTTCTGCGCCTTAAGTGGTGCGGTGTATGCGTTCAACGACTTGTTGGATGTGGAGAGCGATCGCAAACACCCGCTCAAGCGCAATCGCCCCATCGCCTCTGGTGAACTCGGCGAACGGACGGCCCTATGGCTCAGCATCGGCCTCGCACTTAGCGCATTGGCCGCATCTGCAGCGCTCGCACCGATGCTGGCGTTGGTTGCGGGCGGCTACTTGGTCAACAACCTTGCGTACACGCTTTACCTCAAGCGCATCGCATATCTCGATGTCTTGATGATCGGCGTCGGCTTTTGTCTTCGCGTTCTCGCAGGGGGCTACGCGATCGACGTGCCAGTGTCTGCGTGGCTGCTCGCCTGCACCGCACTGCTCGCGTGCTTCTTGGGCTTTGGCAAGCGTGCCCACGAACTTTTCGCTGCCGAACAAGTGGGCCGCGACCCCCGCGAGACCCGCGTGGCCCTGGGTGGCTACAGCACGCCGACCCTGCGCTTCGTCTTGCTTCTTTTGTGCATCGGCACCTGCGCCTCCTACGCGCTCTACACCCGTGACATACACACGATCGAGTTCTTTCAAACCGACCAATTGTTTTGGACTCTTCCGTTTTGCATTATTGGCATCGCACGCTTCCTCCAAATCGCGTTGTGGATGAAGGGGCCCGAGAGCCCAACCGACGCGATCTTGCGCGATTGGCCCTTCCTACTCAATCTTGGTGCTTGGGCTGCCAGCGTTTTTGTGATCATCTACGTGCTGTAGTGCTACGCCCAATCCAAACGCCCTCCCTCGCTCGTACCTTCGCCCTCGTGACAGTCTTCTTGGCGCTGTCCACATCGGCGTTCGCGGCCCCTCGAGGAACGCGGCTGCCCGCTCCGACAGCTCTCGTCAATGTTGGCACCAACACCGGTTCCAGGCTCCTCTTCCTAAATCGATGCGAAGGTGGATGCACCATCGCTCCGGGGTTTGAAGACTCGCGAAGCAATCACTCAAGCATCATCGGTAGCCCGCGAGAACTCTCAGAGTTTCCCCACAGCGATGAAGAATGGGAGGCCATGAAACGCTGTGTCGAACGGCTCTACGCGCCTTTTGAGATTTCCATTGTCGACGAGGACCCAGGCAACGAGCCGCACTACGAAGCGATTGTAGCGGGGACCGGCGCCGAACTCGGCTTCCCCATGGCTGGTGGTGTTGCGCCCTTCGCGTGTGGGCCCATCGAGAACGCCATGAGTTTCACCTTTGCCGTCCTCTACGACGACATGAATGAGTTGTGCAACGTTGTGGGCCAGGAGTCAGCGCATGCCTTTGGCCTGGACCACGAGCTTCAGTGCAACGATCCACTCACGTATCTCCCCGGTTGTTCCTACAAAGAGTTTCAAGATGTGGAAGCACCTTGTGGTGAGTTTTCTGAACGCGACTGCAGCTGCGGTGGAGAAACGCAAAACACCTTCCAATACCTCTTAGAATTTCTCGGAGAAGGCATTGTCCCGCAGGTCTTTGTCGAAGAGCCATCGGACAACGCGATCGTGCCAGTTGGGTTCACGGTCCGAGCAACGGGAATCGACGATTTTGCCATCACCCTAAGCGAGCTGTGGATTGATGAACGTTTCGTGGACAGTCGCGAGGCAGAGCCGTTCGAATATCAAGCACCGCGAACGCTGGCCCCTGGCCCACACGACGTTGACGTGCGAATTTTCGATGATCGAGGGCAATATGGTTCCACGATTGTGACGGTGCAACAGGAGGCTTGCAGCTCCCGCGACGAATGCGATTTCGCACATATTTGTGTGGACGGTTTGTGCATTCTCGGGCCGGGAAATTCGACCGGCATCGGTGCCTCGTGCGATCGCGCTGACGGCTGCCAAACCGGCCTGTGCGCTGTAGAACCAGGTTCTGTGCCTGGCACCGTCGGCATCTGCACCGCCCGATGCGCGGGAGACGCCAATGCCTGCCCAGCCGACTTCAGATGCATCAGTGCCAACGCTGGTGAGAAGATTTGCCTGCCCGACCAACAGGGCCACGGCGGCTTCTGCCAAACCGGTGGCGGCCATGGCGGCGGAAGTGCGGCTCTATTGCTCCTCCTGGCAGCGCTCTTCATCAGCAATCGGCGCTGTGGTACACCCGGAACCGATGTCGACCAGCGGGATTGAAAGCCGAAAAGCGGACCATATTGAGGTCGCCGCCAGTGGGCGTGCCGATTTTCGCGAACAGGGCACCCTGCTCTCCTCAGTTCGTCTGATCCACCAGAGCCTGCCCGAACTCGAAGTGGACGACATTGATCTTAGAGTCCCGCTTTTAGGAAAAACTCTTAACGCACCAATCCTCATCACGGGAATGACTGGCGGCACGAGCGAGGCTGCGGCCATCAACCGCGATCTTGCCGAAGTGGCACAAGAACTGGGGATTGGCTTTGGTCTTGGCTCTCAGCGAGCGATGGCCGAGAAGCCCGCACTTGCTGCCACGTATCAAGTGCGCGACGTCGCCCCCGATGCGCTCATCATTGGCAATATCGGTGCGGTTCAAGCTCGCAGCTACGGAGTTGCGAGAATTCGCGAACTTGCTGAAGCGGTGGGTGCCGACGCCATGGCCGTGCATCTCAATCCAGCCCAGGAGATGATCCAAGGCGGTGGTGATCGAGACTTCCGTGGCGCCCTTGAATCCATTGAGGACCTCGCCTGTAGTCTAGGAATTCCTCTGATCGTCAAAGAAACCGGATGCGGCATTTCATCTCAGGCGGCACGAGCCCTTGTGCGCGCAGGTGTTTCGCATGTCGATGTCAGTGGTGCCGGCGGCACCTCGTGGACGGCTGTGGAGCGTCACAGGGCTGCAGACGGCAGTGTCCAACAGCGCTTGGGTGATGAGTTTTGGGACTGGGGCATCCCGACGGCTGCCAGCGTGCACGCATGCGCCCAATCCAATCTGCAAGTTGTGGCCAGTGGCGGCATCCGAACCGGACTCGACATCGCGAGAGCAATGGCCCTCGGAGCCACTGTCGGAGGTCTCGCTGCCCCCGTGCTCCGCGCACAGCGAGCCGGTGGCAAAGATGCGGTTCGAGCGTTTCTCCAATCCCTAATCGATTCGATTCGGACCACACTTTTGCTGACGGGCTGCAGGAGCATTCACGATTTGCACGAGGCGCCGAAATGCATTGGTCCCGAGCTGCGTTCTTGGATCGATGCCCTCAGCTAGTGACACCAAAGGCGCCTCCTCAAGGGAGTCCAGTCGTCAATTCGCCGACGCCAGCGCCGGCGGAAAGATCATCGTCCTTGGCGAGCACGCGGTGGTCTACGGGCACACCGCCCTCGCCGGCGCTATCGACAAGAGCGTTACGTGCCGGGCCCAAGAGATCGATGGCCCATCCACCCTGGCAGTTCCCGCCTGGAACATCCAAGTCTGCGCCACCGACGAAGACGTTCCCGGCCAGGCGCTCTGCGCTCTGCTTGAGGCTGCGAAGGTTCGCTCCGTTGCACTCTCTGTGGAATCCGACGTGCCACCGGCTGCCGGTCTTGGCTCCTCCGCTGCGCTCTGCCTCGCGGTCGCGCGTTGCCTTGTGCCCGACGCCAGCCCAGCGGAACACCGAGAAATCGCTGCAGCGGGCGAAGCACAATTCCACGATCGCCCGAGCGGCATCGACGTCGCACTGAGTCAGTTCGGCGGCATTGCCCAGTACACAACGTCGAGCGGACTTGTGGCCCTCGATGTTCCCGCATTCTCGCTGGTTGTCGGCCTCTCGGGAGTTTCGCGAAGCACCGCCGTGCAAGTTTCCCGCGTCGCAGAGAACCTAGCCACGGACCAAGGACAAACCGCTGCCGCGATCGCCAACATGGGCAAACAGGCGGAAGAAGGCATTGCCGGGCTTCTCGCGGGTGACATGACACAGCTTGGGCTCTGCATGTCGCGCTGTCACGAGGAACTTAGGCGCGCTGGCGTGAGCCTTCCTTGTCTTGATGCCATGGTGGCTTTGGCGATGGACGCCGGCGCCTTGGGCGCAAAGCTCACCGGTGCGGGAGGCGGAGGAGCGATGATCGCCCTCGCTCCAGGCCGCGAAGCCGAAGTCTGCTCCGCACTTAAAGCGCAAAATTACGAGACATTTGTAACTACTCTCGGAGCCACAAAATGACCACAGCCACCGCGCAAGCATGCGCCAACATCGCCTTGGTAAAATACTGGGGAAAACGCGATAGGGCCCTCAATTTGCCTGCACAAGGCAGTTTATCGCTAACCCTGGATGCGCTTCGCACCACAACCACCGTGCGATTCGACGAGAGCATCAGCGCGGATTCCTTCACCCTCGATGGCGAAGAAGCCAGCACATCACGGCTCGGCCCTTGGCTCGATATTGTGCGAGAGCGCGCCGGAATCTCCCAGTTTGCGCACGTGGAAAGCCGCAATGATTTTCCGACATCGAGTGGCCTTGCCTCGTCCGCATCGGCGTACGCAGCCCTTGCCGTCGCCGCCACCGAAGCGGCCGGGCTATCGCTCAATCGCTCCGAGCTCAGTGAGCTCGCGCGCCGCGGCAGTGGTTCGGCGGCGCGGTCGCTCTTTGCAGGCTTCGCCATTTGGCATCGTGGCGAGCGTGAAGATGGCAAGGACAGCATCGCAGAAGAACTCGTAGCTGGAACCGACTGGCCGCTCCGCATGGTCATTGCGATTGTTGGCGGCGGAAAAAAGAAGAGCATTTCCTCGCGGGATGCCATGGGCCACTGCGCCGCAACCTCCCCACTCTACGCAGCGTGGCTCGCTTCGGTACCACCGGATTTGCAGGCGGCTCGAGAGGCTATTGCGAACCGTGACCTGGCGGCACTTGGTGCGGTAACCCAAGGTAGCGCCATGGCCATGCACGCGGCCGCACTCGCTTCGCGACCTCCGGTTCGCTACTGGCAACCGGCGACATTGCGCTGCTTGGATATTGTCGAGGCACTACAAGCCGCAGGCATCAGCGCCTACCCAACCATGGATGCAGGTCCCCATGTAAAAGTTCTTACGAGCGCAGAGGATAGCGAGGCTGTGGCCGCCGCACTTACCGAACTCGATGAGGTTGATCAGGTGATTGTGAGCAAAGCGGGTCCCGGAGCAAGGCGAATGCCTGACGCGCAGTTGTCGGACGGTCAGTCCTCGGACGGTCAATGAGTATCTGCACGGCGCCGGGCAAGATCATGCTGGCCGGCGAATACGCCGTCATCGATGGCAGTGAGGCGATCATGCTCGCGGTGGATCGCTATGCCGTTGCGACGCTTCACACCTCGCCACAGCACCTCTCGCCCTTTTTGGAAGCGGCCTATCGAGTCTTGGCCGACGAGTTTGGCGAAAGCAGTGCACAAGCCCAAGCAGCGCAGCGCGTCCGCGTTGATACCCATGCGTTTCGCGAGGGCCCCGATAAGCTTGGTCTGGGGTCGTCAGCGGCGGCAACGGTTGCCGCGATTGGACTCGCCCTCGGCACGGAGTCTTTCGATGTGAATCGAGTGCATCTCTTGGCAAGACGCGCCCATGGCGATGCACAGGAACCCAAAGGTGCTCGGGGGTCGGGCGCTGATATCGCCGCCTCGAGTTTCGGTGGATGCCTGCGCTTCTCGACCACTCCGAGATGTGCGCCGATCACCCTGCCCGCCGACTTGCACCTGGTGTTCCCCTGGTGCGGCCAATCGGCGTCAACAACCTCTCTCGTGTCGCAAGTTCGCAGGCTCCGTGCGCACCGAGACGCCGACTACCAAGCGCTCTGCAAGGCAATTTCCGAATCCGCCCAAGCATTGGCCAGCGCGTCCACTGCGAGCCAAGCCATTGTCGCAATCGGCCGCGGCGGACAAGCTGTGGCCGATTTGGGGTCGGCTGCCGGAGCCGCTCTCTGGCTGCCTGTACACAGCCAAATGCGGGACATCGCTGAGCAACTCGGGGGCTCCGTGAAACCGACCGGAGCAGGAGGCGGCGATCTGGCACTCGGAGCATTCTCCAATGCGAGCGATATGGCGCGATTTGTTGAACGCCTTGCCGATCGCGGAATCCCCTGTCCTCCACTGGCACCCGCCCCCCAAGGCGTGCGTTTGCAATCTCAAGCGAGTAAGGTCGACGAATAATTCGCAGTCCATCGTTGTTGTTTTCGTTGTTGTTATCCCGTGTCCAAGTTCGTTGTGTCCAATTCCCGAATTCCAGGCTTCTACAAGCTCGATATCCCCAAGCGCCGTGAGCTTCTTCAATCCCTCTTGGGGCTCGACGACGAGACGCTAAGCGCCCTAGAAACGGGTGGGCTCGACACCGCAACGTGCGACACAATGATCGAGAACGTCGTGGGTCGATACAATCTGCCCTTCGGCATCGCCCTGAACTTTCGAATCAACGAGGCAGACATGATTTTGCCGATGGTGATTGAAGAGCCATCGGTTGTCGCTGCGGCATCCAATGCCGCTCGAATGGTTCGCGAGGGTGGCGGGTTTCACGCCGATGTCTCCGCGCCCATCATGATTGGACAGATTCAGATCCTGGACTTGGCCGATCCGGAGTTGGCCTGTGCGCAAATCCAGGAACGCGAATCCGAGATTCTTGGGCTTGCCGCCAAGCACAGCGCCAGCCTTGTGCGCAGAGGCGGAGGCCCTGTTGGTTTGCGCTCTCGAATTCTCTCCCGCCCCACGGATCCAGATGGGGGAATGGTGGTTGTTCACCTTCTGATCGACGTGTGCGATGCAATGGGCGCCAACCTTGTAAACACCGCTGCCGAGGGCGTTGCGCAAACGCTAGCGGACATTACCGGTGGCACCATCGGTTTGCGGATTCTCTCCAACTTGGCAGCGGAACGCACGGTCACCATACGAGCCACGATTCCGAATGTGATGTTGGCAAAAAAGGGTGACAACGACGGCGCAGCAGTTCGCGATGCCATTGTCTCAGCGTCGAGGTTTGCAGAACTCGACCCCTATCGGGCAGCAACGCACAACAAGGGCATCATGAACGGTGTCGACGCAGTACTGATGGCAACGGCAAACGATTGGCGCAGCGCCGAGGCGGGCGCTCATGCCTACGCCTCACAAGACGGCCGCTACCGGCCGCTCGCAGTCTGGACAGCAGTCGAAGGCGGTCTCCACGGAACGATGACGATTCCCATGGCGGTAGGCACCGTGGGTGGGGCACTGCAGGTTCACAAGGGTGCGCAGCTGGCACTCAAGATTTTGGGAAGTAGTGCTGCGAGCGACTTGGCAGCGGCGAGCGCAGCGGCAGGTTTGGCCTGCAATTTGGCGGCACTGCGGGCCCTTGCAACGGAGGGCATCCAGCGCGGCCATATGGCGCTACACTCCAGAATCGTGGAACGCGCCAACAAGAACAACGAGGACAGTCCATGATTCATCGCGCATTCGGCCTCGCCGAGGTCTCCAATCTCTCCCCCGAAACGGCTCCAAGCCTTCCCGAGAACCTTGAACTCGGTGCCTGCTATCGCTATTGCGAAGCGATGGCCCGCGCGCGTCACCACAACTTCCCGGTTGCATCGCGATTTGTGCCATCCCACCTCAGAAAGCACATCTGGGCGGTTTACGGCTTCGCTCGCGTCGCTGATGACTTTGCCGATGAGCCCGAGTTTGAAGGCCGGCGCTCTCTGGAACTCGATCGCTGGGAACAGAGACTCGAAGATTGTTTTCACGGCGAGGATCCCGATCACCCGGTGTTCGTCGCCCTCGCAGATACCATTCGCCGATTCGACCTGCCTATTACGCCGTTCAGCGCCCTGCTCTCCGGATTTCGCACCGACCTCGACGCATCGCAGTTTTCGACGTATCAGGAATTGCGCGCCTACACCTCCCTTGCGGCTCAGCCCGTAGGTCAGCTCTTCCTCTACTTGAGTGGCTGTCGCGAGCCCGGCCTCTTGCGCCATGTTAACGAGCTTGCCAACGCACTCGCAGAAGCAAAGTTTTGGCAGGATATGGCCCACGATCTTGGCCGTGGACGCCTCTATGTGCCTCTCGATGACCTTCGCCACTTTGGCGTCTCGGTCACTCGTCTCGAAGGCCTATCGCCGGAAAATGGCTTTGCCGACTTGGTACATTTCTTAGTCGCTCGAACCCGAGCCAGTTTCATGCGCGCCAGGCCCCTGGTGCAGCATGTTGGTGATGACATCGCCGTCGAAATGGCGATTTCCTGGCACGGCGGCATGCGCATTCTCGAGAAAATCGATAGCAACGCCGGGCAACTGCTCAGCAAGCGCCCGAAGCTCGGGAACGCAGACAAGGCCATGGTGGTATCAAAAGCCCTGGCCTGGCGCGGCGGCTCCCTTCCCCGCCGTTTGTGGCTCTAGCACTCCGGTATCGCTCCGATATCCGGCCAAAGTGCGACGAGGCCGGGTTCCCAAAATGAGGGGTTTTCATGGGCCAGGGACTGTGATAATTAGCTCGCCAAATGCTTGACGACCAACGGCTAGAGCGGACTGTATTGGCGATTGCCCACGCACTATTCATGAACCGGCTACACGTCCTGCGCCTCACAGAGGTGGTACGACTTGGAATCAAGCCAGATCCTTCGGATCATGACAACTTCACTCTGCCAGATGGCTTGGATGAAGAAATGCGCCAACAATCAGTAGATTACGTGCTGACCTGCCTGCCCGAATACTCGAAGGCAATCAACGAAGTTAAGACCAACTGGCTGCGCCCAGCGTAGCTCCAGGCGGAGCTCCCTCGGAATCTCCCCAGGAAGCTCCCTGGTGCTCGCGGCAATAAAGAGGCCCAGACAACGTCTGGTTGCTAGGCTCTGGCTATGGCGACGCGCCACAGACGCCCAAAGCACCGAGCCAACATCCGGCTTGGCATTGGGCTCCTAGTCCTCGTCCTGATTTGGCTGCTTTGGCCCGATTCTGCTCATCGTGAGACCGATGAGGCCGAGGCCCTCGCCCGAGTGCTTCAGAGCGAGATTGGCAACGGGACCCAGACCCAACAGCGTCACGTTGCTTGGACGGCCCGCAATCTGGCCGAGGAGCGGGATCAGACCATCGCCCAGATGGTGTGCTCTCCCTGTGGGCCCCAGCAGCGCGGACGTCCCATGTCGTCACGACAAGAGCCGACTGACGCGCATCGCGAGATCGCTCGCAAGGTTCTCGCAAAGCCTCCGGGGCGAGATCCAACCGGGGGCGCGACCCATTTTGTAAACCCACGCCTCCAGAACAAGCTGGCGCGACGCGGAAAGCGGCCGGGGTACGACGGCAACACCTATCGGAAGGTCCGTCGGCGATGGCGCAGGCAATATGGTTGGCAACCGTATTATCGGCTTGGCGACTCGCTCGAATTCTGGGGTCCCAAGAAGAAAACGAAGTCGAAGCGCAAAACGCGCTAGTCCGATTCTTCCTCCCCTCCGCGCCACGACTCTAGGCGGCGGCGTATCTCCACTTCGTATCCCGACTCCGACGGCTGATACAGTGTTGTCCCTACGAGTTTTTCGGGCAAGTAACTCTCTGCAACGTAGTTGCCGGTAAAGTTGTGCGGGTATCGATAGTCCTTGGCGTGACCCATTTCCTTTTGCAGTTGGGTTACCGCGTTTCGCAGTTTGTCGGGAACGGGCAGTGAACCGTGCTCGCGTACGACCTTGCGGGCAGCCCCATACGCTGTGAGTGCACTGTTGCTCTTTGGGGCGCAGGCCAAGTACGTAACTGCCTGTGTCAGTGGCAGGACTCCCTCGGGAAGGCCCATAAACTGAAACGCTGCCAGCGCCGACGTCGCGACGGAAAGCGCCTGCGGATCCGCATTGCCAATATCCTCTGATGCAAATATCACCATGCGTCGGAAGATGAATTTGGGGTCTTCCCCGGCCTCAAGCATTCTCGTCATCCAGTAGCACGCAGCATCTGGATCGGAGCCCCGCATGCTCTTGATAAAGGCGCTAACAACACCGTAGTGCTCGTCCCCGGCTTTGTCGTAGCTCAGGGACTTTTGCTGCACAGCTTCGTCAATGACAGCTTGATCGATACACGTTGAGTCTCGCGCCTCAAGGAGCCCCGCAATGATTTCCAGGGCACCGAGGAGCCGCCGAGCATCGCCGCCCGTCCGCTCGATGAGCGTTTGCTCGCACTCCTCGTCAATGGTGATTTCTCGTACGCCGAGCCCGCGCTCGCGATCTTGCAGAGCCCGTCGCAACAAGCCAATAAGCGCCTCCTCACTGAGGCTTTCAAGGCGAACCACACGGCACCGAGAGAGCAGAGCCGAATTGACTTCGAAGCTTGGGTTTTCCGTGGTCGCCCCGATAAGCGTGACGGTGCCCGCTTCGACGTGTGGCAAAAGAGCGTCTTGCTGTGACTTTGAAAACCGGTGAATCTCATCTAAGAACAATACGGTGCGCCGGCCATATTGATCTCGGCGATCGGTCGCGCGGGCCATCACCGCTCGTATGTCCTTAACACCGCTCATGACAGCGCTTAGGTATTCGAGAACGCAACCATCTCTCTCCGCCAGAATGCGAGCTAGCGTCGTCTTGCCCGTCCCTGGCGGCCCCCACAGCAAGAGTGACGGCAACTCGCCTCCTGCCGCGATGTACGAAACCAGCTTGCCCTCTCCAATGAGATGCTCTTGCCCCACCAATTCATCGATTGAGGCTGGGCGCATGCGCTCTGCAAGTGGTTGGTGCAGCTTGCGCTTGTTCGCACTATGGCTAAAGAGGTCCATGGCGGCAGTCTACCGAACTGCCAGCCGCGTTGGTGCCCGAGTTTTCTACGGCTTGGCTGTTGGAGTCGTCTTCTCTACCGAGTTCGTCGTTGCAGCCTTCGTCTTCTTGCTCGTCTTCTCAATGCTCGCGAAATTGGCCAAACGCGCGTTGGGGAGCAGCGCATACCCGGTAACACTGCGATTCATGACAGCAATATTGTGTTCGTGCCATAGAGGAACGATGGGTACATCGGCGGCAACAATGCGCTGAACCTCCGCATAGATGTCTTTTCGGGCATCGCGGTCCATCGTAATTCGCCCCCGCTCCACAAGGGCATCGAGGGTGGCATTTCGATAGTGCCAGCGATTGTGCACGTGCAGATTGTCCGCGTCTGGAATGCGCGAGGAATGAAAGTAGGTGTAGTAGAAGTCGGGTTCGGAGATCGCCGATGTCTGCATGCTAGCGAGCTGATAGTTGCCCTTCTTCACGTCGGCGAAAAACGTTCCAAACTCAAACGATTGGACATCGACGGCAATGCCAATTTCCGAAAGCTGCGCCGCGATCACGCGCGCTACCGCAAGGCGAAACTGCGAAGCGCTGGTCTTGTAGCTCACACGAAATCGGGGCTCACCACCGGGACCATCGGGATCCGGGTAGCCAGCTTCATCGAGCAGTGCGGCGGCCCGTTCTCGGTCAAACTCGTAGCGCGGAACATCGCCTTCGTACGCCCAGTGAAAGCGCGGCAAGAGCCCTGTTGCCAGTGTTGCGCGCCCGCCGTATTTTGCTTCCACGATGCGTTTGCGATCGATAGCGAGGGCAATTGCTCGGCGCACGCGCACGTCGGAGAGCAATGGGTCCTCGTTGTGCATCATGAGATACGTGAGAATCGCCGACTCCCCACTCACAACCGAGACCCGTTTGCGGCGCTCGATAAAGTCCACAAGATCAACCCGCACAGCGTTCTGGGTAAAGTCTGCCGAACCGCCAACCAGCATGAGATTGCGAGCATTGCCATCCCGAACCGTGCGCACCACAACCCGCTCTATTTTGGCCACCGGCCCAAGGCTGTACTGCGTGTTGCGCGTTAGCTCCACCCGCTCTGGGGCGAACGACTTGAGGGCAAAGGGGCCGGCGCCCACAACCTTGCCGGCCAACGCTGCCTTCTCGCTTAAAATGCCAAAATCCAAATCACTTTGCAGTGTCGCTATCGGACTGTGCAAAACGAATTCAACCTCGTTTGCATCCACGACGCGAACTTCCGAGAAGCGCTCGCCAAAACTCTTCCGATACAGGCTCTTGGTTTCTTCCGCGAGAACGGATGTGTAGGTAAAGGCAACATCACTCGCAGATACGGGCGTGCCATCGGAGAAAAGCAGCCCGGGCTTGAGACGCACGCGCCAGTGCGTATCGTCGATTCTGCGAAGCGATTCGGCAAGATGGAGTCGCGGTTCGAGATCCTCGCTGTCCACCGTCGTGAGACCTGGCGCAATAAGTCGGCTTAGTTTGACGTCGTAGTTGGTAATGGCAAATCGCGGATCCACATCGCGCAACGTCGTCTCCAGCACCATCACCAACGTATCGCTGGGCGTGCGTCGTTCGCGACTTCGGCAGCCTGCGCCAAGCGCAATGGCAAGTAGCACCAGCGAAGTGATAGGTAGTAGCCGCCGTCGGCATTTGTTACCGTTACCGGCGTTGTCCATGTTGCTTTTCAAATCGTCGCGTTCCAATTCTGTGCGCCGCAAGGCACTGCGCGCGATAACGATTTGCGCATTGCTGAGTATTCCTTGGCACACCGCGAACTCGCAAGAAAGTGCCCCAAAAGCTGGTGCCAACAACGTTACGGTGTTGCGGGCGAGCCTGCTCACAAGGCTTGGCCCCGTAGTCGACGGGCGAACTCAGGCTCTCGGCGAGGGAACACGCATCGGAATTGCCGTGGTCGATGGGGTGACAGGAGATGTGCTCTTCGAGAAAAACTCGCAAGAAGGGTTTGTAGCCGCCTCCAATGCAAAGCTCGTCACCACAGCTGCCGCACTCGCCTTGCTTGGCCCAGACTTCACATTCCGCACAGAGTTACTGGGGGAAAACATTCGCCCTCAAGGCAACCTGCCCGGCAATCTCTACATTCGCGGGCGAGGCAATTCGCTCTTTGATGATGCGGATATGGCGCGTTTGGTTCGCCGGCTCAAGGCGCTCGGCGTCACTCGCATTGATGGGCAAATCGTTGTCGACAATAGCTACTTCGACGCGCAAAACCTGCCACCGCACTTTGATGAACAGCCAGACGAGCAAGCGGCATTTCGTGCACCAATCGCGGCGACTTCATACAACTTCAATTCCTTTGCGCTCTACGTGCGCCCTGCCCTCGCCGGAATTGGCCCCACGCGGATCGAGGTACGCCCTCCAAACGACTACGTCAAAGTCGTCAATACTTCTACAACGACAAAGACGGGGCGCTCGCTTCTGCGCATCGATACCAAGGTCGAGCCGACGCGACTTCGCATTGCGCTTTCCGGCCAACTTCGCGACGAAGTTGTGAGGCGGAGATTTCGCAAGCGTGTCGCCGACCCAGTCGTATTTGTGGGATCCGGACTTTCGCGTGCCTTGGCAGACGCCGGTATCGCGGTTCGCAAGAAGACCATCGCCGCGGGCGCTGCCCCCGCATCCGCGATTGTCTTGGCAACACATGAGAGCCCCCCGCTGGCAACTGCGGTTCGCGGCATGGGCAAGTACTCCAACAACTTCATCGCCGAACTCCTACTAAAAGTGATCGGAGCCGAAGTGAACGCCGCAGGCACTCCTGCAACCTGGCAACACGCCACCTCCGCCGTTCACGAATTTCTCAAGACCGCGGGCATAGCACCGGGCACGTATCGCTACGAGAATGGGTCGGGACTTTTTGATTCCAACCGATTCACCCCGCTGCAGCTCATCAACGTGCTTCAGCTCGCCCATCGCAATCCAAGGTGGGGCTCAGAATTCTTCTCATCCCTCTCGATCGCCGGCGTGGACGGAACCCTGAGCAGGCGAATGGAGGCAACGGAGGCGGAGGGCCTTGTGCGGGCCAAGACTGGCACCCTCGATCAGGCCTCGGCGCTGTCCGGATTGGCTGCTATTGATGGTCGCCGCCCTGTCTTCTTTTCCATCCTGATCAACGGATTCCCAGAGACCTCCATCGGCATTGCACGGGCCCTGCAGGACGAAATCGCCCAAGAACTCATACGCGCCCTTAGTGGCAGGTGAGTCTAAGGCAGCTGGTATCGGGTACCTGCGCCCGGGCCTTGTTCACGTCGCGCGCCGCGTGATATCTAAAGGACATGGCAGAACTTAAGGGTACAAAGACCTTCGAAAATCTTAAGGCCGCGTTCGCTGGGGAATCCCAAGCAAACCGCCGCTACCTCTATTTCGCTAAGACCGCCGATGTCGAGGGTTACCCCGATGTTGCTGGCCTTTTCCGCGACACTGCTGAAGGCGAGACGGGCCATGCTCATGGTCACCTCGACTACATCAAGCAGGTTGGCGATCCGGCAACCGGTGAGCCCATTGGCAACACCGAGCTAAACCTCAAAGCTTCGATCGCTGGCGAAACCTACGAGTACACCGAGATGTACCCAGCATTCTCAAAGACCGCTCGTGAAGAGGGTTTCGAAGAAGTTGCTGAGTGGTTTGAGACGCTTGCTCGCGCTGAGCGCAGCCACGCTGGTCGCTTCCAAAAGGGTCTAGACACCCTTAACGACTAGTTCGGCGTTTCCACTACGACAAAGACTCCGAAGCTTCTTCGGGGTCTTTTTTTTGCCGGCGAGGCTGCGTGCCACCGGAACCTTTGCCACCAACATCACCAACTGAGACCGCTATGAATCTAACGACACCCATCAAACGCTCCGACATCAAGGGCCCCGCAATTTACTCGGGAATGCGCGACGACTACCGCAAGCGCATCATCGAACTCAAGCGCGACCGGCGTGTCATCATCGGCGATCGCGTCTCTATGGTGTTTGAAAACCGCCACACCCTTATCTCGCAAGTTGAGGAAATGCTCCGCGCGGAGAACCTCACAACGGATGAGCAAATCGCCGAGGAGCTTGAGGTCTACAACGCCATCATGCCGACCTCCGATAGCCTCTCCGCCACGCTCTTTCTCGAAGTGCCTCCAGGCACCAATGCACGAACCGAACTCGACAGGCTGATTGGCCTCGACGAGCACCTGATTCTCCACGTTGGCGACCTCAGCATTCGAGCGGCATTCGAAGAAGGCCGAGGAACGACGGAGCGTATTTCCGCCGTCCAGTATTGCCGCTTCCCACTATCCGATGAGGCTCTCGCTGCACTGCGCACCGAAGGCACACCGGTCTCGATGGAAATCAACCATCCGGGCTACCAGTACAAGACGGACTGCACAGACGCCTTTCGCGCATCGTTGGCAGCGGACTACGCAAGTAAGGCCTCGTGACCTGCGCAAGAGGCGCCATGTACCTCGCCTTGCTCGTGCCCTTCTTCGCCTGTTCGAAGCAGGGCTCGAATACAGCTCAAGCACGCGATCTGAGCCAGTTTGAGTGCAACGACCGTCGGGTCGAGTACATGGTAGCGGGCGGATTTGGTGCCGAAGAAGCGGGTATCACGATGGTTTGCGACGGGCAAAACCCGCGCATTCAGAAGTGGCGCGTCGACGGCGGCGAGCGTTCGGAGAGCACAAACGAGCTCACTGCACAGCAGTTTGATGACGTCTGGGAGAAAATCGACTCAACCGGATGGCGACATCTTCAAGAGACCTGCAACAACGCCGAGGCCGAGGCCGACGACCCTGAGTACATGATTGACGTTGGCGACCACGCTATGAACAATTCTCTCAACTGCCAGGGCAAGACGTTGCCGTTTCCCTACGATCGCATTGTCAACGAACTCGACTTGCGCGCCGCCGGATTTGGCGAGCAAGAAGAAGCCCCGTAGCGATTTGGCTCCCTGCAAACGGGAGCCGATTCGGATTCGCACGACAGACAACGAACGAAGTGCGGAGGTAGGATTTGGAAGGCTTCCCTGCCCCAGCAAGGAAGCGTCCGTTCGCGCTAGCTGATGATCGCCAGGCGCTTTGCGCGCTTGGGCTGAGCTAGAATGCGTCCAGCGGCCTCTAGAGCCGCCTTGCTGGCGATATCGCGGAATCGCGCTGCATAGTCGGAGTCGGGTGCTGAAGCCACAATCGGGACGCCGGTATCGCCACCAAAGCGAATGCGAGCATCCAGAGGGAGCTCTCCCAGGAACGGCACTTCAATCTCATCCGCGAGCCGCTTGCCGCCACCGTGTGAGAAGACCTCGTCGCGATTGCCACACTTCGAGCACTGGTAGTAAGACATATTCTCAACGACACCAAGAAGCGGAATTTCCACCTTCTTGAACATCGAGATGCCTTTCACAACGTCGATAAGAGAGACCTCTTGCGGCGTCGTAACCATCACAGCGCCCGTAATCGGAATGAGCTGCGATAGCGACAGTTGAACGTCGCCGGTTCCCGGAGGCAGATCGCAAATTAGGTAGTCGAGGTCGCCCCAGACAACATCACCCAGAAACTGCTGGAGGAGTTTGTGCACCATGGGGCCGCGCCACACGACGGCTTCTTTTGCGTCGGTGAAGAAGCCCACGGAAATCACCTTGATGCCGTGATGGACCGCTGGGCGAATCTTCTCGCCTTCTTCGGCTCCCGGTGGAACCTCGGGCTCACCCAGCATTGTGGGAAGCGAGGGCCCAAAGACGTCTGCATCGAGAATACCGACGTTGGCACCAAAGGCTTTTAGAGCGAGTGCAAGGTTGGTCGCGACGGTGGATTTGCCCACGCCACCTTTTCCTGCGGCCACCGCGATGATGTTCTTAACGCCGGGGAGAAGTGGTTTTTCGCCAGGAGCAGGCTGAAACGCCGTAACGACCTTTTCGTCGAACTTAACCTTCTTCGCGCCTTTGGCCTCAAGGCTGCTGGTAATCCGCTCGCGCAATTCTTTGCGGAGCGCCTCATGGTACGCATGAGATGGATACTCGATGCTCAGACTAACCTTGTCGCTCTTGACCGCGACATCTGTGACGATGCGGTGCTTGATCAGGTCCGTGCGGACAATACCCGGGTCTTCAATGCCAGCGAGTACTTGATTTACGTCTTCGATACTAAGGCTCATGATGCTTTATCTTCTTCTGAGGTCGTGGAGGTTGGCGCGTCTTTGGCGGGCACCGGGCTAGCGGTGATGTGGCCCATTCGCCTTCTCTTTGTCTCAAGGTAGGCCTCACTGTGGCTGGATGCTCCAGCCCAATGCGGCACTTGCTCATCGACACGAATGCCTGCATCGGCAAGGCCTCTGAGCTTCTCTGGGTTGTTGGTCATTAGACGAACGCTGGTAATGCCGAGGTCTCGCAAAATGGCTGCAGCCAATTCGTAATTGCGTTCGTCAGCTTCAAAGCCGAGTTCCAGGTTTGCCTGAACGGTGTCGCGACCTTTGTCCTGCAGGGCGTACGCGCGAATTTTGTTGCCGAGCCCAATGCCCCGGCCCTCTTGCCGCAAGTAGACAATCACGCCTTCGGTTTCGCGGGAGAGTCGCTCTTGAGCGAGTTCCAGTTGTGGACGGCAATCGCAGCGCAGGGAGCCAAAGACTTCCCCGGTCATGCATTCGGAGTGGATCCGACACAAGACGCCCGCGCCCGCGGGATTGCCTCGAACCAAGGCCACCCCCTCGAGGTCGGCGCTATTGTAGTGAACAAGGCGAAAAGGGCCAAAATGGGTTGGCAGATCGGAGCTGGCGGTTCGCGAAAAATCCTTCATATCAGCAGACTGCTGGATACCCCATGGTCCGGGTGAGAGCAATCATCAAACGGGCGAGAGTCACTCTCAACCACAGGGCATCGCAGGCACAATTCGCACCTTAGCCGGCCGCAAAGGACGATTGACAGAGTGGCCCTGCTCTCATTATGGTGGCTCTATGGCTGTCCGCCCCATTGTTGTCTGGCCCGATTCCAGGCTCCGCGAAGAAACCAAGTCCGTTGAGTCCATCACTGATGAGGTGCGTGCTCTCTACAAAGACCTATGCGACACCATGTTCGCATACCAGGGCATTGGCATTGCCAGCCCGCAAATTGGCGTCCCCGTCAAGATGTTCCTGATTGATGCGATGGTTGCAACTGGGGAAGACGGAGCCGATCCAGTGGCCTTCATCAATCCAGAGATCATTGCCACAGGGAACGAGACCGATAAGAGCGACGAAGGCTGCCTTTCGTTTCCTGGTGTCTACGTCCCAATCGAACGCCCCTCCACAGCGACGGTGCGAGCGATGGGCCTCGATGGCGAGATGTTTGAGATCGAAGGAAGCGAGCTTTTGGCTCGGGCGATTCAACACGAGAACGATCACCTCACCGGCAAACTGATGGTCGACTTTGTCGGCCCACTCAAGAAGCGCATGATCAAGCGCAAGCTACAGCGCGAATCCGAGTTCGAGCCCGACCCGGGCCAAGCCGAGATCTAGTCGTGCCGGCGCAGTCACTCGGCGACGCGGTCTCATTCGGCGACGCGGTCTTCGTGCGCGGTTTGGAGTTTGAGGGCAACCACGGCTACTACGAAGAAGAGCGCAAGACCACTCGTCGGTTTCGCGCCAACATCGAGCTGAGCGCTGACCTGCAACAGGCCAGCGAAAGCGATGCCCTCGTCGACACCATCGACTACTTCGAGATTTGCGATGTGGTGGTCCGCATCGGCACGGAGCGCACGTTCAAACTACTGGAACGGCTTGCAGGATGCATCGCAGACGGCATCCAGGAACGCAGCCCCAAAAGCTCGGTAACCGTCGAAATCGAGAAGTTGGCGCCACCCTGCCCCGGTGTGCCGCAATGCTGCGGCGTTCGCGTGCACAGGCCAGCTCGCGCTATTTAACGAGCTTTAGATGCCCACCGCGACCCGGCGCGGGAGACGTTGGAGGTGTTGGCGGCGACGTTGGTGGACGCCGCTGCGACGCATCGGGAGCCGGCGTTCGTACAGTGCCCAAGGCTGGCCCTGGCGGCTTCTCCGGCTCGCCACTACGCTGCGCTTGCAACGCATCGACGACACACTCGGGAACGTCTTCGGGCCACACCATGCCCTTTTGGTCGGATTCGCTGACAACGGAGTAGATGCTTCCCCATGGCAAGACACATCGAGTCGGGATGCCTCCAAAGGTGAGCGTGCCGTACATGCCTTCGACATCGATGCTCAGATCGATAATGGCCGGCGTGAGGTCATAGCCAAACCGAAGCACGAGCTTTGGATCTTGGCGAAATTTGTCGGGCACCTGTGCGAGTGGGTGCCGAGCATCGATGTGCAAAAGCACTGGACCTTGACCTAAGAGTTCTTCTATCAGGCCGCGCTTGTCGGGCAAGCCCCCGACTACGTGTTCTTCGGAGAGAGGCGGCGAAGGCTGCACGTCGGTAGGCTCTTTGCCAACAAAGGCCACAAACTCTTCGTGTTCGACAAGACCTGCGTCGTAGGCATCTCGCAAAAGAGCCCCCGCATTGTCGAGCCCAATCCGAGCCATGCGCTCAGCAAGACGCTCGGCCTTTGCGGCATGACGCAGCAGCTCGGCATGGGTTTCAAAGACGCCGGCACTTCCCGACTTCCACTCGCCCAGAGCACCGTCCACACTCTCCAGCGACTCAAGTAAGAGCCGCTCCATCAGAGCGGTCATAATCTCCTGGAGTCTCTCGATCGCTGTCTGTCCGTCGTCTGCCACGAAACCCTTTTAACGAACCGATTCTCGGAGTTCAAGGAACAAGTCCCGAAGCCCTTCACTAGGCTCAATTGCCCGAAATGCTTCGAGATCTGTCACAGCACATGTGACACGCCCCTCCGCGGCCAGGATTCGAGCCTCGCCATCCAAACGAAAAACCCGGTAGCGGAGAGTCACGCTCTTGGTGCCCATGCGATCCAGGGCGATTTCGGTCTCGGCAGAATCGGCGAATCGCAGTGGCGATTTGTAGTCGCATTCGGAGTGGACGGCGGGAAACCCCACTTTATCTTCGTCGAGCAGCTTCAGGTAGGCCGCCGCGCCCATGCGCTCGCGAAAGAGCTCCTCGAAGGCCACGTGGAAGTAGTGATAGAAAACCGGGTAGTAGACGATGCCGGCGTGATCCACATCGGCAAAGCGAACGGTGAAAGGGTACGAGAAGACGGCCACAGTGCATCTTTCGGCGCAAGCACCACCCCTGTCAAGCGCCTCGCACCGCACGAATTCCAGCAGCGAGGTGCGCCAAGGCTCGCGTTACCTCGTCTTCGGTCGTAAAGCGCCCCAGACCGAGTCGAATTGAGGAGCGCGCGCGGGCTGGAGAGACCATCGCAGCGAGCACATGCGACGCCTTTGCGGACGCAGAGCTGCATGCGGAACCGGTAGACATGGCAACGTCGCGAGTCTCGCTGAGCAGGACATCGGCCGTGACTCCATCGATTGCGATGTTGAGGTTGCTGGCAATGCGAAACTCGGTGCTGCCATTTACCGTGATGCCGCCGACCTCTCGCTTCAAGCCCTCGAGCAGCAGATCGCGAAGTATCCCCAGCCGAAGGCTTTCGGCATCGCGCTCGGCATCGGCAAGCTCGCATGCCACACCAAAGCCAACCAACAAGGGCACGGGCAAGGTGCCCGAGCGCAGACCACTCTCGTGACCACCGCCGAGAATCTGGGGTTGCACCACAAGCCGAGGGCGCCGACGACGCCAAAGGGCCCCAACGCCTTTGGGTCCGTACGCCTTGTGCGCCGAGATCGTGAGTAGGTCAACACCGAGGGCGCTAACATCGATCGGTATTTTACCTAGGGCTTGTACAGCATCACAATGCACTGCGGCCTTGGGATACGCTCCGTGGATTGCTTCTGAGAGCGCGGCAATATCCGCAATCACCCCCGTTTCGTTGTTGACGAGCATGATGCTCACCACCGTCGTGGTCTCTCGGAGAACCGCCACAACATCCTCGACTCGCACTCGGCCATCTACACCAACCGGAACCAACGAGAGTTCCCAACCTGCGGTTTCCAGTGCTCGCGCACAATCGAGAACCGAAGCGTGCTCGGTAGCAGCCACAACAATGTGTTTTCCGCGCCCGGCGTACGCTTCGGCAGTGCCGCGCAGGGCAAGATTGTTCGCCTCGGTGGCGCCCGAGCAAAAGGTCACTTCGCTGGCGTTGCCACCAATGCTGCTGGCGACTTGCTCTCGCGCCAAGTCCACCGCAGCCTCCGCCATCCACCCAAAGGAGTGCGTCTTGCTGGCCGCATTGCCATAGTGCTCCGTGAAGTACGGCAGCATCCTCTCAAGCACCCGAGGGTCACAGCGGGTGGTCGCTTGATTGTCGAGATAGATCGGGACAGACACGGTCGGCGCTGCGCCTACAGAGCAACTGCGACGGATTCGGTTGCCCGAATGACGGTTACTTTAACTTGGCCGGGAAAGACCAGCTCATCGGAAATCTGCTCTGCGATGTTTGTCGACATCTCAACGGCCTGCAAGTCGCTAATCTCGTGATTGCGAACGTACACGCGCAATTCACGTCCACCGTGCACAGCGGCACAGTGGTCCACGCCTTTGTAGCTTGCACCGAGGCGCTCAAGATCTTCGAGCCGGGTAGAAAAGCCTTCGCTCTGCTCGCGGCGTGCGCCGGGTCGGGCTCCGCTCATCGCATCAGCCGCTGCCACCAAAAACGCATACGGTGAATTGGCGGGCTCATCCGCGTGATGCGAACCAATCGCATTGGCAACAATCTCGTCTTCCCCCAGACGCCTCGCGATATCCGCACCAATCACGGCGTGCGAGCCTTCGATTTCGTGGGTAAGAGCTTTACCAATATCGTGCAAGAGCGTCGCACGTCGCGCCATGCGTATATCGAGTCCGAGCTCCTCGGCCATCATGCCTGCCAAAAACGATGCTTCCACCGCGTGCAGCCACTGGTTCTGCGTGTAGCTTGTGCGGTAGTTAAGCGCTCCTACCAAGCCAATAATCTCATCGTGCGCGGGCTTGACCTTGAGCACTTTAAAAGCCTTCTTGCCAAGCCTCACGATTTCGCCGTCAAGACGTTCGCGAATCGTTCGCACCCAAACCTCAGGATTGTCCTTTGCCGCTGCCAGGGCCTTTGGCTTGCGCGCCAAGGCCTTGAGCGCGCGTCGGGCAACTTCGCGCCCAACCCCGTCGAGCCCCTCCAAACGGAGACTCTCGCCACTCTCGTGCATGTTGAGCTTGGTATTCGCGCCCTCAGCCAACACCCCCAAGATGAGGCTATCGTTTGCCGTCAAGATTTCGTGAACCGGGCCTGGGATCGGAATATTACTTAGGCTCTGATCGATCAGAAAGTGATTTTGGTAGCGCGAGACCGCCACATGCATGAGCCGATTCGCCTCACGAGTGGTCGCCACATCGGCCGCGCTCTGTTCGACGGTTCGCAACAACTGGGCACCATCGGCTCGCGCTTGCTCAAGCCACTGGCCACGCAGAGTCTCAATGACTTCATCACCAGAGCAGTGCGCCATTTCCTCCAGGCGCGAACGAAGAAGGATGCGAGTATCAGCGGCACTTGAGCGGAGATCCTTTGCTCGATCGCGCAGGCTGCGGACAGAGGACTCGCGCTCGCGGATTGTCTCCTTGCGTTCGTCGAGTGCTTCCCGGCGATCGGAGAGCGCACCTTCCCGGCCTTCCACTCGATTGGCGATCGTTTCCAGGGCCGCTGTCTCGGTTTCCAGCATCGCGTCCGAACGTTCTTGCAGAGCGAGTGCTGCCTCACGTGCTTTGGTTTCCGCAGCGCGCCGAATCGCGCCGGCTTCGAGGGTCGCGCCTTTCCGAAGCCGCTGCGCCTCGAGCTTGGCTGACTCTTTGGCCTCGCGAATTTCTTTCTTGGCGATCGACAATGCCAGCGAGGCTCCGCCCCCAAGGCCAACGAGACCTGCGCCTATTAGAAGTGCGGCTGACATGCGATCAGCATAGCAAATCGGCCTAGAGATCGGGCATTAAGAGATTGTTCTCAACCCCGGCGGGCTTCTTGGGACGAACCTTGGGACGCTTGGGATCGGTGTCTCGTTTTCGACGCTCATCCGCTATGAGCGTCACCGACACCGGCTCGTCGCCTGAGGGCGTAAACCGGTACAGGATGGGGCTATAGCCTTTTCGGGTAAACCGCCATGAGACCTCATCCAGACGCTCTGGTTCAAAGTTGAATGGTGTGGTTCCGACGGTATTGCCTGCCTCATCAAGAACCAACGCCCCTTGGGGATCACTGTTGATCTGCACAGAGTTGCGTTGCACCGCGTTGAGTTGCCCGGTGTTGGCTTCCGTAGTGTCGGGCACCGGCTCTAGCTCAGGGACCGTATCAGGTGAGGGACCGGTACCTGATGCGGTTTGCTTCGCCGCAACCACACCGGCGGTCGGCGAGTCTGTCGCGCTGGCTTCCTCCGAAGACGACGTCGCCTGTGTCAGCGCCGCCGCCACGCCACCCCCGCCAGAGAGCAGCGCTATCGCGACAAGGGTTGTCATGCGCCGCCGACTTGCGGCCCCATAGCCAACAGGTGTGCCGATGTTCATCGTGAGCGGCGACGTTGGCGCAGGACGCTGCATCGCCGGGTGTTGGACGATCGCCACCCGCTCGGTCGAAACCGGCCGTGGCGCACCGTCGCTCGCAACCACGCGCGGGCTGCCACTCAAGTAGCCCTCTGGATTCATCAGCGCCGCGTGCAACTCGTGCATCGTCTGAAAGCGGTCTTCGCGGTTTTTGGCGAGACAGCGCAAGACGATTTGCTCGACTGCCGGAGAGATTTGCGGATTGAAGGAGCGCGGAACTGGAGGTGCCTGGCAAACGTGCTGGACCATCATTTCGCCCATGCTATTTGCAATAAATGGGAGTCGCCCCGTGAGCATGAAAAAGAGCAAGACACCGCATGAGTAGATGTCGGAACGCCCGTCGATGTTCTTGCTCTCGGCAGCTTCCGGCGACATGAATTCGGGAGTCCCCAGGACCACCCCCATCGCCGTGAGCTGTGAGTCCGACTCCAGCATCTTTGCCAAGCCAAAATCGAGAATCTTTACGAAGAGTGGGTCACCGAGTTTGTGGATCAACATGACGTTGTCCGGCTTTAGGTCTCGGTGAATGATGTTGTGCTCGTGAGCTGCGCCAAGCCCTGCAGCGATTTGGGCGCCGATGTGGAGACAATTGGGGATATGCGCCGGGTCTGAGAGGGAGAGCTGTCCATCGCTGAGCGCCTTGGCCAAGGTTTGCCCTTGGAGATACTCCATGATGAAAAAATGCGCGCCCTCCTTGGTGGTGCCAAAGTCATGCACATCGACGATGTGGTCGTTGCCAATGGTGGAGACCGCCTTGGCCTCGTTGACGAAGCGAGCAACCAGCTCCTTATTCAGGCTCATGTCCTGATGGATGACCTTCAGAGCGACGGTCTTGCCGATGAGTGGATGCTCAGCGAGGAAAACCTCGCCCATTCCACCGGCTCCAAGCCGCTCTAGAATGCGGTAGTTGCCAACCGCCTGGCCAATCTTAAAGGACACGCACAGCAATTGTTGCGTGGCAGTGCGCTTGGGTCAAGGGGCCGCTCAAAGACCAACCTCGGTGCCCTGGCGGTAAAATTGCGCGAGGTAGCCCCGTCGGCCTGAACGGGCCGACTAGAGGCTTGCTAGCCAGAGCGCTGGCCCACGAGAACCTACGGGGCCCTACCCTCCGACCATGCAAAACTGCGTGTAGTCGATAAGCTCGATCTTGCTCTTGTCGACACCCTCACCGCAGTACTTGCATTCTGGATCTGGTCGTAGTTTGAGTTCGCGGAACTTGCTGCGAACCGCGTCGTACGTCATGAGCCTGCCAGCCAGCGTCGTACCCAGGCCAAGCAAGATCTTGACAGCTTCGGTCGCCTGCAAGACACCCATGACGCCCGGCAATACACCGAGCACGCCGGCCTCCGCACACGACGGTGCTTGGTCGGGTGGTGGAGGCTCTGGGTAGAGGCAGCGATAGCAAGGCAGGCCATCCGCATTGAAGACAGTGAGCTGACCTTCAAAGCGATAGATGGATGAGTGAATGACTGGCTTGCCGAGTTTGATTGCGACGTCGTTTAGGAGGTAGCGAGTCTGAAAGTTGTCCGCGCCATCGACGACCAAGTCGTACTGGCTGATGATCTCTTCCGCGTTGTCAGAATTCAGTCGCAACTGATGTGGCACAACCTTCACGTCGGGATTGAGACCAGTAAGAGTTAGTGCGGCACTCTCTACTTTGGGCATGCCCACACGATCGGTTCGGTGCAGAACCTGTCGCTGCAAATTGGAGCTATCGACAACGTCATCATCGATGATGCCAATCGTGCCGACACCTGCTGCTGCGAGGTAGAGGGCAGATGGCGATCCAAGACCACCGGCGCCAATGCACAGGACCTTTGACTTCAGAAGTTTGATTTGGCCCTCGATGCCGACTTCTGGAAGCATTGTGTGGCGCGAGTAGCGAATCGCCTGATCCGGCGTTAAGAGCTCGGGAACGTCAAACGCGTAGCCATTGCGTTTCCAGGCCCCAAAACCGCCCTTTAGCGAAACGAGATTGGTGTAGCCCATGGCTGCGAGGCTCTTTGCCGCAAGTGCGGAGCGCGTGCCGCCTGCGCAGTAAATGACGAGTTCTGTGTCCCGGTCGGGAACGGCCTCTTCAATGCGCAGCTCCAAGAAGCCGCGGGAGATCCAGTGCGCCGAAGGAATGAACCCCTGGGAGTACTCATCCTGCTCTCGCACGTCGATGATAGCGAGCGTTTTGCCCGCGTCCATATGTTGTTTAAGCTCGGTGGTGTCGAGCTCTTGAATCTCACCTTTAATACCTTTTAGGTACTCTTGAAACGTCGGCATAGTGGTTCTTTCTACCGCAGCGCAATGAGCGCTGCCAGTACCAACTCAGTTTGCGCAGAGCGCAGCCGCTCGGTCAATCGCCAAGTGCACAACGCCCCTGGCTGCTCCTCGGGCTTTGTGCCACTATCTAGATGTCATGAGCGAAGTCGTCCCTACATCCACCGAACCCCGTTTCACAATCACGCCGGATCACCTGGTCAACCTTACAAACGAGGCTGCCAAAAAGGTCGCAGAGATTCGCGTCGCAGAAGAGATTGAAGACGGCATGGCATTGCGCCTACGCGTTGTAGGTGGCGGCTGTGCAGGGTTTTCCTACGACCTCTACTTCGACAACAAGACAGATTTGGACCGCGCCTACCAGCTCAAGTCCTGCGAAATCATCGTTGACGAAATGAGCCTTATGTACCTTGTCGGCACCACCATCGACTACGTCGAGAGCCTCGCTGGCGCTGGCTTTAAGTTCGACAATCCAGGGGTCAAGTCGACCTGTGGTTGTGGCTCGTCGTTCTCCTAAGTTTCCGTCGCTTCCTGCCCTCGTGCTCCCTCGGAGCACGACTAAGAAAACCTCCTAAGAGAGTACTTCTTTGCCAGACATCATCGAAAGGCTGCGACAAGAACTCGGCTCTAAGGCAGTCCTCACTCGCGATGATGCTGCCTTGGAAGACTATGGCGTTGACGAATCGGGCCTTGGGCCCTACCCCGCCGACTGCGCCGTGCTCTGCGAAACTGCAGAGCATGTCGACATTGTTCTCGCGCTTGCCGACGACACCAACACTCCGGTAACGCCACGTGGTGCGGGTTCCGGAAAGGTCGGAGGGGCACTGCCCATTCGCGGAGGCATCGTGCTCTCCACAGAGCGCATGCAGTCAATTCTCGAGATTGACGAGGACGATCTCGTTGCGGTTGTGCAGCCCGGCGTCATCACAGGCGACCTGCAAAGCGCCGTCGAAGCGCAAGGGCTGTTTTACCCTCCCGACCCCGCATCGCTGGAATACTGCTCCATTGGGGGCAATGCGGCGGCCAATGCGGGCGGGCCGCGGGCGTTCAAATACGGCGTCACCCGCGAGTACATTCTCGGCATGGAAGTCTCGCTCATGAGCCAAGAACGGCTCCGATTTGGGCGGCGCACCAGCAAGGGCGTTACGGGCTACGATCTTGTCGCCGGCTTTGTTGGCTCCGAAGGGACCTTTGGCGTAAGCACAGAACTTACCCTAAGACTTCTACCTAAACCTCCCGCCGTGCAGACCCTCCTAGCAATTTTCCCAACTCTCGCCGGTGCGGGCACGGCAATTGGCTCCCTGCTCAAAGACGGCTTTCGCCCGCGAACGATGGAGCTCATGGACAAAACGGCGATTGACACTGTCCGCGAGCAAAACGGCAGCCCCATACCACCGGGCAGTGAAGCCGCTGCCCTCATCGAAATTGATGGACTTGAAGAAGGTCTCGAAGAAGCCCTCATGCGTATGGGGATGAGCATTGATGAGGCCGGCGCAACCGACGTCCTTGTGGCGCAGAACGAACAAGAGCGCAGGCGCCTGTGGCAAGCGCGCCGCCTTGTGTCACCAAGCCTCACCGCCTCGTGTCGCCACAAAGTGAGCGAGGATATCTGTGTTCCGCGGGGCAAGATGATCGAGATGATTCGGCGCATCGAGAGCCTAGGAAACGAGTTCCCCTTTACGGTCGCCTGTTACGGCCATGCCGGCGATGGCAACCTGCACGTCAACATCTTGTGTGAACAGGATCCGGCGCTTCCCGAGGTGCAACGGCAACTCGAGGCGGTGACGCGAAGGCTCTTTGAGCACACCCTGGAGCTTCAGGGAACGCTCAGCGGAGAGCATGGAATCGGCCTGACGAAGCGCGACTACATGCCGATGGAACAGGGCCCAGCGATCCTGGCCTGGCAGCGCAGGTGGAAAGCCATGTGGGACCCAAAGGACCTTCTGAATCCCGGCAAAGTGCTTCCTCTGGTGCCCCGGACCTGCAACGAGTAGCTACTCGCTTGTAACGAAAGCGCTAACGACCCAACGCTCACCGCGTTTCTCGATGATGAGTCGATGCCCCTCGTAGTTGGGCTCTTGGCTGTAAGCTCGGGGACAGCTTACCGTCACCGCACCGTCGCCAGCGACACACCCTCGGGCCATGGTGGCGAGCATCGCTTCGAGCAAACTCGTATCGGCCTGCCACATGACCATGGCTACATCGGCGCTGCCAATCTCGCCTTCCGACCACTGAACGTCGTCTGCCAACTGGGCTCGCAGGTCGTCAAAGGATCGCAAACTGAGAGCGCGATGCACCTCTACGAGCAACTCCTGGGCGGCTTCGGGAATGTCGCCAAAGCTGGAAGGCTCGTCGATGCTGATGATCTTGACCTCGGCTCGCGGAATATCTTCCTCCACTCGCACGGCAAACTTCTTGAGCCGCTTGTAGATGGCGATTCGCAGGGCATCGGTGCGGCCCTTGAGCCACGGTGGCACTTCTGCGCCTCGCAGCGGCATGGGCACATCGCCCGCAGACCACTCCGAAGCCTCGCCAACAACCCGCACACGCCATGGCTTGCCGCCGACAACATGTACGCGAAAACGAATAAAGAACTGCTTGCGATTTGCTGCTGCGGTTGACGTTAGGCTTGTTGCAGCTTGGTTGGTGCCAGCGACAGTATTGCTCTGCTGACCATTGTTGCGCCCCGTTCCGGTTTGTACGGCCACACGGTGCCATGCGGTGCGGATGATGCCATCCACCGCGTCTTCGGCGGTACGTGGGTACAACTTGGTAACCACAGCCAAGCTCTCGCCATAGACAGTCGAAAAATCGGTGTTGTAGCCGGACCTCTCTGCGCGTTTCACCTCGGCAGCAGACGCAGCACAGGAGGCCACAAAGGTGACGATCGAGGCGAGCATAAGGACGCGGAAAAGACCCTGGGAAAATAGCAGTGCCCCAAGGCGTGTCGTGATACGTAGCGAACCTGCCGCTGGCTGCCGGCAGGTTGGTACCAATATAGGTGGCATTGGAAAAAGCGGCATAGGAGTTACACAATCATGGGCGCCAAAGTTGTCGGCAAACGAGCCACCGCATCAGCACAGAAACAGTACCCACGAGAGCGGGTTCCAGCAATCCTAGAAACCCTGCAAGAGCAATGGGGACACGCTGTCTGTGAACTGGACCATGACAATGCCTATCAATTGACGGTTGCGACGATTTTGAGTGCACAGAGCACAGACAAGCTGGTCAACAAAGTGACGCCGGAGCTGTTCTCCCGGTTTCCCACGCCCGCAGCACTTGCGCAGGCGGATCTGGGCGAGGTCGAGACCCTTGTGCACTCCACGGGCTTCTATCGCAACAAGGCGAAAAACATTGTCAAGATGGCACAGCAAGTCGTTAGTGAGTTTGGCGGAGAAATCCCCAAGACGATGAAAGAGATGCTCACGCTGGCTGGTGTGGCGCGCAAGACCGCCAACGTGGTGCTTGGAACGGCCTTTGGCATTTCGGCCGGCGTCGTGGTCGACACCCACGTCAAGCGGCTTAGCAATCGGCTTGGGCTCAGCACGGAGAGCAATCCGGTAAAGGTTGAGCGCGACCTGATGGAACTCATCCCCAAAGCCTCGTGGATTGATTTCTCGCAGCAGCTAATCTGGCACGGCCGAAGAGTGTGCGACGCCAAGAAACCTGCATGCGAAGACTGTGCCCTCGCCCCTCTTTGCCCGAGTGTAGGGCTCTAAGCCGATGCTTCCGGTGTTGAGTGAGAGGTCGTTGCGCCGCGAGGATGTAGATGCCGCGCAATGGAACGACTGGCGATGGCAATTGCGCAACATGTTGCGCACCGCTGGGGATTTCTCTCAGATCGTGCCACTGAGCGATGACGAACGGGCCGGTCTTAAGCGCACCCAAGATCTATTTCGAACGGGCGCAACGCCGTATTACGCCTCTTTGATGGATGCAGGCCACAGCGATTGTCCGATCCGAAGGCAAACTCTGCCATCGCTTCGAGAACTCGCCTTTCGAGACGAAGAACTCCGCGACCCACTTGGCGAAGACTCCCACTCGCCGGTGCCCAGCATCTTTCACAAGTATCCGGATCGCTGTTTGCTTTACATTTTCGATCGCTGTGCGATCTATTGTAGGCATTGCAACCGCAGGCGCATTGTCGGCGGCGACCAGCCTCCCAAGCGCGACGAAATCGAAGACGCACTCGAGTACATTGCCAGCCAACCTAGGATCAGAGATGTTCTGATAAGCGGCGGCGACCCACTTCTTCTCAGCACCCGCCGTCTCGACGAAGTATTGGGACGGCTTCGCAGCATTCCCCATGTCGAGATCATTCGCATTGGCTCTCGCGTGCCGGTCGTGTTGCCGATGCGAGTGGATGAAGAGCTTTGCCAGATGCTGGCCAAGCACCACCCAGTCTTTGTGAACACGCACTTCAATCATCCGGCAGAAATCACCGACGAGAGCCGTAGGGCGTGCGAGCTCTTGGTCAACCACGGCATCCCCGTTGGCAATCAAGCTGTGCTGCTCCGCGGAATCAACTCGTCAGTTCGCACCCTTCGAACACTCATGAGGGCGCTCATTCGGATGCGAGTGCGCCCGTACTACCTATTTCAGGGCGATACGGTCCTTGGAACGGATCATCTGCGCACCAGTGTGGAATCGGCAATCGAGCTGATGGACGGGTTGCGTGGTTGGATGAGCGGAATGGCGATGCCCCAGCTAGTCATTGATGCCCCCGGTGGAGGCGGCAAGATTCCGATCGGGCCCAACTACTTGCAGGAGCTTGGCGAAACCGAAGTCAAACTTCGAAACTATCGCGGCTTGAACGTCACCTATCCCCAGCCTCAAGAGAAGGACCCGCACGTGAGTTACGACGAGGTCTATTTCCAAGGGGTTCCCGTTGATGACGATCGGGAGGGTGGCGAGTAGGTGCAATCCCCGACGGCACGTACCGAGATGGCGCTGGCGTTGGCGCATGATCTTGGTTTTGCGAAGGCGGGGGTCACCGATGTCGCCACACCTGCGCACTACGAAGACTACCGAGCCTGGCTGGTTCGAGGAGACCACGGATCGATGGGCTATATGGACAACGACTTCCATAAGGCCGCCAGGCAAGACATGGAGTTGCTCCTGCCCGAGGCGCGCTCCGCGATCGTCGTCGCCCTAAGCTACAGCGTCGCGAAAGAGCAAGAGCAGCCATCGAGCGGCGAACCGGTAGGTCGAGTTGCCCAATACGCACTTGGCGACGACTATCACCATGTCATCAAAAAGAAGCTCGGTGTCATTGCAGACAAGCTTGCGGAGCTTTGCCAAGGAGCCACATCCCGCGCCTGCGTGGATTCTGCTCCGGTTCTAGAGCGCGAACTCGCCCAGCGTGCGGGCCTTGGCTTTATTGCCAAGAACACCATGCTAATTACCCCCGGCATCGGCTCCTACACGCTACTCGGAGTTCTTCTTACAACCGCAGACTTGGCGCCAACCCACGCCAAAGAGATCAGGGACTGCGGCACGTGCACCGCCTGCATTGATGCATGTCCCACCCAGGCCTTTCGGGCCCCGCACAAGCTCGACGCGCGCAGATGCATTTCATACCTCACCATCGAGAGCCAAGAACCCATGCCGGAAGAGCTGCGCTCCCAAGTGGGCGACAGGATTTTCGGCTGTGATGTTTGCCAAGACGTCTGCCCGTACAATGCGGCGGCACCCCATCGGGCGCAGGTTGTTCCCGAACTCATGCCCCGAGATGCGCAGCGGGCTCGTCCTGCCCTCTCGATGCTTGTAGGTCTGGGTTCCAACCAGCGCAAACGATACGTGGCGGGCAATGCGCTCCGCCGCAACCGTCGTGAGCAACTGCTGCGCAACGTTGCAGTGGCGCTTGGCAATACCGCCCCAGACAGTGAGATTCTCGATACGCTCGCAAGCGATCGAAATCCGATGGTGCAGGAGCACGCAATGTGGGCTCTTCAGCAACGCACACCAAAGACCTAAGAGTTATACCAATGTCAAGACGCCCACCACCACGAGACCGAAATTCTGCTCCTGCCCTCGGGGCTCGCGTACGAGAGATGACCGGCGAGTCCTGGAAGACCGTGAAGCGCCTCATTAGCACCGGCAAGGTATTTGTCGACGATGCGCCTGTCCTCGACGCAGGGCTTAGGCCAAGCGCCTCCGCAACCATTGAAGTGCGTCAGAACGCCAAGAAGCCCAAGCGAAACGCCTTTGAAGTGCAAATTGTCTATCAGGACAACCACCTGATTGTGATCGACAAACCAAGCGGAGTCTCCAGCGTTCCCTACAACGCCGAGGAGCGCGATACCGCGATGGATTTGGTGCGTTCCGCCTGGCGCTCGCGCGGGGAGGAAGCCAACGGCCCACTTATCGTTGTGCACCGCATCGACAAAGACACCTCCGGGTTGCTGATGTTTGCCCGCAGTAAAAAGGGCGAACTCGGTCTCGCCCAACAGCTGCGGTCTCACACGATGGCGCGCCAGTACTCCTGCGTCTGCAATGGGTCGGTGACTCCGGCCCGCATCGAGTCCAACCTTCTTCGAGATCGGGGCGATGGCCTTCGAGGATCCAATCGTCATGACACCAAGGGCCGGCGCTCGGTGACCCATGTTGAAGTCGAGCGCGCGCTCAAAAACGCGACGTTGTGCCGCGTGCGCTTGGAAACCGGCCGTACGCATCAAATCCGCATTCACTTGAGTGAAGCGGGGCACGTGCTTGTTGGCGAGCGGGTCTATAGCAGGGATGCGGAACTCAGCGGTCGTCCGCTTCTCCCCAGCAAACGGCTCTTGCTTCACGCCCAGACCTTGGGCTTTGTGCACCCAGTCACCGGCAAGGAAATGAGCTTTCGCAGTGAGTACCCCGAGAGTTTTGTGCGCGAACTCGCCGCGCTAGAGCTCTGACCGGCTCGGTGAAAGAACGCTACGGCGTTGCAGCCGCTGGAGCAGCCGTTTGCAGGGTGCGAATGTGGGCCACCAATGCGTTGAGCTGCTCATCGTTCATGGCGCCCTGAAATGCGGGCATCATGCGATTTTTCGAGCCATTGCGAATCTGTCCCAGCAACTCGGCATCGGTCATGCCCTTGGCTCGCTCGGAGTTGAGAGGCTTTACCCCAGTCCGGGACTGCATACCTTTGCTGGGGACACCATCAGCGCCATGGCAACGAGCGCACGCTTCTGCGTAGATTTTCGGCCCGTCGACACTACCGCCGGCCATTTTGTCTTCGCTACAGCCGAATGACAGCAAACAGGCCACAGCAAAGAAACCAACGCGCTTTGGCAAGAGTCGCATAGCCACTCCATAGCACAATGCGTGCGCTGCCGGGGCATGGAAGGCGTGCATTGCTTGCCCGTTCCACGGCGGAGCGACTATGGTCTTGATAGTACGTTGGAGGAGCAGCACAACAGTTGGATCGGACGCACACTCAGCGGTCGATACCAAATTCTCGATATCATCGGGCAAGGCGGGATGGGCGTGATCTTTCGCGCCAAGCAACTCTCCGTCGATCGCATCGTCGCCATCAAGATGATGCATGCGAGAGCCTCCCGCAGCGAGGATGGCGTGGAGCGTTTCCACAGCGAAGCCAAGGCCTGTTCGCGCCTCACCCACCCCAATACCGTTCGCCTATACGACTTCGGGCAGACCACGCTGGGCAATCTCTACATGGTCATGGAGCTGCTGGAAGGGCGCACCCTAAGGCAGGTGATTGCCGACGAAGCGCCGCTTTCCGCTCCTCGTGTTTTGCGCATCATGATGCAGTGCGCCGCTTCCTTGGCCGAGGCACACGCAGCCGGCATCATTCATCGCGACATCAAACCTGAGAACATCTTCCTTCTGGATCTGGCCGGCGCCCCCGACTTTGTAAAACTTCTCGACTTTTCGATCGCCAAACTCACCAACGCGCAGATGACAGCCGTTGGAACGATCTTTGGAACGCCGCAATACATGTCGCCAGAACAGGCGAGCGGCAAACCGATTGATGCGCGCTCCGACATCTACGCGCTCGGTGTTGTCGCGTACGCAATGCTCAGCAACACGCTGCCCTTTCATCATGCGGATCCGCTCAAGGTTCTCAAGATGCACGTCGCATCCCCGGTCCCTCCCCTTCCCGCAGATGTGCCCGACATGGTTGCCAAGGTCGTTATGGCCTGCCTGCAAAAGCATCCAGAGAAACGGCCCGCGTCGGCGATGGCACTTCTTGAAGCCTGCAAAGTCTGGCTCACGACCCTCGACCCGACGCTCGATTTGGCCAGCGATCCGGTCCTAAAGAACACGCTTATCAACACCGGGCCGCCGTCCAGCATGCCCACGGAGCTCCACGAGCAAATGACTCGAACCATGGAGCCGAGTGTGGCTGCCCGCAAGAACAAGACGATGCTGAGTGCTTCCGGCCAACAGCGCCGTGCGGCCATCTCACCGGCAGCTGAAGAGCGCAAGACCGAAGGACAGATGGACTCGGTGATGACGACGTTGGTACACGCTTCGGCGGTAGCTCCCAACGCTGTTGGGGCGGCGGCTCAAGCGCAACAAGCGGCTCAAGCGCAACAGCGTGAAGCTCCCCAGAACGTTGCTCTGGACCCAACCGACACGGCCCGGTCGGCTGCGCGAGCGACGGTTCGACACACGCCGCCGGCCATGCGCCCCGTTGCCCCGGCCGCCACAGCGCAAGCACCGTCGCAAGCACCGTCGCAAGCACCGCAAGCCAGCCCATCGGCCCCAATGGCGCAGTCCCAGAATGGCGGGCATGTGCCGGCCCAGAATGCCGGAAATGCGCCAGCGGCCCAATCAGCGCCGAGTGGCCCATCGTATTCTGCCCCCGCGAACCCCGGCGCGTCGCAACCACCACAAGCACCGCAACCCTTTGCCCAAACTGCACCAGCAACGCCGAATCCGATTCCGCAGCAAGGCAGCACCGCCGCTTTTGCCCTCGCTTGTTGCCTGGTTGCCCTCACCTTTGGGCTTGGGGGCTACTACATCACCTGGGCACTGCGGTAAGCTTGCCGCGCTGTCGTGAGCGAACCAATCGAATACAGGGGCCTGACCTCCTCGGAGACCTTTCGCATCCACGCCGTCGGCCACACCGATGTCGGTCGCGAGCGAGATGTAAACGAAGACTGCATGTACGTGGACCCGAGGCTAGACCTCTTTCTCGTCTGCGATGGAATGGGCGGTCATACAAGCGGCCAACTCGCCTCACAGATGGCGGTACGCGCGATTGTGCAAGGTATTGTCGGAGCTCCTCTCAGTGCAGAGCAGCCCGTCGAGCCGTTGGTGCAGTCGCTTGAAGCTGCGAACGAAGCAATCTTTAACCACGCGGAAACAACTCCTGAGTGTCGGGGAATGGGCACCACGGCTGTCGCCATTCGCATTGAAGGCACCCGTGTTCACATTGCTCACGTCGGTGACTCTCGCTTGTATCGGCTTCGCGGCGCGAACCTGCAACAACTCACACGGGACCACTCACTGAGCAACCTCTACGCGGACAAGCCAGAGCTCGAGGGGCGACTTGGGCCGGCCACGTCCAACGTCATTGTGCGGGCCATCGGGCTTGAGCCTCAGGTAGCCGTCGAGCATCGCACCATCGCTATCGAAGAAGATGATGTCTTTCTTTTGTGCTGCGATGGGCTCAGCGATTTGGTTGATGATTCGATCATCAGCGGCATCCTGCAATCCGACGCACCACTCTTCACCATGGCGACGCAGCTCGTGGACACGGCGAACAAAAACGGTGGCAGCGACAACATCACCGTCATCTTGGTCTCTGTGCTCAACAAGAGCGGCGGCTTCCATTCGGAAGATAAGACCCAGCTCGGCTTCTAGATCGCAGCTTCAAACTCGTCTCTGCCGTATTCAGTGTTCGCAAACTCAGTGTTCGCAAACTCAGTGTTCGCAAACTCAGTGTTCGCAAACTCAGTGTTCGCAAACTCAGTGTTCGCAAACTCAGTGTTCGCAAACTCAGTGTTCGCAAACTCAGTGTTCGCAAACTCAGTGT